>ERZ511473.17-NODE-17-length-544726-cov-8.291270_pt1 | contig 544726 bp, 470 predicted proteins | sample MGYA00374947_ERZ511473 | MGnify/ENA primary metagenome ERZ511473 (study PRJEB26303, sample SAMN06343854) | sediment metagenome | isolation source: hot spring sediment | place: Canada: British Columbia | collected 2012-09-26 ...
AAAGGGCTTGATGACGATTTTGATACAGATTTTGGTTGGTCTGGAAAGGTTCAATTTGCTCTTGCGGTGAGAGACCCAAATATAGCTGATATAAGCGGTAGCAATGGATTTGAATCTGATAACGATGGAACTGGCTCGACAAATCAACCGAGAACAAGTGGAATTTTCTGTAATCTGACCTCAATTGGTCCAATGCCAGATACAACTTTCACCGGTTACAATCCGAATTATAGAAGAGCTGCTCACTTAAGACGTTCGACAAGGCTTAGTACTTACAATAGTGTGTTTTTAGGTTGGCCAACCGGGATTTATCTTGATGGTTCAAATGTTGCAAACGACGCTCAAAATGATACGCTTCAAATAAGAAATGTTGTATTGGCTGGAATTAAATCCGCAAATCAAGTGCAAACAAATGTCTCCGGTTTTGATGCGAAGGGATGGTTTTTGAGGTCACAATATGGAAACAAAATATACGCAACTGTAAGTGAGCTTAAACTTGCAGATCCATTTAACTCTAATCCTAAACCAATTCCATTGTCGGGTTCTCCTTTAATTGGTATGGCTGACTTCACAAATCCAAGATTGCAAGATTTAACACCCGTAAATTGGGTTGGTGCTTTTGGTCCGGATTCAACTCAAAGATGGGATCTTGGCTGGACGAATTATGACCCGCAGAATACAGATTACTCAAAGTTTGTCAAAGTTTATGATAGGATCTCGGAAACCCCCGCTAAATTTGAGTTGAGACAAAACTATCCAAATCCATTTAACCCAGAGACGGTTATAGAATTTGATTTGCCTAAATCTTCAAATGTGAAATTGATCGTCTATAATTCGCTTGGTCAGGTGGTCGAGAAGCTTGTTGATGAATATCTTTCGAGCGGTTCATATAGAGTTAAATTTAACGGGGGGCACTTGCCGAGCGGGGTTTATTTCTACAAGTTAACGGCTGGCGGCTATTCATCCGTTAAGAAGATGTTGCTTATTAAGTAAACTTTCACCGGGCGGGCGTTTGCCCGCTCTTTTATTTTTAAAATTAAAATTTCGCTGCAATGATTAAAAAACTTAACATAGGTCTTATCATAATATTTTTTGTGTTGACATTGGTGTCAACATATCTTTCGTTGATGAATAAGATCTTCGCTTTATTTGCTCTTTCGATGGGAATTTCGATGTTTTATTCAATTGTTGCTCTCTCTTCAAGTGGTCAGGAAGGCGAATCTGATTAGCCCTGTTTCCACCAAAGTATTGATGTTGAGGCGTACTTTTTAGTTTTCTCGATAAAGTTTTGCATTTCGGATAGACTCATTGGCACAAAATTTTTGGCTATTTCAACATTCTGCTTTAGTTCATCGAGCGTTTGCATTCCGACGATCGCAGTGCTTATAGGAAGCGAGAAAACATGGCGTAAACTTTCCGAGACAAATTTTATATATCTGCCATCCGCTAAAACTTTCATTGCAATTACACCGATGTTTTTCTTTTGGGCGATCGGGAAAATTACATCGCCAAAGTCATTTAAAAGTTTATCAACCGGGCTTAGGGGGATAAGAACTGTTTCGAAGTCAAATCTATTTAATGCCTCTTTTATAACCTCAGGGTTTTTATGCCCTGTGATCCCGATATGTTTGCAAAGCCCTTCTTCTTTTGCTCTTATAACAGCGTAAAGAGAACCATTTTTTGATGTAATTTTATCAAGCTCATACATTGTGTTAACTGAGTGAATCTGAAGGATGTCAACATAGTCGGTTTTTAATCTTTCAAGACTTGTATTTATCTCTCGCCAAGATGATTCTTTATCTCGTTGAAGCGTTTTTGTTGCAAGTATAACTTCTTTCCTTCTTGACTTCATAACCTCGCCGACCTTTTCCTCGCTATTGCCATATGTGCTTGCTGTATCGATGTAATTTATTCCTAAATCAATGGCTGTTTCAACAATTTTTACAGCTTGTTTGAAACTTCTTATTGAGCCAATCTGGGCACATCCTAAGCCAAGTATTGTGATATTAAGCCCTGTCTTACCAAGTTTTCTTTTTTCAAGTGTATTTTCAAATCCGATCAAACTTGCCCCAATTATCGTCGCTCCAGTTTTCTTAATGAATTCTCTTCGTGTTAACCTCATTTGATGCTCCCAGTTGAAGTTTTTAAGTTTTCAATTTTTTCTTTTTCGCCGCTGGGAACAAAACATTGTTCAGGATCAACCTGTAACCGGGGGAATTTTTGTGAAGTGAAAGATCTGTTGGGGGATCGCCAACCGCGTGTTGATAATCTTCGGGGTCATGACCACCAAGAAATGTAAATGTCCCGCGACCGTAATTACCGTGAATATATTTTACTTCATCGGTGCCTTCTTTTTCAGCAAGGATGACAACGGACTTTTTTATAACTTTTCTGTTAAATGATGTCGTTTGTCCCAAGAAGTTTCGGATTACATTAACGTGATTTTGGGTTAACATAGTTGGAACCGGGTCATATTTGGCTGAGAATTCAAAGAGCGTAAAGTAATCAGTTGACGGATCACGTATTGGTGGGGGATCACTTGGCGGAAGGTCTATGTCAGAATATTCATATCTATACGGATTCATTTCAAGTTTGAAATTTTCAAAAGCGAGCGTCTTTGAGAAATCAAGTTTTTCTTGGCAATTTGGATCCGGGGGATCGCCATCATACATTACATCGCATATGTCAGTGTTTTCAGCAGCTAAAGCTATATCAAATGCATCAGTTGCAGAGCACATGGCGAAGACGAAACCACCGGAAGCGATGTATTCTTTTATCCCGCGGGCAACTGCCTTCTTAAGCTCGGAAACCTTTTTAAAGCCAAGCCGTTTTGCCTCTCTTTCATACATCATTTGCTCTTCAATATACCATTGCGTCCTTCCAAATGAAGCGTAAAACTTTCCATATTGCCCCGTGAAATCCTCATGGTGAAGATGAAGCCAATCGTATTCGTAAACTTTGCCATTTAAAATTTCCTCATCCCAAATTTTATCATACGGGATTTCGGCGTATTCAAGTGCAAGCGTGACAGCATCATCCCAAGGTCTGAAATTTGGTGGAACATAAACAGCAATTTTTGGGGCTTTTTCAAGTCGCACAACATCCATATTGTTGTTTTCATCTTGAATCTGTGCGTAGATTTTAAGGGCATCGGAGCTTGAAATCACATCAAACGCAACTCCGCGAACCCTGCATTCATTTGCGATCTCATCATGGTAATCCATCATAAAGGAACCACCCCGATAATTCAAAAGCCAATCAACGTCAACTCCGTGTTTTAGCGCAAAATAAGCAATGCCATAAGCTTTCAGATGATCGGTCTGCTTTAAATCCATGTATATCAAAATCTTGTTTTGCGCGATCAAAGTTTGAAAAAGAAAAATGATTAGAATAAGAAAAAATTTTTTTATCATTGCAGTTCGCCTCTCAATTCTCTGATTCTTTTTCTGGCTTCATTCACAAATATAGAATTCGGAAATTGCGAAATAAGTTTCGTATATGCATCAATCGCAAGTTCATTCTTGCCAAGTTTTTGGTAAATTTTCCCTTTCTCCATAAGTGCATCGTCTGCGTAAATGCTTTCCGGGTGCCCATTCAAGAGAATTTCAAGGTATTCAATTGCTTTATCAAACTTCTTTAACATCTCATATGTTTTTGAAACTGTAAAAATTGCGTCATCAGTTATTGGGCAGTTTGAACATGTTGAGATTATAGTTTCAAGAAGTGAAATCGCTTCGGTAAATCTTTTTTGCTTTATCTTTAACTCTGCAAGGGCCATCTTTTTAAGATTTTCTTCTGAGGGGAAACGATTTGACTGAATTTTCAAAATCAGTTCAATTGCATCATTCGAAAAATCAGAGGACGTAAATTTTGAAATCTCTTCAAGTGTTTTTATTGCTGCGTTAAAATTACCCTCATAGTAATCAAGTTGTGCAAGTAAAAATTTTACTCTGAGGGTATCGGGGAAATTTTTGAGTTTCATCAGGTAAAGATATTTTTCCCTTGCTGATTCAAGATCACCTTTTAAGGTGAATACCTCGGCGAGTTTCAATACGGCATCTTTCCCGTGGGATAGCATAAATTTTTTCTCAACCTCTTCAAAATATCTTTGTGCTTGATCGAGGTCAAAGTAAAAATCAAGTTTTATAAGTCCCAAGCGAAACAGGGCTTCAGCTTCATATTTCGTCCCTGGATATTCATTTGAGATTTTCAAGTAGTCGCTCTCAACTTTTCTTAATTCTGAATAAAATATAGAATCTGGATTCTCAATAGTATTGAACCTTAATCTTAACATTTCTTCATTTGATCGAATTGCACCAAACTTTGCTTCGGCCAAGATTTTAGAGTTTGGATAGTTTTCAATTATCGATGCGTAAGCTTTCAATGCTATGTGATAAATTCCTTGATTAAATAGATCACGGGCAAAATTTAGCAACACTTCACCGTTTGCATATGTAACCTTGTCAAGTTGAGTTTGGATTTCAAGTGCTTTTTGGTAATCTTTGGCTTCCATTAAAACCCATGTGTAAAGATCAAGTATGCCAATGTTTGACTTTGATACTTTCGCTTCGGATTCGAGGATGGGGAGGATTTGTTTTAAAACATCGGATCTATTTATGTATGATGACATTCTAGATTTAACACTTGGAATCATGCTTGGCGTCCTTCTCAAAATTTTTATGTATTCTTCAACCGCTTTATCGAATCTCATCGTAAACTCGTATAGCATCGCTATTTCAAATGAATAAAGTTCCGGTACCCCAGCAATTTTCTGGGCTGTGGTAAGGTATTGGATTGCTTTATCATATAAACGGTTCTGAATGAGGTAATCGGCAACCATTCTATAAATGCCGGGATTATTTCGGTAAGTTTTGACAATTTTGTCCCATATCTCAATTGCTTCTTTTTCGTTGCCAGCTTTAAAGTTAACATCCCCAAGCCTTGCCATCATATCGATATCATCTGGGTGTGAAGAAAGCCATGATTGAGCAAGTTTGATCGCTCGGTCGTAATTTTTTGTCTGTGTGTTTAGTCTTACAATTGCTTCAAGATAAACTCTATTGGTAGGATTGTTGTTGTAAAGCTCTTCATAAATTTTTAACGCCCTTTCATATTCCCCAGCTCTTTCAAAGGATTGTGCAAGTCGTAAAAGATTTAATTCATCTTGAGTTTGAGCGAAGGCGAAATTTATTATAAAAGTGATGAGAAAAAGTTTGATAATCTTTATCTTCATTGTCAGAACATGATTCTTGGTTTTTGCTCAGATGTATGAATATCGCATTGTTTTACGGGCAGGTATTTTCTGATGAAGATGTCGGTTATCTTTTGAGGGCAATAGGGGGTTGCAAGTTTTTGAGATTCAGCACATATTGTTGCAGATACGACATCTGGAGGTTGCTCAAAGTCAAGGATTGGCATATTTATCTCGGGATCGTCGTAAACATATTTCATAAACCTACCCCATAGCGGTGCAGCTGCTCTACCGCCTTGGCCAAATGTTGTGCCAAATGTAATTCTTCTATCATCAAATCCAAGCCAGACACCAGCCACAAGATTTGGAGTATAACCTATAAACCAGGCGTCAGCAAAATCCTGTGTTGTTCCAGTCTTGCCAGCGCATGGGAGATGGAAAAATTGTCTTACTCTCGTTCCAGTTCCTGAATTAACCGCATCCTCGAGCATATTTGTAATGATGTAAGCAGTTTCTCTGCTTATAACTTCTCTTTTTTCGGGTGTTGCTTCTTCAATCACATTTCCAAATCTATCTTCAATTCTTAAAATTCCAACCGGCTCAACATAAACACCTTCATTTGCAAATACACCATAGGCTGATGTAATTTCTAAGGGGACAACCTCAGCAGTGCCAAGAGCGATCGATTCAAAAGGTGGAATCTCTGTTTTTATTCCCATCCTGTGGGCATAATCAATAACTTGATTTATTGGAGCAAGTTCTTGAAGAACTCTTACAGCGACAACATTTATTGACATTTTAAGGGCTTCTCTTAGTGTAACTTTTCCACCGAAAGTTCCATCAAAGTTTGAAGGCGTCCATTTTTCTCCATTTGCCATTATCACCGTGATCGGTTGATTTAAAAGTTGGTAAGCTGGTGAATAGCCGTTATCAATGGCGACTGTATAAACGAAGGGTTTGAAGGCTGAACCGGGCTGTCTTTTTATTTGTGTTGCATGGTTTAATCCATACTTGAAAATTTCAAAGTTTGAGCTTCCAACCATTGCTTTGATATACCCAGTTTGCGGCTCAATTGCAACGAAGCCGACTTGAATCCGGGTCGCTTCTCTTTTTACGGAATCAACAAATGCTTTATCGTTAAGCAGTTCGCGGTAAACTTTATCCTTTTCGAGTGGATCTGCTTCAAGGTATTTAGGACTTTGTTTTATTGCCTTATCAAGCACCGCGTTTAAAAGTTCTCTGTTCCATTTCCACACCTTATCAAATTCTTTTTGGAGTTCATCAAGTTGTTCCTTTACAGCTTTTATCGCGTGCCTTTGCATCCTCGCATCGAGTGTGGTATATACAATGAGTCCGTCTTTGTAGATGTTAAATCCATATTTTTCCGCTTTTTTCAAAAGTTGAAGTCTGACATATTCAAGAAAATGAGGAGCGATGCCGGAGTAAATATATTCGCGACCGCGGTTTAGATTTAACGGCTCCTTTCGTGCCTTTTCATATTCTTCTTCGGTTATGAAACCAGTGATGAGCATATTTTTTAGAACAACATCACGGATCTTTATAGCTCTGTCTGGATATTCAAACGGATTATATCTTGCCGGTGATCTTAGCATCCCAACTAAAAGCGCACATTCCGCAAGTGTTAACTCCCTTGGACTTTTTCCAAAGTAAACAAAAGATGCGGATTCAACCCCATAAGCGCTCATGCCGAAGTAAGCGATGTTCAAATACATCTCGAGAATTTCTTCCTTCGTATAGTTCCGCTCTATTTGAATTGCGGTTATCGCTTCTCTGATTTTTCTTGTGAGAGAAAGCTCTTGAGATAGGTAAAGATTTCTCGCGAGTTGTTGAGTTATTGTGCTTGCTCCTTCGCGAATTTTAAAACTTAAAATATTTTTAACCATAGCTTTTAAAACTCTATCAAAATCAATTCCCCAATGCCTGTAAAATTTTCTGTCTTCGGTTGCAATTAAAGCGTTGATTAGATTTTTGGGAATGCTATCAATAGGGGTATACGCTCTTTGCTTAATGTAAAACTGCCCAAGGAGTTCACCATCATAGGAATAAACTTTTGTAGCAAGCTCCGGTGTTGGATTTTCAAGTTGTTGAAGCGAAGGGAGTCCGATGACAAGATAAATAAGATATGCGGTAAACGAAAGTGCCAACGAAATTAAAATTATTGTTCTTATTTTTTCGCTCTGTTTTAACTTTTTTAAAATTTGTCTCCTATATTCAGGATCATTGAAGTATCTTTCTCTGTCAATTTCACTTTTGAAGTAGTCTCTGAGCCTTTTCATCTGTAAACTTCCATTTTTTTATTTCAAATTCATCAGAAAAGACGCCATAGGTAAAGTTCCAAAGCCAATCGCCAGTATTGATATAAAAACCATTTCCAATTTTTAAAGTCGCTGGCATATGAAGATGTCCCATAACAACATAATCAAAACCTTCTTCAATTTTCATCTTTGCAAATTCAATCGCTTCCTTTTCATCATTGCGCGAATCCCTGTTCATCGAGTGCTCTCGGCTTTTCCTTGAAGATGTTCCCGCAAGCCAAAGCCCAAGGTCGGGATGAATCAAGGAGAAAAGAGCGATATTTACCTTGTTTCTCAAAATTTTTCTCAAGATTTGATAACCTTTATCATTTTTTGAAAGTCCATCGCCGTGTACAATGTAAAATTTCTTTCCGTTGATTTCGATCTCTAACTCATCTTTGAAAACCTTTGCCCCAAACTCTGTTTCAAAATAATCCCTAACCCAAAAATCATGATTGCCAAGCACATAAAAAATTTCAACTCCGTTATCTGAAAGCTCTGCAAGTTTCCCTAAAACGCGCGTGAAACCCTTCGGAATGGCAAGTTTGTATTCAAACCAAACATCAAAAAAGTCACCAAGGATGAAAAGTTTTTTCGAGTTTTCACCAACATGGTCAAGAAAGCGAACAAGCTCTATCTCTTTTGCACGATTAATTTCCTTTCCGCCATATCCAAGGTGAACATCAGATATGAAAAATGCTTTTTCCAAGGGATAACTAATTTAATTTGAAAAATGCTTTGCTTTAACTTGAACCAATGCAGCTTTTAATGTGTTTTTCATTAGCATGGCGATTGTCATTGGACCAACGCCGCCTGGAACAGGCGTTATAGCTCCTGCGACTTCATATGCCGATTCGAAATGAACATCGCCGACAAGTTTATAACCTTTTTCTGAACTTGGATCTTCAACGCGATTAACACCAACATCTATTACGATGGCTCCAGGTTTGATCATATCACCTTTTATAAATTCAGGTTTTCCCATTGCAGCTATAAGAATGTCAGCTTGTTTCGTAAAATAAGAAATATCTTTTGTTCCGGTATGACATATTGTTACAGTTGCGTTTGCCCATTCCTTTTTTTGAAGTAGTATATTTGCGATAGGTTTGCCAACAATATTACTTCTTCCAACTATAACAACGTGCTTTCCAGCTGGATTAATACCACTTCTCTTCAAGAGCTCCTGAATTCCTGCTGGCGTGCAAGGTGGATAGGTATCAAGCCCAATTACAAGTTTGCCAACATTTATCGGATGAAAGCCGTCAACATCTTTCACAGGGTTGATCGCTTGCAAAATTTTCTGCTCGTCTATGTGAGATGGAAGTGGAAGCTGCACGAGAATTCCATGTATTTTTGGATCGGAATTAAACGCGTTAATTTTTTCAATTAACTCGTTTTCTGTTGTTTCAGCTGGCAATTTTAAGGTTATGGAGTAAAAACCAAGTTCTTCACAGGCTTTTCCTTTCATTTTTACATAAACTTGAGAAGCTGGGTTATCTCCAACAAGTATAAAGGCAAGTCCCGGAATTACTCCGGTCTCGTTGTAAAGTGCTTCAGCTTGTAGTTTTATTTCTTGTTTAATTTCTTCAGAGATTTTCTTCCCATCGATTATTTGTGCTGGCATTTTGAAGTGCTCCTTCATTTATTGTTCTATTGAATTCTGGATAGATGATATTTTCAATTTTCAAAGCTTTTCCAGTTTTGGAATCGACGCAGAGAAATACCGCAGAGAATTTTACATCATTTTGAGCAACTTCGTATTTGTGCGGTGTTTGATACAAAAATCTCAAAATTGATGTACGCTTTTCCATTCCAATCACGGAGTCATAAGGTCCTGTCATCCCAACATCTGTTATATATCCAGTTCCGTTTGGTAAAATCCTTGCATCTATTGTTGGAATGTGCGTATGTGTTCCAATTACTGCGCTTACCCTTCCATCAAGATACCATCCCATAGCCATCTTTTCAGCTGTTGTCTCGGCATGCATATCGACAATTATAACTTTCGTCTCCTTTGCAATTTTAGCGAGAGCCATTTCCATCGTTCTAAATGGGCAATCGATGGGGTAGAGAAAAATTCTACCCTGTAAATTTACTACAGCAACCTTTCCTTTACCATTTTGAAGGTTATAAATGACATAACCTTTACCGTAAGTTCCCTTCGGATAATTTAGTGGTCGCAAGATATTTGGCTCAGCTATAAGATAATCTTTTACTTGTTGTAATTTATCCCAAACGTGATTTCCCGTTGTTATAACATTAACACCTGCATTAAAAAGTCGTTGCGCCGTTTCAGGTGTTATACCCTTGCCATCCGCGAGATTTTCACCATTCGCAATGCAAAAATCTATCTTATATTCCCTTTTGAAGTTTGGGAGAAGCATTTCAACTATTCTTAAACCGGGCTCTCCGACGACATCGCCTATAAAAAGAATGTTTATTTCCATGGTGTGAGAGTTTGATTGAATTTGTTTTTAATAATATAGCAAAATGAGGGTAGAAATAAAAAAAGCCCCCATACCGGGGGCGGAAGTTAGTTAGTCTTTTACCCCGTTCCTTTCTCTTTCGTCCTGGGTCAGTTCAAAAATTTTCCTAAAAAGTTTCTCATCAATTTCTGTAAACTGAACTTTTCTTCTTGCCATTACTCTTTTAGCAACCTCTATCGCTTTGTCAATTCTATATGTGACAAATCCATCTTCAGCACCACCCCATGAAAATGAAGGGATAAACTTTGGAGGTAACCCAGCTCCGTAGATGTTACAGCTAACCCCAACAACAGTTCCGGTGTTGAACATCAAATTTATTCCGCTTTTTGAATGATCACCCATCGTTAAGCCAACAAACATAGAACCGCTATCAATCAATTCACCATCAATGTAAACTTTGACATTTCCATAATCGTTCTTTAAATCACTGTTATTTGTATCAGCTCCAATGTTAACCCAAGTCCCAAGGTATGAGTGCCCTATAAATCCCTCGTGCTGTTTGTTTGAATATGCATGAATTATCGATGCCTCAACCTCGCCCCCAACTTTGCACACAGGACCTATACTTGTGTTCTCATAAATTTTTGCTGAAACTTTTATAAGGCTATCATCACCAATATATGCAGGTCCTTCAATTACCGCATTTGGCAGTATTTTTGCGTTTTTACCTATGTAGATTGGACCGTTTTCAGCATCAAGAACAACACCAGGTTTTATCTTCGCCCCTTCATCAATATGAATGAAATGTTCATTTAAAAGGTGAACTCCGTCGTAGATTTTCCCCAATTTTTTAGGTTTTCCTTCTGTTAAAATGTTAAAGTCAACCGCTATCTGTTCACCGTTGTTGTTTACAAGTTCCCACGGATAAGTTATTAATTTTACATTAACTTCAATTTTTTCGAAGTCATCGAAATCTTTCTTTGAAAATGGTTTACCAAATTTTTCCTTAAACTTTTGAATATTTTCGCCAGTGGCCCAGAATGCAACTACATCATCACCCTTGACATAAGCAACATCCTTGCCGTTATATTTAAACTTGTCAGCAAAGTGTGGATCCGCTAAAACTCTTCCGTTGATGAAAAGGACTTGTTTTACGGCGTTTGGAAGTTCATTGACATAAAAACTTGGATAGCTTCGTTTCAAGACATCTGTTAAGTAATCCCTCGCATGAAGTATTACGGTTGGGTTAGAGAAACTTCGTATGATTTTATCCATCAATAAACTGATTCCACATCGCAGTTCGTAAACAGGCCTGAAATAAACAAGTGGCAAAAGTTTTCTGTATTTTTCATCTTCAAATATACAGATGTTCATAGTTTTAATTTGAATTTGTTTTTGTTGTTAAAGAACACCCCTGGATTGATAAAATCCAGGGGGAATTGTTTTTACCCATAATAGACGAATTCTGCCGAAAGTTTAGAAGCAGCTTTTTTATCAACAATTATAATTGCTTTCCTGTGCATTTGCAACATTGAAGCTGGACACATAGCAGTTATTGGACCTTCAACGGCTGCTTTTACAGCATCTGCTTTGTTTTCACCGCTTGCCAGCAAAATGACTTCCTTTGCTTCCATAATTGTTCCAATTCCCATGGTTATTGCATACTTAGGAACTTCGTCAATGCTTTTGAAAAATCTTGAATTATCTTGCCTTGTTTTTTCAGTCAATGTTTTAATTCTCGTTCTTGAGCCAAGCGATGAACCTGGTTCATTGAAGGCGATGTGCCCATTGGCACCTATGCCAAGGATTTGCAAATCAATTCCACCGAATTTTTTAATCTGCTCCTCATACCATTGACAATAAGCTTCAACCTTTGGATCCGTTTCATATGGGCTTATTTTGAGATCTCCAAACATTCCCTGTGGTATATGCACATTTGCTGGGTTAATGTTGATATGTTTGAAGAAATTTTCCCACATAAAATAATGATAGCTTTGATCATGGGTTGGCGGAAGACCGATGTACTCATCAAGGTTAAATGTTACAACTTTTGAAAAGTCAAGACCTTCCTCCTTGTGCATCCTTATAAGTTCTTTGTAAAGTCCAAGCGGTGTGCTACCAGTTGCAAGACCAAGAACTAAATTTGGTTTTCTGCGAATCCTATCAGCCACAATTTTGGCTGCTTCTTTGCTCATTGCATCGTAATCTTCCTTGACAATTACAAGCATTTGATTCCTCCAATTTAGTTTTTGTTTTATTTTTTATTTTTTAGGTTAAAGTTTTCCTAGAAAAACAAAAAAGGGAAGGCTTATATCCTTCCCTTTGAAATTTTCCAAAAGTTAAAGTTAAAATTATGATTACTCACCTTTGACCTTTTGATAATCTTTTCCATAGCGCTTCATGAAACGTTCAACTCTTCCTGCAGTGTCGACGAACTTCTGCTTTCCGGTGAAAAAAGGATGACAATTGGAACAAATCTCAACTTTAATAACTCCACCTACGGTCGACCTTGTCTCAAAAGTATTTCCACAAACGCACGCAATTACCGTCTTCTTATAAGGCGGATGAATTCCTTTCTTCATTCTTTATCTCCTTATGTTGAATTATTAATTTTTCGCACTTAAATATAAACAAAACACAAATTAAAGGCAAGAAAAAGGATCGCAAAAAAGCGAAATTTTAAAAACCTCAATTTTCCCCAAAAATTATTTGCTTTTTTATCCGAAATTAAAATGGCGTTCTTCCTCTGAACTGGAATGGTTGTGGGGTTGATGGATTATTTCCTGCCGCAGTTTGGAAAACATAGCCAGTTATTACTTCGTCACCTTCTTTAAGATTTCCACCCACAACCTCAGTATAGTTTCCATCAGTTATTCCAGTTCTTACGAAGACTGGTTTGGGATTTTTGTTTTCATCAAGAATCCAGATTATTGCTCTATTTCCGCCTCCTGGTGAACCCCCACCAGGGAAACCACCAAATCTTTGTTCACCTTGACCCTGTGGCGCTTGATTTGGAAATCCTGGTCCACCTTCTTGTTGCCTTCGTCTCATAAATTCTTCTCTTCTTTTCTGCATCTCTTCCATCGCTTTTGCAAAGCGTTTATCCGCAGGATCAGGTTTAAACCTTAATGCAAGATTTGGAAGTCTCAACACATTCTCGCGCTTTTCAATTAAAATTTTAACATTTGCAGTCATACCTGGCTTTAATTTCAAATCCTTGTTGTCAACATCTATGATCACGGTGTAATTTATCACATTTTGAACATTTATCGGCTGAAGTCGAACTTGCGAAACTTTTCCGGTGAATGTTTCTTCAGGATATGCATCAACTGTGAAATATACGATTTGACCCGGTTTAACTTTCCCTATATCTGCTTCATCTACATTTGCCTCAACTCTCATCTTTCTCAAATCGTTTGCTATTGTGAAAAGGGTTGGGGCTTGTAAACTTGCGGCGACGGTTTGACCGACATCGACATTTCTAGAAATAACAATTCCATCTATCGGTGAGTAAATTGTTGAATACTTCAAGTTTACCCGGGCTCTTTCAAGCTGAGCCTCGGCTGACTTCAACTGCGCAAGTGCAGTTTCATAATTTGTTAACGCTTGATCATAATCAGCTTGGGAAACAAGATTTTTGGCGTAAAGTTCTTTTATTCTATTTAAGTCTCGTTGCGCCTGGTTTACTTGAGCCTTTGCTCTTTCAACTTGAGCCTCCGCGTCTTTAACCTGTGCCGCAAGAAAAGTAGAATCAATTTGGGCTATTATTTGACCTTTTTTTACAACATCATTGAAATCAACATATATCTTTGCAATCGTTCCAGATACCTGTGTCCCAACTTGAACAAGCGTGACAGGATTTAATGTCCCAGTTGTTGTGACATATACCTCAATATTTCCTGTGTCTACTTTCGATGTCTTGAGCGGTAGCGTTCCTGATTTTCTATTGTTGAAATAAAAAGCCACCGCAAGTCCAGCGGCTATTAAAACGGCTACAATTATGAAAATGCGAGTTATTTTTCGTCTCATTGCTGTTTACCTCCGACCATTTTTTTCTATTTCTTTCATCATCTTTTCAAACTTTTCAATTTGATCTGGGTTCAAAATAGATTTGATTGAATCACGAAGTGCGTTTTTTAGGGAATCATATTTCGGGCGAAATTCTTTGCTTAAATTTTTAAATTCTATTTGAGACCAACTTAAAATTGAATCAAGCCGAACTTGTTGAGTTTGATTCAAGTTCAATTTTTTGATGAGTTCCTTTCGATACTCCTTCAATCCAGGTTTTCTGGGATGATATTTGAGAAAAAGTAATCTATCCGCTAAGACTCCAAGGATGAAGCCTATTATAATGCATCCAAGTATAACTATTATTGCTTTGGTTTTGTTGCTCATTTTCTTTTCCCATTTGATAGTGTTAGTTCAAGAACATCATCTTTTGTTAGATCTCCACCAGATGAAATAACCTTTTGAATTGACGGTGATTCGCTTAAAATGGCTTCTTCGATTTTAACTGAAGATCGACTTGAAATTAATTCAATGCCCAACAAAAGCATAAAAATCAAAATCAAGACGACAGCAAGCTCTTTTGAGAAGCCAATTATATAATCCCACAAGGGCTGTTGAGATTTCCGCTCTTTAAGCTTTGCTTGTATCCTTGTAAATAAATACGGCGAAACTTCAATTGTGTTCTCTTTCAGAGTTTCTCTGACAAGAGAGTGAAGCCTAAAAAGTTGTGCGCATTCTTCACAAGTTTTTATGTGTTCTTTGACCAGTTCGATATTATTTTTTAGTTCGCCGTCGATGTATTCTGAAACGAGTTTTTTGATTTTTGCGTGCCTCATTTTAAAAGGTCCTTATATTCTTTTAAATGTTCAGCTAAAAGCTTTCTTGCTCTGAAAATCCTTGATTTTACAGTGCCAACTCTAATTTTAAGAACCCTTGCTATTTCTTCATAGGGTAAATCTTCAAACTCACGCAGAATTAAAGCTGTTTTATACTCAGGCGGAAGCTTTGAAATCGCTTCTTCGATTATTTCTCTCATCTCTTTTTGTTCAACTGTTTTTTCCACATGTGAATGCGATGGCTCCGCTTTTGGATTCTGGCTTAATACATCTGATAGGGAATAAGCTCTTGAACGTTGCCTTCTCCGGATTTCATCAATGCAGATGTTGACCGTAATCCTGTAAATCCATGTATAAAGGGCAGAGCCAAATTTATATTCTTTTAGCGATTCGATCACTCTTAAAAACACCTCCTGCGTTAGATCTTCAACAATACTTGCATCGCCAATTATTTTAAAGATTAAATTCGCAACCTTGTTTTGATATTTTTTAACTATGAACTCAAATGCCTTTTCATCGCCGTCCTTTGCCAACTGTACGATTTCAACTTCATCAAGTGTCTCAAATTGTTTGTTCATATTCCGAAATTATGACGGATTAAATTTGAATAAAGTTCCTTTAAAATTCATCCGTTTTTTCTCTCCATATCTGGGCTCCAAGCTGCTGAAGTTTTTTCTCAATATGCTCGTAGCCTCTGTCTATGTGATAAATCCTTAGAACCTCAGTTCGTCCCTCTGCGACAAGCCCCGCCAAAATTAACGATGCGCTTGCCCTCAAATCTGTCGACATCACCTTCGTCCCCTTAAGTTTTTTGACACCTCTTACAATCGCTACATTTTCATTTACCTCAATATCTGCCCCAAGACGAACAAGCTCTGGCACATGTTTGAATCTGTCGTAAAAAATTGTCTCTGTTATAACTGATGTCCCATTTGCAATCGACATAAGTGCAATCCATTGTGCCTGCATATCTGTTGGGAATCCGGGGTACACGGCGGTTGTAACATCAACTGGTTTAATTTCGTCGGGAGCCTCAATTTCAACAAAGTCTGCTCCAATATTTAGATGGCACCCTGCATCTTCAAGTTTAAGAAGAAGCGCCTCAAAGTGCGAAGGATTGCATTTTTCAACCTTGATCCGTCCGCCTGTTATCGCTCCAGCAACGAGAAAAGTTCCGGCTTCAATTCTATCTGGTATGGTTACAATATCCGCAGGATGAAGTGCATCAACGCCTTCGATTTCAATTTTGTCTGTCCCCAGACCATTTATTCTTGCACCCATTGAAATTAAAAACTCACCAAGTTGGACGATTTCGGGTTCTTTTGCAGCGTTTTCAATCACTGTTGTCCCTTTTGCAAGCACGGAAGCCATCATGATGTTTCCCGTTGCGCCGACGCTTGGTTTATCGAAATGAATTTTTGCGCCTTTTAGTTGTTTTGCTTTTGCGACGATATAACCAGCATCAAGTTCAACTTCAGCGCCAAGTTTTCGAATTCCTTCGATATGCAGATCAACAGGCCTTGGACCCCAGGCACAACCGCCGGGCAGGGAAACACGGGCATAACCAAACCTTCCAACAAGCGGACCAAGGACATAGATTGATGCTCTCATTTTCTTCACAAGTTCGTAAGGAGCTTCAAACTTTGATATGTTTTCCGTATTGATTGTCAAAACATGATTTTCAAATTTAACATCAACCCCCATTTCCATTAAAACTTGGCTCATCGTTTTTACATCCCTAAGGTCGGGGGTGTTATAAATTTTGTAAGTTCCGCTGGCAAGAATTGTCGCTGGCATTAAAGCAAGGACTGAGTTTTTGGCTCCACTGATCTCAACTGTCCCAGAGAGCTTTTGACCTCCGATGATTACAAATTTTTCCATTTTTCACCTTCTTTAAATTTTCGTTCCTTGTCTCAAAATTCAGAAAAATAAACCCAAAAACAAAATTTTTGCAATACTTATAATTTTTTCGTATTTTTGAGTGTAAAGTAAGGGAACAGGAATAAAAACTTAAAGGAATATGATGGAGTTTGAGGATAGATTGTTTAAAGTTAAAATGGATGTAGAAAGAAAGATTCTGCCATTTGTTGAAAAGCCTGGAAGATATATAGGAAATGAGTTTAACATTGTCGTCAAGCCGGAAGCACAGGTTAAAATTGCCCTGTGTTTCCCCGATATTTACGATATAGGAATGTCATATATTGGGTTTAAAATTTTGTACAATATTGTGAACAAGATACCGTGGGCAAGTGCCGAACGGGTTTATGCCCCATGGGTGGATGCCGAAGAGATAATGCGACGGGAAAAGATTCCTCTGTATTCCCTTGAGACCAAAAGACCTCTTAAGCTTTTTGATGTCGTTGGTTTCACTTTACAATATGAGCTTCACTATACGAACATTTTGAATATGCTTGAACTTGGGGGAATACCAATTTTTTCAAAAGATAGATCTGAAGAAGATCCCATAGTTATTGCCGGTGGTCCAGTTGCTTGTAATCCGGAGCCGATGTCTGCGTTCATTGATGTCTTTCTTCTTGGGGATGGGGAAAATCTTCTGCCTGCGTTTCTTGAAATTGTATATAGAATGAAAAAAGAGAGAAGAAAGAGAGATGAAATTTTATTTGAATCTGCAAAAACTTTGCAAGGTGTTTATGTTCCCAAGTTTTATGAACCGATTTACGAAAACGGGAAATTAAAAGGTGTTAAAAAACTTTTTGATGAACTCCCTCTTCCTATTAAAAGGAATGTTGTTCCTGAGTTAAAACCTGAATATTACCCTGATAAACCTGTTGTCCCTTTAGTTGAGATTGTGCATGATAGGTTTCAACTTGAGATAATGAGGGGATGCACGCAGGGTTGTAGGTTTTGTAATGCTGGAATGATTTATAGACCTGTACGAGAAAGAGCTGTTGACGATTTAATCAACGAGACGAAAACTGTGATTGAAAATACTGGCTATGAAGAGATGTCGTTTGTTTCGCTTTCAACCTCTGATTATTCTCTGTTGCCTGAGCTTATGAGTAGAAGTTACGAACTTATCACTGAAAAGAAGGTTTCGCCGAGTTTCCCATCGCTTCGCCCGCAGACATATACAAAGGGGATTGCAAAATTTGCCCGTGAGGGTGGCGCAAGCGGTCTTACTTTTGCTCCTGAGGCTGGAACGGAAAGGTTGCGTAGAGTTATAAATAAACAAAGTTCCGAGGACGATTTCTATCGAGCGGTTGAAATAGCTATTGACTATGGATGGCGCCTTGTGAAACTTTACTTTATGATGGGACTTCCGACCGAAACTTATGAGGATCTCGATGGAATTTTAAGAATTGCTGAAAATGTTGTGAAGATTGCCCAAAGGAAAAAAGTCTATAATATGGAAGTTCATGTTTCCGTTTCCCCGTTTTCTCCCAAGCCGCATACCCCATTTCAGTGGGAAAGACAAAATTCGATCGAAGAGCTCATTGATAAAACAAGATATTTGAGATCGAAGAATAAATGTAAAAATATAAGACTTGACATTCGAGATCCACGAGTGACAACGCTTGAAACAATTCTTGGGCGGGGTGATAGAAGAATATCTGATGTGATTTATTCTGCTTGGAGAAAAGGTGCGAAGTTTGATGCTTGGACTGATAAAATGAACTTTGATTTGTGGCTTGAAGCATTGAATGAAAATGGGCTAAGGGTTGAAGATTACACTCGTGAATATGATAAAGATGAGGTCTTCCCATGGGATCATATTTTTATGGGTGTTTTGAAAAAATTTTTATGGAGGGACAGGCAAAAAGCTTACAAAGAGGCGATGATACCTGATTGTAGACCTGAAGATATATGCCATGCTTGTGGAGCTTGTGATTTTAAAACGATAAAGATGTTAATAAGAGAGCAAATTGATAAAGATGTGAAGGGTGCACGGGATGGGGAAGTCTTAAGCATCGGTGAGGAGACTATTTGGATTGATAAATCATATCAAAGAAGTAATGTTAAAGTTCAAACTTTTGTCTACAGGATGAAATATACAAAGGAAGGGGATTTAAGATACATCTCGCACCTTGATTTGATTCGTCTTTTCAATCGTATTTTTAGAAAAGCGAATTTAAAAGTTGCGTATACCCAAGGCTTTCATCCTCATCCAAAGTTCTCATTTTCAGCACCACTTCCAATTGGTTATTCAAGTTTATGTGAATTTCTTGATTTTGAGCTTGAAGAATTTCTCGATCCAGATGAGATTAAAGAACGACTTGCTTTTAATCTCCCCAACGGGATGCGAATCCTTGCGATAAAAAGGATACCCAAACAAAAGAAATCGCTCGATAAACAAATCAATCTTTTTGAGTACAAAGTTTATTACACTTCTGAAAATCTTCAAACTCAGGTTGAACTTTTACTTTCCAAGGATGAAGTTTTAATCGATAAAGTCACTCAAGATGGAAAGGTGAAAACTATCAATGTTCGCAAATATATCGCTGGAATTTATGTCGAGGATGATGGTTTTAGATTAAAGATTGTTCGCGATGAGAACGGGGTTATGCCACGGGTTGATTCGATTCTTAAAATTCTTTTGGGTTTAAATGAAAATGAAATCAGAGAACTAAAAATTGAACGAACGGGTCAATTCATTTGGGAAAATGGTGTTATTATTGACCCGATCGAAGATAATGTAGAAGAAAACAAAATAGGGGTTTATTATCATGAGGAAGGAAATTTATATCAGCACGCGGAAAAAAGAAACGCGTATAGCAGTTCTTGAAGATGGCCAACTCGCTGAACTGTTCTTTGAAAATCCTAAGCAGGGGAGAATGGTTGGTGATATTTACCTTGGCAGGGTTGCGAGAGTTTTACCTGGGATAAAAGCGGCTTTTATAGATATTGGGCAGAAGCAAGATGCGTTTCTTCACTTTGCTGATATCGATAAAACATCTATTGAAGAGTACGCGGATCTCCTTGGGGATGATACCAGCATTGATGAAGTTGCTGAGGCTGGCACTGAAACGGTAAAAGAATCCACCGAAGAGGGGGAGTTAAAATTATTACAACCAGTTTCTACAACGCAGAGATTGGGAACCGCTGAAACCTACGCACCCAGCAAATCTCATCTTCTTAAGAAGGGACAACCAATTCTCGTTCAGGTAATAAAAGAACCGCTCGGTAGAAAGGGGGCGCGTGTTACAACACGAATAACTTTGCCAGGACGATTTCTTGTTTTAATGCCTTTTATGGAGAACAAAATTGGGATATCAAGAAAAATTTTAAATCAAAGGGAAAGGCGAAGATTAAGAAATATAATCAAAGCACTTCTTCCCAATGGATATGGTGTCATAGTTAGAACTGCAGCTGAGGGGAAGGATACCAAGACATTGCGAGGCGAGCTTGAGCAATTGATACTAACATGGGAAAAGATAGAAAAGATGTTACCTAATGAAAAACCCCCAGCTTTGCTTTATAAAGATCTCAGTGTCACATCAAGTGTGATGCGCGACCTTTTAACTAAAGATGTTGAAAAAGTTGTCATCGATTCAAAATCTCTCTTCCGTGAAGTTGTTGCATACGCAAGATGGGCAGCACCTGACATAGTTGATAAAATTGAACTTGATGAAACTGAGGACATTTTTGAGAAATATGGAATAAATAGAGAGATCGAAAATTCGCTTGGCAGGAAAATTTACCTTCGTGGTGGAGCTTATATTTTAATTGAGCAAACAGAGGCAATGACCGTTATCGATGTGAATACAGGTAGATATGCCCCAAGGCAAAATCAGGAGCAAGTTTCGTTAAGAATTAATCTTGATGCTGCGAGGGAGATTGTGAGACAATTAAGGTTAAGAGATATAGGTGGATTGATTGTTGTTGATTTTATTGATATGGAAGATGAAAAAAGTAAAAAGCGCTTATTTGATGAACTCCGCAAGGAGTTCAAAAAAGATAGAGCAAAAGTCACTGTTTTACCAATGACCGAGTTTGGGTTGATTCAAATTACAAGGCAGAGGGTAAGGCCGAGCGTGTTTGAGAAGTTTAGCGAGCCATGCCCAACCTGTGCAGGGACTGGAACAATTTTCCTTAGAAATTTAATCTTTAAGAGAGTTGAAAGATGGTTTGCTAAGTTCAAGGCAATTTCAAGTGATTCAAGTGAAAGAAAGCTTATTTTAAAACTGCATCCCACTGTTGCAAGCTATGTGAAATCGAGCTTAAAAGGCAAGTTTAAAATTTTAAAACTTATGGCTAAATATTTTGTTTTGATTAAGGTTGAGCCCGATCCAACTCTTTCAGTAGAGGAATTTAAAGTCATTTCTGCTAAAACTGGAAAAGAATTTACTGAGACAAGCGTTGCCCCAACTCCTATTCCAAAGGAAAACCAAAATAAAAAAGAGGAATTTTAAAATGAAAATTTTTCTTGACACAGCGAATTTGGAAGAAATAAAAGAAGCCGCCAGCTGGGGGATACTTGATGGCGTCACAACTAATCCGAGTTTGATTGCGAAGGAGAAAAGAGATTTTAAAGAGCTTATCCAGGAGATATGTGCTATTGTTGATGGTGATGTTAGCGCTGAGGTTATATCAACCGACTTTGATGGAATGGTTAAGGAAGCAAGAGAGCTTGCGAGGCTTGCTGATAACATCGTTGTGAAAATTCCCTTGATAAAGGATGGTTTAAAAGCTGTTAAGTTCTTAAAATCTGAGGGAATAAGGACAAATGTCACACTTTGTTTTTCGCCTACCCAAGCGATCCTTGCTGCAAAAGCTGGAGCTTATTACATAAGTCCGTTCATTGGTCGTCTCGATGATATATCAAGTGATGGAATGAACCTGGTCAAACAGATCGTTCAAATTTACAAGAATTATAATTTTGAGACGAAGGTTCTTGTCGCAAGCGTTAGACATCCGATGCATGTTGTTGAGGCTGGTTTGATAGGTGCGGATGTTGTCACAATGCCATTTAAAGTTCTTGAACAAATGATAAAACATCCGCTTACTGATATTGGCCTTGAAAGATTTCTTGAGGACTGGAGAAAGGCGCAGTTGGAGCTTGAGAAAAAATTTGAAAAAGTTAAATAAAAGGAGCAAAGGTTATGAAACGCACCCCATTTTATGAAATTCATTTGGAACTTGGCGCAAAAATAGCACCTTTTGCTGGCTATGAAATGCCGATTCAATATGATGGAATAATAGTCGAGCATAAACGCGTGCGCGAATCGGTTGGTGTGTTTGATGTCTCTCATATGGGAGAATTTAGGGTAAGCGGAAAAGACGCATTGGGTTTCCTGCAAAAATTGACGGTTAATGATGTCTCAAAACTTACCCCAGGGAGAGCTCAATATTCAGCGATGTGCTATGAAGATGGTGGAATAGTTGATGACCTTTTAATTTATAATCTTGGCGATTCGTATATGGTTGTTGTAAACGCAGCAAACATAGAAAAGGACTTTGAATGGATGAAAAAACATCTTGATGGTGATGTCAATTTTGAAAACATAAGTGATGAAGTTGCTCTGCTCGCTGTCCAAGGTCCAAAGTCTCTTTTAACTTTACAGAAATTAACGGGTGTTGATCTGAGCCAGATTAAATATTATCATTTCGTCAAGGGAAAACTTGCAGGGGTTGATATGATAATTTCAAGGACTGGATATACGGGTGAACTTGGGTTTGAACTTTATTTTGAAGCAGATCCCGAGATTTGCAAAAAGGTGTGGACTGCCGTTATGGAAGCTGGTAAAGAGTTTGGCATAGGTCCTGCAGGACTTGGTGCACGGGACACCCTTAGAACTGAAATGGGTTATATGCTTTATGGAAACGATATTGATCAAACCACAAACCCACTTGAAGCAGGGCTTGACTGGATTGTAAAGTTAGATAAAGGTGATTTCATCGGTCGTGAAAGTTTGCTTCGCATTAAAAATGAAGGGCTCAAGAGAAAACTCGTCGGCTTTACGGTCGTTGATGAAAGAATTCCACCGAGGCATGGGTATGAAATCTTTAAAGATGGTGAGAAAGTTGGTTATGTCACGAGCGGAACTTTTTCCCCAATTCTTGAAAAGGGGATAGGGATGGGGTATGTTGATATTAAATTCTCAAATCCAGGCGAAAGAATATCAGTCAATGCTCGTGGAAAAGAGTTAACAGCTGTAATTGTAAATCTTCCATTTGTTCCAAATAGAGCAAGGTAAAACAAAATTTGGCTTCGGGATGAATATAGATGTATTTTTCACACCCTTGCAAGTTCAAGATGAGTTAAGCCTGCAAAATAAAACTGTCTTGGTGGTCGATGTTTTGAGAGCCTCTACAACAATTGCAACCGCATTAAAAAATGGGGCAAGGGTTATAATTCCAGCAGCATCCGTTGAAAGTGCAGTTAAGTATGCATCAACGCTTGAAGAAGGTTCGTTTCTTTTATGTGGGGAAAGAGGTGGGGAAATAATTGATGGCTTTCATCTTGGCAACTCTCCACTTGAATACACCGAAGAAAAAGTTAAAGGTAAAACTTTGATTTACGCGAGCACAAATGGCTCAATTGCGATAACAAAAACAAAATATGCCAAATATTCGCTAATAGTTGGATTTGTGAATATATCTGAAGCTGTAAAGTTTGCCAGTGAAAATGGCAACGATGTTTTGATTCTCTGTTCGGGCAAACTAAACCGTTTTTGCATCGAAGATGCAGTGTGTGGTGGGATGATAACCTTTTTGCTTACAAAGGGCAAATCGAAAAAGAACCTTAACTTGAGCGATTCAGCAATTGCTGCGTTAAAACTTTACAAGACATACAAAAAGAACTTATTGAAAATGTTAGGAGAAAGTGAACATGGTAAATTTTTAATTAGCCTTGGCTTTGAGGAGGATTTAAAAATTGCTTCTTCTGTTGATTCGATACCAATTTTACCAATTTATTCTGATGGCGTAATAAAAGCTCGATGAGAGAATTTTGATTTATCTCTTAAAATTTTGCATATTTAAATAAATTTACAAAAACACAAAGACATATCATCATGCTAAAACCACGAAAGAAATTGAAAAAGCAAGAGTTAAAAGAGGATAAACTTGTGTTGACATATTATAAAGCTCGTGAGTTCGTTGAGAAAAACAAAAAAATTTTAAGCTATATCTTAACTGGTGTAATTATTATAGTTGCTGGGATAATTATTTACAGAAACAATGTTAAGGCTGAAAATGAGAGAGCAGAAGCACTCCTTTCAAAAATTATAGGCTATTATGACAACGGTGATTATAAAACTGCAATTGATGGGATTCCACAGCGGAATATACAGGGATTGAAGTATATTGTCGAAAATTACGGTGGAACGGATGCTGGAGAAATAGCAACTTATTATCTTGCAAGTGCATATTTTATGCTTGGTGATTACGATAACGCTTTAAAGTATTTCAAAAAGTACGATGGAAATGATAAACTTTTGTTCTCGGCTTCACTTGCTGGGATTGCGTCTATCTATGAGATAAAGGGGGAATATAAAAAGGCTGGAGAGTATTTCGAAAAGGCAGCACAAAGGTTCAGGGAAAATATACTTGTTCCCGAATATCTTTATAATGCTGCAAGAAATTATAAACTTGCTGGCGAAAGAGAAAAAGCACTTAGATTATACGAGAGGATAAAAAAAGATTATCCAAATTTCGCAAAGATTCGCGATGTTGAAATATACATCGCGTCGTTGAAAGATTAACCAGGCTAAAAATATAATTAGGCTTAAATCTTATGTATCTTGCCCTGAAAATTTCGCTTTTCTTTCACATCTTATCAGCTATGCTCATAGCAGTTTCTGCTTTTGGTTTTCCAGTGGTTGAGTCAGCACTGAGAAAAGAGAATAGTTTTAGTTTGCATAAATTATCATTAAATTTTTCAAGGCTTGCTCGTGTCGGTGGAATTTTGGCTATAATTACTGGAATTTACAACTGGATATCAATTGGTGGCGCTCCAAGATGGTTAATTGTTAAACTGATTTTGTTCTTGTGGTTTGTTATATCTGGAATTTTTGTTGGGGTGAAATATATTTCAAAACGGGAAAGTATTTTAGAATCCAAGGCAATTCCATCCGAGGAGCTCTTAAAGATAAATAAGGCGATTGAGACTTATGCATATGTGAATCTTGGTGTGTTTATCGTGATTGTTTTTCTTGCTGTGTTTAAGCCGTTTTAGTGTAATGAAGTGTAGCAGAGAGTATTTGTAAAAATTTCAAGGGTGTGTAGAAAAAGGCAAATTGGCAGTGTTATTTGCTTTGATTTTTAATCAATTTTGAAATTGTGATTTGTGGCACAAAAGTTTGTATTCTATTATAAGTGTAGACGAAAAGACTTGACTTTTACAAAATATAAGGTTATCTTTGGGTTAGAGAGGTCGTTCTTTTAAGTATCTTGTGCTTTAAAATAAAATTAAAAACTAAAATTAAATTCGGGAGGTAATTAATATGGGTCAGCAGCAACTTTTACTCATCGTCCTTGGCGTCATCATAGTTGGAATTGCAATTGCTGTTGGTATTTCAATGTTCAAGAGCAGCGCAGTTGACGCCAACAGAAGTGCTATCTCAACCGATCTTTCTAATCTCGCAGCAAAGGCGCAAAGATATTACAGAACACCGGTTGAGCTCGGAGGTGGTGGAAATAGCTTCGCTAACTTCGCTCTAAGCCCGCTTGATACCGGTAATGCGAATGGAAGTTATAGAGTTGAAATTTTGACGGGTGATCAGAAAATTGTTATTCATGCGCTTGGTAAAGAAAAACTTCCGGATGGAAGATTTGTCGCGGCGGTTGATTGTGTAGATGCTGATAAAAGCAGAATTTATCAGGGTACTGCAACTAGTATTCAGACGGACGATGATACTAAGGGTTATGGGAAATTACCAGATTTTCAACCTCAATAATTAATTTATCCATACGGGGATGCCTTGGTGCATCCCCGTTGATTTTTTAATTTATTTTTTGGGAGGTGGTTCAGGTTGCCTGATTATCGTTTTGAAGGGTTAACATTAACGGGGCGTCCTATCCAGGGTGTTATCACCGCTGATAATCTTTCCGAGGCGAAGAAAAAGATTAAAGCTTTAGCTGATCAAAGGAAGATTAAGGTAACTAAAATTCAAAAGCGTAAGACTTTTATTTACAAAGTTCAGCGTGATAGTGAAAAGCCTATAACAGGTGAACAGAAAGCATTTACGAAAGAAGAGGTAAGACAGGCGCTTGAAAAGCTTGGTTATAAGGTTGTAAGCATACAACCCAAAGTTTTGGATTTTAAGTTTAAACCGCCAGATACGGAAATTGTAACATTTGTTCGCGTCAGCGCTGATTTGTTAAGGGAAAAGCTTCCTTATAATGAGATTCTTCAGCTTTTGATAAATGATGTTCAACATCCAACTTTAAGAGAGGCGTTGCGTGAAATAAATAATGATTTACGCCAGGGTAAAGATAGTGAAGAGGCGTTTGTAAAGCAGGAGAGAGTGCTTGGTAAATTTACAGCTCGAATGCTTGGGCTTGCGTCAAAGAGTGGAAATATGGCTGATATTTACGAGAGCACGGCTAAATTTCTTGAAAGAAATGCTGAATTTAAGAAAAATCTTAAAAGTGCTTTGATAATGCCTGTTTTTACATTAATTGTTTTGTTTATCGCTGTTGTGTTTTATGTTGCTTATATTTTTCCTGAGACTGCTGAACTTTTTCTCAAGCTTGGAACTGAACTTCCGCCGATGACAGCAGCAACTTTGAAGTTGAGTTATTTCTTAACTGAGAATATAAGTTTCATACTCCTTGGCTCAGTTTTAATTTCGGTTGCTTTTATTTACTTTATTAGAACTCCAAAGGGTCAATTTTTGCGCGACAAATATATTATAAAACTTCCTGTTCTTGGACCATTGATTCACAAGACAACCATTGAAATTTTTTGTAGGGTTTTTTATGCTTTATATACGGGTTCGGGGGAGAACATTGATGCAATTCGCTTGGCAGCAGAGGCGTGCGGGAATAAGTATATGGAGCATCAGATAAAAACTATAGCCATTCCGATGATGTTAAGTCAAGGTAAGGGGCTTACGGAAGCATTTGAAGCGACGGGGGTTTTCACAAAGACAGCACTTGCAAGGTTTCACTCTGGTGCTGAAACTGGAACAGTTAAGCAAACAGCACTTCAAATCGCAAATTATTACGAAAAGGAAACAGTTTATAAACTTAAGAATGCCGTTGACTTTATTCAGCTTATGATTGCGATGATAATAATGATTGTGATGACACTTCTTACACTTGTATCGTCTGAGACGGCAATGGTTAAACCTAAGACGCCATATACGATTATACTTCCATTTCAAATTTTTTAAAACTTTGAGGTGATACGAAATGACTGTTGGAGTGGATATTACGGATAAATTGGGATATACGCTTTTGAAAAAGGGTGTGGTAGATTATGAAACACTTGACAGAGCTTTAAAGATTAAAGAACAAGAGGATTCAAAGACAAGGCGAAGCTTGGCGCAGATACTTGTGTCTGATTTTGGGATTGATCACGACAGTGTATTTAAAGAAGTTGCGAATCTTTATGGGTTCAGGGAGATTTATCTTGCGGATGAGAACATTGACAAGAATAGAATTGATTTTATAAAGAAACTTGTTGAGCCGCTTCCTCAAGCACTTAAAGAACAGATGCGATCGGAGAAGATTTTACCTTTGAAATATGATGAGCAAAGGCCTGATAAACTTATTTTAATTTCAGCTGATCCCACGAGTAGAGCTATCCCTTTAATTGCAAGGGCGCTTGGTGCGAAGAGATATGAGGTGTGCTATGTGAGGTTGAAGGATATGCAAAATCTTTTTGATAAAGTTTTTCCTCCTGAAAATGAGTTTTTAAAAGTTCTTGAGGAATCAAAACTTGAAATAACTGAGGAGGAACTTGAAGAGGAAACACTTGATGAAGCTGCACTTGAAGCGGAGATAAACAAGAGTATGTTGGTTAATCTTGTCGAGGGAATGTTGGTTGAAGCGGTGAGAAAAGGGGCGAGCGATATTCACATAATTCCTAGGGATTCAAGGACAACTGAAATTCACTTTAGAATAGATGGAAAGCTCAGACTTTGGCATGTTCAGGAGGGTATAAGACCTGAAGCAATTGCAGCAGTTGTAAAAGATAGGTCAAAGAATGTTGATAGATTCGAGCGGGAGATGGCACAAGATGGATTTATCCAGAGAAAAGTTGATGGGCATATGATAAGATATAGGGTTTCGATCCTTCCAATAGTTGGGAGGGAATTTCAATATAAGTTTGAGAGCATTGTCATTCGTGTCCTTGATGATAGAAAGGTTATAACTGATCTCGATAAACTTGGTTTCCAAGGTAAGGCAAAAGAATTCTTCATTAAAGCGATTTCAAAACCACAAGGGATGGTTATTGTTACGGGTCCTACGGGAAGCGGTAAATCAACAACATTGATGGCTGCTTTACATTATATTATAAAGCCGGAGATAAACGTCTTGACAGTTGAAGATCCAGTTGAGTATATAATTCCAGGAGCGAGGCAGTTGAAGATTGGTCCGAAGATGAATTTTGAACAAGCATTGAGGGCGATTTTGCGTCATGATCCGGATGTTGTTATGGTTGGTGAGATAAGAGATAAGGAAACAGCGGAGATAGCAATTAAACTTGCAAATACAGGCCACTTAACATTTTCAACCCTGCATACAAATGATGCCCCAAGTGCCATATCGAGATTATATAAAATGGGAATTGAGACATTTCTTATCGCATATGCGATAAACATTATAATCGCACAAAGATTGATCCGTAAGTTGTGTGATAAATGTAAGCGTCCAATAGAGGATCTTGACCCGGCGATTCCTTTGAGTTTGGGATTTACGGAGGAAGAAATTAAAAATACTGTTTTCTACGAAGCGGTCGGATGTGATCAATGCCATGGTGGATATAAGGGAAGGATCGCCATACATGAAGCGCTTTATTTCACGAGAGAAATTCGCAGATTAATTTTCAAAACTGGGAAAGATATTGACGAGGAAGCAATAAGGGAGCAGGCTATAAAGGATGGAATGCTAACTTTGAGAGCAGCTGGGAGAGAGAGGATAAAACAAGGGCTTACAACGCTTGAAGAGGTTGCACATGCCACAACCGAAGATTAACAAAATGGAAAAAGTTTTATGACGACTGGACAAACACTCATAACTATTTTAGCGTTGGCGCTTCTCTCGCTTGCTGTCTTAAATGTAAATCGTGGTCTCTCAAGTCACGATGTTTCACTTGCTCAAAATAGATATAGACTTGAAGCGCTCTCCATTGCTACATCTTATATTGAACAAGCATCACAATATTATTTTGATGAAGCGGTTGCTGATACGAACAACACCGCTAAAACTGATCCAAATACTTTCTCTTCAACGCTTGGGCTTGACCCAGATGATACAACAATGGTTGGCGCCATGGAGATAGATGATTTTGATGATTATAATAGTATATCCAAAATTGACACAGGGAGAAGCAGCGTTATATATAAAGTTAGTTTTAAGGTTGAGTATGTTGATCTCTCGGGTAACAGGGTTATTCCAGTTTCGTATAAGACATTTCATAAAAGGATGACGGTATTTATATCGGATATATATGACCCACCTTTAATTTACAAGGAGACAGCATCTGGCAAAGTTAGAGATACGATTAAAATAAGTTTCGTTTATAGTTACTGGTTTTATAATTAAATTTAGCTAATTTTGATGAGTTCACTGCTTGACTACATAATGGCTACAATTATAGGAGGAGCTATTCTACTTATTACTATAACTGTCACTGATACTGGAACGCGTGAATTTCTTAATTATAATTCAGATGCCATCACTCAAATAAATCTTGCAAATACATCTGGAGTAATTGAATATGACCTGAGAAAAATGGGTTATGGTATTCCGGAGGGCTCTCAAATTCTTTTTAAAGCTGAACCAGGTCATATTAAGTTTATAGCGCACTTAAATCGTGAGTTTGACTATTTTGATCATGTAATACCCCATAAAGATAATGTACCAGATACAATTGAATATGTAATATCGCTTGCAGAAACTATTGATTACGGGGACACAATTTTGCGGATGTATAAAGTTACGAGGATTTTGAAAATCACGGGTGAAGGTGTTCGCATGACAGATGTAGGTAGAATAGGGAATGCACGAGTTTTTAGGTACCTTGATCAAATAGGAAATCCAGTTGATCCGGGAATGGAATTAATTGCTACAAAAATGGTTGAGGTAACTCTTACTATGTTTAACCCAAGGGTTGTTTTATCACCTGAACTTGTCAAAAAGGAAGTTTCAAGTATTCAAGATCAGGAGTTTAGAAAAAGAGAATTAAGGCGGTTGTTGAGGACTTCTTTCTGGAGACAGACGAGATTAGTATCTAAAAATCTAAGAAGATAAAAAGATTATGTTTGGTAAAACATCTTTGTTGATATTAATAGGCTTTATTTCGATATTTTCAGTTTATCAGCTTCGCTTAACTCGGGCTGTGATTTCGGCAACGGACAGTTTTAACTATTACTATTCAAAGACGCTTGTTCATGAAACGGCTGTAAGTGCAATGAATATTGGTGCAAGTAAAGTTTGGAAAGATACATTAACTAATGCAACTTTCAATGTCGTAATGAATAATTGCACTGCAACTGTTCGCATATATCCAGTTGTTCCAGATTCGCTTGTAAGGTTAAGCGTTAAAGCATGGGGTTATGCTTTTGTTGATACTTATTATGCCAGATATAAAAAACCTTATAAAATAGAAGATTCTGCTTTTGCTTACTTTATATATTCGAGCGGTCCTAATACACCTGCTTCAAGATATTTTTGGCTTACTGGAACCGAATTTTACAATGGTGCGCCAGTTTACTGGATAACCGGTGATACCGTTTGGGGTCCTGTTCATACAAATGGAGTTTTGCACACATATGGCTCGCCCGTGTTTTATGATAAAGTTACTGCTTATGCTGGGATCAACCCGCAGCCAACTTCAAATAGAAACAAAGCAAAGTTTTATGGTGGATGGGAAGTTGGAATACAGGCTGAAATACCGGTTGATATGACGAGAACTAAGACAGCTGCAGTAAACGGTGGAGGAGTTTTTAATAACCCAGTTTATCTTAAATTCCTGTCCAATGGTAAAGTTGTGAAAAGAGATATAGTTGGGTGGACGGTTGAGACAATAGGGAGTGGACAATACTTAAGGCAACGCCGAGTTCCTCAGTTGTCACCGCCTGATACAGTAGCTAATATTTCAAGCTTAAGTTCAACTGGTGTTATTTGGGTTAAAAATGAAGTTGTTGTTGAAGGTACATTGAACGGTCAACTTACCATCCTTGCTGATGGAAACATAAGAATTTGGGATGATTTAAAATATGCTGATGATCCAAATGTAAATCCAAACTCTGATGATTTTCTTGGGCTTGTCTCTTATAAAAATGTTATCATAGCTGATAGCGACCCGAATCAAAATGATGTAGTTATTCAAGCTGCTATTATGGCTTATGATGGGGGTTCAAATGATAAAAGTTTCATTGCTGAAAACTGGGATAAAAGACCACCATCAGGGACAATTTATTTAACTGGAGGTATAGTTCAGGAAGAAAGAGGACCGGTGGGACAGTTTTCAGGTGGTAGTGGAATAATTCAAAATGGATTTAATAAGAGATACAGATATGATCCCCGCTTCAGAGATAAAGCACCGCCATATTATCCTCTTGTGAGCTTTCCCGGCATAAGACAGTTAAGGTTGGTTTCATGGTGGGAATAGTAAAAACAAAATTTTGATTTTATTTTATGCCTGTAAATCCGCAGTTAGTGAAGGAAGCAAAAGAATTGTTGAGTTCGCTTGCAAAGAAAATTCCGGTTACGCTTTTTAGTATCGAGAAGCAAATGTATATTGGCAATGAAATAATAAAGAAAATGCCCGAGGAACAAAAGCTTCTTTTGAGAAATTTGATCAATATGTTTCTCATTAGAATGAGAGAGGTTGAAGCCTCGGATATAGATCTTGGAGGATGGGGTTCGAAAAAAATGGTTTGGCTTAGAATTCATGGTGTGAAGAAGCCAATCCCGGAGTTTGGGGTTTATGAATTGGATGAATTTAACATTTTAATTCAAAGTTTGTTGATGGAAAGACAAAGAGAATATCTTTATGAAAATAGGAACCTTGATTTTTCGTATACGCTTAAAGATGAAAATGGTGTCATATATCGCTATCGTGCAGATGCTTATTTTGATTTAGATGATCTTGCTTTGAATATGAGAGCGATCAATACCCAGATAAGACCGTATGAAAGTTATGGTTTCCATCCAAATGTGACAAGAATGTTAAGTTTGCAATATACCAAGGAGGGTTTAATTCTCGTCACAGGGATAACAGGGTCAGGAAAAAGCACAACGCTCGATGCGATAGTTGATCTTAACAATAGAACGGTTGATGCGCATATAATTATAATTGCATCCCCCATTGAGTATGTTCACGAGTCAAAGCGTTGTATAATTCGGCATAGGGAAGTTGGAAGGGATACGATGTCTTTTAAGCAGGGAACAATAGAAGCATTGCGTCAGGACCCGGACATAATTATAATTGGTGAGATGAGGGATCCAGATACGATAATGGCTGCGCTTGAGGTTGCTGACAGTGGACATAAAGTTCTATCGACGCTTCACACATCTTCGGCTGTTGAAAGCATTGATAGAATAATTGGGGAGGTCCCACCGATCGAACAGGAGAGGGTAAGAAACAGGTTGGCTGATATTTTAAGGTGTGTAATTTCACAGAAACTTGTTCCGAGCCTGGACGGGAAGAGAGTTCTTGCTAAAGAGGTTATGGTCATGACGCCATCAATAAGGGCTGCGATAAAGAATAACAACACTGGTGAGATTTACCAAATGATAGCAGAAGGAGCTGAATACGGTATGATTACGATGGAGCAGGATTTAAGACGGCTTTATCTTGAGCGGAAAATTTCACTTGAAACGGCCATGAATTTTGCAAATAATAAACGAAGAATGCAGCAACTTTTGCAGGCAGCTTAAAAAATTAACATTAAATTAAAATGGCGAGAGACAAAAAGTTTTCAGGAAAACTTGCTGTTGGGATTTTTGTTGACGGTTTATCTTTGCAAGTTGCTTGTCTTGCGAAATCGGGGAAAAAGGTGAGATTTGTTGATGCCCAGATAGTTAATCTTGCCTCAAAGTTGGAAACAGCGTCAGCCGGAGCGCGAATAGTTGAACAAATTGAGCCGAGATCTATCTCTGAGTTAACGCCGATAGATATAACATCGGAAGCATCAACCCCAGATTTACTTTTAACTGAAACGGGTCAAGGGGACAACGCATCAATTCTTATTGGGGTTTTGAGTAAATATCCAAAACGAAAATATAAGCTCGGCATTTCAGTCCCTGAACCCTATGTCTATTATGCAGCTTTTGAATCAAATTGGGGCTTGAAGAAGGATAAACTTAAAGCGAAGATAATTGAGGAGATATCAAAGGGGAGATCTGGTGAACCCTTTAAACCAGATGCGGTAAATTACATTGAATTTCCCGATGGCTCTGTCCTTGCGATTGTTCGAGATTTAAGAATTGTTTTGCTTGATCTGCTTGATAACATTAAGAAATCAATTGGAGGAAGAATTCCTAAAATCTCGTTTATTGAAAGTCCCGAGATATCCCTTGCGAACCTTGTCAAGTTAAACTATAAATTCCCACCAAATTCAATTACTGTTATAGTTTACATTGGGCATGAATTTAGCAGATTAATTTTTATGAAGGGTGACGAACTTTATCACATATCGCCTCTTATTGGTGAAGGAATTGATTCATACAATATTGCAAACACAATTTATAGCAGGTTAATACTTGAGCAAGATAATCTTGGGTTACCGTTGATAAACAATATAATTCTTGCTGGCGAGGCGCAATCTGCTGGCGTTAAAGAAGTTCTAGAGCAAATGTTTCCAGAGGATGTTAAAATTGAGTATATAAAATTGCCCAATTTATCTCCGAATGGTTCAGATCCTTTACTTTTGGAAAATTTACCCAGAGTCGCGGTTGCGATTGGTTCAGCTTGGAGAGCACTTGAGATAAAAAATAAAGAACTTTATGCGATTGATTTAACCCCGTTTGAAATCAGGGAAGGACAGAAGGTTTTTAAACTTGGAATTCTTGGGTGGTTATTTTTACTTTTAATTCCTATTCTTACTTTTCAAGTGACAACAAAAATAGCACAACTTAATCGAACGCTTTTGGAAACTCGAACCGAGCTTCAAAGGAAAAAATCTGAACTTGCAGAGCTTCAGACATTGCAGCAGCAAGTGGATTTCGCAAGGCAAAAGTTAGCTTATTATAAAGCAACCTTTGGGGTTCTCGATTCAATGCGAGTTAATACCGATATATGGAGTAAGTTCTTGAACAAGATTGCAATGGAAGCTCAAAGGGTTGGAAGGATTTGGATCACTGATATAGGGGCATCTGATCCGAAGACGGTCACAATTAGGGGTTATTCGCTTTATAGGAACAGGATTCCAAGATTTTCAAACGCCCTTGGAAATGCAACATTAATGCAAGTTCAGGTGCAGGAAATAAGGGGAAGAACAGTTTATCAATTTGAAATAAAAGCATCTGTAGTGCCTGAACAAAGCAAGGAGATTAAAAAATAAAAGTTTGAGGTGAAAATTGCCATATAAAACTAGAAATACACTCATACTCCTTGCATTTCTTGTTATAATTATTGCGGTTGGAGCGTATTTTATTGTTTATTCTTATCCGAAAAAGATAAATGAAGCTAAGGCTGAAATTCGAAACACTGAACAACAGATAAATACTCTTGCTGGATTGCAGGTTGAACTTTACAATTTGCAAAAGCAGATTAAAGAAGAGCAGGAAAAATTAGCACAGCTTGATAAACAGATAGTTCCGGATGTCACACCCGCGATGACTTATTCATATCTGAATTCAATTTTAAATTATGCTGGCTTTGTTAAATTTGATATGCTATATATGGGCAGTAAAAAGGCGCAGAAGTATGCGTACAATATTTACAATATAAAGGGTGAAGCCTCATTTGAAAATATTTATAAATTCATTTGGTATCTTGAGCGAGGTCCACAGATTTACAGGATTGCACGGCTTGATCTTCGTGGCGTTGAAACAAGGGATGAGGAGACGAAAAGATTTAAAATTGTGGTTCCGTTTCAGATGGAAGTTCACGCCCTTTATGCTGAGGTTAAAGATTTGCCCCCAATAAAAAGAACTCTTGGGGATGTAGTTGTTGAGGAAGTCAAAAATCCCTTTGCACCGTATATTTACAGAGAACTGCCACCTAATACAAGGGGTTTACTTGAAGTTGAAAGAGCTGATTTGAAAGCAGTGATACCCGGGAGGGCATTTATTGCTGATCACACCGGAAAGATTCATGTTTTAAGAGAGGGGGATGAAGTTTACCTTGGTTATGTGACGAAAATTGATATTGATAAAAATCAAGTTGAATTTACGCTTAACAAAGCAGGCATAGTGGAAAAGTTTGTGTTGAAACTCAGGTTTGAGCAACAAAAATAATAGAGAGGTGATATGAAACTAAAGATTTTTGTTTTTTTACTTCTTTTTGAACTTTTAACAGGTTTGGCTCTTTCACAAATCGGAGGTCGCCCCCGAGAGTTGAGAAGAGCTTATGTTGCTCCCGAGGAGATAGTTTCAATGTCAAGGACGATGCCATTTAATCAAGCTCTTCAAATTTTTAATGACATAAGTAAAAAGTTTCTTGGTAAGGTTATAATTGACCCAGAGGCAAGGACAATACCGATTGGGGTTGACATTGATAGGATGCATTGGCTTGATGCTCTTGAGTTAATTTTAAGGGTAAATAAGCTTTGGTATGAGGAATACGCTGATTATATAAAGATTGTCCCCCTTACTGAGGTAACGGGGATACCAACCCCAACTGCTCCAACGGAAGAAGAAAAAGCAAAGGTTCAGTTTGAGACCCGTGAGGTTATGATTTCGGCTGTATTTTTTGAGGCTGACGCAGCTAAGTTAAAGCAATACGGTTTTAGCTGGGATTTCTTCCGTGGGAAGGGAGTAAATGTTGGTGTGACTATGTCAGCAGGTGAGGGTAAAACGGGTTTATTTACGATTGATGTCACTCCGGATCTTGACTTTGGAAGTCTAGTGGCTGTTTTTAAAACGCTTGAATCACAACAAATAGGTGAGGTCGTTGCTAACCCCAGAATTGTAGTCAGATCTGGAGAGCAGGGCCAAATTCAGGTTGGGAGCGACGTTTCAACTACTGTAAGGGATTTCGCTGGAAATGCAATCACGCAGTTCATATCAACTGGTTCAATAATTAGAGTTAAACCTGAAGTTATAAAGTTTGATACAATTTACTTTATTTCGCTTGAACTTAACATTGAAAGAAGCAATGTGGCGGGTGTAGCTCCGCAGATAACAATAAATAAATCGTCAGCCCAAACTAAGATTTTACTTCTTGATGGAGAAGAAACCATAATCGGAGGTCTTTACATAAATGAAGAAAGAACGACTCGTGAAGGGGTTCCGCTTTTGAAAGATTTGCCATGGTGGTTTTTTGGTTTAAGGTATCTGTTTGGGTTTGATGTTAAAACTGTGGCAAAAAAGGAATTGATAATACTTTTGAAAGCCGAGATTTTACCAAGCCTTGCTGAAAGGTTAAAGGAAATGAGCTTAAAGGTTGGAGAAGTACCAACTTTAAAAGAAGGTAGAGAGAAATTTTTGAAAGCTCTTGAGAATTATAAGAAACAGCTAAAAAAATAAATTTTGAATTTAAATGTTGAAAAAAGTTTTTATTTTTATTGCTTTACTTTCATTAATTATGGTTGGCTGCAAAAAAGCAGTGGAACCAGAGGCGGAAAAGCAATTGAAGACCGTTACATTAAAAGGGCAAGTGCTTGAGTCGGCAACAAATGCCCCTTTACAAAATGCAGTTGTACGAGTTCTTGGGATAACGCCGACATTAATAGCTTATACTGATTCATTGGGTAAATATGAGTTTCAATTTGAAATTGAGAGTGAAATAGAAGTTCAATTGGTGGCATTTAAAGAGGGCTACGATCCGGATACTATCAATGTTTTGGTTGTTCCAGGACGAGTTGTTGAAGTTCCAGCTTTCATGTTACAGCGAGTTGTATCTGAGGTACCAACAAGCGGTGAGCCGGCGAGCATAGTTCTTGTATCACAAAGCTCTAAAAATATAGGTGTCAAAGGTAGTGGTTCCGTTGAAACAGCACAAATGGTTTTTGAAGTTCAAGATTCAAGTGGTAAACCGGTTGATTTAGCGCATTCCGTCGAGGTTAATTTCAAAATAGGCTCGGGTCCAGGCGGTGGGGAATTTGTATATCCGCCAAAGGCGAGGACGGATAGTAAGGGTAGAGTAACTGTTAACATTGTAAGTGGGACGAAAGCTGGTGTCGTTCAAATTGTTGCTGAGTCTTTCATTGGAACGAAAGTTATAAGATCTCTTCCTGTCGTGATAGTAATTCATGGAGGACTGCCTGACTCAGCGCATTTTAGTATCGCACCTGAAAAATTAAACTTTCCGGGATATAACATTTTTGGTCTTACAAATAAAATAACTGCATATGTTGGAGATAAATATGGAAATCCCGTAAAGCCCGGCACGGCTGTTTATTTTACAACCACGGGTGGAATAATTGAGGGTTCGGTTTTAACAGATGATAGGGGACAGGGAAGTGTTAATTTGATTTCAGCTGAACCAAGGCCTGTTCATCCAATCCTTGGGCCTGGTTACGCAGTTATAACAGCTACAACAGCTGATGAGAATCAAAATACTATAAAAGCTGAGACGATCGTTCTTTTCTCAGGTATACCACAGATCTCAATTGAGCCGATAACATTTGATATTCCTAATTTGGGTTCTCAAGTTTTTAATTATACAGTGAGCGATCAAAATGGAAATCCGCTTGCTGGTGGAACTACAATTACAGTTTCAATTGATGGCAAAGATGTAAGGGCGTTGGGAGATCTTAATATAACTCTGCCAGATACAAGGGACAGAAGTTGGACAAGGTTTTCATTCGCAATTCAAGATACAACGGCTGATACTACGCAAAGGCCTATTCTTATTCGTATCTCCACAACTGGCCCAAATGGTTCTGCAACTGTAAATATTTCCGGAAAAGCGAGATAAAACAAAATAAAATATGGAGGCGACTTTAAAATGGCGGAGAAATCAAGGATCCTTGTTGTTGATGATGAAGAGGCATTGAGATATTTGCTAAGCAGTGAACTTGCTGCAGAAGGTTATGAAGTTGAAACTGCTGGAGATGGAGATGAAGCGATTGAATCAATAAAACAAAAAGATTATGATGTGGTCTTGCTTGATATTAAGATGCCACGTGTTGATGGCTTCGAGGTGTTAAGGTTTATAAAGCAAAATAAGCCGGAGATTAAAGTTATAATGCTTACTGCTTATGCAGATGTGAAAAACGCAATTGAGGCATTAAAACTCGGGGCTTCTGATTTTGTAAGCAAACCTTATGATCTTGAAGATATTTTAACATCCATCAATCGAGCTCTCGGAAGGTAAATTAAAAGCTTAAAGTGAACTGATGAGCCGATCTCATCTTGGGCAAAATACCAAGTGAGATCGGTTTTTTGTTTAGAATCAAAGTTTAGTTTTGAAAATGATCTCAGAAAAATTGATTCAAAAGTTAAAAACAGCAAAATCAGTTACCGTCTTAACCGGGGCAGGGATTTCCGCCGAAAGCGGAGTCCCAACTTTTAGAGGCCAGGAAGGATTATGGAAAAAATTTAAACCTGAGGAACTTGCTACCTTTGACGCATTTATTCGTAACCCGGAGCTTGTCTGGGAATGGTATAATTATCGAAGGAAATTAATTCAAGAGGTTAAACCTAACCCCGGACATTATGCTCTTGTTGAACTTGAAAATTTAATTCCAAACTTTACTTTGATTACACAGAATGTTGATAACCTTCATCGCAGGGCTGGGAGTAGAAATGTAATTGAGATCCATGGAAATATTGAAAAAAATTACTGCATCAAATGTGGAAAAAGATACGACGATGTGAATCTTGCTCTTGAGATGAAAATTCCAAAGTGTGAATGTGGCGGTTTGATAAGACCGGATGTTGTGTGGTTTGGAGAAATGTTACCGGTGGAGGCGTGGGAGAAAGCTGAGGAATCTGCTTCGAATTGTGAAGTTTTTTTCTCAATCGGAACATCCGGGGTTGTCTATCCCGCTGCATCACTTCCACAAATTGCTAAGAGAAGCGGAGCTTATACTGTTGAAATTAATGTTGAAAGAACTGAACTTTCATGGTTTATGGATGAAGTGATAATTGGTAAATCTGGAGAGGTCTTACCAGAGCTTGTTAAAAAATTAAAAGAAGCATCTTGATGAATCTGTCTAAGTCTTTCTCTCCTATGAAGGGGGGATTCAAATTGTCAAAGACATTAACTTTTTTTAAATTTTAACAAAAGATTTCAAAACAAAATTGAAAAAGCATGAAGGCTCTAATAGCAAGTGGAGGGAGAGGGACAAGGTTGAGACCGCTTACCCATACCCAAAATAAACATTTAATTCCTATCGCGAATAAACCGATGCTTCATTATGCAATTGAGACAATAGCTAAAGCCGGGATAAAAGAAATTGGTATAGTTCATAATGCTGATAGTGATGAAGTCCCGAAGGCAATTGGTGACGGAAGCAGATGGGGAGTTAAAATAACTTACATTCCACAGGAAGCGCCGCTTGGACTTGCTCATGTAGTCAAAATAGCTGAAGATTTTATTGGCTCGGATAAATTTGTGTTCTATCTTGGTGATAATATGTTTGTCGGTGGAATAAAAAAATTTGTGGAGGAATTTGAAAAAAATAATTACAACTGTTTTCTCACACTTGCAAAGGTGAAGGATCCTGAAAGATTTGGGGTGCCTGAGATCATTGACGGCAAAATAGTAAGAATTGAAGAAAAGCCAAAAGTTCCGAAAAGTAATTACGCTGTCGCTGGAATCTACTTTTATGATAGTTCAATTTTTGAAGCTGTTAAAAATATAAAACCAAGCTGGCGCGGTGAACTCGAAATCTCAGATGCACATACCTATCTGATAGAGAAAGGTTATAAAGTTGGTTTCGCTGAGATAACTGGATGGTGGAAAGACACCGGAAAGCCGGAAGACCTGCTTGAGGCGAATCGCCTCGTTCTTGATTCGCTTGAACCAAGAATTGAAGAAGGGGTAGAAGTTGACCAGCACACAAAGATTGAAGGTAAAGTTATCCTTGAAAAAGGTGCGAAGATAAAAAATAGCATCATTCGTGGACCAGCGATAATAGGGAAAAACTGCGTGATAGAGGGAAGCTACATTGGACCATACACTTCTATTGATGAAAATACTTTTGTTTTAAATAGCGAGATTGAGTATAGCATAGTTATGAAGAATTGCAAGATTTTAAATGTTGGGATAAGAATTGAAAGCAGTTTGCTTGGAAGTGATGTTGAAATAGTTGAAGCAACTGGTAAACCAAGGGTTCATAAATTTATGCTTGGGGATCAATCAAGGGTTGAAATTGCATGGTAAAAATAAAAAACATTGGAGGCAAAAATGTACCAAAACATTTTATTTGAAGTTGAGGATCACATAGCAATTGTTACAATTAACCGACCTGAAAAATTAAACGCACTTAACGCTCAAACGATGCTTGAGCTAAGAGATGTTTTTGTTAAAATTAAAAATGACGACGAAATTTACGCTGTTATAGTGACGGGAGCTGGAGAAAAGGCATTTGTGGCTGGCGCTGATATATCTGAACTTAACAAACTTGATGCTGTCTCGGGACGTGAGTTTGCAGAAAGAGGTCAAGAAATTTTCAATTTAATTGAAAATCTCGGGAAGCCAGTAATTGCAGCTGTAAATGGGTATGCCCTTGGTGGTGGAAGTGAACTCGCATGGGCATGTCATTTTAGAATTGCTTCTGAAAATGCTGTATTTGGTCAACCTGAAATTGATTTGGGAATAATACCCGGATACGGCGGAACCCAAAGGCTAACACGACTTGTGGGAAAAACAAGAGCAATGGAACTTATTTTAACAGGAAGAAGATTCACAGCCAAGGAAGCCTATGAAATGGGGGCTGTAAATAAAGTCGTTCCACAATCTGAACTGCTTAAAGAAGCGAAAGAGCTTGCGAAAACACTTGCCTCAAAACCACAAATCGCAATCCGCATGGCGATTAAAGCAGTTAATATGGCTTATGAAACAAATTTAAGCGATGGACTTCACCTTGAAGCGACACTGTTTGGAATATGTTGTGGAACGGAAGATTTTAAAGAGGGGACATCCGCCTTCCTTGAAAAAAGAAAACCGGTGTTTAAGAATAAATGAAAAGGTTTGATTTATCTGGCGAATGGGAATTTAAAGCCTGCTCTGAAAATTTCATTCCAGATGATTTAAAAGTAAATCTTTTAAAATGGAACAAGGGTATTGTTCCCGGAGCAGTACATCTTGATCTTATTTCAAACGGCTTCATTCCCGATCCCTACTTTGAAATGAACGAATTTGAAGTTCAATGGGTTGATAAAGTTGACTGGCTCTATCGAAAAAAATTTATTCTTGACCTTGATCCATCGAAGTCCAAGTTTAATTCTATTAAGCTTGTTTTTGAAGGGCTTGATACAGTTGGAAATGTTAAGTTGAATGGTCAATTTCTCGGTTCGTTTGATAATATGTTCATTCAACATTCGTTTGAAGTTAAGGATATTTTGAAGTTTGGTGAGAACGAAATCGAAGTATATTTTAAATCTCCAACACTTGCAGGTAAAGAACTTGAGTCAAGATATGGGAAATTGCCAGTTGAACTTGCATCGCATAGGGTATATTTAAGAAAAGCACAATATTCCTTTGGATGGGATTGGGCGCCTGTGCTTACAACTTCGGGAATTTGGAAACCTGTTTATCTTGAATTTATTGAATTAGCGCGGATAAAAAATATCTGGTTCAAAACCATTTCGGTTTCAGATTCTAAAGCTTTAGTTGCTGTCGAAATTGAACTTGAGAAATTAACCGATGATGATATCGACCTTCAAATTGAGGTCTTTTTTGAGAACGAAAAAATCTACGAGCGAGATTTTGTTCAAAAGGGAAGAGACAGGGTCAGAGTTCATCGCTTTGAGGTGATCTCGCCGAAATTGTGGTTTCCAAATGGTTATGGTGAACCCTCACTTTACACAGCCCGGATTAAATTGTCAAAAGATGGAGTAATCCTTGATGAAGTTATAAAAAAATTTGGAATAAGGACAGTTAGGTTGCTACAGGAAAGCGATGACGAAGGTGAAAGTTTTATCTTTGAAATAAACGGCGAAAAAATTTTTTGTAAAGGAGCAAATTGGATCCCTGCCGATTGTTTTTTGCCGAGAGTTAAAAATGAAGATTACGATGCTCTTCTTGGAATGGCTAAAGAGTCTAATTTGAATATGTTAAGGGTCTGGGGTGGGGGAGTTTACGAGAGTGATTATTTTTATGATAAATGTGATGAGCTTGGTATAATGATTTGGCAGGATTTTATGTTCGCATGCGCAAGTTATCCGGAGCATGATGACTTTATTCAAAATGTTAAAAATGAAGCAATTCAAATTGTAAAAAGGTTGAGAAATCATCCTTCAATTGTTATCTGGTGTGGGAATAATGAAAATGAGTGGATTTGGGTGGACAAAACTAAAAAGCATCCCGATGAAATGCCCGGGGCAATGATATTTAGCGGTGTGTTAAAGCAAATTTGTCAAGAATATGATGGGACAAGACCTTATTGGCGAAGTTCCCCGTGGGGTAAGGATTATCCAAATTCTGAAACGGATGGAAATCATCATCAATGGAAAGTGTGGAGTCATTGGGTTGATTATAGAGATTACGAAAAAGTCAAAGCAAGGTTTATAACTGAATTTGGTTTTCAAGCCCCACCGCACCCGGAAACGCTTAAGGAAGTTTTGAAACCAGAAAATAGGAATTTTAACTCCTTGTCAATCCAACACCATAATAGGCAGGAAGATGGGATACCTCGACTTTTCAAATTTTTGTCCTCACATCACAAGGTTACATCTGATTTTGAAGATTTAATCTACAGGATGCAATTGAATCAGGCTGAAGCAATTAAGTTTGCTGTTGAGAACTGGCGAATCAGAAAATTTAAAACCGCTGGGGCTTTGTTCTGGCAATGGAATGACTGTTGGAATGTGATAAGCTGGTCAGCGATTGATTACAGAAAAAAACCAAAAGCGTTGTATTACTACGCTCGAAAATTTTTTAATCCAGTTATCGTTGTTGTTAAAAGATTTGATGACAAGATAAAAATTTTTGTTGTGAACGATCTTTTGTCCCCAGTTGAAGGAAATTTAATAGTAAATACATTCACAACTTATGGAGTTAAAAAATTTGAGCGGAAAGTTCCTGTAATTGTTGAGAAAAATTCCACCGCAATTGTATTGGATGAGGAGATTTCAAATTTAAACATCGCCAAGCTGGGGACGGATTATATCTATGTGAAGCTTGAATCAAATGGCAAAGTGATCGCTGAAAATTCGCTTTTCTTAGTTGAACCCAAATTTTTGGAGCTCAAAGGATTGGGCTTTACATATAAAATTTCAAAGATTGGTGAGGCAGAGTATATCTTGAGGATGAAATCAAAAATTTTGCTTAAGTCTGTCTTTATTTATTTCGAAGGGATCGAGGCAAAATTAAGCGATAACTTCTTTGACCTTCATCCAGATAGTACAATTGAGATAAAAATAAATTCGAATGAATCTTTACACAAGCTTATAAACTCAATTAAAATAAAAACGCTAACATAAAAATTGGGGGGACAAACCTGTCCCCCTCAAAATTAATAAGCAAACACAAATGAACTTGGTATTATGCCAGCCTGAAATTTCTTAATAAATTTCCCACTTAAATCGTAGATATAAACCTCGCCCTTTTGAACATAATCTTTTGCATCAGAGCAATATAATAGTTTATTCAAGGGATCAAAACCAAGCGAGTAAAAATTCCCCTGAATGAAATTTTCATTTTTTTCTTTCGTTTTTAAATTTATCCTTGCAATGTTTCCATTTTTAATTGTGTAAGCAAAATCATCAACAATTAAAAGTCGTGACGGATGTCCACCTATTAAAATTGAATCAACGACCGAATCAGAGTTAACATCTATCGCAAATAGCTTTCCATCTGTATCATCATTTGGATTCTGCCAGTCGCCGTAAGAACCATAGCACAAAACCCATAACCTTCCAAGTTGATCAACCGCAAATGCATCTGGACCATCCCCGACATTTATCGTTTTCCTGACCTTATTCGTAGCTGGATCAATTATAGAAACAGTTTTACCATAACCAAAACCAGAATTTGCTACATAAATTTTACCGTTGATTGAGTAAATCCCCGTTGGGTTATTTCCAACCTTTATCGTGTCAACGAGGATTGAGTATGTTGTTAAATCGATCACCGTTACAGCATTTCTATATAGGTTTGTCACATAACCTTTATTCCCAAGCAATGTAATTTTATATGGGCTTGCCTGCGGAAGAAGAACGGTTGCAAGTGATCTATGCGTTTTTGACTCTATCACCTCTATTTTATCAGAGTTATTAACAACTATATAAACTTTTCTTCCATCGCTGCTTATCACTATATCATTTCCCGTATCACCAAGTTCTCTCCCGTTGACCTGTGAAAATACATCCTCGTAAACACGATTTGAATCGGGGATATAGTAACTTAAAGTTGAGTTGTTTCTCCCAAAATTTCCCTCATTTAAGACATATACTCCCTTAAGAGTTGGTATCTCACCTGTGATAGTTTCGCTCTTCTTGCAGCCGACGAGAAACAGAGAAATTGTAAAGAATAGAGCCAAGATAAATTTAAATTTTCTCATTTTATCTCTCCTTTTTGTTTTTGTTTATTTTTTATGGCAAGGGAAAGCTCAATTAAAAAACTTCTTAATGGCATCGGATATCCAACCATCGTTTCATAGTTTTCGTTGAAAAGATTCTTAACACTGAATTTTATCCCCCCATCAAAAAATTGATTCCCGTAAGTTATTCCACAAGTTAGATCAACGACGAAATAAGGTTGAAGCCCTCTGTCATTTGTCTCTGTTGTGTATCTTAATCCAACATAATTTGCTTGAACAAGAAGGAATAATTTACCAAGCGACAGTTCGGTTCTGATGTTGCCTGTTGAGTTGGGTATGTAAATTAGATATTTATTTTGAGTGGCGTCATCTTGGGCTCTTTTATTTTTTCTAATGCTTTTAGCAATTGAAAAATTTCCAGAAATGGTTAATTTGTTAAATAAATTCACATCTCCAGAAACTTCAATGCCACTTGAATTAACATGGTCTATGTTTATCGGTTTCCAAATGTTTTGGTTTTCCTGAGACGGTAGCCAAACTATTCTATCTTTGATGTCGATATTGAAAAATGAAATTTCGATTTTTAACCCAGATGAACTTTTTCTCTCTGGCTCTACAATCATTATAAGTCCAGCATCATACCCTTTTGATTCTTCTGGTTTAAGGTTTTTATTTCCGCTTCCAGGCCAATAGAGGTCATTGAAGGTTGGGGCTCTAAAACCGGTGCCGTAGCTAAACTTTAGATTTAAAGATGGTTTCTTTAAAATTTGAGAGTTGATCCCAAGTTTATAAACAATTTTATTTCCGAAATCAGAAAAATAATCATTTCTTAACATCGGGTAAATTTTTACCTCGGGGAGGAATCCCGGGTTAATTTTCCCCTCACCGCTCAAAAAGAATGCGAGGTTAAATCTTTTTGCCCTTCCGAATGAATTTCCCTCTGCCATTCCGAGTGATGTTTCAACCCCAGAAGATAAAATAAGGTTTGAATTTGGGGCGAAGATCGTATTTAAATTTGCGGTGTAAAATAAATTATGAGAGTAACTGTCAATACCTGATCCAGCGATAAGTAGATCGTTATTGATATAACGCAAATATGAGTTTTTAAACATTAAGGTTCCCTTTAAAATAAAAGATGATAGCGTTTTGGATGTTGATATTAAAAGGTTGAAATCTTCATCAAGCTGAGTAGCGGTACTCGATGGATCATACTTTGTGACCTGGGCGGGGATTCCACGATTTGACCTGATGTAAAAAGTTGAAAACATAAAATTGTCGTTCGAAATGTTGAGATATAAATCAGAAATGTTAAAGTGAGCATTTTTCCTTTTTAAAATCAGGTATTTATCGGCAAGTTTATATTTGTATTTGAAACTCCCAGGACCATAAGTTCTTGAAAAGGAAGAAAAGTAGGAGAGAGTTTTAAGGGTTCCAGAGACATTTGTGTTCAATTTCTTTAATCCAAACGAATCAAAAGCAAAATTGATTTCAGCGATTTTGTTCTCGTTTTCTCTTCGAGTAATTATATTAACAACCCCGCCAACCGCATCAGCTCCATAAAGGGAAGATAAATTTGAATGGATGATTTCAATTCTTTCGATCACATGGCTCGGCATTAAACTTAGGTCAAAGATCCCGTTTTGATAACTTGATATTCGCATTCCGTTCAGAAGAAAAACGGTATGCTCAGACCCGGTTCCGCGAAGTGAGATGGTTTTAAGCACTGCTGGGGTTCCACCGTAGTCTCTGACATATATTGAGGTTGTGTTTTTTAAAATATCGGTTAAGGAAATTGAAGAAGTTTTCTTAATCGTTTCTATGTTTACTATCTCAACAAAACTTGAAATTTCTGCTGTGTTTGCCTGGTATCTTGTGGCTGTGACTGTAACTTCATTAAACTTGATTACGCGACTCGAAAGTTGAATAAATAACAGTGTATCTGATAAAATTTTGAATGTTTTCTCAAATTGATTATAGCCCAAATGTTTCGTAATAATTTTAACTTCCCCAGGATTGATTTTGAAGCTGAAGAAACCAAGAGAATCAGATATTGTTGTTTTGAAGGAGTTGTTTTGGATTAATTCAATGAGTGAATTTTTAACAGGGTTATGTTCTTCGTCGATTATGTAGCCTTTTAGGATAATTTCTTGCGCAAAAATTCTTGAAAAAAGCAGCGTTAATATCAGAATAGCTCTAAGCATTGGTTCGCTTTATTAAGTTTAAAATAAAAAACCCAACCAACTCCCAGGAAAAACCCCGAGAGAAGGTTGGGTTGAGAAATTCAAAACTTGTTTCTTTTTGAATCCTCAACCTCCCCTCGGAGGTTTTGGATTCCCGTGGATTCTGGCAGGTCTCCTGGCTTTCCCGAAACTTCAGCTTGCCTTCCCATTCCCATTTAGGGAACAGTGGCTTTAGCGCTGTATTAAGCGCATTGCTGAAGTTTTATTTTACGGGATCACAGTTGCGGGGCAGCGCCGGATTTTCACCGGACTTCCCTTTTAACCCCTTTAAGGGGGCCAGAATCCCAATGTTAAAGAACGAGCGCGCCCGGCAGGACTCGAACCTGCAACCCACGGCTTAGAAGGCCGTTGCTCTATCCGTTGAGCTACGGGCGCGGGGTGAAACTTTGTGTAAATATAAAATTTTTGATGGAATAAATCAAATTTTTGAAAGATTTCATGGCTCCCTTTTAAAAAGAATATACCTTCTGACATTTATCAACTCTTTAAATCCAGCTTCAAGGAGAAGATGTTTCGTAGATTCAAATTCATGTTGTTTATTTTGTAAATCTCGGGCTGTTCGCTCTACTATGACGATCGGATTTCGTAAATTGTGGAGATAATTTTTTATAATTTGATGCTTGCCCCTTGGAATTTCTATCCACTTTATTAAGCCCGAAAGCTTGCGGTATGAGTAAAATGTCAATTGGGGGTTCATCCCAGCCGTCGAGTGTTTTGTGTGAAGGTAAAGAACTGTGTCAACCTTTGAACTATCTATAAAACTGCAAACCTTTTCAGCGCCATCATTGTATCTTTCATAATCTATGAAGAATTCCGTCTTTAAAATTGAAAATAAACCAACGCCAATAGCCATTACATAAACAAACTTTACAATTTTACCCGATTCAATTTTCTTTAAAACTAAACTCACAACTGACAAAATAAATGGCATTGATAAAGCAAATAGTGCAGTGATGATCAGCGAGTTTAAATCCGCATTGAGCTTTAAAACTTCCTTAACCGCATTTCTTAATTCTTGACTTGACGACCACACAAGCGAAATTAACAAAAGCGAGAGCGGGAAAATCCCTTCTTTTTTATCTATCACTTCTTTTATATAGTTTGCAGAAATTATAACCGCTGGAACAAATAGTGGAAGAACATAGTTGGGTATTTTTGTTTTTGAAAGCGAGATGATAAAAAATTCGCTCCAAAACCACGAGTGAATTAAAATCTTTTGGCTGTCAATTTTCTTTAAGTGTTTGACATTTTTAATTAAATCGATGAAAACAAGTATCGATGGGGGAAATTGAACAATTAACTGATTCAGAATGTAAAAGTAGCCAAGCTCAGGGATGTTCTCCTCAACGCCTTCAGTTAATCTTTCAATTATGTGAAATTTAAAGAATGTATTTATAAAATCCTCGCCGTGGGCTGTAAGCATATAAACATGCCATGGCAAGGCTATAAGAAGCCCTATTGAAGTTAAAGTGATCAATTGAAGACAGGCTTCTTTAAATTTGACCCTGCCGGTTAGATACATTGTGAATAGAAAAAACGCAAGTGTTATGGGAACGAAAAAGCCGACAATTATTTTTGTCATCAGGGCAAGCCCCAAAGCAAAAGAAGATAAATACAGGTGAAATTTTTTACCGTTTAAAAACTCAAGATAAAAGTAAAGGGAGAGCGTTATAAAAAATATGTATGGGATGTCAAGCTGTGCCTGCCTTGAGTAAAAGTTAACCAGATAAATTGAGCCTATAAAAGGTATTGTTAAAAAGCTTGATTGATGATCGAAAAATTTCCTTGCCATCAAATATGTAAGCAGAACGATTAGTGAACCAAATAAAGCTGAGAAAAATCTCGTTGTAAATTCTGAGATGCCGAAGATCTTGTATAAAATCGTGGTCAGCCAGATGAACAAAGGCGGATGTGCTGATGAATATAATCCTCCCACGGCATAATTTGTTTGGTCAATCCATTCGTTGAAGTAATAGATGGCTTTCGCACGAACCCCGTAAAGGGATTCATCCCACATTTGAAGCTCTTTGAAGCCAAGATTATAAAATCTGTGGAGCAAAAAGAAAAGAAGTAAGAGAATAATTAACAGTCTTGCAAATTTTCTGGTTTCTTCCAATTTTATTTCATGATTTTAAATTATGTTTTGAGCAACGCATCGACAAAAACTTCTGGATCAAACGGTTGAAGATCATCGATATCTTCTCCAACCCCTATAAATTTAACAGGTATTTTCAGTTCATTTGCGATTGCAAATACGACACCGCCTTTTGCCGTTCCATCAAGTTTTGTGATGATTAAACCAGTTACTCCAACAGCTTGTTTAAATTGTCTCGCTTGTTGAATTGAGTTTTGACCAGTGGTCGCATCAAGCACAAGCCATACTTCATGGGGTGCTTCGGGGATTACCTTCTGCATTACTTTTTTAACTTTTTTAAGTTCCTCCATTAAATTTGTCTTGGTATGAAGTCGCCCAGCGGTATCAACTAAAACAACATCAATATTCCGTGCAACTGCCGATTTAAGGGTGTCAAATACGACAGCCCCTGGATCAGCTCCCTTTTGTTGTTGGATTATATCAACCCCAGCTCTTTCTGCCCATATCTCAAGTTGTTCGTTTGCAGCCGCCCTGAACGTATCGGCTGCGCCAATTAAAACTTTTTTGCCGCGGGATTTATAATTATAAGCGAGCTTGCCGATGGTTGTCGTTTTTCCAACGCCATTGACGCCAACGATCATTATAACAAATGGTTTTACCCCTTCTGGGATTAAGAACGGATCGAGATCTTTAGAGTCGCAAGTGGATTTTAAAATTTTGTAAAGTTCATCTTTTAAAATTGTGAGAACATCGTTTACCTCGTTTATCCTTTCAATTTTTAGCCTTTCTTTTAAGTTTGAAATTATTTTATCTGTCATATCAACCCCAACATCGGCTGAAATTAAAATTTCTTCCAGATTAGTGAAAAAGTTCGCATCAATTGCTCTCGTTGTTCCAAATAAATTTAAAATTTTCCCAAGAAGATCATTTCTTGTCCTTGTTAAACCATCTTTGATCTTTTTTAAACTAAGTTTGTCCAGAATTCCCATATTCCCCACAGAGCGAGTTTATTTTTCAGGTTCTTAGATTGACATTTTTTAAATGTTCGAAAAATCTTTTGCCATAAACATAAAGCGAAAGAAAAATCATTGCCAAACTTGCCGTGATTAAAATGTCCATGATAAAACCCTTTGCCTTGAACATGGCAAAGGCGATGACAATTGCAATTGATGTTACGGTGTATTTACCAATTTTATTTGATGGCAGAACAAATTTTATTCGTGTGCTTAAATAGGCACCCGCAGATAGTATTAACAAATCACGCCCGATGACTACGCCGACATACCATGCTGGTAGATCACCCTGTTGCACCAAACTTAAAACAATTGCTCCAACGCAAACTTTATCAGCAAGTGGATCGATTATCTTTCCAAACTCCGTAATTTGATTATACTTCCTTGCAAAATATCCATCTGCTAAATCAGTCAAATAAAGCATCAACATAAAAAGCATCGATATTGCACGATTGAAAGAAAGATGTAAGCCGTATGCATCAAAAAGAATAATTCCAGATTCCTTAGTTAAAAAGTAAATCGCTGGGATTAAAATTATAAATCTACTGAAACTTAAAAAATTCGAGATGTTTAAAATTTTTTTATTCATCTCAATCAAACCTTTCGGTTGCTTCTTTGATGTTTAATTCATGTTCATATTTTTCGGGTTTTTCTTCAGTTGAAGTTGGATAATTACCCGTGAAGCAGGCTGTGCAAAAACTTAGGTGTTTCGGTGCCGATTCCAAAAGTTTTTCAACAGATAAATATCCAAGTGTTTCAACGCCAAGCTCTTTCCTTATCGCTTCAATATCTCCGTTTAATCTTGACGCTATTAATTCTTCTTGGCTTGGGAAATCCATCCCATAGTAACATGGAAATTTGATCGGAGGTGAAGCAACTCTGAAATGAACTTCTCTTGCCCCAGCTTCTTTGATAAGTTTTACAAGCGCCTTCGATGTCGTCCCACGCACTATTGAGTCGTCAACTATTACAACACGCTTGTTTTCAAGAACTCCCTTGACAGTATTAAACTTTACCTTTACATTTAACTCTCTCATATTCTGTTGTGGTTGAATAAATGTTCTGCCAACATAATGACTTCTTATCAAGCCAATTTCAATTTTAACATTGTTCCCAAGTTTGTTGCTTTCAGTAACAAATCCAAGGGTCGCTGTATTACTTGAGTCGGGCACATTGATTACAATTACCTTGTCATCTTCAGTTGATTTGGGAGCGGGATGTTCATGTGCAAGCAATTTTCCAAGTTTTCGCCTCACTTTATCAACATTTTCACCAAAAATTTTACTGTCGGGTCGTGAGAAATAAATAAATTCAAAAATGCAGAACGCCTGTCTTTCAACTTTCTTCTCTATCCAATACGATTTCAAATTTCCAGTCCTTATCACTTCATCGTCAATGACAAGCATTTCACCAGGCAAAACATCGCGCACGTATTTTGCTTCAATCAGATCAAAAGCACATGTTTCTGATGCAACGACATAAGCTCCATCGGGCATAATACCGACTGAGAGAGGTCTAAATCCATACGGGTCACGAATCGCTATAAGCTTGTCATCTGTGAGAATAACAAGGGAATATGCCCCTTCAATTTGATTTAATGATTCTTTTATCTGCTCAATTTGATCTTCCCTTTGGCTTTTTGCAATTAAGTGTAAAATAATTTCCGTATCAGTTGAAGACTGGAAAATTGTTCCCTCCAATTGAAGTTTATTTCGCAAAGTTCGTGTGTTGGTCAAATTCCCATTATGTGCAATTGCAAGATTTCCACCTTTATAATGAACAACAAAGGGCTGAATGTTTGCTTTGTTTGAGGCGCCAGTGGTTGAATAACGATTATGTCCAATTGCTGATGTTCCTCTAAGATATTCGTTAATTATTTTTTCGTCTTTAAAAACATCGGCAACAAGTCCAAGGCCCTTGTGGAAATTAAATTTAACTTTTCCACTTAATTCATCTCTTTCGCATGTAACAATCCCTGTTGATTCCTGTCCTCTATGCTGAAGCGCATAAAGCCCATAATAGGTCATCAACGCAGCTTGAGGATGTCCATAAATTCCAAATATACCGCACACATTAAATCACTCCTTTATTTCCAATCCTTATATGGTTCGAAAAAATCCATGGTTTCTCATTATGCCGAGCTTCAACTCTATAAACCCCTGTCTCTCCGACTTCATATGTTAACCTGTCTCCATAAATTTTAGTCATAACTTCACCGTTTCTTAGTAAAATTATTTCTCCTGGTCGGGGCAAAAGTACATTTAATTTAATTGGTTTATCATCAATTTCAATATAATCTCCCATTTGAAAAATTTCACCATTTCTCTCAGCGAAAAATCTGAAGCCCTTGGGGTCAGCAAAATATGCATAGGCGACAAAACATCGCCCGTTTTCAATTGCTGAAAAAATTTTTTGTTTGTAAAGTTCAAAATTTTCCTTTTTGCTTTTATCTATGGGTTCATCAAGTAAAACATGGGTTCTAATCCCTCTGAACATAACTTTATATGGAAATACCTCAACTTCAAACAGTTGCCAAATTTTATATTTATGCCCGTGTGCGTCAACGCCTCCAATTCCAACAACTCTTTTTCTCCTCGCTATTTCATCCCAACGTTTGAGAGTTTCGGGATAAGGACCTTGCAAGGATTTAAGGGGATGGATAAATCTTTGAAATTTATTTTGTTGCGTTAATCCCTCAACCCATTCGGACATATGGTTCCAAATTTCAATCCCTGTAAATTCATCCAAATCCCACTCTTTCCAAGGATATGGGGGATATTCTTCAAAATTGTTTCTTCTTTCATCGGGATGTGCTATTATCCCAATTCCATTTAGAGCTTTAACCTTTTGCACATATTCTTTTGCTGAACTGTTTGGATAGAAAACCTCATCTACCCTGAAAACAAGATAGTGATTTTTATCATTTGGATCATTGAGTTCATAACCAATTATAATCATTGTATCGTTATACCACCCTTCAAAGCCATCATGCTTGGGTTTTAAAGTGTTGTGATCTGTCATCATCACAAAGTCAAGTCCAAGTTCACTTGCAGCTTTCGCTATCTCAGGGATTGTTCCAGTTCCATCTGAATAGATGGAGTGAACATGAACTACGCCAACATATTCAAACATTTATTTAAGAAATTTTATTGTAAACAAAGTTTACAAATTTAAAAACCTCCCACTGTGGGGAGGAACAGGATAAAGATAAGATTTTTAAATTGAACAACAAAAAGGAAAAGGATTTTCCTTGGATGTTCTTACTTTTGGAAAGCAAATTTATCGCTTAAGATATTTTTTTCAACAATATCGTCAGTTTTTATAATTTCAACGCCTTCAGTTTTCCATTTCTCGATAAGTTGCTTCCCTCGATCTTCATAAATTGGTTTTGCTGCATCTTCAACGAGATAAATTTTATATTTTCCTCTCTTCAAAAATCCTTCTATCGCATAAGCATCACACACATCAAGTGCCACACCGAAGACGACAATTTCTTTAGGGTTTATAATTTCAAGAACAGGATCAACATTTGGATTTGAAAACACATCAAATTTCTGTTTTCTAAAAATTATTTCGCCCTTATGATCTCGTATCATCTTTTCGAGTTCTTCTTTTGAAAGGGGAGAACTATCTATATACAGCGGGTTCAATGGTTTCGTTGCGTCAATTCTTTCCCAGCCTGATGTATTCTGCAAACAATGAGGTGGGAAGGTATTTAAATAATCAGGATTATCGGAAATTTCCTCATCTTGTAGAGTATGATAGTCAGCCGAACCCATGATTTGAATTTCATTTTTTCTGGCATAGTTGTAAAGCTTTTCGAGATTTGGAATTATCTCTTCAGCATTCGGCACATAAAGTTTCCCATCTTTCATCATGAAGTCATATTGTGTATCAACATCCCAGAAGATGAGCTCTCTAATCATGGCGCACCTCCGTGTTTATTTTTGCTAAATCTTTCAAAATTAAAAACATAATGAAGTTTCTTTGCGTTTCATTTATGCTTTCATTCTCATTCCACGTTCCTCACGGTCAAGTATCCAACCTGCGAGTTTCCCTTCATTGATTGTCTTAAAGTCTTCCCAATAATCTTTTGTTCTAACAGCTCTTGAACTTGTATCACCTGGAGGAATTAATTGAGTTTCCTTTATTATCTGCTCAAATCTTCTTTTCCAGACCTCCATATTTTCAACTCTTAGATCAACCCAGCCATCGTAAGCCCAGTGATTGATTTTTTCAGGAGTTATTTCAACTGTGTTTTCTCCTCGGTATGGCGGGATTTTAATTTCATTACCACGAATAAGAGTCTCACCATCTGGCATTAAAATTGGAATTCCTATCGAGATGATCTGCGCTCTTAACTTTTTATTCGACTTTATAATTTCTGCGCATTTTTGGCTCATATCTTTTGGATCTTGTTTAACAGCATTTTCCATGCTCCCGTAGGCAAGTTTCAAGAGATGCGCTTCATATAAAAGTTTCGATAATCTTGGAGGACCAAGTAATTCAAAAGCTATACTTTCAACATTATATTGTTTTTCAAGTTCTCGCATCTTTTTTAAAGCAAATTCGGTCAAAAATCCAGCTCTGTAAGTTGGTTCAAGGGTTGCGTGATCAAGCGCATTTATGATATCATGCCCTGTATTTCCTCCCTTTATTTCAAAGATGACGGTTTCGGCAATCTCTTCAGGTGTTACATATTCCATCTGCCCAGGTGTTGAAAGTGTTTCAAATTCAGCTCTTGAGAAAAGTCCGTTTTCCCCAGTATCAATGAAAACAGATTTTAGAGTTTCGTTAAGTTTTTCAAAATTATTCTCAGTAATTCTTAATTCAAGCGTTCCCTTTAACTTAAATGCTTTATCGGGTGGGCAGTCGATAAGTTCAACAGGTTTGCCTTGAAATTTTATCTCTCCAAATCCAATTTTTTTCCACGCAATTGCTGCGGTTGGCTTTATTTCTTTTGTTATCGGTGCATCTGGTGTTCTCCCCATGAGGAAAAGTAAAAGTGTATGAGCGCCCGCAACAGCTGATTTACTTAACAAAACCCTCGAGGGTCTTTCCTCACTGTGTGTATATGGGATATTTAGCCCCATTCCACCTGTACCGCTCGTCCCAATTTTGACATAAATTTTTGTTCCAACCTCCTGCATCGATCGATAAAGTATTTGAACATGCTTTATTATTTGAGGAATGTAAAGGGTCGCAAGCAACCTTTCTGTTAGTTCAATTAGATTTTCTTTTTCCTTCTTTCCATCACTGTTTTTGAATTTGTCAATTGAATTTAGAACTTCGGTCGCTATTGTGAAGATGTTTTGGTATGCAATTGCAGTGGCGGTATTGATACAATCGATGACAATTTCAGGTGCAAATTGATTTAACAGTTTGTAAAGTGCTGAGTGTTTTAAGGTTTCATCAGTGAGCTCGCCGATTATGTCATTAATTAAGATTCTTCTGCGCTCGGGGTCTGATAAAATTTCTTCTCTGCTCATATCTTTAAATTCATCCCTTACAAAAATATTTCCCCACCATGGTATGAAGAAGTTATCACCTAATTCGGGGAATTCTTCTTTTAACTTTGCAACTGCTTCTTCAGCTTCCCACTGTTTGAGGGAAGCTATGATTATGTTCTTAGGTTTTTCTTGAACTATTCTCCTGGCTATGGCGGAACCAACAAGGCCCCAGGCTCCTAGGATAAGGACTGTTTTTCCTTTGATGTCCATAGGTGGGAATGTTTTTTAGTTTTTGTTGCATATTAATTTAGTTAGCCAAGATAAAATTTCCAAAGTTTCGTGAACTTGGCACATTTGAAATGAATGATGAATTTTGTAAATTTTTTAAAACTAAAAACATAACAAACAACTTTATGTCAAAGCTGGCGAAATTTATCGCTGGGATTTCATTTACTTTAATCGTTCTTTTAATTGCTGTGATTATTTTATCTTACAAACTTGTTACAAGATCGCACCCACAAATTGATGGGGAACTAAAATCACATCTTTTGATCGACTCCGTCTATATTTACAGGGATGAGTATGGAATACCTCACATATTCGCAAAAAATGAGCACGACCTTTATTTTGCGCTTGGCTATGTGACCGCACAAGATAGGTTGTGGCAAATGGACCTGTCGAGAAGAATTGCTGCGGGAAGATTATCGGAAATATTCGGGGTTGACGCACTTGAGGTTGATAAACTTTTCAGAACGCTTTCCCTCAATGAAACTGCTAAAAAGATGCAAAAGTATCTCAGTGAAAAGTCGATCGAGATATTGAAATCCTATTCAGATGGTGTTAACTATTTTATACAGACACACAAAGGGAATTATCCCATTGAATTTAAATTGCTGAAATATGAACCTGAAGAATGGAGCATAACCGACTGCCTTTTAATTACAAGGCTAATTGCGTGGCAGTTGAATTTTGCTTGGCTGACTGAGCCAGTTTTTTCAGAGATTTTATCGAAAGTGGGTGAGGAAAAGTTTAGAAAGATAGTCCCTCAATATCCTGAAAACGCACCGCTTATAATTAAAAAGTATGTTCCGCCATCGAGTAAGTTTGTTGAAGCGAATATGCGATTTAGAGAAATGTTTGGGATGCTTTCGGATGGGCTTGGGAGCAATTCGTGGGTCGTCTCTGGTGAGAAATCAGCAAGTGGTAAACCAATGCTTGCGAATGATCCACACCTTCCACATTCGCTTCCATCAATATGGTATCAGGTGCACTTGAACAATGGTGGGCTTGATGTGGTTGGCGTTTGTATTCCAGGAACCCCTGGAATAGTTATAGGGCGAAATAATTATATAGCTTGGGGTTTGACAAATGTTATGCTTGATGATACCGATTTTTATATTGAGAAAATTGATTCATCTGGGACAAAGTATCTCTACAACGGCAAATGGGTTCAGCTTACCGAAAGAGAAGAGGAAATAAATGTAAGGGGCAAGGGGAAATATAAATTTAAAGTTCTTTCAACCCATCGTGGTCCGATTATAAGCGATGTGTATAATTTTAGCTTTACAGGGTATGCACGTGATCTTGATTCGAAGTATATCCCTTCACAGGCGGTTTCAATGCAATGGACTGGAAATTTGATCTCAGATGAAGTTCTCGCTTTTTATAAAATTAATCGTGCCAAAAATTGGGAGGAGTTTAAAGAAGGACTTAAGTTCTTTACAGTTCCGGCGCAAAATTTTATCTATGCCGATATATATGGAAATATAGGATACTATTGCGCCGGGAAAATTCCAGTAAGAAAAAATTTAAACCCTTTATTGTTAAATCCAGGTGAGACAAGTGACTTCGATTGGGTTGATTTTGTCCCATTTAATTTGCAACCGAATCTTTTAAATCCACCCGAGAATTTCATAGCAACTGCAAATAATAAAACTGTCCCCGATAATTATCCTTACTACATAAGCTATCTGTGGGAGCCAGAATCCAGGGCGATGAGGATTAATGAATTTCTCTCGTCAAAAGGGAAATTAAGTATTGATGATTTTAAATCACTGCAACTTGACTATTTTTCGCATTATGCGCGCGAGTTAACGCCATATATAATCCGTGCTTTTGAAAACATTGACGTTAAAGAAAGTTTAGTAAAAGAGGGACTTGACTATTTAAAAAGGTGGAATTATAATTTTTCTCGTGATGACATAGCGACTACGATTTTTAATGCATTTCTTGTTGAGATGATGAAGAATACATTTGAAGATGAACTTGGGCAGGGACTTTATAAAAAATTTGTGTTTTATTCTGGCATTCCATTAAGAGTTTTGAAACAATTGATAACTGAAAATGATACACTTTGGTTTGATGATGTTAGAACGAAAAATAAAATTGAGACAAGGGATGAAATTATCAGAGAAAGCTTTTTGAAAAGTATGTTTGATTTAAAGAAACAGCTTGGAGATGATATATTAACATGGCACTGGGGAAAAGTTCATAAACTTGAGCTTGTTCATCCACTTGGACTGAGAAAACCACTTGATAAAATCTTTAACCTTGGTCCATTTGAAATTGGGGGAGCGGGGACAACTGTTAATAACGCTGGTTTTAGCCTGTTGAAACCTTTCAATTGCGTCCTTGGTCCATCCATGCGTCAAATTGTTAATTTTTCAGAAAATTTATTATATTCAGTTATACCAGCGGGAGCATCAGGGCAGATTATGAGTCAGTTTTATGATAATCAAACACGGCTTTATTTGAACGGAGAATATGTTAAAATAGAGATGCGCCTGGAGAGCTTAAAAAATAAAAAAACTACTAAGATATTAAAGATTGTTCCGCAGGAATGAAAGGGAAGGGTTCAAATGTTATAATATTTGTCGGTTTGGGGGTAGTTTTCGTAGCGATTTTAGTTTTTTTATTTTTGAAAATTTTAAACGGGAAACATAAATTTTCAGATGAAGAGATCAGTGTTGAAAATCCATCTTATCAAATTGATGTGTTAAATGGATGCGGAGTTGAAGATGTTGCTTTTCAGATAACGCAGTACTTAAGAAGTAAGGGTTTCGATGTTATTGACTATGGGAATTACGATTTGATTGTAAACGAAAGTTTTATCATTGATCATGTTGGCTGGCCAGATACGGCGAAGGTGATAGCAAAAGCACTTGGCATAGATGAAGGTAAAATTGTTCGGTCCAAATCAAATTATTACAATGAATTTACTGTTGTAATAGGCAAAGATTATATCATGTTAAAGCCATTTAAAAACAAAGATGGAGAAAGTTTTTGAGGCCAAAGACACTGGCTAAGCGTGCAGCACTGCTTGCGCTTGAGAAAAAGGCAGAGGATATAGTGATAGCGGATGTAAGAAAGTTAACTACGATTACAGATTTTTTCGTGATATGCTCTGCGGAATCGTCAGTTCAATTAAAGGCGATAGTTGATCACATCGTTGAGGAGCTTGAGAAGAAGGGAATAAAAGCATGGCATGTTGAGGGATATACGAATTTGACATGGGTTTTAATTGATTATGTTGATGTAGTTGTGCATGTATTCTTGAAACCAGCCAGAGAGTTTTATGGACTTGAGAGATTTTGGGGGGATGCAAAGTTTGAGTATATAACTGAAGATAGCGTAAGAAAAAAGGCTAAAACAAAAAAGAGAAGCGATAAGGAAGATGTTTCCATCGGCGAGGGAATATCTAAGGGAAAAACTTAAAACAGCACTCGATAAGCTCGGAATTCAGCTGGACGGAATTGATCTCACATTTGATAAACCTAAAAATGAGCAATTCGGGGATTTTGCAACTAACATTGCGATGTTGATAGCCAAAAAAGTTGGAAAAGCCCCAAGAGAAATAGCTGGTGAAATTGTAGCAAACCTTGATATAGAGCCGGAGTTGATCGAGAAGGTTGAGGTTGCGGGTCCGGGCTTTATAAACTTTAAACTTACCCCCAAGTTTTACATTCGGAGGATTTACGAAATTTTAAATCAAGGTGAAAATTTTGGAAGACTTACGATTGGAAAGGGGAAGAAAGCAAATGTTGAATTTGTGAGCGCGAATCCAACAGGACCGCTTACCGTTGGACACGGCAGAAACGCTGTTCTTGGGGATACGATTGCAAATATACTTGAATGGGTTGGATATGATGTAACGAGGGAATATTACTTCAACAACGCAGGCAGGCAGATGAAAATTCTTGCTGACTCAATTCGCCTCAGATATCTTGAACTGCTTGGTGAGAAAATTGATTATCCAGAGGAATATTATCAGGGTGAGTATATAAAGGATATTGCTAAAATGTTGTTGGAGGAGTATGGGGATTCACTTAAGAACGAAAGCGATTTGAGGATTTTTAAGGAGAAAGGGGAATCCGTTATTTTTGATGACATAAAGAAAACCTTGGAAAGATTGGGAATTAAATTTGACGTGTTCTATAATGAGGATTGGCTTTATGAAAAAAAGATATGGGATGTTGTTTCGGAACTTGAAAAGCTTGGTTATGTTTATGAAAAGGATGGTGCAAAGTGGTTTATGGCTACTAAACTTGGCGGGGAACAGGATAAAGTTCTTGTCAAAAGCACAGGTGAACCGACTTATAGATTACCGGATATAGCGTATCATATTGAGAAATTTAAAAGAGGGTTTGATTTAATAATCGATGTTTTCGGCGCAGACCATATCGCTGAATATCCAGATGTATTAAGGGCGCTTGATGCTTTAGGATACGATATATCGAAAGTCAAGGTGCTAATTTATCAATTCGTCACGATAGTTAAAGATGGCGAAGTTGTTAAGATGTCAACTCGTAAGGCAAATTATATTACACTCGATGAATTAATCGATGAAGTAACCCCAGATGTCGTTAGGTTCTTTTTCTTAAACAGAAGTAGAGACGCCCATTTGAATTTTGATCTAAATCTTGCGAAGAAGCAATCTGAGGAAAATCCAGTTTATTATCTCCAATATGCGCATGCTAGGATAGCAAGTATATTAAGATTTGCAAAGGATTCGGGCATTAAGGTTGAAAAAATAGATAGTGCAAATATTGAGTTGCTTCGTGAAAAAGAAGAGGTTGATCTTGCTAAGTTATTGGGTGAATTTCCAGATGTGGTTGAGGTAGCATATTTAAGTTTGGAACCATTAAAAATTATAAATTACCTTAACGAGGTGGCGGAGGCTTTTCATAGATTTTATCATAGACACAGAGTTGTTAACAGTAGCGACATGGACTTGACATTTGCTCGCCTTTCGCTATGTTTAGCGACAAAAATCGTTATTGCAAATGGACTGAAAATACTTGGAATTTCAAGACCTGAGAAAATGTAAAATTGAGATGACCTTTGATGCTCTTTATTAATTTTAGGTGATAGTTTTGGGTGCGATCTTGAGAGAAGCATCGTGAGCGGGGTGATTTCGGAAATTTTTAGATGTGATAATTTTCGGGCGATTTTTCTTGACTTTAAGAAAATAATTTCCTATTTTAGGATGAAACATAAACAAAAACGGAGGAAATATTATGTGGCGTAAGTTAGTTATTTTTACCTTCCTAATCTTGTTAATTTCTTTCCCTGCTTATCAAGCTTTTGCCGATGTATATGCAAGCAATATCAGATTTACAAATCCGGATGGTAAAACACCGTTTGATGGAAGCTTTGCAGATAGGACGGGGGTGTTAATATGGTTTACTTTGAATGATTCCGCTTCTGTGGTTGAGGTGAAAATTTATCATGATGTTAATCCAGCACATGCAAAGACAATAACAGTTTATAATTTAACGCAAGGTGAACATAGCGTTTATTGGGATGGAACGCTTGATGATGGCACTACCGCTCCAACTGGAAATTGGGTTGTAGAAGTTAAAGCACAACAGTTGGGTGGATATAGTGCGTGGACACAGGTTTGGGAAAATCCTGTTTATACTGGCGCTGGGATTGGTTTAAGCAATAGGGATATTGACATTAACAGGGATCCGAATAGCAAAAATTTTGGCTTTATGTATATCACTGAATCAACGACATTTTATCAATATAATCGTATGATAAAGGTGAATCCTATTGGAACGCTTGTGACTGAATTCGATAGATCAGCGACATTTGTTAATTCCGATTTCGATCCCTGGCACATCGCAATTGGTTCAGATGGCAAAGCATATGTTACTTACAACACGCTAAAGCAGATTAGGGTTTATTATGATACAACGCTTGTTGATTCGTTTTCACTGCCGTTTTTACCAAGGGGGATAAATGTTAGGGATACGATTATTTATGTCACCGGTGATAAATATATTTACCGAATTGGCAAGACAGGTCATGAAATTTTATCAACTGATTCATTAGCTGGAGTAGCCTATTTCAGAGATATTGCAATTGATGACTCAGGATATGTATTTGTTGCAGGTGGTGCAAGCTCAACATCATATAAGAAAATTTATAAGTTTAAATGGACTGGAACGTCCCTTGGTGTTATTGACTCGGTTGAACTCCCGGATAATGTGACGCATATTGTGATTTATTCTGGAGCTGATCAAAATACAAACGTAGATGATATACTTTATGCAAGAGTTAGGGGAACGAATGGTGGGGTTTTCAAGGTGGTTTTCACAAATCCACCTTCTTTTGAGAAATTGTTTGTCCCAAGTACAAGTACCTCGGGAAGCCATGCGATAGCGGTTGATGTTGTTGGTAATATCTATTATGCTAATCCTTCCGCTGAACGTTTGAGGATGTATGCCCCACCATCTGGACCGAATTCTTATACAACAAAGGCGGTTGACCCTATTGTTATATCACAATCTGGCAAAGCAGCCAAACTCGTCACGCTTAAAGAAGCAAGAAAAGATGAAAATGGCGATTATAAGCCTGATTATATGGACACTGGTGATACGCTCTTAGTTTATGGGGTTGTGACCTCGCCAAATTATACTGCTAGTTCAGGGAATACCTCTTACTATATTCAGGATGAAACAGCCGGGTTAAATGTTTTTAAGTCTGGCACTGTATTAACCTTTGATCTTGGCGATTATCTTATGGTCATAGGCAAGATTACAGTTTTTAGAGGATTAACTGAAATTGAGCCATTGACTGGGGATTCAACATCTATAAAGGTTCTTTGGAAAAATCATCCTTTACCAGCCCCAAAGAAGCTTGCTGTTTCTGAATTCCTTTCAAACTTTGAATCTTACGAAGGACAACTTATTCGTTTAGATTCACTTTGGAAATCTTCAACTTCGCCGGCTTGGCCAGCTTCAGGCTCAGATGCAAATATGCGTTTCGTGTCATTTGCAAAAACTGAAACTTTAACTGTCAGAATCGATGCTGATACCGATATTGATGGACAACCTGAACCGCAATATCCCGTTAGCATTATTGGGATTGCAACCCAATTCACTTCAGGTACAACCGTTTATACAGGCGGATATCAGATTTCACCAAGATATTATGCAACTGACTTTATAACTGTGAATTTACCACCGTCTGCTGCAACACTTGTCTCACCTGCAGATAGTGCATTTGTTCATATCCTTTCAACTGATACCGTAACTTTTGTGTGGAATAAGGCAAAAGATGGGAATGTCCCTGAGGATACATTGATTTATATCTTTAAACTCGCAAATGATAAAAACTTCACTTCCACAAGCACCGTTATGGTTGATACTTTAACCGACACAGTAAAATATGTGAAAGGAGCTCAGCTCTTCCCGTTATTCCCAACCGGTGACACGACGCTTGTGCTTTATTGGAGAGTTGAAGTTACGGATAAGAAATCACCATCTGTTAAGTCCAATATCTATAGATTGAATCTTTCGAAACCAACTTCTGTTGAGGTTGTCGATAATGGAATACCAACGGACTATTATTTAAGTCAAAATTATCCTAATCCGTTTAACCCAGTTACTACGATTAAATTTGGTTTGCCCGAGGATGCACAGGTTGAGCTTGTGGTTTACAATGTCATTGGGCAAAAGGTTGCAACGCTTGTGAGCGAATATATGAGAGCAGGGCATTATGTTGTGCAGTTTGACGGCAGCAATTATGCTTCTGGAACATATTTCTATGTTTTAAGGGCAGGAAATAGGGTATTGAAGAATAAGATGCTTCTCATCAAGTAATTAAAGGCTTTGAACTTCGTTTCTTTCAAAGGCCCGGGGTTTCAAACCCGGGCTTTTTTGTCTCTATTTTGCACCCGCCTTTATTTTATGTCTCTATTCTCTACATTTTCCCCGCCTTGTAAAAAGTAAAATAATTATCTTCCAATAATTTCCAAATGGCATAGCTTTTGAAAAACTATATTTGTGAATCTAAATTTTTTAGAGTAAAAACTATATGAAACCAATTAACGAAAGAGATCCAGTCTTCCCAATAAGTGTTGTCGCTGAGCGACTTGGAATTTCCGAGCATACGATAAGAATGTATGAAAGAGAAGGTTTAATTATTCCTTACAAAAAGGAAAGTGGTCACAGGTTGTTTAGCCAGGTAGATATGGAAAGGATAGAGTGCATAAAGAGGACGATTAGCGAGAAGAAGATAAGTATTGCTGGTATAAGAAGGTTATTAGCCTTGATCCCGTGTTGGGAAATTAAAGGTTGTGAGGATGATATTAAATATAGTTGCCCAGCATATGTTGATTATGAGAGGCCGTGTTGGTTACATAAGGCAAGTTTGAAGGGAGATTGTGCTACAAATGAATGTCGTGAGTGTCCAGTTTATAATTCTATTAAAAGTTGTGATGAGTTGAAAGAGCTTTTAAAACGATACATAGAAAAGTCAGCTATTTAAAAACAAACTAATTTAGAAAAAATGGAGCAAAACAAGCTTTCAATGGTAGTTTTCAGTGGTGATATGGATAGGTTGATGGCTGCATTCATTATTGCAACTGGAGCAGCAGCATCAGGAATGGAAGTAACTATGTTTTTCACATTCTGGGGATTGCAAGCAATTAAAAAATCAGAAAAAACCGGAAAAAGCTTTTTTGGGAAATTGCTTGGTTTTATGCTGAAAGATATAAATGGTGTCGGTCCAAGCAAAATGAACTTTGGTGGAATTGGTAGGTGGATGTTTAAAAAAATGATGAAAGCGAAAAATGTAGCGATGTTGGATCAACTTAGAAATATGGCTATTGAACTTGGTGTTAAACTTGTCCCATGTCAAATGAGTATGGAAGTGATGGAATTAACACAAGACAAATTAATACCCCAGGTTTCGCAGCCAGCTGGGGTAGCAACTTTTCTTGAAGAAGCAAGAAATTCAAAAATCACATTATTTATTTAAAAACAAAAAAGAAAAGGCTAAAATGACAGAACAAGTAAAAGTAGATTTGGTTCTTGATCTCAAAGGATTGCTCTGCCCTATGCCAATTGTAAAATTATCCCAAGCAATAAAGGATTTGCCTGTTGGAGCAGTTATTGAAGGTATAGCAACAGATCCAGGTGTTATGGCTGATGTTCCAGCATGGGCAAAGACAAGTGGACAAGAGCTCATTTCAATTGAACAGAGGGATAAGGAATACAGATTTTTGATTAAAAAGGTAAAATAAATTAAGTGGAGAAAATTTATGGATTTGCTTGGTTTAGCAAAAGCTGTAGCAATTGTTTCATTTGCATTTTTTGTGGTTGGATTGATTTATCATTACTATAAAACTAAACAACTTAGATTTCCTGTCGATTATGCACGGCCTAAGGGTTCGCATAGAATTGGTGTGCTTTATTCGTTCACTGTTGGAATGTTACCTTGGATGAAGGAGAGCACGAGAAGGCATTGGATTTCGTATTTGCGAGGGGTTGTTTTCCATGTGGGTATATTTACTGCACTTTTAGTTCTTTTGTTAAAATTTTTTGGAATTGAAATTAATTCATTGTTTGTAAATTTATTTGCATTTATAACTGGGCTTGGGGCGATTATGGGATTCGCTGGTGTTATAATGAGGGTTGTTGAGCAAAATCTTCGCAAAGTAAGCACGGTAGATGATTTCATCTCGGTTTTTTTAGTTAGTTTATTTCTTATGTTTGTGTCTCTTTCGCTTATTGATTTAAGCTTTACAACCCCAATGTATTTAATTTCTGCCATCACTCTTTTCTACGCACCGCTTGGGAAAATAAGGCATTGTCTCTATTTCTTCTTTTCAAGGTTTTTCTTTGGAGTTCATCTTGGGCGTAGGGGAATTGTCCATAAATATACGGAGGTAAGCTATGGCAAATAATGGGAGTGTTCAAAAAGCGCTTGAAATTTTGGAAAAGCAGTTGAATCAACCTTTAAAAACTGCACTTGAAGTTTGTGCAAGATGTGGTATTTGTGCTGAAGCATGCCATTATTATGTAGCCGAACCTAAAGTTGAACATGTGCCAGCTTATAGAGCAGAACAATTGAGAAAAATATATAGAAAGAAGCATAATTTCTTTGGTAAATATGTATCATGGCTTGTAGACGCCGAAGAACTTGATGATGAAAAGTTTAACAAGCTTGTTGAAATGGCTTTTTCTGAATGCACTTTGTGTAGAAGATGCACTTTTAATTGTCCGCTTGGCGTGGATACCCCATTAGTTATGAGAACTATAAGAGCAATGGCAACTGCTACTGGGAAAGCACCTGAGATTTTGGTTATGCTTGCTGATTCAGCGATAGCTAAAGGAGAGAATCCAGAGATTTTCAAAGAAATGTTTCTTCAGCAAATTTCACAGCTTGAAAAAGAACTTCAGGAATTAACAGGTAATCCAGAAGCAAAAATTCCAGTTGAGAAGAAAGGCGCAAGGGTTTTATATGTTGGGCTTGCGGGTGCGCATACGATTATTCCGCCAGCGATAATTTTTAACGAAGTTGGTGAAGATTGGACTTTGAGTATTTATGAAGCTGCGAATTATGGGGTATTTCTTGGTGATGTTGAGAGGGCGAAGAAAATTGCCAAAAGGATAATTGATGAAGCAAAAAGGTTGAAAGTTCAGGAAGTTGTGGTCGCTGAATGTGGTCATGCTTGTGCTGCTCTTGTGTGGGATGCCCCAAATTGGTTTGCTGAGAAATTTCCATTTAGAATAAGAAGCGTAGTTGAAGTTGTTGCTGAATATATCCAAAAAGGTAAATTAACTCTTGACCCTAAAGCTAATTCTGAGCCAGTTACTTACCATGACTCGTGTAACCTTGCGAGAACGGGAGGTATATTTAGAGAACCAAGAATTATTTTAAAGGCTGTTGTAAAAGATTTTCGTGAGATGAATCCGAATGGGATAGAAAACTATTGTTGTGGTGGAGGCGGAGGTCTTGTAGCATTGCCTGAATATTACGAGAAAAGAATGAGAGCTGGCAAACCTAAGGCTGAACAGATAAAGAGAACGGGTGCGAAAATTGTAGCTGCAGCTTGTGAAAATTGTAAGCTTCAGCTTGGTGATTTGAATAATTACTATAATCTTGGTGTTGAAGTGAAAGGGCTTGTTGACCTGGTTGCAAATGCAATTTTATATAGAAAGAAAGCTTATGCAAGTTCAAATTAATTAAGCACCTGTGCCATCGGGTGATAACCTGGTGGTAAAAACCAAAGGTAAATTGCGATAAAAAACAAAACCTAAAACTAAGGAGGTCGACAAGCCATGAGAAAATCCTACTTCGTTATTTGGATTATTTTATCAGCATTTTTATCAACTTTGATCTTTGCCCAGGATCCTGCCAACTTTGGAACGAGTCTTCATAAGACAAGAGAAGGCAAACGCACCTGGTATAAGAGTGCAAATGGTGGATTTGAGAATATTACAAATATCCCTGTTGAAGATGTAAACTGTTTGAAATGTCACCCGGGCACAAAGGCAGATGAGACACCGATTGATCCTGCTACATATACCCCTGATTGCTATGATTGCCATAATTTTTCACAGGGTACAACTGTTTCAGATGACATCTGTCTTAAATGCCATAGCAGGCAAAAGAATGAAAAAGCACTTTATCCTGGAGTTGATGTTCACTTTGCGAAAGGTTTCAAGTGCATGACATGCCACACAAAGAAGGAAATGCACGGGGATGGCAATTCATATCAAAGTTGGCTTGATCCCGGTGCAACAGAAGTGAAATGTGAAAACTGCCATTCACCACTTGCCAGCAATACTGCCCATGATATTCATTCGGCGAAAGTTCATTGCACCGCTTGTCATGCTAAGACAGTTATTTCATGCTACAACTGCCACTTTGAGAGTGAAATTCAGGCTAAAATTAAACGACCATATGGTATAATTCGGGACTTTTTACTTTTGGTTAGAAGAATGCCAGAAGGGAAAGTATATTCAGGAACATTGATGAGCTTAACATACCAGGGTAAGTCATTTGTCACCATAGCTCCGTATAGGTCCCATGTTATTATGCCGAAAGATTCAACAAGGAAATGTTCAGAGTGCCATAATAATGCCAATGTTCAAACTTATAACCAAACTGGTGAGATTTATGTTGTTAAGTGGGATACTGCTCAGAAAAAATTAATCAACACCAAGGGAGTTATACCTGTTCCACCAAATTGGCAAACATCTTTGAAGTTTGACTTTGTTGATTACACGGGTAAGGTTGATTCAGCAACTGATCCAACGAAATGGGTCTTTTTGAAATCTGGAACCGATTTGAGACAGGAGCTCAGTCAATATGTTGCACCTTTGACCTCCGATCAAATGGCAAAACTTTCAATGGCTGTCTCTGTAAAAGATGCTGTTAAACTTATCCCATCGGAATTTAAACTTCTGCAAAATTATCCGAATCCGTTCAATCCAACGACGACGATCGAATTTCACCTGCCCAAAGAAACAAATGTCACTTTGAAAATTTACAACTCAATTGGTGTTGAGGTTAAAACTTTAATTTCAAATGTAAAGTATAGCGCTGGGATACATAAGGTTAACTTTGATGCAAGCAACTTACCAAGTGGTATTTATATTTACAAGATTACGACGCCAGAATTTAGTGACTACAAGAAGATGGTTTTGTTGAAGTAAAGAATTTTTCATTCATTTGGAATTTTGAAATTTAAGCTGCCTGCGGGGGCAATTTGCCCCCGTTTTTTGTTTAACTTGCTCTTTGAAATTTTGGGTGATTTTTTTAACTTTTTAAAAGTTAAAAATTAACCCAACATATTATGCCAGAAAAGAAAAGGACACCTAAGCAAACTGAGAGAAAGCGAAAGGAGACACGGGAGATAATTGATCCAAAATATCATTTTTTAATTTATATTTTGCTGATCGTTGCCTCGCTATTTATTTTCTTTAATGAATCGTTGTTCAAGGGTAAAATTTTTATTTCGGGTGATATAATCGCCTTTAAAAGTTGGAATGCTTTAATTGAAGACGCTCGAAACCAAAAAGTTCCGCTTCTATGGAATCCTTATATTTTTTCGGGAATGCCAGGGTATGCAAGTTTAAGTGTTGGACCTGAAAGACCATTTGATTTAATCGGTGTTGTACACGGTTTTATTTTAAATACTATTGCGAGTCTTTTTCCAAGTCGTGAAGTTTTTGATATAGTTTTTTATATGGTTTTTTATCTTGTTGTTATGGCTATAGGTGTTTACCTTTTATCAAGGCATTTGATGTTTGGAAAGTTTATTTCTTTTGTTGTGGCTTTGGCGACGGTTTTTTCAACCTTTTTTATCGTTTGGATTACTGTTGGCCACCAGACGAAAATTATTACAATGTCAATGCTACCATACGCGTTATTGCTAGTTGATAAACTTACAGACAAGTTTAAATTATTATACTTTGTTCTACTCGTAATTGTCTTATGGGTTATATTTTCCGCGTCGCATATTCAAATGATGTTTTATGTTTACCTCACTATTGCGCTTTATTATCTTGTTTATTTGATTTACAAGATTTCTAAAAAGGAGAATCTGCTTGGCCTGCTTCGTTCCGGGCTTCTTTTTGCCCTTGCTACAATCTTAACATTTGGAATTTTTCTTGATAAGTATTTAACTGTTCTTGAGTACAACAAATATTCTATAAGGGGGCAGCCACCAATTACTGAAAAAATTAAAGCACAAGAAGCACAAAAGTCCAACCCTCAAAAAACAGGGCTTGATTATGAATACGCAACTCAATGGTCATTTAGCCCTGGGGAAGTTTTCACTTTTGTAATTCCTTCCATATATGGATTTGGATGGAGAAATTACGCAGGCGTTTTAACTGGTGGGGAAACCGTTCGTATAAATACTTACTTTGGACCGATGCCATTTACTGATGCAGCGAATTATCTTGGTGGCGTCGTTGTTTTCTTGGCGATTGTTGGAGCCGTTTTCAATTTTAAAAAGAATATTTTTGTTAAGTTTCTCGTCATTCTTTCCTTGATTTCGCTTTTAATTTCGTTTGGTAAAGAGTTTCCGTTAATTTACGATCTTTTCTTTTATTATGTTCCATATTTTAACCGATTTAGAGTGCCAAGTATGATTTTATCTCTGGTTATGTTTGCAACTCCGATACTTGCTGGATATGGATTAAGCGCGATTATCGATTTTTATAAAACAGGGAGTTCGGAAAAAGTAAAAAATATTTTCAAGAATTTATCTTTCGCTTTTATAATCTTATTTATCCTTACCTTTATATTTCGGGGTTTCTTTTCGGATATTTATCGCTCTCTTTTCGCTGATGATAGAGCAATTTCAGTTGTAATTCAAAATAATTTTGGTTTTGTAAATCAGGAACTTTACAATAGAATTGCGCCTCATGTTTATCAATTTATCTTTGATAACTTTTTGAAGGATTTTCGAATTTTGCTTATTCTATTAGCCTTTTCATCTGGATTAATTTATTTGCTGATATCCAAGAGGATTAGTTTAAACTTATTCAACCTTGGAATTGCTGCACTTGTGTTGTTTGATTTATGGCGTGTTGATAGCATAACACTTCACTATTCAGATAAAGAAGAGCTCCGCTCGATTTATAATCCCCCTGACTATGTTGAATACATTAAGCGGGACACAACCCTTTATCGTGTTTTAGAAATTTCGGGTGGACAACCGGTAATGTCGAACCATCTTGCATTATATCGTCTTCAAAATGTTTATGGCTATCACGGTGCAAAAATTAGAGCGTATCAAGATTTAATAGATGTCGCTGGAATCCTTAACCCATTTGTTTTGAATCTCTTAAATGTTAAGTATATCATAAGTGATAAATATGACTCGATTTATGGCAATCTTGTTTTTAACGGAACGAAAAAAGTTATTTTTAACCCAAATTATCTTCCAAGGGCATTTTTGGTAAATCGCTATGAAGTTGCCGAACCTTTGACTATACTTTTAAAGATGAAAAACGCTGAGTTCAATCCTCGTGATGTTGTATTTCTTGAAGATTCACTGGATGTAAAAGTTGATCCCCCCGGTGAAAACGCAAGCGCTGAAATCACGGAATATCAAATCCAGAAAATAAAGTTGAAGGTGAAAGCAACTGGAAATAACCTCTTGTTTTTAAGCGAAGTTTGGTATCCAAGATGGAAATGTTTTATCGATGGCAAAGAAGTTCCAATTTATAGGGCGAATTATGTTTTTAGAGCGGTTGTTGTTCCACCCGGTGAACATGAGGTTTTATTTATTTACAAAGATGAAAAATTTGAACTTGGAGGGAAAATCAGCTTAGCCTTGAACCTTTTTATAATTGCTTTGTTTTTTGTCTCACTTGCTCCTAATGTTGTAGGGATGCTAAAAAAGAAGTTTAAAAAGTAAGTGAACATCTTGATCCTCGCACATAAGATGCCATATCCACCTAAGGATGGTGGAAGCATTGTGACATTAAATTATGCTAAGGAACTTTCGCGTTTGGGGTGCAGTGTGACTATTCTTGCGATGAACACATATAAAAGAAGATTCAAGATTGAGGGAATTCCGACTGAGCTTAGGAATATGATCAAGTTTTATGCCGTTGATGTTGACACAAAAATTAAGCCTTTATATCTTTTGGTTAATTTATTTCAAAAGAAATCATATCACATTTGGCGATATGGCTCTTCGGATAAATTTAAAGAAAAGTTGATCGACCTTTTAAAGAACAATAAATTTGATATTGTCCAGCTTGAAGGGTTATACCTTGCACCATATCTTAGTGTGATAAGGGAAAATTCAAAAGCAAAAGTTGTTTTACGAGCGCATAACATTGAATATGAAATACTTGAACGGTATGCTGAATGGGAAAAATCATTGCTGAAAAAATTATGGCTGAAAATTCAGGCGAGAAGGTTGAAAAAGTATGAACTTGGAGTCTTAAATAGTTTTGATGCTATTGTTGCCATTACAGATAGAGATGCAAAGATTTTTAAGGAAAGCGGTTGTAGAATTCCAATCCATGTTGCACCTGCCGGAATTGAGATTGAGAATTATAATCCAGGTAAAGATGGGGAATCTGACTCGCTCTTTTTCATTGGTGCATTGGATTGGTTCCCAAATCAACAGGGTCTTGAATGGTTTTTGAAAAATGTATGGTCCAAGGTTCATGAAAAGTTTCCGGATTTAAAATTTTACATCGCTGGGAGAAACCCGCACTTATGGAAGTTTTCTAGAAAGATTTCAAAATTTCCAAATGTTGAACTTGTTGGCGAAGTTGAAGATGCGCGTGGGTTTATGAAGTCTCACAAAATTATGGTTGTACCGGTTTTTGCGGGAAGTGGAATTAGAGTTAAAATAATTGAGGCAATGGCACTTGGAAAGATAATTATCACAACTGGGATCGGGATTGAAGGAATTGAATATGAGGGGCTTGATAATGTTATGTTAGCTAATACTGAAAATGAATTTATTGAAAAAATCTCATTGTGTGTTAAAAGAATTAAAATTGAAAAAAGCTATCGCTTTGGAACATCTGAAGGTATGCAAAAATATGATATCAATCGTTTATCTGTTGAACTGCTCAAGTTTTATAAGGAGCTATATTAACTGTGCTTTTAAAACCTAATTTTTGCAGTCCATGAGGATAACTTTTATTGGATCTTTCGTTAAGGCAAAAACGGGTATTGAAAGAATTAATGAGGAGTTGATTAGAAAGTTAATTCAATGCTATAAGATAGAAGAAATAGATATAGTGACATCGGAAAACAGAGCTGAATTTCCCTTTGATATAGTAAAAAGCAGTAAAGTTAAAACATATGTATTTCCAGCCTCTTTCCTGAGATCACCTTTTTCCATACTGAGATTTTTAAAAACTGTTTATAAAAATCCTATTTTAGTCATAGCTAACATTAGGCCCTGGGCAATTTTAGTCTATAAGTTCTATCCCTTTTTTCGTAAAAAGACAAAAATACTTCAAATTGTCCCTGATATTATCGCCTGGCACTATCCGAAGTTTTTCCCATTTTTAACATCTTTTACATTTAAAATTTTCGGCATATTCTTTAAAAATTTTCCAACTTTATATGTTGTTCACTCTGAATTCACGAAAAAGGACATGATGAAAGAGTGGGGGATAAGCGAGAGCAAGATAAACGTTGTTCCACTTGGTTCGTTTGTTAAACCGATGATTCCAAGGGAGAATTTCATGGGAAGGAAAGTTTTATATGTGGGAACAATCGAGCCACGAAAAGGGGTTGACAAATTACTTGAAGCTTTTGAAATTGCCAAGAAGGAAATTCAGGATATAGAATTGATTATTTGTGGCAAGATGGGTTGGAAGGTTAAAGATTTAGGAAAGAAGTTGGAAAGACTTTCAAAGGAGGGAAAAGGTGTAAAATATTTAGGCTATGTAAGTGATGATGAACTTATAAAACTATTTCGTGAAGTTGATGTTTGTGTTTATCCTTCTATTTATGAAGGGTTTGGTTTACCACCCCTTGAAGCGATGGCGTTGGGTTGTCCTGTTATTGTTTCGGGTAACTCGTCGCTCCCTGAAGTTGTTGGTGAAGCGGGATTAACTATAAATCCATATGATCCAAAAGAAATGGCAAGTGCAATTGTTCATGTTTTAAAAGATGCCAACTTAAAGAAAAAAATGAGCTTACTTGGAATTGAACGAGCTAAGGCGCTGGATTTGGAAAAGAATTTGGCGAAGCTAATTAAACTCATAAAAAGTTTAAAATGAAAAAAGTAGCGTTGGTCAGAGGGAATGGGCTATCTCCATTTGAGCTTCAATATTATTATCCTTTAAAAGATAAATTTAAGTTTACAGGGATCTGTTCTTTAAAAAATCCTTTTTCGGTTGATGGTATAGAAATAATTAAACTTCCTTCTGTTTACGATTTTGAGATTTTGTTTCCGCGAAGTTTTAAAATTAGAAAAATTTATCAGCATATTTTTTATTATGAACTATTTTGGCAAAAGATGTTTGGACTTGAAAAAGTATTAAAAAGTTTTGATATAATTCATTCTGCTGATGTTGAGTACTACTACACATATCAAGCAGCAAAAGCCAGGTTAAAATACGATAAAAGATTAGTTATAACACAGTGGCAAAATATACCATTTGCTTATGCATCTAGGGGTTATAGATTCGTCGAAAGCAAAAGATTCAGAAAATTAAAAGAAGCCGTTGATGTTATTATTGCTAAGTCGGAAAGGGCTAAACTGTCTCTTGTTCTTGAGGGTTTTCCAGAAGAAAAAATTGTGGTAATAAAACCTGGGGTTGATCTGAGTAGATTTAAACCCATGGAGAAGGATAAGATATTAATGAGGAAGCTTGGAATAAATGAAAAAGATAAAGTTATTCTCTTTTCGGGACGATTACATTGGCACAAAGGTGTCTTTGTACTTTTGAACGCTTTTAAGTTGTTACTTATGGATAAAGAGGTTGATCCAAGCATTGTTAAGTTATTAATCGTAGGGACGGGCGAGTTAGCGAATGTCCTTAATGATTTTGTAAAGTTTTTAGGCATATCAAGAAATGTTATTTTTGTGGGATTCGTTGACTATAATGAAATGCCTAAATATCATAACCTAGCTGATGTCTTTGTTCTTCCAAGCGTTCCAACTCAAAGATGGCAGGAGCAATTTGGGATGGTTTTAATTGAGAGCATGGCTTGCGGAAAGCCTGTTGTTACAACTCTTAGTGGTTCCATCCCTGAGGTAGTAGGGGATAAAGCAGTTCTTGTTCAACCTTTTGATTTCCTTGAGTTATATAAAGCGTTAAAGAAAGTTTTATGCGATGAAAAGTTTGCAAAAGATTTGGGAGATAGGGCAAGGGAGTTTGTAGTTCAAAATTATAACGCTGAAGATGTCGCCAGAAAAATTGAGAACGTTTACAACTCATTGTTGTGATTAAATTGTCAAGTCAAAAGGCAAGTTGAAAATAAAACAATGAATAAGAAATCCTGAAATTACATTAGTTGTTCCAGACGCTGCAATGAAACAATAAATAATTCAAACTAACGTCGAATAAAGATAGTAAAAATGAACATTTTCTTAGTCTTTGATAAAAATCAAAAATGCACAACTGGTGTTTATATATACAAAGAGCTTAAGAAGTTAAATCACAATGTGAAGATTTTGTATCCCGAAGAAGTTAGAAGTAATTTATCTCCTAAGCCTGATTTGATATTAGCCATTGACTATGGAGCTCACTATATTTTTGATGTTGATTTTCATCCCAAGGCTATATGGTTAATTGATACACATCTTACCCTCAATTGCGATAAAATAATGGCTGAGTTTTTTGATGTTGTTTTTGTTGCACAAAAAAATAACTTTGAAAAACTTAAAAATAGATTTTCACATATATACTGGTTACCTTTAGCTGGAGATCTAGATTATCATGGGAAAAAAATGACTACAATTAAGTATGATATTGCTTTTGTCGGAAATTTGGGCAGAGGCACGAGAAAAATTTTGATGACCGAATTGATAAATAGATACCCAAACAGTTTCATAGGAAGAGCCCCTTGTGATCAGATTGGCGAAATTTACAGTTCGTCTAAAATAGTGGTAAACTATTCAATTAAAAATGATGTTAATATGCGGATTTTTGAGGCTGCCATATCTGGTTCTTTACCTATGACAAACCAGATATACGATAACGGATTGGAAGAATTGTTTGAAATCGGGAATGAAATTGTGACATATGATGGGACTCTCGAAGATCTAACTGAGAAAATTAACTATTATTTAAAACATGATAGTGAAAGAAATAGAATAGCGGAAAACGCTTATCAAAAAGCTATAAGCTCGCACACTTATTTGCACAGGGTAAAGTTTATCCTAGAAAAAATTGAACAAAATAAAAATTTTATAGTATGTTATTGTGCTTCAAAGAATGTAAAGCTGTCAAGGTTTAGATTAAAGTTCAATGAGTTAATTTTGTATTTGCGGGATGCTTTCGATGTGATAATCTCAAAAATAAAAGAATTAAAATATATGCGACTAAGATTACATTGGTTCGGGAAAATCTAATGCCTCGGCTGAAGATGTCGCTAGAAAAATTGAGAACATTTACAATTCTTTATTATGATTAAATGGTCAAGGCGGAAAGCAATTAGCGATCTTTCAATAGCATTTATCTCACAATATCTCACACAATTTATACTGTTCTTTCGTAATTTTATCTTTGCAAAACTCCTTGGTCCTGCCGACTTTGGACTTTATAGTGCAATCTTTCTCTTTTTCTCATACGGAAATTATAGTAATCTTGGCGTCATTGACGGGCTTTCGCGCATCGTTCCATATGAACTTGGGGCGGGACGTGAATCAAAAGCGAGGGAATTTCTTGGCTCAGGTTTTTGGGGTTTAAATCTTATAACATCTGCATTTTTAATTTCGGTGATCGTTTACTCGTTCATTTCACCATTTGAAACTATAGTTGAAAATAAAACAGCAGTTATTTTAACGGCAATAGCTGTTTTGTTGAATCAGAACTTCACGTATGCCTTACTATACTATCGTGTAAAACATAACTTCAAGAAAGCCTACATTTTTCAGCTTATACAAGCGTTGCTCGATTTAACATTTTCAATTCTTTTACTTTTTAAATTTAGAACTGTTGGAATTTTCTTGGGCATGACGTTTTCATTTCTGCTCGTGTGTTTTCTCTCATTAAAGGGAGTTCTTAGGGAAATTAACCTTATAATTAATTGGAAGCTTTTAAGGAAAATCCTTGGAGTTGGATTTCAAATTTTACTCATTGGTTTTACTTATGGTTTTTTGATGAGCATAGATAAATTTTCCGTTGCAAATCTGTTTGAGAAATCCAAGATGGGGTTTTACTCAGTTGCTGTTGGCTTCGGGGTTATTCCGTATTTTGCATCTGTCACAGTTGGACAGTTTATTGGTCAAAGAATGATAGAGGAATTTGGAAGGTCAAAGTTAAAGGAGAATTTAAAAATTTTTCTCGATGAGTCGTTGCTTGTAATTGCTTTTATGACACCGCTTATTTCAATGTTAACTATTTCGTTGGCTGAGCCGCTTATAACAATTTTCTTGCCTAAGTATGTTGAAAGCTTAAGATACATCGATAAACTTTCAATCGCTTACTATTTTCTTTCACTTGGGGCTATGCTTGGTACATTTTTGATAGCTGTAAATCAACAAGGCAAGATCCTTGTTTTAAATTTAATTTTTATCCCATTTATACTTTTATTGAATTTTGCCGTTTTTAAGAATGGGTTCGACTTACTTGGTATCGCATATGTGACTTTTGTAAATTTTTTCCTGCGAACTTTTATATTGTTTGTTTTAAGTTACGTCAATTATTCGAAAATTTTTCCATCGGTTATTTCATTTGTCAAATTTTCGCTTCCATCTTTACCAATTTTAATGGTTTTTGCGTTGAAGTTTGTAAGAGTTGATGCATATTTAAGATTTTATTTGCGAATTTTAATCGCTTTTGTCTGGTTTGGGGTTTCAATCTATTATTTATCTCGGAAAACTCAAATTGTTTCAAGTATGATGTCGATTGTGAAAGAGAAAGCTTGGGTGTACTTGGAAAAGGCTCGGGATATATTTTAAACTTGGTTTGTTTATTTAAGGTTTGATTTTTAATTTTTAATCGAGGTGAAAAAAATAGTGAAAGAAATAATGATGAAAGAAAGAGGACACATACTTTGGATAGATGATGAAATTGAACTTTTGAAACCACATATTTTGTTTCTTGAACAAAAGGGATATAAAGTTTCCGTCGCCACAAATGGCGATGATGCTGTTGAGTTTTTAAGGGAGAGTGGAAAAGACATCGATTTAATTCTGCTTGACGAAATTATGCCAGGCAAAGGAGGATTGCAAACCCTTTCTGAAATTAAAGAGTTGTTCCCAGGAATCCCTGTTGTGATGGTGACAAAGAACGAAGAAGAGAGTTTGATGGAAGAGGCGATCGGACGCAAGATAAGTGATTATCTGACAAAACCTGTAAATCCGAGCCAGATTTTAATGGTTTGCAAAAAATTTATCGAGGCGAAAAAGATAACAAGTGAAAAGCTGACAGTTGAATATTTGCAGGGTTTTCGTGCGATTGAAAACGCTCTTATGACGGAACTTGATTATCAGGATTGGATTGAGATTTATCTGCGTTTGATAAAATGGGATATCGAACTTGATGAACATCCAGAGCTTGGATTAAGGGAATCGTTGTTCGAACAAAAGAGGCGTTGTAATATTGAATTTGGAAAGTTTATCGAGAAGAACTACCCCGAGTGGATCGAATCTGAGAACAGGCCCGTGTTATCAACTGATATAGTTCAAAGGTATATAATCCCTGAAATTGAAGATGGTAAGAATGTTGTGTTTTTTGTTATAGATTGTATGCGACTTGATCAGTGGTTTGTGATGGAGAAGGAATTACATGATTTCTTTATAGTTGAGAGGGATTATTATTACTCGATTCTTCCAACGGCTACGCCGTATTCAAGAAATGCAATTTTTAGTGGTCTGTTTCCGATAGAAATTGAAAGAAGATTTCCAGAGTTATGGGAGGGAAACAATGATGAGGAAAGGAGCCGAAACAAGTATGAAAAAGAGTTTCTTGAGGATTTGCTTCAAAGAAACCGTGTAAAGTTAAAATCTAAGGTAAAGTATTTTAAGATAATCGACCCGGACTTTGGAATTGGTGTTGAACAAAATATAACCACTTATGCGCAGGGTCAGCTGACAGCTATTGTAGTTAACTTTGTCGATATGTTAGCTCACAGTAGGGGTGATTCAACTGTAATAAGAGAATTGTCATTTGATGAATCCGCATACCGTGCGGTGACAAATACTTGGCTTGTTCATTCGTCATTTTATAGGATGCTTAAAACACTTTCGAAGATGCGAAATGTGGTAATTTTCGTTACAACTGATCATGGTAGCATCAGGGCTTTGCGTGGCTCAAAGGTTCTTGCGGATAGGGAAGCCGCTACAAATTTGAGATATAAGTACGGAAGGAATTTAAAGTGCGACGAAAAGGAAGCAATTTTTATCGAAAGACCAGAAACGTACAAACTTCCGAAAAGAGGTGTTGCAATAAATTATATAATTGCAAAGGAAGATTACTATTTTGTTTACCCGACCGATTATCATCATTATTTAAATTTGTATAAAGATACATTTCAGCATGGCGGTGTCTCGCTTGAGGAGATGATAGTACCGATTGTCAAACTTATTCCCAAGATTTGATGCTGGGGAAATTCTTGACAAGAAGTGAGAATGAAACGATCAATCTTGGACGGGAATTTTCAAAAGTTTTAAAGGCTGGTGATGTAGTTGCGCTTTATGGCGAGCTTGGCTCCGGAAAAACCAGATTTATTCAGGGCGTGTGCAAAGGTCTTGGGGTTAGTGAAGTTGTGAACAGTCCAACATTTATAATAATGAACAGATATGAGGGAAGGTTAAAGGTGTATCACTTTGATTTTTACAGGATAGATGAAGTTGATGAGATAATTGAGATAGGGTTTAACGAGTTTATATATAACGATGCTGTTTCATTGATAGAATGGGCGGAGAAGGTGGGGGAAATTTTGCCGGATTCAAGGTATGAAGTGGTTTTAAATTTTGGGTCAAATGAAAACGAAAGGATAATAGAGATAAGTAAATTATGATTCTGGTGCTTGAAACATCAACTGATTTATGTTCTGTAGCCGTTATTGCAAATGGAAAAACAAAATCAAAAATAGAAAACAACATTCAAAAACTACACGCAGAGAAACTAATTTCGTTGATAGATCAAACGCTAAAAAACATAAATCTAAGCTTGGACTTAATTACCGCAATTGCTGTATCAATTGGTCCGGGTTCCTTTACTGGTTTGAGAGTTGGATTAAGTATTGCGAAGGGTTTATGCTATACTACTGGAAAACCTTTGATTGCTGTGCCCACACTCGATGCGCTTGCTTTAAAGGCGACAAAAGTCTGCGAAGTTGTTGGAAGATATATAGACGATGCTCTGTATGTTTGTTCCATTTTAAATGCAAAGCAGAATGACTTTTATTACAGCCTGTATAAATTTCAAGATGGCAAACTTCTCAGAACTACACCATATCTATTTGGAAATGCAGATGAAATTATGCGAGAAATTAAAAGAGGATTTGTTTTAATTGGTGATGGAATTGTAAATTTAAAGGAAAATCTTTATAATCAAGATGTAATCTTTATTGATGACGATGAATTTAATCACCCTGATGCTTTTTATGTAGGCAAGGTAGCCGAGGATAAATATAAGATGGGAGATTTTGCTGATATAGCTTCCATCGAGCCACTTTATGTAAAAGAGTTCACAATAAAAACAAAGTAAAATTTTTCATGTCTTGGTTTAAAAGATTAACTAAGAACATATCAGGTGAGCGAAAGGAGCTCCCTGAAGGACTTTGGACAAAGTGTGAGGGATGCGGAGAAATAATACATAAGTCACAACTTGAACTTAACTTATGGACCTGCCACAAGTGTAATTATCACTTTAGAATAAACAGCCACGATTATATAAACATTTTAATTGATAAAGGAACATTCAAAGAAATTGACAAAAAAATCCGATCTGTTGATGTTTTAAATTTCGTTGACACAAAGCCTTACAAGGAGCGGTTGAAAGAAGCTATGAAAAAAACTGGATTGAACGAGGCGATAGTTACAGGCTTAGGTAAAATGAATGGGATATCAGTTGTGATCGGAGTGATGGATTTTAGATTCATCGGTGGGAGTATGGGATCTGTAGTCGGTGAGAAGGTAGCAAGGGCTATTGAAAAAGCGTATAAGACAAAAAATCCGTTAATAATTGTGTCTTCAAGCGGTGGCGCAAGGATGATGGAAAGCGCGCTTTCTTTGATGCAGATGGCAAAAACTGCTGCGATGCTGACTAAGTTAGCTGAAGCTAGGATTCCTTATATTTCTGTTTTAACAGATCCTACAACTGGTGGTGTTACAGCAAGTTACGCTATGCTTGGTGATATAAATATAGCTGAACCAGGAGCTTTAATAGGTTTTGCGGGACCAAGGGTGATAAAGCAAGCTACTGGGAAGGATTTACCTGAGGGGTTTCAAAGATCTGAATTTTTGCTTGAGCACGGATTTATCGATTTAATCGTTCATAGGAAAGAGTTAAAAAATAAACTTGTTCAAATCCTTAAACTCCTTCTTGAAAAGTAGAGTAGGGGAATTTGTTTAATAGTGGAGGTGCCGGGAGTCGAACCCGGGTCCGGAGACCAGGCACTTAAAACATCTACACACTTAGCCTATCTTTGGGGATTCGCTTTGCTGTTCGGGGATAGGCACCCACAGCAAAGCTATCTCAGGTGATTTGGCTCGCTATTTCCCCTGAGAACAGAAATAGCGACCGCCTGTCGTTAATCCACGCCCTTTATAGCCTGGACAGGCACAAGCTATAAAGGACGGGCTGCCATTTTAATTAGGCAGCCAAGGCATATGAATAGTTGGCACTTATTTTTCGCCGTTTGTTTTACGTGCACACGGCAAAAGCACGGTGTGCCGTTTTAAGTACCTCCGGTCTCCGTCGAGACCACAACACCCCCAAATTTCAAAGAACGCAATGTAGATCAATCCAATTTTTAATAACTTCGTTCAACCTTATTAGGTTCCTTGATAAAATATAAATACAAAAATTGAAATTTTCAAGTAAGCATTGCGGCTTCTTTTCGAGTAAAGTAGCTAAATAAAATTTAGGTTGATTTTATATATCTAAGCTACATTATGTAAACTTAGATAAAAAAACACCCTCACCCTACAGCCCAGCTTGTTCAACGCAAGCTTGCAGTGATTTAGTGCATTTGGAACTTAATGCTAAATTTAACATCACAAGCACATTCATTTTGAAGCTTCCAAAGCTAACTCTTCACCTACATACCGGAACCGGTTTATTATATATTCAACCGTCCAAAACATTATCATTTCCATCTTCAACCTCAAACTTACTTTGTTAAGCAATCCACCAGGAATAAAGCCGTCACACTTAATTAAACGGCTGGTCATCCACATCCAAAGGGCTCCTTTAGCCGGCGTCCATAATCTTTGAACCTTTAACCCTGCCTTTTCAGCGCAGGTTCGTAGCGATTTGGATGAGAAAAGAAATAAATGGCGTGGAGGATCCCAATGGACCCAAGACTTACCAAACAAATACCTTCCTAAACTTTTAATATTCGGCGTAACCACAACAAGTTTACCATTTGGCTTTAGAATTCTGCGACACTCAGAAAGTAAACCTATGGGATCAGGCACGTGCTCAATTACATGATTCATGGTGATTACATCAAAACTATCATCAGGAAATTTGGCTTCCTCCAGCGTGCCTTGAAAAACCCTTAATCCAAAGTGATCTCTTGCAACTTTTACAGCTTTAGGATCAGGTTCAACACCCACAACATCCCATCCAAGATCTCTCATTTGAACCAAAAAATATCCATTGCCACAACCTATATCTAAAAGTCGCCCTCTTTCACTTGCTTTAAGCCACATTACATTTCCACCGACAAGCTCCTTAAGAGGTCCCATCAAGGATAAAACCCAGCTCCACCATTTACCTTGCCTACTTATCGAATAACCAAAGTTAGTTAGCAAAATGTTTGCTCCGATAGTTTCACATATGTTTGCCAGCTGTTTTTTAGAAGGGTCTTCCTCTTGATGTGTGTAATACTCAGTAGAATTTATCAATATCACTGTGAGAAGGCTGTGGATTCAACCATACAAGATCACATACAGGACAACGCATGAAAAACCAAGTGCCCGGTGCATTAAAAAATCGATCTTTGAGACCTTCATAAAAAAGCACCCCTTCATTACCACATAACAGACAAATCTTCAAAATTGTACTTTTTTCAAGCACAGGTTCATTCAAACTTGAAAAATTTATTTAAAAGCATAACCCATTGAAATTCCAGCCCATGGACGAGTTTCACCTTTATCTGGAAAGTTGATAAGCGGAGTAAACGAAACTCTAAAAACTAGACCACCCTTTTTAGGTTGATATCTATAGCCCAAAGTTAATGTCTCAAAGAATGCTAACTTCTCACCGTCAAAACCACCTATCACTGGAACTATACCTGCGCCAAACTCTAAATGATGTGATGTTTCTCTTCCTGTAAGAAAATTCAGCATAATCGGGAAACCAAAACCAAAAATCATCCAGCTTCCCCCTGCCCTGAAACTTAAATTTGGATGAAACCTGTAATCAATGTTAACTGAGCCAATCACTGAATTTCCAAATGCTTCGATATACCATGCCATTTGAGCAAAATCATTAGCAACTTCAGCAGTTTTAATTTCTTTTTTAACTTCGCTATTTACTTCAAATACATCTTGAAGCGCTAATAAAACTTTGTTTGCTTCTTCGGTCTCCTTATATCTTGAAATATAAGTTTGCTTTTTGTTATCGACCTTGAAACTTAGGCTAATTTCATCGCCACTTCCCTTTAATTCCAAATCTTTAAGGTTGTTGCGGAGATAAACATTTTTAACTTCAATCTCTTCACCTCTTTTGGAATATAAATAAGATATAGCACTGACAAAGTTTTCCACGCTCGGACTTTGCTTAAGCGAGTCAAGTATATTTTGAATTTCCTGTCTCATTTTTTCATAAGGATCAGGTAAAATCTTCTCAAGTGGAAAGAAAAGTATATTCAGGAAAATTTCACTTGGTTCATTTAAATTACCAAATCCTGAAAATGAATACCCAGGTGTATTAGAAACCTCTGGCATTTCAATTTCAACAATGCTTTCATCGGTGATAAGTAATACATGTCTTACATATCCACCACCTAAAGTTTTCCAACCGAAATGATATTTCCATGCGTCAAATAAAAACTTCACGTTTTGGTCTTTTACTTGTGAAAATTCTTGGAGATCAACCCCTTGCTGTGCTTGTGCAATTGAACAAAAAATAAACAAAACTGAAAATAAAACCTTACATTTCACAGCGCGCTACAGGATTAAGTTTCCACAGATAAGACGGTGATTAGTTTTCTTTGTTTGTTCACCATGTAGGTTACATTGGTATCGTTAATTGGAATTTTATAAATTTTATATCTAACTTTAATGCTTTCCAATGGGAACGGGTCGTCTCTTAGTTTGTTTATCTCACCAATCAATTTGCTGATTTTAATTAAATCACCTTTAAACAACTCAAGCAACTCCAAAAGCACGGTTTCCTTAAATCTTAAGCTAAATATGGGTGGTTTCTCACCTGAGCCTTTTAAAAGCAATTCCATTTTTAAAAATTCTTCATATGGCAGGATAGTTATATGTCTCCTACTCCCAGTCATCAAGTGTATTATTCTATCATCAGAAAGCTTACTCACGAACAATTCCAAGTTTTTGCTTGAAGTATTCTAAGGTCATTTTCAGCCCATCTTTTCTCGGAACTTTTGGTTCCCAGCCAAGTATTTCTCTTGCTTTTGTTATATCAGGTCTTCTAACCTTTGGATCGTCGGGCGGAAGTGGTTTAAACACAATTTTGCTTTTACTGCAGGCAAGTTCCTTAATTTCCATTGCGAGTTCCAATATCGTAACCTCATCAGGGTTTCCCAAGTTTATAGGATAAACATAATCAGACATCAAAAGTTTAAAAATTCCCTCAACGAGATCATCAATATAGCAAATACTTCTCGTTTGTTTTCCATCCCCAAATACAGTTATATCTTCACCTTTTAAAGCTTGTGTCATAAATGCTGGTATTGCTCTACCATCGTCAATTCTCATCCTCGGACCGTATGTGTTAAATATCCTTGCGATCCTCGTATCAAGACCATGATACCGGTGATAAGCCATCGTCATCGCTTCTGCAAATCTTTTTGCCTCATCGTATACGCCGCGTATCCCAATAGGATTAACATTGCCCCAGTATTCTTCGCTCTGTGGGTGCACAAGTGGATCGCCATATACCTCACTTGTTGAAGCTAAAAGAAATCTTGCACCCTTTGCTTTCGCAAGCCCCAATGCTTTGTGAGTTCCAAGCGCACCTACTTTTAAAGTTTGAATTGGATACTTAACATAATCCATTGGGCTTGCAGGCGATGCGAAATGCAGAATGTAATCAACATCTCCAGGGACATAGAGAAATTCGGTGACATCATATTTTATAAATTTAAATTTTGGATGCCCAAAGAGATGAGCTATGTTATCAAGATTACCTGTAATAAGATTATCAAGGCAGATAACCTCATCCCCTTCCGCTATAAACCTATCGCAAAGATGCGAGCCAATAAATCCTGCACCACCTGTAATTACAACTCGAGCCATTCTCAAAAATCATTTATTTTCAATTCAAGGACGATTTCAGATAGCCTCGGCAAATTTCTATCCTTGGCTGACAAAATTGGGTACTCAATGGGCCAGTTTATCCCGATTTCAGGGTCGTTCCAGATAATTCCTCGTTCATGCTCAGGTGAATAAAAATTGTCAACTTTATATTCAACCTCTGCAACTTCGGATAAAACAACAAAACCATGTGCAAATCCCTTTGGAATATATAACATTCTTTTGTTTCCTTCAGATAAGATTAAACCAAACCATTTTTTAAATGTGGGTGAATTTGGTCTTATATCAACAGCTACATCAAAAATCTCACCTTTTACACATCTTACAAGCTTTGACTGTGCGAATGGTTCAATTTGAAAGTGTAAACCTCTCAACACACCTTTTTTTGATTTTGAATGGTTATCTTGGACGAATTTTTCGCTTATCCCAACCCTTTCAAATTCTTTATACGAATATGTTTCCATAAAAAAACCCCGGTCATCTTCAAAGACGACGGGCTCTATTATGATCAAACCAGGGATATTATCAACGTAAGTGAATTTAAACGGCATTATTTCAGGTTAATTTTTATTTTCTTAGGGGCGACCTATTCCGTAATATGTGAATCCAAGTCTTTTTAATTTTTCGGGGTTATAGATATTTCTCCCGTCAAATACGACCGGTGTTCGCATAAGTGTCTTCATATAGTTAAAATCGGGTTCTCTAAACTCCTGCCACTCTGTTATGAGAACGAGCGCGTCGGCGTTTTTCAAAGCGTCGTATTGGCTTTTCGCATACTTTATTTTATTGCCAAAGATTTTTTTAGCGTTTGGAATTGCGACGGGATCAAATGCAGTAATTTTGGTTCCAAGTTTCAAAAGCTCATTTATAATTGTAATTGATGGTGCTTCCCTCATATCGTCAGTTTTTGGCTTGAAAGAAAGTCCCCATACGGCAATTTTTTTATCTTTTAAATCTTTTCCAAAATGTTTTTTTATCTTTTCCACGATAATTTTTTTCTGCCTTTCGTTTACCTCGTAAACAGAATTTACAATCTCCAAATTCAAACCATTTTCTTCACCCATTTTTATCAATGCTTTTATATCCTTAGGGAAGCAGCTTCCACCCCAACCCACACCAGGAAATAGAAACTTTGGACCAATTCTGTTGTCATATCCAATGGCAATTCTCACCTTTTCAACATCGGCGCCAAGCCTTTCGCACAAATTTGCTATCTCGTTCATAAATGAAATTCTCATCGCAAGAAAAGCGTTCGCGGTGTATTTCACCATTTCAGCGCTCCTTGTATCCATGACAAGAATTGGTGCACCCGTTCTAACGAACGGTTCATAAAGCTCACGAAGAATTCTTTCCGCCTCCCCATTGTTTACACCTATTACAACTCTATCCGGAAACATAAAATCTTGCACTGCATTCCCCTCCTTTAAAAACTCAGGATTTGACGCAACCTCTACTTCTACTTTCTCTTTAAATTTTTCAAGTTCTTTATCCATCATTTCCTTTATTTTATCAGCTGTGCCAACTGGAACAGTTGATTTACTTATCAAAAACTTTTTAATTTGCTCTTCACTTTTTTCTGCTATCTTACGCAATATTTTTGCTATATCTTTAACAACTGAAAATAAAATGCTAAGGTCAGCATTTCCATTTTTCTTAGATGGTGTTGGGAGACAGAGAAAAATTATTTCAGAATTTTCAATTGTATAGTTAAGATCAGTTGTAAATTTTAACCTTCCCGAGAAAAGATTCTTTTTCACTATCTCTTCAAGTCCAGGTTCGTAGATTGAAAGGATTCCCTTTTTCAGTTTATTAATTTTAGCTTTGTCAACATCCATACAGATGACATTATTTCCAACCTCAGCAAAACAAGCTCCCGTTACAAGTCCAACATAACCTGTGCCAATTATTGCAATGTTCATTTTTAATTTTTAATTTTTATTTATTCTACAGTTACACTTTTTGCAAGGTTTCTTGGTTGATCGACATCGCAACCACGCATGACAGCGATGTGATAAGCAAGCAATTGCAATGGGATTACAGAAAGAATTGGCATCAACATATCAAGCGTTCCTGGAATTTGAATAATATGATCTGATAATTTTTTCACCTTGTCGTCAATCTCCGTGACAATTGAAATTATCTTCCCTTTCCTTGCTTTAACTTCTTCCATATTGCTCAATACTTTCTCATAGACATTGTCTTTGACAGCGATAAAAACGACGGGCATATTTTCATCGATTAATGCGATTGGTCCATGTTTCATCTCAGCTGCTGGATAACCTTCAGCGTGAATGTATGAAATTTCCTTCAACTTTAGAGCTCCTTCAAGGGCGACTGGATAATTAAACCCACGTCCAAGGTAAAGAAAATTGTGATGGTCTTTATATTTTTCTGCAAGAAGTTTTATGTAATCGTTTAATTCAAGAATTTTTTTAACTTTTTCTGGGATTGAGAGCAATTCTTTTGCTATTTCTCGTGCAAATTCTTGGGAGATTGTTTTTCTTTCTTTCCCAAGCAAAAGTGTAATTAAACTCAGCACAACAAGCTGGCTTGTAAATGCTTTCGTGGATGCGACTCCAATTTCAGGGCCGGCGTGGATGTATATCCCCGCTTGGCTTTCCCTTGCAATTGTTGAGCCGACAACATTTACAATTCCAAGAGTAGTAGCTCCTTTTGCCTTGGCAAGTCGCAATGCTGCAAGCGTATCTGCGGTTTCACCGCTTTGGCTTATTAACCAAACCACATCGTCTGGGAAGATTACAGGATTTCTATATCTAAATTCCGAAGCATATTCAACATCAACTGGAATTTCTGCATATTGCTCCAACATATATTTCCCAACTAATCCAGCATGCCAACTCGTACCACACGCGGTGATGATGAATCTTCTCGCATTTAAAATTTTATCCATAACATCGGCAATTCCACCAAGTTTCACATCGCCATTTTCATTTACTCTGCCACGCATTGAATTATACAAACTTTCAGGTTGCTCAAAAATTTCCTTCAACATGAAATGTGGAAAACCACCCTTTTCTATCTCCTCTAAGCTGAACGTTAGTTCATGAATTCTTCCATCAAGATTCGCAATTTCATTATCGCTTGTGGAGTGTATCTTTTTTATTTCGATGCCGGAGCTTGAAATTATCCCAATTTCATCATCTTCAAGATAAATAACATTTCTCGTTAAAGCAACAATAGCTGAAGGGTCAGATGCAGTGATATACTCCCCATCTCCTAAACCAATTATTATAGGGCTTCCCTTCCTTGCAACGATCATTTTTTCAGGTTCATCTGCACAAATTATCGCAAGCCCATAGGTTCCTTCAATATGTTTAAGGGCAATTTGAACGGATGTAATAAAATCTTTTGTGTTTTTGTAAAATTCTTCTATCAAGTGAGATATTACTTCAGTATCAGTTTGGCTTTTAAATATATGTCCGAGTGATTCAAGTTTCTTTTTCAAGGTTGAGTAATTTTCGATTATGCCGTTATGAACCACGGCGAATTTTCCAGTGCAATCAACATGTGGATGAGCGTTGATATCGTTTGGTTCACCATGAGTTGCCCAGCGTGTGTGAGATATCCCGACATTAAAGTTTGAAGTGCTACTAAAAGAAAAATTTTTCAGTTCACTTTCAAGTGTGGCAACTTTCCCTGCCCTTTTGTAAAGCCAAAGGTTGCCATCTTTTAATATAGCTATTCCCGCCGAATCATAACCCCTATATTCAAGCCGTTTCAAGCCATTGATTAAAACATCAATCGTATTTCTTTTGCCAATGTAGCCCACAATTCCGCACATAGTTTCTCCCTTTTTTTGTTAAAATTAAAATTTACCACACCAATTTTTCAAAGTTGAAAAACACCCATGCTTTAAATGTAAATAAGTTTTTCTTTGCTCCTTCAACATTTTTATAGTTTTTTATATCTAAGTATGAAAGTTCAAGGTTAAAGTTCAATCTTGAATTAAAATAATAAAATAGCTTTATTCCCACCAAATGAGTTCTTTCAACCACACCATATGGAAATTTTTCTTTATATCCAGTTTCAACTGTTATCTCTGGAGCCATCCATGGTTTATCAAATGGTTTTTCAATTGACCCTTCACCATGTTCAATGAATTTATAATTCAAGGTCAATTTTACTTTCCCAAATACCCACTGCGAGAGCCATACTTCCAAACTTTGAAAGTCATTCCCCAATGGATGTGCGATCGGGCGTTTAAATCTTAAATATTTAAGGGGTTCATACTCATGATTATAGGTTCTATTTCTAACTTGGGTATACTCCATATTTAATTCGCTGCCGATTATATTTAATATATCTCCGATCCTAAAACCAATTAAAAATGCATATGTATTTGGTTCAAGTTCTCCTTTTAGTTTCCTCTGGTACATCCAATCATCTATGAGAAATTCAGCGTGGAAGTTCAAATTTCGAGCTGGGTAATAAGTTAAATCAGCATAGAAGAATATATTTGATTCTTTCCCGTCATTCACTTGAAACTCATAAAGGAAAGCGAATGGATTTGAAAGTGTTAAGTCAATACTACGACGATTTCCGCCATATAAAATAGATTGTCCAAACCCAAGATAAAGTTTATTCCATAAGTTTATCTCAAATCTACTGGCAGACAAATATCTACGGGCTTTTAACGTTTCAAGAGTATCAGATCTAATTTCTAATACCCTGCTGCTATCTGGTATTCTATCATCAAGCTGAGAGACAAACCAACTATATTTAATTCTCCGTGAAAATAAGTCAACTTGAAGGATATCATATGGAATCGCATAATCTGAAATTAATAAATTTCCACCTCTCCCATACCCCCACTTTATATAATCCCGCCCCAATTTAATCGACAAAGGTTCAACATTTAATTTTAGATAACCTTGCTCCGTATATCCAGCAAAAAAACCAAGCCATCTTCTACCGGTGTAAGTTGTATCATCAAGCAAATTTTGATCCATTAAAGAATTATTATACAGTGTGAACTTATCACCGTAATAAAGTACAAACTTTGCTCTGCCCCTGAATCTTAAAAGACGGTTTGAATACCCATCACGCCAAGCATATTCAAAGAGCGTGACACCAGTTTTAAATTTAAAATCATCACTATCTTTTAAAAGATTAGATGAATTTGATTGCTCCTGCGCATGTAAAAAATTGATCTCATCTCCAAATTCTTCTTCAAGCATCTTAAAAAGTCCCTTTTCAAAATCATTCGTTATCTTTGTATTCTCTTTAACTATTTGTTTTGCTACCTCAATTCTTGAATATGGTTTATACCCCTGTGGTAGTTCCCTGAAGTAACCACGAACTTTGAGTTCTTCAATTATGCTGTAAACCCAGTAATCAGTTGGGATGGTCTCAGAAAATTGAGAAAAGGAACGATTCTCAAGAAAAATAATTATAATTACAATAAGAATTGCAAATTTACTTGGGCAAGATTTTTTGTCAGCGCGCATGCTTTATCGGATTTGGTTTATATCTCCAGCTTTTTAGGGTAAAGGGTATATACTCGCCCTCCAAGGATATTCGAGAAAGAAAAATTACCGTTTTTATCTGTTAATGTTTGAGCAATCAGAGTTTGTTTTGAATGAGTAAAAAAAAAAGAGTTATATCAAAGGAAAACAGAAAAGGATAATTTTTCAAGGAGTATAAGATGGTTGAATCAACTTGAGGTAGGTTAAATAGGGAAATCCTTACTCCCGAAAAATCAGATGTATCTTCAAGGATTACCTTTCCACTTATAGTTTTCCCCGATGGTTTAGTTGGGGAGCAGGAGGGAAAGATGAGGAGTAGAATGAGGATAATAATAGAAAAAGTGAAATTTTTATTTGTAGCATTGATATTGACTATTCTAATATTCCCTTTTCCTTGTAGTTTGTTAACATAGGTAGAGATATATAAGTTGGTCTATGTTTCATCCCCACCGCTGGATAGCTTTCAACGTTTTTTCTCTTTTTAATTATTTGCTTTGTTATCTCAATTCAGTTTTACTTATGTCTCTCGTTTTTTTAGGAGAGATACTATTATTTGATCCTAGTTGCTTGGCTAGGTATTTTAAATATTTTGGAGTTTCAAAGTGTACGATTTTTCGATAAAGAGATAAATACATAACAATCCATAGAAAAGTGCATACCTGAAGGATCAAACTTTTTTGCCAAAAAATTACAGCTGGGATGAAACTTATAAATGTGATTCCCCAGAAATAAATAGAGGTCGATGAGTTTTCTCTCGTAATTCTCTTATAAACTAAGGAATGGAAATGCAGTATATCAGCTTTAGTTAAAGGGTAGCCTTTTTTAAATTTTCGCCTGTAGATAGAAAATAAAGTTTCCCACACGGGATATATCAGAAGTAACATTGGGAACCAGGGTGAGACCTGATGATGTCTTGCAACAAGAAGGATAGAAATTACAGATATAAAAAAGCCAATGATATATGCCCCGGCATCACCCAAAAAAATTAAACCACGAGGATAGTTCCATATAAAAAATCCCAAAACTGCAGCTATAATAACGATTGAGAGAAAAAGAAGAAATGTATCATTAACCTTAAAAGCCACATAAGCAAGTCCAATAAGAATAATCATAGACACTCCACTTGCGAGTCCATTAAAGCCATCAATAAGATTTACAGCATTTGAAAAGCCTGCTATTGCAAGTATTGTAATGAAAAGTGATAATGGAAGAAATCGCAACAAATCGTCAAGCACAATTATATCGAGCCTTGTAATTCTTACATCCATTAAAAAGAAGGAAAGTAAAGCAGATACAAGGGCAACTGAAAACCTAACCATTGGCGCGATTTTCTTTGTTAAATCTTCAGCGGTTCCTATCGCAAAAAGAGGGGTTGAGCATAATAAAATCATGACAAATAAATTTGTAAGCTCATTTTTTTGAAAGAAGAGAATAACGCTCGCTGCGATAAATCCTCCCCAAATAGCTACTCCACCGATACGAGGGGTAGGTTTTGAGTGAAATTTCTGTGGTTCACCGTTAGCAGAATCAAAGATAGCGCTATTGTTGCTATTGTTAGTAAATCCATAGCGAATAATAAAAAAGCAAAGTAAAAATGAGACTAAAAATGAAACAAGTGACCAAAGCATAAAATTTACGAACTTATTTTAAACCTTCCTTATCCCCAAATATTTAATTAATATTGTCTCGAATTATATCAACAATTCTTTTACTTGCCAGCCCATCTCCATAGGGATTTACCGCTTTTGACATTTTCTGATATTCAGATTGGTTTTCTATTAAACTTTGAACCGCTTTGAAAATAGTTTCTTTTTTAGTACCAACAAGTTTTGCAGTGCCTGCCTCTATTCCTTCTATTCTTTCTGTTACATCACGCATTACAAGTACAGGTTTTCCAAGTGATGGCGCTTCTTCCTGAATTCCACCCGAATCAGTTAAAACTAAATATGATTTAGACATCAACCATATGAGATAAGGATATTCTAAGGGCTCTATCAAATATATGTTTGCGATACCATTTAATATCCTGTTTACAGGTTCCCTAACATTGGGATTTAAATGTACTGGATAAATGATTTTTATCTCTGGAAATTGTATTGCGATTTCTTTTAATGCCTTACAAATGTTCTCAAATCCCTCACCAAAACTTTCTCTTCTATGCCCTGTAACCAAGATAACTTTATCTTCATTAGAATCAAGAAATCTTTCAAAAAATGACTCTATTTCTTTTTTTAAGTTAATATTTTTTTCAATTATTTCTAATCCCCAAAATAAAGCATCAATGACAGTATTTCCAACTACCCAAACATTTTCTTTTACACCTTCTTTCTGAAGGTTTTCTTTTGCTTTTATAGTTGGTGCAAAGTGATAATCTGCCAGATGGCCAATCAAAACTCTATTTATTTCTTCGGGAAAAGGAGCATATTTATTATAACTTCTCAACCCAGCCTCAAGGTGCGCAACTTTTATTTTCATATAAAAAGCTGAAAGAGCTCCTACAAATGCAGATGTTGTATCCCCTTGAACGAAAACAAGATCTGGTTTGTAGTCTTTCAAAACTTTTTCTAATCCTCTTAAGACGCCAGTTGTTATATCAAATAATGACTGATTATTTTTCATTAAATTTAAATCATAATCTGGTTTTATCCCAAAAAAATTCAGTACTTGATCTAACATCTGCCTATGCTGAGCTGTAATACATACTTTTACATCAAAAAAATTAGAATTTTTATTAAATTCTTGGTATAAAGGCGCAAATTTTATGGCTTCAGGTCGTGTCCCAAAAATAAGTAAGATTTTTCTCATTACTTTATTATTCGTATCGTAACTTAGTTAACTCATAAATTAATCGATCATCTTACTGCGCTACTCATACCCGGGGGGAAATCCGCAAGCATTTCTATTTTTTCCCAGTTATCCCTAAACCATTCAATATTTGCGTAAAGTTCCTCTTTAAAATCAACTATTGGTTTATATCCGATTAGATTTTCAGCTTTTTCGATAGATGCAAGTAATCTTGGTTTAGTATCCCATTTTCTTCTCTCCTTAAAAATTATCTTGGATTTACTACCCGTGGTTTCTATTACAAGCTGGGCCACCTCTTTTATTGAAACCTCTCTACCAGCGGCCAGATTAAAGTTTTCACCTATAGCTTTTTTATAATATCCCGCTTTAACTAAACCCTGAACTAAGTCTAATACATAAGTAAAGTCTCTCGTTTCTTCGCCAGTTCCTGTAATTGGCAGTGGAAGTTCTTTCATTGCCCAGTAAATAAAGTTTGGAATAACATTTCTATATTGCCCAGGGACTTCGCCGGGGCCATAAGAATTAAAAAATCTACAGTTAACTATAGGTAAACCATAATGGTGCAAATAAAAGTTGCAGTACATTTCACCCGTCATCTTGTTAATCTGGTATGGTGTTGTAAGATGCATAGAAATAAAATCTTCTTTTAAAGGTAGCTTAGGATAAGACCCATAAATAGCACAACCGCTCGACGCGTATATAAACTTTTCTACTTTACCTAACCTTGAATATTCTAACAATTTTATCAAACCCATTATATCTACCTCTGCTGAGGTTTCGGGATAATCTACAGAATTCTGATTTGCGAAAAATGCTGCTAAATGAAACACAATATTAATATCTTCTTTAAATACTCTCTTTAAATCAATATCGCTTCTTACATCACCTAAAACAAACATAATGTTTGGTAAGGGTGTTACATTCCATGGATCTTTCACTTTTATTGAGGATAAATTATCTAAAACAACAATTTTACCTTTGGAACCAACCAATTTTGATAATGCTATTATCAGATTACTTCCTATAGCTCCAGCTCCTCCTGTTACTAAAATATTTTTACCTTCATAATAATCCAATAAATCTTTTTCTAATTCAATTCTTCCTAAATACTCCTCTACTAAATTAACCCTTTTATGATAGTTATTATTCATATTAGCCACTCCTTTAGAGTTTTATTTTAAATATTTTAACAGTTTTTGAATACACATATCCCTTTCAAAATGTCTTTTTACATATTCAAACCCGTTAACACCCATTTGGATACGATTTGGGTTATTATATAATTGTCTAATTATCTCCTCAGCTTTAATCAGGTCACCATATACACAGGAAAAACCACACTTAGCATCCTTAATAATAAAATGACCATCGCTTTCTTTATTTAGAAAAGCAATAACTGGTATTCCAGCTGCCATATAACCAAGAATTTTACTTGGAACAACCGGGGTTTTGTTTTTATTTGTTAAACAAACCAAGCCAACATCACAATCTTTTACAAGGTAAGGATATTCTTCTTTTGAAATAAATGGCTTAAATAGCACATTGTTTAGTCTCTTCTTTTTGACTAATTCTTGTAACTTTTCCCTTTCCATACCATCCCCCACGAGGAGAAAAACTACGTCTTTTAAATCTTTTATTCTCTCTGCTACCTCAATTACAAATTCTAATCCTTGAGAAGGTCCCATTACACCTGCAAATAGTATAATAAATTTATTGTCTAAATTAAATAACTTTCGAAACTTACCTGTTCGTTTAACCTCCTCAAATTCTTTTGTATTTACCCAATTATGTAAAACAGCAAATTTTTCTGAAAGATTTTGATGTTTTTGTTTTAGGAATTCCAAATTACCCTCAGAATGAACAAAGATAAGATCCGCCTCCTCATAAGCTTTTCTCTCTATCACTTCAAAAAATTTTATCAACAATGGATTCTTTATGACACCTAAGTCAATAGCATTTTGTGGGAAAATATCTTGAATATTTAGAATAAATTTAGCACTATAAATTTTTTTTAATTTTCCACCTAAAGTTGCGAGCGTTAAAGGTGGACTATACACTATTATTATATCAGCTTTACTAACATATTTTTTAATTTTGTTCTCAAATATCTTGGGCATAGTTAACTGGGATATTCCACGAATGATAAAGCTCACCTTGTGGTGTGGTAAAGTTTTGATTCTTATGATATCTATACCATCTTCATGAGAGTATTCTGGATAGATTTGTTCTCTTTGTTCTTCCGTTAAATTATATTGTGGATAAGATGTTGCAACGTAAACTTTATATCCTCTTTCCTTAAGCCCTTCTGCTAATTCTTTCATTAAGTAAGAAGCAGAACGTATTTCTGGAGGGTAAGAATCAGTTATAAGCAATATATTCATAATTGAATAGGTTTCCCTTTAATTAAGGACTCATTTATTTTAAACACTGCTAAGGTAGAGTAATATATTTCTTCAAATGATATTTTGGGTTTTTCTATCCCAGATATTACATTAGCAAAATGTTTCAACTCTTCATTATAGCCTATCTCTTGATTAATTGTTTTATATTTCTTTGTCTTACCACCAAACCAGAATTGAGTTTCTTTAAAATCGTTAATGAGAATTGTTTTTCCCTCACAATATACTTCTACTCTCTCTCTTGAAAATGCTTTATCCCCAGATGCAGAGTAAAAGATATTACCGACCGAACCATCACTGAATTTTATTGTGACACTTACATTATCATCATTTACAATGGTTTTATTATTCCCTGAAACTCTCTCGGCATAAACTTTAAACGGTAAACTATCTGTAAAGTACATCATCAGATCTACAAAATGACAAACTTCCCCAATAATTCTACCTCCACCCTCTTCTTCTGAATGAACCCAATGATTTGGTTGAACAAACCCGGCATTGATTCGGTAATAAATCATTACAGGATCTCTTCTATTTAAAATAGTCTCTTTAAGTTTTTGAGAGTGAGGGGAAAATCGCCTGTTATATCCTACCATCAAAAAGGGTTTATTAGCTAAACCAACGTATGTATCGTATATTTCTTTTAATTCTTCTTCGTTAATACACAGTGGTTTTTCAACAAAAACATGTTTATTGGCTTTTAGAGCTTCTATCACCATTTTGGCATGAGAGCTATGAGGAGTCAGAATAACAACTGAATTAATATCCTGATTTTGGATTACTTCTTGATAGTTCGTTGTAATATTTTGGAAGTGATATTTTTTGGCAACATGATTCGCATTTATGCCATGAGCAGTACAAATCGTGTGAAGTTTTACGTTAGGCACCTTAGATAAAGCTGGTATAAGCAATGCCTTACCAAATAAACCGGCCCCTATGACTCCAACCACAGGTGTAGTTACAAAGGAATTTTCTGAGAGATTAGGGAAATTAGAAACTTTCAATTTTTCATTTTTATCATCATAGTTTTCTTTTGATACACCTTTGGCATAGATATCTTTCTCATCCTTATTGTATTCAATTACAACACCAATATAGGGTCCACCTTTATTATTAAGCATGTCGTTATACAATGACAAAGCGTCTCTTATATGTATCCTATGGGTTATCAAAGGTCTTAAATATATTTTTCTCTCGGAAATGAGCCTTAAAAACTCTTGGAGGTTTCTATTTTCCGTCCAGCGGATATAGCCTACGGGATAATCTATTCCTTTATTTTCATAGATAGGATCAAGGCTCCCTGGACCACCTGCTTTCGAGACTATAATCTCTACCTCTTTATGCCACATCTCATTTCTATTGGGATGAATATCAACAACCCCCACAACAACTACTCTTCCTCTAAAGCGGGAAATCTCTACGGCAAGATGAATAGGCTCAGCAGATTTAGTAGCAGCTGTAATAATTACAGCATCAGTGCCATATCCTTCGGTTATTCTATTCGTTAAATTCTTAAATTCCTCTGGATCTGTTACTGCAGCATCTACACCTAACTGCTTTGCAAGATCTACCTTGGAGGGGTCTATATCAAATCCTGCCACCACACATCCATAAGCTTTTAAAATTTGAACTGTTAATAATCCTATAAGCCCAAGCCCTATCACCGCAACTCTCTCCCCAAAAGTAAGATTTGCACAACGGATTCCGTGTAAAGCAATAATTCCCAACATCCCAAAGGAGGCTTCTTCAAAACTAACATTTTCAGGTATTTTGCAGCAAAGATTTTCAGGCACAGTAATGTATTCTGCATGGGCTGCATATCCTGCTCCTACACAAGCAACCTTATCTCCAACTGAAAACTTATGAACATTTTTGCCTACTTCAACCACAACACCAGCAGAACTATAACCCAAAGGAACTGGGTTATCCAGTCTACCTAAAGCTTCCTGAAATGTCTTTAAAAACCCCTCCTTTTTTGCTTTATCCAAAAATCTTTTCACTAAATCTGGTCTTGCTCTTGCCTTTCCGAGAAGTGATTTTTTTCCAAGCTCAATGATCGATCGCTCTGTACCAATACTAACTAAAGAAAAATGATTTTTTACCAAAACAGAATTTGAGCCACAATTAGGTATAGGCACATTTACTAATTCTATCTCTCCTGTCCTGTAATTTTGAACTAACTGAAACATCAAACTATTCCTTTTTATACCCCTATTATACTATTCTACAATCTTTTCGATAGCAGTTTCTCTATTGTAAGGTAGTTTACCATTGCATACTTCCATAATTGGAGATAAATCAAATATATATTCGGTAGTTATGTTATTTAACCTAAAACTTGTAATGATACATATATGGAATGTTCAACATTGGAAAATTTTGCGCAGATATTTGTCTTGCTTACTTTCGATTGATAACAATTCTTTGATTTTTCCACTTATTATCTTTTCATAAGCAATGATCATCTGATCCGCTATCTTATCCCAAATATATTTTTCCATAACTAATCTTTTGCCTTTACTACCCATATCTTTACATAATTCTGGATTATCCACTAATTCAATCATAGCCTTTGACAAGCTAATAACATCAGGATCAATAACTTTCCCTGCTCCTACACTTTCTACTTCAGGAAAATTGCACTGGCGAGTTATGATAACAGGAAGACCACATATCATTGCTTCTAAAATAGCCATACTAAACCCTTCCGAGTATGATGGTAGTACAAATATGTCGGCTCTACTTAGAACACTTAATTTCATGTGCCCGGTTAATATCCCAGTAAAGATAACCTTATCCATAACACCTTCTATTTTTAACATCTGTTTTACTTGTTTTGCATAACCATAGTTATCAGGCCCTACAATCAAGAGTATAATATCATTCCGAGTTCTGGCAAGTTTTCCAAAAGCTTTAGCTAAAAGATCTAACCCTTTTATAGGATGAATACGTCCTAAAAATAGGATTACCTTTTTTCGTTTCAACCCCGGGTATAAGAGTTCTATTTCTGATCTCTCTGGAAGATTTTCAAAATCTTCTGGATTTAAACCATTAGGGATAAGAAATATATTTTGGTTATTAACAAAGTTAGACATACTTTTAACTTCTTCTTCTGTGATAGCATGAAGCCCAGAAGCTTCTTTTAAAATCCTTTTTTGGATTAAGGTCGCATAGACCCTCTTCCTAAATGCCTTATGATTTAAACACCAGGGATCAAGAGCCCCATGAATGGTTATAACAAAAGGTTTTCTTGCAAGTTTTGTTGCTTTATAAGCAGCATAATGAGGATGATGCCAGATTTCATGAATATGAACTAAATCAAAATCAAAAACTTCTTTCATTAATGCTTTAGCCAAAGATGAAGAATAAGATGTCCAGAATTTTGAAAGAAAACCTTTGGGGAAGAGTTTCACATCAACCCCTTTTGGTATGCATATCTCTTTGCTATTTTCTAACGGTGCAAAAATAGATACTTCAATCCCTTTCTTTGCTAAGGCTTCTGTTAATTCAGTAACAACCTTTGTTGGTCCCCCCCATGCTGGATTCAAACTAGCCGCAACATGCAGGACTTTCATTTTTCACTCCCTAATACAAATTTTATAGTTTCCACGATAACTTTAGCTGCCTTTTTAGGAGTATAGTCCTTTAATATTCAAAGATACGTCATCTCGCCTTTAAGGCATATTTCCCCTCTACTACATTTTTTATAACTTCGTAAAGTTCTTTCACATTAAATGAATCGAAAGAAAAATCATTAACACCTTCTTTATCAAATCGGGATAACAGCTACATCTCTTTGAAACTAATACAGATAGACCATCTATAATGACCATTCCCTATATGAAAATACCAGTCCTGAGAAATAGGTTTAGAAAGGTTGATATATGGTTCTAAATCATCCATGGTCCCCAAACCAATATAGGTTTATAATCGTCCATTCAAATGGTAAATTTTACCAATTTTGAACTATTTTTTTTCTTCTATCTTGCTCTGCCCATAGGCGGTAATGGGCATAAAATCCGTATCATGTTTTAGAATATAGCCTATTTTACAAGCAAGTAAGGATAAGATAAACACCTACACAGGTTGGGGAGTTGAAAATAGAGTTTGAAATCCTCATGTGTCTACTATATTATCCTTACAATGTAAAGCCAGAAGCTTTTGCATCCTCATAAAACATTTTGACTGTTTCAAGTGAAAACTCGTTTAAATCTTTTCCAATAAGGTCCAGCTTTTTGATTAGATCATAAGTCAAAGTTATAATGTGGCAACCAACTTCAGACGCCTGGACAACATTCAACACTTCTCGTGGACTTGCCCAAATCAACTCTATATTGGAATAGGGTCTCAAATATTCCACCACACTTTTCATAATAGGCACAGGGTCTCTTCCCGTGTCAGCAATACGACCTGCAAAAACTGAAACATAAGCGCCTGGACCATGCAAAAGTGCTGGAACAACTTTTTTTACTTGCTCAAGTGTCATAATAGCAGTGACATTGACCTTTACATTTGCGCTAGATAGTTTTTCTATAAGCTTTGCGCTTGATTCCCCCTTAGTATTTGTTATCGGAATTTTTACATAGACATTTTCACCCCAGGATGCGATCTCACGCGCTTGTCGTTCCATTTCATCAAACTCATCTGAAAATACCTCAAAAGATATTGGCTTATCTTTTATCTCAGATAATATCTCTTTAGCAAACGCCTTATAATCTTTTATCCCTGCCTTTCTCATTAATGTGGGATTTGTAGTAAAGCCAGCAATTATGGAATTTTTAGCCATCTGCAACATTAAATCTTTTTCAGCACCATCAGCGAATATTTTAATACGGAATTTTTTTAGTTCCATAAAAATCCTCCTTATCATATGATTTATTTTGTTGATTCCCACTTTGGCAGATTTACTTGAAGATCAGGGTGAGATACAAGTAGATGCCAGATCATAGCTTGAAAAGATTCTGTAAGAGCTGTTATCAAGGATGGATCTATTGTTGGAATAATAATACTAACATCAGAATTTTTAGCAGCATAGCCACCATCTCGACCAACTATACTAATAACTTTTGCACCAACCTCCTTAGCAAGTTTAACGGCATTAACAAGATTTGTAGAAATATTCTTTTCTTCATTTCCTCCACCAACCGAGAATACGAAGAGACAATCTTTAGAATTAATCCTACTGACTTTCAAGTAATTAGCAATAGATAAATCCCATCCCTCATCATTGATTCGGGCAGATAATTCTGATACATTATCTGTTGGGCAGTATGCCTCAAAACCACACAACTTTCTAAAGTCGCATGTTGCGTGAGATGCATGACCAGCACCACCTCCAGAACCAATGAAAAACAATCGCCCCTCCTCATCCCTTATTTTTTTTAAGACTTGCACCATCTTTTCAATTGCCGATGTATCAATAGAGTCAATTATTTGTTTTGCCACTTCTAAGTACCTTTTGCTAAAAGACATTAGCTCCTCCTCTTTTTAATTTTATTAACTTTATGAATCATTAGAATATTTATTACCTCACTTAAAGTATTTATGTTATAATCTGCAATACCATGGATATTGGTATTATAATCCGTTTGAAGAAGAATGGTTTTTACACCAGCCCTCTTTCCAGCTATAATATCTTTTTCACTATCCCCTAAAAAAAATGAATCTTCCAAGTTAATTTTGAATCTTTTCGCTGCTTCAAAAAGCATTCCTGGATTGGGTTTTCTTCTAAAATCTGAATTATCGCAACTTGTACATACAAGTATAGCATCAAGGGGAAAGATTCTATTAAGTAGTTCATGAATCTTTTCAAGCTCAGAAATATTCATTTTTTTTCTTTCTATATCAGGTTGATTTGTAACTACAATTGTCATATAACCTAATGCTTTTGCCGCCTCTACAACCCTTATTGCTTCGTTCATTATCTCAAATTCAGACAAAAACCAAGGCGAACTTACAGTGCCATTTCTAATCACAACCTTATTGAGTATCCCATCCCTGTCAAGAAAAAGAGCTTTTTTCACTTTATAACAATAACTCTATTTAATTTGGATGATTTGTATATTGCCTCAACAACTTTATTCGCCTTCAAACCATCCAGTCCATTACCAATTGGCTGCCTGTTTTCTTTAATGGCTGATACAAATTCCAGCCATTCCCTTTCCCAGCTTATATCATCGGACGGGAAATCAATAACTTCAATATTGGGCCTACCTCCTTCCTTTTGTCTCTTTCCTATTTCAAGGGTTTCAGGTCCATAATTTCCACCCAAGCCATTTATAGTTAGGTATCCATTTTCACCAAATATCTCAAATGAAAAGATATTTTTCCAATTAGTCCAGCTCACATGAAATGAAGCTGTAACATCTTTATCTGTCTTTAATATGGCAAATGCGTTATCTTCTACTTCTATATCCCAAAACTTTGTCTCTACCTTGCCATATACTTCAGTAATCTCACCCCCAAACCAGCGTATCAGATCTATCACATGAACACCCTGGTCAAGGAGTTCACCTCCACCACATAACTCTTTCGATGTACGCCACTCCTTTTCCATTCCAGGACGTCCACCATGTCCGTATCTTGAACGAATAATAAGGAGGCGTCCTATTATGCCCTCATCTACAATTTGTTTAGCCTTCCATACAGCGGGATGAAATCTGTGATTAAAACCAGTTTTTATCACAAGATTTTTCTTACTGGCAGCTTTAAGGATATTTTCCGCTTCTTTGATATTCCTGCCGAAGGGTTTCTCACAAAGCACATGCTTTCCACTTTCCAATGCTGCAATAGAGATAGGGGCTAAAACACTATTGATAGTTGAAACAATTACAATATTAATATCCTTTCTAGTTACCACTTTTCTCCAGTCACTTTCTGCCTCTCCTCCAAATTCAGTAGCAAGCTTCTTTGCAGCATCTTTGTTTATATCTACAACTGCTCTTAAACTTCCAATACCTGTTTTACTTATTGCTGCTGCCCTTTTTCTGCCAATAAGACCTGCACCTATTATTGCAACGTTAAATTGCATTTAAAATTTTCATTTTTTAAAAAAGGTTTTATCATCAATACGGCGTAGCACAGCGATATCTTTATCAACCTTTAATTTCTCAATAAAAGCTTCGTTCTTCCATGGGTCCCATGGTGCACTGATAAGCTTGCCTGTTATTCCATCAGACTCCTCAGAAGCCAAAAAGAGAGCAAGCTCTACCACAATCTCCAAAGGACTTCCTCCTTTTACTGCTCGGGTTATTGCTTCCTCAAGCTCTTTCTTACCAGCTAATTCCCCAGCCTCAAGCACTTCCTCAAGCATTCTTGTATTAATTGCACCTGGGGCAATTGCATTAACGTGAATATTATAATCTTTTACCTCTTCTGCAAGTATTTCTGTAAACCGCACAATGGCTGTTTTTGATACACTATAAGCAGAGAAATATGGTCTTGGATATGTAGCGCCCCCACCGGAAAGATTTATAATCTTACCATTCCTCTTTTCAATCATCAGTGGTAATACAGCCTTACAAAACATTGCTGCTCCGAAAAGATTTACTTCGAAGTTTCGTATCCATTCTTTTATATCCACATTCTGAAATAATCCTATTGGCTTCTGTATGCCTGCATTGTTTATAAGAATATCTACTGTTGAAAATTTCCTAACAGTTTCCTCCACAATTTTTTGAACGTCATTCCAATTTGAAACATCACCAATTAACCCTATTGCTTCACCACCATTTTTTTTTATCATCTCAACGGTAGCAAAAACTTCTTCTGAAGTCCTTGCTACAATTGCAACCTTAACCCCCTCACGGGCTAAACGTAGGGCAATGCCTCTTCCTATTCCCCTTGAACCACCTGTAACAATTGCGCTCTTGTTTTTAAGATTCATCTTTGCTTTATTTAGGTTATAGGTTTTATTTTAATAACATTATTCAAAAAATAAAATTTTTTAACCCTGGCCCTCATTCTAGATTCTAACATAATATTTAAGAAGTTTCCACTGATATACGACGCTCTGGTTTCATGAGTTTACCTGTTGTGCAGATAAAAATTTCTCTAGGCTTAAGAAAATGCGCTACTACCTCTTTTAGTTTACTCTATCAGCAGTTTCCATACTTATTTACAGTACCCCATCCATAAAATTTACTAAAACTTTTGTCCCTTCAAAATCAAACCTATATCTCATTTCCCTTAATCCTAATCTTTTCATCTCTTCTTTAAATTTGCTATGTTTCTCCTCCACATAAAACACAAAAAAGCCCCCACCACCAGCACCAGTTATTTTCCCACCAAGAGCACCAGCTTTTTTTGCTGTGTCATAAATATAATCAAAATATGGATTCGACATCTTAGATGATATCTTCTTTTTATACGCCCAGTGCTTGTCAAAAAGGATTCCTACCTCAGTTATGTTCCCACTCTCCACTGCTTCGAGTATTTTGTAGCCTATTTCCTTTATGTAATGCATACTCTCAACAACATTTTGCTTTCCCTCTTTGACACTCTTACTTTGCTCATACAAAATAGCATCAGCACTTCGTGAGGTATTTGTATAAAACATCAATAGATTCCTGTTTAGGTCATCAATTGTTGTATCCGAGACCCTTGCTTTCCTTACTTTTACAGTTCCATCTTTGTCTATATCTAACACTGTTAATCCACCAAAGGCAGCCATATATTGGTCCTGTTTACCTATAGGCTTCCCCAACCTGTTTATTTCTAGTTCACAGGCTTCTTCAGCCAAAGTTTGTAGATCAACAAACTCTCTTTTCATTGTATGGAGGGCGTTTAAAAGACCCACCGCATAACAGCTTGAAGAACCAAGACCAGTTCCGGCAGGAACATCTGCCATTGAGACAATCTCTATCCCTTTCTCAATATTCATCATACGCATAGCCTCACGGGCTATATCGTGTTGCAATTCTTCTCTGTGACTAACTATTTCAGATTTAGAATATTTGACCCTGACGAGGTCATCTACAATTGGCCTGTTTACACTTATGTACATATATTTGTTAATTCCTGCTGCAAATATAAATCCTCCATATTTTGAGTAATAAGATGGCAGATCAGTCCCGCCACCTCCAAGTGTAATTCTGAAGGGAGTCCTTGTTATAATCATTATTTCCCCCTCATATCTTGATTTAGATTTAGTGCTTTATTTAATAACTCTGGCGTATCCACTGCGATAAGCTCTCCTTTCATCTTAATAGCGAATATCTTTGCCCCCTTTTTCAACATGGAGGGAAAAATATCTTTACCAAAATCACTATATCTATCAGCAGGTATATAATTTATTATAACCTTGGTTTCTAAAATATAAATACCCGCATTTACTAAATGACTGAGTCTCTCCTCGGGTCTTGGTTTTTCAATAAATTTGAGAACCCGATCATTCTTATCCAACAGAACGATTCCACTCTGACTAACATCCTCCTTTTCGTAAACCACGATAGTAGCAACTCCTCCCTTTCTCTTGTGGAAATCCAGAATTTCTTTAAGGTTAAAATTTACCAAATTATCGCCATATATTACAACTAGTGGTTCAAAATCTCCTTTTTCCACCTCCTCCCAATTGTTAACCAAGATTTTCCGTACTGCTCCAGCAGTGCCTAATAATTGAGGCTCGTATGAATATTTAATACTGACTCCAAACTTTTCCCCATCCTCAAAGTAGTCTGTTATTACATCAGGCAAATGATGTAAATTTATATATATCTTTGTGATCCCGTGACTTTTGAGCCATTCTATGTTGTGTTCAAGAATTGGCTTTCCCTTTATCTTTAACATTGGCTTTGGAATTGATTTGGTTATATCCCTTAGTCTTTCTCCTTTACCTGCCGCTAATAATATCGCTCTCATGGTATTCTACCTAACTTCATCTCATTCTTTATATATTCTATCATTCCAGCTAGCCCTGTCTTAATATCTACTTTTGGCTTCCATCCCAAAGATTTAGCTTCCGAGATATCTGCTAATGTCTCCTGGGCCTCGCCAGGTAAATCATCTTTAAAGATTGGGGGTATTTCCCTTCCGATTAACTCGCATATTAAATAGTATATTTCTAAAATTGAGTAGTTTACCCCACTTCCAAGGTTAAAAACCTTTCCATCGGTTCGTTCATCTTCAATACAAAGGATATGAAAATCATTTACATCATCAACATGAATAAAATCACGTCGCTTTGTCCCATCTCCATATATTATAGGAGGTTCATTTTTTAAAAGCTTTATTATAAAGGCGCTCATAACAGGTGGAATAGTCCTTCTATAATCCTGCCTTGGTCCATATACATTAAAATACCTTAATCCTGTAAATCGCATACCATAGAACAATTTATACGCCTCGGCGAAATACATAGCTGCCATTTTACTGACCGCATAAAAGCTTTTAGGTTTGACTTCCGTTTCAGGGGTGGGGAAAATAGTAATACCTTCATACATTGCGGAGGACTCCGCGTAGATAACTTTTTTTACCTTTGCCCTTCGCGCTGCTTCAAAAACATTGACCGTTCCCACCACATTTATATCAGCAGTCTCAACAGGGTCTGCTTGACAATCACTTATGCAGTTCTTTGCAGCAAGATGAAAAACATAATCAACACCCTCAAAAAGAGGATAAATCTCTTTTGAACGAATATCTAATTGATAAAACTCTACTCCTTCAGGTATTTGCTCTTTAACCCCATAAGAAAGATTGTCAATACCGATAACGCGTAAATTGCGAGCCCGAAGTCGTAGGTCATTTAATAGTCTTTCCGCAAGATTACTACCAATAAATCCTGCCACTCCTGTAATTAGAATTGTAGGCATTGGCACCTGATTTTAAAAAGTTTCAAATCACAGAACGAGTTCAATCTACTACAACAAAACCTAAAATTTGCTGAACCACAGTATCCTTTATTTAAATTAAGTAGCCTGTTCTTCTCTGAGAGCACCTATAAAGGTGTAATATGCAATACTTTATGATGAACTCTTGAAACTCGCATTACCTGTTGCTAAGCATAGTATCATTTCTCAGTGAACCTCCAAACGCTTTAACTTTTATGTCCCCTGGCCTTAGATTTGATCACTTTAATATAAAATTCCTTGGCTTGCTTCATCGCTTGGTCATAATGTGCTCGTTCTTGAATCAGTTTAAGGTTTAGGCCACGTACAATAGACTGAGCCAGCGCATACAGGATTTCCAAGTATATCCACGCAAATGAAAATGGTTTCAGACAATTTATCTAGGACAAGCGGAATGGCTTGTAAGAAGGCATCATTCTGAATGCGCTGGTGATCAAATCTCCTAGGAGACGACGTAAATCAGAGTTAGGTTGACCCGGGAAAAAGCTCTTTTTTAATTTCACCAGTGCTTGGCAATACTATAGCCGGTTTAGTTTTATCAAGCCCCATTCCTTGTTGTGCTAAGCACAAGTCATGATAGCAGTTACAGGGCAGTCTATCGGTGCGGTGCATAGTCAAGCGAGTCCAGCGTGAATGGAGCCAATAACGGTACAATACATGCCCACCAAATAACATCTAGATGTAACCAATCCTTAATTTTGTTGGTAAAGCTTCGAAGAAATAGTAAGGAGCTTGGAATAATGGAATTTTTGCTCGTCTCACCAGCCCAAGAGAAGGCAAGGGGTAAAGCATGAATTGTGGTTCCAGGAATAACGTTCTGTTCACGGGGAAAGGTAGAGATAACACGAACTTCATGCCCTGCTTGTGGAAAGTAGCTAATCCAATTACGTGCGATAAGACTTCTTATATCGGCAATAAAGCGAATCCGCATTATTCCCTTGCAATAAGAGATTCGTACAAGTTAGCAAAGCGGTGTGCAACAATATTTATATCATAGTTCGCCAGAACAAATTCTTGCCCTCTTTTTACCATATTAGCAACCTCAACAGGGTGATCAAGTACCCAGGCAATACTTTCTGCTAAACCGCGCCAATCCCCAGGGTTAACTACTTTCGCCCCTTGCACCGACTCTAATTCAAATGCAACCCCAACCCGCGTTGTAACCACAGGCTTGCCCAGAATGAGGGGCTCAATAAGAGTATGACCAAATGTCTCCGCTCGAGAGGCACTGACCACTAGATCCATCTCTGAAATGAAGGCGGGCACAAAGTTCTGATCTAATCGTCCGGCAAGGACCACTAAATCCGCTATATCAAGCTCATGAACAAGATCTATTAGCTTTTCTCGTTGTGGTCCCCAACCTAGGCAGATACAACCCACTGGGCGTCCTAATTGTTTTAGGTATCGAATAGCGCGGAAAAGGGTAAGATGATCTTTGCGTGCAATATACAGACCTAAGTAGGCAACTTTTGGAATAGCTTTTGAAAGAGGTTGACCATTAACTGAAGTTAAATTATCAGGGTGAAACTCGGGAGGTAAAGGCAGTCTCGCTTTTTTTCTGAAACTTTCAATATCTCTACCTGGATAAATAGTATAAATTTTATATTTAGGAACACCATAATGGCTAAGCTTCCGCTCCATATCCCAGCATTGGGCAATTACTGCATCTGCTGCCCATCGCAATATCCGAGCAGCAACCAGATAAGCAGCGGATTCATACCAACTCCCGTGATGAAGAAACGCTGGAATAATTACCGACCGACTAATGATCCCCCTCTCTAATTTGCCTAATACTAAAATAGCCCGTTTGATTAAAAGGGCATGAAGAATCCCCCAGCCATGAAAAACTACAGGGCCTCTAAGCCCATTTTCACGAGCCACCTCTACAAGAAATTGAACTTGTCTTCTGTTAGTAGAAAGCCAATTTCCATCTAACTGATCACAAATTCTCACTTGCATATTTGCTCGTAGAAGTTCGAACGTTCCAGCAAACTGCTCGCCGGGACTAGTCAACACACAGACACGTACCCCTGCTGCCTGAAGGGCCAATGCCAACTCGGCTGCTTCTAAGCAGAGTCCCTGGCCACGTGAAGAAGCAAATTGAATAAGAGAATAACCTCCCTTCACTGTGTTGCTTTAGTCTTAAGCTTTTGCAAGTAGATTAGAATGCCTTTTACCAACCATTATATGCCTCGTACCTAAACGATGGACAAACTCTACAAAAATCAGAACTATAGCTGAGTAGAACACACTCTTTATAAAGGCAAGACTATCGCTTCTTAGGTACCACAGAGATTGGTATACAATTATTGCATACATCACAATAGCGGAATAAGACCCTGTCGCTATTCTTTTGTGCACGTAACCTAAAAGAGAACCAATAACAAACATTACTGGAAAGGCTCCAAATATTCCCCAATTAATATAAGCCTCTGCCAAAATAGAGAATCCAAACCCTTGATCAGTGACACTAGGTGCGTAGGCACGATGAAAGAGCAGCGAAGGTGGGGGAATCAGGCGAGCCCAGTTCGTGCCAAAGACAAACCCCGGTATTAAATTCACGATTGAGCCAATGTATGTAATGCCATATTGTAGAGGAATTACCTCTCTTCCGAGTGCGATCACAGCTGTTGTGAGATTCCCAGCCCAAGAGATCTCGCCAAGTAAGATACCTATCGTATCCCAAAATGAATTGGGCAAGAGCGAAAGATCAAACGTTCGTTGTCTAGACAGGATAGATCCTACGAAAAGCGTAATCACGACTATAATCAACAGTATAATGTTTTGGAATTTTAATCTCCGCCTGGTGTAATTAACAACAACTAAACTTGATAGCAAGAAGTAAAGCGCTTGACCACGCCCTCCTTGCCAGAAGAAAAGGCCAGCAAAAATAAGCGGAAACAGAAACATCCAAATGTCATAACAGCGCTGGCTCAAACGAATGCAAAGATAACTCAAATAGGCTGGGTAGGCTAACAGTTGAGATGCCAATAGCAAATAATAAGCAACCCCATATTCGAATTGTCCCTGACCATAGATTCCAAAGAACCAATTGCTAGCACCATAGTTCGCAATACCCAACAACTGAAGTAGAAGAGCAAGTCCCATCGCTACCCGCAAAATTATTAATCTATCGGGGCTTCCAAGTGGAACCATACGGAGTGCACTAACCTTTGATCTGAAACGAAAAAGGCCTGCATATAATCCTATCAGGCCCAGCAGCGCCATAAACTCCATTTCCCCAAGGTGTTCTCGCTGAAGAAGAGGAATAGACAAAGCTTTGCCGGAAAATTGTTGGTAGACCTCATACAGGACAGGCGCAGAAAAGACCACTGAATATATGACCGGATAAATAACTAATGGCTCAAACAAATCTTTTCTATGCCAGTAGCGCCATATCGGAGGGATAATACCTAAAAACAGAAGCACGACCATCAACGCATAGGCTAGATTGCTTGCTTCTATGTTTTGATTTAAATTGTTTGTAAGCATTACAACACCCAGCCCAGCAACAATGCTTAATGTAATAACAAAAATAAGGAGTTTAGTATTGCTTGACAAATGCTTCATAAGGTTCCAGGCTTTCCTCTGGCAAAAGCAAGTGATGTCCCTACAATATAATAGACAGGCACCTTAGCTGCATATCTCCTGAGAACAGTCAGCACAGAGCTATTCAGACAATCATGCCAGATAACGATGCCATCAGCTTTTATACATTTAAAAGCCGCCATCGAATCATTTATCACATAGTCTGTGGTATGCGCACCATCTACAAAGAAAATGTCAACCGTTTGATAAAAAGGCGTAAAATCAAAAACAGCTGAATCCCCAAACAAGCGTGTTACCCTATTGGAAAAGCCTAACTGATCTATGAGGAAACCACTAATATATGACTCGCGTATTGATTGAGATTGATAAGACCTCTCACTGCGCCCAATGTCATTACCTGTTTGGGGAAGATCAAGTGTAAATACCTTGGCAGCAGAATTACCAGCAAAAATAACAGCACTCAATCCTTCAAAGGTCCCGATCTCAAAAACACATTCTGGACGCTTCATACGGGTAAGAACAGCTAATGCTACAAGGTCATTAAAAGGCGTAGCACCTCTACGAATATACTGCAGGGGCACAAATATAGTATCCAAGTCCTTTGGAGCGAGTTCTGATAATTCCACACGTTGAAGTGGGGGTTCACAGGAATACGAAAGATAAACTCGCTTCAAATCCCTCAGATAATCAACTAGATTCCTCCGGTTCTTTATGGCAATATCTAAGGTAAATCCATTTGCGGACAGCAAGCCCATCCAAATTTGACGTAAATTCACCAGTTTCTCCCTGTATCTTTTATAAACATCCTAAAAATGAGGCAGCAGAATATTTTGAGCCTTGATTTTTGGAACCGCAATAAAATTTCTGATTACCAGTTTAGGTACCTCCTGAACGATCCCGCTATGAATGAAACCAAAATCTTGCCTTGATCCTCAACTCTATCAAACTACAAGAAGCACAAAAACTCCTAATTCGCACCAATATCCACAAAGGTATTCCCACGGCTTCTAATATTCAGAAGCCGAAGCTTTTCTGGTTCGTACACATCACTCTAAACCTACGTATGCTTATAGTGCGTATTCTCCAATTCGTATGATAATTGTCAGTATATTGGATAAAGTTGTCTTGACAAAAACACCACCTCCGAAAAGCTAACACAGGAATCTCATTGATTTGATTCCTCGCGCTTTGTAAGGCATTATCTATCGTCCTCTTATTAATTATATTAAAGGTTCAGTGTGCTCATCGTTGTTCCAAATAGTTCTTGTCACTTCCTATTATTAACAATTCTATATCTTGTACCTGGCATGGATGTTTCACCACACCAACCCTTGATATAACTGAGTTGAAATAATAACACTAATAACGTACTCGTATAACTTATAAGAGAAACCAATGCAGCTCCCATAATTCCGAATCTCGGTAAAAGAACTGAAAGTCCTAACACAGTTATTACCAAACCGATCAATTCAGCATAAAGAACATTTTGCGGCCGACCGAGACCATGTAAGCAATAGCCTAATACACCATTAACACTAGACACCATAGCTGCACAAACAAGTATTAATGCTACCCAAGTTGCAGATACAAATTCTGAGCCAAACAATAAAGATATTCCTAAAGGGGTTATTGATAGCTGGATAATTCCTAATAACGCAGCCATCAGTACAGCTTGACGTAGAATTTTTTTTACCATTTGCAATTGTAATTCCTCCGGTAAGGCAGATATTCGAGGAAAGGCCACACCGCCAACCGCCCAAATTATGGGACTAAGACCATAAGCCCAACTTGCCGCTACTGCGTAGAGCCCCAAAGCTGTAGAAGACAACATATTCGCCATGAGTAACTGGTCTAATCTAAGATTTAGTTGACGAGGTCCATTTGATAAAACAGAAAAAATACCATATCGAACCATATTCCGCAAACGACCAACTTCCAGTGTAAACGGGCCTGAAATACGGCGCAAAGCTAAATAGCCAAAAAGGCAGGCAAGTCCACCGCTCACAGCAAGGATAAAGTAAGATATAACCTCGGCCGAGGGCTTATTGACCCTTGCATATAGTATCCCCAACAATGTACCGCTAAATACGCTCAACGCATTAAATAGGCGCATCAAATTCCATAACCTAAATTCCTGCAGTCCTTGCAAAACCTGAGAAGAGATTGCTACGAAAAATGACAACGGAACATACAACAGGAAAATCTGAGCAGCACGGATTATCTCATAGCGCTGAGCATTTAGAAACACTGGGAGCAGAAAATATGAAAGTAACAAAAAAGGGAATACAGAGATTAGGGCAATCAGTAAGACAAGAACAAATATCGTACCAGCCGCACGCGGTTCACGTCCTACAAAGTAAGTAGCCGCTTCTGGCATCCCCAAATGTCCAAACGTAGCTAACAACATCGGCCATATTTGAATAGCTACTAACTCCCCACGCCCATTAGCTCCCAGAACACGGGCCAATAGTATTCCACTTATTAGTGTGAGTCCCATAAACACAATATTTGTAGCTACCGTGAGCACCAGATCAAAATCAAGCGAAGCTACCCGGCCACTTAAAGGCTTTGAAAGCTGGCGCAAAACTATTTTCGGCAATATATAATTTTTTATTAACATCGATAACTTCAAGCCCTTTAAAATCAAACCATGCTACTCAACAAGCACTAAACTTGCCAAGACTAGCTATTGATAGTTTCACGTATTGTCCTTCCCTTGATTGTTTTTATATGCCTTCCTCCTTCAACCAACCCTCTTTCTTCTTAATGACATTAAAAGTGCACAAACCAAATCTGCTATCAGAATTTTCACCTTTTGCTTTTGAAGGGTTCTAAAATGTATTTTATTGAGAGTTTTTCCTCTGTGATATCCACTGTGATATCCACCATTATCATTTCACAAGTTGATTAATAGTTACCATTTATCAACAGGACATGCTCAGTCTAACCACATTAGTTTCCTTCAATGCGTTTTTGTTTATATAAAAATGGCTTAATTGCCGTCTCTATTTCTATATAATCCCCCTTTCAGAATAGCTCCTTGCTCTTTTTCTACATAGTACAGCAAGTATTTTATTTTTTCTTTAACCATTATTTCGCAATTTTGATCTTTCCATAGTTCCTATGATGCCAGATAAAGCCTCTCACTGAAAAATTTCCTCCAGCCATATTCACTATCTGGCTTCCTGATATGCAGAATCTCTTTGTGAGCACTTCGAATTAGTTTTTATATTTCTTTTTGTTACAACTGCACACGCTACCGCCATTGGGAGCCCCTTGCTCTCCCCAAAATTTAAAACCGGTATGTGATAGTAAGTTAACACCAAAATTCAGTGTATAATATAATATCAATTCTTGTCAAGACCCCCCAGCCAAATCAATGTGATTTTAATCACATTCCCGCTTCACTTTGCTTGATCAGGCTTTCAAACTTAATTTTTTGTTAACTTCTGTTCATTGAAATTTACATCTAATTTTTTTATAATTCAATAAAAGCGCCTGTAGCTCAACCGGATAGAGCGTGGGCCTCCGGAGCCCAAGGCTGCGGGTTCAAATCCCGCCAGGCGCGCTTAAAAATTAACATATCAAAAATAAAAAACCTTACCCATGAAACTATCCGTAAATGTCGACCATGTCGCAACACTCCGCGAAGCAAGGGGAGGACTCGAACCAGACCCTGTAACAGCTGCTCACATAGCAGAACTCGCAGGAGCCGACGGAATCGTCTGTCACCTCAGAGAAGATAGAAGACATATAAATGACAGAGACCTTCGCCTCCTTAGAGAAACTATAAAGACAAAACTTGACCTTGAAATGGCTGCAACTGAAGAGATGATTAAAATCGCAATTGAAACTCTCCCCGATCTTGTGACGCTTGTCCCGGAAAGAAGGCTTGAGAGAACAACTGAACAAGGTTTAAATGTAATTGAACAAATATCATATCTTTCCGATGTCGTAATGGAAATGCATAAACATGATATAAAAGTCAGCTTGTTTGTCAACCCAGATCCAAAACAAATCGAAGCATCCGCAAAGACAGGTGCCGACTTCGTCGAAATTCACACTGGCGAATACGCAAACGCAAGAGATGAGAAAAGACAATTTGAAGAACTTCAAAAGATAAAAGAAGCAGCAAAACTTGCAAGACGACTCGGCTTGGGTGTAAACGCTGGACATGGATTGAACTATCTAAATGTCATACCTATAACAAAGATAGAAGAAATTGAAGAATTAAGCATTGGACATGCGATCGTGGCAAGAGCTATCTTCGTCGGATTTGAAAGGGCAGTAAGAGAAATGGTCAGACTTGTAAAAGGAATATAAAAATTAATCCCCTACCCCAAATCGATGAAACCAAAATTTGGCATCTCAACAATCGCAATCCACGGCGAGATAAAAGATAAATCTTTCCGTTCCGTGGTCTATCCAATTTATCAAAGTTCTACTTTCGCAGTTGAAAAATCGGATGATTATCAAAAATTTATAGATGAAGTCGAAGATTTTTATATTTACTCAAGATATGGGAACCCAACCATTAGAGAAGTTGAAAAGAGATTGGCGCTTATCGAAAATTGCGACGACGCAATTCTTTTCTCATCTGGGATGTCCGCGATTACAACGACTATCTTAAGCCTCGTTGGACCGGGTGATGAAATTATATCTTTGAGCTCAATCTACGGGGTGACATACAGATTTTTCAGGGATTATATCCCGAGATTTAAAATCAATGTCAAATTTATCGAGCTGAACCAAATTCAAGAGCTAAAAAATTTTATCACGGAAAAAACTAAGCTAATTTACTTCGAAACTCCTATAAACCCAACGACAAGAGTCGTTGACATAAAAGAAATCGTAACCCAAGCAAAAAAATATGACCATATCTTAACTGTAATAGATAACACATTTGCAACCCCCGTAAATCAAAATCCTGCCGACTTCGGAGTTGATATAATTTTACACAGTGCCACCAAGTATTTATCTGGACATAGCGACTTAATCCTTGGATGTGTGATTTCAAGAAAGGAAATAATAGATAAAATCAGAAAGGTTAAAAATACCCTCGGTGGCGTCCCCGACCCACATCAAGCTTTTCTGCTTGGGAGAAGCTTAAAAACGCTTGAACTAAGAGTTAAAAAGCAAAATGAAAATGCATTGAAAATTGCTGAGTTTTTATCAAATCATAAAGCTGTCAGGAAAGTATTATACCCAGGGCTTCCCTCTCACCCCGACCATGACATCGCCAAAAGGCAGATGAAAGGTTTTGGTGGAATGTTATCTTTTGAAATTGATGGAAATCTTGAACATGCTAAAAAGTTCTGCGACTCTTTAAAGATTGCACTCAATGCGACAAGTCTTGGAAGTGTTGAAACCCTCGTGAGCATTCCGGTCTTAACATCCCACATAAAAATGGATGAAAACGAACTTGAAAAGGCAGGAATTACCTCTGCACTTGTTCGAATTTCGGTTGGGATAGAAAATGTGGAAGATTTACTTTGGGATTTTGACCAGGCTTTGAACTCAATTTAAAATGAAAAAGGCGTGCTTAAAGCACGCCTTAAAAATTTACTTCAATTCCTCAAGAGCTTTTGCAATTTTATTGACATCCGGGACATTCGGAATCCCATGCTCTTCAACATACCGAACTATACCTTCTTTATCAACGATCACAGTCACGCGATTGTGAATTCCTTTATCTTCAAGATATACACCATATTTTCTCCCAACATCACCCTTCGGATGAAAATCAGCAAGCAACGGATATTTTATCCCCATCTTCTCGGCGAAAGCTTTATGAGTCCATGTGCTGTCAACGCTTATCCCGAAAATCTGGGCATTTAATCCCTCAAAAAGTTTCAACGCGTCAACAAAGCATGCGTGCTCATTTGTGCAAACTGGGCTAAAATCAAGTGGGTAAAAAACCAAAACGACATTTTTACCCCTAAAATCACTTAATTTATATTCTTTATCATCATGCCCTTTGAGTACAAAATCAGGAGCCTTGTCTCCAACTTTGATCATAATCTATCTCCGATTTTGTTTTTAAAAAATTTGCATATTGAATATAACAAACATCGACTTAATTTCAAAACTTAACAATCATCACCTTGTTCCCAGACTTGACAAATCCACCTTTGATAATTCTTTTAACTGTTAATTCCATATCGTTAATTTTTTCAACCTCAAAAATCACATCACCAATCTTCATCAGGAAATTACTTGGCATTTCAATATCTTTTGCCTCAACACATATAAAGAAATTTTGACTTTCAATTTCAAAAGTTTCACCACGACACAAAAATATTTGAATTTTATCAGCCGAAACTGAATCAACCAACATTTTTCCAAATCTGACTTCGAACAAGGCTCTATCCTTGACAACTCGTTGACCGTTTTCAAGCACGACTTGAATGTGTGAGACAACCCCAAGTTCCTTGATTTTTTCTTTAGACATATTTTGTATGCGAAAACTTGACTTTTAAGTTAGAAAATTTTAAATTAGGACAGATTTTATCTTAGTTTACACTTGCGAACCTAAATTTTTAAAATAAACTCCAGCCTTAAAGTAGCACCTGCCGAGAAGACTTCGCTTAAAGTTAATTTGAAAAGTCGAAAACCCAAACTTAAATGAATTTTTAAGTGTGTTTTATACCGAGATAGCTTTTACATCGAAAAGTTACTTCCCCATCACACCAGCGGTATTAACACTTATCATAACGCTTGCAATTTTTGGCATCCCCAAAATAAATAAAAACAAAAATTAAATGGAGGTAAAAATGAGCAGGATGAAAATGTTAACCGCCGTTATTTTGCTCGCCTTCCTCTTCGGCGAGTTATCTTATTCAATACCGCTTTTTGCAAGGAAGTATAACAGGTCATGTTTCACCTGCCATACTTCCCCACCGATGCTGAATGAATTCGGGCGTAGATTTCAATCAAACGGCTATCAACTTCCCGGAACGGTTGAATCAACTCCGATATGGATGTCAAACCAGCTTCCATTTGCAGCGATGCTTCATTCAACTTTCTCATGGACGAAAGAAGAAATGGGAATGGAAAAGAAATCAACATTTACATTTGCACGAACTGGAGCTGACATCTTCACAGCTGGGACGCTTGGGAAACATTTATCTTATTTTGCTGCGGTTGTCGTTGACCCCGCTGAAGGCGGTGGATATGAAGCAGCTGTTGAGGTGGCTCATGTGATTTACAACAATATCCTGCCGCTGAGCAATTTGAATTTAAAGTTTGGTTCTTTCCGGCTTGACCTTCCCTATCCCGTGAACCTTGCGTTAAGTGAAGCTGGCTATCTTGTTTACGAGTACGCTTCGGAAGTTGAAAAAGATGGTCAAGTTGAGGCTGAATTTTCACTTGCTGAACCGCAATTGGGTGTTTCCGCTTATGGATTTCTTCCACAAGTCCTTGATGGATTAAGATATGAAGTTGCGGTTGTTAATGGAACAAATGTAAATGAGGATATCGATAACACACCTGATTTATATGTAAGGTTAAATCAAAGCGTCTGGGTGAACAATGCTCCATTTAGAGTTGGGGTGCTATATTACCTTGGGACTATGAAGGGAAGCCAACAGAAAAATAATTTCAATCGTTTTGGATTTGATGCTGAACTTTACGACCCGTGGACGAAGAAAGTAAATATTAATTTCCAATATTTAACAGCAACTGATAAAATTGCTAATGAAGAGAAGAAAATGAGCGGTGGATTTATCGGGGCAAATGTTTTTATCTTGCCCGAAAAACTCGTCGGGTTTACGAGATATGATTTTATAAAGGTTGACCAAGAAAAAACAAATCAATTCACGATCGGATTAAGGTATCACTTGGCGCCGAATGTGTTTGTTACAGGTGAATTTACGAATTCAAAAACTGGTGATATGATGATGAACATGTTTATGTTTATGACGCATTTCTTGTTTTAAAAATTTAGCGTGATAAAAGTAACAAAAATTCTAAATAAAAAATTTAGGAGGCTAAAAATGAAGTCAAAAGCAATTTTAACTTTGCTTTCGCTTGGGCTTTTCATTTACGGTTTTACAGGAAATGACCAACCAAGCAAACCCTCGAAAGAAGTTATAGAGCGAGGTAAAAAGGTTTTTAACCATGTCTGTGCTCCTTGCCATGGGAAAGATGGAAAGGGAGATGGCGTTGTTAGTTCAACTATTTTTGTCAAACCGAGAAACTTTACAACTGGTGTGTTTAAGTTCAGATCCACTGAAAGTGGGAACTTGCCAACCGATGCAGATTTGTATGAATCGATTTCGCTTGGTTTCCATAATACAGCAATGCCTTCATTTACTGCGCTTTCCCCCGAAGATAGATATGCAGTGATGGAATACATCAAAACATTCTCAGAAAGATTCTCAAACCCAAATGAATATCCCTTGAAGGTAATTGAGCCAGCAAATCAAATACCTCTTTCGCCAGAGAGTATAGCTAAAGGGAGAGAAATTTATCTCAGGACGAAATGTTGGGAATGTCATGGTGTAAGTGGAAAAGGAGATGGTCCCGCTGCGAAGCGAGGATTCCAAGATGATTGGGGAAATAAAATATTGATACCGGACTTAACAAATCCAAACGAGGTTAAAAGAGCTCAAACAGTTGAGGAAATTTACCTTGTGTTTACAACTGGACTAAATGGTTCACCGATGCCTTCGTTTAAAGATGTTTTAACTGACGAAGAGAGATGGCATCTGGCAAACTATATTTACGCTTTGATTCATGGGATTGCGCTTTATGATGGGACGACAATTGAACAGTTAAAGGAAACGAGGTAAAGAAAAGCGAGGGGGTTTATGCCCCCTCCCCTTCTTTATATCTTCCATGCTTTATCACCTTGCCCTCAACGATATAGATGACATCCTCTCCAATGTTTGTGGCAAGATCTGCGATTCTCTCAAGATTTCTTGATATCCTTTCCAAGTGGAGTGCTCTTTCAATTGTCGTGGGGTCTGAAATCATATAAGTTACAAGTTCACGCAAAATCTGATCACGATAGGCATCAACTACATCATCCCTTTCACATACGCTTTTGGCAAGCTTTGGATCATTTTTAATAAAGGAATCAATGCTGTCCTTTAGCATTCGCATTGTTTCCTCTGCCATCTTAGGTAAATCGATCAATGGTTTCACCATAGGCCTTTCGATCAAAAACAAAGCGCTTTCGGATATATTCTCAGCCATGTCCGCAATTCTTTCAAGGTCATTGTTCATCTTTAAAATCATTATTATCGTTCTCAAATCCTGCGCCGTAGGCTGAAATCTTGCAATTAAATTGATACACATTTCATCTATCTCAATTTCAGCTTCATTTGTTCTCGGCTCATCAATTTGTATCACTTCAAGGAGAAGTGCTTTATCTTTGTTTATAAGCCCACGGATGCTTTTCTCAATCATGCTTTCGACGAGATTCCCTTGCTCAATGATTTTTTCTTTGAGTTTATTTAACTTTTCATAAAACATAAATTTTCACCCCACGTTATTTTATCCAATTTTACCGGTTAGAAACTCCTCCGTCTTTTCATGGGAGGGCCTTGTAAAGATGACATCGGTTGGGCCATATTCAACTAATTCACCAAGATACATAAAAGCGACATAATCAGAAATTCGTCCAGCTTGACCGACATTATGGGTTACGATTACTATCGTCACTGTATCTTTTAATTGTTCAATTAACTCTTCAATTTTTGCAGTTGCAACAGGATCAAGCGCCGATGTTGGCTCATCTAAAAGTATGATATCCGGCTTCATCGCCAAAGCTCTTGCAATGCACAATCTCTGCTGCTGTCCACCCGATAAAAATGTTCCTTTTTTGCGGAGACGATCTTTCACCTCATCCCAAAGCGAAACTTTTTTCAAACTTTCTTCAACTATTTCATCCGCCTCGCTTTTTTTAAGCTTTATCCCATTTAATATGTATCCAGCTATAACATTTTCATATATGCTCATAGTTGGAAAGGGATTTGGCTTCTGAAAAACCATTCCGATTTTCCTTCTCACCAACATCGGATCAACTGAATAAACATCGATTATCTCGTTCGAGTTCTCAATCAATAAAACTTTACCTTCGACTTTTGCCTTCGGGGATAATTCATGCATTCTATTGAAACAGCGTATGAGCGTAGTTTTACCGCAACCGGACGGACCCATAATTGCTGTTATCTTATTCCTGATAATTGAAAGGTTTACATTTTTCACAACGATGTGCTCATCATAAGAAGCGGTTAAATTTTCAGTTTTTAAAACTATATCGCTCATTTTTTAATTTTAAATTATTTTGGGTAAGTGCTTCACCTTCGGCTCAGCAATCTTGTGATTATATTTAAAGATAAAACAAAAAGAACCAATATGCAAGATGCACCCCATGCTTTTGCCCACCATTCCTCGTAAGGGCTCACAGCATAAGTGAAAATCAAAAGGGGCATCGCACTGATTGGCTTTAGGATGTCAAAGTTTAAAAATGGATTTCCAAAAGCAGTGAAAAGTAATGGCGCTGTTTCACCGGCTATCCTCGCAACCCCTGTAAGTATTCCAGTCAGTATACCGCTTAATCCAGCTGGAATTATCACTTTCAAAATTGTCCTGTAATAAGGGACACCAAGTGCAAGCGACGCTTCTTTTATCTCACGTGGGATTAATTTTAAAATTTCCTCGGTTGATTTTATGACCAAAGGCAACATCATTATTCCAAGTGCTACACCACCTGAAAGAGCTGAAAAATGTCCCATCGGTTTAACAACCCATAAATATGCAATTATTCCAATTACAATTGATGGAACACCCTGCAAAATTTCAGATACAAGCCGTGAGAAGAAAGCAATCCTACCCTCCGAACGCTCGGCAAGATACACACCAACTAAAATGCCGAATGGAACAGATAAAATTAAAGCCATAATAACCAGCATCGCTGTCCCAACGATGGCATTTAAAATTCCACCGCCGGGCTCACCAACTGGTTTTGGAAGCGAAGTCAAAAATTCCCAATTGATGACCGAAATGCCGTTTTTTATGATAAAGTAAAGAACAAGCAAAAATGGTATGGTTGAAAGTATAACTATCAATGTCAAAATGACTGAAATGATCTTGCTTTTGATTATCCTGAACAAATACCTTTTCATTTTTAATGTTGCAATTTCTTTAGAATAAATCTCCCGATCAAGTTTACAACTGTTGTGATTATAAACAGAGTCAATCCAAGATACATAAGGCTTGAGAGATAAACCTCACCTGTGGCTTCTGTGAACTCATTCGCTATCACGCTTGCTATCGTGTTTCCGGGGCTAAATATGTTTTCGGGGATGCCATGATAATTCCCTATGACCATTGTAACTGCCATTGTCTCACCGAGCGCACGACCCAACGATAAAATTATCCCAGCTGTGATCCCAGACCTTGCGTAAGGAAGCATAACCTTTTTTATCATCTCCCATCGTGTTGCCCCGAGGGCATAAGCAGCTTCTTTAAGTTCATTTGGGACAAGCCTCATCGCATCTTTACCAATTGAACCAGAATAAGGCAATATCATAAATGCAAGAATTAACGATGCAGTTAAGATGCCAACTCCATAAGGTGGGATTTCAAATTTCATCTCCACCTCGCGAACAATTGGAACAAGAAAAAATAAACCCCAAAAGCCAAGCACAACCGATGGAACGCCAGCGATCAACTCCGTCAAATATCTTAAAACTTCAGCGAAAAATCCCTTTTGAAAGTATTCACCAAGAACAATGCTTATCGCTATTGAAAATGGAAGAGAAATGGCAAGCGCTATAAATGATGTTAAAAGTGTCCCATAAATAAATGGCAATGCTCCAAATTCCTCTTGAACGGGATCCCACTCAGCTTTTGCGAAAAAAGATAAACCAAATTTTTTTAAAGACACTAATGACGCATTAAACAAACTTAAAAAGAAACCAACCCCAAGAATTATCAATAAAACAGCGGAAATAGTAAGGATCAGATTAAATAAAGTATCTTTACTTAATCCCAACTTCTTTATAAACTGGTTTGCCATTGTATGTGATTGATTTAATTATCTTTTCAGCCAATTTCACCGCATTATTGGGTAGTTTCGCGTAATCTAGCGGTTCAGTATATTTTTGTCCATCGTGTATCATCCACCAAAGTAGTTTAACAAGTTGCTTTGCTCTTTCAAGACTTCTGTTTTTGTAGTTTTGCTCTTTATAGACGAGTATCCAAGTATAACTGCTTATCGGATATCCATCTGGAGCATCTGTATCAGTGATTGAAACCCTCGTGTCTTCTGGAATATTTGCTGCGCCAGCGAGTGTAATACTGGATAAATCAGGCTTTATAAACTTACCACTCTTATTCTTTACTAAAGCCACTGGAAGTTTATTCTGTTTTGCGTAAATTAACTCGACATAACCTATGCTTCCAGGTATCTGTTTAACTAATCCCGTCACACCTTCATTTCCCTTTCCACCAAGTCCGACAGGCCATGCTACAGATGTGCCACGCCCCACTTTCGTCGCCCACTCTTGGCTTACCTTTGACAAGTAATCGACGAAAACAAAAGTAGTCCCACTGCCATCTGACCTGTGAACGACAGTTATATTTTTATCCGGTAACTTCACCCCAGGGTTTAAGCTTACAATCTTTGGATCATTCCATTTCTTTATCTTTCCAAGAAAAATATCAGCTATAACATCGGGTGTAAGCTTTAACTCGGGATTTCCGGGCAAATTATATGTTATAACAACAGCACCAAGACAAATCGGTATGTGAAGAACTGGAGAATCATATTCCTTAAGTTGTTCGTCAGAAAGAAAAGCATCAGATGCGCCGAAATCAACCGTCTTTTCCTTCAATTGCCTTATCCCGCCACCTGAACCAATTGACTGATAGTTTACCTTGATACCTGTTTCTTTATAGTAAGCGTCAAACATCTTCGAATACAGAACATATGGGAAAGTTGCTCCAGCACCAAGTAATTCTTTATCCTGGGATATTAAAAGTGATGGGGTTAAAAGGAGGGAAAAGATGAGGATAAAAAGAATTGATTTTAGGGTTTTCATTGAGTGAATTCGTTTGTTTTTAATTGTCTCATTCAAAATTAGCAAACAAAAGTTAAAACTTGGTTAAAGAAATGTTAAAAAATTGTTAAGGCAAAGGTTTAAAATTTTTATCTTTCTTTACAGGGAGTAAAATTTCAAACTTCGTTCCAACCCCCACTTTGCTTTCAACATTTATTTTCCCGTTATACATCAAAACTATATGCTTCACAATTGATAATCCAAGCCCCGTGCCACCACTTTGCCTTGACCTTGATTTATCCACGACATAGAATCTTTCAAATATCCTCGGCAGATGCTCTCTCGGAATGCCTATACCTGTGTCCTCAATTGTTATTTTTATTGCGTCGGGTTCTTTTTTAGAGAATTCGCTGTATGGTTCAACTTTAATTTTTATGCCCCCTTTTTCAGTATATTTTATCGCATTATCGATAAGATTTGAAAGCATCTGCTCAATTCTGTAAGGGTCAGCCCAGAATGTTGGAATCTCATCTGATATATCAACTTGACAATATAATTTTTTGTCTTTCAGATTTTTCTCGTACATTTTTAAAATTTCATTTACCATCTTTTTAAAGTCAATTCTTTCCTCCTCAAGTTTGATTCCGTATTCAACTTCGGAAAGGATTAAAAGGTCGTTTATAATTCTGATTAATCTATCGACATTTCTTTTCACTGGCTCAAGAAAGATCAAAATCTCTCGTGCCTGTTTCGACCTTCGTCCAAATTTTTCAAGTTCCTCTTCAATCGTTTCAATGTATCCCTTTATGTTTGAAAGCGGAGTTTTCAACTCATGTGAGATATTTTCAACCAACTCTTTTTTTATCTCCGCAAGCTCCTTAACAGAGCTCATATCGTTGAAGATGACAAAAATTTCATCCTCTTTATTTTTGAAAGCACTTGCCTGAAAAACTTTCCCATCAAACTTGATCTCCCGAGAAAATATTTCATGCTCCCTTGATTTACCAACCTCAAGGGCATTTTTTATAAAATCAATCAACTCAAAATCCCGAAGGATTTCCCAATAAAACTTTTCACTTTCTTTAAATTCATCCGTTTGAATTAAAACCCCAACTTTTGAAAAAGTTTCAACAAATCTATCGTTGTAAAATTTTACTTTCCCTTTATCATCAAGGATTAAAATAGCATTTGGTAAAAATTCGATGATATCCCTGAATTTTTTCTCACTTTCTTCAAACATCTTTTGAAGTTTTTCATATTCAGCGAGCAACTTTTCAAGACCTTTGGTTGGCTCGTATAAAGCAATTTCATCGATTGATAATTTTTTTTGAGTGAAAAACTTTCTGATTTTTTTATCAAGTTCATATATTGGTTTAACAAAATTCTTCAAGCACCACAGCAAGAATATAATCGTAAGTATCACTCCTACAGTTGGCTTGAGAATTAGCAAAGCTACCGTGAGCGTTCCAAATATTAAAAATGTTATCAAAAGGTTTTTCATTTGGGTCTATTCAATTTCAATTTTATATCCCATTCCACGAACGCTTTTTATTAACTTTCCCGCTTTTCCAAGTTTATCTCTTAACTTTTTTATGTGCACATCAACAGTCCGATCGATCACCGATTTTTTAACTCCCCATATAGCATCTAAAAGTTGCTCCCTGGAGAAAACCCAACCCGGCTTTTTTGCAAGATGTTTGAGTATCTTGAACTCAGTCAGCGTTAAATCAACTTTCTTACCTTCAACATACACCTCCATTTTGTTTACATCGATCACTATTTTATCCCCAACTTTAAGTATCTCTTCCTCTGTTGTTTCTTCCTCAGATGTTCTTCTCAAAACTGCCTTCACTCTTGCTATCAGTTCACGGGGTGAAAATGGCTTCGTTATATAATCATCTGCCCCCAGCTCAAGTCCAACGATCTTGTCCGTTTCTTCAATTTTCGCCGTCAAAATTATGATCGGAAGCTTTGCAGTTGATGGATTACTTCTTAACACTTTGCAAATTTCAAGGCCATCCATGTCAGGCAACATCAAGTCAAGGATTAAAACATCCGGCATATCGGTTGAGAGATACCTGAAGAAAGATTCGCCATCTGTAAATTTTTTTGGTTTAAATCCAGCCTTCTGAACATGAAGTGCTATCAGTTCAAGTATATCTTTATCATCTTCAATTATCGCTATTGTTTTTCCGTTCATATTTCACCTTAACTTAAATTTTTTATCATAATTAAGGACATTGTATTTCTTCAAAATTTCCATAACTTTGTCTATTGGTATCGCCTCAACTTTTCTGCCCTTGTATCCTGTCATTGTTTTGGCTTTTAACAATGAGTTGTAAATGGCTTCTTCCGTAGCTTCGACAACTGCCTGAAATAGCGGGGAAAGGGCGGGATTTGGTAAAACTTCTATCGTTTGCGGTCGATAATCATCGGTTGATTTAACTCTACAATTTGGATTTGTTGAAAAGGCTATAACATAGTCACCACTTCCATTTGTTGAAGGTGAACCCGTTCGTGCGAGCCCAAGCATTGCCCTTTTGGCAAGTCGTTTCAATTGGTGTGGCATAAGTGGAGCATCGGTGGCAACCACAATAATTATTGAACCATCCGCCTTTTCAAGCTCATCTTTCAAATAATATTTTCCAAGCTCAAGTCCAACGGGAGCGCCGTTTATAGTTAAAATTCCGCCGAAATTTGTCTGCACCAAAACCCCAACCGTCCATCCACCAAGGTTTTTCGGCAGAACCCTTGACGCAGTTCCAATCCCGCCCTTCCAACCAAATGCAATTGTCCCAGTTCCCGCCCCGACTGATCCCTCTTCAACCTCACCGGAACTAGCCGAGTTAATCGCATCAAGGACATCTTGATATGTTATCACCCTATCTTGAATTTTGTTCAAATGGCCATCGTTTGTCTCGCCGACGACGGGATTAACCGAGCGAATTTCACCCCCAGATTTTTCAAGCGTATATTGAATCAAAGCATCTGCAACTTTTGGAACTGCGAGCGTATTTGTCAGCGCAATTGGCGTCTCAAGCTCCCCAAGCTCTTCGATTTGCGTCGAACCTGCAAATTTCCCAAAGGCATTCCCAGCGTAAAAAGCGCACGGGACTTTATCTTTGAAGATGTCACCTTCATGTGGGATTATAACCGTGACCCCAGTTCTTATGCTGTCCCCCATTATTATCGTCTTGTGCCCAACTTTAACTCCCTTTACATCGGTGATGGCATTGTATTTTCCGGTCGGTAAAATCCCAACTACAATTCCAAGCTCCCTCGCCCTGAACCTTTTTTCAGTTTCCTGTGGGATCATGTTTGATGTAAAAATTTGTTGAAAAAGAATTAACAAAAATAAAATTCTCATTCTTCCTCACCCCATTTTTTGTAGAGGTTATGTTCAACTTTAAATAGGGACAAAACTTTACCGGCGATGAAGTCAGCAAGATCTTCAAATGTTTTAGGCTTTTGATAAAAAGCGGGAGAAGCTGGCAAGATCTTTGCGCCAGCTTGAGCAAGCGTGAGCATATTCTGGATGTGAATTAAGTTTAAAGGCGTCTCCCTGAAGACAAGGACAAGCAGGCGATTTTCCTTCAAACAAACATCTGCCGAGCGCTCTATCAAGTTTGAAGAAATTCCGCTGGCAACACCCGAAAGCGTCTTGACTGAACACGGAACTATGACCATCCCCTCGGTCTCAAATGATCCGCTTGATATCCTCGCCGTCAAATCCCTGAAGTTATACTTTATAATGGTTCCATTCCCAACATCAGAACCGAACATTGCACTGAAGACTTCCATTGGCTCTGTATTTTTTAAATCGATCCCACATTCATCCTTCAAAACGAAATTTCCATAATCGGAAACGATGAGATGAATTTCAAAACCGTGGATCAAAAATGCTCTTATAGTTCTTACAGCGTAAATTCCACCACTTGCGCCTGTGACGCCTATTATCACTCTTCGTTTACTGGACATTTAAAATTTTCTCCATTTTTTGTCTCGGTAACTTAGCACTGTACCTTTCGGCGACTAAAAGAAAAGTTAAAGTCAAGAAGAATAAAACATAACCATAATTCTCAAATTTTAAAAGAAATCCATAAATCATCTTTTCAAAGCTAAGGGCTATCATGACAGCGATAATTGTAAAAATCTGAGCTAAAATTTTATCGGATGAACTTAACTTTTCAACTGGCTGACTTAACGGCAAACCTGCGAAAATGAGAAAGATAAAGTTGAAAAATATCTTCAACAAAATCAAAGTCACCAAAAAATGAAGAAGAATTGGTACCAACTCACCCAACTTAATTAAATATACGAAGAAAAAAATTATAACGACGGGAAATAAAATATGATGCCACAAAACCATCAACCCCGAACGAGCCGAGATGTAAATTTCATTTGCGTTGATGTAATTGAAAACCCAATTGGCTTCATAATCTCTGTGATTTTGAATTGTTGTAACCCCGGCTGTGACATTGAAGAAAAGCGAAATTAACATCATAGCATTCGCCCTTGATATTGGCTCAAGGATTGGATTTTTGATATCTTCAAAAAATAAGAAGTAGACAGCTATGGCGATTGAAATTACAAACGCAGATAAAATTTTTACTTTGATCGATTTATCCCTTCTAAGATGAATGTAAACAAGCTCATAAACTGCAAGCGCTGACCCACTTTTGAAAAAGATATTCCTAAACCTTTTCAAAACTGTAAGTGCCAAGTACTTTTCAAGCTTATTTTTATCGGGCTGGAGCTCAGAAAGTATGTTCTGGATGTTTTCAATCCTCAACACAAATATCGGGCTGATCAGAAAAATTAAAAGCATAGCGCCAATCAGTATGCAATCAATAAACCCTAGAACATTTCTTCCCACACCAGACATAAAAACGAAAATTTTCGAAAATATATACTGCGGGAGAAAAGATATGAAGTAAGGCGTTTTATCGGAAAATAAATTAAACGCACCCTTCCCCTCATCTGTTGTAAAGTATCTATTTATTATTTGATATGCGAAAAATATTGCGAAAACGGACAAAATTTGGAATGGCAGGATGAATTTTTTAAGCTTGGTAATTTTAAATCCTCTCCCAAGGAAAATCATAACAAGAAGAACAAGATTTGAAATCGAGACGACATATAAAAGTGAAGTAATGAAATAAGCGATTGAAATTTTTGCGAACGAAAATCCATAGGCTTCTGGTATAAAAAACTTTGCGAGCAAAAGGACGATGGTTGGCGAAAAGTTAAATGAAAAACTCAACAAAAACACAAAGAACAGGAAATTCATATACTTCGCAAGGCTGTACATAATTGAATCAACAGGTAGGGCTGAAAAAAGTTCAACCTCAATCGGATTTAACACGATTGTATCAAATTCAACAAGAATTGTGAAAAAGATCAAAAGTAACTCAAGTGAAAAGATTATAAAAGAAAATCCAAAAAGAAAAGAAAATAAATTTTGTTTCCCCGCTTCAAAAACCGCAATAGAAAAACTTAACATCAAAAACCAGATAAAATTGGTCGTCAAAATCAGAATAATTCTCCCATACGATATTTTCCCCTCCTTCTTAGTGCGAAGGTCAAGCTTAATCAAAAACTTAAATATTTCTCGAGCTAATTGCACTGATGATTTTTAAGTTGTTAATTTTTCTCTCGATCTTTCCGTGAAAGGATAATTTTGCGATACTTTCTCACCGCTCTCAAGTGCTCATCATAGGTTCTGGAAAATATATGTCTTCCACTTCCATCGGAAACAAAATACAAAAACTTGTTCTTTTCTGGATATAGAACAGCAAGAATTGAACTTCTTCCAGGGTTATTGACTGGTCCAGGGGGCAAACCCTGCCTTAAATATGTGTTATATGGCGATTCAATTTTTAAATCTTTGTAAAACAATCTCCTTGGACCATCTGGAATTATGTATTGAATTGTTGGATCAGCTTCAAGTGGCATTTTAAGTCTTAAGCGATTGAAATATACTCCAGCAATTCTTGGTTTTTCATCGTCAAATCTCGCTTCACCCTCAACTATTGAAGCAAGCGTAACAACTTGATGCGTGTTTAACCCAACAACTTTTTCTCTTTTCTTCAAACTATCGTTGTAAAATTCTTTAAACTCCGAAACCATTTTCTCTATTATATTTTCCTCGTCATCTCCCCAAATGAAAATGTATGTATCCGGCATTAGATAACCCTCAAGCCCATTCGCTTCTATTCCGAGCTTGCGTGCAAAATCTGGGTCGTTCACAAGTTTCATGAATTTTGTTGAGTCAATTCCAACTTTTGCCTTCAATATCCCTGCTATCTTCTTTGCCATCGTTCCCTCTGGAATTGTAACGCTCACGGATAGAACATAGTTTGGATTTGTTATTTCTATAATCACGACAGCCATTGGCAAGTTATCAACGAAGATATATTTTCCAGCTTTCACCTTTTTATCAAAACCAAATACTTTCCCAACATAATAAAAAAGGGTTTTGCTTCTCAAAAGATTTTCAGAACTTAAAATGTTGACAACCTGTTTAAATGGCGTATTTTTGGGGATTTCAACAAGGACAAACCTAGTGGGTGGAAGTTCAAGCATAAAGAATTGACGATTAAAAAAATATATGAGCAAGAGAAACAATAATAGAACAAACTTTTTGATGAGATTTTTTCCGTTGTATAGTGCTGACGAATTTATATGCGTTGTGATTTTGTCTTTTAATTTTTGCCTTTGCTCAGCTGATTCTCTCTCAAGTCGTCTTGATTCATCAATTATCCTTTCATACAATCTTTTGATAGCCATATCGGATAAAGGTCCGTAATTGTGTTTTACAACATTTTGTATCACTTGAGCCTCCCTTTCAGGGGAGTATATAGGTAAATTTAACTCTTCTTTAATTTTTCCAATTTCGTTTGCATACCTTGCCCTTCTGTTCAATAGTTTAACTATCTTTACATCAATTTTATCAATTTTTCTTCTCCATTTTTCGATATCGTTTTTATCCTTTCGCTTCAACCAACCCATTTTTCAGTTCATTTATGAATTCATAAGCTATTTTCACGCACTTTGAGATATCTTCAACGCCAAAAAGTTGTTTGATCAACGCTGAGCCAACAACTACTCCATCTGCCCATTGCCAAGCCCTCATCACATGCTCCCTTTTTGATATTCCGAACCCAACTACATATGGTTTCTTTGAATTCGCTTTAACTCTTCGCATAAAATTTTCAAATTCTTCACCACCGAAATCCTCCCTTTCGCCCGTCACGCCCGTGACTGAAACACAGTAAACGAAATGAGTTGACTTTTCAGATATCATCTTTATTCTTTCATCGCTTGAAGTTGGGGCAACTAAGAAAATATTGCTAAATTTGAAATCTTGAGACACTCTGATTAACTCATCTGCCTCTTCAACGGGTAAGTCTGCAACTATTAAGCCATCAACGCCACTTGAAACCGCTTCGCAGATAAATTTTTCCAAACCCCAGGCTAAAATTGAATTAATGTACCCCATTAAGATCAAAGGCGTCGAATAATTTTTCCTAAATTCCGCAACAAGGCTGAAAATTTTCTTCAAATTTACGCCGTTTTTGAGCGCAACATAAGAAGAATGCTGGATGGTTGGTCCATCAGCTATTGGGTCGCTAAATGGAATCCCCATTTCAATCATATCGCTTCCAGCATCAACCAATGCCTCAAGAAGTGGCAAGGTTACTCCTTTAACTGGAAATTCAGGCGTGATATATGGGATGAATAGTTTTTTCTTTTGGTTTAAAACCTTTTCAATTCTGTTCATTTCAACTCAGTTTTAAATTTTTAGATTTGGAATTGGGGCTAACTCAAAATCACTTTTGATCCCATTTTTAAGTTTGATATATCCGACGAAAGCGATCATAGCTGCGTTATCGGTGCAATATGCGAGATCGGGGATAAAAAGTTTTAAACCTTCGCTTTCTGCTTTCTCTTTCATGGTTTTTCTCAGCTCAGAATTTGCTGCCACGCCACCAGCGATGGCTATGTTTTTAACATTGAAATCCTTCGCTGCTTTTATAGTTTGCTCAACAAGCGCATCTACAACCGCTCTTTGAAAGCTCGCACTCACATTTTTGACTATCTTATTTTTTTCTTCCTCATCAAGATTTTGAAAGTTTATCTTTTTCAAGTAATAAAGAACCGCCGTTTTTAAACCGCTAAAGCTAAATTCGTAGCTTTCATCTGTTTTTTCCGTCCCTTTTGCAGATGGAATTGGTTTTGGAAACTTCACAAAGTTGGGGTCTCCTTCACGAGCTAATTTATCAATAAACGGTCCACCTGGGTAGCCTAAACCCAAAAGCTTTGCGACTTTATCAAAGGCTTCACCAGCTGCATCATCGCGAGTTTGTCCAAGAAGTTTCATCTTTAAAAAATCATCAACAAGTATAAGCATCGTATGCCCACCTGAAACGACAAGCGATATAAAAGGGAAATCGGGATGCTCATCCATTAGAAAAGTCGAAAATATGTGACCTTCAATGTGGTTGACGCCAACTATCGGAATTTTTAAACCATAAGCCATCGCCTTTGCAAAGCTGACGCCGACAAGCAAAGAACCGATGAGCCCAGGTCCGTAGGTTACAGCGATCCCATCAAGTTCATCTTTTTTAACTCCTGCTGAATTTAACGCTTCGTCGACAACCCTAACAATGACTTTTTGATGTGCTCTTGATGCAAGCTCAGGGACGACACCACCATATTTTGAGTGAAAATATTGTGAAGAGACAATGCTTGAAAGCAGTTTCCCATCTTTAAGGACAGCAGCGGATGTTTCGTCGCAAGATGTTTCTATGCCAAGAATTATCACTTCCGTCTGCGGTTTTTGAAAAAATTAATCAAAATAGACAACTTATTCAAGTAAGAAAAATCTCAAAGATTCTCAAGCTCTCTTGACTTTTCAAATTTGGCTTGATATATTTATACTAAATTTTTTAACAAAATTCGCTTTGGCTTTATATGTTGATCGTTCAAAAATATGGTGGAACTTCCGTTGGAGATATAGAAAGAATAAAAAATGTTGCGAAGAGAATAGTTGAGACAAAAAGGGCTGGAAATGATGTTGTAGCTGTAGTTTCAGCGATGGCAGGAGAGACTGATCGATTAATTAACCTTGCTTATAAATTAACACCAGATCCTGATTTAAGGGAGCTTGATGTGCTTATTTCAACTGGGGAACAAGTGTCAACTGCTCTCGTTGCAATGGCTATCATTAGCCTTGGCTATAAAGCTGTTTCCCTTCAAAACCATCAAATAAAGATAGTGACGGATAGTTCGTTTACAAAAGCACGGATAAGAAAAATAGATGCATACAAATTAAACGCTTTACTAGATCAAGGTATTATACCTGTTATAGCTGGTTTTCAAGGTATAGATGAGGAGGGAAATATAACAACGCTTGGTCGTGGAGGCAGTGACACAACTGCAGTTGCTATAGCTGCCTCCCTTATGGATTACAGAAATGATATTATTTGCGAAATTTATACAGATGTGGACGGGGTTTACACAGCCGATCCCAATATAGTGCCTGATGCCAAAAAGCTTGATGAAATAAGCTATGAAGAAATGCTTGAGCTTGCAGTAAGTGGAGCAAAGGTTCTCCAAGCTCGCTCGGTTGGGCTTGCCATGAAGTATAATATCCCACTTTATGTTAAAAGTAGCTTCACAGATAGCGAAGGAACTTTAATAACAAAAGAAACTCAAAAAATGATTGAAGAGGTTGTAGTTCGAGGAATTGCGAGCGATAAAAATCAAGCGAAAATAACTTTACTTGGAATCCCCGACGATCCAATGGTTATAATTGAGCTTTTTAAAGCGATCGCCGATGCAAATATAGTTATTGATATGATAACTCAAACTTCAAGTGTTGAGGGTTTAACAGATATTGGATTTACAGTTTCAAAGCCGGATTTTAAAAAAGCTTTTGAGATTTCGAAAGACTTCGCTAAAAAGAATGGGCTCAGGAATGTTGAGGGAGATTTAAATGTAGGGAAAGTTTCCGTAATTGGAATTGGCATGGTAAGTCACGCTGGGATCGCATCAAGGATGTTTACAGCGCTTGCGAGGTCAGGTATAAAAGTTCAAATGATATCAACATCAGAAATAAAAATATCGTGCATCATAAAGGAAAGTGATGTTGAAAAAGCTGTTAAAGTTCTACATGAAGAATTTAAACTCTCTGAAACAGAACAGCGATCTCAACGCTCCAAAATAAAAAATTAACTCGTCAATGAACATAGGTTTAATAGGATACGGGAAAATGGGGAAAGAAGTTGAGAGAATCGCCAACGAGTATAATCACAATGTGCTATTAAAATTAAACTCAAAGTTTAACTTTGAAAATGTTGATGATCCAAACCTGGTAAATAACATAGATGTGTTCATTGACTTCTCAACTCCATCTGCGTTTTTAAAAAACATTAAGTATGTAGCGGAGTTAGGTAAAAATATTGTCGTTGGAACAACAGGGTGGTATGACAAACTCTCGGAAGTTAAAGAAATTGTAGAAAGAAGCGGGATCGGTTTTATCTATGGCTCAAATTTTTCGATCGGAATGAATATTGTTTTTAAACTGACTGAACTTGCAGGAAAATTTGTTAATAAATTTTCTGAATATGATGTATTTATTGAAGAAATTCATCACTCCCAAAAGCTCGACGCTCCAAGTGGAACCGCCTTGAGGCTTTTCGAAATTTTAATTAACGAAATCGAACGGAAGAGGGAAAAACTTATCGGGAAACCGAATGGCAAAATTTCACCTGAGGTAATTCAAATTGTCTCGGTTCGTTCTGGAAGCTTTTTTGGAAACCATAGCGTTGTTTTTGATTCGATCTTCGACACCATCGAAATAAGGCATAGTTCAAAGGGTAGAACTGGTTTTGCAATTGGGGCAATTAAAGCAGCCGAGTTTATCTTAGGAAAAAAAGGTTTTTTCAAATTTGAGGAAATTTTATTTAAATAAAAATTTTGTGTGGGAGGAGATATGAACAAAAATTTTAATTTCAGAGGACTTGCCACTGCCCTTGTCACACCATTTAATGAATCTGGTGAGGTTGATTATGAAAATTTAAAAAGGCTCGTGGAATGGCAAATTGAGAATAAAGTTGATGCTATTGTCCCAGTTGGAACAACTGGAGAAAGTGCGACTTTAACCGATGAAGAACAATATAAAATTATTGAAACTGTAATTGAACAGGCAAATGGCAGGATAACAATTATAGCAGGGGCTGGTAGTAATTCAACGAAGAAAACGATAAAACTTGCAAAACATGCTAAAGAACTTCAAGCAGATGCGATTTTGACTATCACACCATATTATAACAAGCCAACTCAACAAGGCCTTTATGCCCACTTTGCTGAAGTTGCAAGCGCCGTTGATATACCAATAATTATGTACAATGTTCCCGGAAGAACAGGGGTTAATATGACCGCAGAAACGACTTTAAAAATTGCGGAAGAAATACCAAATGTAGTTGGGATTAAAGAATCATCGGGAAACCTAATTCAAATTATGCAGATCATAAAAAATCGACCGGAGGGATTTAAGGTTTATTCAGGTGATGATTCATTTGCTTTTCCAGTAATACTTGCCGGCGGAGATGGTGTTATCTCCGTAGCTTCAAATGAAGTCCCCAGTCTAATGAAACAGCTTGTCAGCGCCTGTCTCGAGGGGCAACTTGAAAGAGCAAGAGAACTTCACTATAAACTCCTTCCCCTTATGGAAGCAAACTTCATTGAAACAAATCCAATTCCTGTAAAGGCAGCTATGGCTATGCTTGGATTAATTAAAGAGGTATATCGCCTTCCCCTTGTCAAAATGAATGAAAAGAACAAAGAGAAATTAAGAAACATACTTTTTGAAGTTCTCGAAAGAGAAAATGTGAGCATCGGTTTTATTGAAAAGTAATTGGCGATATCTTTATGAATTTCACAGAAAGGGAGTTATCAGTAGAGTTTATTGCTCGGAAAATTGTCGAATTTTATGAGCTCGATGCTTCTCATCTTCCAAAGGAAGCTGAGGAAATCTTCATCAAGTTTAGAGAACTTTTATCAACAGGCAAGATAAGAGCAGCTGAAAAGATAAATGATCAATGGGTTGTAAATCATTGGGTCAAAAAGGGAATTCTTCTTGGCTTCAAAATTGGCAAGCTTGTCGATATGTCAATTAATGAAAATTTTAAATTTTTTGATAAGCATACATATCCGTTAAAGAGAATCTCGCCTGATTCAGGGATTAGAATTGTCCCAGGAGGAACATCAATTAGAGAGGGAGCTTATATCGCAAAAGGTGTTGTGATTATGCCACCAGCATATATAAATGTCGGTGCTTATGTTGATGAGGGAACGATGATAGATTCGCATGTCCTTGTTGGTTCGTGTGCACAGATTGGGAAAAATGTACATATCAGTGCATCTGCACAAATTGGTGGGGTGCTTGAACCTATAGGCCAATTTCCAGTAATAATTGAGGATAATGTTTTCATCGGTGGAAATGCGGGAATTTACGAAGGGACAATTATAAGAAAAGGGGCAGTTATAGGGGCTGGTGTGATATTAACAGCATCAACTCAAGTTTATGATATTGTAAGAGAAAAAATTTATCAATCTGGAAATGGAAAGCCACTTGAAATTCCAGAAAATGCAATAGTTGTAATGGGCTCAAGGGCTATACAGAAAAACGACTTCGCAGTTGAAAACGCTCTTTCAATCTATACTCCAATAATTGTAAAATATAGGGATGAAAAAACTGATCTTAAAACTGCACTTGAAACTATTTTAAGGTAGTTTAAAAATAAATTCACCATGCAAATGAGCGAATATAATGTTGCAATAGTTGGAGCAACTGGACTTGTCGGCAGAAAAATAATTCAGGTTCTAGAAGAGCGAAGGTTCCCGGTTAAGAATTTAATTCTCCTTGCTTCGGAAAAATCAGCGGGAAGCAAGTTGAAATTTAATAGTGATGACATAAAGGTTGAAAAATTATCACCAGAAAAATTTAAAGGTGTTGAGATAGCTTTTTTCTCTGCAGGCACTGATGTGAGTTGTGAGTTTGTTCCTGAAGCAGTAAAAAGAAATTGCATTGTTATAGACAATAGTAGTGCGTTCAGATTAAGAGATGATGTCCCGCTCGTTGTTCCAGAAGTTAATAAAGGAAAAATCTCTGAACACAAAGGTATAATAGCAAACCCAAATTGCTCAACAATCCAGCTTGTTGTTGTTTTAAAGCCACTTCACGATAAATTTAAGGTAAAAAGAGTAGTGGTATCAACATATCAATCCGTTACTGGGGCTGGGAAAAGAGGAATAGATCAACTTTTTGCCGAGATCAAAGGGGATAAAATTTTAAACCCCAAATTTCCACATCAAATTGCTTTCAATTGCATTCCCCACATTGATAACTTTTATGAAGATGGTTATTCAAAGGAAGAACATAAAATTATGAAGGAAACGATAAAGATTATAGGTGACAATTCAATAAAAATTACCGCTACATGTGTTCGTGTTCCAGTCATAGGGGGACATAGTGAAGCCGTGAACATAGAGTTTGAGAAGGACTTTGAAATTGAGGAAATCAGAGATGTTTTAAATAACTCACCAGGTATAGTCTTATATGACGATCCATATAACAATGCATATCCAATGCCATTAATTTCACATGAGAAGGATGAAGTTTTTGTCGGAAGAATAAGGAGGGACTATAGCTCTGAAAACGCTTTGAACCTGTGGATCGTTGCTGATAACCTGCGAAAAGGAGCTGCAACTAACGCCGTCCAAATTGCGGAGGAATTAATTAAGTGAAAGTTAAATTTTTACGACGATGCTTAAGCTTTTGCTTGATTCAATCCTTGATTTCATCTTCATCTATGAATGTGAAATTTGCCATCGACACCTTGAGGATAAGAAAACAATAATTTGTCTTGATTGTCTCCATAAAATTGAAAAAGTAGAGCCAATTGATATGAAGCAAAGTTTTGAGTTGAAATTTGGAAACCATGGATATATAACAAAGGCTTTTTCTTGTTTTCATTTTAAAGAGGAAGGCATTGTTCAGATGTTAATTCATGAGCTTAAATATCAAAATAAAAGAACCATCGGTATATTGCTTGGGGAGATCGTTGGCAACGCAATTAAACATGATGTTGACTTCACCAGCGCAGATGCTCTCCTACCAGTTCCACTTCATAAGATTAGACTCAGGGAGAGAGGATACAACCAAAGCGAACTAATCGCTAAAGGGATAAGCAAAGTCACAGGAGTAAAAGTCATAAACGACATGCTTATTAGAAAAAAGAACACTCAAACCCAGACAAAGTTAAACTTTGAACAGCGCCTGGAAAATGTCAAGGATGCTTTCGTGCTTAACGAAAAATATAAAGATTTTGTTGTTGGCAAAAGATTTGCCATAGTTGATGATGTTATAACCACAGGCTCTACGCTGAATGAATGTGCGAAAGAACTTATTCGCTCAGGCGCTTCCCAAGTTTTAGCTTTGTCGGTGGCGGTCGCAAGTTAAAAAATTTAATCTAAATGTGATAACTCCTTCAAAATTTTGTTCGCTATGATAATTTTTTGAATTTCGCTCGTCCCTTCCCCTATCGTGAGAAGTTTTGCATCCCTGTAAAGTTTCTCAACTGGGTATTCTTTGATATAACCATAGCCACCGTAAATTTGAACTGCTTCATTTGCGCATTTAACGGCAACTTCACTTGCATAATATTTCGCCATTGAAGCATGAAGATGATAATCCTTCCCCTGATCTTTAAGGTAAGCTGCTTTGTAAGTAAGCAATCTTGCTGCTTCTATTTGCGTTGCCATATCCGCAATCTTCCATTGTATCGCTTGGAATTCAGCGATATATTTTCCAAACGCCTTCCTTTCCTTCGCATATTTTAAACTTAAATCCAAAGCACCTTGCGCAAGTCCAACTGAAAGAGCAGCTATCCCTATTCTGCCACCAGCAAGAATTTCCATTGCCTGCCTATAACCTTGCCCTTCTTCACCAATTAAATTTTCCACTGGAACTCTACAACCGTCAAAAGTCAAAGAGCATGTATCACTTGCACGCATCCCAAGTTTATCTTCTTTTTTCCCAACGATTACACCATCATAATTTTTCTCAACTATAAATGCAGAGATGCCATTTTTGCCCTTGCTCTTATCCGTTACAGCCATGACAACGATTATTTCACCAACCCCAGCATGCGTTGTAAAAACTTTGTTTCCGTTTAACACATAATGATCACCCTCTCGAACAGCTGATGTTAACAAATTTGCTGCATCGCTTCCAGCCTGCGGTTCCGTTAAAGCCCACGCCCCTATTTTTTTACCTGTACAAAGATCAGGGAGATATTTTTGCTTCTGCTCTTCGCTGCCAAACATAAAAATATGATTTGTGCAAAGCCCGTTATGCGCCGAAACACTCAAGCCTATCGATGGATCAACTCTGCTAATTTCTTCAATTATTACAACATAATCAAGATAAGATAAACCAGCACCGCCGTATTTCTCTGGAAATGTAATGCCGAGAAAACCAATTTCACCGAGTTTTTTCATTATTTCCGTTGGGAACTCCCCTGTGGCGTCAAATTTTCTAATATGTGGGGCAATTTCATTCTCGGCAAATTCTCGGGCAAGGTTTTTAACCTGTTTTTGAGTTTCGGTTAAATAAAAATCCATGGCTTTTTACCGTAAGTTATTTTTAAATAGAGCTTTTGGCTCTTTTATAGAGAGTTTTGCTGGTAAAAATGCGCAATTAATTCCTCAGCTATTTCAATTGGATTTATATGCGAGTTTGTAATGGAACTGATCCTCTCATCGAGCAATTTAACTCGATCCCGCGTCCAAAAGTTTTCACGAAGCCTTTCCTCAACTATTTCTTTAATCTTCGATTTTAATTTCTCCTTTCTCCTTTTTTCAAATTCACCAGTTCTGAACAAAAAATCACGATGTTTTTTTATCTGATTTAAAAGTGTATCAACCCCAAATCCAGCATTCCCAATTGTTTTTATAACTTCAACTTCCCATTCATCTTTTCTCATCCTGAAACTTAACACACTTTTAATTGCATTCGCCGCTATATCAGCTCCTTCCCTATCACTTTTATTCAAAACAAATATATCAGCTATCTCCATAAGACCAGCTTTCATCGCTTGAATTGAATCCCCCGATTCCGGGACGAGAACGACGACAACTGTATCAGCTGCTTTGACGATGTCAAGCTCCGATTGCCCAACCCCAACGGTTTCAAAAATAACATAATCAAAACCAGCCGCGTCAAGTATATCTCCAGCTTCAATTGCTTTCTTACTTAATCCTCCCAAACTTCCACGCGTAGCCATACTTCTTATAAAAACTCCATCATCAAGAGCTAATTCACTCATTCTTACCCTGTCGCCAAGAAGTGAACCGCCTGTAAATGGACTCGTTGGGTCAACCGCTATAATTCCAACTTTTTTACCCTCATTTCTTAAAAGTTTTGTAAGCTGAAAAACAAGCGTGCTTTTCCCAGCCCCAGGTGGACCCGTGATGCCAACTTTATAAGCTTTCCCCGTATATTTGTAAATTTTCTTGAGCAACTCCTTTGCTTCGTCGTGTTCATTTTCGACAAGCGATATTGCTTTTGAGATCGCCTTGAAATTTCCATCCGTTATTTTCTGAACGAACTCAAGCACCACCTTGAGATTTAAATTTGTTTTTGAAAAATTCAACAGTCAATCTCAAGCCTTCATCAAGAGATATCTCCGGTTTCCATCCGAGCGTTTTGTAAATTTTATCATAACTTATGACGCTTCTTCTTTGCTCACCAGGTTTTGGGGGCCCATGAACTTCATCGCAATTTGCCTTTGTCAAATTTTTCAATTTATGAAACAAAGTATTCACATCTGTTTCAATGCCAGTTCCAATATTAAAAACGTCGGATTTATCGTAATTAAGAGCAAGAACATTTGCTCTTACAACATCGCCAACGTATGTATAATCCCTCGTTTGAAGGCCATCACCGTTAATTATTGGCTGTTCCCCTTTTAACATTTTGCTTGTAAATATAGCGACGACACCGGCCTCACCATGTGGATTTTGCCTCGGTCCATAAATATTTGCGTATCTTAAAACAACATAATTTAATCCGTGAACCTCTTTGTAAAAGTATAGATATTTTTCAACTGTTAATTTCGCAACACCATATGGAGAAAGTGGCCTCGTCGGATGTTCCTCATCCGCTGGAAAATAATCCTGCTCCCCGTAAATTGCTCCACCAGTTGAGGCAAAGATAAATTTTTTTACCCCATATTTTATGCTAAATTGCAAAAGTTTTAAGCTTCCAATTATATTCACATCCGCATCATAAATTGGGTCTTCAACTGACTTTCTGACATCCATCTGCGCCGCATGATGATTTACGATATTGATTTTCTCATTTTTAAAAATTTCTTCGATCCTATCATCCCTTATGTCAAGCTGGTAAAACTTCGCCTTCGGGTTCAAATTTTCAAGTGAGCCAGTGGAAAGATTATCAACCACAATCACATTGTGTCCAAGCTCAATGTAAGAATCAACGACATGCGAACCGATGAAACCAGCTCCACCAGTTACAAGTATGTTCATTTAACCCCCAATTTTGGTTTCAAAAGATTTTGAGTTTCTTTTATGATATCTTCGAGTATTTCCTCAAATAATTTAATTTCTTTCAACGCAACATCAAAATTGTTAAAAGACAATGCCTCATTTATCCCTGGCAATACTTGCGTTCCATAACCAAGGTAATAACCCGGCGCATAAACTCTATGCTTGTACCAATTTCTATTTGGAAGCCCAACCTTTCGTGTGAACTTTCGTTCAAGTTTGGAAACATCAAGAGTTAAAAATGTTCTTTGCTTCATCTTCAGTGAATCAGCGTATAACTTCATGGTTTTAATCTTTTCTTTGATGTTGGTAAAATCAATCCCTTTCCCTTTTAGAAGGTCACCGTAATCTTTTTCGATTTCATTTATGTATCCCTCAATCTCATTTGCGTAATTAACATAGTCGAAAGGTAAATAATCACATGAGCTTAAGCGCATCAAAGCAATGCCAACTATTTTAACCATCGTTTCATGGTATTTAAAATCAGGATCACAAAAATTTTTCATCCAGTAAAAATTGTCAAGTTGAGAATGATAAACCCCATATGGTCCTGTGAACCTCATGTCAATCGATGGAATGCCAGCAAAATCAAGAAATGCAGTATAATCTGAACCGCTTCCCAATCTGCCAAATTTAATTCTTGCAGTATCGGGCGGATTTGAAATATTCTTTGAGATAGACTTGTTCTGTCTCTTCCACGCTTCAGCAAAAATTGTATTTCCTGTTTCGGGGTCAACCACAGACTTTATCAGCTCCTCAATAAATCGATCAAGCGAAGGCACTGAACTTGCGCTAAAATCTTTCCCTGATACCGCAACATCGACATTTATATAAGCAATCGCGTTTTTAACAAGATCATCATAATTTTCCTCAACCCATTCAGTTGAACCAATCAATCCATATTCCTCTGCATCCCACGCACAAAACAAAATAGTTCTCTTGGGCTTCCAACCCTGTTTCATTAACTCAGATAAAGCTCTTGCGGTCTCAAGCATCACCGAAGTTCCACTGTTTGGATCAACCGCTCCATAAACCCATGCGTCATGATGGTTACCAAAGATTATCTTCTTATCTGGTTCCTCATAGCCCCGAATTTCCGCTATAACATTTTTAATCTGTCTTATTTTCCATTCAGATTTAATCCTCATCTTAACTTTAGCTGGACCTGGACCAATGTGATAAGCAAAGGGCAATCCACCTTGCCATCCTTCGGGAACATTTGGACCAGAGAGATTTTCAAGGATTTCCTTTGCAATTTTGTATGAGATGGGCATGGTGGGAATCCTCGGCAAACTTTTTGCCTGCTCCGGTGCGATTCTTTTTGCCTCTTTAGTTGCTGGATAGCCCGGGGTCAATGGATCACCAGGATATTCAAACATATAATAAATGCTTCCCCTTTGCACCGCACCTTCAGGCCTCCAAGGACCTCGTGGATAAACATCCCCCTTCATATATCCATCATCCATTGGATCGGAGTAAATGATCAAACCAATGGCTCCGTTTTCCTCAGCTACTTTAGCTTTAACGCCTCTGAACGATTTCCCATATCTTGCTATGACGATCTTCCCTTTTACACTAATTCCCATTTCCTTAAGTTTTTCGTAGTCCTCAGGCAAACCGTAGTTAACATATACAACTTGAGCTTCAACCTCACCATCTGGGGAATAGGCATTAAAGAATGTGAAGATGTTATCATCATATGTATCTTTATCCCAGAGCCATGTCGGCTCTTTTAATTCGAATTTAACTTTATATGGTTGAACCAATTCAATTGAAACGTCTTGGGGATACGGGAGATAGACCCAATAATCAACAATTTTTGAGTTCAAACCATAGGATTTAAAAACGCTATCTATATACTCAGCTACTTTGTATCCCGCTTCACTTCCCGCAGGATGTGGTTCCTCTGTGAGCACAAATAAGTGTCTTTCACAATTGCTAGCTTTTGGAATTTTTAAAAACTTTTGTTCCCATTCGATCTGTTTTTCTAAATTGCCCCCAATAAATCCTGTTAATATCTGGGCACTTGCAACGATCGGAAGGATTATAAAAAATAATATCGCTTTCCTCCTCATTTTCACTTTTTTTGGAAAAATTTAAACAAACAAAAAATGAAAATCAAACTCTCCCGATAAATCCGCAGCTATGATGAAGTAAAACAGCGGTCTAACTAACCTCGTGTATCAAATCGCTTATCTTTCTTCTCGGCGTTGGTTCTGGAGATTCATCAGGATATCCGATTGGAAGAATTGCGATGGGAATTATGTCTTTGCCGACCCCAATTATTTTTCTGACTTTATCTTCATCAAAGGCGCCAACCCAAACGCTGCCAAGCCCCAGCGCTGTTACAGCAAGCTGTGCATAAGCACATGCGATCGTCGCATCCTGTAAAGAGTAAAGTTTTTCTCCCCTCGCTCCATATTTCCATCTTGACCTTGATGGATTTGCGCAAAAAACAAGAGCAATCGGAGCCTCACCTATGAATTCTTGTCCAAAAGCAGAATCAGCAAGTTTTTTAAGTTTATCTTTGTCCCTTACAACAAAAACCTCATACGCTTGTAAATCGCCAGCGGAAGGAGCTGAATTGATCGCCTCATAAATCAGCTGAAGCTTATCCTCAGGAATTGCATCAGGTTTAAATTTTCTTATCGATCTTCTTTTCTTTAAAACCTCAAAGAAATCCATAAATTTATTTGCTTTTGTTAATACCACGGGCTTAACTCTATCCTCCTTAAACCAAACTTCTGTGCAGTCCTTACAGCTTCTCTATATTCTTGAATGGTTATCCTCCTTGCAAGCTCAGGTTTTAAAAAAGCGTTAAAGCATGGTCTATATTGTGCCATTATGTTAACATATGTATTTCTTGAAATTTCATTAGCAATAAATTCAAAAACCTTCTCGGAGCCAGCGATATTATTTGGCAAAACAAGATGCCTTATAAGTAAACCCCTCACAGCGATTCCATCAACTATTTCAAGATCCCCAACCTGCTTCCACATCTCTTTAACAGCTGGTCTAACAACATCCCAATAATCTAGCACACCTGAATATTTCAACCCGTTTGCATTGTCAGAATATTTGATATCCGGCATATAAATGTCGATAATCCCGTCAAGCAATTTTAATGTATCGACGGATTCATATCCACCGCAATTATAAACAATCGGTATTTTTAATCCTTTGTTAACAGCGATCTCAATTGCTTCGACGATTTGGGGGACATAATGAGTTGGCGTTACAAGGTTTATATTGTGACAGCCTATCTTTTGAAGATACAACATTGAATCAGCAAGCGTATAAACGCTTACAATTTCACCTTGTTTAAATCTGCTTATCTCAAAATTTTGACAATATATGCAATTCATATTGCAACTTGCAAAGAAAATTGTCCCTGAACCGTGAGTTCCAACAAGACATGCTTCCTCCCCAAAGTGCGGATGCACCCCCGAAATTATGATCTCACTCCCAACTCTACATTTCCCCTTCTTTCCAGCATTTCTATTCACATGGCAGTTTCTGGGACAAAGTGTACAATCGTTCAATATCTGTTTTAAAATCCCAACCCGTTCTTTTAATATACCCTTACGGTGAAGTTCAATGTATCTTGGCTCGTATTCAATTGCGGTTTTATAACCCATCACATGTAGGTTAAATTTTTAAAAGCCCGAGGCAAGGCTGCCCCGGGCATTTTTCCCTTACGATGACGGTTTAGTTAAAGCTCCCCAGAATCCAAGAACGATGAATACAATCCCAACGATGATTGCGTTGGCAATCCCCTGAAGCCCAGAAATAAACGATGAAATGCCAAGCCAGATTCCACCAATTCCAATAATCGCAGAAAACACTTTCAACAAAGGTTTAACCGGTCCAACAAATACCCACAAACCAAGCACGAAAGCCAAGATGCCCAAGATAAGATAAATAACATCAAAATCTTCCTTTTTAACAGCAACACCCATTATACCGGATCCCAAGAGGAGCCAAAGTCCCACCATTAAAGTTGCCCAAAATTGCCACATGGCAGGCCTCCCTTTTTAATTTTTTATTTTTTAACGCTCGCCTCTTTAGCGAGCTCAATCTTCAAATCCTCGTTGTCATAAAAAGCTACTTTCAAAACTTATGCCAAATAAAAATTAGAAAATTTTTAATTTTATTTCAAGTCCTTGACAAAAGATTTGTTGAAAATTTGCCATGCTTGGTCTAATAATTTCACATTTTTATAAACTTGCTTTTTTCGCTTTTTTTCTTCAAATTGAACAAAAAACAGGATATAGATGAGCGTTCCTGAGTATCAGTACCAGACCATTGAATACAAACCTAACTACTTTCTTCACATCTTTTTATTCATCATAACATTTTTCACAGTGACGATCGCCGGGGTTCAATGGGTTCTTAAAGACCCCTTTGAATTAACAAATTTACATTTTGGACTGCCTTACTCTTTTTCGATTCTTTTTATAATCGCATCACATGAATTTGGGCATTATTTTGCAGCAAGAAAACATAATGTTGTCACAACTCTCCCATATTTTATCCCATTTCCCCCATTTCCATTCATTCTAAATTTTGGAACTCTTGGGGCTGTAATAAGAATTAAATCATTTGTCCCAAATAGAAAAGCCCTTTTTGATATAGGTGTTGCTGGACCAATAGCTGGGTTTATAGCAACACTGCTTGTGTTAATCTACGGATTTGAAAATCTTCCCGATATAGAGTATCTCTACCAAATTCACCCGGAATATCGCTTTCTTCCCCAATTGCCCGAAGGCGATTTAACGTTTGGCGATACTCTTCTTTTCTTCCTATTTAGAAAAATTTTCTCATTATTAAATTCTGATGCTTTCATTCCACCTATGAATGAAATCTACCACTATCCTTACCTGTGCGCTGGATGGTTTGGATTACTTGTCACAGCGATGAACCTAATCCCAGTTGGTCAACTTGACGGAGGGCATATAATTTTCGCGATGTTTGGAGACAAGCATAGATATATTGCACGGGGTTTCTTCTTCAGCTTAATAGCATTTGGATTGTTTGGGGTCTTTGATCAAAACTTGGGCTGGCCAGGATGGCTTGTATGGGCGTTCGTTTTATACTTTATCGTTAAAATTGAACATCCACCTGTTGGAACTTTTGGAATGCTTGATAAAAAACGTAAAATAATTGGATGGGTAGCTATCGCCATATTCATTTTATCAATTTCACCTGTGCCAATAAAGATAAAGTAAAAATGCGAAAGATCCTTGCGTTTCTGATCATTATGCTGTTTTACTCATGCGAAAGGGAAAATTTAAATGTGATTGATATTAACTTTGCTAATCCACCAATTATAAAATTTGCTAAAATTGAACCAAATGAAATTAATCTTGATACGATTTTAGTAGGGGCAGAAAAAAATCCTGAAGATACTTTAAAAATAAAATTTAAAGCGACCGCAATTGTTTACGATAAAGATGGACAAGGTGACATTGACGAGACCTTTTGCTATGCTATAAATCCCTTGCGCGGGATCACATTAGTTCAGATAAAGCTTAACAAAATTAATGATTCAACTTTCTACGGTGAACCTGAGTTTAAAATCAAAAGAAAAGAATCTGGAATTTATCAGGTAAGAATCTTCTCAATTGACAAAAACAATTTCACAAGCAATGAATTTTACTTTAACTTAAACCTTTATCGCGGAAATCGCCCACCGATAATTTCTGACTTAAATGCACCTGACACAGTTATCCTTCAAACTCAAACCGTTCTCATAAAAATCACAGTAAAAGCCACAGACCTAGATGGTGATAATGATATAAAAGCTGTTTATTTTAGCTCCTTTAAACCGGATGGTTCTCCTTCATCGGGAAATCCATTTCAAATGTACGACGATGGAAATGCAAGCGGTATAAGTGGCGATGAAAGAGCTGGCGATGGGATTTACTCTATAATAATTCAACTTCCACCCAACACGCAAAAAGGCACTTATAGATTTGAATTTCAAGCGATCGATAAAGCTGGTGCTGTAAGCAATACCATAACACACTTTCTGAGCGTCATATGAGACTGAAACTGCTTGCACCTTTCATAATTTTGCTAAATTTTTCATATTCACAGCTTAAAACTACATATCAATTAAACCCTTTTGAAAACAAAGCTTCAGCATCAAACTTTTCCGATTTACCGGGTGGCAATATAGTGACAAACATCTGCGTTTGTAACGATACTGTATGGATTGGTACAAGCAAAGGCTTAAGCATGACAACTGATGGTGGTAAAACTTGGAAAAATTATTACAAAACACCCGAGTTCGGAGAAAGCAAAATCTCTGCGATCGCTTGTAGAGATGGAATAGTTTGGGTTGCCTTAGCTCGAACTGTTAAGATAGATAACAATTACTTCCCCGAAGGTTTGGGTCTTGTATATTCGACCGACGGTGGCAAAACATGGACAAAGGTGGAACAGCCAATCGATGATAAAAATGATACAGTTGAAGTGTATGGAATAAATCAAATTAAAGCTTTACCTGTAACGACCACAGTTAACAATATAATATACGATATTGCGTTGACCAACAATGCTATCTTCATAGCATCTTTTGCAGGTGGATTAAGGAAGTCAACTGACATGGGTAGAACTTGGCAAAGGGTTATCTTGCCCCCAGATAATCTAAATCAAGTTAATCCAAATGATTCGTTAAGTTTTGAACTTAACCCAGTTAAAAATTATAACCATCGTGTTTTCTCCGTCATCTCTGTTGATGATTCAATACTCTGGGTTGGCACAGCTGATGGAATAAATAAGTCAACAGATGGTGGAAGGAGCTGGGTGAAGTTTAATCATCAAAATCAATCTATGCCTATATCCGGTAATTTTGTTGTTGCACTTGGAAATCAAAAAATTAACACTGGCGATGAAACAAAAAACATAATCTGGGGTGCAACAATAAACGCAAACGATCCGGAGGAATATAAAGCTTTGAGCTTTTCAGAAGACGGTGGTAATACATGGCGGACAACACTATTAGGGGAATTCGTTCACAACATCGCTTTCAAAGATTCCATTGTTTACGCAGTAAGTGATAACGGGCTCTGGCGAACGAAGGATCTTGGGAAAAGTTGGGAAAAAGCTAGTAGAATAGTAGATCCATCTTCTCGACAAGTTATTTACACAAATATTTTTTATTCAATTGGGGTACAAAGAGATACAATCTGGGCTGGAAGCGCAGATGGGTTAGTTAAGTTCACAGATTCAATAACTTTTGGAGATAACTGGACGATTTATAGAACATATGAAAAAATTGAAGGACTTAACAAAACTTATGCGTATCCAAATCCATTTTCACCATGGCTTGAAGCATCCCGAATTCATTACAGCGTCGAAAATGCACAAAGCAAAGTGACGATAGAAATTTTCGATTTCTCTATGAGGAAAGTTAGGACTCTTATTTCAAACGCATCGAGAAGCGGTAAAAGAGAATATGATGAGATATGGGATGGGAAAGATGATGCTGGAAATGTCGTTCCAAATGGTGTATATTTTTACAGAATTAAAATAGATGATAAAGAAATGTATGGTAAAATACTCGTTGTTCAATAAAAAAATTATTGCGCTATTTCTGTGTTTCAACCTTTTTGCGATAAACGTTGTGTCGCAACATATTTCAACCGCTTCTTTCTCGAGGTTAGGTTTTGGCTCAAGAGGCATAGCACTTAGCAATGCTATGAATTCGGTTATCTATGGTGAGGTGACAGGTTACTATAATCCTGCGGTTTTACCTTTTTCAAACTTAAAAATGGCTTCGCTTACTTTCGGCATCTTATCGCTTGATAGAGAACTTGATTTTCTTCACTATACTCAATCTCTATATCCAACCGCTGGTTTTTCAATCTTTTTGATCAGGGCTGGCGTAAAAAATATTGATTCAAGAGATGTAGATGGACATCATATTGAAAACCTCAGCACAAGTGAATTTCAATTGGGCTTCGCGTTTTCAAATAGAATAATTGAAAAACTGTCCGCGGGATTATCTTTAAAATTTTATTACAATAAACTTTACCGCGAGATGAAAACACAAACTCTTGGGATTGACTTTGGTGTCCTATTTAAGTTTAACGATAACATCACGGTTGGCGCTTCCATTCACGACATCAACGCAAAATACAAATGGGATTCTTCAATAATTTATCAAGAAAAGGGACGGACAATTGTTGAAACCTTTCCCAAAACGATAAGCCTTGGTTTGACCTATGCAATCAAAGATATTTTCTTCACATCGATTGAATATGACAATATAGGTAGGGAAAAATTTTTCAACCTTGGTTCGGAATTATATCCGTTGTATTTTATAACGGATGGATTTAAACAGAGTTTAGCTATAAGGGGTGGAGTTCGGCTTTTTCAAAATTATTTAGACTTTTCCCTCGGTTTTGGCTTAAGTAGAAAAATAGGCAATTTTGTAGTATTTTTTGATTACGCATATAGATTTGAAAGATATTCCCCTTCAGGAATGCAATTGTTAACTCTTGGATTAAAATTATAAAGACAAATTTTGCACTCATATGATGAACAGTCTTAAAATAATTTTATTGTTGACTCTTATTTGGCTTCAAATTTCATCAGGGGGTGGTAAATCGGGATTTAACTTTTTATCAATCGGTGTTGACGCGAAGGTAGTTTCACTTGCAGATGCAGGGGTCGCTTTGCCACCTGAACTTGGAACAATTTATTATAATCCAGCGGGGCTTGGCACATTTAAACGAAGTTCGGTATTGATAACATATCGCAATTGGATGGTCGATGGCAAATTTCTTTATACATCAGTTTTAATTCCAACTAAGTTTCTCAATTTCGCGCTAAGTTTAACTTCCCTCAGTGTGTCGGATATAGAGATAAGAGAACGCCCTGGTGAAGCGGAAGGTAAATTCACATCAAGAGATTTTGGAATTTCACTTTCAGCTTCCCCAAATTTAGGCACAAAGCTTAAAGTGGGGATGACAGCAAAATATATACTTGAAAAAATTTTTGTTGACGAGACAAATCTTGTTTCTTTTGATCTGGGCGTTCTGTATTCTTTTAAACTTTCACAATTTAATTTCCAAGCAGGAGCATCACTAAAAGATTTTGGCTCCAAAGGGAAATTCAGAACTGAGAGCATTAATCCTCCAACGACATTATCAATCGGAGCATCAATTAGTTATTCAATTGCTCCAGGTAGCATAGATATTTTGCTAAATATTGAAGCAAAGCGAAAGTTTTACGATTCGTTAAACTTGTTAAGTGTGGGGATTGGTTTTAAATTTCTATCCAACTTTAACTTAAATTTGGGCTATATGTTCGCTCATAACCCAGGGAACTTGAGATTTGGGGGAGGAATTGAATTAAGTAAATTTTCAGTTCATTATGCTTTTTCACCCTTGGGGTATAACTTCCCCGATTCTCACGTGTTCACAATTAATTTCAACCTTTAAATGAGCTTAAAAAGAATTTTAATTATTTTTCTGGGAAATATCTCACATGATTCAAGGAGTTTCAAGATGTATAATTCTTTTGTCAGCTTAGGCTATGATGTCAAGGTGCTTTGTGCAAAAGAACCGAATGAAAGATCTCTTGAAAACCCAGATGTCACCTATATTTCCTTAAAAAGACACAAAAGAGCAGTGACAAAAATTCTGATGTTTTATTTAAAATCAGTCCTTTCTATACCAAAAGTCAATCCAGATATAATAATTGCTTCAGATTTTTTCTCGCTTCCTATTGCATGGTTAATTTCCAAGATTAGAAAAACAAAATTGATATATGACTCACGAGAACTTTATTCCTCACTGGCCTCACTTTATGGGAGAAAGTTAAAACAAAATTTAATAATTAAACTTGAGCGATTTTTTACTTCAAAATGTAATCTAATTTTAACTGTTAGTCAGTCAATTTATGAGATTTTATCAACCCAATTCTATGATAAAAAAATTCAAATCCTACGGAATCTGCCATATCAAAAAAATCAATCTAAAATCTTTGCTTTACCCCAAAATTTGTTCACTTCTGATGATATATTGCTTGCCTACTTTGGTTTATTTCATCTGGGGCGCGGTTTGAAACTTTATTTTGATATATTGGAAAAGCTCTCGCCCGAATTTCCAACCATAAAACTTTTGCTTATAGGTAAAGGTGAGTTAAAGCAGGAAATTGAAAGAGAAATCAGAAATCGTAAGCTTGAAAATTTTGTTTTTATTTTCGGTCCATATGCTCCCGATCAATATATTTTGTTCCCGAATGTGAGAAAAGTTATTGGATTATGCATTATTGAGCCACTTTCATCAAGCTACATTTTCTCTCTTCCAAACAAAATTTTTGAATACATACAACATCAAATACCCTTCATCGCAAGCGATTTTCCAGAAATAAAAAAAGTTGTAGAAAAGTATAAAGTTGGCGTTTTAGTAAACCCTGAAGACCTCGAAGATATACTGGGAGCGATCAAAGAATTGATAGAAAATGACACGCTCTATGACAAATTGAAAGAAAATTGCAAGGTAGCACTAAATGAGCTAAATTGGGAAAAAGAGTTCAAAAAGCTTCACGAACTCATCGGTTCACTTTGAGACGAATCGCGATTTCTTCTCATCCCAGCTTTTTCAATTAGCCTGCCGATGATAAAAACAAGGATGCCAATTCCAGCAAAAATCATCTCTCGTGCCATGCTACCTTGTAAGCCCGCGATTAAACCTATCATCGTCTCAGCAATCCCAATTGCTTGTAAGATTTTACCGAGCGTTATCATTTTTGTTGGGTTTTTTAACATTCCTTAACTTTTTAAGAAAAAGAATCCCCGAAACAAAAAGAAGGATAGAAAGCACCTGTGCCTCAGACAAGCCCAAAAGCAAAGGTGGATTTAAACGAATAAATTCAATGAAAAACCTTTCAATAGATGAAAGAATTAAATATAAACCAAAGAGTTCCCCTGAAAACTTAATTCTTTTTCTATATATCCACAAGAAAATAAAAATCACAACCATTAGGAGAAATTCATATACGGGCGTTGGATGTAATTTAATAAAGGTATCAAATTCAGTAATTATTCCAAATCTATCCTCACCTATGACTTTTGAAGCTTTTTCCCAGTAGTTGTATTTTTCGGCAAGTTCGGGAAATCTCTCAAAATAACTGCGCAAAGCATATGTTGGTTTTAGTGTTCCGTTAGCATAAATTGTACCCCAAGGCAGTGATGTTGGAATGCCATAATCCCCATCGCCGGAAAGGTGGCATCCGATCCTGCCAATTCCATATCCAAGAGCAACTGCAGGAGCAATGGCATCAAGAACCTTAAGAATAGGTAACTTCCTTCGCTTTACATAAATGAGCAAAACTATAAAAGCAGCAATGAATCCCCCATACCAAGTCAAACCACCGGCTGAAAAAATCATTTCAAGAGGAGCTTTTAAAAAATCACTAAAGTTTTCAATCAAATATAAAAGCCTAGCTCCAGCAATCCCAGAAACAAGGGCTAAAATCAGCATTTCATTGGCGTAACTTACATTTAATCTCAATCTCTTAAACTCTCTCGCAAGGAGGTAGTCCGCTACTATAAACGCAAGCGCCATCATAAGACCATAACTGTAAATGGGAATTGGACCTATTTGAAATAAAATGGGACGCATGATTTTTAACTTTCAATTATGTTTAACTTGACAAATTTATTTTTCCTCGGTTCGCTTTTCAGCGTAATTTTGTCCCCAAAGATAAAAACGGCAAATGTATTTTTTAGTTTTTCTTTCTTAACCACCGTTAAAGAATATAAACCATCCTTGTAATCATAAAGATTATATTCGAATCTTGCTGGACCTGAACGAGATACAGGTGAACTGGGGGATTTGAAACCATGTATTTCAAAAGTTATTTCCCTGTCATTAACTGACACATCAATATCGAGCTCATAATTAAACGCAAGAAAATGCTGCGTTGTCTCAATTACAAATTTCAGAAATTTTTGTTTCCCTACCTCATCATATCCTTTTGAAAGATAAAGTATGAAATCATATTTAATTTTCGGTTCAATCCGTTGAAGCTTCCTGGGCATATTTTGAAGTGATAAATTCTAAAATTTGGTTTAATTTAACATCAAATTGTTCTCCACTTTTCATATCGCGAACTGTACATTTATCATTTTTTAGTTCATCTTCACCTACGATTATAACAAATTTAGCACCTTGTCTATCTGCTTCCTTCATCTGAGACTTTAGACTTCTGTTGAGAAGTTCCACTTCACAGGGGATCATCTTTTTCCTTAAACTAAAAACGATGTTGAAAGCAAATTTTTGTGAGTCTTGTCCAAGATAAGCAACATAGACAAATGGTTTTGGTATTTCGCCAAATTTATAGCCATTTTTTTCAAGTATTAACATCATTCGCTCAACCCCAAGCGCAAAGCCAACCCCAGGAACATCAGGACCACCAAGCTCTTTTGATAGGAGATCATACCTCCCACCACCAGCGATTGCATCTTGCGAACCGAGCTCTGGACTTATAACTTCAAAAGCCGTCTTCGTATAATAATCAAGTCCACGAACAAGATGTGGTTCAAGCTCGTATTTAATGCCAATTGTGTCGAGTATTTTCTTCAACTCATTAAAGTGTACTTCGCAGTCATCGCACAAATACTCATAAATCAAAGGTGCGTTTTCAATCACTGTTTTATCTCTTTCATCTTTTGAATCAAGCACTCGTAAAGGGTTTCGATCCAATCGATTTTTACTGTCCTCAGAAAGAAGATCATAAAATTTTCTCAAGTATTCTTTTAAGACTTCTTTATATGCTGGACGACAATTTTGACACCCAACTGTGTTAAGTTTCAAAGTGTAATTTTCTATATTGAAGCTTTCGATTATGTGAAGCACTAAAGCAATTATTTCAGCATCCACTTCTGGATTTTGGCTACCTATCGCTTCAGCGCCAACCTGATGAAATTGACGCAGTCTTCCAGCTTGGGGACGCTCTTGCCTGAACATTGGGGAAATATAATAAACTTTAAAAAGGGGAACTTGCTTGTTTATTTCATATTGAATATACGCCCTCATAACGGAAGCTGTCATCTCTGGTTTCAGGGTTAAACTTGTGCCACCTTTGTCAAAAAATGTGTACATTTCCTTGCTCACTATATCGGTAAGCTCCCCTATTCCCCGCGCAAATAATTCTGTTTCCTCAAAAATCGGCGTTCTTATTTCCCTGTAGTTATAAACTTCAAAGATTTTTCTTATCCTTTGCTCAACGTATTGCCATTTGTACGATTCATCTGGCAATATATCTTTGGTACCGCGAACATTTTTTAAAATTTTCTTCATCCAAGATATTTGTCTTCCTCTATTTTAAATAATTCAACGACCTCTTTTGGATCTTTAGCATTGATCAATTTATCGCGGAAGTTGTTATCATTCATGAGCTTTGAAATCCGGCTTAAAAGCTTTATATGGGGTCCGACCATGTTATCCCTTCCAACCAACAAAAATATAAGACGAACGGGCTCACCATCAAGTGAATCGTAATCAATTGGTTTCTTTGTAATGGCAAAAGCAGCAACAATATCAGTGACGGCATCCGTCTTCCCATGCGGGACAGCAAAACCTTTCCCAACACCTGTCGTCATTATCTTCTCCCTTTCAAAAACCGCTTCTCTCACCTTGTTTATATTTATCACTTTATCAGATTTAGCAATTAAATCAATAAGTGCGTTTATCGCATCTTCTTTTGATGAAACATCTAAACCAACAATTACAAAATCTTCTGTTAAAATATCACTGATTTTCACTTTCAACCTTAACTTTATTTTTCTACCGTGATTTCATCCAAAATTCAACTTTATTAGAGTAATCTTCAAGTAACTGTTCAACTCTCTTTTCATCGTCTGATTCTGCAAACAAATGAACCTCATTTCGTTGTCTATCAGGCAAAATTAAAATCCAGGTAATATCATCCATAAATATCTTAACACCATCGATGAGCTGTCTTTTATACCCTTCCGACTCAAGCGTTGCAAGCCGCATCACCTTCCCTTTCAAATCTCGCGGACAGGACACAAGTTTATGCTTGAAGAATAGCCTTGGTAATGATTTCTCAACCTCCCCTATCTTCATTCCAGTTATTGCCATCAGTTCAAGAATCTTCGATATTGAAAACATCCCATCGGAAGCGAAGAGAAACTCTGGGAATATGAAACCACCTTTTGTTCCTCCAACAAACTTTATATCTGGATCTTTTAAGACCGCCTCCATCATTCCATAATGCGAATCCTTTGTCCTTACAACTTCAACCCCGTATTCACTTGCGATCATGTCAACCTCAAGAGATGCAGTAATTGGAACAGCAATTTTCTTAACCCTATCGCGATTCGCTTCAAGATACAACTTTACAACTACAGAGAGAAGCCGATTATTTTCAATAAACTTTCCACGCTCATCGATAACCCAAATCCTTTCTGCTCCAGGGTTAAGCATGAAGCCAACATCATAGCGAATTGATGTAACGATTTGAGATAATTCACTCACCGCTTTTTTGAATTCTTCCTCATCTTTTGTCAGTTTTGATGGATCAAGGTATGCATTTAAAGAGATGACTTGACATCCAAGCTTTCCAAGTATGTTCGGAAAAATGGTGACAGCAACACCGTTTGAATAATCGATTACAATTTTAAAATTTCGCTTTTTGATGGCATCAACATTTAAAGCAGATAAAAACTCCTCAACATAACCCTCCGAAACTCTAACTGGAAAATTGATCGTCCCAACTTTACTATAGTGAACTCGTGGAAAGTCCTCACCAAAGAACAATCTCTCAATTGCTTTTGCCTTGCTCGCTGGCAGATCGCTACCGTTTGAGTCAAAGAAAATGATATCAGTTTGATGCTTGTCCACAGGCGATTTCCTGACATGTACTCCTCCAGCATATCTTCCGCTGCGAAGTTCGTGCCTAACCATTGGAATTGAAGCAATTCTTAAATCGTCAACATCAAGTCCAGCGGAAATGAGCCCACAGATCAAAGCACGATTCATCATCCTTGAAACATTATCAGCATCTCGACTTACAAGAACTGTTTTTCCCTGCCCAAGAAACGCCCCAAAAGCTGCACCAAGCTTTGCCCCAAATTCAGGAGTCATTTCAATATTAGAAATACCACTCACCCTTGATTCCGTAAAAAGCTCCTTAAGCCATTTATCTTCCCAAACCAAACTTTTTGATAAAACGGAATCATCTTCAACAACTTTCCATGGCCAAAGCTTTATGTTTGACATTAACTTTGCCCTATTTCCAATTGTGCAATGATCACTGATGAAAACATTCTCGTTTATCTCAACCCCTTCCCCTATTGTGCATTCATACCCAACAACATCGAGCGTCAACCTTGCTCGATCCTTAATCTTTGTCCCATTCCAGATGACAGAATTAATAATCTCACAATTATCCCCAATCTCACAATTGGAACCAATCACCGAATTAACTATCTTCACATTTTTCCCAATTTTTGCATTTTCACCGATGACAACAACCCCTTCAAATCTATCATAATTTTCAACCTGTGTATTTTTGCCAATGTATATACTTGCCTTTTCAATGTTTATTCTTTCACCATAAATTTCAACATTAACAACTCCAGAGAGACAATCAAGATGCGCCTCTAAATAATCTCCCAAAGTTCCGATATCACGCCAATAGCTATCCGTTGAAAAACCATAAAACGGAAGTTTTTTCTCAAGCAAAATTGGAAAAAGGTTTTTACTAAAGTCAAATTCTTGCTTATACGGAACGAATTCAAGCACTGATGGATTAAGAACATAAATTCCAGTGTTAATCGTATCACTGAAAACCTCACCCCAACTTGGCTTTTCAAGAAATCGAACAATTTCACCAGTATCCTTAACTATAACGATCCCATAAGGAAGTGGATTCTTAACCCTTGTGAGAACTATTGTCGCCATTGATTTTTTATCAAAATGATAATCTATCGCTTTTGAAATATCTATGTCCGTCAAAACATCACCACTTATCACGACGAATTCATCATTTCCTATTAAGTCACTTGCATTTCTAACGCTTCCAGCGGTCCCGAAATCAGCTTCAGCTTTTACATACGAAATTTTTACTCCAAAATCTTTCCCATCCTTAAAATAGTTCATTATTATTTCGGGATAATAGTAAACAAGAGCAATTATCTCGGTAATTCCGTGTTTTTTCAACAAGGTAATTATTCTATGCATAACTGGAATATTCACAATTGGAACCATTGGTTTAGGTGTGTTCATTGTCAAAGGTCTTAGCCGAGTTCCAAAGCCACCAGCCATTATAACTGCTTTCATAACAATAAATGCCCAGATATAATTTTCACTTTTAGGTTAAATATAACATAAAGAAAGTAATTTAACAATCTCCTATAAGTTGACTCAACTTAAAGTTCGCAGTTTGCTGTGTCTATAACCATAAGTAAAGTAAATCAACAAACCGATGGAAAGCCATACAATAAAGCGAATCCATGTTATCAATGGCAGACTTAACATAAGGTAAAAACATGTTAAAATAGCAAGTATTGGGACAAATGGGACAAGCGGGGTTTTGAATTGTCTCGGTGCGTTTGGATTTGTATATCTTAATACGAGAACACCAGCAGAAGTTAAAACAAATGCAAAGAGAGTTCCAATATTTGTGAGTTCAGCAGCTTCACCAATATCTGCAAATCCAGCTGGTATAGCTACAAAGATGCCAGTTAAAATTGTTGTTACATGTGGCGTTTTAAATTTCGGATGAATTTTAGCAAACCATTTAGGCAAGAGCCCATCCCGTGCCATTGAGAAAAATATTCTCGGCTGACCAAGTTGAAACACAAGCAATACAGCGGTTGTCGATACAACAGCTCCGAAGGAAACAATTCCAGCTGCCCAATTTAACCCAATGCTATTAAAAGCTTTGGCAAGCGGTTCTGGAACATTTAACTCAGAATAGTGTATCATCCCAGTAAGCACAATTGCAACAGCGATGTAAAGTATTGTAGTTATAACAAGCGATGTTATTATCCCTATCGGCAGGTTTTTCTGCGGATTTTTTGTTTCTTCCGCCGCTGTTGAGATTGCATCAAAGCCAATATAAGCAAAAAATACGAGCGCTGCTCCAGTCATTATACCTTTCCATCCATTTGGTGCAAAAGGTTGCCAATTCTCAGGCTTGACATAAAAAGCACCAACCACAATGAAAAAAAGCAAAATGGCAAGTTTTATAAATACCATAATCGCATTAAAAGCAGAACTCTCCCTTATACCTATCACAAGTATAACTGTTATCAAAGCAACTATTCCAAATGCAGGCAGATTAAAAATTATAGGTATTGTTGTATTTAAAAACGGAATTGTTATATGCGGAGCTGAATTTAAAATCTCTGGCGTGTTCATCGCCCTGACATAATCTGTGGATAGCCATGCTGGTATCGTAATTCCAAATCCTCTAAGTAATTCAACAAAATACGCTGACCAGCTGATGGCAACAGCTATGTTCCCAACTGCATATTCAAGAATTAAATCCCATCCAATTATCCAAGCGATAAACTCGCCAAATGCCGCATATGAATATGTATAGGCGCTTCCTGAAATTGGGAGCATCGATGCAAATTCAGCGTAGCACAGTGCAGCAAAACCACAGGCAAAGGCAGTTATAATAAAAGAGATTACAATCGCAGGACCAGCACCGACATGATGTGCTCCACCTGCAGATGCGGTCCCAGTGAGCGCAAAAATTCCCGCCCCAATTATTGCTCCAATTCCCAGGGCAGTTAAATCAATAGCACTTAAAGCTCTCTTAAGGCGATTTTCCCCGCTTTCAGCTTCGCTTAAAATTTGGGCTATAGTTTTTTTGCGGAATAAATTCACCGTTTTTCTCCAAAATTTTATTTTCAATTTATTGGTTCAAACCTCGCCGTGAAATGCCTTAAAAGTGGCGCCTCCCAAACAATTTTATAACCTTTCAATTTATCTCTGTTTCTATAAACCTCAGTTATAACTTCAATAACATAATCAATGTGACTTTGAGTATAAACCCTTCGCGGTATGGCAAGCCGTACAAGCTCCATTGTATGTGGGATGAACTTGCCAGTTTCTTTGTCTCTTCGCCCAAACATTACACTGCCAATTTCAACACTTCTTATGCCTCCAACTCTATAAAGTTCAACAACGACAGATTGACCAGGAAACTGCTCAGGTGGAATGTGGGGAGCAAACCTTTTGGCATCAAGATAAACTGCATGACCGCCTGGTGGAATTAAAACTGGAATACCACGGTCTATTAATTTCTCAGCTAAATACTCAACTGATCTTATTCTGTAGATCAAATAATTTTCATCAAGTACCTCCTCAAGTCCCTGGGCTATTGCCTCAAGATCTCGCCCTGCAAGCCCACCATAAGTTGGGAATCCTTCAGTGACAATCAAAACATTTCTCGCCTTCAACGCAAGCTCATCATCGTTCATAGCGAGAAATCCACCTATATTTGCAAATGCATCTTTCTTCGCACTCATTGTGCAACCATCAGCATAAGAAAACATTTCCCTGACTATCTCGAGAATGCTTTTATTCTCATACCCTTTCTCCCTTTTCTTTATAAAGTAAGCATTCTCAGCAAACCTACAGGCATCTAAAAAAAGCGGAATCCCATATTTATTGCAAACTTCCCTAACCTCTCGAATATTTTGCATCGAAACTGGTTGACCGCCGTTGGAATTATTTGTTACAGTTAACATAACAAGGGGAATATTTTCGGGTCCTTTTTCTTTTATAAAACTTTCAAGACGCTCAACATCCATATTTCCCTTAAACGGATGCCATACATCCGGTTGAGTTCCCTCTGGAATTGGCAAATCAACCGCGGTGCCACCAACAAATTCAATGTTCGCCCGCGTCGTATCAAAATGCGTATTGTTTGGAATATACTTCCCTGGACCAGCAACAATCGAAAATAAAATTTTCTCCGCTGCTCTTCCTTGATGTACAGGAATGATATGCTTAAATCCCATTATTTTCTTTATAACGCTTTCAAATCTGAAAAAGCTTTTCGAACCAGCATATGATTCATCGCCGTCCATAATCCCAGCCCACTGCTTCGAGCTCATCGCATTTGTCCCGCTATCTGTCAAAAGATCAATTATTACATCCTCAGCAGGGATATTAAAAACATTGTAGCCAGCCCTTTTCAGTATTTCCTCCCTTTCTTTCTCGGTCGTGAATTTAATAGGTTCAACAACTTTAATTTTGAAAGGTTCAATTATTGTTTTGAACTTCATGTTAGCACCTATTCTATTTTATTAAAACCATTTTTTTAAAGCCACGATAAACTAATTTACTGCCATCAGATACTCTCAATTCATAAAAGTATACACCAGACGAAATTTCATCAGCTACAAAGTGAATATTGTATTTCCCCGAACCAAGTTCACTACTAAAAGCCTTTCGTATCTCTCTGCCAAGAACATCAAAAATTTTAAGCTCACATAGATAAACCTTAGAGCCACCTGCGATTTCAAAAGAAATTGTGGTAGATGAATTAAACGGGTTTGGGTAGTTTTGATGCAAACTAAAGTCAAAGGGCAAAGGAAGATTAACTTCCTTGGATGGAAATGAAAGAACTTTCTTCAAAATTTTTCCATTGGGATCAATTTGAACTTTTATATCACCTAAAGCGCTCAAACGATTTAAAGTGATTATGTATACAGTATCTGCGGAATATGTCCAAAATGTTAAAATCGTATCTAAATTCTTCGCTTGAATTTTAAACTCAATTGGAAACCTAAAAATAATCGCATTTCTTTGTGTCTGTCGCAGATTTATAAAGAGGGTATCATAATTCGCAAAAGAAACTGAAAAATCAAGCACTGGATATCCAGCTTCGTAAACCCACTGATTAAAAAACCATGATAAATCTTCACCAGTGATGTCATTTACAACTTGAATAAACTTTTGCGTCGTCCCAGTTCCATAAGCATATCTTCTCCCCCACTCTTGAAGAACGGCGAAAAAAGCAGAATCACCAATTAAATTTCTTAACATATGCAAAACCCACGCACCCTTATAATAAACAGCCGTTCCAAAAAGTCTCCCAGAAGGTGGATTATAAATTGGATATCTAATAATTGAATCTTCCCAAAAGTAAGCTTTTGCCCAGTATTCCAGCTTTGATTTAAAAGCTTCGAAACCATATTTGTATTCTGTGTATAAAGCATCGCCGTAAGAAGCAAAACCCTCATTCAACCAAATCTCAGCCCAAGTTTCACATGTCACAAGGTCACCCCACCATTGATGAGCAAGCTCATGAGCTATACCGCCTTCGGAGTTACCGTCGAGCCATTTTCTATGAATCGTCGTCATCGTTTGATGTTCCATTCCACCATACCTGAAGGGATATACAGCAACCATTCCATATTTCTCAAACGGATATTCACCAAATTTCAATGAGAAAAATTTCATCATATCGACGACATTTTTAAACGCCGAAACCGCCTTGAGCGAATCCTCACGCCAAACATAATATTTAACTTCAATTGAGTCGGAAGGATTAGAAACCTTGTGATACCAATCTGAAAATGTTATATATTCTGAAACCGCAAAGGCAATTAAATATGTTGACATTGGATGTTTTGAACGCCAATGAAAGATTCTTTCGTTTCCATTAATTTCATCACGAATTAACAAACCATTTGACGCAACAAGATAGCTACTTCTAACTTTTATAATCAAATCGACCTTCGCTTTATCCCATGGTTCGTCATAACATGGCAACCAATACCTTGCATCGGATGGTTCGCTCATGGTATATGCTATGTCGGATGGGAGATTGGGAGATACCTCATCGCTTCTATAAAAGTAAAAGCCACGCTCCAAATCTGACCTGCGCTGAAAGTAAATTGCAACGATCAATGTTTCACCTTGAGAGATTAGGGATGGGAAAATTATTTTTAAATTTTCGTAGTTTTGTTGATAACCTAATTTATTCTCGGACAAAAAAACTGAATCAATTTGAATCACACCACTTGCTGAATGAATATTAATTTCGTTTGAGCTTTTATTCAGGACAAGTTTTATTTTAACATAGCCGTTATAATATCCATTTCGTTGCATAAGTCCCTCATAAAGGTCGATGAAAATCTCATAATGAAGGACATCAAATTCATTCCGCCCCTCTGAGATCAACGGGCTTGCAATTAAAATTAACAAAATAGCGTTCCAAAGGCAAAACCTTGAAAATTTATTCATTTCTTCTCTTTAAAATTTGTAATTTTTTTCACCAAAAAGTATGAGTTAACTAACAGCATCCCTATCAAAATCAACACAGCCCCTATTAAAATGTTCGCTGTTATATTCTCCTTTCCGATGAACACACCGATTAAGATCGCAAAAACAGGAGTTAAAAAAGCGGTCAAAGACATTATAATTGCTGGAACTTTTTTCAATAGCCAATAATAAACTGTAAATGTCACAATTGAACCAAAAATTCCAAGATAAATTACACTGCCTATCCCTTTAACTCCAAATTTAATCGTATCCCAATTTTCGAAAATACTTGATATGATGAAAAGGATCAACCCACTTAAAGTTAACGGAAGAAAATTAATTGCAAGTGGATGAATTGCACCGCCAAATCTTTTAACCATGATTAAAGATGAAGCATTAAAAAGAGCGCTGAAAATAACAGCTATCATACTTATTACAAATTTTTCAGACTCAAAAGACAAAACGCCACCGAAATGCTGAAGGTCAATGTTAAAAATAAACACAACTCCAGCGAAACCAATAAACAAGCCAATCCCTTGAATTAAATTTAAATCTTCCTTTAGAAAGATCTTTGAAAAAATTGCCGCAAAAAATGGCATCGTTGCAAAAAGTATACTTGCCAGATTGCTTGGGATGGTCATCTCAGCCCAGTAAACAAACGAAAATGGAAGTAGAAATGAAAAGAAAGTAAGATAAAAATAAAGGAAAAGTTGCTTTTCATTTACTGGAACTTGAATGTTAAGTTTCTTCAATAAAATCAGAAGAACAATTCCAGCAAGTAAAAAACGCATCGATAGAGAAAACAAAGTCGGCAGTTCCTGCAATCCGACTTTTATCGTAAACCATGTCGAACCCCATATGAAACATATCAAAACAAACAAAAAGATTTTAATTCCATTCTTTTCTAAGAGATTTTGAATCTTCATTAACTGATGTGCTTTTTAGTTTAACAATGCATTGAATATAAATCTAAAGGTTGCCCATGTCTGGGATCTATGCTGGGGTCTAAACGCAAACATTATAATTTTACCATTCTCATAGGGAACTTCACACAGTGCTGGTTTCCCTTTTATTTTATCCGACCCAAGAAGATAACCACTTAACAAAATATTGTTTTCATCAAAGCTTGCAATAACTGAAATCTTGTCAGCATAAACAGAAGTTGAAAAAGCAATTGGATTTATGATATACGCAGGGACATAATCGTTTAAACCATAAGCCAGCGGATTAGCGGGGTCGTTAATTTTTAACTTTACGATCGTTCCAGGTGCGAAAAATTCTTTGCTGCTTGTATTTCTCAAAACATTTCTTGTAGGAACATCAATTTGCTCAATTACAAAGTTGCTCGCCTCACCTAAAGCGATCAAAGTTCCACCTTTTTTAATGAATTCTTTTATGTTTTCAACCCCCTCTTTTCCGATTCCACCTCTGTATTCCTCTGGTATTTGTGGCAAATCAATCCTTTCTTGAGCTCTGAATCTAAAACCATCGACAATTGCATTTGTTCCCATGCTTGGTAAAATCAAAACATCAAGATCTTCAAATGTTTTCTTGTCTTTTATATCTTGGTTGTGAAGGACTTTGTAGGCAAAATAAAAACTATCAAGTACAAGTCGTGTCCATCCCTCATCCATACTTGTAACCCATGGTTGATAAATCCCTACTCTTTTCAGTTTTATCTCAACTAAATTTTCATTTGAAACTTCATCGGTTAACTCTATCACAAGACCGAGATTTTTTGAGTATGCTCGAACCTTATCAAGCGTTTTTTGATCATTTTTAACTAAAAATTCACCCTTGAACTTTTTATCCTTACTATAGTAAATTTTTATTCCGTCCTTCAAAAGCAAATTGACCAAGCGATACGAATTTATAAATCTTCTTTTGATAACAAAATAATTTCCCTTCCCGACAAACTTTGACTCACCAAAGTCAACGGTTTCAACTTTTTCAATCGGAATTTCAACTTTCTCAGAAAGTTCAAAGACATCAACACCCATTTGAAGTGGCAGAGTCCATGCGGTGACATCATAGGGTTGTTTCGGTGGTCCATCTGGATAAAGTCGAATATCAGGATAATTTTGAACTTCCATCACATCTTTAATAAATGGCCTACAGGGCTGTGAAAGTGGAATGACAAATGTGTTTTCAGAAAAGAAGGTACTCCCAACCTTAAAATCTTTCTTCGCTTTATAAACTTCGACACCAGCAAATTGCAGCCTCTTAATAAGTTCAATGGCTGAATTAGGATCATGTTGAGCGTTCAAATCGATCAAATAAGCAAACGGCGGTTCTGTTAATCCCTTTTCAATTGATTTTTTATTTGCAGTGTAAAATGTCCATAAAATTTTTTCTCTGTTAAGAGCTGAAAAATTTAAAATTGCATATGTCGCTGCCTTTTCATAATCAATTATGTCTCTAAGCCTCCACCATCCTTCCTCAAATGGATAAAGATTATTGTTGGATAAACTGTTATCTGGAATTTCATCGCCAAGCCCACCAATACTTCCATATGGAAGATAAATCGGTGTTGCAATTCTCACACTCGCCGCTTCCGAAAGGATGCCAACTCTATTGTGCCACAATGGCGTCTTTGACATCGTGCCCTGAAAATAAGCGTTGAACCTTCCTCCAGTTACAACGCCTTTAAATCCTTTTTGTATCATATCAAACACAACATATTTCCCGAAAAGATTTGTAAGCGCCATTATCTCTGGGAGAACATTGGGATTAACTGGATCTGAATAAGGTGGCACGAAAAAGCGTGGACCATCCGAGCCCATTTGATGTTGATCATAAACAACCTGCGGGAACCACTCGTGATATAAAACCTTCGCAGTCAGCCTAGTTTCAACCAAGCTGAAAAAGTGCCAATCTCGATTGTTATCATGACCAGCGTAATAATGATAAAGCCACGGCATTGGCGATGCTTCATACTTCGTTCCAACATATTTCTTGTACCAGTCAACGACCATCTGCTGCCCATCCGGATTAAGGGACGGAATTAAAAGTATGACACAATTATCAAGAATTGATCTCATTTCCTCATCATTTCTCGTTGCAAACTCATAAACTAGTTCGACCGATTCCTGACTTGACGCAATTTCCGTCGAATGTATATTCATTGTGATAAGCACAAATACTTTACCATCCTTAATCAAACTCCTTGCTTCTTTATCCCCAAGCTCATATGGCTTTGCTAATTTTCTCTGGATCGATTTTAATTTTTGTATATTTTTCATATTCGCTTCGGATGACGCAACTACAACAACGAACGGCTTTCCAAGCGTCGTTTTGCCGAGTTCTTCAACTGTGATTCTGTTCGAATTTTTATCGACATAGTTTAAATATGAAACTATCTCATCCCAACCTATTAATTTTTTATCCTCTCCAATCCTGAAGCCGAAAAATTTCTCGGGGGATAGAATCTGCGAAAAGGATAAGTTGAATAAAACAAGAAATATTAAAATGACAAACTTTACATATCTTCTCATCACTTAAATTCAATTTTGTTTTAAAATAAGATCTCAACTTCAATTCCTTTAGACGAAAACTCCTTCAATATTTCTTCAGAAACTGCGGTGAAATATTCATCCCTCATCGCAAAGCCAAGCGAGTTCATCCTGTAAATTTTCTCCGTCTTCCAGATGTAATTCATTCTATCAACAAGAACATAATCGACGAGACCATCTATTTCTCTCGAAAGGTTTACTGCATCCATCGGCAAGATTGGACCAATGAAAGCAAATGTTTTGATATTTTTCTGTTTTAGTCCCTCAAGTGTCTTTATCCTGCTTTTAATCGATGGTGCTTTCGGTTCAAAAATTTTCCTGATGTCGTCGTTATCAGTTGTAATCGATACACCAACTTCAATATCTTCAAACTCAACAAATAGGTCAACATCCCTTAAGACAAGCGGTGAGCGTGTAAGTATACCTGTGGGATATTGAAACTTGAGAAGAACTTCAAGACACTTTCGGGTCAACATAAATTTCTTCTCGGCAGGTTGATAGGGGTCGGTGACTATGCTCAGCCATACATTTGGTTTTTTAACCTTTTTATCAGGAAAAAGAGAAATTTTACTTTCAAGCCTTGAAATTTCCTCTTTTAACTTCTCGTGAATGTTTATCTTTACACCTAAAAACTCACCCCATTTCAAATTTGTAAAAAAGTTTGAGTAATTTTTTGAAAACCTTGTCATAAAATCGGCATAACAATATGAGCACCCAAATTCACATCCAAAATATGGGTTGATGGTATAATCAATTCCCGGTATCCTTGATTTTGAAAGCGCCGTCTTCGTTTCTATGATTTTTAAATCAAGATTTTTCATCCTTAAAATTTCCTCATCACAATTCCAGATAATAGCTTTGGGTAGAAATAGGTTGATTTCTGCGGCATCGCCACTCCAGATAGTGATACATTTTTAACATCGAGAACCGAAGGTGGATTTAGCAGAAAAGCAATTTTATCAGGTTGCTCAGAAAGTTCAACCGCAGTTTTAAAATCGTGGGTATAAACAATTCTATCTAACCTCAATTCTAAAATTTTAAAAATAAACTCATGCAAAATGGTCACATCAAGCGCTTTGACAACATCGGGAATTTCCACGGGCAAGTTCTGTTTTATCCTCTCGTAATTCCTGATTTTTAAAACAAATCCCTCTCCATTGCCGAGATAGATTCCAAAACTTCCTCTTGAAAATTCGCTCATTAAATCTTTTAACTCATCTGTTGAGTTTGCCTTTATCACTTCAAAAAAATCATAAGTTAATTCCGAGAGCAACCTCGCTTTAAAATCGCTCTTGTAAACCCCGGATATAACTCTATGCGTCGGCAGTATGATCAACCCTTTCGATTCCATATTGGTAAGATATGTAAGGATATAGTTGTGTTCATCTTTTTCAGAGGATAGCGATCTCATGTAGTCTCTAAACATCAGCCCCGTTTCATATCGATGATGTCCATCTGCTATGAAAACCTGTCGATTTTTAAAGAAGTTAACAGCGCTATATATGAAACTTTCATCGGTGATTTCATACAGTTTATGATTAACTCCGCTCCCTTGGGGAAATTCAAAATCAAATAATGGTGAAGTTGGTTTATATTTTTCGATAAGGTTTTCAACTGCGAAATTTGGATCTGGGTAAATTCCGAATATGTGGTCAAATTGAGCATTTGTTGCTTTCAAAAGGTTAAATCTATCTTCCTTGGGCTTTGGTAACGTTTTTTCATGCGGATAAATATCGCCCTTGCCGAATTCCTCAAGCTTCATCAAGCAAATGATCCCAATTCGTGTATAACCTTTGCCATCATATTTAAATCCTTGTTCATAAACAAAAATTGCTTCTTTGTCCCTTTCTGTAATAATTCCATCCCTGAGCCATGTTTCAAAGAAGTTTTTTGCGCTCTCATATCTGTTTTCATCTCGGTTTAAAATCAATCGTATCACATTATAGGGATGAAGTTCGTACAGTTCATCTCTTTCCCTATCTGAGATTACATCGTAGGGCGGTGCGACAAGCCTTTGAATGGGCAAACTTAAATTATAAATTAAACCTTTAAACGGTTTTATCTCCGGCATTTTAAATTTTTATTTTCTTTCTAATCAACCGTATAACCCAGCCTCTTTAACCACACTTTACTATCACGCCATTTTTTTCTTGCCTTAACATATAACTCCAGATAAACAGGTCTTCCCAGAAACCATTCTATTTCCTCTCGCGCAAGCGTTCCAATTTTCTTGAGCATTTGTCCATCTTTACCAATTATGATCCCCTTCTGCGATTCCTTCTCAACATAGATCTCAGCACTTATATAATCCCTCTCTCCCTCATTTTGCGCTTCCTTAAATTCAACTATAGATACAGTTGTTGAGTAAGGTATTTCCTGTCGACAAAGTTGAAAAATTTTTTCGCGAATTATCTCAGCGACGAAAAATCTCTCTGGATGTTCTGTAATCATATCTGGCGGATAAAAAGGCGGATGTGTGGGGAGATATTGAATCAAAACCTTTTTAAGTTCATCTATATTTTGTCCCTTCAATGCTGATATTGGGACGATCTCTTTGAAAGGAAAAACTTTGCTAAAGAAATCAATCATCGGTAAAACTTCAAGCTTATTGATAAGGTCCACTTTGTTTATAACTAAAATTATTGGTTTCTCTTCAACATATTTTTTCAATATTTCAAATGGCAAAGTTTTGACAATGGCTTCATTGGTTTTAACCTTTTTTACATCGACCATGAACAAAATTATATCTGCGTCTTTTAAAGCAGATTCAGCATATTCCATCATCACCTCCTGAAGCAAATATCTCGGCTTGATCAAACCTGGCGTATCTAGAAAAACAATCTGATAATTCTCGCCGGTCATTATTCCAATTATTTTATGTCTCGTCGTCTGTGGTTTGGGTGTGACTATTGAAATTTTATGTTGAAGCAAGGTGTTAAGTAAAGTTGATTTCCCAACGTTCGGTTCACCAACTATGGCAACATATCCAGCTTTAAAGTCGCTTGGAATTTCAAGTTTTGTCTCTTCGATTTCTTTTTCTTTATCTTGCATAAGGATCAAGTTCAATTTAATTTTAAATTTTTCCCATGATAACCTTTACTTCGCAAATGCTTCCCTTTTTAAAAACTGGAAGAATACGATCGCCGTATTTTTTCCCATCCACCCATATTTCTTTAACTCCCTTATTAACGCCGTCCGGATTTAAAACTTCGATTCTATATTCAACGCCACGAAAGAGCCTATTCACACTAAAACTCTTCCAGCTTGATGGAATGCATGGGTCGATTAACAAACCAGCGTAAGTGGGCCTAACCCCAAGCATATATTCAACAACGCTTTTGAAAAACCAATCTGAAGATCCCGTCAACCATGAATGACTTGCCTCCCCAAATGAAGGGTGATCTGGGCTTGTCACATATTCCGAATATACATATGGCTCCATTTTATACAAATCAGCGTCAATGGCATTATTTAATGGCAGTGTAGCATGATATATTTGATAAGCTCTTTCTGCATTTCCAGCAATTAACTCAGCCAAGAAAACCCAGCTTGCCACATGATTGAAAATTGCGCCATTTTCTTTTTTCCCAGGGACACATCGAGTTGCAAGCCCGATACTTGGATCAACCTTGGTAAACGGGGGATGCAAAATCTTAGGTCCTTTCGGTGTGTCAAGATATTTCTCCACGGATTTAAGACACATCTTCGTTCGCTCTTCATCAGCAATTCCACTTATCACAGCCCAGGCTTGTGGATTGGCAAAAATTTTACCCTCCCGATTCTTTGAAGAGCCAAAAGGTTTCCCATCATCTTTAAATCCCCGTATATACCACTTTCCATCCCAGCAAAATCTGTTTATATTATTGGCAATTTTTAAGTATTCTTCAGAATATTTTTTCAGAAATTGTTTGAGACCGAGATAGTTGAATAACTCAATTACTTCTCTCAAAATATACGCAAGAAACTCCGAACCCCACACTGTTTCTCCTTTGCCCTTAACCCCAACATAATCCAATGTGTCATTCCAGTCCCCTCGACCAAATTTAAGCAAACCATGTTTCCCTAAATTGTTCAATGAATATTCAATCGCTTTTATCAAATGCTGTAAAACTGTGCCACTACCACCATCATAATATTCCACTTTTTCATATAGTAAGTTAAAATCCGCCGTTTCTTTCAAATAAGTGATGATGCCAAAAGGTAACCAAAGAGGTGTATCGCAATGGCCTGTTTTTTCACCTGTTCTTGATATTCTAAAAAAATTATGTAGCATGCTCCCATCTTTGAACTGATAACTACAAACCTCAAGAATTCTATCCCTAACTCTCTTTGGATTTGCGATTAACTCCCCGAAAATATCTTGCATTTGATCTCTTATTCCCGTGCCAAATAACAAACCTCCATGATAATAGCCGGCGTTTCTTGACATATCAAAGGTCACGGCTATTTGATACCTGTTCCAAACGTTGACAAAAAGATTTAATTTTTCATCCGGGGTTTTCACTTGAAGTGTTTTAAGATAATCATCCCAATATTTTTTCAATTCGTCAAACTTTTGATGTACGAAGCCAAGATTTTTAAACTTATTTAAAATTTCACTTGCTTTATTATATGCCTTTGAATTTCTTTTCAGCCTTTCATTGGTATGAAGTGAGGGTTTATCCACAAGAAACATAAAAAACACGAATTCCTTCTCTTCACCTTCCTCAAGTTCAAGTTCGGACTGAATAACTGCGCACGGATCCCCGGCGGTTATTTCAGTATTAAAGCAACTTCCTAATTCGACCGCTTCAGGATTAGCATTGCTTCTCCATCTACCTATAAATTTTTCTTTATCCCCATCAAAACCTTTAATTTCAAGCGATGTCGAAAAGATGAGATAATATGGCCATGCATGATTTGGCTGCGCAACGCTTACACCTCTATTTGTTACCCAGTACCTTCTCGTCGCAACGATTGATTTCAGATCGCCATCGAAATACACATCTGGAAAGTGTTTGTCGTTCGGTTGATTTATCAAATCGTTGAGAGCGTTTCCCATTATAAGTTCGATATAAGCGAATATATCGAGATCCCTTCTTTCATTTGTCAAGTTTTTTAGCTTCACAAGCCATATTTCAATGTCATAATCACGTGGAACGAAGTAAGTAACTTCTCCTCTTATACCTAAATTCTCAGTGATAATTTTCGTATATCCAAGTCCATGCCTGCACTCATAATAATCATACTTTAACTCAATTGTCGGTGCCCAACTAAGAGAGAAATAGTTGGCTATTTTTTTATCCCTAACATAAATATACCGTCCCGGCTGATCCCATGGAAGACAATTATACCTATATCTTGTCAAGCGATTGTCACGCGGAGTTAAGTAAAAACTATATCCTCCACCAGTATGACTTACAAGTCCAGCCCATCTGCCATTCCAAATATAGTTCATCCACGGCGCTGGAGTTTTAGGAGTTGTAATTACAAATTCCTTACCATCTTCAGTGAAATAGCCATATTTATTCACTTGAAAATTTTTCATCTTCTATTCCTTTATATGTTTGATATTACCTCAACTGCTGATGGGATAATTGAAATTTTTATCCATCTTAGAGATGTCCCGATTATTTCGCCATCTGCGTGCATCGTCAGATTTGAATTTGAACTTATTTCAATTTCCTTTGCCTTAAACATCGTTACCTCAGGATACTGTATGTGCTTACCTTTAAGCACTGTTGGAAGAACTTGAAGTACTCTTAAAATAGATAAATCACTTACAAGGCATACATCAAGCAAAGCATCGTTAATTTTTGCATCAGGCGTGAGCAAAAAACCACCGCCGGCTGACTTACCATTTCCAACAGCGACAAGGAAAATTTTTTCTTTTATTTTCTTGCCATCAATATACACTTCCATTTCTGGGGTTTCATAATCTTTTAAACTTTTGAGCAAGGCAAGCAAATAAAGTAAAATACCACGCAAATGCTTTATCTTCCGACTTTCATTTGCAACCACCGCGTCAAATCCAACCCCAACTCCATTTATAAAAAATCTTTCTCCAGAGTTACCAAATTCGTCAATAAATCTAATTATGCCGACATCCGAAGTCGTTATCCTTCTTCTTTTTATCGATTCAATAGCAACCTTTATTTTAAATGGTTTTAAATTTAACATTTTAGCAAAATCGTTCCCTGAACCTATTGGGATAACCCCAAGAAGTTTTTCTGAATTGCTTTGTAAAATACCATTTACAATTTCATTAACTGTGCCATCACCTCCAGCAGCAACGACGAGTTCAGCCGGCGTGTCTCGAGCAATTTGTATTGCCTCACCAGGTGCTGTGGTTACCTGAAACCTCTCAAGATATTTCAGATGCCTTACATATTGGATAAGTTTGTGATAAAGTTTCGCACCCTTCCATCTTCCGGCGTATGGATTTAACACTATGTGTGTTTTTAACTCATTTCCAAGCGCAAACCATTTTGATAAAACAAATTTGTAGGACAAGTTTGAACCTCTTTTTATTGTCGTTGCCTTAAAAATCCATGGGGTAGTCCAATATCTGCCATAGTTATAAGCCCAGGTTTTGCATTAAAAATTAAATAAGCAGAGTTAATCAAGCTTCCTACAGTAGCAACATCACCAAAAATTCCATTTAAAACTTTCATTTTTATCGGTGGCTCTCCATCTATGTAAACTGCGTCGTAATCTTTATGATCGCCAACATACATCTTTAAATCAAGAGTTATAACATCCTGCCCATTCTTAAATCCTATCGCTGTATGATGTATCCCAGCGACCCTTCCTTTTTGAATCGTCAAATATTCGGTTTTTAAATTTCTCTTCGTTACTATCGGGTTCAGTTCCTCTTTTATCTCGTCAAGTTGTATGTTTAAAATATAAGCCAAAAATTGCAATGATTCAACAAGTCCAATGTGACCAAATTTCCCAGTTGCTTTTTTGGCTTTAAAATCCCCAACCTTTAAACCAGCACCGATCTTCAACTGAAGCGGTAACCTTCTTTTTGATGCATTTACAACTCTTTCAACCCTTATCTTTTTAACTTCCGTGCAGACCTGCGTTAAAACTGAAGGCAACACATCCATTACAAATCCAGGATTAACCCCAGTTCCCAAAACTCTAACTTTAAATTTCTTAGCAAGTAAATCAATCTCCTCAGCAATCTGACGATTTCTAAACCATGGGAAAAACAATTCCTCGGTTGATGAGACAACATTTAATTTCAATTTTATCAAGTCAATAATCTGTTCCTTCACATCTTCCATAAAGGAAGTCGTGGTGTGAAATACAAGATTTACTTTATGTTTCTTAACGATGCTTTTAATGTTATTTTCAACTATGATCCCAGTGCTCCCAACCCCAACTAACTCGCCAATATCCTTACCAACTTTAGAGGGATCAATATCAACCGCACCCACTAAATTAATTCTGCCGCTGTGTTTTTGAAGTATTGTTTTTGCGCAAAGCTGTCCTATAGGACCAAGCCCAAATTGAACTGCATTGATTTTCTTAGTCATGGCTTTTACTCTTTTTGTTTTAAATATTTCCACGTGCTTTTAATTTTTCACTAATGATTTCGTAGGGGACTTTTCTTACATCCCTGTTAAACTTTACAGCCAAGCTTGCAACAACGCCTGCTGCTTCTCCCGTTGCTGCAGATGTTGCTTGAATTCTCAAAGCTGAATGACCTTCCCTCGTTGAAGAAATATTTCTACCAGCGACGAGCAAATTATATGCCTTTTTAACAATCAAAGCTCTCAATGGTATTTCATAATATTGTCCTTCTTTCAAATGTTCCAATCTAGATTTTTCTCCTCTTTGACCATGAATGTCAATTCCATAACAAGCCCTGGCTATAGCGTCTTTAAATTTACGAGCTTTCAGAATATCTTCACCAGAAATAATATACTCCCCTATTGCTCTTCGAGTCTCTCGCACTCCAACCTGTATCCCTGATTCAAGTAAATATGAATTTTCAAATCCTGGAATTTTTTCTTTAAGGAAATTATAAATTTGCAACATCTGAGTTCGTCCCTCTATCTCTGCTTTCGTTAAATCAAACGAACTTGTCCCATCAAGCCCAAGTATATTAGTTGTGTTAAAAGATGCTTCCCCCTCCTCAGGCAAAGTCGTAAAAAAGATGTATTCGATCTCTTCCGGAAGCAAACCTTTTATCTTCCCTTCCTTTACAAGATCAAAATAGCCAGCAATTGAAACTATGCGACCTAGGATATACTCAGAAGTCGACCAGGGATAAAACTGTTGGGGATTTGCTCGCACAAAATCAACTGCTTTCTTGACATCGATCCCACCAACTCTAAAAAATAATGTCATCGCTTGTGTTAACCCAGTTTTTTCATCACCTTTCATCCAACCCGCATTTGCAAGGTAAACAATTTCAGCATCTCCAGTTGTGTCGACAAAAACTTTTCCAGGAAAGCGATAAAATTTGGAATTATAGTTCAAGATTAAAGAAGTAATCTTTCTTTTTCGATTAACATTTTCAAACTCAACACCAAAAATTAAAGCATGTCTTATAGTTTTAACGCCAGCTTCACACAACAGTTCATTCACAACTTTTCTAAAAGCCCATGCGTTAAACCCATTATCTATGACCCCACCTATTTTCTCCATTCCCTTTACGATTTCCTCAAACACCCCTCCAACTAAAGGTTTAACTCTCCCGTCAAATTCATCCTCTATCCAATATTTCATAAATGGTGAGACCATGCCAGCTGTCGACATCCCACCTAAAAATCCATATCGATCTATTAAGATAGTTTTTGCTCCCTCCCTTGCCGAAGCAATAGCAGAGCAAACTCCCGCTATTCCTGCTCCTGCAACTATAACATCAAACTCTTCAAACTCAATGATATTTTGTAAAGTTTTTTTCATATTATTTCACTTCTGAATTTCCTCAACGAATCTTTGAACAATTAACCTTGGCCTTGTTATAGCAGAACCGATGACGACAGCGTGAGCCCCAATCTCAAACATCTTCTTCGCTTGTTCAACCGTCCATATGCGACCCTCAGCGATAATCGGGACTTTAAGGGTGCTCGCAAGTTTATAAACGAGATCAAAATCAGGTTCATATTTTTTGAATGAATGCTTTGTATAAGGAGTGTAACCAGCCAACGTTGTTGCAACAACATCAGCCCCAAGCTCAGCGGATATAACTCCCTCTTCATAAGTTGAAACATCAGCCATCAAAATTGCATCTTTATATCTTTCCCTGATCTCTTCAAAAATTTTAAATCTCTCATCCCTTGATGTCACATCAATTGCAACTATATCAGCTCCAGATTCAATTACTTTTTGAACTGCTTCTACGTCTGGCGTTATAAGCACACTTCCATCGGGGTATTTACCTTTTATAAGTCCAATCACGGGAATTTTAACCTTATCTTTTACGGCTTTAATATTTTCTAAACCTTCCGTTCTAATTCCTGTAGCACCGCCAAGCTCAGCTGCAATTGCGAACTCGACTATAAACTCAGTCCTTGAAAAAAGCCCAAACTCATCAGGCTGGCAAGAAACAATGATTCCATTCTTCAATTTATCCAAAACCTCTGCCTTCATTCGTTCACTTGGTTTTTGTTCTAGCAATTTGATTTAATTTCAAGTTGTTTTTATATGCAAAAGATATAAGCCTTCCTATGCTTTCTGATGTTTTCACAGCAAGTGGGAAAGAGTAAAGAACAAATTTTAAATCTTCGCTTACGCTTGCGTTTCTGCCAACCGCAACTAGATTTTTAATTCTTGTTAAAAAAGATGAAAAAGGCACACGGATTATTAAATTGTCAAATTTTTTATCTGGAGCGAGAACACAAGGAAACAAACTCTCAGCGATCACAGATATTTTAAGCACCGCGATCTCATCGTCAAAGCTTTTATTGTTGAAAACATCTTCAGAAGTTAATGTATACATTCCGTTAATTCTGCAACTCTCCGTAAAATAAATTTGTGCTGGGAACATTGAAATATTAGCCTTCTCAAAAGGTTTAAATTGCCTCAAATACTCAAGGAAAGAATGAACTTTTAATTGCAATCTCTCCTCCATCATGCTAATTAAAACAAGGTCATCGGGGATGAATTCATTGTCAGAATTATCAGATAAGCCAAACACAATACAATGATTTTTTATGGGCAACTCATAAATTGCAACTTTCATACCGTCTTTTTCAACAATGTACGCATGGTATGTGAAATTTTCTATCTTGACAGTTTCACAGACAATTCTATCATCATCTTTGCTGAAATCACAGCCACATATGACAAAATTATATCTCGCAAAAGATTTAACTTTTCTCGTCAAATTTTCATCTATAGATTTGAAAACAGCACAATTTCCAGTTGCATCGACAAAATATTTCCCCTTTACTTCGATCAATCCCTCCTTCCCAAGCACTAAAATTGATGATACTGTGTCCCCCATCAACTTTGCTCTTACAAATGTAGCATGAAAAAGCAAATCGATCTTGAAATCAAGAAGAAGTTCAAGCATCGTGTTTTTAAACATTTCCAAATCGAATGGAATTACCCCACCCGATATTTTCAACGGGTCAGGATAGATAAATTGGGGTACTGCTTTATTTTTTAAGAGATATCTTATCAGTGTTGAAAAAATCGGATATTTAATTGTTTCAGTTCCTTCCTCAGTAAACAATTCATCGAAGTTTCTTTGAAAATTAAACACTCTTAAAGGATAGGCAAACGCAGTTGAGATAAGGCCACCGGGAAATCCATACTTTTCCACTAAAAAGGTCTTTAAACCATTGCTTGCACATGTTAACGCTGTCGTAACTCCACTCAAACCACCACCAACCACGACAACATCCGCCTCAACAGTTTTAACTTTTTTGGGTATTTTTAAAATTACCTTTCTTTGCTCTTTCATTATTTTGTCAATTTTTAATGTTACCTATTTTCCACATTAAGAAGCTCAAACTGCATCTTTAAAAATGACTATTTGAAGAAAATTTTAAACAAAATCATCAACAAAATTCCAAAGATAATAAATATCATCTTTTCAATGTTGTTCTTAAGCGACACTTTTTTGTGCAACTCTGGAACTAAATCAGTTAACGAAAGATAAAGAAAATTTCCCGCAGTTAAACCAAGGATATAAGGGATAAAGAATTTAAATTTTTCAAGGAAAAAGAACCCCAAAATTCCGCCTAAAATAGATGTTAAAGAAACGATGAAATTTAGATTGAGCGCTTTTTTAGGAGAAAGTCCAGCATAAATTAAAACCCCGTAATCTCCAAGCTCTTGGGGAACCTCATGAAATATAACCCCAAGGGTTGTAATTACGCCAAGGTTAAAATCAACAAGATAAGATGATGCTATAAAAACTCCATCGATGAAATTATGAAAGAAGTCACCAAGAAGATTTACTGGGACAAATGTATGTTGTTCACATTCCAGCTCATGGCAATGTCTCCATTTCAAAAATGTTTCAAGGATAAAAAAGAAAAAGATTCCGAAAATAATGGAATAAATTGCGGTAAATTTTTTCTCCAATGCCTCTGGTATAAGATGAAGAAAACTACCTGTTATCAAAGCACCTGCAGAAAAACTTACAAGGTAAAAACTTACCTTTTGAAGTTCTTCCAACTTTTTGTTTATAAATACTATCCCTATTAGGGAAACTAAAGATACAATTATTGTTGAAAAAACAATATATAACAGAATCATAAACCAACACCAATTTCTTGATTTACTTTTTCAAAATGTTTGCCCGCTTTTAAATTTAATATCTCAATGATGATGACTAAGGCTCTTTTTACTTGTCTGTTGTTCTCAATGGAAACTTGAGCCATCTTAGTTTTTCCTATCATTTTTTGGTAAGTAGTTTTTTGAGAAAATTATTTATTCCAACATCCCATAGAAGCCAATCATGTCCACCAGGCAATTCATGATACTCGTAAAGAATTCCTTTACGACGTAATTTTTCAACAAACTCTCTGTTAGATTCAAGAAGTCCTTCAATAGTGTCATCTTTACCGCACAAGATGTAAAAGTATGGTAAATTAAAAGTTTCTATCTTTTCAACGATAACAAATATATCATTTTTATCCCAATGTTCACTTTCACTCTCGCCAAAAAACTCTTTTAAACTTTGACTTATTTGACTTTTGTCCATTTTGATCAAATCTTTCCAATTAAAAGCCCCGCTAAAGGAACCAACATAGTAGAATAAATTCGGATACTTCAGCGCGAGTTTAACAGCACCATAGCCTCCCATTGAAAGACCTGCTATCGCTCTTCCATGCTTTGCCGAAAGCACACGATACTTTCTTTCAACATAAGGAATTAATTCGGTGATTATGTAATCTTCATAATTTTTGTTTTTAAAAGTTGGCGAGTTTGTATACCAACTGTTGTCCGCTTCGGGTGTTATAACAAGAAGTGGATAGTTACTAACATATTTAATTAAAGATGTCTTATTTAGCCAATCGGTATGATTTCCAGAGTAGCCATGAAGCAAATACAGGACTCGATATCGTTCTTCAGTCTCATTGTAATTTCTCGGTAGAATAACATAAAATTTTCTATAGCCATCGGTAGCTTTTGAGTAAATACTGTCAAGGATAACATGAACTTTCCCCTGGGTTAAAAGCGTTCCCCCAAATAGAAGAATTAAAAGTGGAACAAGTTGAGCGCGCTTTATGATTTTTGAAAACAACAGCATTTCAATGATCCTTTATGTTCGTTCTTCAGCAATAATTATAATTTTTTCGTCAAGCAAGCTTGAACTTTTCAGCTCAGCTCTTGCTACCGAAAGCATCTGTTCTTTGAACATCACCCCAGTTAAATCAATTATCTTTGGCCCATAAATCAAAAATACATCTGGGGCAATAGCCCCAGCATCACCGTAAATGGTAAAGTTATCAATTACATGTGAAAGAACTTTTTCAAATCCATTTGGATTTGTTTCAACCACATTCGCATTTAAAAACTGAAGTTTTAGATTTCCTTCGGTATCAAATACCTTCACAGGTTTTAACTTATCCCTTAAAAAGAGAAATTTTTTTCGCTCAAGCTCCATGCCAAAAATCTTATAGAAGTTATTCTCTGCGATAACTTTAAGATATCCTCCATTACTGTATGTGTATCTCTTTAGTAAACTTTTGAACGACTTTTCAGCTATTTTATAAAGCTCGTCATCGCTCAAGGATTTCTTCACAATATCACCCGCCTTAAAATCGGGCGTTCCAGTGGCGATAGCTGTAATTCTTTTCGTTTGTCTGTCAATTTCAATAGCAACTTGAATTGTCTCAGGCTTTGAACCCATGCGAATAGCTGATGCGACAGCATCGTTTCTTATTTTAAGAATATCTTCCTCAGTTGGATTTGGAACAACCCTTTCTATACTCTCCCTTATCATTCCAAGAGCTGCTCCGATTGCAGATATAACTTCGGAATTTTCCGCGATTTTATATTCAAGACCTAATTTATTTGCAAGATACGGAACTATAACCTCCGCACCACCACCCCCACCAACAAGAGTGACAAGCTCCGTGTCAAGTTTATACTCTTTTATTAAATCTAAAATGACACCTTTTATCTTATTAACAGCAATGTCAAGTATATCCCTCGCTATCAAATCAGCAGGTTTTCCCATAAACTGAGAAAGTTTCACAAAAACCTTCCTAACTGATTCAAAATTTCCCTTGCTGTAACCATTTGGACTTATTAAGTTTAAAAAGTTAGCCGCATCAGTTGTTGTGATAGCAAATTCTGGTTTATCCGAACCTTTTCTTCTTATGGCTACATAATCCGACGGATCACCTTGCTTAGGTTGAATTAATACAAATTCAATATCGTCAAAGTTTTCAGGCTCTGAAAATGAGACATATTTTAATCCAGCGATATGCGCACTTCTTGGACCAACATCGATTACACTTTTAAAACTATCCGACATTCGGACCATCGAACCGCCTGCAATTCCAAGCGTTCTAACATCAAGTGTTTTAAGATATAGCCTATTCCCTCCAACTTCAGCACTTCGGATCATCGGTTTTCCATTTTTTATCACAGAAATATCCGTGCTTGTTCCGCCGACCTCAATAAAAATTCCATCGGTTATTTTAACATACATAAGCGCTGAAGCAACGCCAGCAGCTGGTCCCGATAATATCGTCATTATGGGTCTTCTTTTCATTTCTTCAGCTGTCATAATCCCACCATCACTTCGCATTATCATCAGCGGTGCTTTTATTCCAGCATTTTTAACAGCGTAAGATGTTATTTCAGCTGTTTCAATCATCTTCGGAAGCATACATGCGTTCACAACTGCAGTCCTTGTTCTAACCCGAAGCCCATAAAGTTTGGAAATCATAGATGCAGGTGTTGCCACTTTGCCCATATCTTTTATAATTTCAACCACCCTTTCTTCCCTCGATGGATCATCCACCCCAAATGCCTCACTTACAACAAAAACTTCAGCACCATTGGAAATAAGTTGTTTTACTGCTCTATTTACTTCCTCTTCCAATTTTTCGGTCTCAAAAATTTTCGAGTCAATAAAAGTGTGAAATGTCTCTATGAATTTCCCATTGCCAAGTGGAATCTTTCCAACATTCGTTTCACCTTTTGCCCTTATCATATCTATTCCAGTTCCCATCCCAATCACCCCAACCTTGGCAACATCGCCTTCGAGAAGTGCGTTTGTCGCTTGTGTTGTGCTATGCGCAATTAAAATAACATCATCTGGATCTATGTTTCCATCGCTTAAAATTTTATTCATCGCCTGAATAACCCCAAGTGCAACCCCTTCCTTTGCGAAATGAGTGGTGGGAACGCAACTCTTTGCAACTATTTCAAGCGAATCCACATCAATTGCAACAGCATGGGTAAATGTCCCACCAACATCGATTCCTATCTTTATTCTTCGCATTCCTTTTATAACATGATTTTAACTGCTTCTGTTAATAAATTTAATAAAACGAGTGAAGAAATCGAAGTCAAAAGTACATAAATTAAACTTTCGAAAAAATTCTCAGTTATGTGTTTTAATCCAATCAACAATAATACAACTGAGTACGCTTTTAAAATCCAACCAATGCCATAAAAAATATAAAAAGGAATTGGTTTAAGCTTATCAGGTTCAGGCGATTCAGTGAAATAGTAAATCCCAAAGACAGCAAGTATAGATGGCAGAAGAAAGAGAACTGACAAAGCAAGTGGAAACGCTGAATATGAAACAATCGCAAAATAATCTTTAAACTTTATATCTCTATATTTGAAAAGCAAGGCTTTCAAAATAAGTGAGATTAAAAATACAAACAAACCTCCAAGAATAACCCCAAGCCAAAGCATGTTAAGGATCAAAAAAATCAAATTTTCAAACTTTTCCCCAGCCTTAGCAAAGTAAAAAACATCAAAAGACATCGCAATTCCAAAAAGCGAAGCAAGTAAAATTGAAAAATTTTTTCGCTTTGATAGAATTATCTTGTGAAAACCCTTTGAAGGATTGACAAACAATAAACTTAAAATTTCAAACAAGTTCAAAACATAAACCTGATCTTGAAGAAATGCGGCGCAATTTTTACACTTTACATTAAACTTTGAATTTTCAAATCCACATATCGGACAAAGCATAAATTTATATGTAAAAGTTTTATAAAAACATCATCGCCGAAATTATTAACCCAACTGTTGCAAGGCTCCACATGTATGGGAATGTTTTTCTTAAAATTTGGTTCACATCGATTTTTAACTCATTCGCTATCCAAACATTATGTGTATTAGTGGGGTCGCAAACACCTTGGATCTGCCCGACGGAAAGCAACAATCCCATAACTGAAGCTGGTGGAAGTGTTCCCACAGGCGATGAGATAAGCGTTGCGATTCCGTAACCCAATCCCCAAACATTTAAAGGTCCACGATAAAGTGCAAGTGGGCTTAACAATGAAAAAACCACTACATATAAAACGGGCGAACTTGGAACTATCGCCTTAAATAAAGGTTTCAACTGCGCATACACCTTCCACTCTCCATGTCCCCAACCAGACGGACCTAAAATTGCGTTAAGGAGCATGCCAATCCCAATCATTAGCGCAACTGCAGGAATTACGCTACTTCCACCTTCTATAATTGATTGCATAAGTAAATTTAAACTACCCTTTCTAAATGTCGTGATAAAACCATAAAATAAACCAGCAACAAAGGCAAAAATGAAATATTTGCTTCCAAGCGCAAAAACTATAACCAGCGGTACAATCGGCGTTAACAAAGCATACCATCTTAACTGTCCCCAATGTGAAGGAGATATTGCATTAAAGATAAACTTGATAAAAAGATAACTTAGAAAAAGGATTAATAAAATTTCCCCGATCAACTTAAAGATATTCTTTAAGTTATCTGGAAATAACCTTTCAACCTTACCCAATGTTAAAAAAATAAGAAAAAATGCTATAAGCAGAGCAAGGGTTAAGAGAAATTTAAAGTTTAAGATAAACTTAAAACTTTTAATTATCCTGTCCCTTTTCAATTCAACAATGATAAAAGCGATGGCAATCGCCAAAGATACAAAGAAAAGATAAAGTGCGAAAGTTCGAATTGTTTCAAACTTGACATTCAAAATGTTGATATACAATGCCCAGTTCTGTGCATTTAAAATTCCACCGATACTTAAGCCAATTAAAAAAACTCCAGCAATTATTCCAGGACTTATTCCAACGGAGCTCATAATAGGGAGCACAATTGTTCCAACCATAACTATTGCACCAAGCCCCCCAAGAGTGGTGAATAAAATTGAAGTCAAAATTAAGATAATTAAACTCACATAAAAGGGATTATCACCAGCAAGTTCCGCCCCCTTTCTGATGAAGCTTTCAGCAATCCCAGATTTCTGCATGAAAATACTTAGCATGCCACCGAAAATCGTAATTGTATATGCTTGATGTAATCTAAAAGCGCCTTCTCCAATCACATAAACAAGTATATCATCTAACGGGATGCCACCGATCAAGGCTATAAAAAACGCCATTAGTGGGAGAGCAATAAGCGCAGGGATAACACGCAAGAACATAAGCAAAGCCATTACAATGAAAACTATTACTATCCCAGCAATTGTTAACATCGTTCAATCCTTTTTATTTTTCAAAAATGCTTTAAGCTCATTCGCATCTAAAACCGTAAATTTATCTCCTGATTTCAATTTAAACCCTCTTAGAAACTCTTCAGCGCTAAGTTTTCTCTTCCCTTCGATTTGTAGTTCAAGTATTTGAACTAAATTTAAATCAGTGCATACAGCATATATTTTATCCCTTCTCTCTGAAACTAAAATTTCCCCAGGCTCAGCGTCATTAATTTCAACATCGATTGATGATGGCAGTTTCGTTCTATATATTTTCACAAGTTTTCCGTTTAGAAAAGTAAAAGCACATGGGTTAGGTGAAAGACCTCGAACAAAGTTGTGAACTTGTTGGGCATCTTTTTCACGCCAATTTATCTGGCACATTTCCTTCTTAATTTTGGGAGCAGGAGTTGCAAGCGAGTCATCCTGGGGAAATGTTTGAACAGAGCCCTTTTCAATTAACTTAACTGTTTCAAGAAGTACCTCGGCGCCAAGCCTTGAAAGTTTATCATGAAGTTCACCCGCGGTTTCATCCGGATCTATCGAAATTTTTCTCTGCAAGATTATATTTCCCGTGTCAACTCTTTCATTTATGAAAAATGTTGTGATTCCAGTTTCTCTCTCACCATTAATTATTGCCCAATTTATGGGTGCAGCGCCACGATACTTGGGTAAAAGAGAAGCGTGGACGTTTACAGTGCCAAGCGGTGGAAGGGTGAAAACCTCGGGCGGGAGTATTCTAAAGGCAACGACAACGATCAAATCTGGTGATAAATTTTTTAAAGCATCGATGAATTTTTCATCTTTTAAATTCTCCGGCTGAATAACTTTCAAGCCATGTTCAAGTGCAAAAATCTTAACTGGCGGAGGCGAAATTTTATAACCCCTACCTTTCGGTTCATCAGGCGCTGTTACAACCGCTATAATATCATAATTGTTTTTGATAAGGATATCAAGTGAAGGTATAGCAAACTCCGGGGTTCCCATGAAGATAATTTTCATCTGATTAAACGAAGTAAATTTTTAAATCAAACATCTTTATCGGATTCAGGTTCTGGATTTATAATCCTCTTTGTCCCTGGCACAACTATGGGATAATGAGTTTTAACCTCGCCCTTTTTTATTTTCGCAAGCCTTGGTTTAAGTGTTTTTAACCTAACCGGAGACAAGTAATCAATAAAAAACTTCCCATATAAATGGTCAACCTCATGTTGAACAACCCTCGCAAGAAGTCCCTCGCACTCAATTTCATTTACCTTGAAATCAATGTCTTGATATCTTAAAACAATCTTATCAGGCCTTATTATCTCTGCCCTTATTCCCGGGATACTTAAACAACCCTCTTCCATAACCTCTTCACCGCTTGAATAAATTATCTCTGGATTTATAATAACCATTTTTTTAAAATCTTTATACTCCTCATAAACCGAAAGATCAATCACAGCAAAAGAATATGGAATGCCAACCTGTGTAGAAGCAAGTCCAATTCCATCGGCAACCTCCATGGTTTCAAACATATCCTTTAAAGTTTCAATAAATTTATCATCTATTTTCTCCACCTTTTTAGCCGGTTTTTTAAAAATTGGATCACCATACAAATAAATTGGCAAGATCATTTTTACCTCCATTAGTTTTTTACACTAATCCTATCCAAAGCATTTTTAATTCTCCTTATCGTTGTTTCCTTCCCAAGAACCTCCATTACTTCAAAAAGCCCAGGACTTATTCTCATGCCGGTAATAGCCAATCTTATCGGATGAATTAAGTCACCTGCTTTGATATTCTTTTCATCAGCAAAACTTCTCAACTCCCTTTCAATTACTGGTGCGGTGTAATCTTCTATTTTTTCTATTCTACTGACAAATTCACTTAAAATCTCACTGGTTTTATCTTTCCAATATTTTTCAATACCTTCCCTATCATAGTCAACCGGATCTTCAAAGAAATATTTCCCAAAAGTTACAAAATCTTCGAGAACTTTAACCCTATCTTTCATTAGCGTTATCACTTTTAGCAGATATGTATCATCTTCAAATTTATACCCGTGCTTTTCAACAAATGGTTTTACAAGCTTCAAAAGTTCAACATTTTCTTTTCTTCTAATATACTCACTGTTCATCCACTCAAGCTTTGCTTGGTCAAATATGGCGCTTTTCTTTTGAATTTTTGTAATGTCGAAAGCATCTATTAACTCCTCAATGCTCATAATTTCTCTATTATCACCCGGTGACCAACCAAGAAAGCATAGGTAATTAAACATCGCCTCAGGAAGGAAACCTTTATCTCTGTATTCTAAAACCGCAGTTGCCCCATGTCTTTTGCTCAACCTTTTTCGGTCAGGACCAAGAATTAATGGGACATGTGCAAAAACGGGAATATCCCAACCAAAAGCTTGGTAAATTAAAATCTGTTTTGGTGTGTTTGAAATATGATCATCTCCGCGAATTACATGCGTGATTTCCATGTTATGATCATCCACAACGACAGCCATATTATAAACAGGCGTGTTATCCGAACGAAGTATAATAAAATCATCAATCTCAGAATTTTTAAACCTTATCTCACCATGAACAACATCAAAAAACACAGTTTCACCATCTGGAACTTTAAATCTAATTGTTCGACCTCTTCCCTCTCTTTCGTATTTTAATTTCTCCTCCTCGCTCAGGTAAAGACATTTTCTATCATACTTATATGGAATTCTTTTTTGCTCCGCTTCCTTTCTTTTCATTTCGAGTTCTTCTTCACTGCAATAGCAAAAATAAGCATGGCCCCTTTTGACAAGTTCATAACATGCAGATACATATTCATTTATGTGTTCAGATTGATAGTAGATATCATTGTCCCAGTTAAGCCCAAGCCACTTTAAACCATCAACGATTGATTGAACCATTTCTTCACTTGAACGCTCTCTGTCTGTATTCTCAATTCGTAAAAAGAAATCACCTTTATTTTTTCTCGAAAATAGCCAGTTGAAAATTGCCGTTCTTGCTCCACCTATGTGAAGGTGTCCTGTTGGGCTTGGTGCGAATCTTGTTTTTGTTTTCAATTTGCAATAACGAATTAATTTTTCTTTTTTACCTACGGCTTTGGATATGATGAAAGCTTTCGAGTTAACTCATCAATAGCCTCATCAGTTAAAACTACATCTTCAAGTGCTCCCGAAAGATAATCTTGATATGCACTCATATCAAAAAATCCATGACCAGATAAGTTAAATAGTATCACTTCCTCCTTTTTTTCCTTTCTCGCTCTAATTGCTTCATCTATAACAGCTCTTATAGCATGTGCAGATTCTGGAGCTGGAACTATTCCCTCAGTTTGGAAAAATCTTAAAGCTGCATCAAAAACTTCATTTTGCGTGTAAGCCCTTGCCTCAATAAATCCATCAGCATACAGTTTACTAATTATTGGACTCATCCCATGGTATCTCAAACCACCAGCATGGATTTTAGGTGGAATGAAATCATGCCCCAAAGTGTACATCGGTAAAAGCGGAGTTAATTTACTGCTATCCCCATAATCATAACTATAAATTCCTTTTGTAAGGGTTGGGCATGCTGCGGGCTCAACTGCAAGGACTCGAAGTGTTTTCTTCTTTTCCAAAAACTTGTCAAGCAAAAAAGGAAAAGCAAGCCCTGCGAAATTTGAACCACCACCTACACAGCCGATAACAATAGTCGGATATTCATCGATTTTATCAAGTTGTTTCTTTGCTTCAAGTCCAATTATAGTTTGATGCAAAAGCACATGATTTAAAACGCTACCGAGAGAATATTTAGTTTTCTCATCTGAGATCGCAACTTCAATAGCCTCACTTATGGCAATACCTAAACTTCCCGGGGAATCCGGATCTGCTTCAAGAATTTTTTTACCAACCTGTGTTTCCTCGCTTGGACTTGGAACTACATCAGCACCCCACATTTTCATCAAAACTTTTCTATATGGCTTTTGTTCATAACTTGCCCTTACCATAAAAATTTTACATTCCAAACCAAAATAACTACATGCGAAAGCCAAAGCACTGCCCCACTGCCCGGCTCCAGTTTCAGTTGTTAATCGTTTAACTTCCTCAATTTTACTATAATATGCCTGCGCAACTGCGGTATTCGGTTTGTGGCTTCCAGAAGGGCTAACGCCTTCATACTTGTAATAAATTCTAGCCGGGGTATTGAGTGCCTCTTCAAGAAATTTCGCTCTTATCAAAGGAGTCGGTCGCCACAAAAGATAAACTTTTAAAACTTCTTCCGGTATATCTATCCATTGTTTATCACTTATCTCCTGCTCAATTAAACCTTTAGCGAAAATTATACTAAGTTCATCAACAGAAACAGGTTGGCCAGTTCTTGGATTAAGTGGTGGCTTTGGTTTTTCAGGCATATCGTGGATTATGTTATACCACCTCTTTGGGATTTCACGCTCGCTCAAATAAATACGATTACTTCGCGATGCAATATGTCTTTTTTTCATATCATACAAAGTTTTATTTATAATTCGATGATTCAGCTAATGCAGTTAACCATAAAGTCGCAAGTCGAATTGATGCGCGAGTCATTCTATCGTAAACTAAATCTTTTAACTTTCCTGCCATAATTGAATAATATTCCTCAGAATAAATATATCGCGTTCTACCATCCCTTTTCTCAACTCTGTAAAGCTTCTCAGGAGGAATCAAACTCTTTGCATAATTATCAGCATTCAGTATATCGTTAATAAATTTATAGCTCTCAAGCACAATTCCAAAGGCAAAATTTACCCTATCACCAACAATCGAGTTCCTTTGTAGTTCATTCTTGAGCCTCTTAATATCAAATTTTAACTCATCATTTCGCATTAAATATTTTACAAGTTCAGTCTCAAATCTTGAATGAATCCCAGGCTGATTCGTCAACTGGCCATCGTAATTTTCAGTCACATGCAGAGGTTGATGCGCATCTTCGACATAATGAGCAAGCCACGAGAAATATTTCAGCATCTTTTCTTTATCGTCTTTTGAAATCGAATAAGCCAAACTATCAGTAAAATCACTAATTCTCCAGGGGAGAAATCCATTTTTTTGAACCGTCTCGAAACCAAATTTTTCTATCGCCACTTTCTTATCCCTTGGAAGTTCATTAAAAGGATAGGCACCATACCGATCTATGTCGATGAAATGATTATATTGCTCATCCTTATCTTCACTCCTGACCATATCTGGCTCAATGCACCGTTCAATGATTATGTTTTTATTTTCGGAGAGAAATTTTTTTAAGAAGTCTAATTTGCTTTGCTCTATCTTATTAAACTTATCGAGGTTTAAAATCAAATCAATAGCAACCTCAGTTATTTTTTTATGGCCTTCAAAACCCCAGGGTTGCGCATCTTCAAGCCGTAGGATTAAGAGGACAAGAAAAGCAAGCAAAAATAAAAAGCGAAATAAGTTCTTTATTTTATTCATATTTTCTTGTTTTTTAATTTGCAATAACGAATACATATAGATGCTAAAAAGGTTGCCCCGATGGGCAACCTTATAAAATGATTATCTAATTTTCTTCTTATGCCTCATCTTTCTTCTTCTCTTCTTCCACTTATGCTTGTTCATTTTCTTTTTTCTCTTTTTCCTAAGATTTGGCACGGGCTTTCACCTCCAATAATTTGTTTTAAAATTTATGTTGTTCAAGGATTCGTTTTGCCTTCTGAGCCACTTCTGCTGATGGATTAACATCTATACAGCGCTGAAAATAATCTCTAGCTTTTTCAACATTTCCAGACGCTAAATTTACTATGCCAAGATTATACAATGCAAGTTGATGCTTCGGCGCATAAGTCAAAGCTTTTTCCATTTCAGCAATCGCTTCCTCTACACGGCCAATTTCAAATAAACAAATTCCCATATCAACCCTGGCGTCCGGGTCCGATTCATTTTTTTCAAGATACCTTCTGTAATACTCAACCGCCTGATCAAATATGTGAACATCATGCAAGAGATTTGCCAACCTTAAAGTTGAAGCCATATCATCCGGGTTCGCATTAACCCTTTGGCGCAACCGCTCAATCTCAGCCATTATCTCAGAATTTGTCTCTGGATGTTGAGGAACATCCGGTTTTGATTTTTCTCTGCGGATCACACCATAAGCAATTAACCCAACAAAGGCAATAGCAAGCCCAAGATAAAAAAGTTGATAAAAAGATAATTTAATGCTTTTTCTTTTTTTCCTTGATTTAACCTTTACCTCAGGTTGTTTTGGCTTAATGGACTCCAACTCTAGGGGTTTGAACTCAACCTCTGGAGGTGTTACCTTTTCAGCCGAAGTAAAAGTTCCGGTGAGAACTGAACCACAACTTACGCAAAACTTGCTACCAGGTTCATTTTCAAAACCACAGACATCGCAAATAATTATTTGCTTTTGTTCACCCGAAGGTTGTTCCATATTCAGCAAATTAGCACCACAGTTAAAACAGAATTTTGCGTTTTCAGGCAATACTGTACCACAAACAGGGCAACTTTTTGCGGTCATAATTTAGCAGAATTTAATTTATAATGTTTCACCCTCTCCTGAGCCTTGCTGTTCTTCGGCACTTATATCGGACGACTGAGGCTTAAGACCCTTTTCTTCAAGAATCCTATCTCGCAGGCTTTCAATAACCATCTGTTTAAACTCACGCGTCGGCTTAAAATCCGGAACATACCTATCATCAAGCGGGACTATCTCACCTTTTTTAGGATTTCTGGCTATCCTTGCTTTTCTTTTCACAACTCTGAAGGTTCCAAATCCCCTTATTTGAACATAATCACCTTTCTTCAACGAATCCATGATAATTGCTAAAGCTCCATCAATAACCCTTTCTACTTCTTCAACGGTTAAACCAATTTGCTCAGCTAAAATCTTAACAAGTTCTGTTTTCGTCAATTTCTAACCCTGATTTTATTTTAGAATAAATTCACATCTATACTGCAAAACAGGTTGATTTAAAATAAAATTTTTTATCTCTTCAAGATTTTCGATGGTTTTTGATTCAAAAACCAAATCTAAAATCCCTGGTTTCTTTTTCCTCTCTTTAACAACTTTCGGCTCTCCCTTTATTCCAGCAAGATTTCCTGCAATCTTTATAGCATCTTCAAGAGTTCCAAGTGTATCAACAAGCCCCATTTCAAAAGCCTGTTTACCTGTGAAAACCCTACCATCCGCTATCTTTAAAACATCATCCCTTTTCATTTTTCTCTCCTCAACAACATGGTTCACAAATTGCTCATAAACATCATTTATCACGCTCTGAAAGTATCTTTTTTCTTCATCCGTCAAACCACGATATGGATTCCCCGAATCTTTGAATTTGCCACTTTTTATTATCTCAAACTCTACACCGACTTTATCAAGCAATTTTTTCAAATTTGGAAATTGAGCTATAACCCCTATGCTCCCTGTTATGGTTCCCGGATTTGCAACTATCTTGCTTGCTCCAAGAGATACATAATAACCCCCACTTGCTGCAACTGAACCCATCGAGATGACAACAGGCTTTTTTTCTCTGGCTTTTTTCAACTCCTGATAAATTTCTTCACTTGCTGATACCCCACCTCCGGGCGAATCGACATAAACAACAATAGCTTTAACGGCTGAACTTTTCACATACTTTTTAATCTGTTTTACAATATCTTCCGAGTTAATTATCACACCCTTCAACTCAATCAAAGCAACCTTGTCCTTGCCGGCGATTGCCTCATCCTCAACTTCAGGCTTCATAGAACTAACAAGCGTAAAAAAACCAAGTGCGACAAACAAAACCGCCAATGAGAGTATTATTCCAATTATTCCAAGAAACCATTTTGCTTCTTTACTCATCTCTCAAGCCTATATTAAGTTTTGCTAAGTAAATTTTACAAAAAATTTTATTAAAAACCAATTGAAATTGAAGGCATCTTGCTCCCAAACTTGCTTGGTTTTTATTTTGTGTCGTTGTTTAAAAATTGTATATTTTTTTAAACAGTGAATCCCAATTTGCATTAACGATTCTATGACAGAGCGAATTTTCAAATATCTTACCAAAATACTTGACCCTGAATCCGCTAAACTTATCCTGAAACCATATAAACTTAATATACCACTCACGATCAGAACTAATACACTGAAAACTCAGGCAAACGAATTAAAATCTAAACTTGAGAATAAAGGTTTTAAACTTTTGGAGATTGACCTTGTGCCAGACTCCTTCATAGTTGAAGAAGAGCCTTTCCCTATTTCGAAAACGGTTGAACATTTTGCAGGTTTATTCTATGTACAAAGCTTATCTTCCATGCTTCCCTCGCTTATTCTTGAACCGAAGCCCAATGAGATAATTCTCGACATAGCTTCGGCGCCAGGCTCTAAAACAACTCATATTGCCCAACTTATGAAAAATACAGGCATCATTATAGCCAATGATATTTCATTTGAAAGATTAAAAGTTGTGGCGCATCAAATTGATAGACTTGGAATTTTAAATACTGCTATCACCTCAATTGATGGAAATAGGTTTGGTGCTATCCTTCCCGAAATTTTTGATAAAGCACTTGTAGATGCCCCATGCTCCGCGCTTGGGATAATATCAAAAGCAAATGAAGTTTTAAATTGGTGGAGCATCGATGAAGTTAAACGCCTGAGCAATAAGCAACAACAATTGCTCATAAGCGCGATAAAATCAGTTAAACCTGGAGGCATAATCGTTTACTCAACCTGCACTTTAACCGTTGAAGAAAATGAAATTGTGATTGATTCAATCTTAAAGAAATTTCCAGTTGAAATTGAAGAAATAGAATATAAAAAAGCTGAATTTGATGAAGGCATAACTTCTTATGATGGGCTTCCACTTGACGAAAGATTAAAAAAGGCGGTGCGCATTTATCCTTTCAAAGCGAACACAGAAGGTTTCTTCATAGCAAAATTAAGAAAAACTGATTCAACCTTTTCAAAATCCCCAAAAATTACGGAAATAAACAATGGGAAAACAATCCAGCAGATAAAATTTTTGACAGCAAACGATGAGAAATTAAAATCACCACTTAAGTTTCTAAGTGACGAGTTTGGGATAGAGGAAAAGATATGGGAGGAATTTGCGTTTTACTTCAAAGGTGATGAATTGTGGTTTAGCTCGCTCGACTGGATAAAGTTTTTAACAACTGATTTTTCACTTATTAATAAAAATTTCAAACATCATCTTTTGTCCAGCTTAGTTCAAAGAGTTGGCTTAAAGCTTGCCAAAGCAGTAAAAAATAAACAATGGAAAATTTCAACGAGTGCGCTTCAACTTTTGGCTCCGTTTATCACAAAAAATATAATCGAATTTGAAACCGAAGAACAGGCGCGCACATTCTTAAATGGCGGAACCATTAAAAATTTCCCGTCAAACTTCAATCCAGGGAGCTACATAGCTGTTAAGTTCGATGGCATAATCCTTGGCTGCGGACTTATAACGAAGGAAGGCTTAAAAAGTCAAATTCCAAAAGGGAGACGCTCTTCGGAGGTCGAGGTGATTTAAAATGGACGAGTTAATTTATGGACATAACCAGGAAAAGAATATAGTCGCCGTCCAACAACGCGATGAATCAACCGTCCATGCTTACATTAGAGAAGATGGGAATGTAAGAGAGGAGATAAGAAAATTCTATCCCTTCTTCTTTCTCAATGATAAAACTTACATTGAGGGGTTTTATAAAAAATTTTGGATAAAAAAACTTGCCGGCAACAACTTTTACCAATATGTTTGCGCGTTTGAGGAAATAACGGACATGTGGAATGCAATAAGATACATCCTGCGCAACTACAGCAATAGAAATGCGGTAAAGGTTGAGTCATACACAGATACAGATATAATTTATCTACGCCCTGACCCAGTTCATCAATTCCTACTACAAACTGGAACGACATTATTTAAGGGAATGGAATTTAACGATATATATCGCATTCAGCTTGATATAGAAACATATACAAAACATAGGTTCAGCAATCCTGAGAGAATTGAAGATAGAATTATTGTAATTTCCCTGACCGATAATAGAGGCTGGAAACATATAATTGACGGTCGCAGGAAATCCGAGAAGCAAATGTTAATTGAACTTGTTGAGATAATTCGCAAGAAAGACCCCGATATAATTGAAGGGCATAACATTTTAAATTTCGATCTTCCATATCTTATAAAAAGGGCAGAACTTAACGAAGTTAAACTTTCACTCGGTAGAGATGGAAGCGAGCCAAAAATTACGACGATAACTTACGATCGTGAGACAGTCTTCACAGGCATAGAGATTTACGGGAGACATATAATTGACACATTAATTCTTGTTCAGCTTTACGATTTTGTCAAACGAGAGTTTGAAAGCTATTCCTTGAAATATGTTGCGAAATACTTTGAAATTTCATCCCAAGATCGAATTTACATCCCCGGAGAAAAAATAGCATGGTACTGGGATAACGATCCGGAAAGTTTGATAAAATACGCCACTCAAGATGCCGAGGAAACGGGAAAACTTTCAGAGCTTCTTGCGCCCCCATATTTTTATCTTACTCAAATGTTACCGTTTTCACTTTGGCAGGTCATAAAATCCGGTTCATCTTCTAAAATTGAATCATTGCTTGTAAGAGCATATTTGAAAAGGAGGTATTCGCTTCCAAAACCGGATGTTGGATATCAAACAACGGGTGGTTACACAGATATATTTTACACTGGGGTATTTGAAAATGTTGTTCACGCGGATATCGAATCACTTTACCCATCAATTATGATAAACTTTAAAATTGGACCGAGGAAGGACGAAGCTGGGATCTTTTTGCAGATGCTTGAAAGCTTAACTAAAATGAGGCTCGAGGCAAAACACAAAATGAAAAGCGCGACGACGCCTGAAGAAAGAGCGAAATATGACGCAATTCAATCAGCGTTTAAAATTTTGATCAATTCCTTCTACGGCTATCTTGGTTATAGCAGAGCGATATTCAATGATTATGAGAGCGCCGACAAGGTCACAATGACGGGTCAGAAAATCTTAAAGAAGCTTATCTTTGAGATAACAAATAAAGGTGGAAAAGTTATAGAAGCAGATACAGATGGAATTTACTTCATCCCACCGAAAGAATTTAGCTCCAATGAAGAAAAAGCGCTGGAATTTGTAAAGGATGTCGGTTCAACATTGCCGGAGGGTATAAACCTTGCTTTTAATGGGATTTACAAAAAAATGTTAAGTTATAAAAAGAAAAATTATGCGCTTCTTGATAAAGACGGAAATATAGAAATAAAAGGGGCGTCGCTTATTTCAAGGGGAATGGAGCCGTTTGCGAGAAAGTATATAAGCGAATGCATAAAATTTTTGCTTAACAATGAAATTGAAAAAATTCATGAACTTTACAAATCAATCTATAAATCAATCGCCGAAAGAAAAATAGACATCCTTGAGCTTGCAAAGACAGAAACACTGCGTGAGCGACTCGATAGATATCAAGAGCTTGTTAGGCTTGGAAGAAGAAACAGAAGTGCAGCTTATGAACTTGCGATCGCAAGCGGGAGAAATTATAGACAGGGTGATAAAATAACCTACTATATCACCGGTTCAACTCCAGATGTTCGTTCATTTGAAAATTGTAAACTTGTTGAGGATTGGAACCCTTTAAAGAGGGATGAGAACATACAGTATTATCTTGCAAAATTAAACGAATATACCAAAAGGTTTGAGATATTTTTCAAGCCGGAGGATTTCAAAAAGATTTTTTCTTTGAGCGATGGTTTAAATTTTGATGATGTTCAGATAATCATAAAAAAACTTTCAAAGGAAATTGAAGTTGATTAAGCGACCTTTTGCTTTTTATTTCTTTCAAACCACTCTTTAATAAAATTAACGATTTCAGTTGTTAAGGTTCCAGGTGTAAAGATTTCAGCAACTCCCATTTCCTTTAACTTTGGTATATCTTCATCCGGAATTATCCCCCCACCGACTAAAAGGACATCATCAAGCCCTTTTTCTTTCATGAGACTAATTATCTTCGGGAAAATTGTCATGTGCGCCCCACTTAAAATGCTAACCCCGATCACATCAACATCTTCTTGAATTGCAGCTGAAACTATCATCTCAGGAGTCTGCCTCAAGCCAGTATAAATCACTTCCATCCCAGCATCCCTAAGCGCAGCTGCCACTACCTTGGCTCCCCTATCATGCCCATCAAGTCCAGCTTTTGCTATTAAAACTCTTATTTTTCTTTCCATCTGATTTTCTATTTTTGTTTTTCAACTTGCAATAACAAATTTAAAAAATGTAACTGATTTTTTCAAACTCAACTTGATTTTCTCACCCATTTTCATTATCATTGTAAAAAACCGACCACAGCACAAAGATGAAAAAAATTTCTTTCTGGTTAAAAGCTGGAATCATTGTTTTAATTACAATCCCAATGGCAATCATCACCTTTTTACTTCTCCCTTTTAACTACAAAGGCAAAATTTATCATTTCATGGCAAAAATTTGGTCGAAAATTATTCTCGCAATTTTCAATGTCAAAGTTAAAGTTAAAGGCCTTGAAAATATCTCAAGTAAACAAAATTACATCTACATTTCAAACCATGCAAGTGCAATGGATATACCAGCGCTTATCTCTGGCATACCTGATCAAATTAGATTTCTTGCAAAACAAGAGCTCGGTAGAATACCACTATGGGGATGGCTTTTAAAACATGGTGGCTATATTCTAATTGACAGAAGGAATCCCAAGAGAGCAATAAGAAGCGTTCAAAAGGCAATTGAAAAAATTAAAAGCGGTGTCTCCGTTCTTGTTTTTGCTGAGGGAACCCGAAGCGTTGATGGTGAACTTCTACCATTTAAACGAGGTGGCTTTATGCTTGCAATTAAATCAAAAACACCTGTTGTCCCAGTTACAATTTTTAACAGTCACAATATAATGAGAAAACATAAACTTGAAGTAAATCCAGGAACTATCGAAATTATGATCGACAAACCTATTCCAGTTGATGAATTTTCAGGCAGGGACGGAGAAACTAAACTTATGGAGTTAACTCGAAGCGTGATCGAAAAAAATTTAAAAACAAAAATAAAATAACATCATGCCAGTCACCATTAAAGATGTTGAATATATAGCAAACCTCGCAAGGCTTGAATTTAAAGAAGAGGAAAAAGAAAAGTTTACAGAACAATTTAACAGAATTCTTGAATACATAGATAAACTTAATGAACTTGACACAACGGATGTTGAACCACTTTACCACGTCATTGACTTAAAGAATGTTTTTCGCGAGGATATTGTAAAGGAAAGCTATCCTCGTGAGGAGATATTAAAAAACGCACCATCCAGGACCGAGTTTTTCTTTAAGGTTCCAAAGGTAATTCAGGTAGAAAAACCCCAAAAAGAGAATGAAGATAAAGAACAAAGTTAAGTTATGCCTCGAATCATTGGAGTAATACCCGCAAGGTATGCCTCGAGTAGATTTCCAGGGAAACCACTCGCAGATATACTTGGTAAGCCAATGATAAGGTGGGTTTACGAGAACGCGATGTCATCAAAATTGATAAATGATGTTTATGTTGCAACAGATGATGAAAGGATTTTTAATACCGTTAAAAATTTTGGTGGAAATGTGATCATGACACCCTCTGAGATTCCGACCGGAACAGACAGAATAGCTTACGCTGTTAGAAACATCGATGCGGATATAATTGTAAACATCCAAGGTGATGAACCTTTGATCTCTGGAGATATGATTGATTCCGCTATAGAGCCATTTTTAAAAGAAGAAGATAACGATATTGATATTTCAACACTTGCAGTTAAAATTACAGATGTTGAAACCCTTTTCAACCCAAATGTTGTGAAAGTTGTTTTCGATAAAAAAAATTTTGCGCTTTATTTCTCGCGAAGCCCAATTCCGTTCTGCAGGGATGCGCAGAGAAGAGATGAATGGTTAAAATTAGGAGTTTATTACAAACACATCGGCATTTATGTTTATAAAAGAAATGCCCTTTTTAAGTTTGTAAACTTAAAAACATCAAAACTTGAAGAATTGGAAAAGCTTGAACAGTTAAGGGCAATTGAAAATGGGATGAGAATAAAAGTTGTGATAACTGATAAAGACACAATAGGTGTTGATACATCTTCCGATATTGAAAATGTGGTTTCTATTTTAAAACAAAAAAACGAGTTTTTAAAATGACCAACAAAAAAACGAAATATATTTTCGTCACTGGTGGAGTTGTCTCATCGCTTGGGAAAGGAATAGCATGTGCATCTCTTGGGCTTTTGTTGAAAGCAAGGGGTTTAAAAGTTACAATCCAAAAATTTGATCCGTACATAAATGTTGATGCTGGAACAATGAATCCATATCAACATGGCGAAGTCTATGTAACGGATGACGGAGCCGAAACCGACCTCGACCTTGGACATTACGAAAGATTTCTCGACATAAGCATGTCAAGGTTAAACAACACAACAACAGGACAAGTTTACCACGAGGTCATAATGCGCGAAAGGAAAGGTGATTATCTTGGTGCAACTGTTCAGGTTGTTCCACATATAACAGACGAAATTAAAAGGAGAATTACCCTGATCGCAAATGAAGATGATTATGATGTTATCATAACTGAAATTGGCGGGACAGTTGGAGATATAGAAGGTCTCCCTTTCCTTGAAGCGATAAGACAATTTATGCTTCAAGTTGGGAAGCAAAATGCAATTAACATACATGTGACTCTTGTACCTTATATAAAATCAACAGGTGAGCTTAAAACAAAACCGACACAACACAGCGTAAAAACATTGCTTGAAATTGGAATTCAACCTGACATTTTAATCTGCAGGACAGAAAGACCTTTAACCAAGGAAATAAAAGAGAAAATCGCTCTTTTCACAAATGTCGAGCCAGAGGCGGTGATCCAAGGAATTGATGTTGAATCAATCTATGAAGTCCCGCTGATCTTTTATGAAGAGGGGCTCGATAATATTGTTCTTAAAAAGTTAAACATATCAGCCAAAGAGCCAAACTTGACAGAGTGGATAAAATTTGTTGAAAAGATAAAAAACCCAAAAGATAGCGTTGAAATTGCAATCTGTGGGAAATATACAGAATTGAGAGATGCTTATAAAAGCATAATAGAGTCATTCGTTCACGCTGGTGCTGAAAACGAATGCAAAGTCAATATAAAGTGGATAAAGGCTGAGGATATTGAAAAATACGGTGCGGAGAAATTTCTAAAAGATGTTCATGGGCTTTTGATCCCTGGAGGTTTTGGGGAGAGAGGAGTTGAAGGTAAAATTAAGGCAATTCAATTTGCCCGTGAAAATGAAATTCCATTCTTTGGTATTTGCCTTGGCATGCAATGCGCTGTGATTGAATTTGCGAGAAATGTGTGTGGTTTAAAGGATGCAAATAGCACGGAGTTTAATCCAGCAACTCCATATCCTGTGATCGACCTTTTACCTGAGCAAATGGGGATTCAAATGAAGGGTGGAAGTATGAGGCTTGGTCTATATCCAGCGGTTTTAAAACCGGGCACAAAAGCATATGCAGCTTACGGAACTGATAGAATAAACGAAAGGCATAGGCACAGATATGAACTTAACAATAAATTTAGGGAAATTCTTGAGGCAAACGGGATGATTTTCAGCGGTCTTTCACCAGACGGTTCACTTGTTGAGATAATCGAAATTCCAAACCATCCATGGTTTGTCGGGGTTCAATTCCATCCCGAACTCAAATCAAGGGCGACAAAACCCCATCCGCTCTTTCGAGATTTTGTAAGGTCTGCTCTTGAATTCAAAAGGAAAAAAGCAAAAACTTTTGAAGAAACAAATGTAAATGCCAAAGTTTAGCTTTGATGCAAAAACAAAGCAAACTTTAAGAAAAATCTTCAGGTCAAATGAAAAGTCAATTGAGAATTTTGAAAATCTTGTTAATAACTTTATAGATTCGACCGCAAGATTTGACCTTATAGATAAATTTATCGAAAACTTTATCTCCTCCCTTACCTTCTCACCAAATCCAGAGCAAAGTTTAAATAACTTCATTCGTTTCATCGAGAACTCGTTTAGCAAATCATCCCTTTATAAAGAGTTTGCCCTTCACCAGCAAATGTTGAAAATCTTGCTCACAACCTTTGGATACTCCCAATACTTTGCAGATATACTTGTGCGCGACCCCGAACTATTCCACTGGCTCACATCAACAAATGCCCTCGACAAAAAGCTATCAAGAGAAGATTATTTAAACGAGGGGAAAAATTCAATCTCATATTTTCAAAGCGTTAAAAATAAACTTAATGCATTAAGGCGATTTAAACGAAGGGAGATTTTGAGAATTGGCTTACGCGATATCCTCGGCATCGCCAATTTTGAAGAAACCGTCACATCTTTATCTGATCTTGCTGAAGCGATAGTTGAAATTTGTCTTCAACTTGCGATTGAAGAAACAAGAAAAAAATTTTCATCCTTTCCTGAAACTGAATTTTGCATAATTGCCCTTGGTAAACTTGGGGGAAAAGAATTAAACTACAGCTCGGATATAGACCTGATCTTTATTTACAATCGAGATGGGGAGCTAAAGATTAATGGTGAAGTTATCTCTTATTACGAAATATTCAATCGTCTCGTCTCCACTCTCATAAATTTTCTCTCAGAGAAAACCGAGGAAGGTTCTCTTTATAGAGCCGATTTCAGGTTAAGACCCGAGGGGAGCGCAGGTTCACTGGCTCGTTCTTTACTTGGTTATTTAACATATTATGAAGTTTACGGGAAGATATGGGAAAGACAAATGCTGATCAAAGCGAGGCCCATCGCTGGTGATTTAAACTTCGGCTGGAAATTTTTAAACATGCTTGATTCATTTATTTACCCAAGTTCGTTCTTGGATAACCCGATCCGTGAAATTGCTAAGATAAAAGCCAAACTTGAAGCGATCTCAACAAGTGAATACGATATCAAACTGCGACGGGGTGGAATAAGGGATATTGAGTTTATAGTTCAAACTCTCCAGCTTTTAAATGCTGGAACTTTACCTGAGCTGAAAACACAAAATACATTAAACGCAATTGAAAGACTTTCAAACTACGGATTGCTGACAAAAAGCGAGGCAAAAATACTAACCGAAAATTACATCTATTTCCGAAGAATTGAACATATACTTCAAATGTCGCATAACCTTCAAACCCATACAATTCCTCTCGAAACCAACATTTTGACGATGCTCGCAAAAGCGATGAAAAACTACGAAAAAAAGGACAAAACAATTTCATTCCCCACCCCATCTATCCCCGAGTGGAAAACTTTTAAACATGAGCTTGACGAGAGATTTGAAAGCGTAAGAAAAATTTATGAGCGAATCTTTGGAGTTGAAGCAAAGCCAGAACTTTTCATCTCGGACATAATCGATGATGAGATCGCAAAGGGGAGACTTAAAAAATTTTTTTACGATATGAACTTCAGAGATGTTGATAAAGCGATGAGAAATATTAAGTTTCTATCAAAGGGGAAACTTATCACTGGGGAAATAATTTTCAGCACGGCAGAGGAAAATTCCTTCGCAAAGGTTTCTTCAATTATCCTGAACGAAATATCAAAAACCATAATCCCAGATATCACACTTGACAATTTCAGAAAAATCGCCGAAGGTTTCAGATATTCAAAGTCATTTTACGATTTGCTCTTAAACGATTCATTTAGAAAAATCATACTTAACATTTCTCAATTCAGCCCAAGATTTTCAAACTTGCTTTCGTTTAAAACCCATCTTCTTGACATTTTGCTATCTGAAAACAATTTGAGCAAAGATAAAAAAACGAGTGAAGTTTTTGAATTTTTTAAACATCTCGATGTTTTTAACCTTCACGATTTCAAATTCTTGAACGAGATAAGATTGCTTGTTTTGAACCTTGATGGTTTGATCGATTTTCAGCGCCTTTCAAAAGAGTTAACAGAGCAAGCTGAGTTGGTGTTAAATAAATTTTTCTTCGAAAATTTTGATGATGACGAAAGGCAAAGGATTGCAATATTTGGGCTCGGGAAATTTGGATCCGAGGAAATGAATTTTGATTCGGATATTGATCTGATGTTTATAACCGATGAAAGAAGAGCGGAGAAATATCAAATTTTAACAGCGAAATGTGAAAATTTAGTAAGTCAGATGACAACCATTGAAATTGAAAAACTTTATGAGGTTGATGTTCGGCTTCGCCCCGAGGGAAGAAATGCGCCTATACTTGTGAATTTTGAATATTTTGACTCATATCTTAAAAATCGAGCGGAGTTCTGGGAAATTCAAGCATTTACAAGGACAAGATTTATCGCGGGCAATCCGCAAATTGCGGAAAAAATCCTTGGGTTAATTCACGACAGAATTTTAAAAATTGAATTCACAAAATCACTTGAACAATACATATTCCAAATGCGCGAGAAAATGGAGCAAAACATAAAATATGGTGGGATGGACATAAAATTAAGTTCGGGAGGTTTGACAGATATTGAGTTTATCGCACAGATATTACAAATGAAGCACTTGAAAAAATTTGGAAAAATAGAAAGAAGCACAGTAAAAGCGCTGGAGAACTTAACTAAATATGGCTTTTTAAAAGAAAGTGAACGCAAAACTTTAATTGCAAATTATGAATTTTACAGGGAGATTGAAAAGTTTACACGCGTTTCGTTAGGATCAAAATCAAATCTCATCCCCGACGAACCAGAAAAACTTGAATACCTTTCGCTATGCCTTGGGTATAGATTTCCTGATGAATTCGTTGACTCAATAAAGAGTAGGATGAAAAGAACAAGGGAGATCTTTCAGACTGTCATTGAACGAATCACTCACCAATGATTTTAATTATAACCCTTTTCTTTCTCTGGCCATCAAATTCAGCGTAAAAAACCTGTTGCCATGGTCCAAAATCAAGTCGTCCATCCGTGACAGGGATTATGACCTCGTGATGAATAAGTAAACTTTTGAGATGCGCATCTGCGTTTGTTTCGCCCGTTCTATGATGCTTATAATTTGGGTTAAATGGGGCAAGTTTTTCAAGCCACTCAGTTAAATCTTCGATCAGTCCATCCTCATCATCGTTCACAAATACGCCAGCGGTGACATGCATAGCTGAAACAAGGCAAAACCCTTCCTTTATACCGCTTTTTTTCAAAGCCTCATTTACTTTATCGGTGATATTAATTATCTCACGCTTATTCTTGGTGTTAAAAGTTAGATATTCCGTGTAAGATTTCATCTTTGTCCATTAGATTTGTTTTAAAAAACTGATATAAGTTTAAAAGTGAAAGGTTCAAGTTTAAAATTAACAAAATCTTCAACCTTAGCTTCGCCAATTTTATCTTCAAAGACATCGTAAAATTTAACTTTTCCATTCTTAATTTTCTTCTTCAAAACCTCATCAATTTGCAACTTCGTCGTCACTCCCCAAGTTGAAAGATTCGCAATCGAGAGAACCGTTTCATCTTTATATTTTCTCCAGAAAGCATAAACCTTGTCATCGTTAAGCGTTTTTGCCTTTATCATCTCACCTCTCCTCAACGCAAGCGAATTTTTTCTAAAGTTAAACAATTTTTTGTAAAATGAGTAAAATTTCATTCCCCTCTTGCTTACGCTGTCCCTTGACATCACCTGTTTCTCGAACAACGAAAGGTTTGTGGTATCTCCATATTCCTGTCCGTTATAAATGAGTGGAACACCTGGAATTGTATTAACTATAAAAGCTGAAACAAGCGCTCCATCCTCACCAAAAAATTTAACAGCTCGCGGTTTATCATGGTTTTCATTAAAGCGCAATCTCAAAGAACCTTTTGGAAATTTATACTTCTCACTTTCAAGAACATTATCAAGGACAGATGGAAGATGTCCATTTCTTATTATCCTTGCCAGTGCATCATAAACATTCCAACTATAAGTTAGGTCGAATGCTTCCAAATGTTGTTCGGGCAAACTACCCTCAGCAAGCATCATCACAGGCTTAATTTTGTCAAGTTCTTTTCTTACTTCATTCCAAAAATCAATCGGAACAAGTTCAGCAACATCACACCTATAGCCATCGATGTCAAATTCTTTTACCCAGTATTTCATCATCTCAATCATATATTTTCTCAACTCAGGGTTATCGTAATTTAAATCCGCCACATCCGTCCAATCAGAATTTGGTGAAATGATCTCATTTTTATCGTTCTTAACATACCATTCAGGATGTTCAATGATCAACTTGTTGTCCCATGCAGTATGATTTATAACAAGGTCAATTATAACCTTGATCCCATTTTCATGTGCAGTTTTGACCAGCGATTTAAAATCTTCCGCTGTGCCGTATTCGGGATTGATACCATAATAATCTTTCACTGAATATGGGCTTCCAAGCGTCCCTTTTCTTTTGACCTCACCGATGGGATGAATTGGCATCAACCAAATCACATTTACCCCAAGTTCTTTAAGTCGTGGAATTTCACGCTCTATCTCTTTAAATGTTCCTTTTTCAGAAAAAGCTCTTGGAAAAATCTCGTAAATAATTGCATCTTTAACCCATTCTTCGCTTTTTCTTGCGTTTTTATAGTAAAATTCCCCTTTCAAAAGATCCTCAATTTCAGAATATTCAACTATTGCCACTGGTTTATAAATCCCACCAGGTCCACCATGGTCAATCACCATAACAACAAGTTCATTCAATCCCTGTTTTAAAAATTTTGTCACATCAAAATAAAACTCATCGCTATATCCACGATGTTCGCCGACAAATTCACCATTTAACCAAACCCCGCAGTCATCATCAACCCCGCCGAAAAAAATCGCATATTTTTTTCGCTTGTCAATTCGCTCAATCTCAAAACTTTTATAATACCACGCAATCCCATCATAACTTGAAAAGTTTGAGTACCTATCCCAGAAATCTGGAACCTCCACGCTCGCCCAATCGCTTCGATCAAAGTTAGAAGAATACCAAAATTGTGAAAGTCCAACATCATCAGGGTCAATTTTAAACTTCCATTCGCCTTTGAGCTCAACCATTGTTTTAATGCCAGTAGTATATTTTGAAACGGAGCAGGAAAGTAGAAAGGGTAAAAGTAAGATTAATAGACGAACGATCACTTTATAACTACCATTTTTCTTATCTCATATCCTTTTTGAGTTTGAAGCTTGTAAAGATAAATTCCGCTTGTAATCTCATCCACTTTTATATTCCCAAGATTGAACGAAACTTCATGCTTTCCTGCATTTTGAAATCCATCTACTAAAACTGCGATCTCACGCCCAACGATGTCATAAACGGTAAGTTTAACATAAGTATCGCTGAATAGAGTATAAATTATCTTTGTTTCAGAATTAAATGGGTTGGGGAAATTGCCAATAATTTCAAAGTCTTTTTTCAAACCAACCCCAACTTTAATCTCATCCGAAAACTCAAAACTTCCATCTTTGTTAATTCGCTTAACCCTATAAAAGTAAACTACATTGTCTTCAACATCTACATCAACAAATGTATATTTATTGAAATCAGATGCTAAGATTTGGTAAACTGGCTGGAACTGCCCATCTTTGATTTTTCTTTCAAGGACAAACCTACTTACAAATTCAGGATCTTCCACTTCCCAACTTATATTAATTTTACCCTCTTTTAATTCCGCATTAACTTTTACCCCCGAAGAATAAATCGGTGCCGATGATGGGACGAATTTAACAGCGTTCGTTTCAATATTGCTTACATTTCCAATTACGTTTACTTCTTCATTTTCAAACTTCAGAAGGAAAAGCACATTGGTATCAACTTTAACGAAATAACGCCAGAGACGCTCCACCAACTCAGGTTTAACATTTTTGAAAAAAACAATCTCATCAATCAATCCTTTTTCAATTTTTACACTTGGACGATTTATTTCGAACTGCGATAAATTTGGTATAAAAATCTCATCAATCTTATCACCATCGACATAAAGCTTTAAAATATCACCAGGCTGATTTGCGGTTATCACAATGCAATGCCATTCCCCATCGCTTACAAATTTTGGAAATGTTATCTCATACTTTCCAATCGAACTGTTCATTGCGACAAAAATGCTACCAAATTTTAACCCAACGCTTGCAAAACTTTTATCAAAAGTTGATTCCAAAGTAATTATCTTGCCCATCATCGATGTTGTCTTCAGCCAGAACAAAAGTGTAAAGCCTTCCTTGCCAGTAAATTTATCGTTCAAGTTAAACTTGATAAATCCATCTTTTTCAAATTTAGCGCATAAGCCCGCTGTTTTATCCGAATAGTTTTTAACCTTAATGTTAACTTTATGCCCTTCGGCTTCCATTGGTTCAAAAATTAAAGAATCAGAAGAAATTTTTATAGGTAAAAAATTCAGCCTGATTTCATCGGATGATTTTGTGCTCATCACAAAAGCATAACTTCTTAGAACAGACGAATGCTTGAGCGTGTCTAAAAAGATAAATATTTTTTGAACGGGAAAGTTTTTCTGTAAATACTCGTTTAATGCAAACGGGGGATTTGCTTTAAGGGGTTCAATATTTATAGAACTGTCCTCAAAAATGAAAGACTCAGATAGATTAACTTCACCTTCACTCGAAGCAATGATTAAAATTGTATCTTCAGGTTCTGCGTAAACGTTTAACTTCACAGCAAATTTTTCGCCCTTTACAACTTCGTCTGGATATTGAATCAGGGAAATCTTTTGAGCGAATAGCGGGGAAATAATCAATGTCAAAATAAGAAACGAAGTCAAGAGAGCCTTAAAGTTCAAATCATTATGCATTGAATCTTTATCATCGTCCATAACGATGCAGAAAAATTTTGTTTTCACCTCATCTTTCTCAAAAACTCAAGTCGATCTTTCAATTGTGATGCGGGGACAAGAAGTTTATCCTTACCAAAAATTGCTTCTTCTCTACTTGTAAAGACAAGTTCATATTCCTTGCTCATGACGATCGCCTCTTCAGGACAAACCTCTTCACATAGCCCGCAGTAGATGCAACGAAGCATGTTTATTTCAAACTTTTTCGGATATCTCTCTTTATCAAGCCCAGTTTCATCAGCCACTACTTCAATTGCAAGTGCAGGACAAACCCTTGCACAAAGCCCGCAAGCCACGCACCTTTCAACACCTGTTTCATCATCTACAACAAGCACAGGTCTTCCACGAAACGAAGCTGGGGGTTGCCATTTTACATCAGGATATTCAAATGTAAACTTCGGCTTAAATATCTGACGGAATGTGATGCTTAAACCTTTGAAAATTTCTGGAAGATAAAGTCTTTCAAGAAGGTTTAGATTTGACTTCCGTTTTATTTCCCTTGTCTTTGGTCTTCCATTTATTTTAATTTCACTCATTCTCAAACCAAATTTTTATTTTTAAAGAATGATCTTAACAAGTCCAGTCACAAGAACATTTAAAAGCGCAAGTGGCAACAAAACTTGCCATCCCAACCGCATAAGTTGATCATATCTGAACCTTGGCAATGTCCATCTGACAAGCATGAAAAGAAAGATTATCACAAAAGCCTTCACAAAAAATACGATCACTTGCAAAATACCCGCAAGATTTGGATTCATGCCACGGTAAATATCAAAAAACGGGAAATACCATCCACCAAGATAAAACGCCGTTACCAACAAACTTGCTGTTATTATGTTCGTATATTCTGCAAGATAAAAAGCACCAAACTTCATCCCAGAATACTCTGTGTGATAACCTGCAACAAGTTCAGGTTCCGCCTCAGGTAAATCAAAAGGTAGTCTATTTGTTTCAGCAAAAGCAGAGACAAGAAAAATTATAAATCCAACAGGTTGATAGAAAATATTCCAAACATTTGCCTGCGAACGTATGATTTCATCAATTTGAATTGACCCAGCAACAAGGACAACTCCAACAAGTGAAAGTCCAAGCGATAACTCATAACTTATCATTTGCGCTGAAGCCCTTAAAGCACCAAGAAGCGAATATTTGTTATTTGATGCCCACCCACTCAAAGTTACACCGTAAACACCAATTGAGCTCAATGCGAGTATATAAAGAAAACCAACGTTTACATCAGCAAGTATAAGTTTAATTTCCCTTCCTCCAATTACCAAACTTTCTCCAAGTGGCAAAACAGCAAAAACACTATAAGCAACAAAAAGTGAAATTATCGGTGCAATTGTGTGTAAAGTTCTGTCCGCATTTGCTGGTATTATCTCCTCCTTGAAGATAATTTTTATAACATCAGCAATCGGTTGAAATAGTCCGAAAGGTCCAACTCTATTTGGACCGAGACGATCTTGAATAAACGCTGAGATTCTTCTCTCAACATACGTCAAAGCAGCAGAAGCAGTTAAAAAAAGAATTATGAAAATCGCTGATTTCACAATTATAATTAAAAGTGTTTCCATGTGCTTTGAAACTTTAATTTTTGTTGATGTTAACTTTAAATTTCAACAGATGTAACTTTCTTACTTGCCAAATTTATCATCGCACCCTCATCACCAATTGACTCATAAGTTAAACCTTTGAACTCGCGAACAGTCTGAGAGAGATCATTAAACACATCTTCGACTTTCTCATAATTAAATTTCACTCCAAGATTACTTGCAATTTGCGAAATTACCCACCATGATGGCTTAACATTTCTTCTTTCCCCACTTGACCATCTATCAAATTGAGTCCCAAATTTAAACAATCGAGATAGCGCAAGCTTAGATTTATCAATTTCTCCCGTATTTGGCCTTGCTTCGCCAAATTTTCTCGGCTTATAAACCATATACGGTTCGACATCTTTTGGAAGAACCGCGATATTTAGCTTCTGAACCCGCCCTTCAAAGTTGGTAAAAGTTCCTTCCTTCTCAGCAAATGATGCGCTCGCAAAAACAACAGTTGCCTTTTCAACGGTTTTATTCCAATTGGTTGCATGGACAATTACATCTACCCCATCAAGCAAATTGTAAATCTCATCATTTAAAACAATGTCATCATCCATCACATAGATAACTTTAAACTTTTTCGTCCTTAAACCTTCAACTATCGATTCGAAACCAAATCCATCACTTGCCCCGATGCCGACGAGCCTCGCTCCAGTTGAATTGGGAGTTTTATCCGCTCTGATCAGAAAATCATCTTCATCACCATCCTTCACATGGCTCAAAAAATCAATGTATTTTGCCTTGAGAACAGACTTAGCAAATTTTCGCAAAGCGAAGTTATCTTCATTCGTCGCATAAGCAGAACCAATAACCGCAACTTCATCTGGTTTGACATCTTTCAACAGAGAAACCGCCTTTTCAATCGCAACATCCCACTCAACTTCAACAAGTTCACCATTTTGGCGAACCATCGGCGATTTTATCCTATCATCCGAGTTCACAGGTTTATAAGTAAATCGTCCGTAATCACACATCCAATATCTGTTAACTTCCATATTTACCCTCGGAGTTATCCTCAAAATCTGGTTATTTCTAACCCAAAGATATACATTACATCCTCTCGCACAACCTGGGCAGATACTGCTAACTGCAGTCATGTTCCAAGTTCTTTCTTTAAATCTGAAATCTTTTGATGTTAGAGCACCAACTGGGCAAATATCAATTATATTCATTGAGTAAGGATTATCAACTCGCTTCCCAGGGAAAGTGGTCAGAACTACTCTATCCCCTCTTTGAATAAAGGTCAATTGTGGATCTTTTACAATCTCATCAAAAAATCTTATACATCTTGAACACATTATGCATCTTTCAACATCAAGAACGATATTCGGACCAAGTGGGACTCTCTTCGGCTTGTGAACTTTCTCCTCATCAAATCTGCTGTGTCCAGGTCCGTAAATATATGTATAATTCTGAAGTTTACATTCACCAGCCTCATCACAAATTGGGCAATCAAGCGGATGATTGATAAGAATAAACTCAAGAACGGCTTGTCTTGCTTTTTTAACTTTCTCATTTTGCGTATAAACAACCATCCCATCCATCACTCGCGTTGCACAGGCGATCACAAGCTTTGGCATCTTTTCAACCTCAACCAAACACATTCTGCAATTTCCAGATATTGAGAGAGCAGGATGATAACAAAAGTGTGGGATATCAATGCCAAGTGCTTCTGCCGCTTGAAGAATGGTTATTCCATCCTTTACTTCTGCTGTTTTACCATCTATTGTTATCTTCGCCATTTGATTTCCTAAATTTTATTTTGTTAATCAAACTTAATTAAGTCTTCAATCGGTGTATATTCAAGTCCAAATGCTTCTGCCACACCTTTATGTGTAACTTTGCCTTCAATTATATTAACACCCCTTCTCAACTCTTTGTTCGTCTTTATGGCCATCTCAAAACCTTTATCAGCGAGTTCAATCACATATGGAAGTGTGGCATTCGTAAGAGCAATTGTTGATGTCTTTGGAACAGCGCCGGGCATATTTGCAACGCCGTAATGAACAACGCCATACTCAATATACACCGGATCATCATGTGTCGTTGGTCTTATAGTTTCAATGCATCCACCTTGGTCAACTGAAACATCGATTATTACTGCTCCTTCTTTCATTTGTGCAACTAATTCTTTTGGCACAAGCTTTGGTGCTTTTGCCCCCGGTATTAAAACTGCGCCAATCAAAACATCAGCTCTGCGAACTGCCTTAGCAATATTATACTCATTTGAAGCCATTGTTATAACATTTTTCGGCATTATATCATCAAGATATCTCAACCTCTGCAAGTTAACATCAAGTATTGTAACCCTTGCCCCAAGCCCGGCAGCAATTTTCGCTGCATTTGTGCCAACAACTCCACCTCCAATTATCGCAACATCAGCAGGTTCAACACCCGGAACCCCACCCAACAAAACTCCACGTCCACCCATAGATTTCTCAAGATACTTCGCTCCCTCCTGTGGTGCCATCCTTCCCGCAATCTCGCTCATCGGCTCAAGCAAAGGCAAAGTCCCGTCATCCTTTTGAACAGTCTCATAGGCAATGGCTATACATCCTGACTTAATAACAGCCTCAGTCAACTCGCGACTCGCTGCGAAATGGAAATAAGTGAAAACAATTTGTCCCTTTCTCAAAAGATTATACTCATAATCGATCGGCTCCTTCACCTTGACTATCATATCAGCTTCAGCATAAATCTCACGGGGATCCGAAACAATTTCAGCACCAGCATCCCTGTAAAGCTCATCGCTAAATCCACTCCCAAGCCCAGCTCCTTTCTCAACCAAAACAGTATGACCGTGAGCCTTAAGAATTGAAACACCAGCAGGTAAAAGTGCTACTCTGTTTTCCATCCTTTTAATTTCTTTTGGAACTCCTACTATCATTAGTTCCTTCTCCGTTTATTTTTTAGATGGGTTGATGATAACTGTTGTAAATTTTTCCTTCCTCAAAGTTTCAATCGCCACTTCACGAATTTCATCAGGTGTGATCCTTCCAATCTTTTTTATAACTTCACTCACATCTGAATACCTGCCATCATAAACAAGTTCTATCTGTGCAAGCCTTTGCATCCTATTTGACATGCTTTCTAAACCGATTAAAATAGAAGACTTCACCTGCTCCTTAGCCCTCTTCAATTCATCCACAGAGACACCGTTCTTAACAATTGAATTAAACTCCTTCCATACTAATTCAATCGTCTTCTCCACATTCTTTCTGTCACATGCAAAATAAACACCAAAAACCCCCGAATCTTTAAACATCGTGTAAAATGAATAAATTGAATACACGAAACCATATTTTTCCCTTATATTCTGGAACAATCTTGAACTCATCCCATCGCCAATGATCGTGTTAAGAAGCAGCAAATGATCCCGCCATTTATCTCTAGCCCCAAAAGTAGCAGTCCCAATACAAACATGTGATTGACTTGAAGGTCTTTCAATAACATAGTTAACTGCCCTCATTCCCTCTGGTTTTCTTCTAACATTGACAAATCCATTTTTATTCGTCGCTGTGAAAAACTTATCAACATATTCAACAAGTTTATCATGGACGAGATTTCCAGCAGCTGATACGACAATGTTACTTGGATTATAAAATTTTCTTAAATGTTCAAAAAGTTTCTCCCTTGTAAATCCACTGACGGTTTCCCTCGTTCCTATTATAGGCAAGCCAAGTGGATGTGGATGATAAATCTGATATTCAAGAAGGTCACCAATATAATCCTCAAAATCATCCTCAACATCTTTTATCTCTTCATAAACAACTTTCTTCTCCTTTTCGATTTCCCTTTTATCAAATGTCGGATTTTGAACTATATCCGCAAGTATCTCAACTCCCTCTTTTAAATGTTCGCTCAAAACCCTGACATAAAAACAAGTATTTTCCTTTGTTGTGAAGGCATTCAAATAACCCCCGATATCCTCGACAAATTCGGCAATTTCCCTTGCACTTCTTTTCCCCGTTCCTTTGAAAACCATATGCTCTATGAAATGAGTTATACCATTGTCCAAATCACTTTCATCCCTCGAACCAACATCAACCCATACCCCCAAGGAGACACTTTTAACATGCGGTATTGATTCAGAAACAACCCGAATGCCGTTACTAAGAACAGTTTTATTGTAATTTGAAGTTGCTACCTGAGTCTTTTCTTTCTCAACTACAACTGATCGAGACTTTCTCATTTCAAAACTTATATCTTTCAAAAATTTATCTTTACGATTTACTCAAAATATACCAATACAATCTTAAATAATCAAGCAAAAATCCCCTATTTTTCACAGCGATAAATTCACTCCTCAAATGAATGGCAAAAAATAACTCCCCCCTTTTAATTTTCCCCTTTCTAAAGTTTAGAAAGAGGTCGGGGGATGAGTTCACAAACTCATCTCTTTCAATTTTTCCCCTCTCTATTTATAGAGAGGGGTTGGGGGTGAGTCACTTCACCAACACCATCTTCTTTACACTCACAAAATCACCAGCCTCCAACCTGTAAAAATATACCCCGCTCGACAACCCATCTCCCCTGAACTCAACACTATGCCTACCTGCCCTCACCCTACCATCTACTAACACACCAACCAACCTCCCAAGAACATCATACACACAAAGCCTAACCTCTACATCCCTCGGCAAATCAAACCTTATAACTGTTGATGGATTAAAAGGATTCGGATAATTCTGATGCAAAGCAAAATCCCTCGGTATATCCTCAAACCTTATAACATACACCCTCGAAAAAGCCTCCCTCCCAGAAACCAACGAATCCTCATCATACCCACGAAATCTTATCACCACACTATCCCCAAACTTAACCCCTCCAAACTTCACCCTGAACAAACCTAAACCTCCCTCTTCTATACCACCAAACTTTGAATAATCAAAATAAATCACCCCACCCAAACTATCCCTATAAACAAGACCAATTCCTTCTCTTAAAACTTCAAAACTATCAACCAAACCACGATGATATACCTCAACCCCATAACTTAAAAACTTTCCCCTGAAATCAGGCTTGAAAACAAACTCTTCACCTGAAACCAAAACTGAAACATCAACGCCTTCAAAACTGAAACTCAAAACCTTAGGCAATCCCTGAATGTGCGAATAATCCCAAATCTTTGTGAATGTGAAAACATCATAAACATCCAACTTCCCATCACCCCTAACAACAACCTGTGGCAATGAACCATCATAGGGATAAATATCCGAACCAGAATAATCAAGCTCACTCCAAGCCTTTACATAACTTCCAAGATCAAATGCATCCACCCTGTTATCCCCATTATAATCACAAAGAGCATTTACCTTCAATGAATAAGGTGAAGAACTCTCATTCCCAACCAAGTCATAAACCTTGACATTGAAATTATAAACTGTTGAAGTCCTAAGCCCTGAAACAAAGACTGAATCTGTCACAACCTCAGAAATCAAACTATCAGCGATGAAAACTTTATAAACAACCTTACTTATGTCAACAGCCCTATCCCAGTAGAGAACAACCTTCCCAAATAGCAAATTCTTATGCGACTTCACTCCCCCAAACCTTGGTGAAAGATTATCAACCCCAACACTATCTATTCTAATTGAAAAATCAAAAGAGCCAAAAATAAAATCCACCCTAACCTTGACATCAGCTGACTCAAAATTAACCAAATCTTTCCTACTATCCCAATATATTGTGTCAACCCCAACCCCTACAACAGCAAAACTTGAAACCCTCGAACTCAACTTCCAACTTGAACCACCATCAATTGAATAAAAGAAACTATTTAACCTAACACTATCGCTTGCATTAAAACGACAAACAAATTTTACAATACCAGATTGAACTCGTTTATCAACATTTAACACCACAGGCACACCCTTACCATAAAGTCTAACTTCTAACGTATCATTCCAAGCCGTGCTAACAACCCTCAATAAACCATCATAAACCCCCATTGATGTAGGCTTGAAACTTAAAACAACACTTGAACTATCTCCAGGTTTTATAACGCTTAGATATGAAATAACTCTAAAAGGCTCCGATACCTCTAAACTTATAACCCTTATCGTGTCAAAATCACCTAAATTGTAAAGCTTAAGAAACTTAACAACTGAATCACCAATAAAAACAGATCTAAAATTTATGCTATCAACAGAACTTGATAAATATGGTGGCTTTACTCCTCCACCCCTTAATACAACCTTGTTAACTGAATCAACCTCTGAATTACTGTAAATAAACGCAGTATCAACTCTAAAACCTGATGAAACTGGCTTAAACTTAAACTCTAAAGAAACAGAATCACCACTCCCCAAACTCAATGGCAAACTACCTAAATAAGCAAAACTACTATCACCTATCACAATATCTCTTATCCTTAATGTATCTCCACCTGCGTTTTTTACTATCACATATTCACGCCTTTCATCCCCTAAATACACATAACTAAAATCAACTAAATTATTGCTTAAACTAATTAACGGTAAACTACTGCTGAATTTTAAAATAAAAATATCACCACCTCCTGCATTTGACCCCTGATAATAAGCACCACCACCTGGATTATGCGTTGGAAAATCAGCCGACTCAGTGTATCCCGCCAAAAATATATTACCTGAACCATCAGTAGTAATTGAATTACCTTGATCATGAGCATTTCCTCCATAATAAGTAGCCCAAAGCCTTACACCTGAATTTGTAAACTTCAAAATAAAAATATCCTCGTAACTTGCATTTGACCCCTGATAATAAGCACCTCCACCTGGATTATGCGTTGGAAAATCGGTTGAGAAAGTACCCCCCGTCAAAAATATATTACCTGAACCATCAGTGGTAATTGAATAGCCAAAATCATCACGACTTCCGCCATAATAAGTAGCCCAAAGCCTTACACCTGAATTTGTAAACTTTAAAATAAAAATATCATATTGTCCTGCATTTGACCCCTGATAATAAGCACCTCCACCTGGATTATATGTTGGAAAATTAGTTGACCAAGTTATTCCTGTCAAAAATATATTATCTGAACCATCAGTGGTAATTGAAGAACCAATATCCTCATAATTTCCTCCATAATAAGTAGCCCAAAGCCTTACACCTGAATTTGTAAACTTTAAAATAAAAACATTACCCCCCGCTTCATATGACCCCTGATAATAAGCACCACCACCTGGATTATGCGTTGGAAAATCAGCCGACTCAGTGTATCCCGTCAAAAATATATTACCTGAACCATCACTAGTAATTGAAGTGCCAACATCATCACCAATTCCACCATAATAAGTAGCCCAAAGCCTTGCAAGCGGTGGATCTATTGTTAATCTACCTTTATATCCCCCCTCAACCTTAAACGACACAAATTTACCCTCGTCAACAACATAACTTAACTTAACTTTACCCCTATCATCATAACCAACAATCTCCCCATCCTCAATCTCCCCTACTGGCGTTGATAATCTTAATCTTTTACCATCATCACTTAACTTAATATCTGCCCACTTTACTTCAAGTTTAATTCTTGAAACATTCCCATTCTCTCTTACCTCAAACTCATGATGCAAGACTCCATCCTCACCAATCCTCCATACCCAATCTATTCCAGGATAAACCTCCCTTATCCTCACAACCCTATAACTTGGAACAAACAAAACTCCCTCTGGACAATGTGCAAGATAATAATTTGTATATCCACTCATCGGCTCTGAATACTCTATCCTACCTTCACTTATCTTTCCATCAACAATTTCCAAATCAACCCTTGCCCATATCATTGTGTCTTGCTTAATTTCCCTCTCAAATGATGGCACCTTACTAAGTGCCCTTCCCCTCTCATGTAAGACTCTGTCAAGAAATGTACTCTTAACATCCCTTATAACATAACTTACACCACTTCCCCTAACATACAAATCAATCCCACTATGCCTTGTAAAAAACAAAACATCATCCACCCTCTTGCCATCAAAATCTCCAACCTGACCCATATTTGGTTGAAACCCAAAAGTGTTAACCCCTCCCTTCAAATTCTCCAAACTCTGTGAGTAAATTGAAGAAACAACCGCAAATAAAAGAATAAAACTTAACTTTCTCATTTTCACTTCAAGTTTTGTTTTCATTTGCAGTTACAGTGATTTTTTCTTGCTTTATATCATCACATCACCTTAACATATGCCATATCTGGCGGATTAATGAGTATCACATCACCATTGGAATTAAGCATCGTTATATTTTCAAATTTAAGATAACTATCCCCACCCCCCTTCGCTCTAAATTTCAACTTTATTATCTCACCACTCCCATTTAAAGAAACAGGTCCAGCTCCAGATGTCGCAAGAACCCCAGTTGAAATGCCTATCTTCCCACTATTGTTAACCTCATCCAATACCTTTTGAAGCGAAAAATCAGGAACAACTATTTGATCAAGCCCCCTACTAACGACATAATTCCCCTTTTGAACTGATAAAAGACTTAACTTATCCTTGTCAAATTTAACTTCAAATTGAACACTTTTAAAATTAATGACCTCCTCAACCCAAACTGAAACATAAAACTCACCTCCCAAATTAACAATGTTCTTAAGCTTGTAAAACTTTAAAGTCGGACCATTAATAGCATCAACCTTAAACTTTCTTGAAAACTTTCTAACATCAGTATGCCCCTTGTATCTAACTTCAATTTCAAATGTATACTCAGCATCATCAAGATAATCAAATGAGGCAGATGTTGCCGTCGTCCATTCAGACCAATCAGAATAATCCACCAGCCTGAACCTATACTCATTCGCTTCAGGCTTATTCCCAACCCACATTATCGTCACAGCAGTTGAACTTATCGTCTCATTTTCAAAGGGTTTGACAATCTCAACAGATGGTGGAGTATAAGCAAGACTTTCAGGATCAAGCGGATTATTAAACTCCCTTGTACAGGACGAAAAGAAGAAAAATGTCAAAATCAAAACTAGATAAAATTTTAACCTCATCTTCCCATCGCATTTTTATTTTGAAATTTAACTCACCCCTTCCTAACTTCCCCTCCCTATTTTATAGAGAGGGGTAAGGGATGAGTCAAAACTCATTTTTCTATATCCCCTCTCTAAAATTAGAGAGGGGGTAGGGGGTGAGTCAAAAACTTATTTTTTAATCTCCCCTCTCTATTTATAGAGAGGGGCAAGGGGTGAGTACCCCCTTGTGAATTAAAACCTAAACCTGAAACTTGCCACTGGAACTACACCAATGTATTCATAATATCTCAACTCCATTGAAACCTCTTTACTTTTTACCTCACGATAGATATCGTCATAACTTACCTTTCTAAAGAAGTTGTATGCAGTGAACCCAGCAAATACCGAACTGACACCAATCATCACATTCCTCCAAGTCACGATATTTTTATACCTTTTCTTGTAATCTTGAATTTTTTCAACCTCAGTTGCAGCTTGATATTTGCTGTAAATATCCTCCGATTTTATATGAAACGCCACTGCAACACCAGCTGAGATAACTGTAAAACCAGCCCCAATGTAAGTTAAATTATTCTTCAAACTTACCTTTGACCTATAAATTCGCATAGCCTTCATCTCAGGCGTCTCCTCAAGCCTTACCGTCTTAGTTATCATCTCGCTTCTCCTAACATCAATGGTCAACTTCTCCCCTTTGTATCCCGATTTCATCAACTGAATCTCATGCGTCCCATAAGCCAAATTAAAAGTCACAGGCGTCACACCTACCTTGTTACCATCAACGAGAATAATTACCTCGGACGGTTCAGTCTCTATCTTAACTTTAGCTGTGATCGGTTTCAGAATAAATTCAAGATTTAAATTATCTCTGTCTACAACAACCTCTCTTTCCAACGATTCATAACCTTCTCTTTCAACATAGAAATTAACTTTGCCTGCCCCAACATCTGTCGTAAAAGAACCTGTCCCAATCAATTTTTTATTTGCGTAAACCTTTGCATCACTTGGCTCAACCCTCACCGCAACCGAAAAAACAGATCTTGAAAGTTCAAACCTCTCCTCCTTAACCTCCCCAGCTGAAATTGAAACCTCCTTGCTCACAGAAGCATACTTCTCCTTCCTCAACTCAACTAAATGTTTACCTGGCTTCAAATCAAGTGTAAACTTGTTATCTCTAACCTTACCAACCATCTCATTATCAACATAAACATCCGCTTCATCCACATTTGAAACAATTGTCAATTTACTCGGCTTTAAAACAACGTCAACAAAAACGGGGAAACTTTCAACCTCAGGAACATCGGCAACAACTTCACCGCTTTCCTCAACGCCTTCAACCTTTATAACCCTTCTTCCTGGCTTCACCTTCGCACTTAACTTCCCATCTTTAAGGCTCCCAACCATCAATCCATCAATATAAACAGTTCCACTCTTTGAAGATGAAACTATATTCAAATCAACAAGAAACTCATCCAACTTAAAATTGAACTTGTTCTCCCCACGCTTAACACTTATACTCTCCACCTTCTTCTTATATCCAGACTTTGAAATCTCAACTGAATAATCCCCAGGTTTCAACTTCAAAGAAATAGGCGTCTTACCAACAAAATTTCCCCCAACCATAACATCTGCACCAACAGGCTCTGAAACTATCTCAACATCTACATCAAACACCAAAGCCTCAACAGGTATAAAAACAAAATCACCTCCCATATCCCCAGCAAGTATACCATACTCAGGCGTCTGCATCTTCCCAGACTCAGCTGTAACTCTCGGTGCAACATACTCATTCAACTCATATGTAGTAACCATTCCATCCCTGTTCAAATCCGCCGCCATATTCTTTAATGCATCAATAAAATAAAATGTGAAAACACTATGCCCTCCGGGACCCGTGTCAAGAACTGCTTGATCCCTACCCCCTGCTGTCAAAGCTTTCCTCGCTTTCCTCGTAGTTATCACCTTGACATACTCAACCGCCTCCAAACTTAAAGGTTGTGCCCTTGCGAATATCAAACCACCATAACAAGCATCCATGACAAAAAACAAATGCTTTGCCCTTATCAATTGACTTATCTCATTCAACTGCTCTGTCGATATCGCACTTGTTATAAGCTCACTTTGTGAACCATCATAAGGCAAAATGTACCCCTTCTCTCTACCATCAGGTAGCGGAATTGTTATCCCATGTCCAGCGTAAAAAACAAGAACCCTGTCATCCTCCCTTGCAAGTTGCCTTATCCTGTCAAATGCTCTCATTATCCCCTCCTTCGTCGCATCTTTATCATAAAGCTGAATTACATTCTCACTTTTGAAACCAAAATTCTCAATCAAAACATTTGCAACCTCTTTTGCATCCCTGACGGCATATCTCAACTTCGGAGCATACAAATAATTGTCAATACCAATGACAATCGCCCACGATTCCCGATAAAAACTCTGTAAACTTGGTTTTTCCCCTTCGCCCTTTAACCCTATACCCCTTTCCTGAGAAAATAAAGAAAGACTAATTAAAAAAAGTAGTGTTAAAGTGTGAGCAACTTTCATAGTGCTCCTTAGTATTTTTTTCAACACGAAAAAATTTAATAAACGAAAAAAAATTTATCAAGTTCAAGAATTTAAACTTATCAAAGTGACCTTGTCCGTGTTTTTTTGATTCACAGTTAAACTTGTTTTTAACGATAAAAATTTTTATATTAAAAACAGAAATTGGGCGGTTAGCTCAGCCTGGTTAGAGCGCTTGCTTGACATGCAAGAGGTCAGAGGTTCGAATCCTCTACCGCCCACTCCCCCTGTTTAAATTTCCCATTAAATCTCAGGAAAAGGCGCAAGAAAATATTGATGGAGTAAATAATCATTTTCAAACCTTGTAGCATAAACCCTTAATACTTCCACCAAATTCACAAAATCAACTTTCCCCGCTCTGAACTTGTCAACCAAATCTAAAAAATATGATTTCTCTTTGCGCGTAAGATTCTCAGAAATATGCCCGAAAATATGAACGATCGAGTTGACTAAATTTGTCTTTTTAAAACCATGTCTCATCAAATCTTTAAAAGTCATCTCATACTTTTTAACCGCCTCATCAAACTTACCTGGTTTATGCTCGGCGATTATCTTGTCGAGTTCTTTAAGATGCTTTTGTGAAATGCCCATAAAAAGATACTTGTGCCTGCTGTGAAAATTACTCAAACTATTTATATCAGACTTAGCGCTTTCAAACCTAAAAAGTGTAAAAACTTTCGCAAGAAATTCCCACATCAATTCTTTATCCCTTAACTTTCCCTCATCAATCAAAGGTATATAAGGCAAATTTTCTTTCACATACCGCGCGAAAACCCCATATGTTTTACCGTAAAGATTGCCATCTTTGTAAACTTTTGTACTTCCTACCCCACAACTTGGTGATTTCGCCTTTAAAATGAAGCCGTGAACTTCGCTAAGTTTTTCCAAAAAACTATGTGCAAATCCCTCAAGTTCCGAAGTTAAATCAACCCCTGTTTCATCTTGAATTGCTCTGACTTGATTGCCAATTTTATGCAATTTTATCGTTTTTCTCGGAACCCCAAGCCCTATCTCAAATTCAGGGCAGACATGAATTAAGTTAAAAAGTGATTTCAACCTATTGATAATTTCATCGTTAACTGTAGCCCCGTCATATCTATATGCAAATCCATCAAGGCAGGCGCTTATGACAACCGTCGGCTTCATCCCCAAACTTATGTTTCTATCTTAACAGTAAATTTCCTTTTGCACTTTTTACATTGATATTCAACCGTTATCCAATTATTTCTCTCATAATAACTTATCTCCTCAAGTTCACCTTGGCATCCTTTAAAGATACACTTTTTCATCTCAACATTAAATTGCCTATTTCCGTTTTTTATTTCATCCCCCATCGCTGTTTCAAGATTTTTTCACCTATCATTATGCCAGCTATTGACTTAGCATCTACTATTTCACCTTTCAGCACCATTTCAACAGCTTCGTCTATTGATTTAAACTCAATGGATAAAAGCTCACCTTCTTCAAGGTTTTGCTTGCGCTTTTGCAAGTCTTCAGCAAGATAAATGTAAAGTTTCTCACTGCAAAATCCCGGACTTGTATAAATGTAAGTTAAAAGCTCAACTTTGCCAGGTTTAAATCCTGTCTCTTCCTCAAGTTCTCTTATAGCACAAACTTTTGGATCCTCACCGTAATCAAGTTTACCTGCTGGCAACTCGTAAATAAATTTATCAATTGGATAACGATATTGCTTTATCAAAATAATTCTATTATCAGGCAGAACGCCAAGAACGACAGCGCCTCCGGGATGTTCGACAACTTCGCGAATCGTGTGATTCCCCGAGTCAAAATATTCAAGTTCGTCAACGATTATATCGAAAACCTTCCCACGATAAATTATATTCCTTTTCTTCAGTTTCATATTTCCCATTATCTTATCACCTTGCATAAAAACCCTTAAAAATTTTTAGTATATCCCTCTGCTTCCGGGTTTTTCTATCTCAACTCCTTCTTTGCACAACGGGCATTCCTCAGGTTTAAAGGTTGGCACTTCAAGTTTTATAACTGACGCAAATCTCGTTCCAAAATCAATCTTACCACCGCTTCTATCAACTATGCATCCAACACCTATTAATTTACCCCCTGCATTTTTAACAAGTTCTATGACCTCAAAAACACTTCCACCAGTCGTAACGACATCCTCACAAACAAGTACTCTTTCTCCAGACTTTATCTCAAATCCACGCCTCAATTTCATCACCCCAGACTCTCTTTCAGCAAATATATTTCTTGCCTCAAGTTGGCGCGCGACCTCATAACCCACAATTATACCACCTATGGCAGGAGAAACCACAAGTTCAATCTCACTTGTATAAAAATGCCTTGCTATTTGCCTGCACAAAAGTTCAGAATATTCCGGATACTGCAAAACTTTCGCACACTGGAAATAGCGCGGGCTGTGCAAGCCAGAACTCAGAAGAAAATGACCTTCAAGAAGCGCCCCCGTCTCTTTGAAAATTTTTAGAACCTCCTCACTCGAAATCGAAGAAAACTGCATGATGAACAGATTTTATTTTAAATCACTTCTCCTCCTCAGTAAGCTCTTCGGGCTCATCCTTTTGTTTGCCAGCCTCATAAAATACAAGTTCATCACGATTCTTTGACAATTTAACCTTAATTACACTTCCAGATGTAAACCTACCTTTTAATATCTCTTCAGATAATGGCTCTTCAAGATATTTTTGCACAGCCCTCTTTAATGGTCGCGCTCCGAAAGCGGGGTCATAACCTTTTTCAGCGAGAAACTCTTTTGCACTTTTTGTAAGTTCAAGCGACATATTCATTGTCTTCAAGCGTTTCATTATATCCTGAACCGCAATATCAACAATTTGAACAATATGCTCCATTTCAAGCGGTTTGAATATAATTATCTCATCAATTCGGTTCAAAAATTCTGGGCTAAACACGCGCCTGACCGCTTCTTCAATTGTAGCTTTCATAGCCTCAAATCTATCCTTCGGCGTTTCACCTACTCCGAAACCAATTCCACCTGTAATTCTTATGTCCCTTGTTCCAATATTTGAAGTCATAATTATAATTGTATTTCTGAAGTCAACCCTTCTACCAAGGCTATCCGTAAGTTGACCATCATCAAGAACCTGGAGCAAAATGTTGAAGACATCGGGGTGCGCCTTTTCAATTTCATCAAACAAAACAACCGAATAAGGTTTCCTCCTCACCTTCTCTGTCAATTGCCCACCTTCTTCATATCCCACGTATCCAGGAGGAGCACCGATCAATCTGGAGACATTAAATTTCTCCATATACTCAGACATATCAATTCTTATCAAAGCATCCTCGGTATCAAATAAATATCTTGCAAGTGCCCTGGCAAGCTCCGTCTTTCCAACTCCCGTCGGACCAAGGAATATAAACGAACCAATTGGTCTCTTCGGATCTTTCAACCCGGCTCTCGCCCTTCTTATCGCTCGCGTTAATTTCTCAATTGCCTCATCTTGACCAACGACTTGCTTCTTAAGTTCCTGCTCCATGTTCATTAACTTTTCTGACTCAGACTGGCTTATCTTATTCACAGGGATTCCTGTCATCATTGCAACAACTTCCGCAATATCTTCCTCGGTGACTTCGAAAACCATGCTTTGGGCTTTTATTTCCCATTCGCGTTTTGCAATCTCAAGATCGCTCAAAAGTTTTTTCTCAAGGTCTCTTAACCTTGCTGCTTGCTCAAAATCTTGATTCTTAACAACTTGATTTTTCATCTGTCTAATTCTCTCTATCTCCTCTTCAAGCTCAACGATCTCTTTTGGCACAACTATATGCGATAAATGGACCCTCGCTCCCGCTTCATCCATGACATCTATCGCTTTATCCGGGAGATACCTATCTGTTATGTATCTATCACTTAATCTAACCGCAGCTTCAATTGCTTTATCGGTGTATCTTACATTATGATGTTCTTCGTATTTATCTTTTATGTTCATCAAGATGTAAATAGTTTCTTCAACGCTTGGTGGATCGATCATAACTTTTTGAAATCTTCTTTCAAGCGCCCCATCTTTCTCGATATATTGACGGTATTCATCAAGAGTTGTAGCACCTATCGTTTGAAGTTCACCTCTAGCCAATGCAGGTTTAAACATATTTGAAGCATCAAGCGAACCGGATGCACCACCTGCGCCAACTATTGTGTGCAATTCATCTATAAACAAGATCACATCTTTCGCCTTTTCAAGTTCATTTAAAATTGCTTTAACCCTCTCTTCAAATTGACCGCGATATTTTGTCCCAGCAACAAGAGCTGCAAGATCAAGCTGAACGATTCTCTTGTTATGCAAAACCCTTGAAACTTTTTTCTGCACAATTCTTAACGCGAGTCCTTCAACTATTGCGGTTTTCCCAACTCCAGGCTCTCCTATTAAAACAGGGTTATTTTTCTTCCGCCTGCTTAAAATTTGGGCAACCCTGTCTATTTCCTTATCCCTCCCGATAACAGGGTCAAGTTTCCCCTCCATTGCCAGCTTTGTCAAGTCCCTACCGAAATTATCAAGCACAGGGGTTTTCGTACGCTCCTGAGCTTTCGGTGAACTATAAGCCCTTGCAGTTTCTGTGACACTCGATTTGCCACTTAATATATTGTCAAGTTCATTACGCACTGCTTCATATGTTACCCCAAACTGTTTCAAAATTTGCGACGCAAGATTATCCTCATCTCTAAGAATTGAGAGCAAAAGATGCTCAGTTCCGATCACATCCGACTTGTAAAGCTTTGCCTCAAGATATGTAATCTTTAAAACCTTCTCCGCCTGCTTAGTCAATGGCAAACTCCCCATCACAAGGGTTCCACCTGTTGTTCTAACGGTATCCTCAATTGCTTTCTTAAGCTTGTAAAGATCACAACCAAGATTACGCAAAATCTTGACCGCAAGACCCTCTCCTTCCCTAATTATTCCGAGCAAAAGATGTTCAGTCCCTATATAATCATGCCCAAGTCGCAATGCTTCCTCGCGACTCAATCTTATAACTTCTTGAACCCGATTTGAGAAGTTTTCTTCCATGGCAGATTTATTTAATTTGTTTGTGTTCTTAATTTTTTTAACACCTAAAACTTTGCGCCAATTTTGTAAGAACGAACTCCCTTAGTCAAATATAATTATTTTAAACTCATTTGTCAAATTAACCAAGCACTGTTAAAAACTAAAATATACCCCCTAACACCCAATTGCTATTTTCCAAAGACCGCCTCTAACGCTCTTGACATTTACAAAATAATTTATTATAATAAACTCAGAAAGCCAAATATAAAATGGAGGTATAAAAGATGCCGTTAGAGGAATTACGCCCAACCAACAATTATGTCACTTATGAACAGCTTCAAAAATTTCTCGCCGACCGACTCGAAGCACTGGAAAGGGAGATTGAAATGAAACTACTTCAGCTTAAGGAATCAAAATTTAATTATTTGGAAGAAAAGCTCAATTTAAAAACTGAGCTTGAATCACTCAAAGAACAGTTCAGAATTTTAAACTCCGAATTTATAACAAGGATAACTAACCTTAGCTATAAAGTCCTTGAGATAAATAACTTCTTCACACAAAAGCTTGCTGAGATAAACCAACAATTTACAGAATTAAACACATCTATAATTACAGAGTTTGAAAGATACAGAAAAGAGTTTTACGATTTTTTGTCCAAAAATGACCTAAGAACATTTTTTGAAAAAAACGCAGACCTAATACCATACCTTCTCTCCCCAATGACTGCTGAACTCGACGAATTTAAAAACAAATTGTCAACAATTGAAACGAACCTTCTCCTTATACAGAACTTCTACAGCAATATAAGCGGTGAGATAAATAAACAAGTGGATGAAATAATTAAAACAACACTTAACAATGTTGATTCAAAAGTTTTATCTTTAACCGATACCCTAAAGGAAACCTTACAGACTAAAGTAAGCTCTCTTGAAATAGGCAAGGATATTGATATTTCTGGTTTAGCTGAACTTAAAGAAGAGATTTTCCACTTCCTTAACACTGTAAACCAAAACATCCAAGAGATTAAGAATCTTTACCAAAACATACAACCAATGGAGAGCACCATACCACAGGTTGATTTTTCAGCAATACTTTCAGAAATAAACTCAAAGATAGAAGAAATAAAAAACAACCAAACGGGTAAGGAATTCCTTGTCCCTGAACTTCCTGATGTGGAATATCTAAAGGTTTTCTCCGAGGAAATTCGAAATAACCTTTCTTTACTGAAAAAGATATCCGAAGATATCCTTTCAAAAACAAGCTCCCTAACCCTCATCCCCCCAGCAAATCTCGATGAGGATCTTAAATCAATTGATTCCCAAATCAAGGAGATGAAAAATACCTTTGATGAAGTTGCAACCTCACAATATGAAATTCAAAACAATGTAGGGAACCTACTCGAAAAAACAACCGCTATAACTGCTGAGGTCCAAAATATAACCAAGTCATTTAAAAAAGATATATTGGAGAACTTCTCCCTTGTTAAATCCGAAATAAAACAAGAGCTGAAAAATCAAAAACAGGAAATAGTTACCACAATTAATTCAATACGAGAATCTATAGAATCTTCGAAAGCTTTGCCATTTGTAGTGATATTTTGCACGATGCTAATAATTGGTGTAATGGTTTTGTTAAAGTTTGTTTTCTAAATGAAAATTTATGCTTTCCCTTAGGAGTAGTTCAATCTCCTCGAATTTGCAAGAATTCCCACCTTTTATTAGATTTTGAGAAAGGAAAACAAATTTTTCCATAGAGCATGAAAGCAAAGGATATAAGAACATCTTTTGTTAAATTTTTTGAGAAAAGAGGACATACATTTGTTCCAAGTTCGCCCGTTATACCATTTGACGATCCAACTCTTCTTTTTACAAACGCTGGAATGAACCAGTTTAAGGATGTATTTCTCGGAACTGGAACGAGACCTTACAAAAGAGCTGTAAATTATCAAAAATGCATCCGTGTAAGCGGTAAACACAATGACCTTGAAGAGGTTGGTAAAGATACATATCATCATACATTCTTTGAGATGCTTGGAAACTGGTCATTTGGTGATTACTATAAAAAAGAAGCGATCGAATGGGCATGGGAACTTTTGACGAAAGAATGGCAGCTTCCAAAAGATAAACTATATGCGACTGTCTTCAAAGACGATGATGAAGCGGAGGAACTCTGGAAAAAGGTTACGGATATTGCCCATGATAGAATTTTAAGGTTCGATGAGAAATCAAATTTTTGGGAAATGGGAGATACAGGACCATGTGGACCATGCTCGGAAATTCATATTGACCTTGGTGAAGGGACATGCAATAAAAACCATAAATGCGGTGTAAATGTCGATGGTTGCTCAAGATTTATAGAACTATGGAATCTCGTCTTCATACAATTTAACCGCAACGAGAAAGGGGAACTTGAACCGCTTCCAGCAAAGCATGTCGATACAGGGATGGGACTTGAAAGAATAGTCGCAGTCCTGCAGGGGAAAAATTCAAACTATGACACAGATCTTTTCCAACCACTAATAGAAGAAATCTCCAAACTTACAGGCAAAGAATATATCGGTGATAAAAATCAAGTTGCAATGCGTGTAATTGCTGACCATATAAGAATGTTAACTTTTGCAATCACGGATGGAGCTGTTCCATCAAACGAAGGGAGAGGCTATGTCCTGCGCAGAATTCTGAGAAGGGCTTCAAGGTATGCGAGAAACCTTGATATGCACGAACCTTTCATTTACAAACTTGTTGACAAAGTAGTTGAAATAATGGGTGAAGCATATCCTGAAATTGAGCCGAGAAAAGAATTTGTCAAAAATGTAATTAAAACTGAAGAAGAAAACTTTAATCAAACGCTTGACAGAGGAATTGAGATATTTGAAAATGAGATTAGTAAACTTGAGAAGAAGGGAATAAAAATTTTCCCTGGTGAAATTGCATTTAAACTTTATGATACTTACGGTTTCCCCATTGACTTAACAAATTTGATGGCGCAAGAGAGAGGTTTTGAAGTTGACCTTAAAACATTTGAAGAATTAATGGAAGAGCAAAGGGAAAGATCAAGGGAAGCGACAAAGAAAATTTTCGCTGAAGGAAGAGCAAGCATTGCTGAAAAAGTTGAAGTATTGTTAAGAAAAGGGGATGTTACGAAAACAGAATTTAACCCTGACTTAAAAGAATACGAACTTGAGGTAAACGATGAATCCAATAGAGCTATACTCCTATCAAGCGATGATGAGCACATAGATCAAATCGTTTTTTCGAAAAAAACTATATTTTACCCTGAGTCAGGAGGTCAAGTTGGAGATACTGGAAAATTGATTTACCCTGGAGGCGAAATTGAAATTATTGATACACAAAGGGTTGACGATTTAATCATTCACTTTATACCAAAGATTAAAAAAGACAGCAAATTAGCACGAGAAATTGAATCTTATGTTAAAAGCGGTGGTAAATTCATCGCAAAGATTGATGTTGACAGGAGGAAATCGATAATGAAAAATCATTCTGCAACACATTTGCTACATTCGGCACTAAGAAAAGTTCTTGGCACGCATGTTCAACAAGCTGGTTCGCTCGTTGCTCCAGATAGGTTAAGATTTGACTTCACACATCCGAGAAAACTTGGCAGGGAGGAAATCGAAATGGTTGAACACCTTGTGAACACTGTTATATTTGAAGATATTGAACTTGTGAAAGAATATAAACCGCTCAAACAAGCCCTTGAGGAAGGAGCCCTTGCTTTCTTTGGAGATAAATATGGGGATATAGTTAGAACTGTAAAAATCGGAGACTTTAGTTATGAGTTATGCGGTGGGACACATCTAGATAGAACGATCGAAACGGGATATTTTAAAATAATCTACGAAGGTAGCATCGCAAGTGGTGTAAGAAGAGTTGAAGCGATTACAGGGAAAGCCCTTGAAAAATACCTTAAAGAAAAAGAAATGGAAATTGAAAGGTTAAGCGAAAAAATTGACCTGATACTTGAGGAGAAACAAAATCTTGAAAAAGAACTTTCAAAATTAAAACTAAAACTTGCTTCTGATGAAATTGAGAAAGCTGTAAATTCAGCTAATGCAGTAAAAATAGATAACTTCAAAGTTGTTGCCATCAAGGTTTCAGCCAATGATGTTGATGAGTTAAAACAATTTGGAGATATTTTAAGAAACAAAATCGGCAGTGGCGTTGGCTTACTTGCAAGCGTAACGGAGAATAAAATTAACTTTGTTTGTGTTGTCACCGATGACCTTGTTAAAGAGAAAAAGCTTGACGCTGTAAAGATAGTTCGCGAAGTTACAAAGATAACAGGTGGTGGAGGTGGTGGAAGACCGAATATGGCAACAGCTGGTGGTAAAGATGTCGCGAAACTTGATGAGGCGATGAGAAATTTGGTTAATGTTGTCAAAAAATTAATACAACAATGAAGTTTATCCAACATTAAAAATTATTGAGGGAAAAGGTTGAGTGAGAAGGAAGCAAGACTTGGGGGAGCCTCTTCGGGAAAGGTTTATAACTACATAATAAATGAGATCAACAGAAGAGGTTCCCTTTATTTTATTTTAATTGACCCAGACAAACCAAATTCAAATCTCCAAAAATTTATACGCATAGCTACCGATTGCGGGGTGGATGGTTTCTTCATCGGAAGCAGTTTACTTCTATCGGAAAACTTTGAAAAGTGTGTTAAGACCGTAAAGAAGAACACAGATAAACCTGTGATAATTTTTCCAGGAAGCATATACCAGATTTCCAAGCACGCAGATGCAATTTTATTTCTTTCTGTTTTAACAAGCACAAATACTGAATATATAATCGGACAGCAAACTCTTGCCTCCCCAATAATTTTCAAATATGGAATTGAACCAATCTCAACTGCCTATATCTTAATTGAATCAGGCAAAATGACATCAGCTACCTTCATAAGCCAAAGTAAACCAATACCACGAGATAAACCCGACATCGCAATAGCTTATTCATTAACAGCTCAATATCTCGGAATGAAACTAATTTACCTTGAAGCCGGAAGTGGCGCTGATAACTCTGTCCCAGTTGAACTAATTCAAGGGATAAAGAATTTCGTTAAAATCCCTCTAATTGTCGGTGGAGGAATTAAAAACCCTGAAACAGCCTTTGAAAAATCAAAAGCAGGTGCTGATATAATCGTCACCGGAAATATACTTGAAGATACACCTGAAAAAAAGATAAAAGGTTTGATCTCCGAATTTGTAAACGCAATTCACCAAAACAAAAGATGATACGAAAAAATGGACAAAGTAAAATTTATAGAAGCATCCCTCCTTGAAAGCGCAGAAGTGAAAAAAAGAATACTATCACAATGCACAGATCAAATCCTCAAAGCAGTTGAAATCATAACAAACGCTTTCAGAAACGGGAAAAAATTGTTGCTTTGTGGAAATGGCGGAAGCGCCGCCGACTCCCAACACATTGCAACTGAGTTTGTAATCCGCTTGAATCCTGAAATAAAACGACCAGGACTTCCAGCCATAGCAATCACAACTGACACCTCAAACCTCACCGCTGGTGGGAATGATATCGGATTTGAAAATACATTTGCAAGAACGGTTGAAGCACTTGGAAATGAAGGGGATGTCTTAATTGGTATAAGCACAAGTGGAAACTCAGAAAATGTAATACGAGCGATAAAAACGGCAAAAGAAAAAGGCATGAAAACAATTGGGCTTCTTGGACGCGACGGTGGAAAGATGAAAGAACTATGCGATCTCGCAATAATTGTTCCATCCAACAATACACAACGAATTCAAGAGGGACATATAACAATTGGGCATATCATAAGTGAACTCGTCGAAATGGAACTTTATAAATCAGAAAATTAAATTTTCACCTCAATTTGAACTCCAAAGATATTTCTCACAATTTCGCCAGCGGATAAAAAAGTTTCCCCATATTTCATCTGAACGGAAAGCAATTTCCCAAATTTGCATTTGAGAACAAAGTACCATCTTAACCCATCACCATAAAATGGAATTAACGAAACAATGCCATCAATATCATCCTCATAAATATAAATCCTTGACCAATATGAATCTGTTTTGAAAAACGCAATTCGACTGTATAAGCTTAAACTGTTAAAAACTTGATATTCCACCCCTTGATAAATCAGAAATCCTTTCTCAACCCCATTTAAATCTCGCCTCACTAACTCAACTCTACTTTTAAATGTGACTTTCCCAAACCTATTTTCAACCTCAACCCTCGCATTTTTTCTCCGCTCAATTCCCTCACCCCAAATCGCTCTCCCAAAATCATCAAAAGTTTTTATCCCTTTGACCACCGATTTCTCCCGTGCCATAACTTTAAAATCAAGATTTCTAGAGATTCTAAAACTTACCTCAACTCTATAATCAACACCATTTTTCACATCGGTATAATCAACACGCGGAAACCTGTAAACATCCCAATAACCAGAAAATTTCAATCTCCATATCCTGAACTTAACACCAGAGTAAAAACCCTCCTCATTCCATGCCTCACCATATCTCTCACTGAAAGCATTGCCATTTATAGATGTGAAATTCGGACTCAGTTGCCGATATAGAAAGACAAAGCTTAAATTGCCGAAATCAATTGACAAACCGGAAACATAACTCAAATGTGAAAACTTCCACAATGCAATCTCACCAAACAGATTTAAATTTCTAAAGTATAGGTCAAACATAAAACCGCTGTAAAAATTTCTCCTTTGAAAAGGTCTCGAAATTGATGCGGAAAAATCACGATTGAAATCCTCATAAAAATTTAAAACCCCAAGTGAAAAATTTCTCGAACCAAAACTTACAATTCCACCAAACGATCTCCTTGTCAAAGGAAATTTTTGAACCGTATTTATGCCAGAGAAATCAATGTATTTCACTCTTCCACTCGTATCAATTGAAGAAGGCAAATTCGTCTTTGAGTAAAACAAGGTTAATTCAATATTTTTAAACCTTGAGCTAAACGCACCCCCGAACAAAGGTTTAACTTCATCAGTTGATGCATAGCCAAGCAAATGATTTTCAGAACTTCTAGCCGCTGGGGAGATAACATCCGAACCTTTCCCAAGCGCAACAGGGCTCCACATCAAAATTCCTTGACCGAATTTTAAAATATAACTCCCAACGACAAACCTTCTAACAAATGAAGAACTTTTATATTCAATGAAAAAGTGGGTCAGATCATTTAATTTATTCTCCCCATAATCTTTTTCAATCACGAAACCGGCAGAAAAGTTTGAAATCCCGAAGCGAGCAAGTTGATATGTTTTAGAATTATCAGCGAAGTCATTTGCAAAATAGCGAATATTATTCCTGCTTAAAATTCGTGTCCTTGTTTGAAAGCTTAACTTTGGTCTTTGAATGTATCCGTTTCTGTAAAGAAAAGATTTTATGGACTCATCGATCCCGGGAATGTCAAAAATCTGTTCCCTTATTTTAAATCCACCAATCTTGTCACGATATTCGATGATTTTATTCGCAGTTTCCCTCGTTATAAATGGAATCGCAACCAAATCATCAACGCTTACTTTGTTAAGCTCTATCGTTACAAACTCCAATTGCTCAACTATTTCATCGACCTGCACATCAAGTTCAAGACTTTCAAAAATTTCACCTTCTATATCTGTAAGCGTGTCAACTTGAGCATCTTGAGATTTTGCAAGTGAAAGAAAAATTACAAAAATTAACGCAATCTTTTTCATTCTCCCCCACCAAGTTTTGCGGTCAATGTAATTTGATGCGTAAATCCAAGTAATTGATGATTGTCAACCCCATAATCAAGTTGAAATCTGGAAAGTTTTATCCCAACTCCACCTGAATAACGAACTGGATAATTTGACAGTCCAAATCTCACAGAAACAAAGTCAACGATGTTATATTCAACACCATACCTTACACACTCCCTAAAAGTAAGTTCTTTATAAACTCCCATTGAAACGATCAAATTGCTATACGGCATTAGAGCGATGCCCAAATCAATTTCTTTAGGCAACTTTTCCTGTGCTTTACCAATTCTACTTGAAATTAAATTTTTAACAACAAATCCAAACCTCAAAAATTTGACGGGTTTTGAAACAAAACCAAAATCACCGCTAAAAGCGCCGGCGCTTCCATAATTTTTAATCGAAATAAAAGTATAATTCAAACTTAACCCTAAATTGAAAGCATCGAAACCTTGCGCTATTGAAATCTTCAGCATATTCTCTCTATAAAGTTCAAAACCAAAAGATTTAATTCCGATGCCAAATTTAACAGGCAAAGATGGCTCATAATAAACTGCCCCCTTAATGGAAAGCTGTGTTAAGCCAAATTGAGCGGGAATATAAGAAAAAGAAATCTCCCTGCTTTTTAAATCAGCGATCCCAGCGGGATTATAAAAAACTGCCCATACATCATTTGCAACCGCAACAAAACTTTTCACAGCAAACGCCCTCGCTCCGATGCTCTCCTGAGACAAACCCCTGAACACGAAAAAGATTAGAAAAAATAAAATTCTTAACATCGAGACAACCTTTTTGTTCAACTCAGTTTAAGCATGCAAAATTTCCCTGAACATAAAGAAAATTGAAAAGAGCAAAATAAAAACGCCATATGCTATCTCAAGGTTTTCACTTTTCAACCTCACCGCAACTTTCGCACTTAGATTCGCAAGCGGAATGGCCGAAAGAGCCAAAATTAAAAATAACTTCAAATCGATATGACCAAGGATAAAATGAGTTATAGCTCCCGGCACAGCGAAAAAAGGAACGACGAAAAGGGATGTTCCAAAAGCATCTTTTATATCCAATTTAAAAATCTTAACATAAACAGGGACTAAGATAACCCCACCACCATTTGCAAGAAACCCGGATACAAGACCTACACTGGCACCTAAAACAAAATTTCTCAAATTTTTATAATGCCACGACACCACTGTCGTTTGCTCATTGAAAAGTTTCCTTCGGAATACGAAACTTAAACTAATTAAAAATATGAAAAGACCAGTAGAAATCATTAAGAACTTCCCACTCACAAATCGAGTTAAAACAGCCCCAACTATCACAAACGGAAAACCCGAAATTACAGTAAGCTTGGCTAATTTAAAATCAACATGGTTGTTTCTATAATAAACAACAGCACCTGAAATAGCAGATGGAAGAGCAACAAGAAGAGGAGTTGCAAGAGCGTAAACCGGTTTAACATTTGCAAACAACTTAAGAAGAGGCGTTGCTATACTGCTTCCACCAAGTCCAAAAAATCCGGACAGGAAACCGATGCTTAAACCGATCAAAATTTCAACAAATAGTTGATCCACTTCAAAATCTTAAATTTTCTTGGAGAAGAAAAAACCCCAAAAAGCTACTTTCGGGGTTAATCTTAAAGTAGGAGCTGGAAGGTGAATATAGTTCAAATTCTTTTTTATCAAATTCCAAAACCAGCCATCGCCAGGTAATTTTTCTAAATTGTAGTCAAGCGCAATATAAAATTCTCGCTTCCCCCCACCAAGCCCATCAAGATCTCTAACACCATATCCAATTGCGATGTTGAGAAAATCAGGATAAAATTTTTCTATTTTCTCAGGCAAAAAGTTACTGATTGAAATCGAAAGCCACATCGTTTGACCTTCATGATCATCTATGAAAATTTTCTTTTTCCCAGTTTTAAGCTGTGTCGTTGGTATATAACTCCACTTGAAATTAAAATTTCGCAAAAATGGGACATAGTGTTGAGCTACTGGATACCAAGCCCCAAGTATATTTCCCATCGCATCTCCTGGGCTAAATCCCCAATCAGTTGCAAATCCATCTTCAAACTCAACATAAAGTCCAAAAATTGAACCAAGCATAGCCCCATATATCATCGCCCTCTTTTTCTCAACCCCCGCCCATTGAAGCGAAGAAGAAAACAGATTTGAAATCAAAGTTGCCCCATAGAAATGTCCAACTTTATCAATGTTAAGTGCATAATCCCAATCATTAACGATATGAAATGGTCCCCTTTGCCCACTCCACCAAGCATGTTGCTGATAAACATGTATTACTGCCATGGTTCCAGCAGTTCCAACTCCGACAAGCGCAAGCCTTGTGTAATTGACTTTACTTCTCACAGTTTGAGAATTTGAATCGGAAGCAGAGACAAAAAAAGAGAAGGAGTTTGAAGAAGATAACAGCCATTCGGAAAAGAAAACCAATATCAAAAAAATTTTAAAATTTCTGCCCTCCAAGATTAAATGAAGTCTATTTTAGCAATTTGAAACTTTTATGAATTTGAACATTCCATTCCTTGCTCAGCTTGATGTTCCAATTCAACAATATCACAGAACCTTGATAAACTCTTTCAAAACCCGCTTCAGATAAAGAAATTGACTCAAGCGGAAACCTCCACACATTGGCAAACTTGCTTAGATAAAAATTCATATCAAGTCCAAGCCATTCATCTACAATTCCAAAAGAGACAACACCATCAACAACCCCCATGCTACTTAATTTCTTATCTTTAACATCATACCCAGCAAAATAAAAATATCTATCAGGAGCGTCGGGCGCCAAGAAATTACAAGCAAATTCAACACCAAACCAAATGTCTAACATTTCATCTTCAAGATTTTCAATTTTATAATCTATTAAAATTTCGTTCAACTTTTTATCAAGCGTAATTTTCTTCACCACTCGAATTTTATTTCGTTTATCCCCAACCCATACATTTCCATCCCTTGACAACACAATTTCAAGGACACCACGTTTAAAACTTGTCTCAACCAAATAAGGCTGATCTACGAAGTCACCTTGCTCTGGGTATTTGCACATGTAGAAGTTTTCAAGTGTTGTCCCATCACCCAAAAAATGATCAATCAAACTTCCCCTTCTATACCAGTCGTAATGTAAAAATTTTTCAAGTCCCTCTTCTTTTGCCGTTAACATATCATGTATGCTTGCAACCCCCTGATTGTTTGGATTATTTTTTTCATTTGAAAGTTGGAGTAACTTTTCATGGTATCCTTCTCTTCTCCTCGTCACAACATCGGTTATATTGAACTCAAGCGGTTTAAAATCAAGTTCAAAAATTTGACCACCATAATTGGGGTTTATGTAGATATTGAAGTTTGGCGACTCAACAATTAATTCTTCCTTACCATCTCTATCAAAATCTGTAAATTCATACCGAATTAATTTTTTGTTTTCGACTTTATCAAGTTCATTTTCAGCTCCTATCAAATTTCTATAAGCAGCTGATCTAAGATTTGTTAAATAAAGCCCGCCAAAAATCCCATGCCAATATGGGTCATTACACTGCGCAGACCATATCTTGTCAAGAGCGATGCTTACATCTTTGCCTTTCACTTGAAGCTTTCTGGCACGCTCAGAAACTCTTAACATTTTTTTATGAAGATTGTTTGCCTCTGGATATTTCACAAGAAAATTTCGCCAAAAACCACCTCTGAAAAATCTTGAATACTGCTCATACATCCCCTCTTCCTTAAGATGTTCCTCAAGTTTCTCATAGTCGATATAAGCGTCAGCTGGCAAAGCCCAATGCATCATCTCAGCGTAGGATGCATTTGGCAGGTAAATTCTTCCGATGGGTTTAATTTTTTCAATTGCCTCAGAAAAGTGGAGTATATTGATCCAGTCGCTATTTTCTTCAAGCGCTGTGAAAAATTCCTCAAGCCAACCATCCTCATAAACATGCTTGTATGTATTTGGCCATACACCAAACTTTTCCCCATCATCGGCATAAACCACAACTCTATCTCCCTCCTCAGTTGCGATCTCTCTTAAGTAATCGATCGTTTTCTCAACTGGTTGAAATGGTATCGTATATCTTAACATCTTGCTTATCGGAAAGATATTAACAGTATAGCCTTGTTCCTCCGTGATGTAATACCCAAGAAGCTGTTCCCCTGTCAAGCCAGCATAGCGAAAATGAGTGTCATCAATTATCACATATTTTACCCCAGACATCGCAATGAACTTTACGATGTGCTGTTCCCAAACTCTTTCAGCAAGCCACATGCCGACAGGATTTTTGCCAAAATGTTTGGTGATGAAATCTGTCAATTTCTTTATTTGATCAAGTTTGTCTTGGTCTGGAATAACAGCAAGGATCGGTTCATAAAATCCACCCGTGATCAATTCTACCTGTCCATTATCTACGAGAACTTTCAAATCGTCAAAAAATTCTGGATGGTTTTTCAAAATCCACTGAAATAAAACACCCGTATAATGTTGGGCAAGTTTAATTTTGGGATGTCTTGCGAGAATTTCAATAAATGGCTTATAAGCGGCTTTGTATGCGTGTTCGAATACAAAATCGAAATTTCCAACAGGTTGGTGATTGTGAATTCCAAGAACAAGATTAATTTTTTTCACATTTAATTCATTGTTTGTTTTTCACTCATTTTTCAGGTCTCATGTGCGGAAATAGAATTACATCACGAATTGTTCTTTGATTTGTCAATATCATTACAAGTCTGTCAATGCCGATTCCAAGCCCTGCTGTCGGCGGCATACCGTATTCAAGTGCTCTGATGAAGTCTTCATCGATAGTCATAGCCTCCTCATCACCTTGAGAGCGAAGCTTCACCTGTTCTTCAAACCTCAAACGCTGTTCGATCGGATCGTTTAACTCGCTAAAAGCATTGCACACTTCCATCCCACAAATTATAACCTCAAACCGTTCAACGAGTCTGGGATTATTTCTGTGCCTTTTGGCAAGTGGTGACATCTCCACAGGATAATCAATAACAAAGGTCGGCTGTATCAAATTCGGTTGAACAAGTTCAGAGAAAATCTCGTCAATTATCTTCCCAACCCCGATTTTTGAAGAAACATCAACATTAAGCTGTCTTGCAATAGCCCTAAGTTCTTCCTCTGACTTTCCCTCAAGATTTTCACCTGTGTACTGTTTTAAAAGTTCAAACATTGGAACTCTTTTCCAAGGCGGTGTCAAATCAATTTCATTATCTCCAAATTTTACCTTGGCAGTACCATTAACACGCAAATTTACATTGTAAATCAAATTCTCGGTAAATTCCATCATCCAGTTGTAATCTTTATAAGCCACATACAATTCAAGCATCGTAAATTCAGGATTGTGCATCCTATCCATACCTTCATTTCTAAAATCCTTTCCAATTTCATAAACGCCGTCGAATCCACCAACTATCAATCGCTTCAAATAAAGTTCGTCAGCAATTCTCAAATACAAATCCATGTCAAGCACATTGTGATGCGTTATAAAAGGTCTTGCAGTTGCTCCACCGTAAATGGGCTGAAGAATTGGGGTCTCAACTTCAATGAAGCCATGCGAATCAAGAATTTCACGAATCGTGCTTATTATCTTCGCACGCTTTATGAAAACCTGCCTGACATCAGGGTTTACTATCAAATCAACATATCTTTGCCTGTATCTCATTTCTTTATCTGTAAACGGATCATAAACAATCCGATTCCCATGCTCATCGATTTTCTCTTTAACAACTGGCAACGGTCGAATTGCCTTAGCAAGGACTTGATAATCTTCTACTTTTACAGTTATCTCGCCAGTCTTGGTTCTGAAAACCTCGCCTTTAACTCCAATTATATCGCCAATATCAAGCAACTTTAAAATATCGTATTTATCGTTAAGCACATCTTTCTTAAAATAAACTTGGATTTTTCCCTTTGAATCTTGAATATGCGAAAATGTAGCTTTCCCCATCCTTCTAATTGACATAATTCTTCCCGCTATGGAAACATTCATCGGCGGGTCTTCATCTCTAAAATTTTTCAAAATCTCCACCGAGTAAGCATTAACGGGAAATTCATACGGATAAGGGTTAATTCCCAACTTCTTAAGCTCTTCGAGTTCCTCAAGCCGTCTTTTCATCAACTGGTTAAATTCTTCCCAGTATTGAAGTTTAAGTTCGTCCTGCAACTTTCATACTCTTTTGTTTTTTATTGTTTTTAATTTAATTAAATTTCAGAAAAAAATGAAAACGCTTCCATTAAAACATAAAATGAGGCAAAAATGAAACTTTCAACAAAAACTTTTAACTTGATAACTTATGTAAGTTTAGCGATTCTGGTCTTATTGCTCCTTGGAATGTTGACAAAAGTCATACCCCCGCAGTACTACATGCACACTTTACTGGTTGCAATTGTGATCTTTATTTTGCGTATAATCCTCCGCATTCAAATGTTTCAACAATCAAAATCTAAAACAGAGAATGAGAAATAAAAAGGCTTTAAAAGAAAAAGAAAAACTAATATCTGAAATAGTCAAGATTTCACACCTGCTTTATCAAAAAGAGTTTGTAAGTGCAACGGATGGCAATATATCAGCACGACTTAAGAACGGAAACATCATTTGCACACCAACTTCTGTGAACAAGGGAGAGCTTAGAAGATCACAAATTGTTGAAGTTGATTTAGATGGAAACTTAGTTTACGGGATATACAAACCCTCAACCGAGATTAAAATGCATCTTTTCATTTACAAGAACAGAAACGATGTCAATGCAATTGTGCATGCGCATCCGCCGTTTGCTACCGCTTTTGCAACCGCTGGGTTATCGCTTGAGGGTTTCACACTTCCAGAGGTAATTATCAACCTTGGTAAAATTCCACTTGCAAAATACGCAACCCCATCAACCGACGAAGTTCCATCGTCGATTCAACCATTTGTAAAAGATTGCGACGCTTTTCTACTTCAAAACCATGGTGCTGTGACACTTGGTGCAAATTTGAAAGACGCATATCTTAAAATGGAAAAACTTGAACATTATGCAATGGTGGTTTTACTTGCCAGAATTCTTGGCGGTGAAAAACATTTATCCATTGAAGATATAGAAAAACTTTCAGATGTAAGCTTAAAAATATACGGAAAGAAAATTAAAATTTAGATTCCATGCAGAAAATTAAAGTTGCTGTATTGCTTGGCGGGACATCTCCTGAAAGGGATGTTTCAATAATTTCTGGAAAATATGTCACGCAGGGTTTAAGAGAAGCTGGCTACATCGTTAAACCAATCGACCCAGCACTTGGTATAAATCAACCTGAAAATGAAGATGAACTTTTCATAAGTGCAATAAGAGAAACTCCACCCTCAGAAGAAGAACTCGCAAAGTATTCCAATAAAAATGTAATTGAATGCATCAATTCACATTTGCTTGATGACATTGATGTTGTGTTTATAATTTTACATGGTAAATGGGGTGAAGATGGAACGGTTCAAGCATTGCTTGAACTTCGGGGAAAGAGATATACAGGCTCTGGGGTTCTTGCAAGTGCAATTGGAATAGATAAAAACATGTCGAAGATCGTTTTCAAACATCACGGTGTACAAACTCCCGATTGGTTCATCATAAAAAGAAACAGGGTTGACCCAAAGGAAATTCAACGAAAAATAGAAAGTACATTTTCTTACCCTTGCGTTGTTAAACCAAACGATCAAGGCTCAACGGTTGGATTAAGCATTGTTCATTGCCCCGAAGAAATTGAGCCTGCTATTGAACTTGCCTTCAAATATTCTGATATAGTTTTAGTTGAAGATTTCATAGAAGGTAGAGAATTAACAGTTGGAATCCTTGGGAATATGCCTTTGCCAGTAATTGAAATAATCCCAAAAGGCGGAATTTACGATTATTATCATAAGTATACGAAGGGGGTCACGGAATATATAGTTCCTGCAAAGATTCCAGATAGCTGGACAGAAAAACTTCAAGAACAAGCTCTTACAGCATTTGAATCAATTGGATGCAAAGGATTTGCAAGGGTTGACTTCAGAGTTACAGATAAAGGTGAAATTTTTTGCTTAGAGATAAACACTATCCCTGGTATGACAGGGACAAGCCTGGTGCCAAAGGCGGCAAAAGCTGCGGGAATAGAATTTCATGAATTAGTTGACAGAATCGTAAAACTTGCCCTCTCAGATCAAACTATTTTTTGAAGAAATACCCTCAAAAAGTTCTTAAAGTGCGTTTCTTTATTTATTTCTTTCCCTTAGACTTCCAACGATGCCAAAATTTTGTATTTCTCTGTGTTCTATATCCCTCTCAACGCTTCAACATTCGCAAGTAGCCAATAGATGTTAAGAACTTTATTTTTCAAATATGTATCGCCTCCTTCAATGAGTCAGCAGAAGCCTCCATAAGGGTTTCAGATAAAGTTGGATGTGCATGAATTGTTTTCGCTATTTCAAACGCTGTGCCTTCAAGCGTCTTCACAACTCCAAACTCTGCTATTAATTCAGTCGCTTCAGGTCCGATAATATGTGCCCCAAGCAATTCACCATATTTTGCGTCAAATATAACTTTGACTATTCCCTCTGTCTCGCCAAGTGCAAGCGCTTTTCCATTTGCTCTGAAAGGAAATCGCCCAACTCTAATTTCATATCCAAGTTCAATTGCTTTTTGCTCCGTTAATCCAATACTTGCAACCTGCGGGATGCAGTATGTACAACTGGGTATGCCGTTATAATCAACTGGCAATGTTTCAACGCCAGCTATATTTTCAACACATCTGATTCCTTCAGCAGAAGCCGCATGCGCAAGAAGTGGTGGTCCAATTACATCACCAATTGCGTAAATTCCGTCAACATTTGTTTTATATGTTTTTTTATCCACTTTGATGAATGTATTTTCAACTTCAACGCCAACATTTTCAAGTCCAATTCCATCCGTATTTCCCCTCACACCAATTGCCACAAGCGCTACATCTGCTTTTAAAATTTCTTCTCCGTTCTTCCTTTCGATTTTCACAACAGCTGAATTGTCTTCTTGCACCGCAGAAATAACTTTTGTCTCAGTTAAGATCTCTATTCCTGATTTCTGAAATGACTTTGCAAGTATATCAGTTATCTCTTTATCTTCGTTAGGCAAAATTGAAGGCATCATCTCTATTAAAGTTATCTTTGTCCCAAATGAGTTATAAAAATATGCAAATTCAACTCCGATCGCTCCAGCACCGATAATTATCATTGATTTAGGTGGTTCCTCCAGCAACATTGCTTCTTTACTTGTTATGATAAATTTACCATCCACTTTAATCCCAGGTATCTCTCTTGGACGTGCACCCGTCGCTATGATTATATTCCTTGATTCAATTTCCATTTCATCTTTATCGCCTTTAACCCCGACGACATTTTGCTTTAAAATAAAACCTTCACCAGAGATTTTGGTTACATTATTTTTCTTGAGCAGAAATTCAACGCCTCTTGTTAATCTCTCAGCAACTTGTCTACTTCTTTGAATTACTTTTTTAAAATCAAACGCCAAGTTTTCAAGCTTCAAACCAAACTCATCCGCTCTTTTCATAAGGTTGTACAGTTCAGCTGATTTCAAAAGTGCTTTCGTCGGGATACACCCCCAATTGAGGCATATTCCGCCAACTCGATCTTTCTCGATTAAAGCGGTTTTAAAACCAAGTTGGGAAGCTCTAATGGCAGCAACATAACCACCAGGACCGCCACCTATTATCACAACATCAAATTTTTCGGGCATAATGATAGTAGTTTTTGTTTTTAAAACTTTACAGAAATTTAAAATAAGGGAAAGAAAATTTCAAAGGGGGTTACAGAGAGGGAGAAAGTGAAAAACAAAAAGCGGGGCTAAGCGCCCCGCTAGTTAAATTAAAATCCAACTTTAAGATTGAATAGATGGTTTGCGGTAAAATATGTCACAGGAACATAAGCATAATCAAATGTCACCTTTAACCCAATTAATGCCTCTGTATTTATACCAGCCCCAAGCGTATAATGATGCCATATCGATGAAATATCACCTGTTTTGCTATAGTTGTATCCAGCCCTTACAAAGAATATGTTTCTAAAAGAATATTCAAATCCAAATTTATACGCATCAATCGCATAAAAATTATTTGCTTGATAGGTTCCAGTCAAAAAGAAGTTGTTAATCTCACCGATTGAATAACTGTATCCAAGCCCTATTTCAAAAGAAGTGGGCATTGGGAAAGATGCAGCCTCAACTTTGTAAAATGTGACGCCTCTTTCAGATCCAGGCACCTGTGCTTGAACCCAAAGTCCCGAACCGCCGTATTTCATCGTCGGACCTATGTTCTTTACAACAACACCAAGTTGAAGTCCCGGGATGTTTAACATATTTCTATACTGAACACCCGCATCAAACGCAAAACCATTTGCGCTAACTCTACCAAATGATTCACTTACAAAGTTAAAATTAGCACCAACCGAAACACGGTCCGATAGCTTTTTTGAATATGTCACACCGACAACGAAAAAGTTCGGACTTATTATTTCACCTGTTCCGTCAGGATGAAATTCAGTCGTGACAGGTATATCTCCGAGATCAAAGCTTCTCAAGGATAATCCAACCGAACCAAATCCAAATTTGCCAACCAAAGCAAGATAATTTACTCCTATATCAGCGATATATTTACGATATGAAAATATCGCCTGACCATTTCCAACCAACCAATCAACCCCGCTTGGATTCCAAGTTATCGCTTCAACTCCATCAGCCAATACACCAGATGCACCACCCATTGCGGTATATCTTGCACCAATTGGTATGGTAAGCTCAGGCGCAGCAGATGTCCCAGCCTTTGACTGTGAAAAGGCTTGGATCGAACCCAAGAGAATTACCAAGGCTATTATTAAATAATTTTTTCTCATAGTTCAAACTCCACTTTTTTATTTTTTAAAGAACCGCCCCGAAGGGCGGCTGTTCTGAATTAGTAAGTTGGAATAATCTCTTCCTCCTGAACAATCAGCAGTTTCAAAATCTTCGTTGCCCCAATTTCTGGCATATCAATATGAACGATATAAACTCCACTCGCAACAGGAAGGTTATGCTCATTCCTTAAATTCCACCTCGCAAATTGAGAATCATCATCTTTATTGATTGTTTTCACGAGAACGCCAGCAAGATTAAATATTCTTATCGTCGCTTTCTTGGGTAAATGATTAAAGGTTATGTATTTTATCAATCTATCCGTCTCCATCAAGTTGAATCCATAATATGGATTTGGAAAAGCATTGATCTTCTCAACATCTTGACGAGCAAGTTGAACATCACCGACTGTCGGAGCCTGCGTTGCGAATGTAAATGTATCAGCAGGTGTATTGACACGATTTGGATAAAGTTGTATTGTAACATCAGCGCTATAAGGATCACGAGTTCCCCTTTGATATAGCCACAAAGCCCACAAAACAGGATAAGCGCTATGATTGGGACCACTGGTCATAAACCCTGTACCCTGAGCTGGATCCCATGCTTTACCAGTCGGGTCATAATCGCTATCTAAAACCCAAATGTACTCATATGGTGTGACCGCATCATTGGCATCCGATATATCCCATTGTTTATTTCCATTCCTATCACGAACAACAACATTTAGCTGCCTGGGTGAATTTGGATTTTCAATATCAAATACTTTGAAAGGTACATCATAAAATCCTTCATACGTAGCATTACTCCATGTCTGATACATAAATGCCTTCTGGGACTTCGCTGGGTCAACTGTATAGGGTTCTCCAAGATCGTATTGACCATTTCCATTTTGATCTGTAAAACCTGTTCTCGCTGAAAATCTAATTTCAACCGACTTAAAATCACCCGGTGCTAAACTACTTCCAGTGAAGTTTGGACCAAGAAATACACCACCGAACAACAATTCTCCACCATTTGCCGGATTACCTGTAAACCATCTATTCGCCGCACCTTGTGTAGCAACCCATTCCTTACCTGCAAGTGGCGGTCCCATAACTTTAACAAAGACACCATCAACTATTGGATAGGCTTCATCCCCGGATTGATTTGATCCAGTTGCCTTGACTTTATTCTCATTAATATCAACAATATACCAATTACCCTCATTATCAAATCTTACTTGATATGTATGTCCAGTTGCAATTGACGGATCAACAAGAATTGCAACCACTTCCCCATCACTTCTGCCTTTATGAACCACAGTTAATGTATCACCAACAGCTCCATAATATCTCGTCCCTGGCGGCGGTGACTGAGGTGTAACAGCTAGAACAACCGGCGTGCTTTCAAGCGCTCTGAATGGAGCGAGAGGATCGGGATTATAAGCATATGCTGTAACAGCGTAGTAATATGTTTGACCATTTACAAGAGGACGCTGGCGGACATAATCAGTTGTTAAGGTAATGTAATGGCGAATTCCACTATTACTACCTGTTTGAACTGGGACCTGAAGCAAAGCACCGGTTTTTGGATCTATAGTTCTATCAAGTATTACCGTTACCTCGTTAACAACATCATATGTCGCAATTTTTATAGCCTCACTTAAGCTAGAAGTTGGCGATGGTAATTGATAAACATTGTAACCCTCAAAAATAAATCCAGCTGAATTATAATTTTCAATTGCATTGACGCTCGCCTGGTTCCACCCCCAATTCAAAACAACTTGACGATCTAATGCAGCCACTTTGACATCAGGAGAAGGAGGTGGAGACGGCAAAACAAAGAGATTATCATACGCAAATTGTGCATATATATCGTAATATTTCAGAACCAAAATACTTGAAAGATTATCAACACCCATCGCTCCTATTAAAGCTACGACTATTTCCGCCGTATCTGGCTTACCATCCGTTAACTTTAACTGAAATGGACCAGTTACATTCACTATTCGCCTATCCCCAGGTGGAATTTCTCTACCATCAATCCAGCCAGTTTTTGTCACTGGATCACCCGCAACTGCATATTTTGTAGGATAAACATTAGGGTCTCTCGTAAAAGCGCTCCAGAACGGAACAAAGGATGGATACTCAGGTCTTGGCAATCCACCTCTCATTAGGTTAAACCATTGAGGTGCATTAGTCGGGTCACTTATACCTGTTCCAGCAGCAAAGAAGACAAAGGTTGTAAGCGGATTTTCATTCCAATATTTATATCCTTTCCTCCATTCCAAACCAATCACAGCAGAGTCATTGGGATTTCCAGTATAACGGGCTGGACCCTGCAAAAAGTCAAATCCAACAGCTGGAGCAGGTAATCCTATAGATTGATATTCATGGTCAACAGTATTAGCATTATAAACATATCCTAACCCCAAAACAGAGTCACATCCTGCAAGGTCATCAGAATAATCTCCAAGATCTGGATCTGCCCATTTCACTATGTAAACACTGTCAATCTTTGAATCAGGCTTAGCTGCAGCTGTTCCTTTATAAATAATCCTGATCTGTTGGAATATAATGTTATTTAAAGGATTGGAAACAGAATAAGCCCATTCTGTAAGTTGTAATTCAAGTCCAATTGGTGGCGACCCAAAAACTTGTATACCAACATCCGATGCTAAGTCATTTGCAACAGCCCATACAGTTTGAGTTGCTCCAGGGATACCGGGAACATGATTTGGATTATTTGGATCAAAACCGGGACCATATTTTACCTTATAGGCATCAGGTCCAGTAGTTGTATACCATGGAGCTCCTTTATCAGCAGGCCAATCTTTCCAATCATTTTCATATTGTTGACGAAGTGCCTCTTCATCAGCTGATGTGACATCTTTGAGAGGTTTCATAAAGTATTCAGCAGCATCTGCTTTTAAATCCGCCGTCCTATAATCTGGACGAACGCGCCATACTCTCTTAACAGCAGGGTCATCACGATTTTCAGCAGTTCCTTTAGTTATAATTCTACCTGGCACCATACTTGTCCTATAAAATACTCCCTGTGCACGAAGTGTCGGGGATCCTCCATCATCAACAAGTCCCCCAATCATCAATCCTTCTCTGTAAATCATTCCTACTCCACTGCCCCTTGGAAATGTTCCATTCCAAGAGTTTTTGATTAACGGTGGCCATCCAAGACCACCTGGCGATGAAACGACAGATACCCAGCTTGTTATGTTATTCACATCGACAATCGTTGATGTAACACCAGCAGCGGTTGATTTGCCAAAGAAGAATTCTTCGCTTCTCTTTTTCAATGGATCTTCCCTTCCAATTGCTAAACTGAATATTACAAAAGTTAATATTAGCAAAATTGAAAATTTCCTCATAGTTTTAAACCTCCTAATTATTTTTATTTTTGCAAGTTATTTCACAATTCAACTCTTACTCCAGCTCTTAATTGTCTCGGGGAGCCAAAAAGGTCTTGCAATACTCCATTAAATCGCCACTGATGTTGTCTGTTCTCAAGATTAATTGCTTTGTAAAGCTCAACATACATAGGCCCGAACTGGTTAACAAAAGTCCCACTTAAGTCAGGATTGGTTAAAAAGCCATCGTCGTAAGCATTTCCAGTTCTATAATAGACATTTATCACATTCTTGGTGTTGAATAAATTCTGAACATAAACATAGAAATTAAAGTTTACTGGACCAATCGAGATCGTTTTGTCAACCCTTAGGTCAACATTCCATACCCATGGTGTCCGTGATGCATTTATAGGTTCAAGAGGGGTTCTATTTCTTGGATCTCCATCATTAAGTATTCCACCATCGTCAGCATCTTGCTGAGCTATTCCGCCAGTGGCAAGAGTATATGGATGCCCACTATTAAATGTTATCAACAGATTAACACCAAATCTTTCAAACAACGGACCACCTTCACCCTTTCCAAAGCGATAATCAATATTTATCGTTCCTCTGTGCGTCTGATTATATGAAAGTGGAACGGTTAATGTCGGAGTTATCTGCGTAATTCCAACCGCTGCCCAAGCACCATTTGCAAAAGAATTCGTTCCACGAGCATCCTGCAAGGTATAATTAATTTGCGCTTGAATCCTGTTAACTCTCCTGATTCTTAATGTAAATTCAAGTCCATATACATTCTCAAAATCACCGTTCGTGTAAACAGCATATTTTAATCCAGCATAAGGTCCACTTGTTATAGGAACAGTGGAAACTTGGAGCTGATTTCTAACATCTTTGTAAAATCCAGTTATATCAAAAGCGGCGAAATCGGTAAACTGTTGCGAAAATCCAATTTCATATTGGGTCGTTTTAACAGGATCCGGGTCAAATGCCAAAGGATCAGGTATCAATTCAATCGATGGTAAGTAAACACTGCCCGGGTAATAAGATAAACCTGCGTAAAGTGATGTCAAAGCCGGTGGCTGAACAAAAATTCCATACTGTAAGTGGAACACGGTTCTATCTGTCACAGGGAATGAAAAACCTAACCTCGGCTGCAAATAAGCCCTTGGCTTCCCTTTTTCGAGATCAAGAAGCTTTCTAGTTGTTAAATCAGCCCTTGGTGCATTTGGATCTTTCAACCTCCAAGCATCAAGATACAAGTAATCATATCTTAATCCAGCATTTATAATTAAATCGCTGAACTCAATTTTATCCTGGATATATGCCGAGAAGAAATATGGATGTCTTGGTCCATCTTCGCCAGAATCAACCTTTCTACCAAACCTATCAAATCCATAGTTATTCACATAACTTCCAAGCAACTTATATAGATAACTCTCACTTCTCGCGGAATCAGGTAATGTATGAAAAGCTCTAAACAATCCACCAGTTCCAATACCATAATGTCTAACTGTCCATCTTTGATAACTTGCTCCGAGTTTTATTTCATGTTTCTCAACTTGGGAAGTTAAAGCAACATTACCACCCCAATAACCCTGTTGGAACTTGCTGTACCCAGCAAATAAAGTTCCAGGCCTATAAAATGCAAATCCATAAAAATCATATGGCGGTGGACCAACATACCTACTCACGTACTTAAAACGTTCTCCATATGCACGAACCACTTGAAGACTATCATCATAAGCTAAAACATTGTCGCCAAATGCCGGTTCGTAGGACTTATTTCTGTAATCAAGGAAGCTTATGGAAGCCTCTAAAAATGTCTTCGCAGAAATGAAATAAGTTCCCTTTGCACTAATGAAAAATTGAGTTAAATCTGTAACTGGCAATCTCTCAAGATTAAATATATTTCTCAAGAAGTCATTGCCCCTTGAGCGACTCCAAGTATAAGCTCCTGAAATTCTCAATTGAAGAGGTTTTAAATCAAATGTAAGCGTTCCATTCCCAGTATATCTATTTACCATCCTCCCTGGTATATTTGCATCGTTCCATGCAACAAGAGCTGAATCACCTTTGGTTCCTCCTCTTCTTCCATTATCCTTCAAATATCCAAAGTTGTAACCTTTGAAAAAGTGCTGTATATAATCTCTGATAAAGTTGTTTTCACCAGCCAGGAAAAACTTAATTCTCTCTGTAAACAATGGGCCACCCAAGGTAACTACTATATCAGAATATCCGTAAGAATAAGTTCCAAGGAATTTCTTCCCAGGATAGTTTCCAAAATTGTCAGTTTCAAATTGAACGGATGTAGAAAACTTTGACCTCCCGCTCTTAAAGACTTGTTGAACTATTCCAGCATTTGCACCTCCAAATTCAGCACTATATCCTCCAGCTTGAACTGAAATTTCCTCGAGAGCTTCTGGGATAGTTGTTATAAGACCTCCACCTAAAGCTCTATACCTATCCCTTGCCGCAAATGCTCCACCTCTTGCACCTGTAGCTGCACCAAGTATATTAGTTACACTTGCCCCCTCGATCATATAACCAACTTCATCTGATCTACTACCTCTGATGTATAATCTTCCATATTGTAAACTTACACCAGCTTGAAGCGCAAAATACACGTTTACATCTCTAACTGGTAATTTCTCAACATCTGCAGATGTAACAACACGAATAGCATTCGTAGCAGATTTCTCAATTAGAGGCCTTTCAGCAACAACTTCAACCGCTCTCAATTCTATCGCGGTGGACGGCAATTCAAAATTTAACTCTCTTGTCAAACCTGCAATAACCTGAACACCCGAAACCGTTACCGTTTGGTAACCAACATAAGACGCCACAACTGTGTATGTTCCAGCAGGGACATTTAAGATCACGTAGTTTCCATTTACATCAGTTGCAGCACCGAGCGTTGTCCCTTGAACCACAACTGAAGCCCCAGGAAGCGGCTCCTTTGTTTCTCTATCAACGACCCTACCTGATATTTTGCCATATTGAGCAAATACCAGCTGAACAGAAATTAACAACAATAAAACCGAGATTAAAAATTTAACTTTGTTTTTCATGGGCTAACCCTCCTTTTAATCTTCTTTGAAAAGCTTTTTTTGTAAATTTGCTTTTAAACCATATACAACAACAGAATATCTACCAGCCCCTGATATTCCAGAATCCCACGCTTTAACAAGTGTATCAGTTCCAGATATAACTGTATATTTTACAGGGAAAGATGCAATCGTAAGATATGGCGTTCCCCCTTTGAAAGCAACATTAGAGAAAGTTGAATCCTTTCCAGCAAAATTAACAATAACTTTCGCAGCACCTAAGTTAGGGCTAAGATTTAAAAACCTAACAAGCGCTTTACCACTCGGATACGGTTCGTCAAATGTATTACGTTCCGCAGCAAATAAAACACTATCAGACCCCCTCCCAACATAAAAAACAGAGTATTTTTTCTCCGATTCAAGCGATCTTTTTATCGTATCCCCAGCCGTAAAAACAAAAACCCTTGACCCAGCTGGTAAATCAAGATAATTTGAAGCATCTCCAAAGGCAATAGAACTCACCTTGTCAGAACCATCAACATTAACCTTAATTGTCACATCAGGCTTCAAATTTACAAATTTTGCAAGGGAACGATAATCAACGGGTTGAACTACTGGGTTATCAATATTAATACACCCATCCCCCGTGATTACAATTATGAAAAAAACCAAGAAAAAAACTGCAAAGATAGTAAATTTACTTTGCATAAGAACCTCCGCTTTAAAATTTTAATAAATCAATGAACAAAATAAACAACCGCCTATGAACAGGAAATGAAAAATTTTATTTATTGGAAGGAAGTGCTTTTTAAAAGCTAATAATTAAGCTTTTAAAATCTGACGTGCTTTTTAATAAATTTAATACAGAAATTTTATTTTGTCAAGAGTTTTTAGCTTCCGTAGAAGCGAACATTAAATTTCATATTTTCAATACGAATTTAATATGAAAAATTTATTTTGTCAAGGGGTTTTTAAAATTTTTAGGACAAATTTAAAAAATAAGCCCTCGGGTTGACTTTCGATCCCACCAGAGTTATGAAACTTTTTTCATCCAAACATTTTTATTAAGTTTAGGTTGTAAACTCTAAAAACAAAAATAAAATTTTAACAATGAAAAGCATCGAAGAAATAACTAAAGTCCTCAGAGAAATTCAAGATCCAGATTTGCATAGAGATATTGTTTCACTTGGATTTGTTAAAGATATTCAAGTTGATTCGAAAAAGGCATATATTAAAATCGAGCTCACAACGCCAGCGTGTCCTGTGAGAGATAAGATAAAAGATGAAGCGATAGAAAAAGTTAAAAAGCTTGGATTCGAAGAAGTCACTGTTGAAATGACAGCACAAGTTCCGAAGCATCTGAGCCCACAAAAAGATGCGCTCCTTCCAAATGTTAAAAATACAATCGCCGTCGCAAGTGGGAAAGGTGGCGTTGGTAAATCAACCGTCGCAGTTAATCTCGCGGTTGCCCTCGCACTTGAAGGCGCCAAAGTTGGTTTAATAGATGCAGATGTTTATGGTCCGAATGTGCCGATCATGTTAGGTGTAAACGAAAAACCAACATTGGCTCCAGATGGCAAAAAGATTGAACCTGTTGAAAAATACGGTGTTAAGTTAATTTCAATCGGTTTGCTACTTGATGATCCAGATACTGCTTTAATCTGGCGTGGACCTATAGCAAGTGGTGCGATAAAACAATTTATGACGGATGTTGAATGGGGTGAGATTGATTATCTTATTTTTGACCTTCCCCCAGGCACAGGTGATATACAATTAACACTCGTTCAAACAATACCTTTAACAGGCGCGGTGATAGTTACAACCCCACAAGATGTAGCACTTGCGGATGTAAGAAAAGCTATAAAAATGTTTCAAAAGGTCAATGTTCCCATACTTGGCATAGTTGAAAATATGAGCTATTTTATCTGCCCAAACTGTGGACACAGAGACGATATATTCGATCACGGTGGCGGTAAAAAAGCAAGTGAAAAATTTAATGTCCCGTTCCTAGGTGAAATACCAATTAACACAAGGATAAGAATAAGTGGAGATCTCGGTAAACCAATTCCAGTTTCTTATCCCGATTCAGAAGAAGCTAAAATCATAAGAGAGATCGCTCAAAAACTTGCCGCAAGAGTTAGCATCGTGAGTTTTAAACAACAAGCAATGCCAAAGGTCGAAATTAAATTATGAGAGATAAAGAAGAATTAAAAAAACGCGTTTTAAAAGCACTTGAAATCGCAAGACCATACCTCAAAGCAGATGGTGGCGATGTTGAGCTCGTTGAAATTACAGATGATAATATCGTGAAAGTTAGATTGATAGGAGCTTGTGGCAGTTGCCCACTTTCAACGATGACATTAAGAGCTGGAATAGAAAGAATTATAATCCGCGAAGCTCCAGAAATTAGGCGGGTTGAAGCTGTTTTCACATACTAAAAAGCGAGCCCTAAAAATGGGCTCGCACCTTCATCTTAAACCAAACAATGCCCACATCCTTCCAGAATTTTCACCATATCTTCTAAATGAATGAAATAAATCCGCCTCACATATTGTACAATGCCTGCTAACCTCGATGTTTCTAAAATTCAAACCAGAGTTAACAAGCTGTGAAAATATTTCGCCCTTTAAATCAAAATGATATTTACCATTCCGTTTAAATCTCAAAAATCTTAAATCAAAATATTCCTCAAATTCTTTATCAACCTCATAACAACAAACTGACGCACACGGACCTATGAATGCAGTTAGGTTATTAACATCACTTTTAAACTGATTCACCATGAAATCAACCGCTTTTGCAACTATCTTTTCCTTAGCTCCCCTCCATCCACAGTGAACCAAAGCAATTGCCTTAACTGATTTATCATAAATATAAACAGGCGCACAATCAGCGACACTCACAATGAGGTAAATTCCTCTTTTATCCGTTACAAGAGCATCGCAATTATCATAAATTCCGGGCTTATCGACATAACAGATATTTGAACTATGTATTTGCTTGGGTATAGCAAGCTGATCTTTCGAGATCCCGAGTTGTTCGAGCAGAATTTTTCTATTTTCGTTTACCCTTTCCGGATCACTGTTTGTAGTGAAACCAACATTAAAAGCTTCGCTAGAATTAACATTTCTCTTGGTGGTCATCACTGCGAGAACTTCACTGAAAGCATTAAAAATTTTGGGCTTTATTAAATAAACTGGCTCTGACTTCACCATCCCAAATAATTTATTTTCAAATTTTCTCAAGACCTTCGCTAAGATCAAGAATTATATCGTCAACTTTTTCAAGGCCAATTGATAATCTTATTCCACCCGGATCTATCCCTTTCCTCAGCTGTTCCTCAGCTGGAATGGTTGCATGCGTCATCGAACCCGGATGCTCAATCAATGTTCTTATATTTCCAAGGCTTACAGCAAGCGTTATAGTATAAGCGTTCTTTGCGAGGTAATTTATAAGTTTTTCAGCTTTCTTTCTCCTGCCCTCTGGAGATTCATCTTTGATCACAAAATATATTAAAGTTCCAGGTGCAAAATTACCTTCATAATCAACCATTTGCTTTTTCGCGAGTTCATATTGCGGGAAAGTATGAAGACCAGGATAACTTACATACTGAACCTTTGGATGAGAAGCGAGAAATCTCGCAACTTCTGTAGCCGTCTTTTCTTGTTGACGAACCCTTAACGCAAGCGTCGGCAATCCATAGACAAGAATTGTCCAAGCACTTTTAGTCCCAAGGACGCCACCGAAATCTTTTCTATAAAGCAGGAGTTTATCTTTGCTCCACCTCGGTCCAATGACAGCACCGCCCATATCAGTTCCAAATCCCCCAATATTTTTCGTCAGTGAATGAACAACGAAGTCAGCCCCAAGCGTAAGTGGTCTTTGGCAAAAAGGTGTAGCAAATGTGTTGTCAACAACGACATAGATTCTTTCATTTTGCTTTCGTTTCTTATTTTCCTCTTTAACTATCTCTGCAACCCCAGCGATATCAATAAGTTCAAGCGTTGGATTAACAGGTGTTTCAAAATAAACAACCCTGGTTCTTGGCGTAATTGCCTTTTTCAGGTTCGTTAAATCGCGAAGGTCGATAAATTTCGTATGAATTTGATATCTTGGATACCAATATGTTAAAAGTTCATAGGTGCAACCATACAAAAGCTTATGCGCTATGATCTCATCCCCCGTTTTTGTCAAAATCCCAAGCGCAGCTGAAATTGCCCCCATGCCACTTGCAAATGTCACAGCAGTTTCACCTTGCTCAGCATAAGCAAGATGTTCCTCGAGCATTTCTTTGTTCGGTTCGCCAAGACGATCATAAATGTAGATTGGAGCCTTAACTTCGACCTCTTCATTGTTTACAGTATGTGCGAATTGTAAAAATCCAAGCGCCCCGCGCTGTGCTGATTCAAGTCTGAATGTAGCCGATGCTGAGATCGGTGGAACAACATGGTGTGAATATTCCCATTTCGGTGTGAATGAACGACCATAGATGAGGTGAGTTTCAATCGAATATTTTTCTTCATTGTTTCTTTTTTTTCTCGGGGACCTTTCCCGAGCCGAACTCATTGAACCATTTTCAATTGATTTCTTTCGCTTCGGGGACTTTTCCCGAATCGAACTCGCAGTGCCATTTTGTTTTTTTACCATAAAAATTACCCTCCTTAAGGTAGGTTTGTTTTCATTTCTAATTTAGAAAATGAACGCTAATTTTCCAACTGAAGATGCTAAGCATTCATAGCTGAAATTTGTTTTTGAGGCTTAAAAATTTTAAATTTTTTAAAAAGCTGGCGTAGCTCAGCGGTAGAGCAGCTGATTCGTAATCAGCAGGGCGTGGGTTCAAATCCCACCGCCAGCTCTTTTTAACCTTCCCTTGTAATTCCCCTCTCTTTAATTGAAACAATCAAACCCAGATTTTATATTTAATCAAAAACCCCTGACCTTATGAAAAAGCTTTCATACTTGCTTATACTAACCATTTTTGTTTGGGGTTGTGCGCCAAAACCATATTATGTTAAACCAAACGAATGGAAAACTCCTGATAAAAAAGACTCGGTAATTAATTTTTACTCTAAATTCCTCAAGGGGTGGAAAATTTTCCTTGACCCTGGACATGGGGGACAGGATAGAAAAAATATCGGGATTAAGAAAAGAGTTGTTGAGGCGGATGTAAATTTAAAGGTCGCACTTTATCTTCGAGACTATTTAACTCGTGCAGGTGCGATTGTTTTTATGTCAAGAGATAAAGATACAACTGTATCACTTGCCGATAGAGTTAAAATGGCTACAGAAAGCGGCGCTGACATATTTATATCAATTCATCACAACGCAATGCCAGGAGATGAAAACACATACTACGCCTCAACATGGTACCACGCAGTTGAAGGTGACCCGAAATTCCATCCGTGCAATAGAGACCTTGCAAGATATATTCAAAGAGACCTTGCATATGCGCTTAGAATTTCGGGTTCGCTTGCAAGCTTTGATGGAACTATGTCAGACTATTTCGTTTACCCAAAACAGGGATTTTATGTCTTAAGAAATGCAACAATGCCAGCGGTACTTGTTGAGTGTACATTTTTTACCAATGAATATGAAGAACGAAAATTAAGCATAGATGAATTTAATCAAATTGAAGCATGGGGAATTTTTAAAGGAATTGCTAAATATATTCAAGCAGGGATTCCAAAAATTGAAATTCTCTCGGATACAATTTTAACATCAGAAAGACCAACATTTATTCTCAAAGTTTCAGACAGGACAGGAATTGATAGACAAAACATTCAAATAAAAATTGATTCAATCTCCGTTGAGAAAAGTTTTATCACTTCAATTGATGCAAACAGTTATTTAATCATACTTTTCACACCTAACTTCAATCTATCCGAAGGTATTCACACCCTTGATGTCGTTGTAAGAAATAAAAATGGAAACTCATCCTTCCCGTTCAAGAGAAATTTTTACATTAGAAAACAAATTGGGGATTGAACAAATGATGAACTACATATGGCTTGCGCTGATAATCATTGGGATTATCACCGCCGTTGGGACGGATATTTATGAAAGCTCAGTGAACAAATATAAGAACGATGTTGAATTTGATGCTTTGATTGAACTTAAAGAAAAACCATCTGTTGAAACTCAAGTTAAAGGAATTCTAAAAGTAAGCGGGGAATATTACAAAAACTTTTACTCCCTTAAGAATTTCACCCAAGACACCATTAGAAACGAGATAACTTTAAGATTAAAAAGCGATAGCACAGGAACTGCAATTTTGAACATTTCAGAAACCACACCAGATTTTTGGAAGCTAATGGCGAAAGGAAAGGGAACAAATACAGATAAACTTATAGCAAATGTAAAAAAATTTGAGAAAGTTGGGGAAAACAGTTATAAAGTCTCGCTTGTCTTTGAGAAAATTTCACTTGTAAAGATCAAACAAGTTTTAAATGCAGTGATTGAATATTCAGATATTGCAGTTAAAATAGCGATTGGATTGATCGGGGTAATGGCTCTTTGGCTTGGAATAATGAAAATTGGCGAGCTTGCTGGTTTGATAAACCTATTGGCAAAGATTGTAAAGCCATTGACAAAACGACTCTTTCCCGATATCCCTCCCGAACATCCAGCAATAGGCGCAATCATAATGAACATCTCAGCGAATATGCTTGGACTTGGAAACGCTGCAACTCCACTTGGTTTAAAAGCAATGGAAGAACTCCAAAAACTTAATCCGAAAAAAGATACCGCAAGTGATTCAATGGTAACATTCCTTGTGATAAATACAAGCGGAATGACCTTAATTCCAGCAACAGCAATTGCCGTAAGAGCTGCGCTTGGTTCAGGTGATCCCGCTGCAATAATAAGCACGACAATTGTCGGTGGATTCGCCGCAACAATTGCAGGGGTAACCGCCGCTAAAATACTCCAACGCCTTAAAATCTTCAAAAAGGAACTCGAAGAAAACAACGAAAATAAAAAGGAAGTGGAAGGATGAGTTTCAAGGAAATAATGAACATAATTTCAATCGTAGCCATACCCTTTGTGATCTTTACTTTTTTAATCTATGGCTTTGCGAAAAAAGTCAAAGTCTACGAATCATTTGTCGAAGGTGCAAAAGAAGGATTTAACGTCGCTGTTAGAATAATTCCCTATCTTGTTGCGATGCTTGTTGCAATTGGAATTTTCAGGGCAAGTGGAGCGATGGATGTCCTTGTTGCAATTTTAAGCCCTTTGACAAACTTGATTGGTTTTCCAGCGGAAGCTTTACCAATGGCTTTGATGCGTCCCTTATCAGGAAGTGGTTCTCTTGGGATTATGACAGAGATAATGAAAACGCACGGACCTGATTCCTTCCTTGGGCTTTTAGTTTCAACAATGTATGGAAGCACAGAAACAACCTTCTATGTCCTTGCGGTTTACTTCGGTTCTGTAAATATAAGAAAGACAAGACACGCTGTGATCGCAGGTGTGATCTCGGACATAGCAGGCTTGCTTACTGCATTTTTTATTTGTAAATTAGTTTTCGGATAAAAACCAAAAATAAAAAAAGGAGAGATCAAAATGAAAAAAACGGTAATTTTACTACTTGCCATAACATTGTTAACCTCTGCGTATTCCCAACGCAGAGTTCAAAGGGAACCAATTCAACAGAAACCCCAAACAACGGGCGAATTTTCAGGTGGAATTGGACTTTCATGGTTTGATGGGAAACCGTATTATTTGCTCAACATCTCGCCCGAAATCGCATTTGGAAAAATTGGGGTTGGTCTTGATGTAAATTTAAGAATTGGCGTAAATGATGGAAAAATAAGAAACGAAGATTGGAATGAGCCCTATGACTTCTTAAGGGCGATAAGATATGTAAGATATGGTTTAAAAGGCGAGCCACTTTACGCACGACTTGGGGCATTAGATTACGCAAGATTGGGACATGGAACCATCGTTTATTACTACAAAAACAACGCAAGCTATGACGACAGAAAAGTTGGGCTTGAGTTTGATGTTGACTTTGGAAAATTTGGGTTTGAATCCGTCATCAGTGATTTGAAGAAAGTTGGTGTTTTTGGAGTTAGAGGATATGTTAGACCTCTTAAATTTACACCTGCTGGCAATATCCCAATAATTGGAAGCATTGAACTTGGAGCAACTTATGCAACTGACCTCGACAAGAGCGCGATTGCTCATTATGACCCCGTCAAAAGGGAAATAGTTCAAGACTGGGAAAGACCTGATGTTATTGGCTTTGATATTGGACTTCCAATTGTAAAGACAAAAATTTTCGGATGGGATGTTTATTTTGATTATGTTAAGTTCTTAAACTACGGCAGCGGAATTGCATACGGAAGCAATTTTGAATTTAGAGGACTTGGTCTCTTAAATATCGGTGCAAAAATTGAAAGAAGGAATTTTGGAGATCAATTCTTACCAAGCTATTTCAACTACTTCTATGAAGTTGAGAGGTTTAACCTAAGAGATACAGTCAACGCAACAAGTAAGTTGCAAAATCTAAAGCTCGCAAAAAAGACAGCAGGCACTTATGGAGAGTTAATTTTCACCATTCTTGGACAGTTACAAATCCTTGGAAGTTATCAACAACTTGATGCGACACCTGAAAGTGGAACTTTGCACTTAGACCTTGAATTTCCACAAGTTTTGCCAACAATCGTATTTGATGCTGGATACGATCGGAGGAATATAAAAAACTTTGGGGATGCTTTCAGACTTGATGAACGCTCCCTTTTGTATGCAGAGGTTGGGTATAAACCAGTTAAATATATTGTTATAAGCATGCTTTACCAATGGACATTCAAACCTATAAGAGTTGGTGATCAAACGAAGTACGAAGTTCAAAAACGGGTTGAACCAAGGGTATCGTTTGTATTTCCGTTCGGAGGGAAGTAAAAAAACTAAGGGCGTCGATCAGACGCCCTTTTTAATTAATCTTTGCGAAGTTTTAAAATAGCATTGTAAACCAGAGCCAGTATAACTCCACCGATAAATCCATCAATAAACCCTTCAATTAATCCAATAAATGCACCCGCTAAACTAATGGTATAAAATGGGAATAACTTGCTCAAGAACGCGCTTCCCCTATCACCTTGTAAAAAAAGAATAATTGTAGCTGCAAAAATCGCAAGCCCTTCAATGACCCCAAGCCCAACTCCGAGGGCGATAGGATTAATTCTTTGGTAATTCATTTTGGATTTTATTTTTAATTTCGTCAATTAATTGGACTTTAAAAAGCATGCTTAAACGCATTATCTAAATCTTCGATTAAATCATCGACATTTTCCAATCCCACTGAAACTCTGATCAAAGAATCTGTGATGCCTATTTTCTCCCTTTCATCCTTTGATAGATAAGCATGGGTCATAGTTGCTGGATGCTCAATTAAAGATTCTACCCCACCTAAACTTTCTGCTATTGAAAAAATTTTTAAATTTTCTAAGAATCTTTTGACCTCCCGAATTCCACCATCAATTTCAAAAGATAACACACCGCTAAATCCAGACATTTGTTTTCTTGCCAATTCATATTGAGGGTGGCTTTTAAGCCCTGGATAGTTCACTTTTTTAACTCTTGAATGCGATTCAAGATATGTAGCGATTTTCATCGCATTATCATTATGCTTCTCCATTCTTATTGCAAGAGTTTTTATCCCTCTTAAGACAAGATAACTATCAAATGGAGAAAGTATCGCACCAATCGCATTCTGATTAAACTTTAACTTTGCATAAATTTCTTCATTTGATAACATTATAGCACCACCAACTGAATCACTGTGTCCATTTATAAACTTTGTCGTGCTATGAACAACTATATCGGCACCAAGTTTGAGAGGTTTTTGAAAATATGGCGTAGCAAATGTATTATCAACTACAACTAAAATTCCTTTTTCTTTGGCGATCTCAGAAATTGCCCTTATATCGCATAATTTCATCAAAGGATTTGTTGGTGTTTCCAACCATATCAACTTTGTATTTGGCTTTATCGCAGTTTCAACATTTTCTAGATAGCGTGCATCAACATAAGTAAATTCAACTTTGAAATTTCTGTTTAAAATATCAAACAATCTTCTCGTCCCAGCATAGAGATCATCAAAAGCCACGACATGGTCACCTGAATTTAACAGTGTTAAAGCTAAAACTGTCTCAGCTGCCATTCCCGATGAGAAGGCAAGCCCAAATTGGGCATCTTCCAATGCTGCTAATCTCTTTTCAAGAGCATCCCTTGTGGGGTTTCCGGTTCTTGAATATTCATAACCTCGTGTTGGTTTCTCAACTTCTTTTCTTGCAAAAGTAGAGGAAAGGTGGATAGGAATTACAACATCACCTGTGCCTCCCTCCTCCAAATTTGGCTCTTCACCTATGTGGATTGCTTTTGTTTCGAATTTCATGGCAAAATTAATTTATTAGTTTTTAATCGATGAAACCTTTCTCTTTCATCCATTCATCGTTAAATATTTTACTTATGTAATTTCTACCTGTATCAGGTAATATGACCACAACAACTTTATCCTCGGGCAAATTTTGAGCTACTTTAATTGCAGCGTGAACCGCTGCGCCACTTGAACCTCCAGCAAGTATTCCCTCTTCCCTTGCAAGTTTACGTGCCATATAAAACGCTTCAGCATCACTTACCTGAATTATATCATCAATAACTTCAAAATGCATCGTCTCACACAACATATCTTCCCCAATACCTTCAACCATATAAATCTTTGGCTCTATAAGTTTTTTATATTTAAACCAATCGTGATACACAGAACCTATTGGATCAACCGCTATAACTTTAACATTTGGATTTTTTTCCTTTAAGAATTTCCCCACTCCTGATATTGTTCCTCCAGTGCCGGCACCCGCAACAAGATAATCGATTCTTCCACTCGTTTGAGTCCATATCTCTGGTCCCGTCGTCATGTAGTGGGCTTCAACATTATCCTCATTGTGATATTGATTTACAAAATAAGAATTTGGTGTCTCTTTGGCGAGTCTTTTTGCTACCTCATAGTAACTTTCGGGGGAATCTGGAGGTACATTCGTCGGACAAACAATAACTTCGGCTCCGAATGCTTTTAAAAGGTTTATTTTCTCTTGGCTCATCTTATCAGGGATCGTAAAAATGGCTTTAAATCCCTTTACCGCAGCATACATAGCTAATCCTATCCCGGTGTTTCCAGATGTGCTCTCAATTATCGTCCCGCCGGGTTTTAGTAATCCGTTTTTGATTGCTTTCTCAACCATATATACAGCTATCCTATCTTTAACGCTTCCCCCAGGGTTCATAAATTCAAGCTTGGCTAATATAGTTGCCTTTATCCCAGCTGTGACCCTCGTTAACTTAACAAGCGGAGTATTGCCGATTAACTCAAGTATGTTTTGATGGTAATTCATAACGATCCGTGAAATTTTTGTTTTAAATTCTTAACATTATGAAGAAAATTAGAAAAACGCGCTTCGGGGTTTACCACTGAAAAAATATGAGGAAAATGAGAAAAGTAGCTATCGGGGACAACAAAGAGAGGAACATTGTGAGGATTTAAGGAAGAGGGAAATGTAAAGTTCTAGTTGTAGGATTATAATACCTTCAAATGAGTTATGTGACATCATGATCTCTCAGGCTTTTATTTTTAATCTTAATAAAGGTAAAAAATTTAAAAGTAAAAACAAAACTATGGCAGAACTTCTATACCCAATAATTTGCCGTCTTTAACATAAACACATCTATCAGCAAATTTTGCGTTCTCCGGATTATGCGTTACAACTATAATTGTTTTTCCACTATCGTTCAATTCCTTAAATAACTTCATTATCTCAATTCCTGTTAGGCTATCAAGGTTTCCAGTTGGTTCATCTGCAAGGATTAATAGTGGTTCATTAACAAGAGCTCGAGCGATTGCAACACGTTGTTGCTCCCCACCACTTAATTCGTCGGGGAAACGTTTCATTTTTGAAGATAAACCAACCCTTTCAAGAATTTCCTTAGCCTTGGCTATTTTTTGCTCCTTCGTGTAATCTGTAACAATAAGGGGAAGCATCACATTTTCAAGCACAGTTAAATATGGAATTAAATAGAAGGATTGAAATACAAATCCAATATACTCACGCCTGAAATCAGCTAACTTTTCCTGACTTAAACTGTAAATATCTATGCCATCAACAACGACAGTTCCACTCGTTGGACGATTTAATCCCCCAATTATAGACAACAAGGTACTCTTGCCCGAACCCGATGGTCCCATGATTACAACGAACTCCCCATATTTAACCTCAAGCGTTACATCCTCCAACGCCTTAACGACTTCCGAACCCGTTAAGTAATGTTTTGTAACATTTTTAAGTTCTAATAGATTCATTTTTTCGCAAATCTTTTAATTTTTAAAGTGCCCTTAAAGCTACTATTGGGTCGATCTTTGAAGCTTTGGTTGCTGGGTAAATCCCAGCAGTGATCCCAATTCCAATAGAAATAAAAATCGAAAGAACAAACAAAATCCAATCAAAACTGACCTTAACATTAGCTGCCACAGAAAGCATAGGTGAAACGATCATTGATACGCCCCAACCAAGCAGATACCCAAGAAAACCAGAAACAAAACTTATCACAAGAATTTCAGTTAAAATAACTCTCATGATGTGATTTTGTTTGTAACCAATGGTTCTAAGTATACCTATTTCTTTTGTCCTTTCATTTACTGAAGCGAGGATATTGGTAAAAATTATTAAAGCGCTTATCAAGAGAATTATACCTGATATCCCAAAAGAAAATTTACCAAATCTATGCATCACCTCCATTCTTGACTCCACTAATTGCTTTATAGCGGTCACCTTAGCATTTGGTAAAACATCAGATATTTGCCTCACTATTTCCTCCACTGGACAATTATAGCAAAGCGCTGCAACTTCTGCAAGGGTTATGGTTCCATGTTTTTTCAACAAATCTTGAACACTCCTTAAATCAGCAAAGATCATCAAATCGTCTTGAGAGCCTGTCTCCTCAAGTATTCCAGATACTTTAAAAACCTGAGCCTCAATATTTACGACATCACCGATTTTTAAATTAAACGATCGTGCTACCTCGCTTCCAATTACTACTTCATCCTTGCCCGAAGGTTTCCTCCCCAAAATTTTCCACCACTTTTTAAGCTTAAATTCGCTTTCAAAATTAACCCCACAAATTATCGCACTTTTCATTAAACTATTCGATCCTACATTTACCTTCACGATGCCAATAAGCTTTGGCGAAACAACACTTATATTCTCTCTGTTTTTAATTGTTCGAATTTTTAATATGTCATCTTCCCTTAGTTCATTTTTCTCATATTCAACAGATGAGATCATCATCCCACCATAAGTAATGGATAAGCTATTTGATTTCGGAGTTACAAGGATGTTTGCACCATATTCGTCAAGCTGTTTTGCAAAGTTTTCATTTACAACCCTTGATATCGTTATTAAAACAACGAAAGTAAAGATGGCAAGGACAAGGACAAATAGAAGAAGAAATGTTCTTAATTTATGCCTTAAAAGATTTTTAATCGAAATGCTGTATAGCTTCATACAACTTCAAAATTTGTTTTAAATTCTTCGCCTCCAGTTTATCACGATGCTTTCATCTATCTGAATTTCATTCCCAACTATAGTACTTGGTATTGGATCAGGTGGATACTGTTGACAAGCTCCGCTTATGCCCTCAAGATTTTTAAGACGCCATCTCGTCCCACAAGCATTACAAACAATTTCGTCTTCCTCGGTATAAAATCTCTCGGAATTGCACGGCTCACAAATACTTACAGCAGTTACAAGTTTGCCCTCAGGGGATATGTAAGCAAGCAAAGGAACTTTGATGTTTCCTTTTACATACTGAAAGCCAACAAGTTTTTTCTCAACAACTATATCAAGTGGAACAATTATTTTCCCATTCCTAACCTCTGGTTTAATGTCAAACATCCGCAGATTAACATTACTATAACTAACCTTAGATGTGACTTTAGGCTGTGCTTCTATCACAGGATTTTTATATGAAGGTAGTGAGTTATAAACCATAAAAATCATGAAACCGATGATAATTAACAATAGCAAATAAACACTCAAATTTCTAGATTTCTTGCTCTTACCGCCATCAAGTATTTTATCTCGCTTGCTTTTGAAATCAGACTTTGGCTCACGCTGTTTAGCTTCAGATTGAATGTCAGAAGAAGCTTTTTTGAGTTCAGCAATTTTATATCCACAGTTTGAGCAAAAGTTTGCCTCAACTTTTATCCTCTCTCCACAATTTGGACAGAAATTTACAGACATCTTTACCTCCGTTATTTTAGTTTTAACTCAAGCTTTGTTCCGAATTTATCTTTAAACTCAGGTTTGATATTTCCATAAGTTTGATTAACGGTAATTATAACATCATCAACCGTTTCACCTTTAAGTAACCGCTCTCTTATAAAATTTTTCTCTTGGATTGCATATGTACAGTCACAAGTTTCTAAAGGTAGGTTGCCACATTGACCACACCCACATGTAAATTTTGATGAAACTTCATAAACTTTCGCTTCCACCTCCGATGAAACATTTACTGATGCAACTTTACTTGAGCTAACCTTTTGCTTTTTTGCCCCATAATTTGTGTAAAAGTAAATAAGTAAAACTAAGACCACAAATGAAATAACACTGGTGAATATAATTTTAACTATCTTGTCATTTTGAAAGCTGTATGCCGAACGATATTTTATTTTTCTTGGCTTGCTAATCTTTTGTATGTTCTCAGATAACTCAAAATCACCCAACTCGACGGGATGACCACAAGTTGAACAAAATTTGTCTTTAATCTCAAGTTTTGAACCACAGTTAACGCAGAAATTATGTGCTGTTTCAATTTTAGTTCCGCAATTATGGCAAAATTTTTCGCCTCGATATAATTCCTCACCGCAGTTTTTACATTTCATTGTTCACCTCGCTTGATTATTTAAACTAATAAATTAACCATGTGCAAGAACACCACCGTAAAAACCAGTGACCAAAACTAAAACCAATGTGATAACACCTATAAGCCAAGAGAATCTTTTCAATCTCTTAACACTTAAGAATAAAAACCACACCCATATTGAAATTGCTGTAACTATCCCAAGCGTCTCATGTGTTTCAACCACCCACTCCTTTGATGTATCTTCAAACGCGGATTCCTGCAAAACACCAGTTAAATACGCTGCAATTGCAAATACCCCAGCAAGGAAAATCAAGAGATTAACTGAGCTTGAAAACTTGTCCCACTTAAATCCTAGGATGGTAAGTATGAACCCTGCAACAACAAAAGCAACTGGAAAGTGAACTATCTTGTTATGAACATGCTCAAGTAGATTTTCAGATAATTTAATTTTATACGGTTGAACATTCTGAATTGTCTTTAAAGTATCAACATTTGTTTTTAATGTATCTTTTTTATCATGCCTTTCTTTTCCATGAGCAAAAGCAGCAATGGAGATTATAAGCATTAGAATAAACACCGAAAAAATGCGCGTCATATAATTCCCTAATTTATCTTTTCTTTAAAAATTTTTTTAAAACCCCGCGCCCCAGAAGTTAATCCCAGGGGCGCGAGGTAGAAGTTTAATGCATATGCTCCTTATGCTTGTGTTCTTCTTTTTTCATCTCTTCTTTCTTCTCCATCATCCCCTCCTTTTCTTGCTCCATCTTTTTCATCATCTCCATCATTTTCTTACTACCCATCATCATCTTGCACATACTTTCACCCATTGCGGTATCTTTCTCGGCATAAGACATAACATGCTCCGCTATCATATCCCTTGCATGTTCATCAGCCATGGCTTTGTCTAAAAGTTTCATCATAAGTCCATGGTTGCTCACAATGTAGCTTAAAATTTCATCCGTAGTTTTAGGATCCTTGAAGATTTCCTCTGCTTTTTTCTGTTGTTGTGCAAAGACTGAATTTAACGCAAGAAGCATACTTACAAAAACTGAGAGAAAAATTTTACTTTTCATACCACTATTCCTTTTTTGTTTTGATTTTTACTTTAAAAAATAAATTTAATTGCCATCATAATTATCATAACCGCAATGCCAATCGCTCCATACATCATAGTTCCATGCATATCCATCATTGAGCTCCAAAAGTTTTTAGGTTTTAAGAGCTCAACTTCAAAAATTACCTCCTTTTCCACACCGGTTTGTTCATCCACAAATTTTACAACTAAATCATAACTTCCTGGTCGAGATAACTTCTCTTTTAAGAAATATTTCCCTGGCTTTACCATTTCCAGCTCTTTTGTTCTAGAAATCTCTACGCTGTCTTCAGGTGTTGCATCCAGATAGTTTACATTTAGAAATATTCTCACGCCCTCAGGCAGGTTATGCATTTCCTTGTCTTCGATTTCAACCTTCAGCTCAAATTCTTGATTAAGTTCAATTTTTGGCAGATAAATTTTAGCGAGATAGTTTCCAAATATGATTTCCCTAACCCGTTGTGCACTTTGCATTTCAGAACCGTGAAGGTGCTGAGCTCGCATCGGAGTAAAAAGAAGGATAAAAGATAACAGGAATAAAATTTTCTGATTTTTCATTTTTCTTGAATTTCCTCTGTTTTAATTTCTTTTCTTAAGCTCCAGCTTCTCCAGATAAGGTAAATTGCTGGATAAACGATAAGTTCGAGTATAAAACTTGTAACAACTCCACCAACCATCGGTGCAGCTATCCTTTTCATCACATCCGCTCCTGTTCCATGACTCCACATTATTGGTAAGAGCCCTGCGATTATTGCAGAGACGGTCATCGCCTTTGGTCTTACCCTCTTCACCGCACCATGATAGATGGCTTCTTTTAAATCATCAATCGTCCTCAAAATTCCCTTCCTTTTCCATTCCTCATAAGCAAGATCGAGATAAAGAAGCATTACAACTCCCGTCTCAGCATCGAGTCCAGCAAGTGCAATTATTCCAACCCAAACAGCAACGCTCATGTTATAACCAAGGATATACAAAAGCCATATCGCGCCAACAAGTGAAAATGGAACAGCAAGGAAAACAATGATTACTTTTGTAACTGACCTTGTATTCAAATAAATTATCACGAAAATTATGAGCAAAGTTGCTGGGATTATGTAATAAAGTTTCTGTTTAGCCCTTTCCATATATTCAAATTGACCGCTCCAAGTTATCGTATATCCAGGTGGAAGTTTGATATTTTCTTTCACAGCTTGCTGAGCCATCCTCACATAAGTCCCAACATCATAATCTCTGAAGTCAACATAAATCCATACATTTGGCCTTGTATCCTCACTTCTTATAACCATCGGTCCTTTTTTAATTTCGATATCCGCAAGTTGCCCAAGTGGAACTTGTGCACCTGTTGGAGTTGGGATAAGAACACGCTTCAAATTTTCTACATTATCCCTTAATTCCCTTGGATAGCGAATGCTTACAGGATATCGCTCAAGGCCTTCAACTGTCGTCGTGACTTCCATTCCGCCAATTGCTGTCATTATAACATCCTGAACATCCCCAACTGTTAAACCGTACCTTGCCGCTTCTTCCCTTTTAATTTTAAAGTCAACATAATTTCCGCCAAGAATTCTCTCAGAATAGGCTGAAACGGTGCCTGGAACTTTTCTTATCACTGCCTCAATTTGTTTTCCAATCTCTTCAAGTGTTTTCAAATCAGGACCGGCAACTTTTATCCCAACCGGGGTTCTTATCCCTGTTGAAAGCATGTCAACCCTTGTCTTTATAGGCATAGTCCAAGCGTTTGACAAACCGGGGATTTGAAGTGCCTTATCCATTTCTTTTATAAGCTTTTCAGGTGTCATCCCCGGGCGCCACTCTTTTTCAGGCTTTAACATTATTGTCGTTTCAACCATGTCAAGCCCAGCCGGGTCGGTTGCAGTTTCAGCTCTTCCAATTTTACCAAAAACATGATGAACCTCCGGAAATTGTTTTATAATTTTATCCGTCTGTTGTAAAATTTCTCTTGCTTTGGTAATTGAAATTCCAGGCAAAGTTGTCGGCATATAAAGAAGGTCCCCTTCCCACAAAGGTGGCATGAACTCTGAACCAATTTTTGAAAATGGGATATAGGTTAAAATCAAAATTATAACAGTTGCAACTATAACAAGCCATTTGAACCTTAAGACAAAATGTAAAACGGGATGATAAATTTTCATTAAAAATCTATTGACAGGGTTTTTCTCCTCAGGCGGGATTTTTCCCCTGATAAAATATCCCATTAGGATTGGAACAATTGTAATTGAAAGAAGGGCAGCTGCTGCCATTGAATATGTTTTCGTATATGCAAGCGGTTTAAATAATCTTCCCTCTTGAGCTTCCAATGCAAATACTGGAAGAAATGAAACTGTGATGACAAGAAGAGAATAAAAAAGCGAAGGACCTACTTCCTTTGAAGCATCAAGGATTATCTTCCAATGGTCTTTCTTACCAGAGTCATGCTCAAGATGTTTATGCGCATTCTCAATCATTATGATCGCAGCATCAACCATTGCCCCAATTGCGACAGCAATCCCACCCAAAGACATTATGTTGGCATTTATCCCCTGGATCTTCATTATTATAAAAGAGATTAAAATTGCGGTCGGAAGCGTAAATATTGCCACCAATCCACTTGTAAAATGAAACAAGAACAGCAAACAAACAAGGGCAACAATAATTGACTCCTCAATTAACTTTTCCCTTAATGTTGCTATCGATCTTTTTATCAGCTCAGACCTATCATATACAGTTATAATCTTAACATCTTCTGGAAGACCAGCCTTTAACTCCTCAAGTTTCTTTTTAACTCCATCAATAACTTTCAAGGCGTTTTCACCATGTCTCATCACAATTATACCGCCAACAACCTCACCTTCACCGTTAAGCTCCGCTAACCCTCTTCTCATCATCGGTTCAATTGAAATCGTAGCTATATCCCCAAGGTAAATCGGCGTTCCCCCACCGAAAATTCTATTTTGCGTGGATTCTCCAGTTGAAGGTGTAAGTTCCGAGTCCATATTTGAACTTCCCATACTCATTCCAGTGGATTCACTCGTAGGCATTTGAACCATTGCTCTGGATGCTCCCTGAGAAGCTCTGCTCACGCCAACGGGAATTCGTTTTATGTCTTCGATTGTCTTTATATAACCCAACCCTCGAATCATATACTCCATCTCACCCATCTCTATGACTTCACCACCGACATCATTATTGCTTCGTTTAATCGCCATTTCAACTTGGCTTAACGGAATATTATATGCGAGAAGCTTATTAGGATCAATTGTTATTCTGTAGTTTCTCACATATCCACCGATGCTTGCAACTTCAGATACGCCTTCAACACTTGTAAGAGCATATCTAAGGTACCAATCCTGAATTGAGCGCAACTCACTCAAATCTCTTTTATCCGACACGAGCGCGTACATATAAACCCAACCCACGCCGGTTGCATCCGGACCAAGAGCTGGAACCACACCCTTTGGGAGCTTATTCATCGCATAATTTAAATATTCAAGCACACGACTTCTCGCCCAGTAAAGATCTGTGCCATCCTCAAAAATGACATAAACAAGAGAAAACCCAAAGAACGAATAACCGCGCACAACTTTTGACTTTGGAACTGACACCATCGCCGTTGTAAGCGGATAGGTGATCTGCTGTTCAACAATTTCAGGTGATTGACCTGGATATTGGGTATAAATTATAACTTGAACATCACTTAAATCAGGGATAGCATCAATTGGAATCGTTTGAATCGAGTAAATTCCTGCAATGATCGCAAATATGACAACAAGTATAACAAGAAATTTATTGTTCACCGACCACTCAATTATTCTCTGAAGCATAGGTTAAAACCTTATTTTCGTTTTAAATATTTTTCTGGATCCTTTTTAAACTTTTCCATATCGGATTTCATGCAGAAGTAATACTTTTTCCCATTGTAAACATACGAAAGCTCCTCGTCAGGCTCTATCTCCATCCCGCAGACAGGATCAATAACTTTACTCACTGCTTCGGATTTTTTCTCCTCTTTATGCTCTTCATGGGATTCGCGCTTTAATTCTTTCCTTTCCTCATGCTTATGTTCTTTCATCTTTTCAGGTTTTTTACTTTTCTCACCCGCTACTTCAGATTTTGCTTCCTCATGTTTATGTTTGCCTGAATCTACCATCTCCTTCGCTTTTTCCTTTTCTTTCTCCTCTGGGAGCATGCTCCCATGTTGATGAGTCAATCCGGCAAGTGCAGCTTTGAGATTGCTCTCTGAATCTATGAGAAAATGCGACGATGTAACTATGTTTTGATTTTCATGCAAACCTTCAAGCACTTGATAATAACCGTCAGCAAGAACGCCAAGCTTAACATCAATAGATTTAAATCTTCCACCGCCAAGCGCTGCAACAACTATATCTCTTTTGCCCGTCCTTATCACAGATTGTTCAGGCACGACTAAAGCATCAATAGCAACTTTCGACTTTATATTGACATTTACATACATATCGGGCTTAAGCAAATACCCAGGATTTTCAAATTCAAGTCGCACCTTTACTGTCCTCGTCTCAGGTTGAAGGAAAGGATAAACATAGACAACTTTCCCCTTTAGAACTTTCCCAGGAATATAGGACAGTTCAACTTCAGCTTCTTCTCCAACCTTCACCCAAGGCAATTCATATTCATATACATCAGCGTAAATCCACACGGTTGACAAATCTGCAATTCTCATCAGAGTCATACCCTGCGCAACCTTTGTCCCAAGGAAAACATTTTTCTCAACGACAACACCATCAACAGGGGAATAAAAGACTAATGTTTTTCGGACCTGTTTCGTGTTTTCAAGCTCTTTTATTTGCTCCTCGCTTATATCCCAATAGAGAAGTCGTTTGCGAGCGCTTTCAACAAGCAGATTTGCACCCTCAATTATATACGAATCTTTACTACCTGAAACACTTTCCCTGTAACTTATTGCCCTAAGATACTCCTCCTGTGCAGTGACAAGTTCAGGACTATAGACTTCAAATAATGGTTCACCCTTGCGAACAAACTTACCCGTATAATCAACATAAAGTTTTTCTATCCATCCGGAAATCTTTGTTGTAAGAACTGTAATTTTTGTTTCATTGTAGTCAACCCTTCCAACTGTTCTTATTGTTTTTGTCAATCTCATTCTTTTTACAGGTTCAATTTTAACTCCTATGTTTTGAACTATTGCCGGGTCAATTCGGATAATTCCGGGTTCGGACTCCTCTTCTCCTTCATAAACGGGGACAAGATCCATTCCACAATCAGGAGCTTTCCCAGGCTTATCGCTTGTAATCCACGGATGCATTGGATCTTTATAGTAAAGAATTTTTCGCTCCGACTTTATCTCACTTTTAGGGTTTTCCACATGAGAAGAATTAAACAATCTTGAAAGAGAATACCCAACAAAGACGGAGATAATCGCAACGGCAATGACTATTAAAATATACTTTTTGTTCATCTTTTTCGATTTTTTATTTTTTAAATTTTTTAAAATAGTCTCGTTCCTGTTATCATCTCAAGTTCTGCAAGTTTTGAATGATAATCCGAAAATATTTTTTCATACTGGATTTGATAATTGTAAAGAGACATGAAGTTGTCGACAAGGGTCATAAAGTCAATTTTCCCCACTTGATACCCAACAAGTCCAATATTTAAATTTTGTGTCGCTTGGGGTATTAAACCATTTTTATAAAGGTCGATTAATCTAACATTCTTTTCAATTTTGTTAAGTGTTTCCTGAATCATTTTTGAAATCTCATTTTTCATCGCCAGATATTTTGCTTCAGATTGCGATATAGAAATTTCCGTTTCTTGGATTTTCAAATTTTGCTTCCGCCAGAAGAATACCGGAAGATTCATTCCAACCGAAAGGCTTAACATATCAAGCGCTTTCATCCCAGACGGATCAATAGCCGAACGTACCCCGTATGAAAATTTAACTTCAAAATCAGGTATCAATTCCTTTCTTGCCAGCCGGTTCATAACTCTATCCTTTTCAACCATTTTACCCATAGCAATTAACATAGGATTATTTTCAAAAGCAAGTTTCTCGATTTCATCGAAGCCCTTCGTAAATTCAACAAAGCGCATTTCATCGGGGACATAAACTGAATCCATCGGTTTCCTATAAAGCAAGGCATTGAATCGCGCTATCATATCTTTCCTTTCCGTCTCCATTTTCACTAGTTCATCTATCATTTTTGACAATTCAACTTGTGCTTTCAAAACATCCTGCTGAATTCCTTGGCCAGTTGCAAATCTCGTCGACGCTATTTTGACAAAATCTCTCAAAAGGTCAATACTTCTTCTCGTTATCTCGATCGCCCTTGTCATATAGTAAATTTCAAAATAAAGCATCTTAACACTTGCAATAAGCTCAAGTCGTTTTGATTCATAAATTTCCTTCGCTATCTCATAATCTTTTTCAGCCATCTTCCCCATCAGAGAGTATTTTTCAGGATACATCAGCATTTGTGAGATCCCGATTTCTTTCATCGTCATCATATCTGCCGTAAAGCTAAAGTTTGTAGGCAAATTTATTATCCCAAGCATTAACATTGGATCAGACGGGGTACTCACCTGCTTAATTTTTCTGTCCGCAGCTTCAACTTGAAGCTTATACGCCCTTAATTCTTGATTGTTCTCAAGAGCAATCTTAATATAATCATCAAGTGTTTGAGAAATGGCAATGCTGATAGATAAACACAGCAAAATTAAAGTTTTCATAGTTCCAAAATTTTTACTTTTCGAAATTTTTATCACGAAATTATTTAAAGCCAATACAAAAAGACAAAATACGGCTCACCTTTAGAGCAAAACTTATTCTATAAGAACCCATCGGTTTAAAAATAGCCAAATGGAGTAATTAAATCAAAAGGGAAGAATTTAATATCGGCAGGTCAAGTTTCGGTGGTGAAATGGGGTGAAAATAAAGAACCGGCAAGACAATAAGGCTTGAAATAGGAATTATCTCAGACTTTAAGTTCACCTGAACTGAAATTAGCTTTAAGGCATCGTTTTTAAAACTCACAAAATCTTGAACATTCCCTTTCTCGAATTTCTTCGCAGAACAGCATAGCATCTTTTCTTGCAATATCAAGGCAGAATCATCTTCCCTAACTTCGCATAAACAAGAATAAAATGACTTACTTCCCATTTTCATTTGGCACATCGATACGACATTCGAAAATTGAACGGTTCCCATCAAGAACACAATCAAAATCAATATGTGTAAAAGCTTCCTAACCATAGCAGAAATTTAAAGTTTTCAACTCGCTGTAATTTAAAACAAAATTTTAACTATTGCAAGTTCCAATATCAATAAGATTCACTTTCGCTGGGAAATTTGCCAGTTTTCACATCGGAAATATAATTTTTAAACGCATCTCTTATAACTTTTGAAAGTTCAGCGTATCTTCTGACAAATTTTGGCTTAAATTCTTCGAACAATCCAAGCATATCGTAAACCACAAGAACTTGACCATCGCAATATGGACCTGCACCTATCCCAATTGTCGGAACCGAAACCGATGAAGTGATTTTCCGCGCAAGTTCTGAGGGTATCTTTTCAAGGACTATTGAAAAAACACCAGCCGATTCAAGTGTTTTCGCATCGTTTAAAATTTTATCAGCTTCACTTTCCTCAACCCCACGCACATCATAACCACCAAACTTATGAATGCTTTGGGGAGTTAAACCAAGATGACCCATAACAGGGATGCCAACACTTGTCAACTTGTAGACAACCTCCGAAATCTCACTTCCACCCTCAAGCTTAACCCCACTTGCGCATGTCTCCTTTAAAACCCTTCCGCAATTCTTAACTGCCTCCTCAACATTTATTTGATAAGAAAGGAATGGCATATCAACTACTACCATCGCTCTTTTAACACCTCTGCACACCGCTTTAGTGTGATATATCATATCTTCAAGGGTAACTGGCAAAGTCGTCTCATGTCCCTGAAAAACATTCCCAAGAGAGTCGCCAACCAAAATGACATCGATCCCTGATTCATCAAGTAGCTTAGCGATTAAAAAATCATAAGCTGTCAACATAGCGATTTTCTCACCACGCTTCTTCATTTCAAGCAAAGTTTTTGTCGTCACCTTATTCAGGCTCATAAAATCATTTCCAATAACTTTGTTTCGCTTATCTCTTCAAAACTTATACCAAATTCAACCTCAAATCCTCTCTTCAAAGACTCCGCCACCTCTTCAAAACTTACATTACGGCCTAAAATTTCATTTAAACAAATCGTTTTTCTTTCAATTTCCAATTTCATTTTCTCAATTAAATCTTGCGACTCAACCTTTAAGAATTCAGGTAACTTTTTATGAAATTCACCGATCAAAATTGAACCATGCTGAAGGACAACATCACCATATCTTCTCTGTGCACTGCCAACGACTTTTCTACCAGCAAAATGTATCTCATACTTGGCTGAAGTTGCAAAGCAAGGAATGGAGCTAAATTGCTTGTAAATTTTTGAAAAGTTAGGTTGTGACTCCTCAAGTTCAAATTTCGCACCAAGTAAACTCAATCCCTTTGCTATTCCCCGACTTAACAGATTATAAACCTCAAGAACTGTTTTCCCAGCCCCATCCACCACTATTGAATATGTTAACTCCTCCGAATGAAGTATAGCTCTGCCACCAGTGGGTCTTCTAACGAAATCAAACCCTGCCTTTTTTATCTTCTCAATGTCAAAAACGGATTCATCTTGATTATATCCGATCGAGATTGCGTAAGGTTTCCATCCGTAAACTCTTAACACAGGCCTTATTTTACCTTTGCCAAAAAGATGGGCTAGCCCTCTATCAAAATTCATATTAAATTCACCATCACGAAAACCCGTATTCAAAAATAGCCATTTTCTACTGATCATAAGGTCCTCTAATTATTCCTCGCTGACTTGATTCGATGAAGTTAATTATATTTTGAACTTCAGGAATAAGTTCAAATTCTTCTTTCAATTTTTTTAAGGCTTGCGAGACATTAAGATTTGATTGATAAATTATCCTATACGCATCTTCTATCTTTTCGATCGTTTCCTTTTTAAAGTTTCTCCGCCTTAAACCAACTATGTTAAGTCCCTCAAACCTTAACGGCTCTCGTGCAGCCATTATATAAGGGGGAACATCCTTCGGCACGCGCCATCCCCCACCAACAATTGAATGTTGACCAATCCTAACAAATTGGTGAACGGGAACAAGTCCGCCAATTACAACATAATCCTCAACTACTACATGACCACCTAAATTAACAGCATTTGCCATTATAACATTATTACCTACCACACAATCGTGTGCGATATGCACATAAGCCATTAACAAACAGTTACTACCAATTACAGTTTTCCCCGAGTGGGCTGTGCCTCTGTTAAGTGTGCAAAATTCACGAATTATCGTGTTGTCTCCTATTTCAAGTGTTGTCTCTTCACCTTTAAATTTTAAATCTTGCGGAATAGAACCAATCGAAGCCCCGTGGAAAATTTTACAATTCTTCCCTATCCTTGTCCCATATCCAATGAAAACATTTGGACCGATAACCGTTCCATCTCCGATCACAACATTATCTTCAACTACGGTAAAAGGTCCAATTCGAACATTATCCCCGATTTGAGCATTCGGGCTGACTACAGCTCTAGGGTCAATGTAGGTGCTCATGATTCCACTTTGGAAGTTTGTTGAATAGATGTTAACTCGGTTTTTGTAACGATAGCTGCCATCATCTCAGCTTCAGCTACAAGCTTACCGTCCACATAAGCCTTGCCTCGCATAGTGCAATATTTACTTCTCTTATCAACCATCTCAACTTCAAAAACGAGAGTATCCCCAGGAAAAACAGGTTTTCTAAACTTTGCATCTTTTATAGCCATAAAATAAACATATTTATCATCCATGTTTTCCTCACCATTCAAAAGCAAAATTCCTCCAGTTTGAGCCATTCCCTCAATTATCAAAACACCCGGCATTATTGGATGTCCCGGGAAATGGCCTTGGAAGAAAAATTCATTTCCAGTCACATTCTTAACTCCCACTATTTTCTCTCCCATCGTGAAGTCAACTATCTTATCGACGAAAAGGAAAGGATAACGATGTGGCAAAATTCTTTGAATTGCATTTATATCAAAGACAACACCTTCCTTCTTCTCAAATTGATACCTCTTGACAAGCTTCTTCTGCAGATAAAGTTTCCTTATCTTTTTCACAAACTCAATATTGCTTGCATGCCCAGGCCTTGCAGCAAGAATTTGTGCCCTCATCGGAGCCCCAACGAGTGCAAGGTCACCTAAAAGATCAAGCAACTTATGTCTGGCTGGCTCGTTTTTAAACCTTAAAGTTTTATTATTTAAAATTCCGTTGCTTCCAAGAAATACAACTTCGTTTAAGCCAAATTTCTTGCTAAGCCTTTCAATCTCTTCCTGTGAAAGATCCCTGTCCACAATCACAATCGCATTGTCAAGATTTCCACCCCGTATTAGACCTTGATCATAGAGCATTTCTACCTCATGCAAAAAGCAAAATGTTCTAGCAGGAGCAAACTCAGTTACAAATTCCTTCTCAAGCGAAAACAAACCTGTATGCTGACTGCCAAGTGCTGGATTTTTATAATCTATCATTATAGTTATCCTAAAATCATCAAGCGGTAAAGCCGCAATATCAACCCCTTTGCTTTCATCTGAGTATAAAATCGCTTGATCTATTATTAAATAATCCTTTGGCTCATCTTGCTTTTCAATCCCAGCTTCTAAAAGGGCATCAACAAATGGCTTGGCACTTCCATCGCCAACTGGTGGCTCAACCGAATCAAGTTCAATTAAAATATTATCAATTTGAAGCCCGGCGATTGCCGCAAGAACATGCTCAACCGTATAAACCTTAACATCTCCAATCCCAAGCGTCGTCCCACGGCTTACATCAACAACATATTCAATAAGCGCTGGGATTTCAGGAGCCCCACCAAGATCTATCCTTTTAAATCTTATGCCGTAATTTGGCGGAGCTGGCTTAAAGGTTATTGTACAATACTTTCCGGTGTGTAAACCAACGCCTGATAAAGATACTGGCTTTTTTATCGTCTGCTGTTGCACTAACATAACTTTAACCTCCCAACCTAAGTTTTTTGTTTAACACAAATTCCTAAATTAAGTTTAAAAAATTAACCTTTTGAAATGATCTTTTCAAATTTTTCTTTAAGTTCGCGAAACTCTTTTATCAACTCTGGAAGCTGTCTTATCGCTCCCTCTATTCTCAAAGCAACCGAATGTTCCCGCGCCGGATAACCGAAATAAACTTTTCCTGGCTCTGTGATTGACTTTGATACCCCGGATTGCGCTGCTATCGTCGTTCTATCGGCAATCTCAATATGACCAACTATCCCAACTTGACCAGCAAGCACACAATTTTTCCCAATCTTAGTGCTCCCAGCAATCCCCGTTTGAGCTGCTATAACTGTGTTTTCACCAATTACAACATTATGAGCTATTTGAATTAAGTTATCAAGCTTTGCGCCACGCTTTATCACAGTTTCACCAAGGGTCGCTCTGTCAATCGAACAATTTGACCCAATTTCAACATCGTCTTCAATTACAACTATTCCAACTTGAGGAATTTTCTCATATGTTCCATCTGGCCTCGGGACAAAACCAAATCCATCGCTACCCACCACAGTTCCAGAGTGAATTATAACTCTATTCCCAATTTTACATCTATGATAAATCGTCACATTTGGATAAATCAGAACATCATTCCCTATCTCAACATCGTCGCCAATTACAACTCCAGGCATTATCACAGTGTTATCACCTATTTTTGCTCTTTCTCCGACAACGACATTTGCACCAATGCGAACATCCCTGCCGAGAACGGCGCTTCCTGCGATAACTGCTGTCGGATGAATACCCTTGGGTAAAAGTTCAACCGGTGGATTTAACAACTTTAAAACTTTAACAAAAGCATAATAAGGCTCATCAACCATAATCAATGAAACATCTTCTCTTCTCCTACTGAAGTTTTTCCCAACTATTACAGCCGAAGCTTCCGTAGTTTCAAAAAACTTTTCATATTTTGGATTCGCGATAAATGTTATATCACCTTTGGATGCATTCTGTATCTCCGAAACTTTCTCCACCTCCACATCACCATCTCCAACTAACTCACCTCCAAGAATTTTTGCAATCTCTGATAACTTCATAAAGCTAAATCACTTTACTTGTAAAAGTTTGTTTAATACCTTCTGAGTTAAATCATATTTTTCATTCGCATAAAGCAATAAGATCTCCCCACTTTTATCAAACACGAAATCATACCCTTCTTCAAGTGCTACCTCTTTTATCGCGTTAAAAATTTTATCCTGAATTGGTTTAACAATTTCAGCTTGCTTACGATAAAGTTCTCCATCCGGACCGAACTTTTGCATTTGGAAATCAGCAATCTTTCTATCAAGTTCTGTCAATTCCTTTTCCATCTGTGCTCTTGCTTCATCAGTCAGAATAAGCTTTCTCTTTTCATATTCATCATATTTTGTTTTCCACTCATCTCTCATCTTTTGAAGTTCTCCTTGCCACTGCTTAATTAGTTCATCAACCCTTCGTTGTGCTTCCTGCGCCTCGGGAAGTTGCCTCATTATCGTCTCGGAATCAACATAGCCGATCTTTAACTGGGGAAACAAAAACCCAACACAAACTAAAGATAAGATCAAAACCTTCGGAAGTAATTTCATTTAGATTTTGCTCCCCTTGTTAATTTATCAAGAACTTTAAATGTAATGTCGAACTGTTTATCTGCATAAAGTAAAATTACATCCCCAGCTTTGTCAAAAACGAAGTTTAATTTTTCTTCTTGAGCAACATCTTGAATTGCATCAATAATTTTGTCTCTTAATGGCTTCAATCTTTTCTCCCTCTCTTGTTCAAATTCACCCTGTGGACCAAGTTTTTGATTTCTGTACTCGAAAATTTTCTGCTCAAGCTCGGCGATTTCTCTTTGCATTTGTTCCTTAGCCTGGGGATTTAGCATCGCCTCTTTCTTTTGATATTCTTCAATTTTACTTTGATATGTCTTAACCATTTGATCATATTCACTTTGATACTTCTGCAAAAGGTTATCAAGTTCTTTTTGAATTTTTTGAGCTTCCGGCAATTGCTGCAAAATTACTTGCGAATCAACATAACCAATTCTTATCGCTGCTTGTTGTGAATAAAGCGATGTGACAAAAAGTAATGTGAATAAAAGTAAAAGAATATTTTTCTTCATCAGGATTCTCCATTTTTTGTTTTAAGTTTAGAAACCTCTGCCAAACTGAAAATGAAAACGCCATCCATCGGGTTTCCCATCTTTGGGTTCAACATCATCAAACCCATATCCGTAATCAAATCCAATTAAACCGATTGGTTGCATATAAAGGCGCACGCCAAAACCAGCAGAACGTTTTAAACTAAACAAATCAACCTGCCTCGTCTTTGCCCACGCATTACCAGCCTCAGCAAATATCAGTAAATATATCGGCATTGGATTCATAGTTAAACCAAAACGAAGCTCAGTGGTATATTTCATTAAAACTCTTCCTTGCGGGACACGGTTCGATGTAACTGCGATCGACATATCTTCATAACCACGGAGTGGGGTTACCGCAATATAACCAAGCCCTGTGCCACCCATCGAAAACAACTCAATCGGTGGAATAAACGAATCACGACGAAAACCATCAACATAACCCCAATCAAATGAATTATACCAAACCAACTTCTCCCAATTAAAAATCCTAGCGAACCATTCAGAGTTTAAATAAATCTTAAAGTAATCCGTAGTCCCAGGGAAAATAGGTCCACCAGATATCTCAGTCGAAAGTGAAACATTTGAACCAATACTTGGGAAAATCGGATTGTCCACGCTATTTCTTGATATAATCTGTGTCAAGCTAAATTGAGTCCACTTCCCTTCGCTGTAATACCCACTTGTTCCCGAAACATCATAAATTTGAAACCCAAAAATATAATCAATCCTGAAATAATCATCCGGCCATCTCAACCGCTTACCTAAACTAAAAGAACCACCCGTTTGCCTTAACTCATATCCAAAAGCATATCTAGTATCAACAATGTTAAAACCAACCGATGTTGGAGTATCTCTAAACCACGGTTCTCTAAAACCTAAACTAAAAGTCCTGTAATCATACCTTCCAAAAACCCACTCAAAATTAAGCATTTGTCCATCCCCACCACGCCACGGCTCGGTGATTGAAAAGTTGTTAAATGTCACACCAATGCTTCCAATCAACCCAAAACTGCTGTATCCTACTGAAGCGTTAAAAGTATCGCTTGATTTCTCCTCAACTTCATAAGTTAAATCCACAGTTGAATCACTTACCATCCTGTAATCAGGTTTGAGCTTTTCAGGATTAAAATAGTTCAAAACGGCAAGATTTCTTATACTTCTTACGATATCGCTCCTGCTGAAATATTTCCCTGGGACAGTGTAAAGTTCACGCCTTATTACCTTATCTTTCGTTTTAGTATTCCCTTTGATGTCAACTCTTCTTATTCTAAACTGTTTACCTTCAAAAACATGAATCACAATATCCAAAGTATCCTCAGCCACTCTAACTTCCTCAGGTTGCATGCTCATTGTCAAATATCCATTATCAAGATAAAGCGAAGCAACATCTGTTTGTTGTTCATTACCATACAAATTCCTCTCAAACTTCTCACGATTGTAAACTTCACCACTTTTAAAACCAAGTCGGTCGCTTAAAATTTTATCATCAAAAATCGTATTGCCTTCCCACGTGATATTTCGAATTTTATACTGTGGTCCTTCAAACAACTTTATCTTGATAAAAAGATTTTCTCTCTTCTCATCCACATACACAGAATCATCAAGTATGGTTGCATCTTTGAAACCTTTCTTGCGGTAATATTCAATTATTTTTTTCTTATCCTCCTCATATTTTTTTCTATCAAACTTCGCAGTCCGCCAGAACATCCACCATTTTTTCTCTTTCGTATCTTTCATTTCACCTTTTAAATCGCCATCTTTAACTTTTACATTCCCCTCAAAGATAATTTTTTTGATTGAGATTTTCTTCCCCTCATTTATGCTAACCTTTAAATTTGCCCTCCCTTCTTTTGTTGGAATAATGTCAAATTTCACATCAACCAAAAAATATCCCTTTTCTTCATATGCTTTCCTTATGTCGTTTGCAATTGAAGTTAATCTATTTTCAGCAATTACTTGCCCACGAACAAGGTTAATTTTATTTTTAATATCCTTTACAGAAATTGCCTTAGCCCCTTCAACTATTACATCATCAAGGCGTGGATATTCCTCAACTCGAATCAGAAGATAAACCCCGTCACCAACTTGATTTTCAATTTCAATGCTGACCTTTTTAAAAACCCTTAAAGCCCAGAGTTGCTTGATGGCATTTCTGATCTTATCACCAGATATTAAGATATTTCCAACCCTCGTAAAACTAATTTCATCGCCAACTTTTAATCCTGAGTTGGCAATTATAGCGGAAGGCTGAACAACTGTATTACCTTCAACCGAAATTCCAAGAATTTTATAAACCTCTTGTTGCTGAGCAAACAAATTCGAAACCAAAAATAGAATTAAAAAAATGTAACTTAAAAATCTACGCATTACCATTAAAACTTTTCTTTTTTATTTGCTCGCTCGTCATCCCAAATCTTCTTTCTCTCCTTTGATAATCTTTTATCGCCTCATATAGATGCTTCCTTCTGAAATCAGGCCAAAGGCAATCACAAATATAAAGTTCGGTATAAGCAATCTGCCACAGCAAGAAGTTGCTTATTCTGTACTCACCACTCGTTCGTATAAGCAAATCTGGTTCGGGCATCCCTGCGGTCTTCAAATAATTTGAAAAAAGTTTATCATCGATCTCATCAACCTTAACCTTACCATTTTTGACATCCCTCGCTATACTCTTAACCGCTTCAATAATTTCCCATCTGCCACTGTAACTTATGGCGAGATTTAAAACCATTCGCTTATTATTCCTCGTCTTCTCAATTGCCTCTTTGAGTTCTCTTTGAACCTCAACAGGTAAACTCTCAATATCACCAATTGCCATAAGCTTTATATCGTTTTTCTGAAGTTTATCCACCTCTGTTCGCAAAACTTTAATAAGAAGCTTCATCAAAGTATCAACTTCATATTTAGGTCTTTTCCAGTTCTCAGTTGAAAAAGCAAACAAAGTTAAGTATTTTACCCCGAGTTGTGCACATGCTTCAACAACATCTCTAACTGATTTAATCCCTTCTCTGTGTCCAGCAACCCTTGGTAATCCTCTTTTTTTAGCCCATCGTCCATTTCCATCCATTATTATTGCAATGTGCTTGGGAATCTCACCTCTTGATTTTAACTCCTCTTGAATCTTTCTGTCGCGATAGCCTTTAACCTCTGTTTTCGATGAGGAAACGGCGTCGCCCACTTTATCGATGCTTTTGCTTTTTTTGAAAAAATTCAAACGGTAAAATCCTCTAACTTTCAAAATTTCTAAGTCAAAATTTAACCTTTTAAATTCAAAAAATCAATTTTTCACACTAACTTGATTTTAACTAGCTCAGGAATTAATTTTAAACTGAGAAATTAAAAATCGCATCCTCAATGCGTATCATAATCTACACGGGAAAAGGTGGCGTTGGCAAAACTACTGTATCAGCTGCAACAGGAGTATTATGCGCCGAGCTTGGCTATAAAACCATTGTGCTCAGCACCGACCCCGCTCATAGTTTAAGTGATTCAATTGGTAAAAAAATTGGCAAAAACCCAGTTAAAGTAACTGACCGACTCTGGGCTCAAGAAATTGATGTGACCGAAGAATTGCGGATTAATTGGGATAAGATTCAAGGCTTTATTGTAAAGTTTCTGTCATACCAAGGATTTGATAAATTCATAGCCGAAGAATTTGCTATATTCCCTGGACTTGAAGAGCTTTTCAGCCTGCTTAAAATAAACGAATACTACGAGAAGGAAAGTTATGATGTTATAATCGCCGATTGCGCCCCAACAGCGAACACAATTAGAATGTTAAGTTTCCCTGATATAGTAAGTTGGTATATGGAAAAATTTTTCCCACTTGAAAGAAAACTCGTGAAGACAATAAAACCCGTGGCTGAAAAAGTTGTCAAATTCCCACTCCCATCCGACGATGTTTACGCACAAGTAGAAGAACTCTATAAAAAAATTGAATACACGAAGAAAACTTTAACGAACCCTAAAATATCGTCTGTGCGCCTTGTTGTCAACGCCGAAAAAATGGTTATAAAAGAATCACAAAGAGCATACACCTATCTTAACCTTTTCGAGTTTCCAGTTGACCTTGTAATAGTTAACAAAGTTTTTCCAGATGAAATTAGCGATAGATATTTTAAAAAATGGAAATTTACACAGGCAAAACATATCGACACCGTAAGAGAAGCGTTCGACCCAATTCCAATTAAGATCTCATTTTTGCACGATGATGAGATCACCGGTTTAAACAAACTTTTAAAATTTGCACAAAACCTTTTTAAAGATGAAGACCCGACCAAAATTTATTATTACGAAAAACCAATGCAAATCGAAGAAAGAAATGGCAGATATTTTCTGAAGTTAAAGATGCCAATTTTCACAAAAAAAGAAGTAAACATTTGGATTAAAAATGACGAGTTGATAATTGAATTGCCGAGCTTTAGGAGAAACATATTTTTACCCTATACACTTGTTACATCAAAAATTAAAGAAGCGAAGTTAAATGACGGAGTTTTAACAATCGAATTTGAAAAAACAAAACAGGATTAAGCCATGCCAGTAGAAAAAGAAAAACAAATGCCGAAATACTACATTCCATTGCCGGATTTCCAAGCGCTTTTCAAATCTCTTCCACCGGAGCTAGATGAAGCAAAGAAACATTTCATTCAAGTAAATAAAGAAATCTTACTTACGATAAGATCGGTGATAGACGCTGGGATTGCGATCGCTGACAAACTTCTCGAAGAAAAACCAAAAACAGAACCAGCAAAAAAGATAAAAGTTAAATAATTATCTCTGCGGGATCTCAAAGCTAAACGATCCCCAAAAACTCTCCCAGTTTACATTGTCACAATTCTCGCATCTCCGCAGATGTACAAGACGAACAAGTTGAAATCCTGAATTTTTAACTTTAAACTTTGCTATTCCATTTTTGTTTGTTTTCGCCTTTTGCTCAAAAACATCATTTTGACCCGCACCGTAGAGTGTCACAATCTTATTCGCAAGCGGTTTACCTTCAAATAAAACTTGAACTTCAAGTTCATCCCCAACTTTAAGAAGGTATGGATTTTTCAAAAGCACTATCTCAAGCCGTTGCCCGATGACCTTTTTATAAATCTCCCCTTCAATCTTATCCCCTGACAAAACAAGCGATTTTATATACCTACGGTATCTCTCTTTTTGAACTCCGCCTTCTAACTTTACCTTGATATCTGTTATCCCTTCATGCTTTAAATACTCATTAAATTCTTTAGGCTTCAACTCAATATAAGCCCATCCTCTTTCCATAGCGATCAAGCCGAGACCATCAAAATCAACTTCCTTTTTCAGAACCGGAACTGATTTATCTTTGACTTGTGACAATAAGTCAACAATACCATCGTTTTTCACTAATTCAAATTTTTCGGTCATTTCCCTCTGAAGTTCTCGCTCAACCTCAGCCTTAAGTTTATCGCCAACATAAAGATGTACAATCAATGTATCGCCTTTTGACAAAACAAACTTTTGTGGACGAAGCCAATAGTCATGGGCGTAAACAAAATTAAAAATGAACAAGAAGATCAGGATTTTTCTCATTGCTTCCACCTATAATTTTCTTTTAAAAATATGATTGCTTTTGCCTTTTTGTTTAAATCAAAACCCGTGAAATCATCCCCATCAAAATCATAGGGGTTTCCGTAGCCAAGCCAATTCCAATCATGCAGTATTTCAAGTTTATCCTTCTTGTTAAGTGAGTTGTAATTCGGTATGACATTTTTCAATCTCGGATAATTCGCATATTTAGTTGGATTAACTATTGAGAAAACTTTTTTATGTCTCCTCATCTCACCCCATTTTTCATCGGAAGTTCTTTCAGTTTTATAAACATAAACTTCACCTGCCTTTATTTTAATGAATCCACTTTTTATAAACTCCCCTTCATCATAAACACATATTTCAGCCCCGGTTGCGATAAGCGAAGCCTTAAGGAGAAATTCACACAAAAGATAAGCGTTAAACTCATTCCCACCGATTCGTGTTATACCACTTGCTATCGAATTATCAATATACCCCCCTCGTTTAAGCACAATTAAACCCTCTCTCTCAAGTTTCTCAAGCGCCTCAACCTCGCTCATCCCAGATGATAAAAGCGTTTCAAATTTTTTTGCTATTATATTTTTAACTGGTTCCTTCTCTCCAGCCCACATCATAAGCTCAACATTTTCCCAATTTGGGAAAACCGCAAATCTTTTGAAATTTATCTTCCCTGCAGTCCAGATAAATTCTGAGTTATACCATTTCTGCAATCTCATCATCTCATTCCACTCCTCATCACTCAAAAAATTTTCCCCATTATCCTCTATCCAATATTTTATCCTTCTCGCCATAATTTTACCTCCATTGTCTTGAGAAATCTTTCAACATACTTGCCGAAGAAGTCAAATTCAAGATTCACCCTGTCTCCGACCTTCCTGAATTTAAGATTCGTATTCTCCCATGTAAATGGGATTATAGAAACTTTAAACCTGTTTGCATCAAGTTCCGCAACCGTTAAACTTATCCCATCAACAGCAATTGAACCTTCCGATATGATATATCTCCCAAATTTTTCGGGAAACTCTATTTCAAAAATCCAACTATTTTTCAATTTCTTTATGCTTTTAATTGTTCCAGTTGTATCAACATGACCAAGGACGATATGTCCACCAAGCCGTTCCTCAAGTTTAAGTGAAAGTTCCAAATTTACCAAATCCCCAGTTTTTAAATCCCCAAGATTCGTTTTCTTTATCGTCTCTTCTACGGCTTCAACTTTAAAACGATCGGTTTGCCTTTCAAAAACCGTTAAGCAAACTCCATTTATTGCAATGCTGTCTCCGATTTTTATCTCTTTGATTAACTTTTTTGATCTCACAGTGAAAATTCTTGCCTTTCCTCGCTGAATGATATTATCAATTTTTCCAACCTCTTCAACTATTCCAGTAAACATACTTAAAGTTAGATTTGTTTAACGATTTCAAAATAAGATTAAACCGTTAAATTTCAAAATTCGGGAAGCCTCGCCTTTACCTTCGGGCATCAAAAGTAACCCCAAATTACTTGACAAACATTCAAGTTTTTATTATATTTAGGTTGAATTCAAAAATAAAAATATGGAGAGTTCAATGATGAAAAAGTTTGCATCAATTTTGTTGATATTTTTATTTGCTATTTTTTCTGCCGGTTGCACAAAGTATGCGAAAGATGAAGAGATCCAACAGTTGAATAACTTGAAAGCTGAAACAGAACAACTCGAAAAGGAAATCAAAGCTAAAGAGCAAGAAAAAGCAGCGTTGCAAAACGAGATCGCACAGAAAGATCAAAAATTGAAGGAACTTCAAGCTGAAAAAGAGAAGGTTCAGCAACGCCTTCAGCAGATAAAGTAAGAAGTGTTTTAACAATAAAACAAAATTGGAGAGCGAAATGAAAAAGTTATTAATAATCTTACTCACATTGGTGTTTGTCATAACCGGCTTTGCTCAGGAAAAAGTTAAGATGAAATATGAAGATTGGCAGAAAGAGATGGCATCATGGACAGCGAAAAGAGATGAGTTGAGGGCTAAGCTCGATGCGTTAAATAACGAAGTTAACAATCTAAAAAGGCAATTAGCTGAAAAAGATGCTCAAATTAAGCAAACACAAGATGCAATCTATGCCCTTGTTGGTACAACACCAGAAGGTGTAAACGAATATAGACAAAAGGTTGCGGACTTTGAAAGAAGATTAAACGAATTATCAAGGCTTTCAAATGAACAACTCTATGAAAGAAGGGCAGAGGTTGAAAAGCTTTATAATGACTACCAAGCCTTGAAATCAGATAAAAGAGTTGCTCTTTCTGAATTTTATGACAAAGTTTTAGGATTTGAATCCCAAGTTAACAATTTAATCACAACCGTTAGGGCTCTTGTTAAAACAAAAGAAGGACAAGTTGTTCTCGCTGAAGCCCTAGTGAAAGAAACGACCTATACAGTTGGAACGTGGAAGAAAGATCGTGATTGTCTCTGGAATATAGCGAAGAAACCGACGATTTATGACAACCCGTTCCTATGGCCAAAGATTTATGTGGCAAATAGGGATAAGATAAAGGATCCAGATTTGATTTATCCTGGCTGGGTTTTAAAAATTCCGCCAAAAGCTGAGCTGACAAAAGAAGAGAAACGGGCAGCCAACGCATACTATCGTAAGAAAGCGGAGAAACAGCAAGCGGGTGGTGGGATGTGAGAACTTTGATGAGATTTTCATTATTAACTTTGAACCCCTGAGCTGTCAAAAGGCAGTATCAGGGGTTTTTTCTTTTTGGAACTATTTTTAAATTTTTCACGATTTAATTTTTAGAGAAACAAAAACAAAGTTGGAGGCAGGAAGACTGAAAAATCATGGTTGAGCGAAAAATTAAGTTATCTGGCGTTAATACCCTTGCCCTCCTGGGCTATAACGATACCTACCTTCACATAATCGAAAAAAAATTTGATGCTGGTATAACTGTCCGTGGGGATAACTTGATCCTTAAGGGTGAAAAGGATGAAGTTGAAAAAATTGAAAGGGTTTTTAAAGAGCTTATTTTTATACTCAATAAAAACGGACATCTTACCGAAAACGATGTCAACATTGTAATTGATCTCGTAAAACTAGATAGCGATGATTTAACATCAACGCACAGAAGAAAAAAACATACTGTTGATGAACTTGATTCAACTATCCTTTTCACAAAAAATGGACCAATAAAAGCTAAAACCCCAGGGCAGCTTGAATACTATCGTCAAGTGAAGAAAAATGACATTGTTTTTGTCATAGGACCAGCAGGAACAGGTAAGACATATCTTGCTGTTGCAATGGCAGTTGCAAGTTTAAAAAATCACGAGGTTAATAAAATCGTCCTTTGCAGACCAGCGGTTGAAGCTGGCGAAAATCTTGGCTTTTTGCCTGGGGACCTGAGGGAAAAAATTGAACCTTATCTTAAACCTCTATATGATGCGCTCGATGATATGCTCCCATCCGATAAACTGAAATCATACTTTGATAAAAGAATCATTGAAATTATTCCACTTGCCTATATGAGAGGAAGAACCTTGAGCAATGCTTTTGTCATTCTAGATGAAGCTCAAAATGCCACAAGCTTACAAATGAAAATGTTTTTAACACGTCTCGGAGTAAACTCAAAAGCAATAATAACGGGCGATATAACCCAGATAGATTTACCTTCAAGAACAACATCAGGACTTGTTGAAATTCAAGAAATTTTAAAAGGAATTGAAGGAATTGCTTTCGTATATCTTGATAAAAATGATGTGGTAAGACATCGGCTTGTTAAAGATATAATTGAAGCCTACGACAGATATAATGCTATGAATGGCAAATCAAACGAAAAAAGGGAGATAAATAATGAACCGAGTTCATGAGCTGTTCCGCGAGCTTGTCGAAGTAATTAGAAGGCTTAGAAAGGAATGCCCATGGGATAGAGAACAAACACATAAATCGATAAGGCATAACTTAATTGAGGAAGCTTATGAAACAGTTGAAGCAATAGATGAAGAAAACTTTGAGGAGTTGAAAAAAGAACTTGGTGATCTACTTCTTCATGTTATTATGCATTCTGTAATGGCTGAGGAAAGCGGGAAATTTACTCTCGCTGAAGTTATCGAGGGGATTAGGAATAAGTTAATTTACAGGCATCCACATGTTTTCGGCGATGTCAAGGTAGATAACTCCAAAGAAGTGAAACATAATTGGGAAAAATTGAAACAGGCAGAAAATAATCGAGATTCAATCATTTCGGGCATTCCGAAATCATTACCAGCATTAATAAAAGCATATAGAGTTCAAGAGAAAGCGGGAAGCGTTGGCTTCGATTGGGAAAATCCAAATGATGTTTGGAAAAAAGTTGAAGAAGAAATTTCAGAGTTGAAAAAATCAATCGAAAGCAATGATTCAAATAAAATAGAAGAAGAAATTGGGGATCTACTTTTTGCAATTGTAAACTATTCAAGATTTTTGAAAGTTAATCCAGAAAGTGCTTTAAATAAAGCGGTTGAAAAATTTACCCGCAGATTTCAAACAATCGAAAGAGAGCTAAAATCTCAAGGCAAAGATATTTACTCAGCAACACTCGAAGAGATGGACGCAATCTGGGAGAAGATTAAAAAGAAAGAAAAAGAATAACAATTATTTTAACATCGGTATTTTTATCCCGTGTTTTTTCGCCATCTCGATAGCCTTTTCATATCCCGCATCCGCATGTCGAGCTATTCCAAGCCCTGGGTCGGTAGTTAAAACACGTTCTAATCTTACCTCCATTTCCTTTGTTCCATCAGCTACAACTACCATACCAGCATGAATTGAAAGACCAATCCCAACACCGCCACCATGATGAACTGCCACCCAACTTGCGCCCGCAACGGCATTTAAAAGAGCATTTAAAATTGGCCAATCTGCAATTGCATCGCTTCCGTCCTTCATCTTTTCAGTTTCACGGTTTGGAGAAGCAACAGAACCAGTGTCAAGATGGTCACGGCCGATCACAATCGGTGCTTTAACCTCACCAGTTCTTACCATCTCATTGAAAATTTTCCCCATTTTCGCTCTTTCACCATATCCAAGCCAACAAATTCTTGCTGGAAGACCTTGAAACTTAACATGCGCCCTCGCTTTTTGGATCCACCTAACAAGGGACTTATTTTCTGGAAATGTTTTAATCACCGCTTCGTCAGTTGCATAAATGTCTTCTGGATCACCGCTTAACGCTACCCATCTAAATGGTCCTCTACCTTCACAGAACAAAGGTCGGATGAACTCGTGAACAAAACCAGGGATTTCAAACGCATCTTTTACTCCATTCGCATAAGCCTCGCCACGAATATTATTTCCATAGTCAAAAACAACAGCGCCTCTTCTCTTAAATTCAAGCATAGCTTTCACATGTTCAACAATTGAACGCTTAGCCATTTGAATATATTTTTGTGGATCTTTCTTTCTTAACTCAAGCGCTTCCTCATAAGGAATCCCATTTGGTACATAACCATTTAAAGTATCATGAGCCGAAGTTTGATCTGTAACGATGTCCGGAATTATACCCCGCCTCAAAATTTCAGGCAAAACATCAGCTGCGTTTCCAACAAGACCGACCGAAATTGCTTCTTTTTTCTCTTTCGCTTTGAGAACAATTTCAAGTGCTTCGTCAAGGTTATCCGTCATCATGTCAAGATATCCAGTTTGAAGTCTTCGCTCGATTCTTTTTCTATCGACCTCAACTCCGAGAAAAGCAGCCCCATTCATTGTAGCAGCCAAAGGTTGTGCTCCACCCATTCCACCAAGTCCAGAAGTTAACAAAAATCTTCCGGCGAGCGTCCCACCAAAATATTTGTCAGCGCAAGCGGCAAATGTTTCGTAAGTTCCTTGTAAAATGCCCTGAGTTCCAATGTAAATCCAACTTCCAGCCGTCATCTGCCCATACATCGTAAGACCAAGAGCTTCAAGCCTTCTAAACTCATCCCAAGTTGCCCAAGCTGGGACAAGCATTGCGTTCGAAATTAACACACGTGGAGCAAATTCATGTGTTTTGAAAATTGCGACGGGTTTTCCCGATTGAATCAACAATGTCTCATCATTTTCAAGCTCTTTTAAACTTTTAACAATCGCATGAAAACACTCCCAATTTCTTGCTGCCTTTCCTGTCCCACCGTAAACGATGAGTTCCTCAGGTTTCTCCGCGACTTCGGGATCAAGGTTATTCATAAGCATTCTTAACGCTGCCTCCTGAGCCCAACCTTTACATGTTAAAACATTGCCACGTGGTGCTTTTATACTTTTAACATCAAACTCTTTTAATTCAACTTGATTTAAGATTTCCGCCATCTTTTACCACCTCCAAATTTTTAAAATGAATTTTTTGTAAATATTGCCTTGAAAACATAACCAGCAATTTGCGGATTCTCCCTGAATCGTCTCATCGAATAAGCATACCAATGCTCACCAAAAGGAACATAAATTCTTAATTTATAACCATTTGACACAATTTTATTCCCAAGCTCAGGGCGCACACCAAGCAACATTTGAAATTCAAACCTTCCGTCTTTCAGGTTATACTCTTTTATCAAACGATATGCCTCATTTATTAATTCATCATCATGCGTTGCAATACAAATATATGCCTCGCTTTGGAAGAGAATATTTAAAAGGTGCTTGAAGTTATGGTTGATCAACTCCCTCTTCTTAAAAGCAATTGTTTCTGGCTCAATATAGATACCTTTACACAACCTTATCCTTGGCTTCAACGGCAATAGAGCCTTTATATCGCTTTCACTTCTTTTTAAATATGCTTGAATTGCCACACCAACATTGTCATATTTTGATTTCAGCTTTTTATAAATTTCAATTGTTGCATCCGTTGTCGATGAATCTTCCATATCAATTTCAACAATGTTGTTATACTCCTTTGCAAGTTTAACGAGTTCTTCAACATTGGCATAACAGAAATCAAAATCAAGTTTTAAACCCAATTGTGTAAGCTTGATAGAAAGGTCTGAATTTAAATTATTTTCTTTGATCTTGTTTAGCACAAGCTTATAAGCTTTCAGCGCTTTGATTGCTTCATCTTCGCTGGTGATGTTTTCACCAAGCACATCGATTGTGGCTAATTTTTTCTGCTCATTTAATTTCTTTACAAGGGCAAGTGCATCTTCAAGTCTTTCCCCCGCTATGTATCGGCTTGCAAAATGTCTGACAATTTTTTTAGGTACTAATGGCAAGGTGCGAACGATAAGTTCATTTAATAGGTTCATGGTAAAAAGAACCTTTTTTATTTTATTTAGCCAGAAAAATTTAATCTTTAAAGTTCTAAAAATCAAACTTCAACTCAGTTCCCTTCTATTTGCGTAGAAGTTTAGCAACAAACCAACCATAGCCATATTAATCCACATTGCTGAGCCACCATAGCTCAAAAATGGAAGCCATATCCCAATTACAGGAAAAAGTCCAAGCGTCATTCCAATGTTAACCACAATATGAAATGCCCATGTGGAAAAAATTCCAATCGCAACTAAGCTTGCAAATTTTTGCCTTATCGTTGATGCAAGATTTATAACACGCCACAAGAGTATAAGATAAAGCAGAAGAATAATTACTGAACCTATAAACCCAAACTCTTCAGCTGGAACACAAAAGATAAAATCAGTCCATTGAGCTGGGATAAACCTTAACTGAGTCTGCGTCCCTTTCATAAACCCCTTGCCAACCAAACCGCCCGAACCGATCGCAATTTTTGATTGAATGACATTATAACCAGCCCCTAACGGGTCACTTAGTGGATTTAAAAAGCTTGAAATTCTTTTTTGTTGATGTGGCTTCAAAATCTTATGATAAATATGTTCGCTTGCCAAACCAATTATTAAATTCATCGCTATTATCATAAGTGTCAAAACAAAAGGCTTACGCATCAGGAGAAATAAAACGGTGATTAAAATTGAAACAAGTATAAAAACTTTAAGGCTAAAAAACGAAGCAACGATCAAAAAAATTGGAGCAACTAAAAGCAAGAGCCAAAATACAGGAATCTCAAACCAAAACATAATTCCCAAGAAAATAGCGCCAAACACAACTGCTGTTCCAAGATCGGGTTGTAAAATGGTTAAAAAGAGCGGAATAAAAGTTAAAATGCCAGCAACTATTAATGTGATAGGGCTATCACTTCTGACATTTTTCCTTGACAAAAAATTAGCAAGTATTAAAATAGTTGCAAGTTTTGCAAATTCAGATGGTTGAAACTGGAACTTACCGATTTGAAGCCATGAAGCTGAGCCTGAAACTTTTTTACCCATAAAGATGACAAGCACAAGAAGCGAAAGCGAAAGAAAATAAAGGAAGGGAGATACCCTTAATAATTTTTGTGCAGGCAAAAAATAGAAAAAAGCAAGTATTATAAAACCACTCAGAATCCAAAGAAGATGTTTTACAAAGATAAAAAATTGCCCTGGTAGTTTCGTTGCACTGTAAATTGATAATACGCTCATGATCAACAAGCCAACTAAAGGAATCACGATTTTAAAATCGATTTTGTCTCCAATTCCTCTAACTAACGCCATCTTACAAGCTTAAATTCTGTTCTTTGATTTTTTAATTCGAAATACTTCTTTACTATCTCTCTTGCGATCGGTGCAGCAACTGACCCACCTGTTCCAGCATTTTCAACTATGATAGCAAATGCAATTTCAGGGTTCTCATAAGGCGCAAATCCAATAAACCAAGCGTGATCCTTACCATGCGGATTTTGTGCAGTTCCAGTCTTACCAGCAACATTTACTCCCTCAACCCTTGCTGCCCTACCTGTTCCAACGGAACCATTGACAACCATATACATCGCTCTGCGAACTATGTCGAATGTTTCCTGTGATACTGGAATTTCCCTGACACGATATGAAACTTTTTGTACCTTCCCCACTTTTTTATCCACGATCTCTTTAACAAGATGCGGTTGGTAATACTTACCCGAATTTGCAAGTGCCATCGCATATCCAGCCATTTGGAGCGGTGTTACACTTATTTCACCTTGCCCAATTGCTAAACTTATAAGATAACCTTTTGTCCACTTGTTAACTCCATAAACCCTGTTGAAATACTCAGTTGATGGAAGAATCCCATCAAGTTCCTCTGGCAAATCAATCCCCGTCCTTTTCCCAAAGCCGAAAAGAGCTCCATACCTTGACCAATCGTCAAAATTAGTTCTTAACATCAGGTTGTAGAAATAAACATTACATGAAACTTCAATCGCCCTCACCAAATTCACCCAACCATGCCCTTGGGATGTATGACATTTAAATACCTTGTTGCCATAGACAAAATAGCCTGGACAATAAACCTTCCAGTTAGAGTCAACCGCACCTGTTTCAAGCGCGGTTATAGCAAGTATCATTTTAAAAGTTGAACCAGGTGAATAAAGCCCCGATATAGCTCTGTTCAATAAAGGCTTCTTTGGGTCAGAGTTAAGTGAATCCCACACTTGTTTAGAAGTATAACCACTTAACAAAGTAAGGTCATAATTAGGTTTACTAACCATAGCTAAAATTTCCCCATTGCGCGGATCAATTACAACAGCTGAGCCAGTTTTATCTTGGAACAATTGTTCCAAAAATGACTGCAATTCGATGTCGACCGTCAAGACTAAATCGGAACCTTCAGAAGGTGGTATATCATTTCGTCCATCGTTATATCTACCCACAAACCTGCCAAGTGCATCGACCATTATAAAACGATATCCTTTCCCACCTTTTATTATGGACTCGTAGCTTTTCTCAAGCCCAGACTGACCGATTTGATCCCCAGGCTTATATAAACCTCGATAAATTGTAAGCTGCGATGATGTAATTTCCTTAACATACCCAAGCATATGGGAAGCAAGCCCAGAAGCTCGATAATTTCTTTTATGTTCGATCAAATAATCAATCCCCCTTAACTCATTTTTATGCTCTTCAATATATGCAATTGCCCTAAGTGGAGCGTCGCGCCTAATTTTAACTGGCGTAAATGGCGACGGCGCTGATGAAATTTTATCCATTATATACTGTGGTTCAACATTTAAAAGTTTTGCAACAACATCAAGATTCTTCATCTCAAACTCATAAGGTACCAAAGTAACAGTATAAGATGGCACATTGTCAACTATAATCTTACCATTTCTATCAAAAATTAACCCCCTGATTGGATCATGCTGAATAGTTCTAATGCTGTTGCTCTCGGCTTGCCTTTTATATTCAAGACTTCGATAAAGTTGAAGTTCAAAAAGTTTACCTAAAAAGAAAAGAAAAACAAGCGAAAGGAATATTTTTAAAAACTTTACCCGAGCTGCTTCATTCATAGCCAAATCCCTTCTTCCTTGAAAGCGTGAAAACAGGGATCAATGATATAATACCTGTATAAACTGAACGACCAACTATTAACCTTAAAACTTCCACACCATCAAAATTACTCCCAAGGATATCCAATAAAAAATATACAAGGTTATCAACCGCCGAACATAAAATCACAATACCAAAGAAACGCAGTGTTCCTATATTTGCTTCAATTTTAGCTTCACTGTAAAAATATCCTGAAATGAAACCAGAAACAGTTTTTGAAAGAGCCGAAAGCCCAGGTACAAAATCAACAGTTAAATCCATCAACAAACCAGAAATAAAACCTGCTACTGTCCCAACAATTTGTCCATTTCTTAAAGCCATATACACAACAAAGATAATAACAAGGTCAGGAGCGATCTTCTCAATCGAGATTAAAGGCACCATGGTTATCTGGATAAACAAAATCGCTAAACCAACAAAAAAATATCTAACATATATCATCATTTTTCAAGCAAATCCTGTTCAATTTTTTCTCTTTCCAGATCGCTTTTATATTTAATAATGAAAACCTCTTCAATCTTGGTAAAATCAACCGCCGGCTTCACCTTTATCACTTTAAAAAGACCCGCTACAGAATTATCTATCTCCGCAACCACGCCGATTTCAAACCCCGGTGGGAAAATTGTGCTATATTCAGATGTTATGACAACATCCCCCACTTCAACATCCATCGTTTTTGAAACATTAAACACTGATAGAAACTCACCCCCTTCCCAGCCAAGTATTCCATCAACCCTGGTTCTTTGAATTTTTACGCTCGCCCTAAAATCTTTATGATACAAAATCATAGCCACCGAATAATTTTTGCCAACCTTCATTATCTTGCCGACAACCCCAGACTCAGATATAACAGGCATATTAACCTCGACCCCTTCATTTGACCCAGCATTTAAAATTATGTAATTGTACGGGCTGACAAGTGTCTTTCCAACTACATCGGCAGGTATAAATTCATAATTATTTGTTTTTTCCTTAAACCCAAGAAGCCTGCGCAACCTAATGTTTTCAAGCTTCTCCTCACGCAGCTGGCTTAACTCACTGAGCAAGAGTATATTTGTCTTTCTCAGTTTTCTATTTTCATCTTGAATGTCGTAAAAATTCGAAAAAATATTCGTAATAGATTTTGTAACCCCAACAACCTCAACAGCTATTTGTGCTACCAAATGCGACTTCGACGAATTACCAACAGAAAGCAATATCAAAGAAACCAACACCAGGGCGGAAAATGTGAGGTATTCCCTTAAATGTTGGCTTATTTGAGACAGAATTTTAAACATTAATATCTCTGACTTTTAAGTAAAACTTTAGAATATGCTTCAAGATTTTCAAGAACTTTTCCAGCTCCGCGAACCACAGCAGTTATCGGGTCTTCTGCCACATGCACAGGTAGTCCAGTTTCCATCTTTATTCTTTCATCAAGACCTTTAAGCAGCGAGCCACCACCTGTAAGCATTATGCCACGGTCAAGTATATCTGCTGCAAGTTCAGGGGGTGTCCTTTCAAGGGCAAGTTTTATAGCATCAATTATTGCAATGATTGGCTCATTTAAGGCTTCCCGAATTTCAACGGAACTCACCTCAACTATCTTGGGAATTCCAGTTACAAGGTCACGACCTTTCACTTGAATAGTTACTTCTTCCTCAAGGGGCATGGCAGAACCAACCTCACATTTTATATCCTCAGCGGTTCTCTCACCTATCAAAACATTATACGACTTCTTAAAAAGCTGAATTATCGCGTTCGTCATCTCATCCCCAGCAATTCTTATCGATTCTTGAGTAACAATTCCAGATAACGCTATAACAGCGATCTCTGTCGTTCCACCACCAATATCAATTATCATATTTCCGTATGGTTCCGAGACATCTATCCCAATTCCAATTGCAGCCGCCATTGGTTCAGGAATCAAATGAACCTCTTTTGCTCCAGCATGCTCAGCTGAATCACGCACAGCTCTTTTTTCTACCTCCGTGACGCCACTAGGAACGCTTATAACAACTCGCCTGCTTGGGAACCAGTTGACATGAATTTTTTTGATGAACTCCCTTAACATTCCTTCAGCCATCTCAAAATCAGCTATCACACCATCTTTCAAAGGTCTTATAGTTTGAAGATCTTTATGGGTTCGCCCAAGCATCTCTTTTGCTTCTTTCCCTATGGCAACAATCTTGCGTGTACTTTTGTCGTATGTGACTATTGAAGGTTCATTTAACACAATCCCTTTACCCTTCATCCATATAAGTGTGGTTGCAGTTCCAAGGTCAACCGCTATATCTGCGGTGAATAAATTGAAAATTCCCATTTTTCTTTTTCTAAATTATTTTTTAATGTTTAAAATGTCTTATTCCTGTGAAAACCATTGCAATATTATATTCATCAGCTGCTTTTATCACATCTTCATCTCGTATTGAACCACCAGGTTGAATTACGGCTGTTGCTCCAGCTTTCGCTGCTTCAATCAACCCATCTGGAAAAGGAAAGAAAGCATCCGAAGCCACAACGCTACCTCTCAAATCATGCCCCATCTCCTTTGCTTTCATAACTGCTATCTTTGAAGAGTCAACCCTTGACATCTGCCCAGCTCCAATCCCAAGAGTTCTATCTTTCTTCGCATAAACAATTGCATTTGACTTAATATGCTTTACAACTTTCCACGCAAATATCAAAGCTTCCATCTCATCAACGGTTGGTTTTCTTCGTGTGACAACTCTCAAATTCATAGGCTCAAGATCAATTTGATCCACCTCTTGAACAAGAACACCACCTATAATTTTTCTAAAATCGAAACCAAACGCCTTCAAATCAATATCTTTATACCTTATTAATCTTCTGTTCTTCTTGCGCATCAAAAAATTCAAAACATCAGATGGAAATTCAGGAGCGATTATAACTTCAAAAAATACCTCATCTATCGCCATGGCAGTTTTAAAATCAATCGGACGGTTGAAAGCAACTATTCCACCAAACGCTGAAACAGTATCAGTTGCAAAAGCTTTTTTAAATGCTTCAAGAGTTGAACTTTCATCAATTCCCACACCACATGGATTTGTATGCTTTACAATGGCACAAGCTGGCTTGTCAAATTCAAGAATAAGTTCCGTCGCAGAACTTATATCAAGTATGTTATTATAAGAAAGTTCCTTGCCATGAAGATGTTCAAAATAAGTGAAGAAATCACCATAAAGCGCAGATCTTTGATGCGGATTTTCTCCGTAGCGCAAATTCTTAACTTTGGGTAAATTCAAATGAAAAACTTCAGGTAATACATCCTCGGTTGATTGTGAAGATAAGAAGTTTGCAATAATTGCATCGTAATCTGATGTATGTCTAAATACCTCGATTGCAAGCGAAAGTCGTGCCCTTTCGGAAATTTCACAATTGTTCGTTTTAAGCTCATAAATTATTTGTTCATATCTATCTGGATTAACTACCCCAACCACATACTTATAATTTTTAGCGCTTGCCCTCAAAAGCGTGACCCCACCGATATCAATTTCTTCAATTGCCTCATCGATCGTTACCTTCCCATCACGAATCACATCGGAAAACGGATACAAATTTACAACGACAAGATCAATTGGAATTATACCGAACTTTTTTAACTGTTCAATATGTTCAGGATTATCCCTCACAGCGAGAATTCCCCCCAGAATTTTTGGGTGTAAAGTTTTAACCCTACCATTAAACATTTCAGGAAAACCAGTTATATCCTCAACCCTCTTAGCCTTGATCCCATTCTGAGTAAGAAGATTATAAGTTCCCCCAGTTGAAATTATATCTATACCAAGGTTTTGGAGCTCTCGTGCGAAATCAACTATTCCTGTTTTATCATAAACACTTATAAGTGCTGTTTTAATTTTCATTTTTGATTATCACCTTTCTTCCGGATATTTTCACTTTCCCTTCGACAAAAAGTTTAATTGCTTGTGGATAAATTTCATGTTCAACCTTCAAAACTCTTTCAGCTAGAGTTTCAGGCGTATCATCATCTCTGACTTCAACTGCCCTTTGCATCACAATGGGACCATGATCATATTCTTCATCAACAATATGCACAGTGACACCGGTTATTTTAACTCCGTAATCAATCACCGCTTTATGAACATTCATGCCATACATTCCCAAACCTCCAAAAGCCGGCAAGAGAGCAGGGTGAATGTTTAAAATTCGGTTCGGATATTCTCTAATTATTTCCGGAGGAATTTTTTTCATATATCCAGCAAGGACGATAAGTTCAATGTTTCTCGATTTGAGTTCACAAAGAATTCTATTAACATAGTCCTCATCACTTGAAAATTGCTTTCTACTTATATGAAGCGCATCAATTCCATTCGCTCTTGCAATTTCAAGGGCACCTGCGTTGGAATTATTACTTATCACCACAGAAATTCTCGCATTTAACTTTCCTTCCTTTATGGCATTAAGGATTGCCATAAGATTTGAACCTCGACCTGAAGCAAAAACAGCAATGTTCATCGATGATTAAAATGAATTCTCATTTCTTGAATAAATTTAATACTTGATTTAAAAATTGTCAAATACGTTAAGATTTGTTAAGAAAATAACCCCACTTTTGAAAGTGTCTCACGCCTTAAGGGTTATCCCCATTAAAAATAAAAAGCCCCGACATATGTCGGGGCTTTCAATGCGCTTTAGGCATCTTTTACATTAATACATATCACTCATTCCACCTGGAACCGCGGGGGTTTTCTCTTTCTCGGGCTTTTCAAATACAACCGCCTCAGTTGTCAACAACAATGATGCAACACTTGCTGCATTCTCAAGTGCAACGCGAGCTACCTTGGTCGGGTCAATAACTCCTGACTCAAATAAATTCTCAAATCTTTCTGTCTGAGCATTGAATCCAAAATCATCTTTACCTTCCTTAACCTTCTGCACAATCACAGATGGTTCAAGTCCAGTATTGGCAACGATTTGCCTTATCGGTTCCTCAAGAGCTTTCCTTACTATATCAATTCCAACTGCTTGATCCTCGTTCTCAGGTTTCAATTCATCGAGCTTATGCATAACTCTCAGATAAGCTACTCCACCACCAGGAACAATTCCTTCCTCAACAGCTGCTTTCGTTGCATGAAGTGCATCTTCAACACGAGCTTTCTTTTCTTTCATTTCAACCTCGGTAGCTGCACCGATCTTCAAAACAGCAACTCCACCGCTCAACTTCGCAAGTCGCTCCTGTAACTTTTCACGATCATAATCAGAGGTTGTTTTTTCAATCTGCACTTTAATTTCATTTATACGACGCTTAATATCTTCTTTATTTCCAGCACCTTCAACAATCGTCGTATTATCTTTATCTACAACAACTTTCTTCGCTTGCCCAAGATATGAAAGTTGTGCATTCTCAAGTTTAAAGCCTTTTTCTTCAGATATTACAGTCCCGCCAGTCAAAATTGCGATATCTTCAAGCATAGCCTTCCTTCTCTCACCAAAACCTGGAGCTTTAACAGCACAGCACCTCAATGTTCCACGAAGCTTGTTAACAACAAGCGTCGCAAGAGCTTCACCCTCAACATCTTCAGCTATGACAAGAAGTGGTCTGCCTGATTGAGCAACTTTTTCAAGTATCGGGAGGAAATCCTTTAACGAGCTGATCTTTTTATCGTGGATTAAAATATATGGATTTTCAAGAACACACTCCATCGTATCTGGATTTGTCACGAAATATGGCGAAAGATAACCACGGTCAAATTGCATACCTTCAACTATTTCCATCGTTGTCTCAGTTCCTTTCGCTTCCTCAACAGTTATAACCCCATCCCTTCCAACCTTCTCCATAGCGTCGGCAATAAGCTGACCAATTGACATATCATTATTTGCTGAAATCGCACCAACATAAGCGATTTCTTTCTTATCTTTGACTTCCCTGCTAATTTCTTTTAATCCCTCTACAACTTTCTGAACTGCCATATCAATACCACGCTTTAAATCCATCGGGTTTCTCCCAGCAACAACATTTTTCAAACCTTCTCTAAATATCGCTTGCGCAAGAACCGTTGCTGTTGTTGTTCCGTCTCCTGCAACATCACTTGTCTTCGATGCAACTTCACGAATCAACTGTGCACCCATATTTTCAACCGGATCTTCAAGCTCAATTTCTTTAGCAACTGTAACACCATCTTTTGTAACAACGGGTGGTCCAAATTTCTTATCTATTATGACATTTCTCCCCTTTGGACCAAGTGTGACTTTTACAGCTTCTGAAAGTTTGTCAACACCGCGTTTCAATGCAGCACGTGCATCAGCATTGAAAAGTATGTCTTTTGCTGCCATATTTTTACCTCCTTCTAAATTTTTTGTTTTTAATTAGTTTACTCAATTATCGCAAGAATATCACTTTCCCTCATGATTAAATATTCTTCTCCATCAATTGAGATCTCAGTTCCAGCGTACTTACCATACAAAACCTTATCACCAACCTTTACCTCCATAGGTATCTTCTTTCCATCATCAGTTATCCGCCCTGGTCCAACAGCAATCACTTCCCCCTGTTGAGGACGCTCTTTTGCTGTATCTGGAATGACTAGACCACTTTTTGTAACTTCTTCAGCTGGCAGTGGCTTTACCACAACCCTATCAGATAAAGGCCGAATGTTCACTTTTGCCATAAGTTCAACCTCCAACTTTTTTGTTTTTATTAGCACTCAATAAGTGTTGTTGCTAACCGTATATAAATATAATCTCTAAAACAATTTGTGTCAAGTGACAAAATGTCTTTTTATTTAACCCAAGCATTGAAAATCAAACGAAATCGAATTAACAAAATCAAAGAATTATGCAAATTTGTCATGTAGTTAAATTTTTAAATCCTCTTTTAAAAGCTCTTTAACCGTCTTTTCTGAGAACATTTGCTTTATCTCTTCTCTAATATTACGCCAATAATTGTGAACAGGGCAGGGACTTTTATCTGAGCAATTTGGAAGCCCCAAAACACAATCCTTTAAGAGTTTCCCCCCATCAAGAGCAAAAACTATATCCAGCAATTTCAATTTCTCGGGCGATTTTCTTAAACGAAATCCGCCGCTTTTACCCCTTTTTGAATATATAATTCCTGCTTTTACAAGTTTTTGAATTACCTTTGCAAGAAAATGTTGAGGAATTTTTAAATCCCGCGCAATTTCCTCAGCATCTATCCACTTTTTAATACTTTTTCCATCAGTTTGATTCAAAGCGATGTAGAGAACAGCTCTCAATCCATATTCAGCGGTCTTGCTAAGTAAAGTAGCCATTTTTGTCATTCTTTTTTCAAAAATTTAAAATTAAATTTCCGCATTTAAAAATTTGCAAAAGTTAAAATTATGTTTTAAATTAAAGTTGACTTTACCTGGGGCCGTAGCTCAGTTGGGAGAGCGCCACAATGGCATTGTGGAGGTCACGGGTTCGAATCCCGTCGGCTCCACCATTTTTAAGAAACCTGCCCTGATCTAACTTGAAAAATTCAAGTGAACCCATTAAATTTTTTATAAGTAAAAATAAAAGAGTGTGAATAATATGACAAACGAAAGGTGGAAAATATATCCCGAAAGGGATGAAGTTTCAGATGAATTAAAAAATCTTGCCAAACAAATCGAAGATGATGGGGGTGTCGTTTTAGCAATTTACCAAGAACCGTATGGTAAAAACTGGCAAATCTTTGCTCTTCTACCACTTGAAAAAGTAAAACCAACACCATTTCAAAGAGACCTATCAACAGCGCATGTAAAAAGACTCCAAGAAGTAATTGAGGAACTCAAAAGATTTATCGATCCAATAGTAGCTATAAGATATTCAAATGGGGAATACTGGACTCCAAATGGAAATCACAGAAGAGAAGCACTACTTCGCCTTGGGGCTAAACAAATACCAGCCATAGTAATTCCAGATATCTCGGTTGCATTTCATATCCTATCACTTAACACAGAAAAAGCTCACAACTTGAGAGAGAAATCACTCGAAGTTATCAGAATGTATAAAGGTTTGCTCGAAACGAATGGAAAAGCTTCCGAAATGGAATACGCTTTCCAATTTGAGGAGGCTTACTTCATAACACTTGGCTTGATTTACGAAAACCACCCCAAATTTAGCGGTTCAGCATATGTCCCAATACTTAAAAAAGTTGACAACTTTATGGATGTACCTTTGACAAAAGCACTGACAGAAAGAGAAAAAAGAGCGGAACTTCTTAAAGAAGTTGATGATCTAGTTGAACCAATCGTTCATAGTTTTAGAGAAAGAGGGATAAATCATCCTTTCTTGAAACAAGCGGTTGTTTCAAAAGTTAATCCGATAAAGAGAAAGAGAAAAACAACAATTGGATATGATGAGTTATTTAAGCAGATGAAAAAGGCACTTGAGAAACTCGATCCATCCTCAATAACAATGGATGAACTTATCGCTCTTGCATCTGAAATGAGCGAATGGGTAGATTAATCGCTTGTAAATTTCTTTAAAGCCTTTGAAATTTCGCGCAATCTCTTATCGACAAGATAATTTACTGTCCCAGGTTCAAATTCGCCGTTTTTAAGTCTTTTTCCTGCCTTAACACCTGTTAAAATTTCAATTCCCTCATCGATTGTTTCAACAGGATAAATGTGAAACATTCCATTCTTAACAGCTTCAATCACATCATCCCTCAACATAAGATCATCTACATTTTTCTTCGGAATTATCACACCTTGTTCCCCTGTCAATCCTTTGGCTTTACAAACATCAAAGAACCCTTCTATTTTCTCATTTACACCACCTATCGGCTGTATATCACCTTTTTGATTTACAGAACCCGTCACAGCTATCCCTTGCTTTATCGGCAATCCAGAAAGAGCCGAAAGCAAAGCATATAGCTCAGTTGAAGATGCACTATCCCCATCAATGCCAGAGTAAGACTGCTCAAAGCAAATACTCGCAGAAAGTGTAAGTGGTTTATCCTGAGCGTATTTCTCTCTTAAATAACCCACAAGGATCAAAACACCTTTATCATGAATTCTCCCACTTAAATTAGATTCACGCTCGATATTTATAACGCCAGATCTCCCCATCGACACAGATGCAGTAATTCTAACAGGTCTCCCAAATCTATAATCCCCCATTTCGTAAATTGTTAACCCATTAACTTGACCAACTCTTTCACCAGTAACATCAACAAATATTATACCTTTTGCGATCAACTCTTTTATTTTATCTTCGATCATTTTTCTTCTATAAAAGCTTTCCTCAATTGCTTTTTTAACATGCTCTGCCTTAACAGATTCATCCCCATCAACCCCAGCCCAATAGTCAGCCTCTCGAATTAAATCTGCTATGACGCTAAACTTTGTTGTGATTTTATCTTTCCTTCCCGCATGCCTTACTGCAAACTCGACGATTTTCCCAACTGCTTCTTTATCGAACGGTCTCAAATTCTCATCACGACAGACCTTCTTCACAAATTTTGCATACTGTGCTATTGCTTCATCATTTAAATCCATCTCAAAGTCAAAGTCAGCCTTTATCTTGAAAATTTTTCTAAAATCTTCATCATACTCATAAAGCAAATAGTAAAGTTCAGGATCGCCAAGCATCACAACTTTTGTGTTTACTTCAATTGGTTCTGGCTTGAGCGAAATTGAACTTATCTGGAAAAATACATCTATAGGTTGAATCTCAAGTTTTCTATACATTAAAGTTCTTTTCAAAGCTTTCCAAACCCCAGGCTCACTTAGCGCATCTCTCGCGTTCAAGACAAGATAACCACCATCAGCCTTTAAAAGCGAGCCAGCTTTTATTTTTGTAAAATCAGTTCTCCAGAACCCGCGAGAATCGTAAACTTTTTCGATTGTCCCAAATATGTTCGAAAATGTCGGGGTTGTCTCAATTATAACTGGAACTCCATCTTGCTCTGAATTATCAAGGATCACATTTACGCGATACGGAAGGAATGGATCAACTTCGTCCCTTTGTTCAAGGAATGGAACTGGTGGCTTGCCTTGTTCTGCTGAAGCCTTGAAAATGTTAAGATTATTCAAAATATGCTTCTTCACCTCATCAAGATATTCATGAACCTTTGGAATTTTAAACTGCTCTTTGATTTCATCAATTATGCCCTCGACGATGGACTTGACAGCATCTCGTTCAAGTTCCTCAAGTTCTTTTGAGAGCTCCCTTGCAAGCATCATTTCCTTTTTAAAAATTTCCTGCATCTCCGCCTGAAGCTCCAGATATTTCTGCTGAATTTCTCGAGCTGTTTCCTCAGAAATCTTTCCCGCCTTAGCAAGATTAGAAAGTTGCTCCACAGGAACAGGTTTACCATCAATTATTGGAACAATGCTTGGCTTGATGACATTCTCAACTTGCATGTTTATAATTGCAAATCTTTCGCTTTCAACTTTTTTCTGAAACTCGCGAAACAATTCTTGCTCTTTTTTTTGATATCTTTCGATTATTTTATTTCTCGCATCTATATACTTTTCATCCTCAAGCGTTTTGGGAATTTTCTGCTTAAGATAAAAAATCATCGCTTCCATATTTCGCTTGAACATTATCGCTTGCCCCCTCGGAAACTCAAGAAGCCGTGGTTCATCAGGATTTTTAAAGTTATAAACATAACATCTATCGGGTGCCTGAGGAGCTTTGGGAGAAATTTGTTTGAGAATGTGTTTTATCGTGGTCATCCTCCCTGTTCCAGTCAAACCGCAAACAAATATATTATACCCAGGTGCAAAAAGCTCCGTTCCAAGTTTCAATGCCTTTAAAGCTCTTTCCTGCCCAATTATGTCCTCAAGAGGTTCAACGGTGTCCGTCGTCTCAAACTGCAATTTTTCAATTGGGCATGTCCAGCGAAGTTCTTCAGGTTTTAACTCATTAAATTTTTTCTTTAATTTAAGTTTCGCCATAGTGCGGGATCTCAAATTTGTTGGTTATATCTCACTTGAAATTTATAACTTTGGCTGGAAAGAAAAAATTTCACTTTAACTTGGGATAGGTTTCAGGTATGCGTATAACCTTACTTACCTTCTCATTTTTCAACAGTTCAAAAATCTCTTTTTTTGTAAGCAACTTCGGTTTATCCCTCTTTGCATCAACTATGCAGAAAAATCCAAACGGTTCGTCCGAATCATTCACAAATTGATGTGGAACATTTGAGCCAATGTATAAAACATCCATGAAACCCATATCAAAAATATCGTTCCCAGCTATCGCTTTGCCCCTACCCCTAAGGCATATAACCACATGTTCATGGCGGTGCTTCTCAAGCGTCGAATATCCTCCAGGCGAAATCTCGAAATATCTTAAATTAAATTTTATCTTTTCACCTGACTTCCCAGCTATCACCTGCCTAAGAACATTAAGCCAGGTATTTTTTTCATCTTTGTACTCTTTAACCTCAACCCCATCCCATCTATAATTTTCAAATTTTAAAAATCTAACTTTTTCCTCACTCATCACTCGCACCTAACTTTTTTGAAAAATAAACTAAAAACAACCAAAAAAACAAAAAGTACCTAAACCACATTAACTACATCTGCTGTTTTACTTCCCATAGCTCCAAGCATCATCAAAGATGTTAAAATGACCACTTGCACTATTAAGGATTCATTAACTAAATCCACCCTATAACTCACAGGAATGCTGATAAATAGGAGAATTGTTATCAAGCCTCTGGGTGCTATAAAAAGAATTGGCTTCGCACTCAGTTTAAATGCTTTGATGAGTATAAATCGCAAAACATAAATTAAAGCACATATAGCGATTGCCTAAAGCACTGTCTTTAGATTTAACAAATTGCTTGTTTCAATCAAATAACCAAACAATAAGAAGAAAAATGACCTAACCAAAAATGTAAATTCTATCGTCAACTCTTTAAACCTATCAACTTCATCACTTAAGACATCAACCCGTAACATCTCGAAAAGTTTACTTGTCCTTTCTATTTTATCTATATTCCCTAAGAAAAGACCAAAAACAAGTATAAGAATTAATGCAGGCAAATGGTAAATCTTAGAGATCGCATATATCATTATTATGATCACAATGATCGGTATAAACTTCACATGATGTTTTATCCTGCTTAGCAGAAAAGCCAAACTTAATGTCGTAAGAGATGCTATAATCAAAATTAACAGAGTTTCAAAAGCAAAAGTGATAATAGATTTAACCTCAATTCCGTTATTAAACACAAAAAAGTTAAAGGCTATTATGCCGAAGATATCTGACAAGCTACTTTCATAAACGATAAATTCTCTGTCTTCAGCAGGCAAGTTCTTGGCACTTGAAATTGCGATGGAACTACTTATCACAGCCAGTGGAATCGAATTTACAAAGCCAACTTTAAATGGGATATTTCCAAAATACCAAAATGCAAGGGCAAGCGTAGAACTGATTATCAAAATCGGCAGAAGGGCAAAAAGAGCAGTTTTTAAAATAAATGGAAACTTATCTTTATTCAACTCTAACTCCAAAGAAGCTTCCAGTATAATCAATATCAAACCAACAGTTCCAAGTATTGGAAGCGTGAAGGTCAAGTCAGGCAATGAGATATTCAGCATTTCCACAACAATTACCTTGGTCAACCATCCAGCAAGAAGCAAAAACAACACCGACGGAATTCTAGTCTTCGATGAAGTTATATCAAACAGATAAGCAAGCAAAAGCAGAAAGCAAAGCGATATGATTATTAAATTTGCATCACCCACAATTAAAGCCTAAAATTGCTTACAAGTTATCAAAACGATTCTGATTCGCTCATTTTCTTTTCTTCGTTTGGGCAAATTGTTTTCTTAACATTTCTGCTTCATGTTTTATCTCGGCGAGATCTCGTTTCATCTCAGCCCAACCATACCAGTGCATATAATCTGGGTTCATATGAAAAGCTCCCTGAAAACTTCTCATCCTATGTTCAAGGAACATAACATAAAGCTTTTGCTCGATGGGATGGCGAACTTCGTAGAATCTCAACAAATCAGTATGCAAAGGATAATCCTTTGGTTTTTCAAGAATTCCATCTTTATAAAGCGATTCAACAATTTTAATTGCCTCTGCCATAAGCTTATCTGATTCTTTTATCACCTCATCAGCTTTATCAAGTTGCTCTTTGGCAAAGCTTGGGCTATGGCATTGCGAACAAACTTTTAACATTCTATCTCTTTCCGCCTGCCACTCCTCCGCTGTCAATCTCACAACTTTACCAGCTTCAACTATTTTAACTCTTTCTGTAAAGTTTCCTTTTTCATCAAGGACACCAAGACCCCTCATGATAGTATTTCTTAATTCTCGCCATTCTGGATCTTTTTCAGCTACTCTTAACGCAAGGAAACCCCAAGCAGTTCTAACGCCATGATCACCATCGGGCATGTGGCAAGTTTGGCAAACTGGGGCTCTGGGAGTTTTGCTATCAGCCTTGTAAGGTTCTTTATACCACTGGCTCAACGGCTTGCTGAAATCCCAACTATCTTTTTCAACTGCGTAAATTGTTCCATGTTTTGATGTGCTCCACATTTCCCACTGCGGATGATCAAACCCCATATGGCATGTCATACAGGCTTCTGGCTTTCTGGCTTCAATGGTTGAAAATTTATGTCGAGTATGGCAGGCATCGCATTTACCCTCGTCCCTTCCGATCCTATGGCATCCACCGCAACCTTTCTCACCCTCGATTATAACACTTGGTTGATCTTTAGTCGTTGGCATAGCCATCATAGCAACCCACGCAAGAGCATGCTTGCCCCGTTCAAACTCGTTCACTTTATCTTCATGACATTGAGCACAATTTCTGGGCGAAACAAGCCTTTTAACTCTTTTATCCTCACAACTACTTTTCGATTCGTGTATTTCCTTAACAGCTTCCTTCACTGGAATATGACAATCTGCACACCCAACCCCTGCTTCGTAATGTTTGCTCAATTGCCAATCCCTGATCGCACTCGCAGTTATCCCCTTAGATATATGACAATTCACACATTCATTTGAATTCACAGCCTTGGAGTTTTTAGGATAGAAGATGGCAAGTAAAGTTATAAACAGGAAGGGGAAAACTGATAAACTGAACATTTTGATCCTGCCCATAGTGGAACCTCAATTTTAGTTTAAATTTCTTAACTATTTTCCGCTATGTTTATCTTAAATTTAACGAAAATTGGGCTTAGAGTCAATAGCAGGTTTCTGAAAACTTTTTCGAAGTTATCCCATCATTTTTTATTCTCCAAGTAAATCTTTAATGCTACCGCACTATTATGTTCCGTATCGCGTGCACTATACAGAAGGGTTACATTTCCTTTGCGGGCCTCTGTTAAGATGGGTTGCCATGCCTCGGGTTTGCCATCTAACTCAGCAAAGTAGCGTCGTTTAAATTCTTCCCATTTCTTTGGGTCATGCCCATACCAAAGTCGCAAGCTGTGGCTTGGAGCTACTCCTTTCAACCATGCGTCAATTTGCAAAGTTTCTTTCTTCACACCCCTGGGCCATAATCTCTCCACCAGGAAACGCTTACCGTCATCAGGTTCAGGGGCCTCATAAACACGCTTGGTCTTGATCATAAAAATACTTCCCTTCTGATAAAGTGATTTAAAAATTCCACACTGGTTCGATGCTCACTGACACGCTGGTTGAGGAAATGGCGTTTCTGAACTAGTTTAAATTCCACACTGGTTCGATGCTCACGAAAGCGCAATCGATACGATCGCGATATTCATGAACGTTTAAATTCCACACTGGTTCGATGCTCACATTTTTGACCCTTTGTATGTGATCCTGCGAAATGAGAGTTTAAATTCCACACTGGTTCGATGCTCACCAAAGTGTATGAATACGAAGGGAATCTTTTTTATTTCGTTTAAATTCCACACTGGTTCGATGCTCACTTATTCAAACAGGGGAAAATTCAATTTTATTTTATAAGTTTAAATTCCACACTGGTTCGATGCTCACTATTTTGATGGTGAGAATTATTATTTATTTGATAAGTGTTTAAATTCCACACTGGTTCGATGCTCACAGCAACTAAAAAATACATCTTGCTTATATCTACCTTGTTTAAATTCCACACTGGTTCGATGCTCACACTGATCCAACCAGTTATACTAAGACAAAAGAAGAAGTTTAAATTCCACACTGGTTCGATGCTCACAGGAAAAACTAATAGACCTATACTCTACAAAATAATGTTTAAATTCCACACTGGTTCGATGCTCACGCAAAATGCCTGCAGAATGTCGCTTGTCCAGAGGGTGTTTAAATTCCACACTGGTTCGATGCTCACGAATCGCGCTTGCAGGGTATTTCGACGCTGAAACTTGTTTAAATTCCACACTGGTTCGATGCTCACTATGGAATTTTTCTCTCTTACTGCAAATTGGACAATGTTTAAATTCCACACTGGTTCGATGCTCACTCAAAAATGAAGCGGATTGGATAAGGAAAGAAAAACGGTTTAAATTCCACACTGGTTCGATGCTCACAAATTATTTAAAAACAACTTATCCCAAAGCCTATATGTTTAAATTCCACACTGGTTCGATGCTCACTAAATGTGATTATCTTGCTTACATAAGTGATAAGGAGTTTAAATTCCACACTGGTTCGATGCTCACAAATCAAAAAAGAGAATGAAAATGCAAAATCAAAAAGTTTAAATTCCACACTGGTTCGATGCTCACAAGGATATAGAAAACTTATACTTGCGATAATTGTTTGTTTAAATTCCACACTGGTTCGATGCTCACACTTGAGAGCAACCGAAAAATTGTAATTGAAAACTTGTTTAAATTCCACACTGGTTCGATGCTCACAAGAATTTTTGAAAGAGCGATTAAAACCCAAATTTGGTTTAAATTCCACACTGGTTCGATGCTCACCGGTAAAGATAGTGGGCATTTTTTATTCCAAAGCATGTTTAAATTCCACACTGGTTCGATGCTCACCGTTGTTTTTGCGATTTTTTAAAAAAATCAAAAAAAGTTTAAATTCCACACTGGTTCGATGCTCACATATTCGGAATAGGGGTTTCAGAAAACCTATTTCCAGTTTAAATTCCACACTGGTTCGATGCTCACAGATTGCAGAAAGAATTATGCTGATGGTTGAAATGGGTTTAAATTCCACACTGGTTCGATGCTCACAATGAGGAAGATGTTTGGCTTTTGATTGACCCCACTGTTTAAATTCCACACTGGTTCGATGCTCACTAAATCAAAAGGAGAATGAAAATGCAAAATGAAAAGGTTTAAATTCCACACTGGTTCGATGCTCACTTCTACTGAGAAAATTCTTACCGAAAAAATTCATACGTTTAAATTCCACACTGGTTCGATGCTCACATTTAAAGCGAAAGCGGAAGGATTTTTAAAAACATGTTTAAATTCCACACTGGTTCGATGCTCACACAATTCCACATTATATCTTGAATCTGAAGGACTTGAGTTTAAATTCCACACTGGTTCGATGCTCACGGAAGTTTGATGGAGAGTGGTGGTGGGGGTATTATAGTTTAAATTCCACACTGGTTCGATGCTCACTCGCAATTTGGGGGAAATGAGGCATTATTTAAAAGAAGTTTAAATTCCACACTGGTTCGATGCTCACGGACCTTGAGAGGTTAAAGTGGGCAAACCGGGAATATGTTTAAATTCCACACTGGTTCGATGCTCACCAATAAATAAAGTTGGACCCGTAACATAACCATATTGTTTAAATTCCACACTGGTTCGATGCTCACAAGAACGAGAAGATTTAAACAAGATTTTGAGAGAGCGTTTAAATTCCACACTGGTTCGATGCTCACGTTCTTTGTGTCTTTGGTGGGGAAGTTGATTATTTAGTTTAAATTCCACACTGGTTCGATGCTCACTCTCCAAAAACTACAAAATTTTACACAAAAAATCAAATTTTTCCAACCTAAATTAAGTCGCGGAGCAAAATGCAAAAATATACGGTCCGCGACTAAGAGAAAACTGATTAATTTTTTTCAAACTTTCAAATATTAAGTATTTAACCGCTAAATTTAACGCCCCAAAACTCTGTCCGCGACTAAATTATTCTACTTACCTCACTTCTTTCCACACCTATAACTTCCCTATCAACCCATTTTTTCTCCATTGAATAAATTAAAACCGAATCCTCATTCAAGTTTATTATTTTTCTCAATTTTACTTTCATTTCCTCAAATTGTCCATCGCTTAATTCTCCTTCAAATACCGAATTTTGCACCCAATTCAAATACTTTCGCATAAATTTTAAAACTTTGTTCACCCTCTTTTCCGCTATGTCATAAACAACTATGTAATACATTTCTAGCCCCCCTACCACCAAATTTTAAATCCTTCATATTTTTCCTCTCCCATTATATGTTTGATCAGCTTATAACACTCCAATTTTATCAGTGTTCTGTAGCTTACACTCCTTTTCAGCTTTGGATGCTTAATTGTCGTCTCAAGCTTTTTATCAAACTCACCAATGAAAATTTTCCTACCCTTATCATTCAAATAAGTATAATTTAAATCCTCATTAAAATGCTCAGCTTTTATCTGCCTATGATTTATCAAGCTAAAAATTAACCTATCAACAAGCAAAGGTTTAAAAATTTCCGATAAGTCTAAACTTAAAGAAAATCGCTTAGTTGCCGGCTCATGAAGAAAACTTACAGCAGGATTAAGTTGTGTTTTATAAATTTCATCAAGAACCACAGAATACAAAAGTGAGTTTCCAAATGAAATCAGCGCGTTGATAGGATTTGTCGGGGGTCTTCGTTCTCTTTTTTCAAACTTAAAAACTTCCTCATCAGATTTTATTATGAAGTTCCAAGCATCAAGATATATTTTATTGATTCGTCCCTCGATGCCCAAAATTTCTTCAATCTTCTCACAATTCCTCACCTTATCCAGACTGCTTTTAATATCTGAAATGATAAACTCAATTTCATCTTGAAATTCTAAATCGTCCGATCTTGATTGGTAATACTTTAAATTCTTTAAAATGTTATGACCAGCCGAGTTAATAATCTCCTTCGCGATTTCAATTCTAAGATTTGGATCCAAATAAAATTCCACTTGCCTTACTATGATATATCCTGAAATTGAACCTTCACGCGGAAAAAATGTACCTGAGTAATGACCATAGTAATCAAAAACGTGCAACGAAATATCATTTTTTGCTAGGAAATTTAAAGCTTTGCTATTTATATCAATTTCCCCAAAAACAAAAATTGAGTCAATGCTTTCAATTGGTATGATTTTTCTCTGGATATTTTCCTCTTTTTCATCGGAGAATTCAAAAACAATTGTATTTTCCTTTCTCCTCAATCTTCCGTGTCTCATTATGTAAAGTGGCTTTTTCATACCTATACCCAACAAAATTCAAAATAACTACAAGATTTACAAGTGGGGATTCTTACTTTCTCAGGTGCTTTTTCTGATGAAACTATAGCTTTTATATCCTCTAAAACTTTTCGGAGTTTCTCCCTATCCTCATCTTTAAGCTCAATGATTTCCCTTTTGTGAAGTTTTGGATAATTTATCACACCTTTAAATCCAACTGCCTTTCTCGTCTCAAGATAGTAGATATAGTATTTGACCTGCCATATATGAGCTTCCTCCAATTTATTTGACTTTTTAACTTCATGAATAATCTTATTTTCAAAATCAATCCAGTCAATGACTATTGTTTGATCAATATCTATTTCCTTGTCTTCTCTCTCATAAGACGTTTGAGATATGAGCTTCCCAATTTTGACCATATCGGATTCGCTTTCAAAATTTAAATTATGTGCAAAAAGCCAAAGCTTCCTCTTACAAACAAAATAGTAATTCACCATCGTTCCTGTATATTTAACATGTTCGAAAAGCTCCATAAGGTTACATAAACAAAGGTTTTAAAAATTCAATCAATAATTCTTGCATCCGCTGAATCTTCAACACCGGATAAGATTAGCCCCACATTATAGTCATATTCGTAATTGACCACCTTAACATTGGCAAGCAATTCCTTTAAAGCATCGTTGTCAATATAACCACTCAAGGACACTAGTGAATTCATTCTTGTTCTATACAAAGGTATTGGAACCATAAAATCTTTAATTAATTCCATAACAAAAATTTTCTCCTTTTTGTCCTTTACTTTTATTCTTTCAATGATATCCTTCAAAGGCGCTTTATTAAGGTTCAATTCATTTAAAATTTTTAGGTTCTGAACTTCTCTTTCCAATAAACTTTCCGGAATAACTTCAATTTGGCTTATACCCCGAAATATCCTCTGGGCTTCGGATTTTTTATCAACGCTGAAATTTTCAATTAATCCAAGCGCATTACTAAATTTTGTCCAATAACTTGTTTCTTTTAAATTTTTCTCGGAATAAAAATCTTCGACCATCTTTACCTTCTGTTCCTCGGAAAGGACACTGTCCTTTAGCAAAGATTTTGTTTTCTCAACTATTTCCTTTTCATAAACATTTCCAAGTCCTGATACATCCCGGGTAAATATATACACATTTGGCCCACTTGGATAAAACTCACCATCCGTTTTAAACCTTCGATAAACTCTACCCATCCTCTGAATTAGAACATCTAAAGGTGCTAACTCTGTTATTAAAACATCAAAATCAATATCGAGAGATACCTCTATAACCTGAGTAGATATTAAAATTCCTTCAAAATCTTCCCGAAGAACTTTATCTTCTTTAGAAGCTCTATCCATACGCACAAACCTTGAGTGTAGTAACAATGGGGAAAATTCTTTTAAAGAATCATATAATTCTTGAGACCTCTTAACAGTGTTACATACAACGAGTATCTTTTTTACCCGATCTTTCCTTATACTTGTTATAAAATTTTTTAAAGTATTTCCACTTAATGGTTCATCCACTAACTTAATTTTGTGTTTTTTAAGTTTGGGAACTTTAGTAATACAAAATTCACTATACTCTTCTAATCGGTCTTTTAAAAAAGATGGCAAGGTTGCTGTAACCACAAGAAATTTGCCGCCGATTTTAGATATTTCTCCCAATCCATGGGTAATTACCGCCATCGTCTCTGGGGAATACGCTTGAATTTCATCAACTACTACTTTTGAATACGAAAGAGTTGCATAAATTTTCTCAAAGCCAAAATATTTTAAAGTTGCGGTGAAAACTTGATCAGCGGTTGAAACTATCAGCGGATAAGATAAGTCTTTAGCCATTTCGTAATGGTAAAAAGCGTCATCAGTAGATGTATTTTCCCATTCAAACAGCAAATCACTCAATGCTCCGGAATGAAGTAATCCTACATTATCTTTGCCAAACAACTTTGCCATTCTTTCATACATAGCAGTCACGGAAGTTCGCACAGGAAGAGTATAAAATGTTTTTTGGCGATCACTCCACAACAATGCCATCTCTGTTTTCCCCATTCCAGTAGATGCTAAAACAATTCCGCTTTTATTTTTAAGTTCATCACTTATTTCTACCAATTGCCATGGTTGTTTAGTTTTTGTAAGTAAAAAATTTTCAGTTTTACCATACTTATCTATAGGTTCAGATTCAACTAGAACACCAGCAGAAGCTGAGTGGTCTATTCTATTTAAAAGCCCTAGAAGAATTACAAATTTCGATTCTTTTTCTAAATCAAAAACTCCATCAATTCGCCGTGAATAGTATTTCCTTAAAATTTCTACATTTTTTCTGAATATCCCCCTTTTTACCAGAGTAAAAGCCCTATTGAAATATGTACTTAGTTTTTCTATATAGTTTTGGACATCAGAATAAATCTCATTTATTATTTTATCGTCCTTTAAATCAGGAAAATTTCTCCAATGATGGAAAGCCACCATTTTTAAAAGAAGTTCATCATCATCTTCAATAAAAAGAAGTGATAAGAAATTATGAGGGATTTCAGAAGCACCATGAGACTCACTTCCTCTGATCTTCTTTTGAAAAGCAGAATTTGCTTTCCCAAAATCATGGTAAAAACAAGCTTTTCTTAATATTTCCCAATCTTTATCTTCAAGCTGTATTCCCAACTTGCCCCCTAATCTTTTTAAATCCTCAAATGCATTTAATACATCTTCAATATGTTCTTTCAGAGTTTTCTGTGGATGAGATTTAGCAATTATTTCATCCACCATATAGGTATCCCCTCTTTATCTGTGTTTATTATCCTTATTTGTCTTTCTGTAATTCCTTGTTCTGCTTGGGCATAAATCACTTTTATCATTTCAAAATTTCTAAATATTTCTAGATTCTCTCGCTTCCTTCGGCCCCGCTTGCTTTTGTATTTTGGTTTTGATACAAGCTTGTAGTAAGCAGGCAGCATATAAGGTATACCTTCGATTTCGAAAGTTTCAGCCATATCAAATCGAATGTAAGAGTTATATGGAAGTTTTATCTCTCCTCCTTCGGTCGTTGAAAGGTCTAACTCTAATTCTTCATCCTCATTCACCTCCATGTTAATAATCAAATCCTCAGGTCTGCCCAAATATGGGAAATACGGAGGATCAAGAAGAGATGCCAAAAGCTTATTGTGAAGTTCCGCGCTTGGCATTTTTATGTGAATAATCAGTTCTAAATCCACCAAAAAAGTGACGATAATAGGATATGGTTTTCCTTCCGTCTCCTCCGCCTTATACTTGTGATATCTAACAAATTCCCGACACAAATTGCCATATTTTCCCTGAACAGAAATATTTATTCCATCTATGGTCTGAGAACTGGAAAGCATGTCATGAATAAAACCAAGAACTGTAGAATAAGGCGGAAGCGGGTAAGTTTCTATTATTTCCATTGAATACGGGGTACGGAATACCGCCTTTTCCTGAAATGTCTTAAGCTTTATTATTCTGTTCATCTGAAGCTTTTTACTTCTTTTCATTGAAAGCTTTCTCTACCTCTTCCTTAATTCTATCTAGAGCATCAAAAGGTGAAACTGTTATTCCAAAATCATCTCCAAACTCCCCCTTCTGAATTCCCAAATGTGTCAAATCGCCTATTATTTTTATCTCCTTTTCACTAACCGTATATTTTGCCTCAAGAACCTGTTTCAAACTTTCATAGTTTATAAAAGGTTTGGAACCTTTAAAGATTACATTTACAGCATTGTGGAAAAAGAGAGACTTTTTATGATATACGCCACCAATAACGAATATGGGTTTTAAATCTTCTCTTCTACCTCTTATATCGCGATATAGAAATTTGGTAGCTTCTATTAAATCACATACTCTTTTTATCTTCTCTTCTTTGGAAAGGTTATGACCAAAATTTTCATCCTTACCAACTTTATCTAAATCAACAGATAGAGAATATTTGTAATAACCATATCCGGTTTCTATATTTGCCATATCTGGGTTTTCTCCAAGCCTATCAGCAAAATTTTTATTTGTCAAAAGCTCTTGATCACCAAACCATGGCTCAAAAGAGATTAAGTGTGTTAATCTTGCAACCGCTGCTCTTGTTTGCGCCTGCCTCCCCCTACCAGCAGTTATCATATATCCAAAAAGATCTGCTTCTTCTGGAAATTCTTTTTTTAACTGTTTGGGATCATACTGTTTTACGCCCTGCTCTGAGGTTAATTGCGCGTATTTCCAAATTCCATGTTCTACAAGCCAATTTACTATAGAATATCTCAATGCTTGGCGAGAAGTAAAAAGAAATGTTTCTCCACTTCCTCTGTGAATTTTTTTAGCTATTGAGACGTTCCCATATCCCTCGTCATAGTTGCATGGGAATGCCTTTACAATGTAAGTTATTGTTAATCCTTTTCTATTCATTGTTTACCCCCTGTATTTGTTTCTTTTTCCTTAACCGTAGAAGTTTCTTCTTCGGTAGGATTTATAAAGCCAGTTAAGAATGCAAGGGCTTTTTCTTGAAAGGAAATCTCTTCGCTTTCTGTTAATAGAGAGAATAGGTTTTCTGGGACAGGTTTTTTATATACGACAAAAAGTCTTAAAAGTTCATGATAAAAATCTTCCTTTCTACCACCCCTAATTAATGTTAAAAATCTCTGGGAGATATGAAAACGTTTCTCCTGATCAATTTCCTCGATTGAAAAACTTCTTCTACTCACTGCTTGAATACTTTTTAATATGCCATAAGATTTTTCAGCGCTCATATTTAACCTCCTTTTTTGATTTATTAAAAATTCCAGTAAAATTAAACTCCAAATAGGCAACATATATTTATCCCTCTCACTTAGTTTCTCAGATAACATTTTAAAAGCAATGTGAATTAAGGGCTTTTTTTCAATAAGTCTCTTTAATATTTCGGTAGAAAGATATACAGAATTGCCTTTATAGATCTCATATAAAAAAGAAAGATTATTTAAAAGCGTGTCGAGTTTAAATTCGCTAAAAATTTCCGAAAATGCTTTATCGATGTTAAAGTAAACAAACTTAGGTTTTGCTTGATCTTTCCGCGCTGATACTTTGATTTCAGCAAAATATGTATTTTCTAATAACCATCGCGTTTTCTTCTTCGCTAACTGGAGAATTAACTCAAAGGATTTAAAATAAGTATTTATTTTTTCAGTAAATATTCCGAGGTGGAATTTGTCCAGTAGTGTTTGAAGTTTGTTGTTAACAGAAAATACTTCCTCAAAAGATGGATAATTGACAAAAATATAGTCTGTTCCATCCAATTCCCTCATCTGCCAAGGTTTTAAGTTAAAGCCCGCAAACGCGCAAAGAAGAATAAGCTGACATAAATGACACTTTCTGTTATAAGAGACGCCATTCATAGCATAATAATTATAGAAATTAGCAAAAGTATTACTACTGATACCTAAAATAGAGAAATCACCTTCGCTAAGTTCTGAAAGACCTTCTTCTGGATAATTTTTGCCACATAAAATGCATAAATTATCTCCATTTTCTCTATTAAGCATTTCAAGTATTGGGTTTAAATATCTTTCTTTAAAATCTTCAGGCCTTTTTAAATTTTCTCCTTTTGGATTTGCAATTACTACCTTATTGAAATAGAACCGCCCCAAAAAATCTGCTTGTGCTTTGAAGTCAAAAACAGAAAAACAAATATCGGCAAAATATTTATTGATATTATCTACAATTTCCTTTATCTTTCTTCTTTCTTTTTTAGTGTTTAGTGACTTCTTTAACTCTCTCACGATTTCTTTGACCTTTCGCATAGACTCAGTTTTTATATTCAAAACCTCTTTCCTAAAAGTGCTCCACTTTTTATTTCCTTTAAGATTGAAAACTCTTCTTTGAATTCCGTTTTCCAGTTCTTGAATTTTAGATATTATTTTATTGCTCTCTTTGTTTTTTAATCCTTTTGCAAAATTTATAATCTCTTTTAGATTGAGGTTTTGTAATAAATAGAGTTTGGATGCATATTCAAAATAGTATATCTCAAAACCATCTAACGCAGAGATTTCAACTTCAACACTTCCATCCCCCTTAAATTCAAATGCCCTCCTCTTTCCCCCAAACTCCAACACCCTCAAAAACCCCACAACCCCTGCATTATATAACCAGTTTGAGGGATAGAGGGTTATCTTCCGTTCTTTTTCAACGGCCATAGTTGGTTTTAGCTTGTTTATTTTACACTTCCCTTACAAGATCAATCATTCCAAAACCTTCACCCCTTCTTGAACCAAGCCCCGCTTTGTTTATGAGATTCAAAACATCAACAGGCGCACTAAGATAAAATACACCTGTAAACCCCGGAAATTTTAAATCACCGTATTTAGTCATATGCTTGACAACGACCCTCTTCAACTTCACCGGTTTAAACTCAACTTCAACCGAATCAATCCCAATTAAATTTCTAGCAAGTTCATTTACATTAAACCTAAACGCCTCATCAAAATCCTCATCCCCGCTAAAATTCTCACACTTGGGACAAAGATAATGCTTCTCATTTTTATGACTTCTTATCAAAACAGGGGCAAGGGTTCTAAATATAGCCGAATCTTTTCTTATCTCTTGTTTATTCAAAACCCTTATCGACGAAACCTCAAAACTTTGCTGGTAAATGTTTAATCTCTTATTCTTCACAAGATAGTTATAGATGTAAATCTCATACACTAAATCAAACGAGCTAAATTTAAACTCTACCGGCTTTGTAAAAAAGATTTTGTCTTCAATTATCTCTATCTCATCCCCAAATGTTACAGCAAATGTATATGGCTTAACAGTTCTCCTACCGAAGATAAGTTCATATTGCTCCCCTGCCTCGCTTTGGATGGCGCTTTTAATAATTGACATGAAACCCGGCCTGTAATCAACGGGTAAGTGAACCCCGCCTTCATTTGAAGCTTCTGCCTTTAAAATACTCAGAAGCAAAAGCTTTCCCTCCTATATTTCACTTGTTAACAAATTTAATCAAAGTCTTTTAATTTGTCAAGGTCTCTCACATGAGAACTCAATCCAATTTCTCGCAAATGGATTAAACCCCGGCGTTTTCCCCTTAACCTGGGATAGGATCGTTTTCACTGCTAATTCAAGCGCGCCACTCTTTTGCTCAAGTGTGAAGTTTTCAGTATCCTCCATATCAATGAAAACACCCTCGATAAATGCATCATACTTGCAAATTGCAAGCATAGCACTTTCACTTAGCTCAACTCTAACGCTGTTAACTTCAATTACATTAAAATCCGCATTTATCAGTTTTCTCTTGTAATCATCGATGGACAAAATTTCAAATTGGGTTGATTCTTTGCTTCGTTTTTTACCCAAGGATTGAAAGGCGATAAGTTTCAACATGCCCCAAAATTTTACAGTATCCGGGGTGTAAGATTCCTTTGTGAAAGTGCTGTTCATAAAAAGTTTACCACCAGGTTTCAAAACTTTAGATATAGCATTTAAAGATTCCTGCTTACCCGAATCAGTTGGAATTTCATGGATTGCGTTACAGAAATAGGCGATATCAACACTTTCTAAAGGGATAAAATTTGGTATATCCTGCGCGATGCATTCATAAAACTCAACCTTCGTTTCTCCAAACGATTTCACTTTATTTTTCGCTATCTCCAGCGATGCAAAATTTGGATCAATGCCAATGATTTTACACTTTCTTCCATTTACTTTATTTAGCAAAATAGATGTTATCAACCCAGTCCCACATGCGACATCAAGCACAGTTAATTCATCTCCTGAAAAGACCCATTCAATTGGGAAAGTCCTTTCGATAAATTTTAAATTTACATCTTGATATTCCTTCTGTTGGCTGAAAGTATCAAAATTAAAATAAGCCCTCTGTTCTGATTTGAATATCTCCATGGTATTTCCTCAATTTCTTGTTATAATACTTAAAGGTGCAAAATTAAAAATTTAAATCAAAATTCGGCGCCCAAGCCGACCCTTACCACGGAACCAAGGCGGTTAAAGTTAAGGTAGGCGAAGTCAAGATTAACAGGTATTCCAACATTTAACCCACTTAGCCCAAATCCGAAGGTGAAGCTCTCTTCGTCGTAATTTAGTTTATACCCGCCCCTTAAACTCAACAGATTTTTATATGTATATTCAATGCCAAAATTTAGTTTCTCTGGGGAATCGCTTGGATGCAAAGCCTCCACCGAAATTGAGAGTCTAGTCGGCGAGCTATGTTCACCTATAATTTCACCTGCCACGCCAAGTTTAAAAATTGACGGCATTTTAAATGAATCGCCAATATACTTGCTATCAACTCCAAAGTTTTGAATTGCCCCGGCTATCCTAAAACTTTTAAACCCAGTAAAGTAAAGGATGCCAACATCAAAAACGAAATTATCGGATTTATAAATCCATATCTTTTCCCTCACATATTTTACAAATCCTCCAAATGAAAATCTATCTGTCAACATTTTTGCATAAGAAACTCCAAGCGCAAGAGCATTTGCCGAGAATGACTCTGTTATTATATAATTTCCAGGTTGATCTGGATTTGCGTTTACAGTTCCCTGCATTGTCCCAAAATCCATCCGAATGAAACCGATCCCCAAAACCCCAAGATTCCCAACTCTTAATGTATAAGCTCCGGCTTGATGTTTTGTGTCAGCAAGCCAATTGGCAAAAGTGAAGTTTACAGAGTTTCGCTTAGACATAAACCCGGTAAGAGCCGGATTAATAAAAATTGCATCGGCTCCAGTGTAGAACAACGCAACCCCAGCATCGCCAATTCCACTTGCCTTCGCACTTACGGGAATTTCAAGAAAAACATAACCAGTTGTTCCAACTTTTTTAAAATCCTGAGAAATGGCAAATGCACTACTCAACAATAAAACAAGGAAAAACTTTTTCATCTTTAAACTCCTAATTCTTTTATCTTATTATTGCAAATTTCCCAATTTTTTTCTTTCCATCCGGAGTCTCAACGTGATAGATATAAATTCCACTCTCAACATATTGACCATAATCCGTGACCTGATTCCACGATGCTATTCCAGAACCATCGTTATGATTAATTGTTTTAACAAGATCACCTCGTATCGTGTAAATTCTTATCGCGCATGGACTCGGTATATTAACAAATTGAATCACATCCACATCCCTTGGGTTAACAAATCCAGATCTCGCGATGAACGGATTTGGCACGACAAGGATTTTATCAAGCTCACTTGTGGCTGGTATCGTCGCCTTAAATGGAACTACCATTCTGTTTGCGAAAATTGAGCTCTCCATCGGCGGAACCCTATTAGAATTAGTCTCTGGGAAACGAGCATTTAGATTTGGTGGCCATGAAGCATGCCCTGTGTCATAACTTGTAATTGAATAATAATAACTGAAACCAATTGTCACAGTAGTGTCAACGAATTTATACTTGCGTTTGCTTGGATCATAAAATTGTGTATCGCCTTTTTTAATATCCGCTATAAGTTCCCACGGCCCGATGGGCAAATAATTTGAACGATAAATTCTATAACCAACAAGATCATAAGCCTCACTCCCTGAATAGTCTCTGTCCGGTATAGCTTCAACTGAATCATACCATTCAATTACATTCGCAATCACCCCCTCTTTTTCATCAAAAAGCCTTACTGTAAAGTTTGGTGTGGGAGGTGGATCAGGGACATTATATCCATTTTCATAATTGAACTGGGCACGACGGGCATTTTTTAAAAGTTCACTGTATCCTCTATTTCCAACCGTTGATGCACCGGTATTTGGGTCTATTGCTTCTTTATATGAAATCCCACCGATAACCTCTGCAGTTACAATTTTTATCGTATCTCCCGGATTTAATGTCCAAGGTCCAAGCGAAACAAGAGACCACATCCTTCGGGTTGTCCATAGCGGATCACCCGGAGAAACAACCGGGCTTGATGCATTCCTTGGATCCTTACAGATCGCATATCTTCCCTCAAGCCCAATGCCTGCGGTTCCAAATGGTCCATAAAGGTCAATTCTATCGTCAGCTGCAGACCAAGCGTAACCATTTATTCTATTTGCCCTTCCGGAACTATCCGGTGAAATGTAGATAAACTTCAAGCCCGGATATCCCGGTGCAAGCCATTCACCTTTTCTTTGTGGTCCCCCTTCGCTATAATATCCATATTTTTCGTTTCTTCCTGTGGTCGCTGGAAAATCATCAGCATAACCAAAGAGCAATCTCTCAGTCGGGATGAAAAAGAAACGATTATTTCTTGCTCCCTCGCTATATTGCGGATAAAATAAAACCCTCCATGCTCGCGAGTTTATTGAGAAAGCATAGGTGAAAAGAACATACATTTTGTAAATGGTGGCGTTATAAAGACCAAATTTATCACCAGGGGAAAGTTCATTGCTTATATTTTTTATCACATACTCAATTATGATGTAATTTTCATCGGCTTGAGAACCACTCCACTGCATAGCCTTTCTCTCAACTCTTATAGGCAAAGGTTTATCACCTTGATATTGCGGTTGGTAATTTGGGTTATATTCCCACACGCTTTCAATAATCTCTTCGGGACCTGAAAAATTGACCTGCCAATGGTTTTCAATTTTATGATGTTTTTTGACTATATACTTCGCCCCCGGCTCCGGCGAAACAGATCCAGCATATAACGCCCAATCTTCCGCAGCGATAACTTTTCCACTTGAGTCAAGTCCAGCAATTATCAAACCGCCTGAGACAAGATGTGAAGCTGGACCACCGATGTCAGCACCAATCCATTCGGGATCGAATCCGGGCCAATCCATACCATAATTTATCCTTTGCCAATTGTTAAAAGGTGGACAAATTTTCCCATAATAAAATGACTCCCATAACATCCCCCTTTTAAAGTAAAGAAGTGGTGCCGAAACTTGAGCTGATAAAAATGTTGCAATTAGAAGAAGGAAAAACAGAATTTTTAATCTCATCTTGGGGCAAATTTTATTTTAAAAGCCGAAACCGATTGTAAAGTAAATTTCTCTTGGAACATTTCGATATGTTGTAAAGTAGTTAAATTTATAACTTGCCCTTGGATTTAATGGGTCCTCGCCCGGTTTCAACATATCCGGAGTTATGTTTCTCTCAACCCAATCCCTTAAATCGTCCTGGGATGAGAAAGGCGTAAGCCATCTGTTGTTAAACAAGTTCATTATCCTAACGCCAAGCAACAAACTTTGTTTACCAAAGTATATCCTTTTCGTCAAGTTGAGATCGAACTTTGCTTCAAGTGGATAACGGCGATTGTTCACTACATCTTTAAACTCATCATAACTTGTCACATAAGTAAATGGTGTCCCACTTTGAGCAGTATATGTTAAACTTATGTTAAAATCTGAAAATGGTTTAACACCCAAAATTTCAATTCCACCACCTTTTTCAACGCTATAATTTACGAGTGCTCTAAACGTATGAGTTCTATCATCGTAAGATAAGAAATCATTTGCTTGATTTCTCTCCTGGTAATTTCTCGGATCATTCGGATCATCCGACCATATAGCCAGGGGACCGTAATATCCAAATGTAGTTCTCGACAAACTATAAGTTAACCTATAACCCCATCTGCCAGGAGCAACTTTATCAATCGTTATTTCAATTCCCTTCGATGCGCCGTAAGAATTATTTTCATAAGTTAAATACCTCTTGTTTCTCCTTATCCCTGCACTTGGAGCATAGACGTATAGAGTGCCAACTTGCTTGACCCTGTCATTATAATAAGCAACGATGTCAATTCTATGTGTATTTTTATAACTGTGTTGTAAGCCAAATTCATAACTTATCGTCTGCTTTGGTCCAAGGTTTCCATTACCATAGGCTATCCAACCAAGTTCAGTCGTTTTCATCAATGCTTCTTTAAACGTCGGCATCGAATAGAAATGTCCATACTGCAACCTAAAAGCGGTGTTTTCACCTATTGGAAATGAAATTCCAAACCTTGGGGAAATCCTAAAATGAGCCTTGGTGTGCTTTGTCCTCGGATCACCGATCGCTTCAGCGCCAAGAGCTGGATAAAATGGATTAAATCTATCGTACGGAATTTCTGTGTTAAAATTATAACCATCGGCTCTAACGCCAATATTCGCAACCATACCTTCATACTCAAATCTACTTTGAATATAGCCAGCGATATAATAAGGATATGCTTTGTAATACTCCGCATAACCAGTCCTTGAGATAAAAGCGTTCGCTGCAAAACTTGAAACCGCATTGTAATATGTATCCCAGTAGTTTAACTTAAAACCAGCTTTTAACTGTAATCTTGTTGTTACTTGATTTGTGTAATCACCATAGACGCTCCAAGCGTCGGTCCTCGCATCTTGCCCATAAAGCGTCGTAAATGAATAAACAGTTCTATAACCTTCATCCCATGGTCCAGGTGGAATCGACCACACATCATCCCTTAAATAACTTGGTCTTTGAGGCACGGGCAGAACTAAAACAACATATCTTTCCCTTGAGTGATACGCCGTCAGTTCAAAAAATGATTGCGGATTTATCGCATATGTCCAAGTAAAACTTTGCGTCGTTGTTATCTCGTCCCTCGGAGAATCAGTAACAAGAACATATTTCCACGCTCCATCTCTTCCCGCCCAGCGAATGTCATCTGAACCCGAGAATAATCCGCCACGATAATATTGGTATAGACCCATAAGTTTAAACTTATGCTTCGGCGCCGGATTCCAAGATAAAGTTAAAGTGTAATTTTGATATACTTGAACTCTTTCAATTGTGGGTATTCTCGTCGGCTTCTCTCTATATTCCGCGGATATAAAAAATCTCAATGCTTCAGGGCTGGAGCCAAGCGGACCTCCAAAGCCAATTAAAAATCTCCTGTAAGCAAGTTTTCTATAATCATAAACCCCAAGTGGATTTGAGCTTCCGTCTGGATTTGGTGAATGGTTTTCCACCCACTTACGCCACATCTTGTAAATCCACTCATCCGACGAATCTGGATAAGTTTGTTTCCATCTTTCCAAAGTTCCCCACTTTTGCCACTCAACAGTTTCAGGTCCATACAAATACGGTCCCCAATGGTATTGCCCCGGGGGTCTATACTCAAAACGAAATTCACCGGATAATTTTGGACCTCCTTCTTTTGTCACAACCTTTACAACACCAGATTGAGCATTCCCATACTCAGCACTGAATCCGCCTGAAATTATCTCCATCTGTGCAACTGCAAGCGGATTATAATCATATTTCCAAGAATTATTTGATTTATCCCATGCAAAGCTATATCCGGGCACGCCAGTATTTGTAGTCATTTGCTCAACCCCATTTATCAAAAAGTTTAATTCATAAGCTCCGCCACCGCGAATGCTATACGTTCCATTGGGATTTTGAATTATACCAGCTGTTAATTCAAGGATTTGCTTTAAACCTTCGATCGGCGCGCTCTCAATTTCCCGAGACTCTATGTTTACAGATGTTGCTGTCTTATCTTTTTCAATAATCGCTCTTTTCGCTTCAACTATTACAGGCTCAACCTCTATCGCCGTCGGTTCGAGTTGAAAGTTAACAGTTGTAGTTCTATCAACATAAACTGCGACATCTTTGACAATCACTTTTTTATATCCAACCATACTTGCTACCAAATTATATCGCCCCGGTGGAACATTAATAATGAAATACTCACCGTCAAAATTTGCTGCAGCTCCCATCGTCGTTCCCTCAATCAAAACATTTGCTCCCACAAGTGGCTCGCCCGTCGTTTTATCCGTGATCTTGCCAAAGATTTTCCCTTTCGGGGTTTGTGAAAATAAAACCGAAAAAGATATAACAAGCAAAACTGTAATTTTCGGTAGCCTCATGGCTTTAAAAAATTATTTTATTAAAACCATCTTTTTCATCGGCGACTTTAAATTGCCAAATTCAAGTTGGTAGTAATAAACACCACTCGGCAAATTCCCCGCCTCAAAACTTGTGATATGCTTCCCAGCACTTTGAACTGAATTAACAAGTGAAGCAACAATTTGACCAAGTGAATTGTAAACATTAATCTTTACAAAACCATCGCTCGGGATTTCATAAACGATAGCGGTTGATGAATTAAACGGATTCGGATAATTTTGATAAATTGCGAAATCCTTTGGGACCTCATCATCTTGAGCCACAGATGTCACCTTCTCAAACACGAAAGCTTTTCTTGCAAACATATCAATTACATACGCTTTTGACTCATCCGGACTCAAAGCGACATCGCAAGGTGCTTCAAACGGTGCCCCTTCAAGCGTCAAAACTTCCATAGCAAAATTCCCAGCGACTTCAAACGCCTTAACAGTCTGAAAACCCGAATCAGGTCTGCAAACCCATAATCTCCCATTTTTATCCGCATAAATTCCGGATGGAATAAATCTACCAAGCGCCAAAAAACCTGCAAAATCAGTTAACGCCTGCCCCCTATAATCCTTAGGTTCAACTTGTGTTCCGCCCGTCCAGATTGCAACATTGCCCGCAGTTGGGTTATCCTCTGAACTATTTCTTGATGTAAAAAATGGAGTGTTCGGATTGTTGTAATCTCCATCAGGTATAACTGCCACATCACGAATTGCATCAAACCCACTAGGAGAACGCCCACCAGGACAGGTTGAATAAAATGGAGGCGGAACATACGCACCGGGAGCCACTGTTATAGTATCACTTTGGATCGATCTACCTGTGAAGTTATAAACTCTTGGGGTCGGTCCTTGCTCTCCCTGAGCTTGATATGTTGTCCCAGCATAAACAAAACTATCCTTTGTCGCACTTAAACCATACACATATGTCCCATAGCCAACCTGCCCAAAACCAGCCCCATATCTAACTTTCTGTTCCGAATCGCCATTCTTAAAATAATCAAGCCCTGAAACTGTACCCATACTAATAGGCTGTCTAAAGATGACAAGCACATCGTTTTGAATCGTCGTTATACCGCGAAGCGAATGAACATTCGCTGTATCAAATCTTGCGGTATAATCATAAACAAGTGTAAAAACACTATCATTTGGTCCTGCTTTCCACAATGCGTTGTGAGCTGATGTATCTGTCGCTGTTGAAGATATAACCCATAAGTTACCACTTGCATCGACAGCGCACAAAAATGGTCTGACATATGAAGTATCTGTGGCAGGGAACTCAATTGATTTTTTATATACCCATTGCTCTTGTGAGAGCAGAAGCAGCGGAAGGAGTAAGGTGAAAGTAAGCTTATAAATTAATTTCATGGCAAAAACAAATTTTATTTTTGTTCAATTTGAAAATAAAACTTTTCCGAGCTAAAGTCAAGCAAATTTTTGGCAAAACATTTTGTTTTTCTCAAAATTTTTCCCATTTTTTGAAAAAAGAAAAATCAAAAAGGCAGAACCACGATGAAAGCAAAACTTTTATCTTCCTTCGCCCTCCTTACAATTTTGGTCTCTTGCTTTCAAATCGTCGGGCAAAAGCCTCAAGAAGTTGAAGATATTTATCTACCCGATGGAGAAAATGTTCAAGTAAGCGTATGGATAGATAATCTTGAAATACCGTGGTCGCTTGTCTTCCTGCCAGATGGAAGAGCTCTCGTCAGCGAAAGACCCGGAAGAATCCGACTCATTGAGAACGGAAAACTTTTGCCAGAACCATATATGCAAATTGATGTCAAACACTTTGGTGAAGGTGGATTAATGGGACTTGCAGTTCATCCTGATTTTCCCCAAAAACCCTTTATTTATGCGATGTACACATACGAGACGAAAGATGGTAAAATTTTTAACAGGGTCATAAGAATTAAAGATAACGGCAAAAGCGGAACTTTTGACAAAGTCATAATCGACAGCATACTTGGTGCGAGATTCCACAACGGTGGAAGAATTAAATTTGGTCCTGACAAGATGCTTTATATCACAACTGGCGAAATATTTAAAGGCGAGTTAGCGCAAGATTTAAATTCGCTCAATGGTAAAATTTTAAGGCTAACTCCGGATGGAGAAATTCCCAAAGATAATCCATTCCCAAATTCGCCGATTTATTCCTATGGTCATAGAAATCCACAAGGTTTAGCATGGCATCCTGAAACTAGGGATTTGTTCGAATCTGAACATGGTCCCTCGGGAGAATATGGGCGTTTTGGGCATGACGAAATTAATGTTATTTACAAAGGTGGAAATTACGGATGGCCTAAAGTAATTGGAGCGCCGGGAGAAAAAGATTATATAGATCCGATCGTTGTTTGGAAGGATGCAACCCCACCATCAGGCATGACTTTTTATAGAGGTGATTTATTCGTGGCAACATTAAGAAGTGAGGCATTGATACGAATTAAGATTCGAAAATCCGGGGATCGTTATAAAGTCACACGAATCGAAAGATGGTTTGCATTTGACAATAGAAGAGGGAAATTTGGAAGATTAAGGGATGTTGTTGAAGGTCCAGATGGCAATCTATACATTCTCACAAGCAACAGGGACGGCAGAGGAAGTCCACAGCCAGGGGATGACAAAATCTACAAAATTGTCTTTAAAAAATGAGTCGACTATAAAACTTTTACAGCGACCATTGTTATATCATCTGTTTGCTCAACCCCGTAAGTATGGGATTTGATTAATTTTGTTACGCCTTCAACAATTTCACGAGATGGAAGATTTCTTAACGAACGAACTGTTTCAATAACTTTATCAATGCCAAGTTCCGTTTCAAACTGATCCATTGCTTCTGTGACCCCATCTGTGTAAAGAAAGATTAAATCACCCCGATTAATTTTTATTTTTTCAGATTTATACTTGCTTTTAAAAACACCGAGCACCACTCCACCCTTTTCAAGAAACTTAACTTTGTTCTCACTTAACAAAACTGGGGGATTATGTCCAGCGTTAATATATTCAATTGTCAAATTCTTCAAATCGATCTTGCAAATAAAAAATGTTATAAACTGCTCTGATAATGTATTCAGCAAGACAACTTTGTTAAGCAAATTCGTGATAGTTTCAATTTCATTTGTAAACAGTAAAATACTTTTCAACGATGCCTGCAAATTTGACATCAAAAGTGATGCGGATAAACCCTTCCCGCAGATGTCAGCTATAACAACGATAAATTCATCCCGACTTATCTTAAGCACATCATAGTAATCACCACTTACAACCTTTGACGGCATAGTCAAACCATAAATATCAACTCTTGGATCTTTCGGCAGTTCAAGTGGCAAAAGATTTCGCTGGATGTTATAAGCAAGATTGATATCATAATTCAAACTAATCATCCTAAGATTTTCAACTGCATTTACAAAAGAAGTAAACAACGCTTGAAGCAAATTTACTTCGCTAATTTTAAAATTTATCTTCCCTCTTTTCTTGCCGAGCAATAAAACATAACTTCTCTGCCCATCTGGTGATCTTTGACCAAGAGCAAAAAGGAAACTTTTCGCTTTTATTCTTGAAAATTGGGCATTCATTGATCCCAGCTTTAAAATTTTCCTAATAAATCCACTTGAGAAGTGCTGTTCATCGGGAAAGGAGAAAATTTTAATCGTGCTTCCATCAGATTTAATAACGGACACGCTCTCAACTCCAAAATGCCCCATCAAAGTCAGTGCAAGTGAATTAAAAATTTCCCCTTCATCTCTTTTTAAAAGGATGCTTTGAGTAAACTCATTTAAAACAGTCAAATCAAAAACACTTCTCTTCAATTCAAGGATTGAGTTAATGTTTTTAAGAGAAATGGCTGTGAAGTTTGAAACGAAGTTAATGTAATCTATTTCCGATTTTGTAAAGCCTTTATTCCTTCCACCGAGAAAGATTAAAGCAAGGGTATGAGTTTGTGCCCATTTGATCGGAAGAATGTAGTCAAACTCTTTACTCAGAATTAAATTTTTAATCCAGCTTTTTTTCAAGCGTGTAAATTCAGATGGAATTTCAAAACGTTTTATTTCAATTTCATCGTCTATTTTAACACCTCTTGAATAAACAAGCTTAAATCTATCCCCAGACGATACAAATCCAGCAATCTTGCTCACCTTTAACTTTCCCATAAGGGATAAGATTGAAACCTTTAAAATTTCCTCGGCAGTGTTCGCAGACCCAAGTGCCCTCCCAAGGTTAAAGATGGATTCAAGTGTAAAAATTGCCTCAGTTTTATACATTATCTCGCTTTAAAAACTTTGTTAAGATGACGACATTTTTGCTTCCTTTCCTTGTATATTTCACTCTATCCATGAACTGATAAATTATAAACATTCCAAGTTTCCCTCTTTTAACGCTTCCCGTCTTGCTGTATTTTTGCACTGGCGATTCAATTTTTATCTTTTTGGGGTTAAAGGGTAAGCCATCATATGAAATGACGACTGTAAACTCATCATCATGGGCTTTCAACTCGATGGTTATTTCACCGCTCGGATTATTTCTATATGAGTGCTTTATTGAATTTGTGCATACCTCGTCAACAGCAAGAATTATCTTCTCAGTTTCAACTTCATCAAAACCAAATTTTCTCGCTCCTTTGGCGACGAAATCACGAACAATCTTAAGATTTCTTAAATCGCTTCTAACGACGATTTTATTATTTCTTTCTTCCTTTGACATTTTTAACCCTGACTTTCTCAAACGATTTTATTGCCTCATTTTCGCTATTTAAAACGCTGAAGATATGTTTAAACCCAAGAAGCTCAAAAATTTCATCTATCTTTTTAGAAAGACAGCAAAATTTAATATCACCACCATTTTTTCTCACCTCATCAACGAAAGCCATAAAAACCCCAAACCCTGCACTGCTTATATAAGATAAATTTTTCATGTTGACGACAAGTTTATAACTTCCACCCTCAACAAGCTTTTTCATCACCTCTTCAAATTTAAGGGAAGTATATGCATCAAGATATCCTCTCAAATTCAAGACTTTAACTGAATTTTTCTCTTCAATCTCGACATCGAAATTTTTCTCTCTTTCTCTTTTTGCCATTTTAGCTCCCAATTATTTTTTCCATTTAACTACAACTATTGTTATATCATCAACCTGTTGCATTTCACCTTGATAACTTGTCAACTCATTGTGAATTGAATTTACGATTTCATCTGAGCATTTATCTGAAGCTGATATTATAGCCCTTTCAAATCGTTCATATCCAAATTCTTCGTTTTCCTCATTCAACGTTTCAATTATACCATCGCTATAAAAAACGAGTAAATCATTCTCTTCAAGTTTAAGTTTAAGCGTTTTAATCAACTTCCGAAAGGAGTGGGTCGGCATAAGCCCAACTCCAGCTCCAGACAATTTCAAAAATTTAAGTGTTCCTCTTTTAACAAGAACAGGTGGCAAATGTCCAGCTCTTGCGATGTAAACAACATCTTTCTTCAAATCAAAATAAGCATAAACAAGCGTGATAAAAAATTTTTTATCTATATGTTCAAAGATAGTGTCATTCATCTTTGCGAGAAAATCAACGGGCTTCGGATAAATTTTTGCAAGCGATTGGAAAACACCCTTTATTTCCGCCATGTAGAACGCTGCTGACACACCTTTGCCTGAAACATCAGCTATGATTAAAGAAATATTCCCATCTTCATGAATCACAAAGTCGTAATAATCACCACCAACCTCAAAAGCGGGAACAGAGAGAGCTGAAATTTCAAATTTTTCCGAGATTGGTAAAGACTTTGGAAGAAGTTTCTTCTGCATTTGCCTTGCGAGTTCAAACTCACGGGCAAGCCGTTCCTTCTCAATTGATTCCTGAATCAACCGTGAATTTTCAACCCCGATAGCGATTTGACCAGCAAAGGCAAGCGCAAGATTAATTTCATCTTGATTGTAATTTTTATCATCCCTCATAAGATACAATAAACCTAAGGTTTTGTCATGTGCAACAAGTGGCGCAATAAGAATTATTTTACCCTCAAAGTTATCGATGTGATAACCTTCTTTAAAGTGCACTCCTTCAAATTTTTCTTTAACATGTGAGATTTGCTCCATTATCTTTAACATTTCGGACTCTTCAATTCCATACCTTCCGTAAATTTGAGTGGAATTAGAAAGTTTCATCTCAACCCACGCCGATTTTGAGTTCGTCATCTCCATTGCAATTTTAACCGACATTTCAGAAAACTCCTTTACATCAAACACCCGAGCCACAAGCTTACCTATATTTTGAAGCGTTGAAAGTTCCGTAACCCTACGCTCGTAAATTTCACCTGTCGGAAGGTGAAAAATCACGCTACCAAAGACAAAGAAGAAATAGATTATCAAAAAGGGCTGAAAATAAAAATGAGTGAAAGAGAAAAATAAATCCGAATAATATCGCATTCCCTCAGCAGCGCTTCCAGTCACAAACGGACTTTGAAGAAGAAAAGAAAATAAAATCGAAAGAAACGAAAAAAGCAAAACTTTGTATTTATCCTTTTTAGACAGACTTATAACCCACGGAATTCTAAACGAAATCCACATAAATAAAATTATTTGGAATCCTCCCAACAATTGTGGCAATAAATTAGGAAGTTCAAAAATTCTCCTCGAGAGCTCAAAAATAGCAAAATATGAAAATGTGATGATGAACTTCACCTTAGCTTCCCTTCCACGCTCGTGAAAAAGGATCTTCAAAAAGATTGAAAAAACTATTGAGAGTAGAAAGGCATAAATCAAGTTGTAAATGTTGGCACTGATAACATCTACATAAGTAGCTAAAGTTGTGAACTCACCAACCTTTTGAATGCCAATTAAATTTTTAAATGCAAATGAAATCCCAACAAGTGCAAACAAGAAGATAGATATAAATTTTATCCCGTCAACGGGATTTTTCTCGAATTTTTGAGCGAACGGCTGAACTATCAAAATCAAAGTTATCAACAATGTTAAAGATAAAACATCTGAAACAACATCAAAGGCTGGAAATGGGAAAGTTTTTTTAATGAGAGTTATGACAAGTAAAACGAAAGCAAACCCCAAAGCAAGTAAAATCTGTCCAAGCGAAAATGTATTTGAATTTTTATCTTTCATCTTACAAGTACAACTTTTCGAACGGTTCTATACTTAGGTGTCTCAAGCTTGCAAAAATAGACACCGCTTGGAAGCTCCCTCCCATAATCATCGGTGCCATCCCATACTATCCTGAAATCTTTAACAAATTGAGAAAAATATCTATCGACAAGCGTTTTAACCTTCTGACCAAGCAAGTTATAAATTGAAATGTTAACATGCGAAGGCTCAGGTAAATCAAGAAGGAAAACTGTCCTCGAGTTGAATGGATTGGGAAAGTTTTGAGATAGATAAAAACTCTTTGGTGGTTCAGACTTTGGCGGTTCAGGCTCAAAATATTTTGTCAAAATATTGGTCCTGTTATCGTTATCAATGACAAAAATTGAAAGGACAGAAGGTAAAGATTCGAGCGTTGCGCTGTATTTATTTTCAGAAACTAAACTCATTTGAATTTTTTGATTATTTGACATGATAAAAACTTCCTTGATCCCGCTTCTTGACATCACATAAACAGAAACCTCATATCCGTTCAAGCTTTGTGTTATCTCCGGGAAATTGCTTATAATCGGTCCATGGTAAAGAGCCGCAGAAAGACCATTCACAATCCCCCAACCATAATCGTTATCTGGATTTCCAGCACGACTTGCTGTATTTCTTATGGCATCTCTAACTTCGAATGAAGTTAACTCAGGATGAGTTGATAGAATTAAAGCAGCTATCCCCGCAACAATTGGACATGAAAGCGATGTCCCCGAAGCATAAACATAGGTATCTTTTGAACTTGGGGATGCCCCAAAAACCGAAACTCCAAGAGCGCAAACATCTGGCTTTATCCTACCATCATAGGTTGGACCCATTGAGCTGAAGCTTGCAATTCTCCCAAGCGAATCGACAGCACCAACCGCTATAACATATTTCCCATCAGCTGGCGCAACTACATATTTCCAAGATGTGTTCCGCTCATTCCCAGCTGAATTCACAACGACAATTCCCTTTTGAAACGCTATATCAGCAGCCTTCGTTATTTTTGCGGTATTCCCGTCCATATCTTGATAAGTATACCAATCAATATAACCAAGTGAGCTTGAAACAACATCAACCCCAAGCGAATCCATCCATTCAATTGCCCTCACCCAATTATCCTCCTCAACTGGTGTTTCACTTCTTATATCCTCAGTTTTTGCGAGAACAAACTTAGCCCCGGGAGCAATTCCAATGAGTTTTCCATCTTTTTTGCCACCGAGAACAGAAAGCGTCAATGTACCATGAAAATCTTGGTTTGGCGCATCTTGCGCTTGATTCGCGGTCGTTGAGTCGTTGAAAATAAAATCATATTCAGCGAGAACTTCAACCTCCGCAAGTGCTTCATGCGTCAACCTGAAACCGGTGTCCATCATTCCAACGATAACATCTTTCCCAATGATGTTCATCTTGTGCAATTCCTTAACACCAGAAAATCTGACCTGAAGCTCGGAACGACCATAATCGTAGTCAATAAGTGGTTTCTCGATTTCCAAATCTTCATAAATATCAACTGTTCTCGCCGATTTAGCAACGGGTTTGACCTCAAGAACGAAAGGAAGATTTTTAACTTTATTTACTTGCTCACTGTCAAGATATGCACTTACCGCATTTAACCATTTTGATACTACATTAATTTTAACACCCAACGAACGCACCTGTTCAATGTAGCCCTCGTAAACGGGAAGATCGTAATAATCGAAAACTTTCCTCTCATCCTTAACTGTTTTAAGCCTTCGCTCGTAGGATCTTTCCGAGATTGAAAATTTAAGTCTTTCGTAAAAAGCGCTCCCTTTGGCAAGCGAAACATTTTCATAAATACCTTTATCCTTGAAAACGATCCAATACTTTTGAGGTTTTCCCTGAGAAAAAGAAATGGAGAAAATCAAAATAAGCCAAACCAGACTTCTCATTCTATTCAAAATTTAATTTTAAAATGATCCCAACCGCCAGATTCAATATCTATTTCGCTTTTATCTTCTTTTATCAACTTAATTCCCTGCTCACGGTCGAGTATCCTGCCGATAACTTTAACATCATTATAAAGTTCGTTTAGTTTTTTAAGTTCGCTCTCAGAGACCGTAAATAAAAGTTCATAATCTTCGCCACCGTGTAGGACATACATTAAATAATCTTCATTAAACTCTTCCTTTGCAATTTTTTTAACAAGATCATCGACTGGCAAACTTGTCTCGTAAATTTCCGCTCCAACACCACTTTGTCTGCAAATATGTTTCAAATCCGACGAAAGCCCATCGCTTATATCAATCATTGAATTAACTTTAACCTTCAAATCTTTAAGTTTTCCAGCGATGTCAAGTCTTGGAATTGGTCTCAAATGTTTTTCAATCGCTTTTAAAAACGGCTCAAAATTTGGTTTAAAATTTTGCTTATCTTCAGCTTCCATAAATTTTTTCTTCTCACGCAAAAGTATCTTTAATCCTGCATACGATAAACCAAGCGTTCCTGTTACACAAATATAATCCCCGATCTTTGCTCCACTGCGATATGGAATTTCATCTTTATTTGCCTCACCGATCATCGTGACGGAGATAGCCATATTTCCAAATGTGGTTGTTGTATCCCCACCGATAAGCGAAAAATTAAACTCATTACATGCCGATTTTATTCCGATGTATAGATTTTCCATCATTTCCACTGAAATTTTTCGCGGAATTGCAACTGTTATCAAGGCGTATCTCGGCGTTGCAAGCATCGCCGCAAGGTCGCTTAAATTCACAACCATCGCCTTCCACCCCAAATTTCGCATTGAAACAAATGTTAAATCAAAGTGAACCCCCTCGATTAACGCATCCGTTGTGACAACTTGCACTTTCCCCTCAGCAGGAACGTAAACAGCAGCGTCATCTCCAATCCCTTTAACAATGAACGAATCACGATACGGTTGAACTATTTCGTTCAATCGCCCAATTAACCCAAATTCCCCAATTTGTGAAATCTCCGTAAAGCTTTCGCTCATGAAATTATTCCCCAATTATTTGAACAACTATATTTCTCGTCCTCGGACGATTGTCAAAATCAACAAGTACAATTTGTTGCCATGTCCCGACGAGTAATCTTCCATTAGAAAACGGAACTGTTAAAGATGCACCAAGAATTGACGCCCTCACATGAGCATAACCGTTGTCATCACCCCATCGTGAATCATGATGATATCTTTTATCCATAGGTGCAATTCTATCAAATGCTTCGGGCAAATCCTTCAATAATCCAGGTTCATATTCAATCGTCGTAACTCCAGCAGTTGAACCAGAGACGAAGATAGTCACATTACCTTCTTTAACCTGATGCTTTTTCAAAATAGATTGAACTTGCTCAGTGATATCAATTATATCGTTAAATCCCTTCGTTGAAACTGTTAATTTATCCGTAATGACTTTCATAAACCTATGGCAATTTAATTGTTACTAACTCCGTTTGATTTTTAACATAAAAAACGAGATCACCCTTGCAGAAGAAAACATCTGGGAGAAAGTAAGATAAGTCTCGGTAAAGGATGTCTTCGTAGATCAAACTCTTTTGTTCAATGTTTATTATCTTTAAAATGTTCGAAAACTTTTCAATCTCAAGCGGAAGTTTTGACTTGTTAAGGATGTGATAATTTACAATTGCAAAGTTTCCCTTTGTTAAAACTTCGGGAGGAAATCTTGGGTCGGCATCTTCAATGAATGGTTTTATATCCTCAACGATTTTATCGTAGCCAGGATGATACTCATCAAAAGGTAGCGATGTTTCGATAAAATTCATGCTTTCAGATTTAAACTCTTTCAATTCATTTATAAAATCCACGTTTTCACCATGTTCTCGAATCACCTCGCCAGTTTTTGAATCAAGCTCGAAAAAAATTCTCTTTTCAATAAAATTTTTAGCGGTGTAAACCTTCCCATCCAGGGCAAAAAGAAAAGTATGTTCTTCATTTTCCCAAAGGATCTTACCACTATTTGAATCAACAGCGTAAATTTTCCCCTGCACTGGGAAATCGGGACGTCTAAATTCACAAAGAAAAAACAAATCTTCATCTGAATCAGATATTTGAACCCACCATGGTTCATCGATGTTTAAATCTTCCCAGACTTTCTTACCATTCTCGGTCGATAGACAAACAAATTTGACATTTTTCCCTTCCAAATTTCTTAACTCACATAAGACTTTATCATATCTTGTTGGGAAAATTTTCCATATTTTGAAACCATCCGGCGATTTAAAAACCCAGAAAGGTTTCAACTTTTCTCCTGAAGAAAACAGTTTCATCTTTTTTCGTCCCTAAGTTTCATTTCCGGCTCCACATGAACGACCACCTTTGACACCTCTTTTATGTCAAGATAAACTTTATTCTCAATCGTAGTTGCAATTTCGTGTGCATCTGAAAGAGAAAGTGAATTATCAAGGAAGCAGTTTATCGTGACCTTATATTTACCATCTATTTCCATCACAGTTATATCTTTACACTCAACGACACCTTTTTGCGAGTTTGCGATCTCGTGTATTTTTCGAACTATCTCATCGCATTCGTCATTTACAATTCTTATCTCTTTTATCATGTCATTCTCTTCATCGATATGGATCGAGATTTTTTCAACATTCGGAATTTTTTCTTTTATCTTCGCCTCAATTTCATCTGCAATTTTATGCGCCTCCTCAAGCGTTTGTGCTGATTTGCACTCAAGATGAAGGTCGACCAAATATTTATCGTTTACTCTCTGAACTTCAATATTATGCGCTGACGCCTTTGACTCAATTAGGAGCATTTTAATTTTATCCAAAACCGTCTCATCGCTTGTTTCAACGGGTTCAGAATGAATCACTATATCAACATTTGGGATTATTTCTTTTATCCTCTCCTCAATCAAATTCATGATTTGGTGTGCATGTTCAAATGGTATCGTCCTTTTTATATCGACGACCATATCAACGAACGCTTTTGAGCCCGACTGTCTTACTCTTATATTTCTACAATTGACAACCCCTTCGATTTCCATAACTTTATTTTTTATCTCCTCAACAAGCCTAACATCAGGAATTTTATCTGTCAACATATCAATTGTTTTCTTTCCAAGCCTTAAACTTATCCATATGACAATGCCAGATACAACAAGAGCTGCAAATGCGTCCGCTTTATGAAATCCAAACCCAGCGCCAATTAAACCAACTATTACAACCGCAGAGCTTAAAATATCTGTGCTGAAGTGTAAAGCGTCAGCCTCAAGCGCCTGACTGTTATACTTTCTCGCTGCTTTGAACAAAATTCTTGAGCGAGAGTAATCAACAACAATTGCCGTAATTACAACAGCAAAGCTCCAAAAGTTAACTTCTATATGAACCTCGTGGTAGAAAATTCGTTGAAGGGCTTCGTATATGATCCATCCGCATGTGACAAGCAAGAGAAGAGTTTCAAAAAGAGCGGATAGATTCTCAAATTTACCATGCCCATATGTATGCTCTCTATCTGCGGGTTTATCGGCGATTTTAACGGCAAAATATGTCATTCCAGCAGCCACAAGGTCGAGCCCACTATGTGCAGCTTCAGATAAAATCCCCAAACTACCAGTCATCAGCCCTACAACAAGTTTAATTCCAGTTAAAAAAATAGCTGCTACAACTGAACTTAATGCTGCCTTTTGCTTTTCAATAACCGCTTGAGATTCCATTTTAGACTCATTTTAAACTTTGAAAACTTGCACTTAAATTTATTCAGGAAAAAGTGCAATTGCAAAATTAAATTATTTACTCAATGAGAAACATTAAGCTTTTGATCGAATATGACGGCACGAACTTCGTTGGCTGGCAGATTCAACCAAACGGAAGAAGCGTTCAAGGCGAAATTAAAAAAGCGATAAAAGAAATAATAAATGAAGATGTAAACTTGATCGGTGCAAGCAGAACCGATGCAGGGGTTCACGCCAGAGGCCAAGTTGCAAACTTCAAATGCGAAAATAAAATTCCAACCGAAAGTTTAAAAAAAGCCCTAAATTCAATTCTTCCTGACGATATTGTAATCCACGCAATTGAAGAAGTTGATCCCAATTTCCACGCAAGGTACAGCGCCGTTGAAAAAACATACAGATATTTCATAACTAAAAATAAAATTGCCATCGGTAGAAATTACTTTTGGTTCGTCAAATACGAGCTCGATTTTGAAAATCTTAAAAAATGCGCCGAGCTCATAATTGGTAAACACGATTTTGAAATCTTCTCAAAGAAAGGAACAAACGTGAAAGATTATATTTGTGAAGTCCGAAGCGCCGAATGGAAAATCGAAGATGATAAATTGATATTTGAGATCACTGCCAACAGATTTCTTTACGGAATGGTCAGGGGACTTGTAGGAGCAATGGTTGATGTTGCAAGGGGCAGGTTTGATATCGATGTCTTTAAAAAAATCTTGCTTGAAAAATGCAATGATTTTGAAATCATGCACGCTCCAGCATCTGGGCTTGTGCTTGAGAGTGTTAAATATCCGAATTTCTAAATTTTGAAGTTCAAATTTTAAAAACTTATATTAAAAATAAAAAACATGCACGAACAACCAATCACTCAACAAATTAACATTGAACTCGGCGAAAAAGAAGCCGAAGGAATTTATTCTAACCTCGCTATTATAACTCATTCACCAGCTGAATTTGTAATTGACTTCACCAGAATCCTGCCAGGTGTTCCCAAAGCCAAAGTATTTGCCAGAATCATAATGACTCCCCAACATGCTAAACTTTTACTTAAAGCACTTGAGGAAAACATAAAAAAGTACGAAGCGACATTTGGAGAGATAAAAATTCTTGGTGAAACTGAACAAAAATCACTTGGATTTAAACCTTAAAAACAAATTTTGAAAGCTCAATGTATGGTTATTTCGTTCTTGTCCTTCACACTCACCTACCTTATGTCATAGGCCATGGGCGTTGGCCACATGGCATGGATTGGCTAAATGAAGCTGCAAGCGAATGCTACATACCTTTGCTTAACATCTTCAATGAATTGAAAAATGATGGGATAAATTTTAAAGTCACGATCAACATTTCACCAGTGCTTGCGGAACAACTCACAAGTAAAAATTTCGTTGACGAACTTTTACAATACCTTGATATGAAAATAAAGTATGCTGAGCAAGATGAAATTGAATTCATAAAAACTGGAAGAAAAAATCTTGCAAGCGTTGCAAAATTTTGGAGGGAGTATTATCAAAACATCAAGGAAAGCTTCACAGATAGGTATAACCAAGACTTGATCTCAGCATTTAGAGCACTTCAAGATTCAGGCCATCTTGAAATAATAACATGTGCAGCAACCCATGGTTATCTACCACTTCTTGCACTTGACACAAGCGTTCAAGCACAAGTAAAACTTGGCGTCAAAGTTTACGAGAAACACTTTGGAAGAAAACCAAGAGGAATATGGCTTCCAGAATGCGCATATAGACCTGGCTACAGGTGGAAAATGCCTGTTAAACCAGAAAATAACTTCCCGATCCTTGAGTACGAGAGAAAAGGAGTTGAAGAATTTTTGTCTGAAAACGGGATTGAATTCTTCATCATTGACACTGCTACACTCAGAGGTGGAAAAACGATCGGGGTTTATTTGGAAAGATTTGAAGGCTTGAGAAAGCTTTGGGAACAATTTGAATCCCAAGTTAAATATAGACCAGAGGAGGAAAAATCACCTTATGAAATTTATCTTGTTAGCTCAGGAAAACCAGAGAAAAAGCCAGTGGCTGTTTTAACACGAGACCCGAAAACTGGATTACAAGTTTGGAGTGGTGAGTGGGGATATCCCGGAGATGGATGGTATCTCGATTTCCACAAGAAAAAATTCCCAAGTGGTTTAAGATATTGGCGTGTGACAAGTTCAAAAGCTGACCTTGCAGATAAACTTGAATATGAACTTGACAAAGTTGAAGCACGGCTCGAAGAAAATTCATCTCATTTTGTTGATTTAATAACTACAACCTTAAAAGAACACTTTGAGAAAACCAACAAAATTGGAGTTTTGACGGCTCCGTATGATACCGAGCTTTTCGGGCATTGGTGGTTCGAGGGGCCCAGATTTTTAAAGAAAGTTTTTGAAAAACTAAACAATTCTGAATTTGTAAAACCTGCAACCGCATCAGAAGCAATTGAAAAGCTTAATCCTTCAACCGTTGTTTCCCTTCCGGAGGGCTCATGGGGTGAGGGCGGATATCATTACATCTGGCTCAACAAAGACACAGAATGGACTTGGAGACATATTTACTCAAATGAATTTAAAATGAAGGAGCTTGCGCAAAAATTTTATAACTCAAAAGACGAAAGATTGATTTTTATGCTTAAACAGCTAGCTCGTGAACTTTTACTTCTCCAAGCGTCCGATTGGCAGTTTTTAATATCAACTATCTCAGCCCGTGACTATGCCGAATTAAGGGTTGCTTTTCACAACGAGAACTTCAACAGAATAGCTGAAATAATTGAGAAATATGCGAACACTGGTGATTTGAGCCTTGAGGATTGGAATTTTGTAGTTGAATGTGCTGAAAGGGATAATCTTTTTGATGACATTGATTTAAAATGGTGGGCAGAGGTGGAATTTCCGTAATTTGAGTTTTTTTATTAATTTAATTTTGGCACGAAAATTGATAAAACTTTATGCCATGCGCTTGAAATCGATATTTATAGATGGGATTTATGTTGACCCGGAAATTGCAACATCATATTTTGCCTGCGACCTTGATAAGTGTAAAGGCGCATGTTGTTTTATGTATGGTGACTTTGGGGCTCCACTGCTTGAGGAGGAGATCGAAATTATTCAAGATGCCCTTCCCATCGTAAAAAAATATCTTCCCGAAAGAAATATCGCTTACATAGAAAAAAATGGGTTTTATGAGAAAAGCGATATAGGTTACGCAACAACCTGCATAGATAAAAAGGAATGTGTTTTCGTCTATTGGGAAAATGGAACGGCGAAATGCTCCTTTGAAAAAGCCTTTTTAAAAGGTGAAATCTCCTTCAGAAAACCAGCTTCTTGTCATCTTTTCCCATTGAGGAATTATGGATTAAACGGGGCATCCATTGGTGGTGAAATTTTAAAATATGTTAAGATAAATGAATGCGAGCCAGCGGTGAAGAAGGGAAAGAAAGAAAATATAAAGCTTTACGAATTTTTAAAACCGGCGTTGATAAGATATTTTGGCCAGGAATGGTATAATAAAATGCTTAAAGAATTCAAATCATTGAATAACCGGAGGTGAAGCAAAGTGCTAAAATATGGACAACATCAAACCCTTGAACAAAAATTAACACCCCAACAAATACAGTACCTAAAACTTCTTCAAGTTCCCGTAGTTCAACTTGAGCAAAAAATTAAGGAAGAACTTGAGCAAAATCCATTCCTTGAGGAGGGGCTTGAAACTTCAATTGATGAAATGCTTGAACTTGAGCTTGGGGAAAATGAAGACCTATCCCAAACCGTTAGACAAGAACTCAACGAAGAATATGAAGAGATAACTCAGGACAAGCTTCCAAAACCCGAGGAAGAATATACGCTCGACGATTTTCTCAAAACCCATGAAGATGATGATACTTTCATACCGAAACAAAAAGACGTAATTGGCGAAGATATTGAAGATGAACTCCCATGGCAGCCACCCGCCATCGAACCGCTTCATGAAAGGCTTTTGCAACAATTTGTGACGGTCGCGGAAAACGATAAAGAAATAAGAATAGCCGAGGAAATACTTGGAAATATAGATGATGATGGCTACCTTACAAGAAAAGTTGAAGAGATAGTCGAGGACTTACAGCTTGGGGAAAAGATGGATGTTACTGCCGAAGAGGTTGAAAATGTTTTGAAAAAAATCCAACGACTTGATCCACCTGGAATTGGAGCGAGAGATTTGAAAGAATGTCTGCTCGTTCAACTGGAAGTTGGAGATTTTCCAGAGGATAAGAAAAAACTCGCCATGCGAATTTTAAATGAGGCATACGACGATTTTATGAACAAGAGATACAATGAATTGATGAAAAAATTCGGTCTAAGTGAACAGAGGTTGAAAGATGTCATCCAAATAATCCAAAGATTGAACCCTAAACCAGGGGAAGGAAAAAACATAATTCAAGAGTACATCATACCAGATTTTATAGTTGAACGAATTGGGGATGAATTTGTGATTACCTTAAACGAGAAAAATGTTCCAATGATTCGACTAAATAGAGCTTATTACAACCTTTTAAAAAAGCAGAGAAAACTTAACCCAGAGTTAAAAGAGGAAATAAAGAAACAATTTTCAAGAGCCAAATGGTTTATTGCTTCAATTTATCAACGCAGGGAAACACTTTTACGAATTATGCGGGCTATCGTTGAATTACAAAAGGAGTTTTTTGAAACTGGAGAAGGTCTGAAGCCGATGATCTACAAGGATGTTGCTGAAAAAACTGGGGTTGACATATCAACCATTAGCAGAGCAGTAAACCAAAAATATGTTCAAACTGATTTTGGTATTTACAAATTAAGGGAACTCTTCAGCGAGAAAATCAACACAGTGGACGGAAGCGAGATTTCAAGCAAGGAGGTAAAAGAAAGGTTAAAAGAAATAATAGCTCAAGAAGATCCTCGCAAACCGCTGAGCGATGACCAGATCGCTGAAATTTTACGCAAGCAAGGTTTTAACATTGCAAGGCGAACTGTAGCCAAATATAGAGATCAACTTGGAATTCCAACAGCAAGATTAAGAAAAAGAATTGAATAAAAATAAACAGATTAGAGGTCCAAAGGTGGAAAAAATCATAAAGTCAACAACGATATTAGGGCTCATTCATAATGGGCAAGCGGTGATGGGTGGAGATGGGCAAGTGACTTTATCAGACACAATAATGAAACACGGAGCTAAAAAAGTCAGAAAAATTTACAACAACAAAATTCTCGTCGGCTTTGCTGGAGCTTCTGCTGATGCACTTGCTCTTATGGAAAGGTTTGAAGCAAAGCTTGAGCAGTATAAAGGTAATCTTCTTCGTGCAGCAACTGAACTTGCAAAGGATTGGAGAATGGATAAATACCTACGCCGACTTGAAGCATTGTTAGCGGTCATGGACAAAGAAAATGCTTTAATAATTTCAGGCACGGGTGATGTAATTGAACCTGACGATAAAATTGTTGCTATTGGTTCAGGGGGCAGTTATGCCCTTGCTGCTGCAAGAGTTTTAGTGAAACACTCAAATTTATCGGCTCGTGAAATAGTTGAAGAAGCGTTAAGAGTTGCCGCTGATATCTGCGTTTATACGAATCATAATATAGTCATAGAAGAGCTTTAAAAATTAAATTCATAACTTGAAATGGCAAATCAAATCAAAAAAGAACAGAACAACGAAGTTGCAATAAAACAGCGAAAGGATTTAAAAGATTTAACACCTGAAGAAATAGTCAAAGAGCTTGACAAATATATCGTTGGTCAGGAACAAGCTAAAAGGGCTGTGGCTATTGCACTGCGGAACAGATGGCGAAGACAGCAAGTCCCGCAAGAGCTACGAGAGGAAATAACACCAAACAACATAATTTTAATTGGTCCAACTGGGGTTGGTAAAACTGAGATCGCACGCCGACTTGCAAAACTTGCAAACGCTCCATTTGTCAAAGTTGAAGCATCAAAATTTACAGAGGTTGGATATGTCGGAAGAGATGTTGAATCAATGATAAGGGAACTCGTTGACATCGCCGTCAACATGGTCAGGATGGAAAAAATGGAAGAGATAAAAGATAGGGCAAAAGACCTTGCCGAAGAAAGATTACTTGACATTCTTTTGCCAAGGAGAAAAAAACGAAGATACGACGAGGGCGAGGAATTTGAAGATAGCTATGAAAATGATGAAATGTCGCAAACAAGAGAAAAACTTAGGAAACAACTTCAAGAAGGAAAGCTTGACTCGAGAACAATAGAAATAGAAATTTCATCTCAACCCCTGCCTGGGTTGCAAATTTTAGGACCTTTCCCAGTCGATGATCTTGCTGTCACAATGCAAGATTTCATTGAAAATGTGATGCCGAAGCGATATAAGAAAAGAAGGATGACAATAGCGGAGGCAAGAAACTACCTTATCCAAGAAGAGGCACAAAAGTTAATTGATATGGAAGCGGTGATAAAAGAAGCGATAAGAAGAGTTGAAAATTTAGGCATTGTTTTCATAGACGAAATAGATAAAATCGCTAACCCTGGCGGTTACACTGTTGGACCCGATGTTTCAAGAGAGGGGGTTCAAAGGGATTTGTTACCGATAATTGAAGGTTCGAATGTTATGACAAAATATGGAATTGTAAAAACAGACCATATACTTTTTATCGCAGCGGGAGCTTTTCATGTAGCGAAACCAAGCGATTTGATACCCGAACTTCAAGGTAGGTTTCCAATAAGAGTTGAGCTCAACCCCTTAACCGAAGAAGATTTCGTTAAAATTCTAACATTACCCGAAAATGCTTTGATAAAGCAATATAAAGCACTCCTTGAAACAGAAGGAGTTGAAATTGAATTTACGGATGAGGCAATAAGAGAAATAGCTCACTACGCAGCGGAGGTTAATGAACAACTTGAAAATATCGGCGCAAGGCGACTTCAAACAGTCATGACAACCCTTCTTGAAGATATCCTATTTGATGCTCCGAAGTTGAAAGGTCAAAAGATTTTGATAACAAAGGAATTCGTTCAAGAAAAACTTTCACCAATCGTTAAGGATAAAGATCTGAGCAAATATATTTTATAAATCGTGTCGCAAAGTATTCGCCCTTGATATTTAGTGCCAAAATTTTTAACTTAAATCAAAAAACTTTTTATTATGCCCGTTACATTGTCATTCGAAATCTACGAGGCTTTTGAAAAGGCGCTTGGAAAAGAAGAAGCGAGAAAAGTTGTTAAATCTCTCGAAGCAGCGATTTCTGAAGCAACTGAATATAAATGGGCTACAACAAGGGATGAGATTATCGCTAAGGTAAGAAGTGAAATTGAAGCCTTAAGGAATGAATTTGAATCGTTTAGAAAAGAAGTAAAGAGCGATATTGAATCATTTAAAAAAGAGGTAAGAAGTGATATTGAATCGTTTAAAAAAGAGATAAGAAGCGATATTGAATCTTTCAGAACAGAAGTAAGGGGTGAAATTGACACTATTAAAGGTTGGATAACACAAGAATTTGTAACAAAAGAATTATTTGAAGCTAAATTCGATGAACTGCGTGCCGAGATAAAAACTGAAATTGTAAAACTCGATAGAAAATTCACCATAATGTTCTTGATTTTGCTCTTTGTAATTATTTTCTTAAATCAACAAGCGCTTGAATTCATAGCTAAAATCCTCGGCATAGTGAAATAACTTAACATATCCATGGCTCAACTTCATGTCGAAATTTCAAATGACCCCGAAGAATGGAATAAATTTAACATCCACTCCCCTCAATCAAACCCATTTCAAAGTTACGACTGGCTTAAGGTATATAGCGAATTTTTTAATCTTTCACTTAATATCTTACTTGTCAGAAAAGGTGAAGAAATTATTTCTGGCTTGATTTACCCGTTCAAAAAGAAGTTTCTTTTCAAAGTTTCAACCCCTCTTTTATTCACATATTACACCGGAATTTTATTTCAAGATTTCAAGGGAGAGAAAATTCAAAAAAGAATAATGCAAAAAAATGAAGCGATCCTAAAAATCCACCAACATTTGGAACGAACCCTTGATTTTTTCACTTTAAAACTTCATTACACTATCGACGATGTCAGACAATTTAAATGGCTCGGTTATAAAATCAAGCCAAGACATACATTTATACTTAACATTGAATCAATTGAAAAACTTTGGGATGGGCTGAGTAACTCACTTAAAAGAAAAATCAAAGATGCACGAGAGCAAGGTTTTAAACTCGTCAAGACAACATCCGTTGATGAGCTTGCACAGCAGCAAATTTTAAGTTTCGAAAGAACGGGTGGCAAATTTTTTCTAAATTTTAACGAACTTAAACAGCTTCTTGAAAAACTTGTCCAAAAAAAACTCTTGACAATTTATTATCTCATTGATAAAAACGATCAAATCGTCGCTTCGCGAGGTGTATCAATATGGAACGGCAAAGCTTACGACATCGTAGCTGGAACGATTGGAAAGGAAATAGACAACGCCTCTCACTTTCTTGTATGGAAAATACTTGAGGACTTATCATCAAACAATGTGAAAGAGTTTGATTTCTGCGGTGCGGATATTGAAAGCGTCGCTTTCTTTAAAATGCAATTTGGGGGCGAGATCAAAATCTCGTTTGAGGTAAGCTACACGAAAGGTCTTTTGAAATTTTTAATTTAAAGTCGGATGGATAAATCAGAGCGCTTAACAATTGTTAAAAAAGCTGGCTTCGTAAGCCTATCGAGACTTATCAATTTGCTGGGACTTCTTTTGACAACAATTATGCTCGCACGATATCTTTCAAAACCTGAATTTGCATCTTATGATCAGCTCTGGCTAATCTATAACACATTTTCCCCCGTTCTATCCTTCGCTTTCACAAGCTCAGTTTATTTTTTCGGGACAAGAGAAAATGCAGGAAAATACATAACAGCGATGCTCCTATTCCTGACACTTGCTGGATTTATATTAACTTTTTCTCTTTTTTTGTTAAGATTTGAAATAGCGAAATTTCTTAACAACCCACAATTTTATAACGAGTTTTTTAAATTCGCCCCCTTCTTTCTATTCTCCCTACCCTCGTTAATACTTGATGCGATTTTAGTCCTCAAAAATGAATTTAAAAAGCTCTTCACAATTACAAATTTTACAGTGCTTGCCTATGTCGGCGTCGTTGTGTTGACAATCATTCTTGAACAGGGAATACCGTTTATTTTCGCTGGCCTCTCACTCATTTCGCTTCTTCGTTTCATATATACATGGTATTTGATTAAAAAGTTTTTCAATGAAAAGTTAGAAACGATATTTCCATATCTGAAAGAGATTTTACTTTACACATCACCTCTCACCCTTGGGCACATTAGTGCGCTAATATCAAGACAAGTTGACAAATATATAATCGCAAACAACTTTTCAAGCGATTTATACGCAACATATACAATCGGGGCTAAAGAACTTCCCATCATCCCTTTAATAACAAGTTCATTTGCATCTGTGATATTCCCCGAGATAAGCAAACTTCATGGTGCGGGGAAAAATTCAGAGATCCAGCGCCTCATAAAAGATGTCGTAAAATCAACTTCGCTTATCATAATCCCAATTTTTTCATTTCTAATGTTCTTCTCACAAGAATTTATTCTCATACTTTTTTCGAAAAAATATCTTGATAGCACCGCAATCTTTAGAATTTATCTTTTCTTTCTTCCAGTACGAATCCTCGTTTATAGTTCGATACTTTCCGCTCTTGGGAAACAAAAAATTTACATGCTAATATCTTTTCTTGACCTTGTATTAAATCTAACCCTTGGAACCACGTTGGTTAAAGCCATTGGTTTGCTTGGTCCTGCGATTGCGGTTGTAGTTTCAACATATGTTGAAGCATTTGCAATGCTATTTTTCATTTCAAAAGCCCTTGGCGGGGCAAGCTTGATCAAAATGTTGCCTGTCAAGTTCATGATTTCCATTTTTGCCTTTTCTTTATCGGCTTCGTTTTTATGCTACTTGATGGGTTCACTGATTGAAAATGCAATTTTGAGATTTATTTTAATGGGGGGTTTATTTTCAACCTTCTATCTTTTAGTTGCTGTTAAACTCCATAAACAGATTTGAATTTTTCAATTTTATTTTCAAAATTTTAACTGCAGAAGCACAAATAAAAAGTAAAGGAGGAGAAGTAAAATGTCAGAATTCAGAATTGAAAAAGACGCACTTGGAGAAGTTAAAGTCCCAACATGGGCTTTATGGGGGGCACAAACCCAAAGGGCTGTTGAAAACTTTCCAATAAGCGGAATAAGGTTCCCAAGAACATTCATCAAAGCAATTGGACTTGTTAAGTATTGCGCAGCAAAGGTAAACAAGGAACTCGGACTTCTCGACGATGCAAAAGCAAATGCGATAATGGAAGCAGCTAAAGAAGTGATCGATGGAAAACTTGACGAACATTTCCCGCTTGATATCTTCCAAACGGGCTCTGGAACATCGACAAATATGAATGCTAATGAAGTTATAGCAAACCGTGCCTGCGAAATCCTTGGAGCAAAGAGAGGTGAAAAAGGCGTCGTCCATCCAAATGACCATGTCAACTTGGGACAATCTTCAAATGATGTGATCCCAGCTTGTATTCATATTTCAACTGCAATTGCAATTAAAGAGCAACTTCTCCCAGCACTTGAAAAACTTCATAAAGCTCTCGTTGAAAAATCCAAGGAGTTCGATAACATCGTCAAAACTGGTAGAACTCACCTTATGGATGCGATGCCAGTGCGCCTTGGACAAGAGTTTTCAGGATATGCTGCGCAAATTGAACTCGCAATTGAAAGAATCAACGCTACACTTCCAAGACTATATGAACTTGCCCTTGGTGGAACAGCAGTCGGCACAGGAATTAACACGCATCCAGAATTTGGGAAGCGAATTGCTGAAGCACTTGCCAAGGAAACAGGGATACCATTTAAAGAAACAAGAAATCATTTCTCAGCCCAAGCATCAATGGATACAGCGGTTGAGTTAAGCGGTGCTTTAAAAGCTCTTGCAGTTGCGCTTTACAAAATAGCGAACGACCTAAGATGGATGAACTCAGGTCCACAAGCTGGGCTTGCTGAAATTCGTCTTCCCGCACTGCAACCCGGCTCATCAATAATGCCCGGCAAGATTAACCCCGTGATCCCAGAAGCAGTTATGATGGTATCAATGCAAGTTATAGGAAACGATTCAGTCGTAACGCTTGCTGCTTCATCTGGAAACTTTGAACTTAATGTCGCATTACCGGTCATAGCAAGAAATCTTCTTGAATCAATTACAATTTTGGCTAACGCAAGCGATGTGTTTGTCGACAAGTGTATAAATGGAATTGTTGCGAACAAAGAACACATGGAAAAACTTGCAGCACAAAACGCAATTCTTGCAACCGCCCTTACCCCACACCTCGGCTATGATAAAGCTGCTCAAATTGTCAAAAAAGCAATGGCAGAAAACAAGACAATTCGTGAAGTTGTCCTTGAACTTGGATGGATGAGGGAAGATGAACTCGATAAGATACTTGACATCAGAAAAATGACCGAAGGTGGATTTGTAGCCGGCGTCTCAGGCGGTGGTTGATCTTCAAATTGCGGGACCGTAAGGTCCCGCTCCTTCAAAGTTTAACGAAAACATAAAAAGCAATTGTGAAATGCAAATAGAAAAAATACAGAAAAAACTTCTAGAACTCGGCATCGATGGATGGCTCTTTTACGATTTCCACAACCGAGATAAAATCGGTTTAAAAATACTTGGACTTTCAATTCAAGGTCTTACGACAAGGAGATGGTTCTATTTCATACCTGCTGAAGGAAAACCCATAAAACTTGTGCATAGAGTTGAACCAGATAAACTTGATTCACTGCCCGGAGAAAAATTTTATTACTCAGGATGGAGAGAACTGCACGATAGATTAAAAGAAATTCTTGGAACGCCCAAGAAAATTGCAATGCAATATTCTCCGATGAATTCAATCCCATATATTTCCATCGTTGATGCTGGGACAGTTGAACTCGTCAGAAGCCTCGGACACGAAGTTGTTTCATCAGCAGATTTGATTCAGATATTTGAAGCTTTGATTGATGAAAATTTAATCAAAACGCATTTTGAAGCTGGACGCCTTGTCGACGAAACACTTGACGAAGCATTTGATGAAATCAGAAAAAGCATCAAGACCGGAAAATACAAAACCGAGTATGAAATACAACAATTTATTTTGAAAAGATTCAATGACAAAGGATTAACCTCCGATGAAGACCCACCGATAGTTGGAGTAAACGATCATCCCGCGAACCCACATTTTTACCCAACCCCTGAAAACACAAGGGAGATCAAACCGGGAGATAAACTTTTAATTGATCTATGGGCTAAGAAGAATGAACCTGGAGCTATCTTCTACGATATAACATGGTGTGCTTTCATTGGGGATAATCCGCCGGAAGATTATGTCAAGATTTTTAACATAGTAAGAGACGCAAGGAACGAAGCTTTAAAATTTATCCAAGATCGTTTAGACCGAAACCAAGAAGTCGCTGGTTGGGAAGTTGATGATGTTGCAAGAAAATACATTCAAGAAAAAGGTTATGCCGAGTTCTTTACGCATCGCACTGGACATTCAATTGGAGAAAATGTTCATGGAAACGGTGTAAACATTGACAACTTTGAAACACAGGACCTGAGAAAACTCATGCCAGGTTGCCTCTTTTCTTTAGAGCCCGGAATTTACATCCCAGGCAAAATGGGAGTAAGGTCAGAGGTAAATGTCTACATCAACTTTGAAAGAAAAGCGTTGATAACAGGAAGAGAACAAAAAGAACTCGTTTTAATCTACTAAAACAAATTTGGAGATGCGATGTTTTTAACTGCAATAATAGTTTACCTTATCGTTCTTCTCACCATCGGGATATACAAAACTAGATCCGTTAAAACTCAAGAAGATTTCATGGTAGCTGGCAGAAAAACACCCGTATATAAACTTGTCGGGACACTGCTTGCTACATGGATTGGTTCCGGAAGTATAATTGCTGGAGCTGGGCTTGCTTATAGAGTTGGCTTCTCAGAACTTTGGCTCTCAGCTGGAGCATGGGTTGCCATCGTAATAGTTTACTTCCTCGCTGGCAGGGTTAGAAAAATTTCTCAATACACAATGCCGGATATCCTTGAGCAAAGATATAACAAATGGGCAAGGATCCTTGGAACTATAACCATCGTCATCGCCTATGTAACGATCGCAAGTTATCAATTCAAAGGAGGCGCATTTGTTTTAAACCTCGTCGCTGGAATACCTGTTGAACAAGGCATTATTATCACTGCTGTCTTTGTAGTTCTCTTCACGGCGCTTGCTGGACTTGTATCAGTTATCACAATGGATATAATAAACGGGACACTAATGCTTTTAGGAATTGTTCTTGCAGTTCCAATTGTCCTAAATGATGTTGGGGGCTGGACAAGCGTTAGAGAAGCTTTACCACCGGATAGATTCGCCATCTTCGGACAAAAAGATTTCATTTGGGCTATGGGTGTGTTTTTCCCAACCTTTTTCCTTTTGCTTGGAGAATCAAGTATGTATCAAAAATTTTTCAGTGCAAAAGATGCAAAATCCGCAAGACAAGCCGTCATCTTCTGGGTCATCGGGACAATTATAATTGAAACATCTATCACAGCGCTTGCCGTCTTCGCGAGTGCTAAATTCAAACTTCAAGAATCAGAAAAAGTAATTTTACATCTTGCAACCCACGGAAGTGAAATTGGACTCCCACAAATTATAGGGATAATGTTAATAGTTGCAGCCATGGCAATTATAATTTCAACCGCAAATAGTTTTCTCCTCACGCCAAGCACAAATCTTGCAAGAGATATCTATCAAAGGTTCATAAATCCAAATGCCACTCACAAACAGATCATAACTTTACAGCGAATTTTAATTCTCATTCTTGGTTTCATTGGTTATCTTCTTTTAACAAGATTTCAAACAGTCCTACAAATGGCTTTGACAGCCTACACGATGATTGGAGCAGGCATAACACCGGCACTTCTCGCGGCTTTCTTATGGAAAAGAGTCACAACAGCAGGCGGCGTTGCAAGCATAGCAACTGGAATGGGAATCACTTTGATCATAACACTTATAAATATGTTCAGAGAAGAACCGTTATTAGAAGCAGATTATATTGTTCTACCTGCTGCTGCAGGCTCAATACTCGTGCTAATCATCGTAAGTTTATTAACCCCACCCGACCCACCCGAAAAATGGAAACCATTCGTTGAAAACAAAGAATAAACAAAAATGCGAAAAGCAATTTTATTAATTGCCACGATCGCATCACTTGCATTATCCCAGCCGGAAAATCTTGCGGAACTGCATAAAAAGACCTTTGAAAAGATAAAATTCATCGCCGATACATCTAACGGAGTGATTGGGGTTGCGGTTAAAAATCTTGAAACGGGTGAAACATTTTTCATAAACGAAAATTTAATATTCCCGCAAGGAAGCGCAATAAAAATTCCAATCCTAATTGAAGTTATAAAACAAGCAAGTGAAGGTAAATTTAAACTGACGGACAAAATCAAAATCGAGAAAAAGCATCAAGTCGGTGGAAGTGGTGTTTTAAAAGAATTTGGCGATGGCACATCCGAGTTAAGCATCTACGATCTTGCGGTCTTAATGATAACTGTAAGTGATAACACGGCGACAAATATTTTGATTGATCTCGTTGGAATGGAAAATGTAAATAAAACACTTGAAAAACTCGGTTTGAAAAACACAAAGTTACAGCGAAAAATGATTCGCCCCGATGCATCAGCAAGAGGTGAAGAGAATCTTTCAACCCCACTTGAAGCTATGAAACTTATGGAAATGCTTTACAAAGGTGAGGTCATCAGTAAAGAAATCTCAAATCAAGTCATTGACATACTCAAAAAAAGAAAAGAAGCAAACTTAAATAAGTATCTTCCTGAGGATATCCCAATTGCAAATAAACCCGGAGGAATAGAAGGCGTAACATGTGAGTGGGGGATCGTTTATCTACCGAGACATCCCTATGTGATTGTTGTCATGAGCAATTATAACTTAAAATCAGCCAATGAAACGATAGCCCAAATTTCAAAAATTATCTATGAACACTTTTGGCGAATCTCACTCTCAACGAAATATGGAACAAGAGTCCCAATTGAACTGTTGAAATCCAAACCACAAAACTAAAAACTAAAGTATAGCTACTACGCATTAGTTCGCTGATTTTTAGGTTTTATGATAAAACTGAAAACTTGCATTTTTTAGGTAAGTTGATTATATTTATCAACGGTTCTTATAAAACTGGAGCCGTGGTGCAATTGGTTAGCACGCCAGCCTGTCACGCTGGAAGTTGCGGGTTCGAGCCCCGTCGGCTCCGCAAAAATAAAAAGGGTGAGAGTTCTCGTCCTTTAATTTTTTATGAACTATTTTTCATTCCTTAACTCTAAACTAATCGAAAATTTAATATGCTTTTTAAGTGCAAAGTAAAATCCAAACAAGCCATTTATTATATACCCCACCCCGTGTGTTAAAACTGCATAACCAAGAGCGACCTCATGTTTGATACCATAAAGACCAACAAGAGCCCCAGTTATAAGTGAATGATAACTCCCCACTCCCCCAGGCGTTGGAATTATAAAACCAACCGTTGAAACGACAAAAATTACAAGTGCTGTGAAAAAACCAATTTTTGCTCTCTCAATTTCAAACGCAAACAAGGCAACATAAGCTGCGAAAATATAGCAAAGGTAAATTAAAAAACTTAACAAAATTATCTGCCAGTGAACACCCCTATGCCTTATAGCCTCAAACCCATTAATGAAGGAACTCAAAACATCTTTAAATCTCACAGCCAATTTACGATCAAAAATTCCAATAAATCTACTCAACAAAGAGACAAACTTATCCTGCCAGATAAGAAGAATTAAAATCAAAACAAAAATTATCCCGATGATTAAACCACTAAACAAAGCCGCTTGCCCAAGCCATGGGTAATGCCTCTCAAAGATTCCTTTGTTCCATAACATGGCAACACCAAAGAAGAAAAGCGAAAAAGCTATATCCAGAATTCGCTCAAGCAAAACGCTCGCCAAACCCGACGCCTTTGAGATTTTTTCATCATTACTTAAAGTATATGCTTTCACCACCTCCCCTGCCCTCGGAAAAATATTATTGACAAAATAACCTATCATAGTCGCTTCAAAAAAATTAACAAAGGATGTATCCGACTTCACAGGTTTCAAAAGATATTTCCATCTCAACGCCCTAAACAAGTGAGAAAGCAATATAAAAAGCAACATCAAAAAAATGTAAAGGTAATTAACATTTAAAAAAACACTTAAAAATACATCCCACTTGACCCCCTTGAACGCAAAATATAGAAAAAAAATCGCGATCGCTATCCCAACAATAAATCTAAAAAGTTTTCCCGAATTAAACATTAAAACTCTCTTTATCTTATCTTAAATCAACAACCTTAACAGACGGTGGAACGACAAATTTAAACACATCATCCTTGACACCAGAATTTAACTTAACACTTTTGACATTGTAGGTTGTAACAGTGCCGTTTATATCTGTTATTTCAACCTTTGTTACATCCCAATCCCCGTCAACCACCCAAATTTTAGCTGATTCAATCGCTGAATTTTCATTTTTGGGGGTCAGCTTAACAATGTAAACTTTTTTATTATCAACTTTTTCAACTTTCAAAACAACAGGAATATATTCATCTGAAATTGAAAACAAGAATTTATCAGGTGACACAGCATTTTGATCTTCTTTATACCTGTCGATTATAACTTGCTTGTTAACTTTTGAATACAACCAGCTCGTATTGCCATCAGTCACAACCACTTGTTCCTCCGTTTCAATTCTGTATTTATTTTTCTTTTTAAAGTAAAGCGTCCCTGAAAAACTTTGCTCAAATTTTGACACACCATATTTAACTTTCTGCTCAAATTTTACAACCGCATCATCAACTGAAGCGTATTTCTTTTTAAGCCGTTCTATAATTTCACCACCCGTTTGTGAAAGAGCGATCTCAAACACCAGTGTAAGGAACACAAAAATCCTCAGAAAATTATAGCTCATTTTTTACCTTCCCTCATTTGTTTTAAAAACGACTCAAGTTCAATTTCGCTGTTAAGCAAAACTTCCCTCGTTTTGCCTCCTTCAGCTGGGGGACCGACGATCCCTTCCCTTTCAAGCTGATCCATTATCCTAGCTGCCCTTGCATAGCCAATCTTTAATTTCCTTTGAAGCAAAGATGTGGACGCTTGTTGATATCTTACGACAATTTTTGCTGCTTCATCAAAAAGCTCATCCAGCTCATCCCACATATTGATTTCAACTTTCTTTCGCTCTATAACAGATGGAAGTTCATATGGCTTATCATACCCAGGTTGAGAAACTATATAATCAACAACTCTTTCCACCTCCTCAGTTGAAACAAAGGCGTTCTGAATCCTGATGGGTTTAGATGCTCCTGCCGGAAGATAAAGCATATCGCCACTTCCAATTAACTGTTCCGCCCCGTTCATATCAAGTATTGTTCTTGAGTCAACTTTTGAAGCGACTTGATAAGCGATTCTAGTGGGGAAATTTGCTTTTATCAACCCAGTTATCACATCAACTGATGGTCTCTGCGTTGCAATAACGAGATGAATTCCAACACCTCTGGCAAGCTGAGCAAGACGAGTGATCGGCTCTTCTACATCGGTCGATGCGACAAGCATCAAATCAGCAAGTTCATCCACTATCACAACGATATATGGAAGTTCATAATGCTCAATCCCTTCGCTTTTAATTTCACCACGCCTCACACGCTCGTTGTAATCTTGGATGTTTCTCACCCCAGCTTTGGAAAACTTATCATATCTTTCGTTCATCTCAAGAACTAAACTTTTCAAAGCAAGAACTGCATTTTCAGGCGTGGTTATCACCTCTTCATCTATGTCAGGACAAACCGCAAGATAATGATTGACAAGCTTGCGGTAATTTACAAGCTCTACTTTTTTGGGATCAATTATTACGAATTTTATTTCAGATGGCTTAAGTTTGTAAAGCAAGCTGATAATTATCGTGTTTATCCCGACGCTTTTCCCAGAGCCAGTAGCCCCACCAATTAAAAGATGCGGCATTCTCGCAAGATCATCGCAATAAACCTCACCAGTTATCGTCTTCCCCATCGCTATCGGAAGAACCCCATTGAAATTTTTAAATTCAGGTGAACCTATCACACTTCTTATTTTAACTATCGTGGGCTTACGATTTGGAATTTCTATTCCAACCGTTCCTTTACCAGGCATCGGAGCTATAACCCTTATTCCACGAGCTGCAAGCGCAAGTGCTATGTCATCCGCAAGCGAAACAATCTCCCTCACTTTAACATCAGCTGCTGGAACTATTTCATAAAGCGTGACTACCGGTCCAGGAGTTATACTTATTTTTTCAACTTCAATATCAAAATTGGCAAGTTTATTTCTCAAAAGCTCAGCATTCAAATTGAGCTCTTCGTCATCAGCAACCGTCTCCTCATCTGGGGGATCAAGCAACTCAACTGGGGGAAGTTTGAAATCAAGCTTTTTAACTTGCCGCCTTTTTTGCTCTTCTCTTGATATGATCTGAGCCTTCTCTACTGACTCACTCTCTTTAGTCTCTTTAACTTTTAAAGTTTCAGGCTCCGGTTGTGAAATGATAACCTCAACATGCTTTTGAACTTGCTTCGGTTCGGGTTTTAAAATTTTTACCTCCGAAGGTTTTCTCCTTGGCTTAAACCTTAACTTATTTAAAAACGCTGAAACTTTCTCCCCAATGCCTATCGCAATATCATAAAAATTAACTTCAAAAATAAATCCAAGAAAGAGCAAAAACAAAACAAGTGTTATAAACATGCTTCCAAACTCACCAAAAAGCTTTATCAAAACATCGGCAACATATAACCCAACTACACCACAAATTTCACTTTTAAATTCTTCCGTCCCAAAAATCAATTTCAAGTTTCCCAAAAACACCGACAAAATAAACGAAAAAAACAACAGATAAAACGACCATTTAAAAAACAAACGCTTATCTTTATTGAAAAACAAAAAAATCCCTAACAACATTAAAATTAACCCAATAAAAACCGAAGCATAACCAAAGGTGTAGTTTATCAAAAGGAAGGAAATCTTTGCGCCGAAAAAGCCAAGCCAGTTATGAGTTCGTTCAAGCTTCTGCCGTACTTGCTCATCACCTGTTAAAATCTTGCCAATCTCAGAAATAGAGACGAGGTTTGCCTGATCCCTCGGGCTATAAGATAAAATGCTTAAAGTCAAAATTAACCCGAAAACAAAAATTAAAATTGAAATTCCTATCCTATACCGTGTAAAAAAACCTTCATGCTTTGGGGAATCTTTCTTTCTCTTATACTCAATATTTCTCGTTTGTGAAGCCACAGTGAAAAGTTTCTAATTTCATTTTTCTTCAAAAGTTAGTCAAAAAAACCCTCTATTGCAAGAATCAATTCTCTTCAAGCGAATTAAGTATATTCACATAATTCATATACCTTCTCCTGTCAATTTTCCCTGCATTAAGTGCTTCCTTAACTGCACAATCCGGTTCATGCACATGGGTGCAATTTGAAAATTTGCATTGATCGAGAAATTTCCTAAACTCAGGATAATAAAAACCAAGCTCACTTTTTGAAATGCCCGCAAGACCAAACTCCTTAACCCCAGGCGTATCAGCGATAAAACCACCAAAAGAAAGATGATGAAGCTCGGTGTGAGTTGTGGTATGTCTCCCCTTACCAGTTTTCTCACTTACTTCCATAGTTACCACATCCAAACCCGGCTCAATAGCATTTATTAAAGCAGATTTCCCAACCCCAGATTGACCGACAAAAACACTGGTTTTGTCCTTCAAAATTTTTTTCAAATTATCAAGCCCCTCGCCAGTTTCTGCACTTGTCTTTATTATCTCATAGCCTGCCTTCTTCCCATAAACCTTGACAAACTCGTTAACTTCTTTCCAATCCTCAATTAAATCAATTTTATTGATACAAATTATCGGCTTTATATTATTTCTTTCACTTGCAATAAGCAACCTGTCCACAAACCCCCAAGGGACATAAGGCATATTAAACGAAGTCACAACAATCGCTTGATCAATGTTTGCAACTATAACATGCTCAAGCTCTCTTTTTCCAACCGCTTTTCTATATAACTTGTTAAACCTCTCAAAAACCTCTTCAATCACACCTGTTCCATCTTCGAGAATTCTTACCTTCACATTATCTCCAGCCACAACTGGACTTGTGCTCACTTTATCCTGCAAACGCATCTTCCCTCTTAACTTGCACTGTATAACTTCATCTCCAACTTGAACATTGAATATAGCCCCATGTGCACTTATAACTTTTCCTACTAAAACATCACCCATACACTGTCTTTCTTTGTTTTAACTAAATAAAAATAAGACTTCAAAGCCACAATTGCAAAATTTCTTCTCTACCGCTCTCCCAAGCCCTATAATTGTCTTTCAAAATTACATAAATAAGCTTGTAAAAATTACAAATTATTTGGGGTTTGAAGGGGATGAATTTTTCCTGGTTATAAAATTAATTGAAATTCAATAAATTAATTTTAGAGTTATCTATCAATGTAATTGGCACATATATTGAGATAATATATAAGTGCATAAAAACAAAATTAACTCAATAAAAAAATGTTAAGAAGAATTGCAAAAACAATCGCCTTGCTGATAATAATCGCAAATTTGATAAATGCTCAAAACTTGGTTTATCTCGAAGGAGAAAATAAAATCAGCACCTCAAATGTTGAAATAAACCTCGTACTATCAAATACTGATACAGTTGCAGGAATACAAACAACTCTTAAACTTGATAAGCCTCTTCTCAAGCTTGATACTATCTTAACTCTGCAAAACAATCTTTTATTCAGATATTACTCACCTGATAGCGTTACAATTAACATCGTGATGCTTGCAAGCTCAGGATATGAATTCAAACCTGGAAAAACAACAATAGCAAAAATTAAATTCAAAGTTTTAAACTTTGTCCCTGATGATAGTGTGAGCTTAACATTTTCAGACTTACTTATGATAGCTCCTAAAGTCCAAAAACTCAATGCAACAGCCAGTGGTATCACACTTAAATTCGCAAAAAATGAAAGCAACTTAGAACTAAAGTTTAACATTAGCTATTCATCGATCGTCGTATACCTGCGAAACACCGAAACAATCAAAAACATAAATCTCGAACTCAGAATCAAAAATGGTTCAACTGCCGAATTTGTCTCACCTATGCCAAGGATCGCTGGATTTATGAAAATTAACTATACAATCTTGAACGATATTGTCAAGGTTAACTTAACTACGACAACTGAATATGGACTTGAAGCAGGTGAAGGAGAAATATTCTTCATAACAGGAAAATTTAACAGTCAAAATGATATTGAGATCGTAAATGCCAAAGTTACCAATTCAGATGGTGATGTGGTCACACCGAACTTTAAACTTATATCCACAGATATCTATCCATCAAACTTCAAGTTAGAACAGAACTATCCAAACCCATTCAACCCTATAACTACAATAAAATTTACAATCCCAAAAGAAACAAGAGTCCAAATCTTGGTCTTTGATATAACTGGAAGATTAGTCAAAACTTTATTGGATAAAACATTACCAGCTGGCGAACACCTGATCACATGGGACGGAACAGACGAAAATGGCTCAAAAGTAAGCTCAGGCGTCTACATCTACAGAATGTATTCCGACAACTTTATATCAGCAAAGAAAATGATCCTTGCAAAATGAAACATTAAATGCCTAAATTAAGCCCGTATCTTAAACCAAGCAAAATTTGGAAAGACGAAACCTTCCAATCTCCACCTTTTACAACTTTTGTTAAACCAATGTCATATCTCGCTTCAATGAAAAGTTTGAAATCACTCAACCTTAAATCATACCCTGCGCCAATAGGTAAGCTAAAACGAGTTTTAACATTCTCTATTTTTTCTTCTTGTTCAATTGTTCCAGCCTCATAGGTATATCCAGTAGTAGCATCATATACCACGTAACCCGCTTTAAAATGAGCTTTTTTATCTAACGCAAATCCAATCGATGGACCAGCAATAAAATAAAAACCTTTATATTTTGCTTTCAACATTGGATTGATTGTCAAGTAAGTAAGTTTCGCCTCCCAACCAATATCCGGGCCAAATTCAGTTACAATTGTTCCCTCATACACTTCGAATGGAGCAATTTTAAAAGTCCCATTTTTCTCATCGTACGCTGTGTTAAAAACAAATGAAAATCTATTATCTATAACATATTCAAAACCAACCCCAATAACACCGCCACCGCCGCTTGTCTCTCTGTATTTAATAGCAGGGTCATCTGAAGATATCGAATGATTATTTCCGCTGGCTCCGATGAAAGCAGAGATCCAAAATTGGGAAGCTTTTGGCTGCTGAATTATCGTCTCCGCTTTTTTCCCTTCCTCACGAACCACTCTTTTCGGCTGTGTTTTTGGTTCTTCTTTTATTATAACCTGCTGCGGTTGCACCGGTTTTTCTTCAGTTACAACTTGCCTTGAACGAACAAATACAAACTCCCCACCCTCATCACCAGGCAATCTACCATACTGCGGGTTCTGCGGCGCCCTAAACCTAACATTCTTTGCAACAAAATCCGCAATCTCACTTGATGTTATCAATCCATCCCTGTTAACATCCGCATCACCATCGAGAGCCTTTAAAAAGTAAAAAGCAAAAACACTTAAACCTTGATCCGCAAGATCCATAACCTGCTCATCTTTGCTCCCTGCCGTTATCGCAACCCTAGCAGTCTTAGCCGTAAACCTCTTCAACGCCTCAGGAACTGAAGTATATCTCTCCTCCGCAAGTCCAATCCCCCTTGTAAATATTGTTCCACTATAACAAGCATCCATCGCAAAGAAAACATGCTTTGCTGGTATCGCCTCCTGAAATTCATGAAGCTGGTCAGTGGAAATAGCAGTGCTCGCGTATTTTTCCATCACCCCGTCAACAGGCATTATATAGCCTTTATCTTTTCCACCAACTTGGCGCGTCACACCATGTCCAGCAAAATAAATAAAAATCCTATCTTCCTTGCTCACTCTTCGCGGATCCATCAATCTATCAAAAGCTTTCAAGATATTTTCCCTCGTTGCCTGATCATCGTAAAGTTCAATTACATTCTCAGGATCGAAACCAAATTCACGAACTAACTTTTCACGTATCATCTTTGCACTCCTTACAGCACCATTCAACCTCGGCAAGCTTTGATATTCATTGATCCCAATAATTAAAGCCCAGCTCTTTCTATAACCTTCCTGTGAATAAACTAAAGAGACAAACAACATTAAAACAACAAATCCCAAAATTAAATTTTTTAACTTCATCTTACTAACCCTCCAATTTGTTTTTAGTTTTTGGTTTTTGATTAGCTATTTTCATCTTTTCAAAGTCGTTATAACAACGCTGCTCTCCGCGTAATCTTCCGATTTTAAACCAAGCCCACGGACATAAGAAGCATACATACCTGGGTTTTCAATTAAAATTAAGCCAGAATGTTCCCTACCTTTAGGAATCGGGAATGGCTTTTCGCTTGCAAACACTTTCAAAATTTCTCGCCCAAAAGGTGGCTCAATTACAAAATTACCAGGAACCCTGTAAACTTTGTTAGCTTCAATTTTATTGTTCCATTCCAACTTATGCGGAAAAACAAGAATTGCATTGCCTTGGGCGTCGTAATAAACAAGCTGAATATAACACTCCTTATTTGCTCTGACAAAGATTTTGATCGAATCACCCTCGCGATAAATCCCATCAGGTCTATCAACCCATACATCGACTTTTAACTCCTCTCCCTTTTTCTCCGATTTTATAAGTTCATCATCAACTTGCGGATTATAATTCTGCGGGGCAAGCGGAATATCTGGCAAGAGCGATTTAGGGATGTTAACACTTGCCGTTGATAAAATAACTTTCCTTTCGACATCGGTTGCCTTTAAATTCACATCAATTGCATCCTTGCCCTCCCAATAACTCCCAGTTATTACAACCTCACTTCCAGCATACTTTGCAAAGCTTTCGGGCGTTCCCAGTTCCTCTGAGGAATAAGTCAAACTTGCGTATTTCACACCTGCCACTTTAATCTGTTCGTCACTTATCAGCGAAAATTTTGTATATTGTTCGATCGCCGATTCAATTTTTTGCCTCAAATACAAAGCCATCGGACCAGGGAGTTTATCTTGATAGTAAATCCTCAAAACAGAAAGCTTTTCAAATTTAGATGGTATTTTTGAAGTAAGATTTAGGACAAGGTCACGAATTTTATCATCAAGCGTGACAGCCGTTTTTCGAAGTGTAAAGATTACTTCACTTTCATTCCTTTTTAAAAGCTCGTTCCACTCAGCATACTCATCGTAATATCCTGAGATATTGAATTCGGAAAGATCAACTTTGGCTGACACCACATAGTAGCTCTCGCGATATGGTTTTAATTCAAATATCTCACATTTGACCATTCCAGAGTTATCAGATACTCCTGTTTCAGAAATTTTCCCAATGCCAGATTTGAGCGCAAATTTAAACTTAATTCCGGGAACAGGGTAACTTTTCCCCGCATCGTTATATGTAATCCTAAGGGTAAGCGGTTTGAGCACTTGATCAAAATTAACCTCTTGATCCTCACCTGAAACTTTCTCAATTTTCACCTTTGAGAAAAACTCCTGAAGGACGGATTTAACTTCAGATGTTAACAAAGCATCACTTATTTTCCACTCATTATCAAGGCTTGCTTCGGCAAGTGGCCTAGTTATAAATCTGAAAAGTGGGAGAACTTCGTTATAAGGAGGTATATTTTTATATGCTTCAGATAGATTTAAAATTGCTTGATAAAAATTTCCATTAGCAAGATTAGTTTTTGCAAGCTCAAAATTTTTTAAATAGGCGTTGTAATACTGGTTTAATTTATCTTTGAGCTCTCTTCCCGCGGTTTCTCTCTCAAGAACAGCAAGCGAATAATAGATATCGTCGTCATCATCAAAATATACCTCCACAACTTTTAAACCTCCGATTTTAAGTTCACTTGCAACTTGAAGTTCCGCTGAAGTTCGCTCAACTGCCTCCGCTTTTTTACTGGTGATAACCTCCATCTGTTCAACTACAGATTTTGTCGCAACGGTAACCCTTATTTGCTTCACAATATCAGCAAACGCATCATTGTTTGCCTTTTGAATATCTTCAATCTTATTTTTTGTCTTCTTAGCTGCACCAACACCAATAATATAAAGTCGTTCTGGGTACCTCGGATGTCTTTTAGTCTTAATCCATTCGGGTTTTTGTTCTCCTAAAATTTCAATCGAAAACAATACTGAAATTAAAAATATAATTAGCTTTTTCACCATCACTTCACCTCCACTGTAAATGTTAATTTACCAGTGTTATGATAAAAATCTCTTGCCATGATCTCAATCGTATTTCGCCCCTTCTTAAGTCGTAACTTTTTATAAAAACTCATCCCAGCAAGTCCCAACTTAACATCAACAGGTTCTCCGTTGACTTTCACCGAAACTATCCCATTCTCATCTGTGACAATTCCAGCGATCTCAAAATCGCGACTGCTAACCCTTAAATAACCATTATTTTTTACCGCGGGGTAGTAAAGTTCAATCTTAGGTGGCTCGCTATCTTTAAATGGATCCTTTGCAATGTTAAATTCCTTATACAGATCTCCAAATATATCTTCTTCCTCCTCAAGCTCAGTTTCTTCCTCAACCCCTTGCTTCTCTTCTACTTTTTGTTCTTTCTTTTCTTGTTCCATTTTCAATGCAACATACCTTTCAGATGGATTTTCCGCAAGCTTATAAGCAAGCTGTTCCATAACTTTTAATAAACCCGAAACCTTACCTTCATAATCTGCACTTGCAGTTTGAACTATCTCTGAAGTTTCAACGCTTACCCTTCTAACATTTATCGTATAAACATCCTCAACTTTGCCAATATCCCCAGTGATTATCTCTTTGACACCGAGAATCTTCCCAATCTGAACATTGTCCCCAGCTCCTTCAGCGATTTCACTTTGCTGCAAATTTTGCTCGGCGAGTATCTCCTTGATTTTTTCTCTCTCAAGCACATTAAATTTTCCCGTAGCGTTAAGAGCAACTCTAAACCTTGAAACAAGCACATCGATTTGTGCTGGATCAAATCCTTTTGCGTCAAACTTTAAAACAGCAACACTTATTTTCTTATCCTGAGCGAAAATCATCAATGGAATTAAAACAACCCATAAGATTAATTTTAACTTTTTCATTTTAGCTTCCCCCTTATTTTTTGTTTAACTTTTCAAGCTCACGATCAAGCTGATTCAGCGCTTCATCCAAAAGCTCCTCAATTGGTTTATCCCGCCTTGCAAGTTGTTCAGGTGGATTTTGCTTGATCGCGTTTGCTGTAATTTGTTTAATTTGATAAACCAAACTCTTTTTATACATGCGAGCCAGTGCATAATTAGCTCCAGTTTTCGGATCGATCCAAAAACCAACGATTTGAGACCCCGTTAACTTAGCTTGAGAAACCGTCCTCGAAATTCGACGAGAATAATTCAGTTCAAAAACATTGTTTCCCTCCGCCCAATTATCAAGTAAAATTTGGATTTTCGAACTTATAATTCTTGCAAGTTCAGCGCGTGCGTTTTGAATTGCTTTCTTTCGTGTCTCAACTGGATCATAATGTTTGTCCGCTGCTCCAACAGCATAAATTGCCACATCTGATACAGGAACTTTATAAATCCAAACAGGTTGTCCTCTTTTAGAAATACTCAATTGAGCAAGGGAAGGGTCATAAATAAACTCATCAGGAATGGCAAACGAAGTATCAGCTGAAATACTCTTCACAGGAAGGCGAACAAGCACATATAAAATTCTTGATTTTGGATCACGCCATTCAGAAACAACTTCACAATTTGCCTTGATAAAATTTAAAAGCGATGTGTCAACTTCTTCTTCATATTCTTCCGTAAAATAAGAAAGACCTGAAAAGAGACTACCCGTATCCTCAAACCAATTAATTTGTTTCACTTTAACCCCAACTTCAATCGTTCGTGCAAGCTCAACAATTGCATCTTCAATTGCCTTCGCTTTCGTCGTCTCAGGATAAAAATATGGAGACGATGCACCAACTGCATATAGAAAATCTTTTGCCTGCGGAAGTATAGAAAGCCACGATGGTTGCTGTGAGTAAACTTTCAAAGCGAGAAAAAAGATTAAAGCTGTAAAAGTAATTTTTTTCATTTTATCGTCTTCAACGATAAAATATGTTTGGTAACACCAAGACCGATTAAAATTATGATTATACTTACAAACAGGTTTGAAATCGCAAAAAACGCTGTATATCCCATGACAAGCCACATAAGCGAAAGAGAGATAATCTTCCCGCGCAATGTAATAGCCCTATGCTCACGATAATTCTTTATATATGGTCCAAAAATCCTATGGTTTAAGAGCCAGTTATAAAACTTTTTCGAACTTCGCGCAAAACATGCAGCAGCCAAAAGGAGAAAAGGCGTGGTCGGCAAACCAGGAACAAATATTCCAACAACCCCAAGCCCAACAAAGATAAAACCAAGTCCAATCAACACCAATCTGTAAACCTCAACCATACTTTCCTGGCCCTAAAGCATTTTTTCTTTAATTTATCCTAAACCGATCAAAAATCAAAAACGATAATACCACAATCAAACCTTCATAAAAACTAAAAAAGGTTGGGGGTAACCCCAACCTTTTAAATTCAACTAATCACTTGCTCAAATCCCACTTTTCAAGTTCCTTGTCAAGAAGTTTCAAAGCCTCATCTGCTTTCATCTCAACGAAGGCTGTCTTCTTCTGGCGCTGTGCCTCGTTCATTGAACGCATTATCTCATTTACAATGTCATTCTTCCTCAAAACGGCAAGAGCATAGTATATCTTGTTATCTTTATCATAGTAAAATTCAACGATTTGCGATCCAGCAAGCGTCGCCTGGCTGACCGATCTGCTTACACTTCTTGTGAATTCCTCAGATGTTATTGTTCCTTGATTATTCACAAATTCCTGATGCTCCTGCATAAAGTTATCAAGCAAGCTTTTAACTTTCACTTGAATTATCCTGCCGAGCTCTTGTCTCGCTGCGTCAGCTGCTTTATTTCTTGCAAGCACGGGATTCGCTCCGACATTTGCTGCACCAACAGCGTAAATCGCATCAACTGCTGTTGGGGGTGTGTTAACCCATGCTGGGGCTGCTTCTGGAACTGCGACGCGTTCCTTAGCCCCGCCACAGCCAGCTACAAATAACGCAACAGCAAAAATTAAAATTAGGGGAGTTAAATACCGCATAATTTTTTACCTCCTTTAATTTGTTTTGTTTTTATTCCTCAATTTTGGCATTTGAAAGCATCTCAGCTATCTCCTTATTGGAAAATTTTATCCCCTTCAAGGCTTTCTCATACGCCTCTCTTTCGCTTTTTCCAACAGCTCTTGACTTAACACTCATACTCCCAATTATCTGCCCATTCTCCAAATCCTTAAGAAAAAGATTTAACTCAGCCTCAACTGTATAAAGCATCCCTCCAACTCCTTGAACTGTCGAAACGACCCTTGAACTTATATTACCACCAACGACAAATCTTGCTTCATCCTCAACCTTATACCCGTTCCTTTCAATTGCTTGTGTTAACTTCTTCATAACATCAAATATCAACCGATCTTCCTTCGCTCCCTTTAAAGATACGCTGACAGTTGGAACTGCCTCAGCACTTGTCGTGTAAGTAAACTCAACCTTAACCTGTGAAATTACCCGAGCATATTCACTTGGCAAACCTTGGATAGAAAAACTCGCCACAACGCTATTCGTTCTTTTACCCATCGCGATTGCCCTAACGCTTGCCATACCTTTTTCATCCGTCGTAGCCCTTTCTATTACCTCACCCGTCTTATAAGCAAAGACGACATTTGCGTTTGCAATTGGAACAGCAACATCACCTTGATAAAACACTCGCACAACAAGTGGCTCAGGAAGCTCCTGCCCAATCTTCCCGAACTGATTATCGCCTGAAAATTTCTCTATCTTTATCTTTGAAATCAAGTTCCTTATTTCCGACTCAATCCCACTTGCTGTAAGTTCAACCTCTGGCTTATAAGGTATTTTAGATAAGGCATTATAGAAAACTTGCTTTGAATAAATATCGTAAATTTTTTGCTGTGCATCCTTCAAATTTTGAATTGCTTGTAGAACTTTACCTGAATTTAAAAAGCTTTGCGCATCATCATATAACTTTTTTATCTGAGCCCACGCGTTATCGATCTCCTCTTCAAGCGAAGCAAGATACCGTTGCTTATCAAGAACTGCAAGCACATACCAAGTCTTCGTTTTCCTATCAAAGTCCATCTCAACCACTTCACAACCTGTTAAGACCTCATCAACTATTGTCTTTGACTTTTGTTGGAATTCAGAGTAATAATCAGACTCTTTGTTTATTATTCGCTCCTTTTCAAGACTTGTGATTTCTGATTGAACTTGAACCCTTATTTGTGAAGCGACATCCGCAATTGCATTTTGCTTTGCTGTCTCCCTCGCCTCGTCCCCAACCGCAGCACCAATTCCAAGAATATAAAACTCTTTGGGATACTTCGGATGTGTTTGCGTTTTATACCAGCTCGGTTGCGAAAACGCACAAACTGAAAATAAAATTGTTAACAAAACCCAACGCATAACTAAATACCTGTTTAAATTTTACTCGGTTATTTCAAGAACTAAAAGCTTCCTGTTCGCATTTATTCTTTTAACCTTGACTGGAACAGCGCTTTCAATCTGCTTTCGTATATCCCTGAACAAAGCAAGTGGTGAATTATATTTCTTAGGATCAACCCAAACTATATAGTCCATCGTTTGATCAGTTACAACATTTTGCTTTGTCCTATTGCAAAGTTTTTTCAAAGAATTTTCAGTAGCCATTAAAATTTCATCGTGTGTATCTTCATCAAAATTTCCAGTTATTCTAAAAAGAAGTTTAAATTGCAAACCTCTCGTCAAGTCATCCTTCCAATAAGCCATAATTCTACTTAAAACTTTATCTATCGCATCATTCATAGCTTCCTCAACAACCGCTTCCTCCGGAACTGCATATTCCCCACTATAACCCGTCTCTGTCCCCAATAATCTCGCCGTAGTTGTTTCATAAGCCCTCGCTGCGACAACCGCTTTTCTATATTCTGTGCTACCAACATATCTTCTCTCAATCTTAACATTGTATGTTATATAAACATCGCTACCAATCGCAAGTGCAAGCTGATAAGCATAATCTTCCTCAATTCCCTTCAAACCAGCTTGAGCCTGTGCAAGCTCACTTAATGTTTCCATCTGCTCTGGAACTTGAACATCATATTTTCTTGCGGTAAGATATGACTCTATCACCTCAGCCCCTTTCTTCAATAATCTATCGCTCCTAAGCAGATCAATTGGACTAACTCCTTTTGGTGCCTCAGGAACAACCATTATAAAAGGTAAACCAATAGCTTCAGTTATTTCCTCTTTTGGTTTGATGATGTTTTTTGCAACAAGATCCTCGGTCAAAAGTTTCTTGTTAACTCGATAATACTTTGTAATTTTAACCCTGCCATCAGCAAGTTTAACCCGGGATTCATACTCAGTTGTTTCAAAAGATATATATTTCGCTATATTTCTTTCGTCAAATATCTCATCTTGAACACTTTCAAATGCTTTTTTTTCCTCCGGCGTTTGTAAAATTGCATCCGTTGCGCCAATTAATACATACCAAACAGCTGCACGCCTACCATCAAGTTCCGCTTGAGTATTGTTTTTTCCGATCCCAGAAGCCCTTATAGTAACTTCACTTGGGGAATAACTTTCAATAAAAGTCGCCTCCCTCGAAATAGGTAAATTTTTCTGTGAATAACAAATCAACGGCAAAAGTAAAAGTAATAGTAACTTTCTCTTCATAACTGAAATCTTTTTATTTTCTATTCAAAATTAATTTACAACAAATTTAAAAATTGTGCTACAAAGCACATTTTTACTCTTCTGCTACACCTTTGAAAACAGCAATAGGGTCAAACCAAAGTTTTGGAAGCGAATAAGTAACATATATTGAAAAAGCAAAACCAGAATGATTACCAGATAAATTTTCTTTTTCTATAGAATTCCATTCTTTACTTTCAGACAAAAATCTATAATTCCATTTTTTACTTTCAGAAAAAGCTCTATAACCCAAATTAAGACCTAAATTCAAATCAGGCGTGATAACATATTCAACCCCAAGGCCAAATCCCAACCCACGTTTTTCATGTTTCCATTCATAGTCTTCACCTTTTGAAAATATTATGCTTTCGAGAATCAATTCAGCTCTTACAGCTCCAGCAAATCTTTTGTAATAAAACTTTCTCATTAAAATCCCATTTAACCCCACAATGTTAACATCTGGTTTTTCTCCTCCGAATAATCCCCTTTTTACCCCCTCAAGATTTTCTGCATCTCCACCGCCGATAAAAACTCCAGCACCAATCCAGAGTTGGGGAATTCCAAGGCTCCGTCCAAGGTTGTAAATCAATTCAGAATGAATTGAATAACCAGTCATACTGTTTTGTGTTTCTTCCCCCAACCATACATATTTCACTGTGAACGGATTATTTATCAATCTAATAACAATATCGACCGGTAACCTTGGTCTTTCGGAAACATAAACCCCGGGTTCAATTCCGCTACCAATTATAATTTGCGCCCTTGAAAAAGCTCTTGGATTTATACGATTGTTGGCAACTTTTGTTACCCTTACAAAGCCTATATTTTTCTGAATAAAACTTCCATCTGGATTTTCCTGTAATTCAACAAGGTCAAAACCATCATCAATTTTTATCCCTTCTCGCGTCCCCATCGGAAAGCTAATAGCGTTTGAATAAACCTCAGCAACTTGCGCTCCTAAACGAAATTCAGGGATATCACGCGTTGCAACTTGAATATCTCGAGCAAGAGCCACAACAGCAGTTCTAAAGGCATATTCTCTATAATCAACTTTTTTACCCTCATGTTCAAATGTTTTTCCTGCTTTAGCAAGCCCCATGCCTCCTGTTTCCTTTTTAACAATGAGATTTAAGTCTCCTTCCCCATTTTCCCTGTAGATAACTCGATACCAAATAACTCCAGCACTTAACAGCGTTGTGTAAATCTGAGCGTCGCTATCCATATAAGTTCTATATTTGCTTATAACCGGAACACATATAAATGCAGAATTCATAATTTTCATCGCTTGCTCAGCTGTTATACCCAGAGCTTTGGCTTTTGTCGCAATGAAACTATTTCTCTGTGCTTCTGTTAACAAATTCTGGGCTCTTATCTCTTTTTCAATGTCAAGAATTTCAATGATCTTCGGAACGAATTTCTCCTTTAAAATCTCTACAACCTCATCAAGTGAAACATTTGAACCACGGGATTCAACTTCAGCTTTAAAATCTTCAAGAAGTTCAGCAGGTATAGGGTTATAATCAAATCTTGGCATTTCGATATATTCACGAAGCTTTTTGATGATGTATTCAGATTCCTCTTGCTCAATTTCTATAGATGGGTCGGAAACCAGCAAAATGTTAACATAAGAAATTGACTTTCGCTCGTACTTAAGTTCTTGGGCTATTGCCCCCATAGATAGTAGAAAGATTAAAACTACTAATGAAACCTTTTTCACCATAAGCCCATTTTTGTTTCTGTTGTAAAACAATTTATGCAATTTTTCTATATTTGTCAATAGCAGGATAAACTAATCAGTTGAGATAAAGGTTTTCAGGCCTGTTTTTATTGCCCCCAAGCGCTTTTAACTTTCTATATTAAAAGTGCATCTATTGCTTCTATTCTTCGTATAAAGGTTTTACAAAATTAATTCCTTACAAAATAAAGCCCACACTTAGTGCCACTCGCTAATTTTCATCACCTTAAACAAGTGCAAAACGTATGGGAAAAGAGCATTCATAGACTCTTCAACTCCGCGAGATGAGCCCGGAAGAGTTATGATCAAAGTTTTTCCCCTTATACCTGCAATTCCACGTGAAAGCATAGCATAAGGCGTTCTTTCTTGACCATAAACCCTTGAAACTTCCATTATAGCTGGTATTTCCCTTTCAATCAAAGGCTTCACCGCTTCGGGAGTTGTATCTCGCGGAGAAAGTCCAGTCCCACCAGTTGTCAAAATTAAATCAAAACCACCTTCACACCAAGAAAGCACTTCCTTTTCTATCATTGTTTTCTCATCAGGAACTATTTTATATTCTATATTCTGTATCCCAAGCCCTTTGAGTTTATCAACTATGATTTTTCCAGATTTATCACTTTTTTTACCTGCAAAAACAGAATCAGAAACAACAAGCACACCAACTTTAAAGCCTTCGGGGATTTCCTCAACAAAATCAGATTTACCTCCTTTCTTTTCCACAACCTTTATATCCGTTATCTCAATATTTTTATCGACAGGCTTTAACATGTCGTATATATTCAAAGCACACAACATCACAGAAAAAAGAGCCTCCATTTCACACCCTGTCCTTGCTATTGATTTAACCGTAACTTCTATTTTTAGAATACCTTCATCTTTAAGATCAAATTCAACCCCAACCCATTCAACGGGTATATTATGACAAAATGGAAGGAACTCAGAAACCCTTTTGGCTGACAAAATAGCAACCGCACGTGAAACTTCAAACACATCTCCCTTAGGAACTTCCTTATTCTTTATCAAAGAAACAGTTTCTGGAGACATTTTTACAACTGCTTGGGCTTTTGCCACTCTTAAAGTTTTTATTTTATCCGTTATGTCAATCATTTTCCCTCCACCTTGTTTTTCCGTTTGATAATATTTCCCTCTTCCATATTGGAACTCTCTTTTTAACTTCGTTTATAGCATACTGAATCGCTTCAAACCCTTCTGTTCTATGTGCAGATAAAACAGCAACGAAAAGTGCAACCTCCCCAACTTTTACTTCTCCTATTCTGTGTTTTATTACAACTCTTTTGACTCCGAATTTTTTAATTACCTCATCTTCTATCTTCTCAATTTCCTTCTCCGCCATACTAATATAAGACTCATAAAATATCTTTTCAACAAAGTTACCACCAACTTCATCTGCTCTAACTCTACCCTCGAACATTATTAAAGAGCCAGAATCTGGTGAGCCATCCGCCAAGGTGTCCATTATAAACTTCACATCTATTTCTCCATCCACAATATACTTCATCTCTCATCCTCCAGCAATAGGTGGTAAAAGCGCTATTTCATCATTTCGATCTAGTGGAATATTCCCATTTATAATTTCGTAATTCACAGCGATCGCAAAAACTTCATCTTTAAGCTTCGGAAACTTTTCTATTAAAACTTTCCTTAAACTTTCAATATCATCAACGCTATCAATTTTTAACTCAGGGGTTCCAACAATTTCTTTCAACCTTCCGAAAAATAAAACTTTCATTTCACCCACCAAGTTTTATCATTTCAAATTTTGCTTTCTCCCCAGCAAACTCGACAAAACCTTTCGGTTTCTTCCTGACTGTTTCCAAAACAAACTCAAAAAGCTCATTTTCTCTGACATAAGGTCGTAAAAATTCTTTGATTGGATAAGAAATTTTATCAAATATACACAAAACCAATCTACCATCCGCCGTTAACCTCAACCTTGAACAGAGATTACAAAATGGCTTCGTAACAGTTGATATAAATCCAATGCGACATCCATTATCCGAGGTATAAATACTTGCGGTTCCTTTGAACTCTAAAAACTCAATTTTAAATTTCTCTTGTATTTTTGCTTTAATCTCATCCTCTGATATAAAGTATGCATTCCACACCTCTGTAAACGGCATGAACTCAATAAACCTTATCTCAACATTTCTTGCCCATGCGAAATCAACTAAATCTAATATCTCATCGTCATTTACACCACGCAAAATCACACTATTGATTTTTAATTTCACACAATCATTAATAGCTTTATCAATTCCCTCCATAACTTCACTAAAACCATCCAAACCACTTATCTTCTTAAACTTCTTCGGATCAAGAGTATCAAGACTAACATTTACGCCAACTTCATATTCAGATAAAAATTTCGAAAATTTGCTCAGGAAAAATCCATTCGTTGTTATCTTAACCTTTAAATTTTTCTCTGCCAAATTTTTTATTACTCTTTCTATACCTCTTCTCATAAATGGCTCGCCACCAGTTAAACGAACCTTTTCTATACCAAACTTTTCATGAAAGAACGAAGCCAAAAATTCTATTTCTTCAAGCGTCAAAATATCTTCACGCTTCAAAAATTCTACTCCGTTGCTTCTGCAATAAATGCAGTTAAAATTACACCTATCTGTAAGCGATATTCTAAGATAGTTTATTTGACGTCCATATAAATCACATAATTTCATCTTCACCTATTTGTTGTTTTTAACGTTAATCTTTATTTTGTGCCCGATTCAGGGCTATATTTTTCTTCCTTTCTACCTAATTGCTGTTTTATTACTTTCTCACTTGGTCCAGCAATAACTCCGGGTCTCGGCTGATAGAAGGGTTTTCCCGGCAACTGCATATTAACAACTTGTTCGTTCATTGCTTTTGTATCAATTGCGTTCAACTGCAGGTAATAGTTATAGACCGAATCAGCATTATATTTTGTACCAAGATAATGCTCCTTGTTATTGTATCTTTTCAGCCAAAGCTGCCACTGCTTCTCCGAAAGCAACCCTTTTTCATAAGCATACTTAACATTCTGATACACCCTGTCCCAATAATCATCGTAGTTGACATAAAGGAATGGAACTTTATTAGCAAGTGGATTTATGCCCCATGCATTACCGGGAATATCATATATAGGATAGGGCATAAACTTTGATGGATGTCTTGAGTTTACCCATTGTTTCGCTTCAGGGTCACCATGCTCAGCAGCCCATCTTATAAGTTCAACTAGATCATTTTGGAGCTCCCAGATGCCGTGCCACTGCGTGTAATCAGCACCCATCATAATTGCCCCATGCCTAAATCTTCTTCCTTCATGGTGCCAAGCATGATACATTAAGTGTTCAGGCTCCTCGTCCCAGCCGTTTAATACAACATCAGAATATTTCTTCCCGTTCGCTTCAAGTTCTTTTATCAAACCGTTTTTATTAAGTTTCTTAACCCAATAGACAAAAACCCGACGAAGCTCATTATATTGCAAGTTCACAAGATCCGCAGTAAGAAAATAGGTTTCAACGAACTCTGGAGCATGGCAACTCTTACAAATAGCCTCCATCCGTGCACGCTTTATTGTCCAATCACCGAGTTTATCTTGAAGCCAAACAGTTCTATAACTCCACGCTGCTTGTGATTCCCAAGCTAATCTGGCACTTACGTTATGAGTTGACGGCTGTGTTTCGTTTCCGTCCATATGGCAAGTTGCACATGTTGGAACTTCAATTGGAATCTTTTTCAAATCCTTGCTCGCATAATTTAAGTTCATCTGTTTTTCCTTTGCTCTGAAGATATTTCCATGCTTTGATTCAAGATATATTTCAATGTGCGGGTGATCTGGACCGATGTGGCATTCGCCGCAAGTTTCAGGTTGACGAGCAACAGCTCTTGAGAAAGTATGCTTTGGATGGCATGCGTCGCATTCACCTACGCTTTTATCAGGCCAAACAATGCTTATATTGTGGCATTGCTCACAACCATGTCGTGTCGTTATCGTTGGTTCAAATATAGACCTGTCGTCATTTTTTATTATCCAAAATTGATGCGCATGCTTGCTTTGGGCAAATTCCTCAACTTGCTGTTGATGGCATTCAGCACAATCCTTTGGTGTAGGATGACGCCCAACGAGAATGTCGCTATCAGGACAATAAAAAGCGTCGAAATCGCCTTTTTCAGCTTTATGGCAATCAATGCAACCTATATTCTTGATAGCATGCTGACTTTCCTTCCATTGATCAATCGCTTTAACAGCTATGCCCTTTTCCGTATGGCAACTTACACATCTTTTATTTACGCCAGTAACTTCAATAACAGGCTTTGTTTCAGTTGATTTCTTTGCCTCTACACCAGCAACTATTACAAGTACAACCGTTAACAATATGCTAAATATACCTATTAACAATTTCTGTGTTCTCAATTCGTTTTTATCCATAGCTTACCTCTTTTTGTTTGTTTAATAGGATACAGTTTCATAAACAGTAAAAATTAAAAAGAGCAATATGACGATCGAACCTAAAATATAATGCCATTTTACCTGAGGAAACTTTTTCCGAAGCAATTCATCGATAAATGGCCAAAAAGTCATGATGATTAAAAAAATCAACATTAAGGTAATTCCAAGTTTAAGTGGAACATACTTGAGCACAAAATAGATGGCAAAGAAGTACCACTCAGGTTTTATATGTAGTGGTGTAACATTAGGATCAGCTGGTTCACCAATTCCAGGCGGAAGCACGACGGTTAAAGCACTCATAACAGTTAGCAAAAATAATGCAATAATAGCCCCATGATAAACATGTTCGGGATAGAACTTATATACCTCGTCATCTTCTATACCTTCAAGCTGCGACACACCATGAACTCGCACGAGTATTATGTGCAATGCAATAAGCATTAAAAGAGAAGTCGGCAAAAATATTACATGGAGATTAAAAAATCTTGTCAGCGTATTTACGCTAACTATTTCCCCGCCTCTTAAAAGATGCAAAAATAAACTGCCGAAAATAGGTATCTCTTTTATCATATTCGTTCCAACAGTCGTTGCCCAGTAAGAAAGTTGATCGTAAATCAAAGAATATCCTGTAAAGCACAACCCCAAAGTGATGAAAAACATCAAAACACCAATTATCCAGTTTAGCTCACGAGGTCTTCTATATGCTCTTGTGAAAAAGACACGAACCATATGAAGGAAAACTGCTACTACCATCAAATTAGAACCCCATCTATGCAAGCCTCTTATCCAAAAGCCAAGTCGCACCTCTTCAGTTATATACTTAACACTTTTATAAGCCAACTCGGGAGATGGAACATAATAAATAGTTAAAAGAATTCCTGTCAAAACCTGAAAAATAAACAAAATAAACGGTGTAACTCCAAGAGCATAAAACCAATTTTTCATATGCATTGGGATCGGTTCATCCAATATAGCTTGCTTAATTTTTCTAAAGTCAATAAGGTTCTTTTCATTCATATTATCCCCCAAGATTTCTTTTCTTCTACCCACATATAAACAAACCTTCCTTCAACATCAACCTTAAACTCATCTAAAGGTCTTGGCGGAGGTCCCGATAAAACTTTTCCATCTTTATCAAACACAGCATGATGACATGGACAGAAAAATCGTTGATTGTTCTCCTCCCACCTGACTCTGCATCCAAGATGAGTGCATATCGATGAAAAAACTTTATATTTCCCATTGATATTTGCAAGATAAAGAATTTGATCACCAAATCTTACTTCTTTAACTTGACCAAGTTCTATTTCATCAGCTTTAGCAATCACAACTTTTCTGAAAGTTGGAGCCCCTAACTTGGGGTAAATATACTTGGCTATATTGAAGATAAATAAAACGAAAGCACTTAAAATCCCACCACCCATAATTAGATTTACCAAGAATTCACGCCTTGTTTCTTTTTTCATGTTCGCTTCTCCAAATTTTATTTTCAAACTTCAAAATCTGAGCCTTTATCAGCGCCTTCCACAGTATAGTAGCTTAGAAAAACTTCCCTTACCCCATTCAACTCACGCAAATTCTCTATAATTATTTTAACTTCCCTTTCGGTATCTCCCTCTAAAACAAATACAACTTTCTCATTCTCAAAAGCAGGCACTTCAATCCCTCTCGATTTAAGCTCGTCAAGAATTCCTGGCACGTATTCGGGTGAATGAGCCTCAATATATCCACTTGCTATTATCATTTATGCTTCCTCCTTTTTATTTTAAACTAATTTTTATGCTTGAGACTCCTTCTTGAATTTTCTCACAAGCCAAAACACACTCACCGCAATAAATACAGTCGATAAACCGTCCTGAAACCTTCCCATTTCTTTCCTTTGATTTTAAAATAAACTCATGAAGTGGAACACCCATGTAACACTTAATCTGACAAACAAAACACTCTTTGCACATTTCGGAATTCTCAAACTTCAGTTTTATTAAACTTATCTTGTTAAACAAACCATAAATTTTTCCAACGGGACAAAAACTCCTACACCATTTCCTTGGAAAGAAATATTCAAAAGCGACAAGCAAAATTATCATTGAAATCGAAAACAAAAATTCATCCAAGGCATACGACATACTCTTGATAATCCCGCTTAGTGACGACATAGCCCTGAACAGATTTGTATTATGTGAAATGTACCTAGTAAAAATAGGCACCTTAATTATAAGTGCTAAAACTATGAATGCCACAACCAATAACCACTTATTGATCCCACTTTTTACATTACCAAAACCATTGCCTCTGATAAGACGAGTTTCTCTTTTTGAGTGCGGGCTGAGTTTGCCGATCAACTTAAAAATAAAATCAAAAGGACAAACCCAACCACAAAATGCTCTCCCGAATACAAGATAAATAACGATTACAGGGATAAGGGATAGTAAAAGAATAACTGTAACCGATCTCGTTGCAATTGAAACTTCCAAAAAGGCAAATGGATCTATTAAGTTAATTTTATAAAAAATCACAGAACTTGTTAGACTGCCAACAAGTATCTTCAACCCAAAAAATTGCAATATGAAGATTAGCAGAATAAAAAGCATCACGTAGTGTCTCAGCTTAAAAATTCTATTGATATTCCCTCTCAAACTCTTTACCTCTTTCAAGTATTTTGGGTAAATTCTCGCCGTATACAATTTCATATCTTTCCTCGCTACTTATACTTAAAAGTTTTTTAAACTCGGCAAGGTACTTATCTCTTCCAGATTTGTATGTTTTAATATCAACAACCTTTATCGCCGACCCACCAACGGGACAGAACTTGACACAATAACCACACCCAACGCAATTCTCATTTATATATGGTTGATTTCCCCACTCGCTATTGTAAAATTCAAATACCTTTGCTCCCAATGGACAAGCCTTACTGCAAGAAAGACACACATCACCATTCCAACCCAAGCAAATGGAAAAATCAATTAACGCAATTCCCATTCTAACTTTATCTTTTGGAATCTCAATTAAAGCACCAGTTGGACACACCTTGGTACACTCCATACACAAAGTACAGGGGTTATCCCTCATATCCTTCACAACTGGCAAAGCGGATGAAAGTCCATCTTTTAAACTTGTAAATGTTATCGCATTATAACCAAGTTGACGGCAAACATCTGCGCAAATCCCGCAACTAATACATTTCGAAGTGAAATCATCAACAGCGCCTGGAGGATATATATTCACCGAATCTTTAAATAAATCAGAGAGAGGGTCGGGGAATTGATAATTCCTTTTTTTATCCCCAACCCTCGTGCTAATCCAAAGCCCAGAAAGCGAGAAAATTCCAAGAGCTGAAAAAAGTATTTTCAGAAAATTTCGTCTATTCATAAAGATCAAGTTTTAACGGGTTTATCTGGTAGTGCTTGCTTCACACGCAAAGTTCCTTTATAGAGCTTCACAGCAAACATCTTATAATCTGGCTGGAAACTAAATGGATCAAATCTGTCAGGCATTATCATGTTAATCAATTTTCTTTCATCAAACCATGGGATGAAAACGAAATCTTTCCTTGGTCCTCCCGTCGCTTTGGTTACATCGAGAACCTTCGCTTTCAATTCAATTTTACCCCGTTGTGTTTCAACAATAACTGGATCACCATCATTAATTTTAAGCTCCTTTGCAAGCTCAGAATTTATTTCAACATAAGCTCCTGGCACAGCTCTCATAAGCTCTGGAACTCTACCCGTCATAGTTCCCGTATGCCAATGCTCAAGAACTCTTCCTGTGCTGGCTCCATACTTATACTCGCTTGTGTCATAAATAACTATCTCGGTCCCATCGGGCTTCTTATATGCACACCTCAAGTTCGGAAACTCACCTGGGCTAAGAGCTATCAACTTCAACGCTGTTAACTCCTTGTCTGGGTCACCAATCACACTAACGGTATACTTAGCAGTTTCATCATAAGGAGCAGCTGAGTTAACCTCAACTTTCTTCGGATTAAATTTCCTCTCGATAATTTCAACTGTTTTGTATTTGACAAAGTTTTTGCCATCCCATTTGCAAGCCCACCATGGATTCGCCCAGGCTATAGCGCGCCCATCAATCACAAAAATTTTCTTGGTTGGGTCCGACGGATCATCAACCATGCCATGTATAAATACATTTGAATTATAGAAGCTAACATACCAGCCATTAGGCACATTATTAGCCCGGTGATATTCATGGTCTACTTTTTCCTCCTCAAGATTTTTTTCAACCCATCTCTTATAAACAGGGTTAAATTTTTCAAGATTACTTAAATAAGCTTTGGTTCTAAGATCAACTATAGGATCGTATGGATAGGCATATTGAATTCTTGATTCATATTTTAAGTATCTTTGCTTTATCCCCTCATCGGAGTGAAATGCCTCAGGCATAGGAATTCTATAACCCCAGTTTCTGTTTAACAACAACTCTTTATGCATCCCGGTGAACTCGTATCCAGTTCCCTTCGAAAGTTCCCTTAATTCATCCCATATATTCCCTGTAAATTTTCTAATCCACTGAGGTTCTTTTGCTTCAACGATAGTTCTCTTCAACCATTCTTTCTCGCTATAGTCAACAGGCCAGAATTGAGATATATGACCTTTCGGAACGATGCCTTTCTCTTCTAATCTTCTCATTATCATGGCAAATATAACCGAATCAGGTAACGCTCCGCCCTTTGACCTAACAACTTGCTTAACCAATTGATATCTTCTTTCAAGATTTCCGAAAACAAACTCTTTTTCGTACCAACTTGCGGCAGGCAAAATAATGTCAGATACCAAAGTTGATGAGGTTGGAAATGCTTCAAGAGTTATAGTAATTGGCCAAGGCTCGCCTTTGCTTGCTCCAGCACACGCTAATCTATACGGATATGCATATGGTAAACTCTGCCCTGGATTTACAGTTGAGATGAACATAACTTTAATCTGACCCGCACCATACCTTCTAAACATCTCAACGGTATGAGGTCCTGGAATTGGATGAATTGCAATCTCCTTTGTTTCCTCTTCAATTTGATCATCCGAATAACCTTTCTTCTTCAGATAATCTCTAAGTCGATTTTTCCAAATACCCTCAATCGCACTTCTATGCAACGGGTTCGCTACTAACCTTCCATATGGAAGTGCATGGCAAAGTGCCCCTGGAGCTCTTATCCCACCACATGCATTTGGCTGACCCGTAAAGCTAAACGAATGTCTTCCAGGTTTGCAAACCTTACCAGTTATTAAATGAAGCATATGTAAGGATGCATTTACCCAACTACCTTGCAATTTCTGGTTAACACCCATCGTCCAGCAAGTGACAACATATCCTTCAGCAAACCATTTAGCTGCTATCCTGATCGCCTCAGGACCACTTATCTTCTTCCATGTTTTACTTGTCCTGTCATATATCAATGGGCTTTCTCCCTCAAATATTGCATCAGCAACCTTCTCAGGCTTATAATCCTCAAGAAATCTTAAGAATATAGCAAACCCTTTCCATAAGTCTTTTTCAATTTCATCTTCAGAGTTATACTTTTTCTTTGGGTCAGGATAAACCGATCGTGGAGTATTTGTATACGATAGATCCCAAGCTGTTCCTCTTACGCCTCCATACTCTGTTTTTATCCAAATCTTCTTAACATCTTCATGAATCCCAAAGCTGACATGTCTGTAAATAAATTTTTTATCAAGATATTTCCAATTTGCGCTCACTTCACCTTTCTCGAGATCATACTTTGCATTGTCAAGTTCAAAAGCTATCACATAAGCCATGCTATTTATCAAAGCAATATCTCTACCACTTGAAATGGGCAACCAAATATCCCCTATCACCCCTGATCTTGTCTTTCTGGGATCAGCAATTATTACCTTAACTTTATCTGGGTTTTTACTCTTTACAGCAGCTATTCTATTAAATATAATTGGATGAGCCTCTGCAATATTACTCCCAATTATGAAAAATGTATCTGCATGTTTTTTATAATCTGGATCTGGCACATCAATATCATCAAGGCTTCCATAAGGTTCATCTTTTCCAAAGGTATAAAGATAACCAACAACCGCGCTTGCCATACATGTTCTTGGTTGACCCTCAATTGAGTTATTCGCAAGCAACCCACCGCCCTTGAATACTTTATTCATTATATGTGTTTCTTCCGTTCCAAGTTGACCGCTTCCATAATACGCAACGCTAAATTTCCCATGTTCCTTAACAGCTTTCTCAACAGCGTTTGCGACGAATTCAATTGCGTCCTCCCATGAAATCTCAACAAAATTCTCTTTCAAATCAATCTCAGAAGGCTTTAAACCATCTGGGTCTTTAGATGTTTTACCTTGTAAAACCCTTGGGGAATTTGAGAGATCTGGCTTCCCAGTTTTAGGATTAAGCCACTCTTTTCTAATCATAGGATTTACAGGTCTACCTGGATATTCAAGCGCCTTGTGCAGATAAAATCCCTTGGTACACAAAACCCCACGGTTAACACTGCTGTTTTTATCGCCCTTTATTGCTAAAACCTTAAGTATGTTACCCTTTTCATCAACTTCACATTCAGCTATAGTCGTGCATCCAACAGCACAATATCTACATGGACCAGCTGGGAATGACTTTACATTCTTCGCTTGAGGGAAAATTTTGTCAGGCATATAAATTTCAGCAGCAAGCGCAGCTGAAGCTATTGCACTCAATTTTAAAAACTCTCTTCTTGTTATCCTCATTGGACCGTTTCCCTCCTTTATTTTTTGGGTTTAACTTTAAAAGTTTCAACCCCGACAACATCACCATTGGGTGAATAATCTCCATTTGCTGCAACCGCCATAATTGTAAACTCAACCTCACCAACTCCTTTTTGCGCTGGGGCAACCCACTTGAATTTCCACTCCCTAAGTTTACTACCATCAATAGTGTGAGTTAAGTAATTCTCAGAGATTTGAGTGTTTTTCCTATCTTCGACAATGAGTTTACCCCCAGATACACTAAGCGCAAATCCACCCGCGTATTCTCCTTCACTAATTACATCACTATTAATTTCGAGGCTCAAACTATAAGTTTTATTGCTAATGTAAGATTCAGGCACACCCTTAAGTAGGATTTCAATATTTTTATCCTCAGCCCCCGAATGACATTCGTCACATTCAAAAGACGGAACCCCATTTGAATGAGCGTAAATATCATCCTTATTTAAGACTAAATTTGCTACAGAAAGAATTATTACTGCCACTGTCAAAACTAAAATTCCATTTTTCATCGCTAACCTCTTTTTAATTTTCATAAAAGAACCCTGGCTTAAAAGCCAGGGCGTTAAAAAATTAGAAGTTAAACCAAACTTCGCCTTTCAATTCCCATGCTGCCTTTTTATATTCATCAGTTCCATTGATGAGATAACCCGCTGCTTTCCCTGGTTTGAAATAGCCACCCCTCAGTGTTAATATAACTTTGCCATCATGCATCTTATAATCAGCCTTAAAATCAACCTCCCATCCAAGGTCTTTAGCTGAAAGGTTAGGTTTGGGACCCGCTGCATCCCAAGCATAAATTGGTTTATTCGCCCTTATGTACGAATAAGAGACAAACAAGCTCAAATTAGTAAATGGAATAAACGTTAAATTGGCTTGACCAATTATTGTGTTTTCAAGTTCGCGATAACCTCGCACATTTGGTGCACCAAGTCCTTGCGGTGTTATACCTTCCTCATCTGGCATAATTGAATCTTCCCAAACCTCTGTAATATAGAAAAATCCAGCTGTTCTCAACTTCGTAACATTACCTTTCCCACCCCATGGACCATCAGGATCCCCAGAACCAACACCAAGAATAAAACCTGGCTTAACTTTGTCAGTCGCAGAGTAAACACCCTTCAAATAAATATTACCACCATCAATATCCCCATTGTTAATATCAACATCAAAAGTTGGCCCATAATTAGCGTTATTAATTTTATCCTTCCCCTTTAGATAGTTTACTTCATAATCAAGCGACAACTTACCAAATTTGGAACTTCCAGCTACCCCTATTCCAAAAAGATTCGTTATCTGAGGTGAAAATCTTACTTTCTTATAATCCAAGAGGTTGGGGATATAAGCATTTCCATCCCTCGTTGATCGGTCAATGTAGTAAAAAGTATAAATATCAAGTTTCGTATTGCCAAATTTTAATGCTTTAGAATAATTCGCAAGATAAAGATCGGCATCCCTTGCATCCCAACTGTTATTGTAATCGCTTGCCACACTATCAGCATCACTCAAAGCATCAACGCCTTCATTTACTTTCGCCCACCCAAGTTTTAAAACTCCATCCCCCACCGAAATATCTGCTTGCACACCATCGTAGTTATTATCAATCAGTATCCTGTTCCCAACGAGCCACTGCATTCTACCAACGGAGAAAGCTGTCTTCAACGCCGGAACCCTGAACCAAACATATGCCTGGTCAACATGAAATAGATAATGAACGTCCTTATTGTTATACAATAAGCTTGCACTTTTTCCACCATAGACTTTCCTCAGAGGTGGCTCATTATCAACCCCCCACCATCCTTGAGCCATATCAAATCTTGTTATAATTTTAACATCACCCTTATACGAAATTTCCGGCCTAAACCTTAGCATCTGCACAATATAGGCATCATTGTAAGTCCCCTTACCAAACCAAAAATCTTGTTGATACTGAAACCATGTGTTAAAAGTTCCATTCAGGTTAAGAGTTAAATTATCGGTAATTTTAACCTGTGAGAATGTGACTACACTTAGGAAAATCGTTAAAACAATTAAGTAAAATGTTCGCCTTTCCATTTGAGAACTCTTTTTTGTTTTCTAAAAATCAATAAACTCTTTTATCAAAATTTATGCCATGGAATTAACCCACTAATTTTGAAAAAATTAATAATTCAAGTGGCGGGAAAGCGTCGGAAAATCGTCAGCTTACAAATTTTTGACACTTTTTAAAGGGGGGTAGGCTCTATATCAAACCGTATTTTTTCATTTTCTCTCTTAAGGTTGTCCTTTTGAGATTTAGTATCTCTGCAGCTTTTGTTTGGTTATACCCAGATTTTTCAAGAGCCCATCTTAATGCACGTTGCTCAAAATCAGCTAACACTTTTTCCAGATCTATCTTTTCCTTGTTCCAAATGTTATCAATACCTGACCTTATCGCCCCAGTAATTTCACTGGGTAGCGCCTCCCTTGTGACAACATTTCCTTTCGTTAAGACCACAATTCGCTGTACTATATTCTCAAGCTGCCTTACATTGCCAGGCCATTCGTATGCAATCATTGCTTCCATCGCTTCAGGGGTAAACTTCAACTCTGGTCTTCCAAATTTATTTAAGAAATGCTCTATCAGCAATGGGATATCTTCCCTGCGCTCTCTTAGGGGTGGAATTTTTATTGGTATAACGCTCATCCTGTAGTATAAATCCTCTCTGAATTTTCCCAACTTCACAAGATTGAACAAATCAACCTTACTTGCACATATCAACCTCACATCAACTTTTATACTCTCATTTCCGCCTATCCGTTCGAATCTTTTCTCTTGAATGACATTTAGCAATTTTACCTGAGAACTTAAGGGAATATCATCAACATCGTCTAAAAACAAAGTTCCACCATTTGCACATTCAAATTTTCCCTTTCGCTCTTTTATAGCTCCAGTGAAAGCACCTTTTTCGTGGCCAAATAGTTCAGTTTCAAGTAAAGTTTCAGGCAAAGACGCACAACTTAATTTAACAAACGGTTTATTTTTTCTTGGGCTTAATTGATGAATCGCATTTGCGACCAAATCTTTTCCAGTACCACTTTCCCCAATTATTAATACTGTTGCATCACTTTGAGCTACTATCTCTATTTGGGAGTATATATTCTGCATGGCTTTTGATTTACCAACGATATTAGAGAATGAATATCTTTCATCAAGGCGTTTTTTAAGTTCTATGTTCTCTTTCTCAAGTTCTTTATATTTTTCGATCTTCTTTAAAATCATAATCAATCTTTCTGAAGAGAAAGGTTTGGTGATATAATCGTATGCACCAAGCTTCATCGCCTCAACAGCATTTTCTATAGTTCCATAAGCTGTTATCATTATGACCATTATATTGGGGTTGATCTTCTTGATAATTTTTAAAACTTCCATTCCATCCATATCAGGTAAGCGAATATCAGTAACAACTACATCAACATCATTTTGCTCAATGTAATTTACCGCAAAAATCGGCGACTCAAAATCAACAACTTCATATCCCTCCTTGAGCAACGCATCTCTTAATGTTATTCTTTTTATTTTTTCATCCTCAATAATAACTACTTTCATACTTTACATTTTCACCTTGTTTATTTTCGTCTAAAATTTTTCTTGGAAGTATAACGGTGAAAGTACTTCCCTCACCGACCTTACTCTTAACTTCAATCCTCCCACCATGACTTGAAACAACATTATAACTTAGATAAAGTCCTAATCCTGTACCGTTAGGCTTCGTTGTAAAGAAAGGATCGAAAATTTTATTCAATATGCTTTCAGGTATTCCACAGCCATTGTCCTTTATCTTAACAAATACACTTTTATCATCACCAAATGTTTCTATTTCAATTTTACCGTTGAAGTTAACAGCATCAATAGCATTAAAAATTATATTTGCGAAAACTTGTTCAAGGTAATGAAAGTCACCCACAACTATCAATTCCTCATCACTAAGATTTTCTTCAACCTCTATCTTTTTATCCTTTATCCTAAATTGAGCTATTGCAAGGGCATCCTCAATGATATCGTTTATATTTAAATCAATCCTTTCAAAAATATGAGGTTTAGCGTAGTCAAGCAACCGTCTAACAATAAGCTCAATTCTATCCAAACCCTCAAGTGCAAGACCTAAAAATTCACGCAGTTTCTGCTTATTATCTGGCTCAGCAAGAACTGCTCTTATGCAATTTTGTATCCCGTCAAGCGGATTATTTATTTCATGGGCAAGACCTGCAACAAATCTCCCAATTGAAGTCATCTTCTCAACTTGCATCAAAACTTCCTGCGCCCTCCTTAACTGCTCATACGCCATCCTTATTTCTTCTGTTCTTTCTTTTACCTTTCTCTCAAGTTCCTCATTCATCTTTTTCAGCTCTCTCTCAAGCATAAACTTTTCGGTTATATCCCTCGTTTCTAAAACCAAGCCTATGTATTTGCCGTTGTCATCATGAACAACATTATAAATATTTTCGTAATATCTCCCATTTGCGTGCACGATTTTATGCCTTTTGGTCACGATCCCTTTTTTAAAATTTTCGAGAACCTCAAGCACTTTACTATGAATAGATTCAGGATGACACATTACAACGGAAGTGCCAAGTCGTTCTTCATTTTTTATGTTCCTATATTTCTCAGCCGATTTGTTCATATAAAGCATTCGCCCTTCTTCATCAACAAAAATTATTCCTTCATCAATAGCATCAAGTATTTTAAATAGCAAATCCTTATCGACTAAGTTTGAAAAAGGCATATCACAAGGTCCTTATGTTTTTTGATAAATCTAATCACAAAAACTTTGCCAATATCTAAATCAATTGTAAATTAATGCCTTTCTTTGCCCAATCGTGACATATTTTTGTCACAATTGTGGCAATATTGCCTCAGCCATTAAAGAGTTAATCTAAAACCTATTGACAGTGTTATCTTTATTTCTTAACTTTTAGTGAAACAAAAACCTAAAACAGGAGGAGGTTATGAATAGGATAGTTTTAGCAGGGGTGGTAGTTGCTATCATAAGTTTGATAATTGGGTTGCTCGGAAAGATACTGGGGCATACTATTATCTTCGCCAATGCTACATGGCATAACTTCGCTCAAACATGTTTACTATTTGCAATAGCTTATGGTATAGGAAAATTAGCAGTGGAAAAGGAAAAATAAGAGTTTTAAAATTGCTGTTTAGTTGACCGCTCTCTTCTCACTTGACAAAATTTGCTCATCGAAAAGTGTTAATTTTAACACAGGGGATATCTTACACTCAAATTAAGTTGGAACATTTGAGGAAAATAACTATTTTTTAAGTGTGTTTAAAAAGTTCCTTAAAAAAGAAAAACAACCTTAATTCAAAACAAAAAAGAACTCACCCATGAAAGTTGCTGTTTGCGTAAATCGGGTTCCAGACACTGAAACAAAAGTAAAAATTGGAGCAGATGGTAAAACAATTGACAAAACGGGGGTAAATTACATTTTAAATCCTTATGATGAATTCGCAGTCGAAGAAGCATTAAGAGTAAAGGAAAAGTTTGGTGGCGAAGTTATCGTCATCTCACTTGGCGGGAGCGAAAATGTTGAGGTAATAAGAAAAGCGCTTGCAATGGGGGCTGACAAAGGAATTTTGCTTAAAGATGATTCACAGCGTGATACTTTTTCAATCGCAAAAGCACTTGCTGAAGTTTTAAAAGAAATTTCACCAGATATAACATTCTTTGGCAAGCAATCGATTGATTACGATGATCAAGCGATGCCAAGTTTAGTTGGAGAACTTCTCGGAATACCTTCAATTACTGTTGTTGTTAAACTTGAAATTAATGAAGATGGAACTGTCATAGCAGAGCGGGAGATTGAAGGCGGGAGAGAGAAAGTTAGAGGAAAACTTCCGATAATAATTGGAGCACAAAGAGGTTTAAATGAACCAAGATATCCATCACTTAAAGGAATAATGGCAGCAAAGAGCAAGCCTGTTGAAGAAAGAGAAGCACCAAAGTTTGAAAACAAGACTGAAGTCATCGAAATGTTGCTCCCACCACCGAAAAAGCCAGGAAGAATTCTGGGCACAGATGCAAGTGCGGTTCCCGAACTTGTTCGCCTGTTAAGAGAAGAGGCGAAAGTAATTTAAAATTTTTAAGTTGCAAAATACTTATGGAATAATTATCTTAAAACAAATTCAAGAAGGAAAAAATGGCAATGAAAGTTTTAACTTTCGCCGAACAAAGGGAAGGGAAATTTAAAAAGTCCGCGTTTGAAGCTGTAAGAACAGGTAGAAAAATTGCTGATGAACTATCAGCTGAATTTTATACACTTGTCATTGGGGACGAAAACACTGAGAAAATAGCACCTGAGCTCGGCAATTATGGAGCTGAAAAGGTTTTTATTGTACAGGATCAAAGACTTGGTCAATATTCCTTAACTGCCTACGCGAAAGTAATATCTGAGGTAATGAAAGAACTCGACATTGAATATCTTTTTATGTCTGCGACTGCAATGGGTAAAGAATTAGCACCAAGGGTCGCCGGAAAGATCGACGCTGGATTTGCAGTGGATTGCACAGATTTAAAAGTTGAAAATGGCGAAGTGATTGCAACCAGACCTGTTTACGCAGGAAAAGCTTTCATAAAGGTAAAAATTAACTCCACTAAAAAAATTTACACACTGCGACCCAACGTCTTCCCTGCTGGGGAAAGTGACGGAAAGTTAGCTCAAGTGGAAAAATTTAATGTAAATTTAACTGATGATGATTTCAAAGTTGTTGCTTTTGAAAAAGTCGAATCTACAAAAGGGAAACTTGATGTGACAGAAGCAGATATAGTTGTATCAGGTGGAAGGGGTTTGAAAGCACCTGAGAACTTTAAACTTATTGAAGAACTTGCTGAAGTCCTAGGTGCTGCTGTTGGTGCTTCAAGAGCAGTTGTCGATGCAGGATGGCGTCCCCATGACGAACAAGTGGGTCAAACTGGAAAAACAGTTTCACCAAAACTTTACATTGCAATTGGAATCTCCGGAGCAATTCAACATCTAGCAGGAATGTCATCATCAAAGGTGATTGTCGCGATAAATAAAGATAAAGATGCACCGATATTTCAGGTTGCGGATTATGGAATAGCGGGTGACCTATTTGAGGTCGTTCCAGCTCTTACCGCGGAACTGAAGAAAGTTCTTGGGAAGTAAATTAAACTTTAAAAACAAGGAGGACTGATTTAAGGTGAAAAAGATTCAGGTAGACATAGTTGGTTTATCTGCAACGCCTACGGGACCAAGTTCTTACGCTTTGATCCTAAAAGAAGTTGGGGGTGATAGACGCTTGCCGATAATTATAGGTTCCTTTGAAGCACAGGCGATTGCCCTCGAGATGGAGGGGATAAAACCACCACGCCCTTTAACGCATGATTTGATAAAAAATATACTTGATGGGCTTGGGGTTAATATCCTTGAAGTTGTTGTCACAGATTTAAGAGATGGGACATTTTACGCAAAGATTTATCTTGAATTAAATGGAATGACTTATGAAATCGATTCAAGGCCAAGCGATGCAATCGCAATTGCTTTGAGATGCGGGGTTCCAATTTATGTAAATGACGAGGTTATGGAGGAAGCAAGTTTTGCTCCAGAGGAGGAATCACAAATTGAAGAAGAAGCAGAAGAGGAAGAAGAAAACCCACTTGCGCCGAGTGAAGATATTTCCCAACCCCCAACTCCGAAACGAACTCCAAAGCCAACTTCAAAAGAGGAGAGAATAGCTGAACTTCAAAGACAGCTTGAAGAGGCAATTAAAAAAGAAGAGTACGAGAAAGCTGCGAAAATTCGTGATGAAATCAGAAGATTGAAGATGGGCGATTAACAACTGCAAAAATAAATTAGGAGGCGCAAAATGAAACACTTTTTCTCCTTTCTCATCGCTTTGGCAATTTTATCTAAGCTTGCAATTGCACAATCAAACGAAAAGTTCAACCAACTCATCGCTGAGGGTGACGAATACTCTGAGAAAAAGTTTGATAACTACAAAGCGTTGGAAAAATACCTTGAGGCATATAAAATTAATCCGCGAGATTACAATGTCCTTTGGAAACTAAGTAAAGTTTATGTTGATATCGGCGAACACCTCCCTACAAGAACAAAAGAAGAGAAACAAAAACAACTTGAGATGTATGAAAAGGCGAGAGAATACGCTGAACTTGCAATCCAAGTAAATCCAAATGGTTCAATGGGTTATACACGAAGGGCGATCGCACTTGGTAGAATTGCTCTCTTCAAAGGTGTGTGGGAATCGATTGACCTTGTAAAAAAGGTAAAAGAAGATTGCGAAAAGGCAATTCAGCTTGACCCGAACAATAGCGTTGCTTATTATGTTCTTGGAAGAACACATGCAAAGTTGTGCGAAAAACCAAAATTGTTCCGCGCTCCCTTGGGACTTGGCTGGGCAAATTACGATGATGCGATAAAAAATTTTGAAAAGGCAATAAGCTTAAGACCAACATTCATAATGTATCGCCTCGATGCAGCAAAGGCTTATATCGAAGTTAAAAATTACAAAAAAGCAAAAGAACACCTTGCGAAAATTGCAGAACTTCCAACAGAAGATGAAGATGACCCCCAATTTAGAGCGGAAGCGAAAGAACTTTTGGAAAAGATAAAAGATAAAGCCCCATGATGATAAAATTTTTCCCTCTTTTTCTCCTTTTATCTTTTCTTTCTATCCAGAGTTTACTTGCACAGGAAATTGAATGTAAAGTTACGGTTAATTTTGAACAACTCCCACCACAAAACAAATCCGATTTATCCGACTTCGCCGAAAAAATTCAACGCTACATTAACACTTACAAATGGACGAATGTTGATCTCGGTGATGAAAAAATTCAATGCACCTTAAATATTTTTTTCACATCCGCAAGTGGAAATAATTACCAAGCTCAAATTTTTATTGGTTCACAAAGAAAAATTTATAATTCAGATAAAAGCACAGCTGTTTTGAGAATCTTCGATGATAAAGTTGAGTTCTTCTACGATAAAAATGCACCGTTATATCACGACGAATTTCGCTTCGACCCGCTGTTAAGTTTGATTGACTTTTACATGTATATCGTCATTGGTTATGATTTTGATACATATGAACCGTTTGGTGGAACTGAATTCTTTGAAAAAGCCTTCAGAATTTGTACAAATGCTCAATCTTCAAGATATTCAAGGGGATGGCAAAAAGTTACTTCGGGTTACAGTAGATTTAATTTGATAGATGAACTACTCAACTCAAAATACGCTAGTTTTAGAAAAATGATGTACGATTATCACTACAATGGACTTGACCTGTTTCAAAAACAACCTGAAGATGCCATCGCAACAATTGATTCAGCGCTTGACGTTTTGATAAAAATAAAGAGTGAAAATCCGACATCTACGCTTGTAAAACTTTTCTTCGATGCTAAGTATATGGAACTTGCCGAAATCTTAAAACATGCAAAAAATAAAGAAGCGATTTTTAAAAAATTAGTCCTTGCTGATCCATCCCATCAATCAACCTATCTGGAATACATGAAAGACTAAAGATGGAAATTCAATTCATTGGTGCAGTAAGAACCGTAACGGGTTCAATGCATCTCATCCATGCCAATGGGGTAAAGTTTTTGCTTGATTGTGGCCTTTATCAAGGTAGAAGAGCCAAAGCTAGAGAAATAAATGAAAATTTCCCTTTTGATCCGAAAGAAATTGATTTTATAATTTTATCCCATGCACATATCGACCATAGCGGGAACATACCTCAGATTGTTAAAAAGGGATTTTCTGGAAAAATCTTTTCAACTTCCGCCACCCGCGACTTAGCAAGCATAATGCTAATTGATAGCGGACATATACACGAAAAAGACGCAGAATATCTGAATAAAAAATTAAAGAAAAAAGGTGAGCCTTTAATCGAGCCTTTATACACAGCCAGTGATGCAGTTCGCGCCCTCGAACATTTTGTTGGACTTCCATATAGAAAAGAAATTGAAATAGCCACCGGGATTAATTTAATTTTTTATGATGCAGGTCATCTTTTGGGATCAGCTATAACTGTTCTTAACATAAAAGAAAATGGGACAAAAATTCGCCTCGCATTCACCGGAGATCTCGGAAGACCTTACAGACCAATTTTAAAAAACCCCGAATTAATTGGAAATGTCGATTTTCTGATAACGGAAAGCACATACGGTGGGACAATCCACGAGGAGATCGAATCCGTTGAACAAAAAATTGCTGAAATCGTGATAAAATCTTACGATCGAAATGGCAAAATCATAATCCCTGCATTTAGCGTTGACAGAACCCAAGTGTTGATTTACATACTTCATAAACTTGTTGGCGCCAATAAAATACCTAAAATTCCAATCTTTATTGATAGCCCTCTTGCTGTCAACGCCACAGAAATTTATCGGCTTCACCCGGAATGTTTCGATGACGAAATGAGAAAATTTCTTTTAAACGGTAAAGATCCATTCAATTTTTCAATGCTTCATTACATAACTGAAGTTGAGGAATCTAAAAAGTTAAACAAATATGAAAAACCATGTATAATCATTTCCGCCTCAGGTATGTGTGAAACCGGCAGAATTCTTCATCACCTTGCGAACAATATTGAAAACCCCCGAAACATAATTTTAATCGTCGGATATATGGCTGAAAATACACTTGGAAGGAAACTAAAAGATGGGGTTAAAAAAGTTAAAATTTTTGGAGATGAATACACGGTTAACGCTGAAGTTATCTCAATGGATGCCTTAAGCGCTCATGCAGATAGAAATGAACTAATCGGTTATATAAGCCATATTGATAGAAAACATGTAAAAGGAATTTTTGTTGTTCACGGTGAAGAGGAGCAATCGATTAAACTTGCTGATGCTCTCAAAGAAATTGGGTTTGAAAATGTAATTATTCCTCAAAGAGGGGAAACATTCGAAATTTAAAAATGCTGAAAAAATGGAAAACTTCAGAAGAAAAAGTTTTTGGCTTGAAACAGCCGGCGAATTTGAACCACAACCTGAACTAAAAGGAGATGTAAAAACTGACATAGCGATAATCGGCGGTGGTTTCACAGGGCTTTCAACAGCATATCACATTAAAAAAATTGATCCCTCAATTGATGTCGCAATAGTTGAAAACCAGATCTGTGGTTATGGTGCGAGCGGAAGAAACGCGGGCTTCGGGATGACACTTTTCGGCTTAACTTTCAGTTTAACCGCGATAAGATTTGGCAAAGAAAAAGCAGTTCAAGCACATCACTATATGGAAACAGCGGTTGATTATCTTTCAGAGTTTATAACATCAAATAAAATTGACTGCGACTATGAAAGACCTGGATTTTTAAGGGTCGCAACATCAAAGGCATATGTGAAAAGAATTCAGCACGAAATAAACCTTATGCGCTCCCTTGGGATTGAAGGAATAGAGTGGATTTCACAAGAACAAGTTAGAAAGGAAGTCAACAGTCCCCTCTATCTCGGAGCTTGGTGGGAGCTAAGATGCGTTTTGCTTAATCCAGCAAAACTTGCGTGGGGAATAAGAAAATTAAATCTCGACCTTGGCGTAAAGATTTTCGAATATTCCCCTGTAAATGAAGTAAATCGCCATAAAACTCATTTCACCATAAAAACAAACAACGGAATTTTAACAGCTGAAAAGATTTTATTTGCTACAAACGCATTCTCTCATCTTTTTCCTCAATTAAGAAGAAAACAAGTTCCAGCTTTCACCTATATCGTTTTAACAGAACCACTTGGTGAAGAATTTTTTAACGAAGTTGGTTGGAAAAATAGACAAGGGATCGAAGACGCACGAAATCTGGTTCATTACTATAGATTAACGAAAGATAACAGATTACTCATGGGAGGCGGTGATGTTAGCGTTGGCTTTGGGAGAAAAATGAATTACGATGAAAATGAAAGAATTTTCAATGAGCTAAAAGATTATGTAAAGAAAGTTTTCCCCGTTTTAAAAGATGTAAAATTTACACACCAATGGGGTGGACCCGTTTCTGTTCCGATTGATATGGCACCAGCAATTGGAAAAATTGGAGACGATAGAGCTTATTACAGCCTCGGTTGTGTCGGACATGGTGTATCACTCACAATCCTAAATGGGAAATTGCTTGCCGAATTGCTTCTCGAACGAAAATCTGAATTGACTGAGATATTTTTCGTAAACCGCAAAACGATCCCCTGGCCACCTGAACCAATTAGATTTGGAATAAGCCATTTGATCCGAGGCTACATGCGACTTGAAGATAAAATTCTTGACAGATGAAGTTTACCTTTTTATTTCCTCAAAAAGGAAAATCTCTATCCCAAGAAACTTTTTCTTCATGGCAAGCGACATTGAATTACTTAAAACCTTAACCACTATATCTTCAAGCTTAGGTTGATGTGAAGAAACAAACCAAATCCTTTTATATTTTTGCGATAAACTATTCAATTCGTCGATTAACACATTTTTATTTTGCTCCGAAACATCAGGAAGCTTAATTTTCACAACATCATCTTTTTTTGAATAGTAGTAAAAAACATATTTGTTCGCTATGATCAAATCCCCACCCCTTGCTCTCTCCTCAACAAATTTAACTGCCTCCCTCCATTCTTCCTTATTTGTTTTGCCATAGTACCATCCGAGATTTACAACAGAGAGAAGCAAAAAGATATACACAATGTATTTTCTAAATCTACCGTTATAATTTTCAAATCCAATTGAAGCGAGACAATAAAACGCAATAGATGAAGCAATTGCATATCTCGTAAAGTAAAAAGGAGTCAAAAATTGGGACAACGCAAACGGGACTAAAATTGGGATAATGAACCATAACCAAAAAATTAAATAAATTTTTCTCTTCTCATGGCTAAACTCTTTAAAATTAAAAATTGAGAACACGATCATTGCAAGCATAATAAAGAGTAAAATAGCGGAATTTGAATACTCAATTATAAACCTACCCAAAATCACATTTCCAAACTCATCCCTTGGCATTGGATATGTTGCCCCAGCAAATTGAATCAGGGTTTTCAAAAAATCAATAAAATCAGGTCTCGGCAACCAAAATTCGCCTGAAATCAAAATTTCATTGGCTTGCTTTAACACAATTAAAAATCTCGGTATAAAGAACAGGAAAGAAATAAACAAGGAGAGAAGAAAAACCTTTAACTTCTTTCCCTCTTGAAATGCCACGAAAATAAGTTGAGCAAAGATTGTAAAGAAAGCGTAAAGATGCGTGTAAAGCAAAAGAATATTTGTAAAAGTGTAAAAAACATAGTGTTTGAATTTACCTTGCTTTAAGATCTTGACAAAATAAAAAAACGAGACAAGAGAGAGCAAACAAAGCAAAGCATACATCCTTGCTTCCTGCGAATAAAAAATTTGAAAGACCGAAATTCCCGTCATAAACGAGGAAAAGATGGCTACTTCCCTGCTCCAGAACTCGAGACAAAATTGGTATACAGCTATCACAATGAGCACACCAAATATAACCGATGGGAAACGAAACGAGAATTCAGAATCGCCAAAAATTTTTATCCAAAAATGTAAGATGAGATAATAAAGTGGTGGATTTCCATCGGCTTGGGACGCCTTGATCAATTCAGGTATGCTCAACTTCGCAAACTTAATTGAGGAACCTTCATCAAGCCACAAACTTTCAAAATCAAGCAAAAAAATCCTTAAAAATAAACTCAACGCAAGAATAAAGATAAAAACATTTGATCTCATTCATGACTGAGCAAGATTTTTAATCTCACTTAAAATTTTCGCAACATCCATTTCATTGTTATAAACATGGAAGGAAACCCTGACAGCCATTAAATTTCCCTCAGTAACTGGTCTAACCCTTATTCTTTTTTCCATTAAATATGAAACAATTTTGTCATAGGTTATATTTTTCATTCTGAATGTTATCATTGCGGTTCTAAAGTTCTCCTCCTCTGGAGATAAAACTTCAACATTTGCAATCTTAATAAGCTCTTGATAAAAAGCCTCGGCAAGAGCTCTATCGTGCTCCCATACCTTATCAATTCCAATGGCATTTAAAAAATCAATAGCTGTTTCAAGTCCAAAAAACAGAGCTGGGTTTTGTGTCCCGTATTCAAATCTCTGCGCAGAAGGCTGAAATTTCAACTCATTTTTCTCCACGCTATATCCAGCATCGGAATACCCCCCAACTGTAAGAGGTTGAACGAGTTCGAGATTTTCCTTCTTAACATAAAGAATTCCCGTTCTCTTTGGACCAAGAAGCCATTTATGTCCGCTTGTCGTATAAAAATCGCAACCATATTCACGAACATCCACAGGCATCATCCCGGGAACCTGAGCCCCGTCAAGGAAAACCCATAATCCTTTATCTTTCGCAAGCTTACAAATCTCTCTCTCAGGGAGACGCTGTCCCGTGGTACAGGTTATATGGCTTACGAAAATAAGCCTTGTTCTTTTAGTTATTAACTTTTCAAGCCTTTCAAGATTTCCAACCCAATTTTTTGCGTCAGGTTCAAAGGTTTTTAAAACAATCCCATCTCTTTTAGCTCGGTTCAACAAAGGTATATTTCCCGCTGCGTGTTCATGTGTCGTCAAGATAACTTCATCGCCTTTCTTCAAAGGCAAACCATTTACAACAATGTTAATTCCCTCGGTAGCACAGCTTACAAGAGCAATTTCCTCCTTATCGCAACCGAAGATATCCGCACATTTTTCCTTAACCTTCCACCACTTTTCAAGATCATGATTTGGCGTCGGATATTTGTCAAGGATATCCGTTTCCTCTTTCACTTTATGAGCTACAACGAAGGGAGATGAGCCAAGACCACCTGTGTTAAGGTAGGTAAAATCTTTCGGAATTGGGAATTGATCACGAATTAACTTCCAAAACTTGGGATCACTTGAATTAAAACTTGAAATTTTTTCTTTAAAATTCTCAATGCTTATGTAATCTAACTTTTTTGAATTTGGGAAAAGTGCTCCAAATGTTAAAAATGCCATTGATTTTAAAAATTCCTTTCTTCGCATAAATCTTTAAAATGTTAATTTTTTTAATCTACCTCGGCTTCAACATAATTTACAAGTTCACCTATGCCTTGAATCCACGCAGTTATTTTGTCCCCAGGCTTAATTGGTCCTACCCCTTCAGGAGTTCCAGTTGAAATTACATCTCCAGGGTAAAGCGTTATATACTTACTAATTGATTCAACTATTGAAGGAATATCAAAAATCATATTCCTTGTGTTTGAGTTCTGTCTGAGTTCATCATTAACCCACAACTTTAAATCAAGCTCCACAGGCGTTTGAATTTCATCCGCAGTCACAATCCATGGTCCCATAGGGGCAAAATAATCTAAACTTTTTGATCTAAACCATGGATGCTGAGCTTGAATATCTTTCCTTTGAAGCTCCCTTGCAGTGACATCAACAACAATTGTATATCCAGCAATATAGCTCCAAGCATTTTCTTTCTTGATTCTTTTCCCTTTCTTCCCTATAACAACTGCAAGCTCAACCTCGTGATCAATCCTTCCAATATCTGTTGGGATATAAATAGTTTCCAAATGCCCAACTACAGCGGTGCTACTCTTTGCAAAAATAATCGGTTCTTCTACAGGCGCTGGAGAACCGAATTCCCTTGCGTGTTCTTCATAATTTCGCCCAAGACATATAAATTTTGGCGGAAACTCAACAGGCGCATTATATCTTACAGATTCCTTAACGAAAAGATATTCCATTAAATTATGTTTCTCAACAAAATCAATAACTCTTTTGAAAAGATCAATGTTAAATAACTGCTCTCGGAAAAGTTCAGTTACCGTTTTGATATACGGGAAATCGTCAATCTTATTTTTCAATTTTTGGTAAAGAGGGAGAGCATCGGTTAAATTCAAAATTCTTCCGCTCTCATCGTAGATAATCCCGATAAAATTTTCCTTCTCTGTGCGAAGTGAAAGTATCTTCATATTTCACGGTTTTTATTTTTAACTTTTTCAAATTTTAAAAAAATTTTAAAACTTTATCAAGAAAATCACCACGCTGTAAAAAATGCGTTTTTAAAATTTTTCTTCAGTTCTTTCAAACTATCACCACCAAATTTTTCAAGTACAGCATTTGCGATAACAGGGGCAATTACAGATTCGGCAATCACACTTGCAGATGGAACTGCGCAGAAATCGGAACGCTCATATCTTGACCTTACTGGTTTTAATGTTTTCAAATCAACGCTTGATAAACCCTTTACAACCGTCGAAATTGGTTTCATCGCTGCCCTTAACACTATTGGCTGCCCATTTGTCATCCCACCTTCAATTCCACCAGCACGGTTTGTCCTACAATAAATTTTCCCATTCCTTACAAAAATTTCATCATGAACTTCCGAACCAAATTTTTTTGCATTTTCAAACGCTGGACCTATCTCAACCCCCTTTACCGCTTGAATTGACATAATTGCCTGCGCTAATAAGCCATCAAGTCTCCTGTCCCACTGAACATAGCTTCCAAGCCCAACTGGCAATCCCGTAACAATCACTTCAAAGATACCACCAACTGTATCTCCGTTTTTCATCGCCTCCTTTATCATATCTTTCATTTTCTCCTCGACAGCTTTGTCAATGCACCTTACTTCGGACTTATCAGCCAATAAACTTAATTCAAGCGCTCCCTTGGGCTTGCAGATCAATCTTCGAATTTTCCTCTCAAGCTTTTCCCTATCTTCATATCCAATGTATCCAATCTGAATTACATGGCTCCCGATATAAATCCCAAGCTCTTCAAGCAATTTTCTTGCCACTGAAGAACATGCTACTCTAATTGCTGTCTCCCTTGCGCTTGCACGCTCAATTACATTTCTTATGTCATCAAAACCATATTTAAAATACCCTGCGAAATCAGCATGCCCCGGTCGTGGCACTGTTACTTTTTCAATTTCCTCACTCTTGGCAATTCCTTCAACGGACATTTTTTCCTTCCAGTTTTCCCAATCCTTATTTCGAACTATTAAAGCAATCGGGCTTCCAATTGTTTTACCAAACCTAACACCAGATATAATCTCTACTTTATCACTTTCAATTCTCATCCTTCCACCACGACCATATCCCATCTGTCTTCTTCTAAGATGAAAGTTTATATACTCAGCACTTATTCCAAGTCCCGCCGGGATTCCCTCAACAATCCCGACAAGTGCTTGACCGTGCGATTCACCAGCTGTTAAGATTCTTATCATCTTAAAATTTTCTCTCAGGTATTTTTTTACAAAAGTTAACTAAGCATCTTTCTATTTGCAAATAAAGTTATGCTAAACTATATTTTTAAAGAAGACCCTCAGGCAAAAATAATTATGGAGGTGAAAACCATGGTTCTTGCAACGGAAATTAGGGAAGGAATGGCGTTAAGAATTGAGGGTACCATCTTCAAAGTGATCGAAGCAAAAGTTCACGCTGGAAGTGGACAGATGCAAGGTTTTGTGTCAGCCCGACTTTTAAATCTTTCAACAGGACATTATACCGAAAGAAGATTTAGAACCGATGAAAAAGTAGAAGATATTGAACTGATAAGAAAACCGATGGAATATATTTACAACGACGGCGATTTGTATTACTTCATGGATCCTCAAACCTACGAACAAGTTGGGGTACCTAAGGAATCGCTTGGTAATTTTGCAAAGTTTTTAAAGGAAGGGATGAAAGTCGATGTTGAATTTCTTGGGGATCAACCAATAAGCGTAAGAACACCGAAGACAGTTGATCTTAAAGTTATCTTAACAGGTTCAGGCGTCAAGGAAGCGCAAGACAATACGATGAAAAGCGCTACACTTGAAAATGGCATGGAAATACTCGTGCCACAGTTCATCAAGGAGGGGGAGATTATAAGAGTTGATGTTGAAACGATGAAATATCTCGAAAGAGTGGTCCAGAAAAAGGGCTAATTTCAGCACTTTTGAAGGAATCGTCCTAGTATAGTGAAAAAATCTTGATATATTTGTAAATTTTTTTTATATTTTTACAGATACACAAACTACAAAAATTTTTCAAAAATGAAAATTCCTAAGCAAATAGAGCGAGTCTGTGATTACTGTGGAGATAGGCAAAAGTTCAAGTTTAGAGGAAATTTTGAGGCTGAACCTGACAGCAAATTTTGGTACGCATGTCAAAGGTGCAAACATGTCACCCTTGTCTCGATTGAGGAATTAAATCTACAAGCGAATACAAACTCACAAGGAAATTATAGGATTTATTCAGCGAGCGAAACATATGAAATTGGTGAAACAATTTATCATGCAGAATGGCAAGATTATGGAAAGGTTAAGAAGAAAGAAATATCATCAAGTGGCTATAGCATAATTATCGTTGAATTTGAGAAACTCGGACCTAAAAAACTTGTTGAAAACTTTAAACAATAAAAAAGCGAGGTGATAAAATTGGTAGGAATAATAATTCAGGAAGGTGAATCACTTGACAAAGCATTAAAAAGATTCAAAAAGAAGTACGAGCAGGCAGGAATCCTGCGGGAATTCAAGCGTAGGACTTTCTACACTCCGCCCTCCGTTAAAAAGAAAATGAAAAGAGCTAAGGCAATTCGTAGAGCCCAGAGAATGATGATGGAGCAAATGTAATCTTAAACAAAATCTTTTAGAAGGCGGTGAATAAGAAGAAAAAGCAGGTATTAAAAAAGCACAGAAAGAAGGAAAAGAAGAGAAAAGAAAAGATGCGTAAGCTAAGAGAGATGCTTGCTCAGATGAAACAGCAAGAGCAAGCGCAAACACCGCAAAATTAAACCCCGACCTTAGGTCGGGGTTTTTCTTTTTATTTTAGATTAACTATCCAATCAAGAACTTTATCAACTTTCTCGGGGTCATCAGCTTCACAATAAAACCTTAACAATGGTTCGGTTCCAGAAGCTCTAACCAAAAGCCAACCATTATCAAAGAAAAATTTAAATCCATCAATTGTCAACACATTGTTAACTTTATAACCAGCAATTTCCTTTAATCCTTTTTTAAGCTTGCCCAAAACTTTTTGCTTGTGTGATTCTGTCGTATGTAAGTCAACTCTCTTATAGAAATGCGGACCAATTTCAGCAAATAGTTCTTCAACAATCTCCGAAAGTTTCTTCCCTCTTTTAACCATCATCTCGCAGATTGTCAGCCCAAGGAATAGCCCATCTCTCTCAGGTATATGAGTTTTAACCCCTATTCCACCACTTTCCTCTCCACCGATCATTATATCTTTGGTTATCATAAGCGTTGCAACATGTTTAAAACCAACAGGAAGCTCGTAAACTTTTAAGCCGTACTTTTGTGCAAGTTTATCAACCATCAATCCAACTGAAACAGTTTTCACAACATCCCCTCTTAAGCCTTTGTCCTCGTAAAAATATTTGAGCAAAATCGCAAACACCCTTTGCGGGTCGACGAAATTACCTTTCTCGTCAACTGCTCCAATTCTATCCGCATCCCCATCGGTTGCAAGCCCAACATCAAAACCCTTCTCAGGGACAAGTTTAATTAATTCACCAAGATTTTTTGCAATCGGCTCAGGGCTAATCCCACCAAAAGATGGATTAAACTCATTATGTATTACAGTGGCTGAAGGTATTATCTCCGTTAAAATTTTCTGTCCAGCTCCATACATCGCATCATGAACTATTTTTAAACCCGAATTTTTTATTGCTTCCACATCAATCTTTGTCTTAAGGTCATCAATATAAATTTTCCTTAAATTAACAACCTCAATCAATCCCTTCTCTTTTAATTGTTCAAATGACTTTTTCACTTTTTCAAGCTCTGATTTAAAAAGCTTATTAGCTTCCTTTTCAACTTTCGCAATGTTTTCAACTTCCTCAGGACCTCCATAGTCAGCTTTTAGCTTATAACCATTATATTTGTAAGGATTATGACTTGCTGTAATCACCACACCACCAGCACAGTTAAATTTTGGAATGGCAAGCGAAACCGCAGGCGTTGGGCAATACCCATCCGATAATAAAACCTTAACCCCGAAATTTGCTATCACAGTTGCAACATGTTCTGCGAACTCTTTTGAAAGAAATCTTGTGTCGTAACCAATTACGATGCCGTTTTTTATCTTTTTATGTTTTTTATAAAATTTTGCGGTTGCAATTGCTACTTTAGTTAAATTTTCAAATGTAAAGTTTTGTGCGATTATGTCCCTCCATCCATCAGTTCCAAATTTTATCTTTGCCATTCTTTTTCAGATTTTGTTTTTAATTTTTGTTTGGATTTAAAATTAACAATGTGAAACCCGCATGCCCAAAACTTTCTCAACTTAACCCATGCTTTGCTACTTTCTTCCTATTTTCTAAAACAAACCTGATCATAACATCAACATACTCAAGCAAGTCGGGACATTCAATATAACCACGACTCAATATTGAAGTCGCCTTGCTACAATCATAATGCACTTGATGATCAAAATAGTCGATCAACTGCACTGGCATCCCAACGATTTTTTGAATAATTTTCGGGCTCATAAGTTTCTTCAACTGCTGTGGCGAAATTTGAAAATAATTAAATTTCTTTCCAAGTCGCTCGGCAAAGATTTGAACAAGCTCAAAAACCTTATGTGGTTTCGGATCCGTTAAATGAAATACCCCACCCACCGTTTCGTCGAAACGGCTTAAATAACAAATTGAATCAACAACATAGTCAACTGGTACAATATTCACTTCAGCTTCACCTGAGCCAACCTTTGGAAATGGAGAGTGGTTGGGAAGTTTAAGCATAAGTAAAATCACATAGTAAGGTCCATCAAACTTGGCAGTTTCACCCTTAACTGAATCACCAACGACGATCCCGGGTCTATAAATTGTAGTCGGAACCTGTCCCATATACTCTCTCACAACCTTCTCGGCGAGAAATTTCGTCTGTTCATAAAAATTTTTAAAATCTTGCCCCCGATCAAAATCATCCTCTGTGTAAACCCCCGTCGCCCAACCGGAAACATAAGCAGTGCTAACATAATGAAAGCGTTTAAGATTAGGGCAATTAAGAAGAAACTTTACAACATTTTCAGTTCCCTTGACATTTACCTTATACCCAAACTCAAAAGAAACCGCAAGGTCATATACAGCTGCAAGATGGAAACACTCCGTTACATTGTTTTTAACTTTTTCCAATTCTTCAATTCCAAGATTCGGCAAAGTTATATCACCTTTTATAATCTCAAGCCCCTTAGCAGAAACTGGAAATTCCTCTTGAATTTTACTTATAGTTTGATATGCTAATGGAAGGTACTTCTCTTGTACAAGAAGGTAAAATTTCTCAATATCTGGTCTGTATGAAAATAACTTTTTGATTAACCTCGTCCCGATAAACCCCGGAAAACCTGTTAACAATGCAACACCCATAAAAGATCATTTTTGTTTGCAAGCCCATCCTAATTTTTTTAAATTATACTAAAATTTTTTGCAAAATAAAAACTTTACAATATTGCCCAGCGATTTAAGAACATTTATAAAACTTTTAAAAGAAGAAGGCGAGATTAAAGAAATTCACGCCGAAGTTTCAACAGAACTTGAAATCACAGAAATTGCAGATAGAGTCGTAAAGTCAGGTGGACCCGCAATCCTTTTCAAAAATGTTGATGGTAGCAAATTCCCTGTCGTTATGAATTTGTTTGGAACTTATGAAAGAGTAAAACTTGCCATAGGAAATGAACCCACAGAAACATTTGAATGGCTTGTTCAATTTCTTACAGAAAAACCATCTCCGAAAAACTTCCTCAAAAACAGAAAATATATATTCAAACTTTTCGAATCGCTAAAACCCAAAGTTGTCAAAACCGCACCCGTTCAAGAGATTGTGAATTTAAATCCAAATCTTTTTGAAATCCCCGCTCTGAAATGCTGGCCTAAGGATGGTGGGAAATTTATAACGCTCCCACTTGTCATAACCCACGATCCCGAAACTGGAAAGAGAAATGTTGGGATGTATAGAATTCAAATCTATGATGAGAAAACAGCTGGGCTACACTGGCAAAGCCATAAAACAGGAGCATACCATTACTGGAAAGCGGAAAAACTTAACAAACCTTTACCAGTCGCAATTGCAATTGGTGGTCATCCAGCGCTTATTTTTTCTGCGATAACTCCACTTCCTCCAAACTTTGACGAACTAATGTTCGCTTCTTATTTACTTGGTGAAAAAATTCGACTTGTCAAAGCTAAAACAATCCCCATGCTTGTGCCAGCAGATGCTGAGTTCGTAATTGAAGGATATGCGTACCCAAATGAGCGAAGGATTGAAGGACCATTTGGAGATCATTTCGGCTATTATTCACTTTCTGAACCATTCCCAGTTTTACATGTCACAGCTATAACATATAGAAAAGATGCGATCTATCCTGCGACCATTGTTGGAAAACCGCCGATGGAAGATGCATGGATAGGTAAAGCAATTTCTGAGATTTTCTTCCCAATTATAAAGATGCAACTTCCAGAAATAGTTCAAATGCATCTGAGCATTGAAGCAGGTTTTCACAACCTCGGGGTAATATCCGTTGAAAGCTATTTCCCAAGGCAAGCAGTCAAAGCGATGATGGGCATTTGGGGATTGGGACAGCTTTCCCTGACAAAAGTTTTAATAGCCGTCGATAAAACGATAAATCCAAAGGATTTGGAATCGGTTGCAATTGAGGTTTTAAAATGGGTCGACTTTTCACAGGATCTAATTTTTATAAGAGATGCCCACACGGATACGCTTGATGTTGCAGGTCCGTTGACAGATCACGGTTCAAAACTTGGCATTGACGCAACTCCAAAGAAAGAACGAAAGCCCTTTGAAATTGAGAAAATCACATTGCCTGAATTAAAAGGAAAGGGTGAAATCATTGATGAACTGCGCCCTGTGGATGGCATACTTGTCGTCAAAATTAAAAAAGATAAACCATTCAAAGCCAGAGAAATCGCAAATGAAATTTGGAAACTTGATACTGACAAAAAAGTTAGAATAATGTTCATCGTAGATGAAGAAATTAACATCCATGACAAAACTGAACTTATATGGGGTTTGTTCACAAGGTTTGACCCTGAAAGAGATATATTTTTTGATGAAAGAAGTTTAAATTATCGTGTTATGCCAAACTTTGGCACACGAATGGCGATTGATTGCACCCGAAAATTTCAAGAGGAAGGACATTTCAAACCGTGGCTTGAGATCATAAAAATGGATGAACAAATTAAAGAAAGGGTCACACAGCGATGGGAAGAATATGGATTGTGAATCTCATGTTAATCTTGCTGATGAGTTCAAATTTGATCTCACAGGATAAAATAAAGCAAAAGCGAGAAGAATTAAATCGCTTACGCAGAGAAATTGAAATTTTTGAAAATAAAATCAAGCAAGCTCAAAAAGAAGAAAAAATAACGCTTGAGTTAATCGATGACTACGAGAAGAAAGACAATCTTTTAAGAAGGTTAATTTCCGAGCTAAAACAACAGGTTAATGAAAATGACCAGAGAATAAAGCAACTAAAAGAAGAAATTTTGAACTCAGAAAACGAGATTAAAAGTTTGAAAGAACAATATGCGAATTATGTGAGAGCATTTTACAAACGGGGCAGGACCCACGATCTTGAATTAATTTTAACAGCAAGCTCAATTAATCAAATGTTAACGAGGACAGTTTACCTTAAAAAATTTTCAGAACATAGAAAGAGAACGATCGATTCAATCTACGCAATGCAAACCAAACTTAAAGAGCAAAAAAATGAACTTGAAATCTTTCTTTCAAAGCAAAGGGAATTATTAGCTGAAAAAGAAAAGGAGGAACTTAATCTTCTCGCCAGCATAAAAGAAAAAAGGGAACTGCTTGAAAAGATCCGAAAAAGTAAACAGAACTTCCAAGCCCAGCTTGAAAGAAGGAAAAAAGCAGTTAAGGAGCTTGAAACTGTGATCGCAAAGCTGATTGAGGAAGAAAAACTAAGGAAAATGAAGGAAAAAAGAGAACCAAAGATTGAAGTACCAAAAGTTGAGGGGAACTTCGCTAAATTAAGAGGGAAACTCCCATGGCCAGTTGACAATGGCACAATTGTAAATCGTTTCGGTGAGCAAGTGCACCCTATCTTAAAAACAGTCACATTGAATTATGGTGTAGATATCGCTGTCCCAGAAAACAGTCCCGTTAAAGCGGTGGCAGATGGCGTTGTCTCAAAAATCTTTTGGTTGCCAAGCTTTGAAAATCTGATCATATTAACGCATGACGGTGGTTTTAGAACAGTCTATGCAAATTTATCGGATATACTTGTAAATGAGGGTGAAACTGTAAAAGCTGGACAGGTAATCGGAAGAAGCGGTGATTCATTTGAAGGTTCAATCGTCCACTTCGAAATATGGTATGAAAGACAACAACAAAATCCTGAATTATGGCTCTCCAAAAAATAAAACCCCAACGGAATGAAAAAAGCAAAAGTTATTTTAATTTTAACACTTTACAACTTAATCTTCGTCCCATTTCTTTTTGTGCTTTTTCATATACTTGGTCTTTTTAACAAAAAAGTTAAAAAAGGGATAGAAGGAAGGAAGAAACTTTTCCAAAACCTTGAGATAAAAATTAAAGAAAAATTCAACCCCCAAAAGCCAATATTTTGGTTTCATTCCTCCTCACTTGGCGAATTCGAGCAAGCGAAACCAATAATTGCAAAAATTAAAGAAAAAGTAAATCCGAATATAATAGTAACTTTTTTCTCCCCATCTGGATATGAGCACTCAAAAAATTATGCACTTGCTGATGTCATCTCCTACATTCCTTTTGATTCAATCTTTAATGCGAAAAGATTTATAAATTTGATAAAATCAAACAAGACTTTCGTTTTTCTAATGAAATACGATATATGGCCAAACCATCTTTATATGGCGAAGAAGAACAATTTCACACTTTGCCTTGCGAACACCATTGTAAACGAAGAGAAATTAACTTTTTTGAGAAGATTTTTCTATAGCACGATATATGAACTTTTTGATCACATCTTTTTGATTTCAAAGGATGACGAAAAAAATATTCAAAAATTAAATCTTAAAAATCCTAAAATTTTAACAACTGGAGACACAAGATATGACCAAGTCTTTTCAAGAAGCCAAGAAGCTTTGAAAAAAAGAATTATCCCTGAAAATGTGACAAAAACAAAAGACGGAGTCAGAAAAAAGATTTTTGTCGTCGGAAGCAGTTGGAGAGAAGATGAAGATGTCATAATTCCAGCAATTATAAAAATTCAAAAATATCAACCTGAAATTTTAACAATCTTAGTGCCCCACGAGCCAACAGAGCAAAACATAGAAAGAATTGAGAAAGAACTTGAGAGCAAAACAAGTTATATAAGATTTTCAAAAATTGAAAAATATTCAGATGAGAAAGTTATCATCGTTGATTCAGTTGGACATCTAATGACGCTTTACTCCTATGCTGATGTAGCATATGTAGGCGGAAGTTTTAAACAAGGAATTCACAATGTGCTTGAACCGGCAACTTATGGCATCCCCGTGATTTATGGTCCCAAAATTAACAATTCTCCTGAAGCTCAAAAACTTGCCCAAATTGGTGGTGGATTTATCGTAAAAAATGAAAAGGAATTTTATAAAATTCTGCGCAAACTTCTCTCGGATGAAAATTTGAAAACAGAAGCTGGGAAAAAATCTTATGAACTTGTCAAATTAAATCTTGGCGCAACTGAAAAAATCATTGAAGCGATTGGATTACCGATTTAACTGCCGAATAAACTTTTTCCGTTTCAATTAACTTCATGCATTTAAAATGTCCTTCAGGGCATTTCTTCCTCCCGTGAATCCCACAAGGTCTACAATAAAGATTTTCAACCTGCACAATTTTATCCTTTTCGCCATACGGGTAGAAACCAAATTCTGGAATAGTCGAGCCAAAAATAGCCACCACAGGGGTGCGCATCGCCACAGCAATGTGCATCGGAGCGGAATCATTTGAGACCAAAAGTATGGAACGACGAAGTAGCTCCGCAGATTGAAGTAAACTCAACTTCCCACAAAAGTTAAAAACATTTTCAGAAGAGATCATATTTTTTATCTCTTCACAAAGTTCAAAATCTTCCACCCCACCAACAAGCGCAACCACGAAGCCGTCTTCTATCAACAATTTCACAAGCTCAGCGAACCTCTCCTTTAACCATCTTTTAGTTGCCCAAACAGAACCCGGAGCTATGCAGATCAATTTCGAATTCACATTTGAAATAAACCTATCAATGTAATCTCTCTCATACTCAGATGGATAAAGGTTTGGGAGCTCCTTCACCTGAAACTTTATCCCAAACGGTTCGAGCAGAGAAAGATTTCTTTCTATTTCGTGGATCTGTTTATATTTAACTACATGGGTGTAAAGAAATTTAAAAACGCTCTTGTCAAACCCAACGCGTATCTTTATCCCAGCAAGGAAAGGTATAATTGCACTTCTAAAATGGCGATGCGGGATGAACACAGCATCATAGTTTCTTTGAGATACGAGCTTAACCATTTTAATTATCCCCATCAATCCTTTGTCCTTTCCCTTTTTATCAAAAATTATTACATCATTTACATCTGGATGATTTTTCAAAAGTTCAGCGGTCCTTGGTATAAGCATAAAATCAATTTTTGCAGACGGGAAATTTTTTCTTAAAACTTGCAACAATGGAAGAGCAAGGACGACATCGCCGATGAATGCGGTTTGAATTATCAAAATTCTTTTCCAATTCAAAATGTTCATCATCGCTTTGGGCTTAAATTATGCGTTGGTGTATGCTTCCATCGCCTATGAAACCAAAGCCAGTGATCGGGATAAAGGTGAACATATTTCTCAAGCAGTGATGTATGAATTTGTGTAAGATTAAAAATATCCTCGCTTTCATTACCAGATGGTGTAAAATCAACCTTCTCAAAGATAATTCGATAATTGTAATTTTTATCCCTTACAGCAAAACCCATCACAATCGGCGCACCAGTTCTTAGAGACATAAGTGCCGGACCTGCAAATGTTGAAGCTGGTCTCCCCAAGAAATTAACATAAAGCCCCTCCTTCGGCGCGCTCTGATCCGCAAGAAGTGCGATTATCCCTCCTTCAGATAAAATCTTCAGCGACTCACGAAATGCTCTTTCCATCGGTATGACCTTATTACCAAACCAGCATCTCCATTTATTTATTTCTTTATCCACAAGCCTATTTCGCTGAGTTTTAACAATAATGCTCAAAGGTTTTCCAATTTCTAAACTGGTGACAACTGCGTTTAACTCCCAATTTCCGAAATGTCCCGACATTAAAATTAAACCACGACCCTTGCTCAATCCTTCGTACACATAATTTAAATTTTCAAACCTTGCTATTTTTTTGAGGTCATCTGCTTTCAGCTTGGGAAAACTCATAAATTCAAAAAATGTTATAGCTAGATTAACATAAGTCATCTTTAAAATCTGTTTAAGCACTTTTTCATCTTTCTCTGGAAACGCCTTCCGCAAGTTTTCAAGGGCAACTTTTTTTCTGTACGGAATAAAATAATATGCGAAGATCCCGAAAGCCTTCCCCAATCTTTGAGAAACTTTGAAAGGTAAAAGATTTGTAAGGAAAACAAAAAACTTGAAAATAATATACTCAATATAATTTTTCACACTCAACCACGATTTCGTTTAACATATTTCAAATAACAAAAGGGACGCAAAAGCGTCCCTTTAAATTTTATTTTTTCATTTGTTCTCTTATCAATCTAAATTCACTATCTGGTTTCCACTCTGGCTTTTCATCGGAATTAGCAAGATAATAAGCAGTCATAAAGACAAGTTTTGCATCTTCAACGGCACCATCAAGAGCCCACGAATCGTTATACTCATCGCTTGGCTGATGATAATGTTTCGCAATATATTCCTCAACAACCTTTTTTCCATAATCTTCTGGTTTTCCGATATATTCAACACCATTATCAAAGTATATCGCTGGAATTCCTACCTTTGCAAAATTAAATTGATCCGATCTGTAAAACATACCAAGCTCTGGGAATTGATCTGGCTTTACATACCTACCTTGATATCTATTTGCAATCTCACTTATTATTTCTCCAAGCGTGCTCTTTTCCATCCCAATTAAAACAACATCCTTTGTTCTTCCCCATATGTTTATCCCATCAACATTTAAGTTTGCAACGAACTTGGCAAGCGGAACGGTTGGATTTTGAGCGAAATATTTCGATCCCAAAAGCCCCGCTTCCTCAGCTGTCAAAGCTATGAACATAACAGATCTGCGCGGTTTAACCTTCAACTCAGAAAATGCTTTGGCAATTGAAAGCAAAGCGGACACACCCGAAGCATTATCAAGAGCTCCATTATAAATTGAATCACCATTAATCGGTTTGCCAATCCCAAGATGATCGTGATGCGATGTTATGACAATGTATTCATCTTTCAATTTCTCATCACCACCGCGTAAAATACCTATGACATTTTGAGAAACAAGTTCTCTAAATTTTACACGCATATTCAATGAAATTTTTAAACCAAGATCGATAGGTTTAAAATTTCGAGTTTGTGCCATCTTCACAAGCTCATCAAGATTTTGCCCCACAAGGGCAAGCATCTTTCTTGTGGCATCCTCAGTAAGCCAACCTTTAAGTAAAACTTTCGGATCAGTGTTATTCGCAAGATCAAACTCTTCCCCTGTCCATGAGCTCTGCACAACATTCCAGCCATAACCAGCGGATGGAGTTGTATGAATTATTATGGCACCAAGAGCTCCCTTCTTTGCAGCAATTTCATATTTATAAGTCCACCTTCCATAATAAGTCCTCGCCTTTCCACCAAAAAGATTTGGCTCCTCAGGGGTTGCTGGTGGATCGTCATTTAACATTAACAATATCTTTCCAGAAACATCAACGCCCTTATAATCATCCCAATTCTGCTCCGGCGCAACTATTCCATAGCCAACGAACACAACTTCGGCATCCTTTATTGAGACAAAATCTTTTTTGACACCAGAAACTGCAATAAATTCGTCGTAATATTTGAATTTTATCGTTTTACCTTTGCCTTTGACAACCATTTCTTTATCCGGGAAAGTTCTCACACCTGAAAGTGGAACCTTTTGAAAATATGAACCATTATCCCCACCAGGTTCAAGTCCAAGAAGTTTGAACTGTGTCGCTATATATGTCGCTGCCAGAAGCTCACCTCTTGAACCTGTCCCTCTGCCTTCAAGCAAATCATGCGCTAAAAACTGAACATTTGCCCTTATGTAATCCTCCGTGATGTAATCCATAGCCCTCTTAGCATCATCCGTGAGAAAATTTGTAACTGTGATCTGAGAAAAAGCCATTAAAGTTATAAGCGAACTTAAAAGTATAACTTTAAGTGTTCTCATTTTTTAACCTTGATTTTGTTTTGTATTGATAAGTTTTGAAACGCTTTCTCTTAAAGCTATAGCGTTTTCAATAGCATATGCGTTGAAATCGTTATTAAAATAAGCAAAAACAACTTTATCTTCCAACAAAAAATTCCATATTAATCTCGCAAACTCTTCTATCTGCTCTTGACTGTAAACCGACCTATATCTTTCCTTAGGACCATGAAACCTTAAATAAACGAAATCAGCTGTTGCAATAGGTGGAGCGAGAACTCCTCTCATATGTGAAATGCAAAGGGCAATTTTATTTTCCTTTAGAATCATAAAAATGGTATCATTAAAAAATACAGGATTTCTAAACTCAAAAACATGTCTGTATCCCTTGGGAAGCAGATCAATGTACTCTTTTAAGAGTGAAGGATCATATTCAAGCGTCGGTGGAAATTGATGAAGTATGCAACCAATTCGATTGTAAACTCTCAATGGCTTTATCACTTTCATAAATCCGTAAAAATCACTTCTCACATCTTTCAACCTCTTGATATGAGTTATGCTTTGATGAACTTTAACGGAAAACAAAAAGTTAACACTTGTATTTTTTATCCATCCCTCAATCGTTTTAGCCCTTGGCAGATGGTAAAATGTTGTGTTAAGCTCAACAGTATTAAAAACTTTTGAATAATATTCGAGCCACTTTCCCCGATGTAATTTCTCCGGATAAAAACGCCCGATCCAATGCCTATAGTAATAACCTGATGTCCCGATGTAAATCTTAGACATTAAAATTTATCTGGATATTTTCCCAATAAGAACAAAATCAATTTCCCTTGAACTTTCATCAACCCTTACAACTCTAACCTTAACCTTATCCCCAAGCCTATATACTTTTTTCGTATATTTACCTATCAATGCATACTGATTTTCATCGTAAATGTAATAATCATCCGTTAAGTCTCTAACTTTAACAAGCCCCTCAACGAGTATATCTTGTATCTCCACGAATAAACCGAATTCAACAACCCCAGAGATTATGCCATCAAATACTTTACCGATATGGTCCTTCATATATTCAACTTGCTTCAATTTGATCGATTCCCTCTCCACCTCCATTGCTCTTATCTCCATCTCCGATGAATGTTTGCAAATCTGTGGAAGTTTCTGCGCGATCTCCCTTAATCTTTTATCATCCACACCTTTTTCTGTATACTCATAAAGAAGACGATGAACGACAAGATCAGGATATCTTCTTATCGGAGAAGTAAAATGAGTATAATACTTAAAACCGAGCCCGAAATGTCCGATGTTTTTTTCAGAATAAATTGCCTTTGCCATTGACCTTATCGCGATGTCATTCACAAGATATTCATACTCCGTATCTTTAACTTGCGCGAGCAATTTTTGAATTGATTTTGAAAGGGGCTTTGAATCAACCTCGAACTTAAACCCAAGTTTCCTCACAAACTCCGCAAGGCTTTTCAACTTCGCTGGGTCGGGCAAATCATGAACTCTATAAATAAACGGATATTCGCGATTTTTCTTGCTCATCTTTCCGATATGCTTCGCTACCGTCTGATTCGCAAGCAGCATAAACTCCTCTATCAACCTGTGGCTATCAAGTCGAACCTTTTTTATTATTTCGATCGGTTTTCCATCTTCATCGAGTTTAAATTTAACCTCGGGTGTTTCAAAATCGAGACTCCCCTCACGAAGTCGCTTCTTTAACAAAATTTTGCTCAACTTATGCATTTCTAAAATTATATCAGCGTAATCACCTTCACCAGTCTCAATTATCTTCTGGACCTCTTCATAAGTGAACCTTCGCTTACTTCTTATAATGCTTTTATGAAAAGAATATTTTTCAACAACTCCCTTTGAATTGACAATCATAAAGACAGAATAAGCAAGGCGATCGACATTTGGATTTAAGCTGCAAACATTGTTTGACAACTTCTCGGGCAACATCGGTATCACCCTATCAACCAAATAAACGCTCGTTCCACGCTTCAGCGCTTCAAGATCGATCTCGCTTCCCTCCTTAACATAATAACTAACATCCGCAATATGAACACCAAGCTTATATTTTCCATCTGGTAAAATCTCAAGCGAAACGGCATCGTCAAAATCTTTCGCATCCTCGGGGTCAATCGTGAAACAAATTAAATTTCTAAGATCAAGTCTCTTTGCATATTCCGAACTTGGGATTTCGTCCGGAATCTCCTCTGCTTCTTCAAGAACCTCATCGGGAAATCGCGTTGGGAAATTATAACTTCTTGCGATCGCCAAAATCTCCGCATCGTTTTCCCCAGCTTGGCCAAGCACTTCAACTATCCTACCTTCAGGAGCGAACCTTTCATCTATCCAATCAACAAGCTCAATTGCAACTTTATCACCAGGTCGTGCATTAAATTTTTTCACATTTTTCTCATCGATATAAAAATCATGGATCAAGCGTTTGTCATCCGGAACGACAAAATAAATTCCCTTTCTTTTTGAAAGAACCCCTGTTATAATCTTTCTCCCACGCTCAATTATATCAACTATCTCGCCTTCTGCAAGTTCACCCTTCCCTTTCCCCACAATTGAAACAGCAACTTTATCTCCATCAATCGCAGTATGGATAAACCTAGGGGGAATAAAAATTTCTTTTATCTGGCTGTCTTCATTTTCCACCTCCACAAATCCATAACCGTTCGGATTCACGGTCAATCGCCCAACAAGAATTTTGGGATTCGGTTTAAATTTGTATTTATTTCTTGGAAGCTTAATGACCTCGCCACGCTCGACCATCTCCATTAAAACTCGCCTAATAACATCCATTTCATACTCCTCCATCAAACCAAGTTTCCTAGCTATTTCTTTTAAACGAAACGACCGTTTGGATCTTTTCTTTAAAAATTTTAAGATCCTCTCTTTGATCTTTGAAATTTCTACCTCTTCTTTCATAGCCTTATCCTATAATAGAGCCCCAATTTGTTTAAAATTTCTTTTTCCTGATAAAATTGAACCGGTTTTCTCTGATATTCAATTGTTAAGTTTCCTCCGAGAAACTTTTTAAATAATGGATATTGAACGATGACGACCGATTTTGAGATGTCGGTAAAAATATCTCCACCAATCTGAACTACAGCCCCACCTATATTTCCTGTTATCCTCAAACCTTTAAATCCAGAATAATAACCAAATTCCGCAGCCGTCACAACTCCACCAAGCACATCCCTTAAAACATCCGTCACAACCCCTGAAACCACACCGCTCAAAAGTCCAGCACCCGTTGACGACCAAAGATTTTCAGTAAACAAACTAGCCTCACTTCTGCTAAGTTCATCTTTGAATCTTCCAGTTACAAGGAATGAAATTGCATCAGATTCCACCTCACCATGCGGATAAACCTTCTGATAATCCTCACCATCAATATACATCTGTATTTTAACGACTGGTTTTGACAACGTCCCGCTTATGAGAAGTTCAATCAAAACATTCTCAACTTTCCCAGAACTCAAAGTATCCGTTAAAACTGTATGAGTTCCCGTATATGTTGCTGTTATATCAAGTTCCGGATTTTTAAGGTCCTCAACAAATTTTATCTTACCTTTTGCATTAAATCGTTTGAAAAAGTTATAGTAAGACCTGTCAAGTACATCAACCACACCGTGTGCAACCATCAAGCCAGAGTAACTTCTAAGGTTTAGGTTCCCAGAAAACTCAGCGAAAAATTCTTCCCCAGTTTGAGTATTAAGAAGAATGTTAATTTTTGCGTTATTTAAAGTGTAGATTTTTAAGTCATAATTGAACTTCGAAAAAATACTTTGCTTTTTTACACCTTCGTTTTGAATCTCGTTCACTTTAACAGGAAGGTTCAAATGCACAAGTTCCTCAGCGGTGCTTTCTTCTTTTACAGTATCAACTGGGCTAACATAGACATATTCAAATCCAGTTCCTTGACGAGCGCTGATAGATTGCTTCGGGAAATAATTAACATCAACATCTGAAAGGAAAATTTCACCATTGAGATAAAATCCAGTAGTGTCAATTTTTAAACTTAACCCATTTTCACCAGTCTGAGCAATCACGCGCCCATAAAGTCCCGTGGTTCCAAAACCCTCTTTATCCATAACAAGCAATTTGCCAGTGATGTTAAAATCTCCCTTTGATATTGAATATCCACCACCAAAATAAATCTTACCATTAACCCTGACCTCTCCACCACTATAATCATCAGGATTGTTCCATAAATTCAAATCCTCAACATAGATGGCATTTGAATCAATCTTGCCCACGCCGTAAACAAGATAATACTTTCCGTTTGGATCAAATTTGAAAATACAATTTTGAAGTGAAAAGTTGCCCTTAAAACTCGGCTTATCAAAGGTTCCACCTAAATCAATCTCAGCCGTTATATCACCTTTCAAATCTGAAATCCCCTCCAAAAGTGGCTCCAGCACAGCGATCGGAAACCTAAAGAGCTTTACCTTGCCCGCGACATATGGCTCACGGTATTTTGATCTTACGGTTGGATTAAACCACGCTGGAGAAGAAAGAACAACATCCATCGCGTTATAATTCACCTCACCTGCGCTTACTATAAGTGATATATTCAACTTTACAAGGTCATCTTCAATCTTCCCAAAACATTCAAGCACTCCGAGATCCGCATTTTTGTATCTGAGATCTTTCACGAAAATTTCAATATTTGAATTGGGTTTATCATGAGCTCCATAGATAAAGAATGAAAATTCAACCTTGCCAGAAAAAAATTTTCCTTTTATAAGTCTATCAAGTTCCAAATTTTCACCCCACATGCGCAACTGCTGAGTTTGCTTATCAATAAACCCACCAATGTAAATTTTTTGATCATTGAAAACAAAAGAAGATGGATTAATCACAACTCCGCTTTTGCTTTGAAAAATTTCTATCTCATCAGCAATTGAAATTTTATTACCATAAACTCTCCCATTAAACTCTTTTAAAATTAACCTATTCACCTCGCGACTGAACTGCGCGATTGAAACAGCTTCGAAATCCCACTTCTCCCCACTCGCAAAAATTTCAGCATATAGCTCTGGTTCATCGTAATTGAGACTCAATCCAACCTTATCAATCTTGAAACCATCCGAAGTAAAATCGCTCAATTCACTCCGTAGTTTAAACCTCAACTGATCCTTATAACTTAGTTCGATCTCCCCTTTAAACCTATCGCTCTTAAATGTGTCAACTCTGCCTTTTTCATAGTTTATATATCTCATCTGTTTTAATTCTGAACTACTGTAAAAATAAAATCCTTGCGAATCAGCAAGGAAAACCCCATTTAAACTTCCAGTTGCCTGAAAGAGACGACCGAGTGAAAAAAGTGAAATTGGTGTTAAGTTCTTAAATTTTATCCTATACTCAAGATAAACAGGATTTTTAATCACGGAAAAATCAACCCCTTTGCCTTCAGAAAAGTTCAACTTATCATAAACATCTTGACTTACAACCCCGAACATACGCGTAAGCGAGTTTCCAAGATCAGCAAAATTAAATTTACCATCAAGGTTTAAATCAAACATATTGGATTGAACGATGAGACTTTTCTCTTCGCGATTTCCAGAATAATGCGCATTCAATCTCAAACGACTTATCTTGTAATTCCCAAAAATAGACGGATTCAACTGAGCAAATAATTCCATTGCGCTAACTTCCCCAAAGCTAAACCTTGCGTTAAAATCGCCTGAAATATGACTTTTAAGAAAATGCGGTTTATCAATTCTAACTTGTGAAAGATCAAGATCCGTTAAAGAACCACTTAAACTTAACAGAAACTTTTCTTCCCCTGTTTTTTTCAAATTTAAATCAATAACTCCCCTCAATCCTTCGGTAAGCGAAACAAAGCTACCGTTAAGTTCTCCACCCTTAACTTCAAGCCAAAAATTTGACTTCGGAATTAAAACCTTGCTTACAACAGATTCTTCAAAATCAATGTTTGACCTCGCTTCCATCGTTTCAAACCTAACTCCTTTCCCCTTTAAAATACCCGAAAAACTAATCGAACCGCTCAAATCCCCCCGATTCAAAACATCAGATGGATTTAACCCTGAGACATTAAACTTTAAATCATACACAAAACCATCCTTTAGATCAAGCGTCCCACCCAAACCTATTACGGCATTTACATACTTTAAATTGACATCCGAAGCAAATTTAAGTGGATGTCCACGATATCGCCCCTCAACTTCAACTTGATCTACTCCAAACTTCGGAAGTTTAACAAGCGATATAAACTTGCTTATGTCAGAAATGTTAATTTTTGAATTGATATACGCATCGATCAAAAAATCCGAAAACCTTAATATGTTTTTAAGTTCCCCGCTGACATAAATATCAGAGTTATAAACTTTAGCCTCTATCCTTCTAACCTTCAAATTTTTCAAGGTTCCTTCAGCCTCAACCTTAATCATGGGCGAACCAGAGAGAAAATATACATGCGGGATAAACCGTGTCAATTCACCAAAGCTAAAACTATCAGCAAAAAGTGAAACATTCACATAAACCCCTTCAACATTGTCCCTGTTCAGTCTGAATATGTTATCTCTCGTCTCAGCCGAAAAGCTAAATTTAACCTTGCTACCGCCCGTTATGATCTCAAAATCATCAGCTTCAAATTTATGTTTATCAGCATAAATTTTCCCATCTATCTGCGCATTAAATTTATCATCATCGACCACAAAAGATAACTTTATCTTCCTCAAATTAATTCTATCGGAAGAATAACTTCCGCTGAAAACAGCATTGATGTCGTGGACGATAAAATTATGATAATCGATGCAATTCAAACTATCTGCAAGCTTGCTTTTCCCCCGACTTAAAGAATCAACCAAGACAAATTTACCGTCATCAATCACAAGCCTATCGCACGAAAAGAAAAATTTCGTCTCTTCTCTTTTCTCCCTCGGTTTCAAAATCCTCTCGAAATTCCATTTTCCATCTTTTCCCCTTATCAGATAAACCTCAGGTTTGTAAAGAATTATTTCACGAAAAGAATATCCCCCCTTTATCAAACCCATCGGATTATACTTTAACTCAACGCTTAATGCCTTAACAAAAGTTTTGCCCTCAAACCCAACATAAAATCCATCAACCCCAAATCCTGTGAATATATTGCCATAAAACTTCCCAAGATAAATTTCTTCACCAAGAGTTTTTCTTAATTCAGCTTCAACTTTATCGTGTAGGAAAAGCCTAAATTTCTCGGTCTGCGAAATGATCAAAATTATCGAGACAACTATAAGGAAAAAAGAGAATGAATAGAAAGCTAACTTCAAAAACTTTTTAAATAATTTTCTCATCGCCCGCAGAATCTTTCAAGGATGGTTTTAATTATATTTGTAGTCGATCTATTCGGGGTCAATTCCACCAGAACCACACGACCTCCATTTGCCTCGACAATGTCTCTTCCAACAACATCTTCAATCGCCCAATCATTCCCTTTGACAAGGACATCAGGGATAATTTTAGAAATTAACTCATATGGCGTTGGTTCATCAAAAATCACAACATAATCGACAAAAGCAAGATTTGAAAGTATAAATGCTCTATCTTCTTGTGAGACTATCGGTCTACCATCGCCTTTTATTTGCTTAACAGACGAATCACTATTCAATCCAACAATTAAAACATCTCCAAGCTCCTTCGCTTTCGCAAGGTATTCAACATGTCCTCTATGCAAGATGTCAAAACAACCATTTGTAAAGACGACTTTCTTACCTTCGCTTTTGAGTTCCTTCACTATCTGAACGATTTCGTTGATATTTACAACCTTCCCCATCACCATTCACCTCTTGAATCAAGAAGAGCTGCTTTGAAAAGTTTCTCCTTATCAACAGGGACAACGCCAACCTCTTCAACAACTATTCCAGCAGCGTAGTTCGCAAGCGCCGCTGATTCAATTATATCAGCACCGCTGGCAAGAGCAACTGTTATTGTCGATATAACGGTATCACCAGCACCTGATACATCCGCAACTTTCCTCGCCTTTGTTGGTATATGCTTTATGTCACCATCCTTGCTGAAAAGCGTCATTCCTTTCTCACCCCTTGTCAAAAGAAGATATTTGCACTTTAACCTCTCAAGGATTATCTTACCAGCCTCAATCACCTTCTCCTCAGAATCAAGTTTTCTGCCAAGTACATCCTCAACCTCTTTTCTGTTCGGTTTGAAAACGGTCACATTTTTAAATTCAAAGAAATTCTCAAACTTTGGATCCACAGTTATTACAATTCCATACCTGTTCGCAATATCAATCAAATCATGAATTAAATTCCTAACGATAACCCCTTTATTGTAATCTTCTATTATTATCGCCTTTATTTCATGCACATGTTGAAGGATTATCTCTTTTATTCTTTCTTGTATCGTGTAGTTTATCGGTTCCCTTGATTCTCTATCGATTCTAACGACATGTTGATTATGTGCTATCACCCTTGTTTTCACCGTAGTTGGTCTGGTTTTATCAACTATGATGCCTCCTGTATTAAAACCTTCGGATTTCATAATATCAAATAAAATCTCTCCCTCTCTATCATCACCGACAACACCAATTAGCAATGGGAATGCGCCAAGTGATTTTATATTGTTTGCTACATTCCCTGCTCCCCCAAGCTTTGAGTCTTCTCCCTCAACCTCAATCACTGGAACTGGTGCCTCAGGCGAAATTCTATTTACCGCTCCCCAAATATACCTGTCAAGCATAACATCACCAACTACAGCGATCTTCTTGTTTTCAAAGTTTTTGAACAGTTGTAAAAGTCTTTCTTCGGTGAATTTAATCATTGACACAGGAACTTTTTTATTTTTAAACTTTTTCAGATATGCAAGTTTTTCAATGATAAAATAATCAAAGATAAGCGAATAAACAAATGGCGTTAGATTGTAAATTTTCGTTTTCTTTGACTCCCGATATCAGGAATTAGTTCGTAAAGGCGGGATAATCGCCAGTTATCTCCTCAAGGTGAACTTTTATCGCCAAATTTCCTAACATTTTCTTGCCATTGGTTGCTGTAAGCTTGATAATCTTAAAGATTAAGTTGTAAGGTTGCAAATATTGAAGATATTAAATAATACGGCTGAAGTCCATCAAATGTCAGCGTGAATGCACCTTCTAACAAAACATTTACAGACGAATTAATTGGAGCGCCAACTCCAAATCCAACGAAAGCAAATGGTTTTGAAAAACTTGTCCCAGATGAACTATAAACACGGGTAGTCAATGTGTTCTGCGGGTTCTGTTCCATCCATGTGGTGATACGGATTTCCCCAACTCGTGTATATTGAATTCCGCCCCGAATAGATATAAATGGTTTTACAAAACAATGAGACATAAATAATCGAGTCCCAATGGAAGCTTCGTAAATATGGGAAGCATCACCAGTTATGCTCATGCGAAAACCAACTACATCAGGAATAGCTAAAGTTGGTCCTTTCCCACTATATCTTAAACGACTATAACCCACACTTGCTACCAACTGAATATCTTGTGAGACAACATATGAAACAGCTCCACCCACTTTCCAACCGCCATCCCAGTAACGCAAGATTGAATTTGCTGAATTTGATTCAGAAACTGAAGAAACCCCCGCATTAAGTTCAACCCAAATATCAGATTGAGCCTGGGAAACACTTTGAAGGATGAAGACCAAAAGCGCTAAATAAATTACTCTTCTCATAGATATTCCCCTTAGGTTTTGAATTTTCACTAAAAATTTAAATCATAAAAGTTTCTTTATCAAGCAAAGAAAATTTTTACATCACAATTAACCTTTATCAACAACTTTCAACTCATAAATACCTATAACCCTGTTCCCAGGCTCGTTGCTCTCATATATGTAAAGCCTCCCCTCATCATCAACATCAAGCAATATCCCAGGCAACTCAATGTCCGATGGAATATAATTACCATCAAGATCATACAACTTTAAATAATACCTTGAGTATAAAGGATTCTTTTCCCTCACGGCTTTCTCAGTTGCATCATAAAACTGATGATATACATAATCCCCAGAAACGATCATTGACCTTGTTCCGGAACTTCTCATCAACCTTTTGACTATCTCTTGGGGAGGTAAATTCCAGGGTATGTCCTCCTTGGGCAATCTAAATTTGCCTTGAACACCAAATACCTTGATCAACTTGTAGTTTTTGTCATACTTGTAAATACGATATGTACCCCTATCGATAGAATACAAATTACTAAACCTATCAAAATCAAACCATATCTCAGCTCCATATGTAAATGTTTTTTTAATTTCATCATGCATGCCACACAAGTTGAGCAAATTCCCTTTTAAATCAAAAACACCTATCGTTCGTGATTTCCATATCTCAGATGGATTAGCATACCTGAGCTCAAGAAGACTAATATATAGCTTCCCATCCCTTACCTTAAGATTATCACCTGCACTTAAATCGGATGGGAAAGCAAATGAATACAAAAATTCACCATCTATGTTAAAGCATAAAATTTTTCTCACCCCATTATCATAAATGAAAATTTTCCCATCCTCACTTATTGTAAAACCTGATGGATCCACCATCTCACCAGGGCCCATACCCTTTCTCCCAAAACTCCTCTCAATAGACCCATCCCTTATGTTTATAAACTGAACCTTCGACTGTACCATATCAAGATTCACTAACCATTCGTTATAAACCTCAATGTCGAAAATTATGCCAATGAAATTATCTTTCGTCTCCTTAATCCTTATCTCCCCTTTCCTTTCAATCTTGACAAGCTTTTTATCTAAAATAAAACTGTAAACATTAAGTTTTTCATTTTTCCCACACGAAACTAATAAAAGGCATAAAAAAAGCAATACCTTCTTCATTCCAAATCCAGCCCACTTTATTTGTGTAATTAAAAATGCGGGAAACCATCATTCTAAGTTTTCTTATTTTTCTCACCTAAATATTACCTCCCACTTTGAAATTGAAGTGTCCCCGACACCGTAGTAATATCTACCGTCAAAATATCCCCCCTGTTTAAATTTCTCGGGAATCTTAAATGAATATAAATACTCGCCACTTTCAGATGAATAAACATCAACAAAGGTCGTATTATCATCAACTGAAAAATTCTTACCACTTGTTATGTATATCTTATCCCCAACCAAGTTCATAGCCAAAGATGGGAATTCTTTATCTTCCCCAACCTTATATATAGGTCCACTTTTTGTCTCTATAACTTTAATTTCCGGCAATTTGATATCATCGATGGTCTTCATTAAATATTTCAATGTCCCTTTTTCAATGTCAATCGCAAGAAAACAATTTAATCTCTCGAATGTACAATATAAAAACTTGTGATCAAAATCTATATCCTCTATTCCAGCAATTAAAGGAAATCCAAAAAGAAATTCAGGTGACTTAGAATTTACAGGGAAAATTTTCTCGCCTAATGAATATAAATAATTACCTGACATATCATAAACATCAAATAAATACTCAGTGTTGATTGTACGACTTAATACAACTTTTCCCTTTGCCAAACAGATTTCCGCAGATATATTTTTAGGTCTAAAACTTCGCTTGATCGAATTATCATCTCCAATTACTGTTATAATTCCAGTGTATGGGTCGCTAACCCATATTCTTAAATTGTCGTCAACAACAAAACTTACAGGGTTTAAGAACTCACCAGGACCTTTACCTTTTCCCCTACCATATGATCTGATAAATTTCCCAGATAAAGAAAACTTTTTTATCCTTAAATCCCCTATATCAAGCACATAAAGATACGAATTTCTCTTATCTAACTTTAACTTAATCGGTGAGAAAAGAGAATCACTGGTTCTAAATATCCTTTTTACATCCACATTCTTGAAAATTCTACTCTTTATCTTCTGCTCCCTGCAATACTTATTTACTTGAAAAGTTAGAACATTTTTTTGATAATTGTTATCAAAGCTTCCCGCTAAAAATGGATAAATAAAACTAACAGCTAACCCCAAGATCAAAAAAGCTAACCAAGTTTTAGCACGCATATTTATCTTTCCTATATTTTCTCACCTGAAAATTTAAATCATAAAAATCTTTTTGTCAAGCAAAGAAAATTTTTACATCGCAATTAACCTTTATCAACAACTTTCAACTCATAAATACCTATTACCCTATTCCCAGGCTCATCACTCTCATATATGTAAAGTCTCCCCTCATCATCAACATCAAGCAATATCCCAGGCAACTCAATGTCCGATGGAATATAATTACCATCAAGATCATACAACTTTAAATAATACCTTGAGTATAAAGGATTCTTTTCCCTCACGGCTTTCTCAGTTGCATCATAAAACTGATGATATACATAATCCCCAGAAACGATCATTGACCTTGTTCCGGAACTTCTCATCAACCTTTTGACTATCTCTTGGGGAGGTAAATTCCAGGGTATGTCCTCCTTGGGCAATCTAAATTTGCCTTGAACACCAAATACCTTGATCAACTTGTAGTTTTTGTCATACTTGTAAATACGATATGTACCCCTATCGATAGAATACAAATTACTAAACCTATCAAAATCAAACCATATCTCAGCTCCATATGTAAATGTTTTTTTAATTTCATCATGCATGCCACACAAGTTGAGCAAATTCCCTTTTAAATCAAAAACACCTATCGTTCGTGATTTCCATATCTCAGATGGATTAGCATACCTGAGCTCAAGAAGACTAATATATAGCTTCCCATCCCTTACCTTAAGATTATCACCTGCACTTAAATCGGATGGGAAAGCAAATGAATACAAAAATTCACCATCTATGTTAAAGCATAAAATTTTTCTCACCCCATTATCATAAATGAAAATTTTCCCATCCTCACTTATTGTAAAACCTGATGGATCCACCATCTCACCAGGGCCCATACCCTTTCTCCCAAAACTCCTCTCAATAGACCCATCCCTTATGTTTATAAACTGAACCTTCGACTGTACCATATCAAGATTCACTAACCATTCGTTATAAACCTCAATGTCGAAAATTATGCCAATGAAATTATCTTTCGTCTCCTTAATCCTTATCTCCCCTTTCCTTTCAATCTTGACAAGCTTTTTATCTAAAATAAAACTGTAAACATTAAGTTTTTCATTTTTCCCACACGAAACTAATAAAAGGCATAAAAAAAGCAATATTTTTTTCATCCAAAATTCAATCCACTTATTTTGTATAATTTGGTTTGGGTAATTAAAAACAAAAGCAGGGAGCTTCCACTCCCTGCTTTTTATTATTTCGGCGGCGGGACTACGATCTCACACATACAGTTAAGTGGCTTATCATAACAAATACGCGGATCCTGTAGATTGTAAGTAGCACAATATTGATCACTTGGTTCCTCACCGAATGAGATTTTTGTATAACCAACCATGACCGCAACAATTAATACTAAAGCTAAAACAATTAATTTGACAATTGACTTGACCCTACTCATGTTTTACCTCCTTCTTTTTGTTTTGAAATTTTGTTTATCGCAGTTATTAACTGCCTCACATGGACTTTAGTCGGTTTTACCCCCTCAACCCTATAATAAACCTTGCCAAAACCATCAACCAAAATCTCAACAGGTGTCACCATAAAATCTATAGGAACATTATCAAACCTCCTCACCTCAAACTTAAAACGGTATATATCCAGCACATAATTAACTAATCTCTCATCCTTAGAATAAGCAATACCTAAAACCTTTACATCCCTATAAACACTATCTATCTCGTTCCAAACAGGAACCATTGAACTTAAACAACTATGACAATCAAGGGGTGAAAAAATTATCAAGAGATAATAACTATCATTGTCAATTTGACCACCTAAAAAACTTAAATCAATTTCACCATAATCAACATGGCCACCGTATGCAAAAGCTAAAATTAACAAACTTGAAAATAAAAGAACAAAAACAAGAAATTTAAAAAAGAATTTGAAAGAATATAACCTCTCAATCAAAATGTATAAACTAATTGAAACAATTAAGATAACTGACTTCAACAAATTAGCAAATCTATCGCTAATACTTAAAATACTTCCAAAGCAACCACACTCATCAAGCCCCAAATAATAAAAACCATATATCAAAGCAAAAAAGAAAAGAATTGAAAACAATAATAAAGCCACACTAACAAACCTAACCCACATTTTTAACAAAAACATCATCCCAAGTAAAATCTCAAAAAGTGACAGCGAAATTGAAAATGAAAATACTAAAAAATTGGGGAAAAATCCGTAAGATCTAACGATATTAGCAAACTCATTAATATCAATTAACTTCCCAAATCCCGAAACAACGAAAACAAGTCCAATTATTACCCTTAAAATTGAAATCAACTTAACAGTCATAAATCAAAACTAAATTATTTTTCTCACCCAAGAATTTAAATCATCAAAATCTCTTTGTCAAGAAAAGGGGAAAGTTTTTACGGAAAATTTTTGCGGAAATTTTTTACGGAAAATTTTTACACTTTATCATCACACCAACCCCTCACCCCATCCCATAAAATTCCCAAATAATTCCGAACCAATTTCTCTTTAAATTCAAAGTTCTCATCCAGCATCCTCTTAAACTCCAATGGCGAAATCCCCAATCTCCTTTTAAAAGCCCCTCTAAATGTTCTAATTCTGTAATAACCACACTCTTTACAAACATTTTTGAAATTAACCCCCTCCGAAATCAACCTTATCGCCTTTTCAAGACGGTATGTCTCAATAAGTTTATGTAAAGTTGTCCCGTAATTTTCAGCGATGAAATCATATAGATACGAGACTGAAACATCGAAATAATCAGCAACTTCACTTACACAAAAATTTTGCTTTGAGATATTCCCCCGAATAAAGTTTTCAAGATTTCTTTTATTAAGAAGCATAATCATCCCCCCAATTTGGTTTTCACCTTACGATTTTAACCTTTGAATCATGCGCAAGGTTATAGTTTCCCTCAACGATTATCGTATCTCCAGGATTTATTCCACTTTTTATCTCATAAAATTGCTCATTTTCACGACCAAGTTCAACATAGAACCATTTAGAAAGCCCTTGATCTTCGCCGTTGCTTTGGTAAACAAACACAACTGGTTTATCATCACGCATAATAACTGCCCGCCTTGGAACAAGCAAGATATTTTTATAAACTTCACCCTGGATTCTCACACTTCCAAACATGCCAGGTTTTATTTTATGTTCAGGATTTTCAATCTCTATTACAACTTTTCCAAGCCGTCTTTTAATATCAATGTAAGGGTTTATCTCTACAACTCTTCCTTTGAAAACTTCCCCAGGATAAGCGACGAATTCAACCTCAGCTATATTTCCAAGATTAATCCTTGCCATTTGCATTTCTGTCAACTCACAGATCACCCTGATTTTTGATATATCAACAAGCTTCATACATTTTTGCCCAGCTGTGATGTAATCCCCGGGGGTCAACTCACAATCCGCTATGTATCCAGAGAAGGGAGCTTTTATTTCTGTATAGCTTAAATTTAATTTTGCTTTCTCATACTCAACCAAGGCTCTATTTAAACCGCTTTTATTTGCGATTACATCTTCTCTGTTCACATCGCTATAAACAAGCAAAGCCTCGTAATCTCTTTTAACTCTTTCAATTTCCACCTCGCTTATCTGCCCCGCTTCAAATTTTTTCCTCATATCTTCGTAAATAACCCTTAAACTATCAATTTCCCTTTTAAATCTTTCCGGATTCCCACCCCCTGGGACGATGCCGGATTTCATAAGATTATATTCAACTCTCGCATCAAGCAAATTATGCTCCGCCTGTTTTAAGGCTATCTTAAACTCCGTATCATCAATCTTTAAAATTAGTTCTCCCTCTTTAACGAACTTACCATTGTAGGCATTTAAGTTGACAATTTGGCCACCAACCCTTGGGATTATGTCGATCTCACAAGCTGGTTTCGCCAGAGCACTTGCGCTTATCAACTGTATGAGATCGCCTTTCCTTGCGACATCGATTTTAACAGGGAAAAATATCTCTCCCGTTTCTACTTCTTTTAATGCTGTGGTTTCCTTGTCATCATCTCCAGATAAAATTAACCCCAAAATTAAAATGGCACCAAGAATTACGAAAATGCCAGCGAAGATAAAAAACTTTTTAAACGCAATCTTTCCCACCATATTTAACACCTCAATTTATTTGACAATAATTTTATAAAATACGGGGGTGACTAAAAGAACAATTAATATTGAAAACAAAAGTCCACCTGAAACAGCAACTGCAAACGGATACCAAAGCGAATATATATTCTTCGTAAAAATAAACGGTGCAAACCCAGCTATCGTCGTAAAATTCGTTATCAAAATTGACCTCACCCTGCTGAAAGAAGCTGATATGAGAATATCATCATAGATTGAATCCTGGATTTTAACACCCGATTTTGAAATTGAATTTGCAATTTTATCAACAAGAATTACCCCATTGTTAACCGATAGACCTATCAAAAGTATAAGCCCTGCATATCCACCCCTGCCGAAGTTAACATCAAAAAGATAAAACACAGCAAATAAACCTATCAAAGACATCGGAACAGATAATATGATGACGAACGGCTTCCTGAAAGATTCATAAAGCGAAGCAGTGATCATGAAAACAAGACAGACGGAAACAATCGCAATTAATATCAACGGTATTTTCTCCCTTTCACCAAATAAAAAGAGTAAACGTTCAACTCTCTTCACCTCATACCCAGGTGGAACTTTAACGCTTTTTATAACTGCATCCGTGAATTTACTTCCGTAGTTATAAGGACCTTTGTAGTTAAAGGTTATATATCTTGTATATTGTTGATTTTCACGCCGTATCTCCGGCATCGTTGGAACAAACTCAACCTTTAAAATATCCGCCAACTTTACACTTCTATCTCTCGTTACAAAGTTTGATTCCAAAAGTTCCCTCACATCAACCCCGGTATCCGTATCTCCCGATTTTGAAACAGTGATTTTCAATTTAACATTTTGATTTTCTATCTTCATATTTAAATTTTCAACCGACATTCTTAATTTCCCCGCGATGAAATAAATTAACTCCCCAAGGTTAATCCCATATTTGCTTAATTTTTCTCTATCAACTGAAGCGACAACCTCGTATTCCTTTGACATCCACGGCACCCTGTCAAGTTCAATATCCGAAACCCTTGGATTTTGCGAGACGATTTCAGCTATGTTTTGTGCTATTTGTTTTACAACATCATAATTATAGCCAAGAATTTGGATTGAAAAGCTTGGGATAATCACCCCACCGGAGTAAAATCCGGGACCAAATCCATAAACGGATACCGTGAATCCGCTTGTCTGCGCACATAACGAGATTAAATTCTCCTTAATTATGTAAGGTATTGAAGTCATCGCAACCTTATCATTGAAATCAACTCTTATAGTAGCATATCTATTTGAGATCAAAGATGTGAACTTTTCTATGTGGCTAAGATTTTTTCCTAATTGCTTTTCAATTTTTCTGACAAACTCATCAATTCTTGAAATCTCCGTGCCTTGGGGAGCTCTTATATCAACTACTATATATGTCTCGGTACCCCACCTCCATAGCTCGCCCTTATAGACATACTTGAAGAAAAGATGTGATGTCCCTCCAAGTATATGGTCAATATAAGGTTTCGCGGTGACATAAAATTTGCTTGAAAAGATTTTATTGTAAAGCTCTGCGATCCCAACAAGCGAAATTTTTCTCCCAAAAATTTCGAAACTAACTTTTTCCTCATTTACCTCAATTTTTTCTGGCAACATCCACACAGGTAATCCAAAAAGCAAAACAACCAAAGAAAAAACAAACCATTTATGGCGCAAATTCCAGCGTAAAATTTTTGCGTAAACACCCGAGATGAACCCTAAAATCCTCATTTCTTTCTTTGGCTTAACCCTGTTCAAAACTTTAAGCGAAACGATCGGAATAAAGGTCAATGAGACCAAGAGAGAAAAAATAACAACAAAACCAGCTGTGATAGCGAACTGAACAAAATACGGCTTCAAATTTTCGGGAAGCAAGAAAACAGGGACAAGTGCACCAACAGTTGTAAGTGAAGCTGCGACGACGGGCAATTTCATCTCATCAACCGCCGTAAGGATGACTTCAATATCAAATTTTCTCCGCTCCTCAAAATATCTCTGGATGTTTTCAAAAATTACAATTGAATTGTCGATCACTATCCCGAAAGATAAAGCCAACGCTGAAAGAGTCATTATGTTAAGCCCAATCCCAGAAGCATATAAGAACACAATCACACCCGAGATTGAAAAAATAACAGAAAGGAAGACAATAAATGATGAAACAACATTACGCAGGAACAGGATGAGAATCAAAACAATAAATCCAGCGGAGATTAAAGCTTTATTTGCAAGCTCCCTTATTTCCATTTTTATATTTTTGCTTCTATCGTAAACCTTCTCGATCTCAATTTTTAAGCCATATCTGGAATTTATTAAATCTTTTAACTCGTTAATTTTTTCATCAACTAAGTTTGCAACTTTTATCATATTTACCCCCGGCTCCTTATCAATCTCAACCGTTAGAAAAGGCATCCCGTTTATCCTTGAATAGCTGTTGGGTTCCGATATTGTGTCAACAACATTTGCGAAATCAGAAAGCTTTACATAAATCCCCTGCCCATTGCTGATTTTGATATTTTTAATTTCATCGACATCCTTGAAATAATTTCCAGTATAAATGAAATGCCTGATCTTTCCCTCATCAACATAACCAGCAAGGCTATAGATTTGATATTCGTTCAATGCTTTTATAAGCTCATAGATGCTGACGCCGAAATTTTTTAATTTTTCTTCATCCACATTTATCAAAATCTCCCTTTTAACTCCGCCAAGCACCCTTACATTCGCGATCCCCTTTATCCCCAAAAGCGAAGGTTTAATTATCTCATCAACTATCTTTTGAATTTTTGTGATTTCAGCATCACCATAAATGCTCAAGCTCATAAATCCTTGAAGTTCCTGAAATTCCGAAGGGACATACTTTTGAATCTGCGGATACTCAGCTCCCTCAGGAAAAGTTCTATAAACAGACGCGAGCTTTTCGGATAGTTCAAGTCTTGCAAAATCAATATCAACATTTTTCTGAAACTCAATTTCAACCCACGAATTTCCCTCCCGTGTTCTCGATGAAACTTTCTTCACACCCGCAACAGTTACCGCGACCTCTTCAATCTTTGTGGTGATAAACCTTTCAACCAGTTCCGCTGAAACACCACGCCAGTTTGCGACAACATAAAGCTTCGGGAAATCAATCTCCGGGGTTATCTCAATCGCAAGTTGAGTGAGCGAAAAAAGCATTAAAATTAAAAGCGTAAAATAAAACATTAAAACGGTGACCGGCCTTTTTAAAATTTTCTCAAGCATGACAATCCAAAGACCTACCTTCCTTTTAGAGAAAACTTATCAAAATAGGTATAAACGACGGGAATTATAAAAAGTGTGAAAATAGTCGATGCAATCAAACCCCCGATTATGGGATAACTTATCGCAACCGCAAGCTCAAGCCCTTTTCCAAAACCAACGATAAGTGGAATGATGCCGAGTATAGTTGTGAGCGTTGTCATCACGATCGGCCTGAACCTTTTCCTCATCCCATCAATTATGGAATCCTCAAGCGGCATCCCATCCCTTCGGTTTAATATTATAAGGTCAACAGCGATCACCGCATCGTTATCTATAGCACCAAGCATTATAACAAGCCCAACTATTGACATCACATTATAACTTTGCCCTGCAAGATACATGGCTATGAAAGCTCCAACAAGCGCAAGCGGACTTGTCAATAAAATGACAAATGGATAAACGATCGATTCATACTCAGAAGCGAGTATCATATAAACTATGAAAATTGAAAGCAAAATTATGATCAAAAGCCCTCTATATGACTCGTAAATTTCCTCAATCTTCCCGCCAATTTTAATTGAAATGTTTTGATACCTTAACTCGATATCTTTGATCGCATCGCTTATTTGATTATTTATCGCAAAAATATTCCCACCTCTTGAATTTGCAACTACAAGAGCTACCCTGTTCCCATTTTCATGATAAATTTCGTTCAACCCTTGTCCCTTTTCTATTTTTACAACAGATTGAATAGGAACTAACGAAGAACTTTTTGAATTGTTAGCTTTTAAACTGTAATTTAAAAGCGAAAATAAGGCGTCCTCATCCCTTGATTTATCCGAGATGATGCGAATCGGAATTTGCTCGTTAAACCTGCTTATATAAGTGGCAACTTTCCCTCTCAAATAACCCGCCACCTCAGAAACGATATCAGAACTATTTAGATCATATTTTTCAATGGCGGATTTATCAACAAGTATTCTCACCTGCGGATTGCCCGGACCGGGGATGGTCCTTAAATCGGTTACCTTTGGGATGTTTTTAATTTTTTCAACTATATCTTTTGCGATGAAAAGCAATGAATCAAACGATGAGCTTGCAAATCCTTTACCAGCAATTTTTATGGCGATATCATCTTCTGTAGTTTGAAGGATCCTCTCAAATGTTGTGCTTCTCCTCTGAAACGAAACTTCAGCGCCGAGCGAACTTAAAGTTTTAATTAAACCACTTCTCTCAAAATAAGAACGAACCTTATCCATAACATCATCAACCTTATACTCGGGCTTTATCTTTACATAAATTTTACCCTTGTTTAAACTTGCAAACAAAATGCTAAAATAGTCCTCCTGTGAAGATATACCGAGATCCGAAACAACCGCTTGAATTTCATTTATGCTTAACAACTCCTTTTCAATCATACCGGCAACATTTGAGATAACTTCAAGCGTCGAGCCGTAAGGCATATTTATCTCTATTGTGAATCTGCTCTGATCAATATCCGGGGCTTGTTCAGCCTTGATGAGAAATGCTATCAAAAGCGAGATCAAAGTTAAAACTGTCGTCACAGCCAAAACCATTCCCCTGTTCCTCAACATCCATCTTAAAGAAGATAAATATAAAGCCATGAATTTTTCATAGGCTTTGATGAAGGGATTTTTCTCAATGTCTGATTTCTCTTTTTTGTCCTTTAATCTTGAAAGAAGAGATGGGACGAGCATCACTGCGACAACAAGTGAAGATATAAGCGAAAAAGTCATTGTAAGCCCCATATCAAGGAAAAACTTTTGAGCGATCCCTTTGACAAGGACGACAGGCAAAAATATGGCAACATTTGTAAATGTCGCCGCTGAAACAGCAAGATTTATCTCCCTCGCACCTTTTAAAACCGCATCTTTAACACTTAGCCCCTGCTCCCTCAATCTCGTGAAATTCTCAACTATGATCACCGCGTTGTCTCCGATCATCCCGATGCCAAGCGCAAGACCTGTAAGCGAAATTATGTTGAAATTTACACCCGTAATATACATCATCACAACCGTTGCAAGGATTGAAAATGGAGTAACCATTCCAATTATCATCGGATATCTCCAATCGCGCAGGAACAGGAAAAGGACGAGGAAAGCAAGCAAAGCGCCCCAGAAAATTGCCTGCTCAATATCGGAAATTGACTTCTTTATAAATTCCGCCTGATCGAAAACTATCTCCATTTTAACTTCTGGATAATCTCTAATAAGTTCGGATACAACTTTGGATACTTTCTCGCTTACCTTTATCGTATTTGCAAGTGCTTCCTTTTTCACAAAAATTAAAATTGCCTCGCTCCCATTCAATCTCGTCAATCCCTGCCTTTCTGAAAAACCTTCAACAACTTTTGCGACCTCGGATAAGCGAACGCCAGCACCTTGACCTTTCCTAATAACAACACTTTCAATATCCTTCAAGCTTTGGAATTCAGATGCGACACGGAACGGGTATCTGAGATTCCCCTGTTTTATCGTCCCACCAGCGATGCTCATATTTGAACTTTTTAACGCATTTGCAATATCATCAAAGGTTAAATTAAACGATTTCATCTTTTCAACATCAACCACAACTAAAATTTCCCTGCTATATCCTCCAGCCACAACCGCTTGGGAAACCCCTTCAATTTGTTCAAGCCGTCTTTTCACAAGAGCTTCCGCGAACTCTTTCAAATTCGCGATTCCGCTCTCCGATACATCTCTATCCGAATAAGTTAAGGCAATGGTTATTATTGACTCAGACGAAGGATCAATTTTAACAATCGTAGGCCTTCCAGCCTCCTCTGGGAGAGATTGTCTTACAGCGTCAAGTTTTTCCCTTACCTCAAGCATTGCATAATCGATATCAGTGCCCCAGTAAAACTGCAAACGAACAAGCGAAAGCCCCTCGCGCGAAATTGATGTAACTTTTTTAACACCTCCGACCGTCCCAAGGATTGATTCAATTGGCTCCGTCACCTGCTTTTCCACTTCTTCAGAAGAAGCCCCAGGATATAGGGTTTGAACGAGAAGCTCCGGAATTTGTATGGGTGGGAGAAAATCAACGCTCATGTAAAATAAAGCAATTGAACCAAGCACAGCGACCCCAATAAAAAACATCGCTACTGTGACGGGGCGATTAATTGAAATCTCGGTCAGGGACATTTCAAAAATAGCCCTCTTTATTTGGGCTTGGAAATATCCAAGCCTTTCGATAATTTACAACACAAAGCCCATCACAAAGTTTCTACCCTTTCAGCGAATCGCCATACTGTCGTGCCATCCTTTCTGTCTTCAATGATGATGCCAAGATTTTTTAACTCACTTCTGACCCAGTCCGCAAGTTCCCAATTTTTATCAGCCCGCGCCTTAGCCCTTATCTTAAGCAGGAGCTCTATTAATTGAGATTCTATCCCCGAAGTGGATTTCCTCTCCTCAAACTCATCTGGAATCAAACCGAGAATTTTCCCACCAAATTCTTTATAAAATTCATCTATCTCTTTCAAAGATTCGGATGAGTGAACTTCTGAAGAATTCAAAATTTGATTTACCTCCCTTGAAAGATCAAACAATACCGAAATGGCAACTGGTGTGTTAAAATCATCATCCATAGCTTCAATGAATCTGCGCTTATATTCCTCAAGATTGATTTCATGTTTTTTGCCTTGCTGAGATTTTGAAATTTCATATCTTAACAATTTAACAGTATTATGAAGTTTTTCAAGCCCTTTGCTTGCTGCGTCAAGCGCCTCATCACTATAATCAACCGGACTGCGATAATGACTTGACAAAATGAAAAATCTTATCACAAGTGGATGATACTTTTTAAAAGCATCTTTTAAAGTTATGACATTCCCAAGCGATTTGCTCATCTTGACCCCATTGACGGTGACCATATTGTTGTGAAGCCAGTATCTGACAAACGGTTTTCCGGTCGCTGCTTCGCTTTGTGCGATTTCAGATTCATGATGCGGGAACTGATTCTCAATTCCACCGCCATGTATGTCAAATGTTTCGCCAAGATATTTCATGCTCATCGCAGAGCATTCAATATGCCAACCCGGATATCCAATGCCCCACGGACTTCTCCATTTCATTATATGCCCAGGCTCAGCTCTCTTCCAAAGTGCGAAATCAAACGGATTTTTCTTCTCACTTCTAACCTCAACCCTTGCACCCGCGATTAAATCTTCAATTTTCTTTCCGGATAATTTTCCATATTCTGGAAATTTCAACACATCAAAATAAACGGAGCCATTTACCTCATACGCATAACCTTTATTAAGCAAAATTTCAACAAGTTCAATTTGCTCCGGAATATGTCCAGTCGCTCGTGGGGAAATATCAGGCCTTAAATTTCCAAGCCTATCCATATCCTCAAAGTAACTTCTCATATAAATTTCAACAAGCTCCATCGGCTCAAGCCTTTCCTTTCTTGCTTGAGCTATGATTTTATCCTCGCCTTGGTCTGCGTTATCAGTCAAGTGTCCGACATCGGTTATATTTTGAACATATCTAACTTTATAGCCAAGATATCTCAAATATCTAACGATGACATCGAAGGAGACATAGCTTTTCGCATGCCCAAGGTGCGAATGCGCATAAACCGTCGGTCCGCAGACATACATTCGAACGAAACCTTCAATTTCAGGTTTAAACTCTTCTTTTCGCCTTGTAAGAGAGTTGTAAACTTTTAATGCCATTTTCAGCCTTAAATTTATTTTAATTTCACTTCTTTAACCCCATCAACTCCTTGGCGCTTTCAATTGATGCTTGTGTCACCTCTTCACCGCTCATAAGTTTTGCGATCTCTTTTATCCTTTCCTCAATCCCAAGTTCTCTTATCTTCGTGACCGCTCTCCCATCTTGAATGACTTTCTCAACCACAAAATGGGTATCAGCTAAGCTTGCTATCTGCGGAAGGTGTGTAATTACAATTATTTGATGATACTTGGAAAGATTCTTTAAACTTTGTCCCACTTTCTGTGCAATTCTCCCACTTATCCCAGTATCAATTTCGTCAAATACAAGCAACGGCAAACGCTCTGATTTTGCAAGCACGCTCTTTAAGGCAAGCATTATCCTTGAAACCTCACCGCCAGATGCAACCTTTACAAGCGGCTTTGGATCTTCCCCGATGTTTGTTGAGATATAAAACTCAACAAAATCAATGCCACGGTTTGTCACCTCGTAACTTTCATTCCCAAGTCTAACATAACATCTTCCCTCCCTTTTGGGACGATTTTCAATCTTAACCTCAAACTGTGCGTTTTCAATGCCAAGTTCAGCCAAAGTCCCAACAATTGCAGCGCTTACAGTCTCAGCAACATCACGCCTCTTTGATGATAACCTCTCCCCAATCTCAGAACAAATTTTGATCTGCTCCTCTATCCTCTTCTCTATCTTCTTGATTTCCTCCTCGAAGTTTTCCGCAAGTTCAAACTCACGCTTTATCTTATCTCTATACTCAATCACACTTTCAATCGTTCCACCATATTTCTTCTTCAATCTATTTAACGCATGCAACCGCTCCCGTATAAATTCAAGTCGCTCTGGATTGAATTCAATCCTTGAATTGTAACTCTGTATAAAGTTCGTTATCTCATCAACTATAGCCTGCGCTGACCTTGCTTCTTCAACATAAGGTTGAAATCTTTTATCAATCGTAGCTAAGTCCTCAAGCTGATTTCTTATCACAACAAGCATATCGTGAATCGATCTTTCAGAACCGTAAAGCAAAGAATAAAGTTGAGATGTTGCCTCATACAATTTCTCAGCGTTCTCAAGTAATTTTAATTCACTTTCAAGTTCATCGATCTCCCCAACCTGTGGGTTTATCGTTTCAATCTCTCTCAGTTGAAACTCATAAAGTTCTTTTTTCTCCTTTAACAATTTTTCCTTCTGCATCAATTCGTCGAGCTGTCTATAAAGACTTTCAAGCTTTCGAAGTTCATTTCTAAATTCCTCAACCATTCCAATCAATCCGCCAAAATCATCAAGAAGTTCAATATGTGTCTCAACCCTCAAAAGAGATTGATGTTCATGCTGACCATGAAGGTCAACCAGATGATTTCCAATTTCTTTCATGACGGCAAGTGATATTGGCGTATCGTTTGCAAAGCATCGACTTTGTCCCTTCGCTGAAACCTCACGCCTTAAAATCAACTCATCAGAGAATTCGATCCCATTATCTTCAAGAATCTTCTTGATTTTTTTATTTCCACTGACATAAAAAACACCCTCAACTATAGCTTTATCCGCACCTTTACGCACAACTTCACTGCTTGCCCTCTCACCAAGGATCAAACTAAGAGCATCAATTAAAATTGACTTCCCAGCGCCCGTCTCCCCAGTTATTATGTTCAACCCACTTTTAAATTCAACTTCAACCTCATCAATCAAAGCGTAATTTTTGACATATAAACTGCGAAGCATTTTTACAAAAAATCTTTGTTTCTTTTCGCTTTAATTTAAAAAAATTCACCCTCATTTTAAATTAGCAACAAACTCAGCAAATTCCCCCGCAATCATTTCGACAACTTCATCTGGAACCCCATCAATAGCCTTCGACTTCAACCTCATATCGGGAATCTCATTCACATAATCAACTGAAATAAACTTGCGCTTGCCATCCTTGACTGCTAAAGCTACCTCACTTGAGAAAAAATCAAGCTTACAAACACTGTAAATTTTTCGCATTACATCCTCAATTCCACCAAGCTCATATTTCTCAAGCTCCTCCGACTTCAGTTTCTCATATATTTTAATTTCATTATCCCACCAACAAATTAACACTTTTCCAAAAGCATAAAAAACCCTAAACCAAGCTTTCCTCCCATCAATATAAACAGGCTGGATTATCTCCTGAATAAGATATTTATCATATGGAAACTCCTTTCTGGCTTCAATTATATCATCAATTGAATAACCAATCTTAACCCCAATCCCACCACCCGTCTCGGATGAAGGTTTAACAATAAATGGAATTTTAATTTTGTTTAAAATCTCACCGTCGATTTTAATATCAGGTGATTCATCGAAAGGTGGAAGGATAAGCGTGTATGGAAGTGAAACACCAGCATTTAAAAGTTCAAGATGCATGGTCGCCTTATCCGAAGCACGAATCATATCACCATATCTATTTATAACCCTCACCCCCAAACTTTCAATCAGAAGGTTTAAATCTGCAAAATGTTCATTGACATCTGAAGCCCTATCAAAATAGGCAAGAAAATTTATATCCCCTCTTTTTACAGCGTTAAAAATTTCACTTAAATTCTCAGGGGTGATATCACAAACTTTAAGCTGTTTCTCCTTACACCTTTGAAGTATCAAATTAACAAAATCAAAATCATACTCCCATTCCCACGCAATGCCAAGATCATAAAAATAGCTCATGCTATTTTAAATACCATCCACACAAAAATTACTTTTTCTTCGGCAGCCCCTTCTGTATAAGCTCAAGCAACTTATCACGATATTTCTTTGCAACCCTTTTGCCCTTGATTATCTGGGAAACATAAGACTCCGTGACACCCAATTTCTCCGCAAGCTCCTTCTGCTTGATGCCCTTTTTCAAGAGCATTACCTTGATGTCTGTTGGCGTTAATTTCTTCATTTCTACCTCCTTAACTCAAATTTGCAATTTCCTTTCATTTATATAATAACAAATTTCCCGTTAAATGTCAAGAAAAAATTAACAGAAAAGTGAAAAAATCTTATCAAGCATAAGCTTCGCCCTTCCACTCCAAAACATACTCGGCTTCACTGCTTTGCTTTGTAAATTTACAAACATCGCATCCCCAGCCAAAGAAACAGCCCTGTCAAGAAGTTGCAAAAATTCACCTTTATCATCGGCAATAAAGATATGATCTTTAATTTCATCTTGAATGCCTATCTTGGTTGAAACAACGGGCTTTCCGAAGTAAAGATATTCATAAATTTTCATCGGATCGTTTGAAAGCGTAAACTCATTGACTTTGTGGGGAACCATGCAAACATCCAAAGAGAAAATGTAATCGGCGACCTTACTGTAATGCTTATCTCCAAGGAAATAAATGTTTTCAAAATTTCTCAACCTCTTAATCTGTCTCGCAACATCACCGTATTTCCCACCAATGAAAATAAAGTTGTAAAATTTTCTTTCACGAGCGACATATTCAACAAGTTCAAAATCAATCCTATCCGAAATAACCCCAACATATCCAATCCTTGGTCTTTTAATTTTTCTAATATCATCGGGAACAAAGCCACTGGCTATAAGTTTTTCATCCACTCCATTTGGCAGGACGAAAATTTTTTCAGCCGAGAGCGGATAATTTTTGAGAAAGAAATTTTTTAATTCCTCGTTTACACAAAAAATTAAATCCGAGTTTGATGAGACCCATTCAAAACTACTGCAGATGTAATTTTTAAAAGCAACAAACTCAGGATGAAAGCAAAAGTTATCCATAACATCAAATACAAAAAATTTAGGCTTTATCATGTCTACGAATTTATTCGCAAATGGGTTAAATGACAATGCTATAAAATCACCTAATTCAATTTGCCTCAACGCATCTCGAAACTTTTCAACAAATTGTAAACTCCCATAAACCTTATCAAACCATAAATGTTTTAACTTTACTTGTTTCAAGCCAGGCGTGAAAAATTCAAAAAGAAAAAACTTTTCTCCAACCTTGCGTATATTCTTGTTTAATTTTTCTCCACTGCAAACCCCCAACTTTGACAACAGCAGAAAACTAACAATTGAGCGTGGGCGTTCAACAACGATAACTTTGTTAACTCTTTCATCCTTTGCAATTTCAAGAAATAAATGCTGATCCCTGGCTCTAAATCCAAATCTTTCCCCCTTCAAAAAATCGTTATAAGGAATTATGATGAGATCAATCTTTTTCATCTTTTGAAAATGTCAATTTATAAACCAGAACTTCTCCCTCAGTAAGACAATAAAGAAAAGAACCCTGCCTGGCGATATCGTAAACTCTATCATCAACTAAAATCTTACCTAAAAACTTACCTTCAGGATTGAAAATAAAAACATCGCTCCCATCAGCAACATAAATCAATGAATCAGCAAATAAACCAGTTGGATTTTTAAGATACTCACTTCCAAATTCCCTCAAGAAATTTCCATAGTAATCATATATCAGGATATAATTCCCGTCGAGCACAGTAATTAAACTTTGATTTACAATTGCAATTTGAATCGGATTTACAAGTCGCCCCTGACCCGCCTCGACACCTCCAAATGTTTTTTCAAGTTTATTAAACTTGTTAATTTTTACACACCTTAAGTTCTCCTCATCAATGATGAAAAGATCCCCAAACTTTGAAAAAGCCACAGACTTAGGGAAGCCGAAGAAATCAACCCTATCCGAACCACCTTGCAAAGTAGCGACATAATTTAAATTTTTATCAAATCTTTGAACCCTATGGTTGTTATAATCAGCGACATAGATTGAAATTCCTCCCGATGCATCCACATCATAAGGCTGATCAAATTCAAGTTCCCCCCATCCATAACCTGTAACTTCGCGGATTAGTTGCCCATTCTTTGAAAATTTCTTAATTGAATTATTACCCGTGTCAGCAATGTAAATCTCACCCGCAGGGCTTATTGAAATCCCGCGCGGGTTATTTAAACTGCCAAACTTAAAAAGAAATTCGCCTTTGATTTGAGTTTGAGAAAACGAAATAGAAAAAGAAAAGAAAAGCAACAAGAGAAAACGCATTTTAAAATCTATAGTTAAATTTCACTTTTCCAGGCAAAATCTGAATCGAGAGATCATCGCTGACATCAAAGTTATAAAGATGGGCGTCAACATAAGCATCAACTATGTTCGCAAGGTAAAGCACAAAAAGATAAATCCCAAACAAATCCCGCTGATCTCTGTAAAAATCCCTCAATCTTTTATATCTGTAATCCCCTCCCGAAATTTTGACACTTTCACTGAAAAGTCCACGATAATATCTGTAACTTTTATCGTTCTGCTTTATCTCATATACGAAATAACCAGCGAGCCCATAGATGATTGGAATTTTCCAATACGACTTATTATAAAACTGACCAAGTCCTGGGAGAACCGCACTCATCAACATTGCTTTCGTTGGCGATTTCAAATTTAAATTCTTAAGTGTATCGGTTTGAGAAACCCCAGCAGATGTTATAAGCAAAATTAAAGCTAAAATTCTTACCTTCATTTTACTTGCTTCTTCACAGCTATTAAATCGATTTCTATTTTGACATCCCTTGGCAGACGAGAAACTTCAACTGTTGTTCTCGCTGGTGGAGAACTTTTAAAGTATTCAGAATAAACCTCATTCATCGCTGGAAACTCGCTCAAATCCTTCATATAAACGGTAACCTTCACAACATCATCAAAGGTAGCTCCTGCCTCTTCAAGAATTGCCCTTAAATTTTCAAAAACTTGCCTTGTTTGTTCCTTTATGTCTCCTTGGACAACTTGATTAGTTTTTGGATCAATTGGTATTTGACCCGCAGTGAAGATAAAATCGCCAGCAATAATTGCTTGACTGTAAGGACCTATGGGTTTTGGAGCTTTCTCGGTATAGACAACCTTCTTTTCCACTTTTCCTCCCGATATTGTTAGAGAAAATAAAAGCAAAATAAAAACCAAAGTCAAGAATGTTAACTTCATAACTTTACTTAGAATGTTTTTCTATTATCTCAAAAAGTTCAAGCAATCTTTCAAAATCATCATTTGAATAAAACTCGATAACTATCTCACCTTTACTATTTCCAGTCTGTTTTATCCTTACTTGTGTCCCGAAAATCTTTTTCAATTTTGACTCAATATCTCTTAATCCAGCGGATGAGTGCGATTTTTTCTTCGGTGATTTCTCTTCTAAATCTTTATCTTTCAACAAATCTCTGACCTCTTTCTCAACTTTTCTAACAGACCATCCTTGCTTTATAATCTTGTTCCATATCTCCACCTGTAACTTTCTGCTTGGAAGGTTAATCAAAGCACGAGCATGCCCCATTGTTATTTCCCCGCGCTTTAAACTCTCCTGAATCTGCTCAGGTAACTTCAACAATCTTATAAAGTTTGCCACCGTTGTTCTATCTTTACCGATTTTCTTCGCTATCTCCTCTTGCGTGTAGCCAAGCTCTTCGATCAACCTTTGATATGCCTTTGCGATTTCAATTGGATTTAACTTCTCTCTTTGTATATTCTCAATCAAGGCCAGTTCAAGAAGTTCCTTCTCGGATTCAACCTCAATTATATAAGCCGGGATATGTGTTAATCCCGCCTCCGCAGATGCCCTAACCCTTCTTTCACCCGCGATAAGTTGATACATTCCCCCAACCAACCTTCTGACTGTTATGGGCTGAATTACACCCTTTTCAATTATCGATTGTTTAAGTTCCTCAAGCGATTCCTTATCAATGTTTTCACGCGGTTGATATGGATTCGGTTTTATTTTTGATATTTCAATTTTAGCAATTATGCCAACAGATTGTCCATCATCGAAGCGTAAATCTTTCGAATCAAGACTAATCTCACGCGTTGCAGAACGCGGAATTAAAGCATCCAAGCCTCTACCTAACCTTTGCTTACCCATGATTGCTCTTTGTCATTTCTTGTTTTTGAATTCCCTTGGATTTTTCTATTTTTTCATTTCTTCTTATTATTTCTTCCGCAACCATCGCATACGAAATTGCCCCAGGTGATTTAGCATCGTAAAGTAAAATTGGTTTTCCATGGCTTGGTGCTTCGCTCAGCTTTATATTTCTCGGAATTTTTGCCTCAAAAACCCTATCCCTGAAATATCTTTTTATCTCATCAGCAACCTCATTCGATAATCTCAATCTTGAATCATACATCGTGAGCAAAACACCTTCAATATCAAGTTTGGGATTTAACCTTTCCTTGACAATTTTAATTGTATTAAGAAGCTGCCCTAGACCTTCAAGAGGCAAATACTCACACTGGACTGGAATTAAAACAGAATCAGCAGCTGTTAAAGCATTTACAGTTAAAAGACCAAGCGAAGGTGGACAATCAATTAAAATATAATCATACTTATTTCTCAAACTTTCAATTGCTCCTCTAAGAATTCGCTCTCGCCCTTGAAATTCAATAAGTTCATACTCACTTCCAACAAGTTCTATTTTCGCTGGGATTAACTCAAGAAGATTTAAATATGGATCAGTAAAACTAACAATTGCATCTTTAGCGCTTATCTTACCAAGCAAAACCTCATAAATTGTCTTTTCACTATTAGGTTCAACTCCAAGGGAGCTTGTAGCGTTTGACTGCGGATCGATATCAATTAAAAGCGTTAACTTACCAAATGTAGCCAGATATGCAGCAACATTCACGGCGGTTGTCGTTTTCCCAACCCCACCTTTCTGGTTCGCAACCGCTATAACCTTTCCCATTCCTGATCTCGTGTTTACTTTTTCATCATTAACACTTTTTAATCTAATAATTTAAAGGGAAAGTTTCAACTTTTAAATCGCATCTTCGCCTGTTTCCTCGGTCCTGACCCTTATAACCTCCTCAACGGGATAAATAAAGATCTTTCCATCGCCAACCTGCCCAGTTTTCGCTGCTTTTATTATAGTGCTAACAATTTTATCAACCATATTATCTGGAGCGACAATCTCGATCTTTATTTTAGGCAAAAAATCAATTTTATACTCCGCTCCTCTGTAGAGTTCCGTGTGTCCCTTTTGCCTTCCATATCCCTTCACCTCTGTTATCGTCATCCCACGAACCCCAATCTCTGAAAGCGCCTCTTTTACATCATCAAGTTTAAACGGTCTTATGATGGCTTCTATTTTTTTCATATCCAAAAGCTATTTTATCTTCTGAAAACACTTATTATTGCTGCAATTCCACCAGCTGCAAGTCCAATGTCCCTTAAAATTGCAAGTATATCTTTAATTACATCAATAGAACCACCTGGAACTACAACAGTATCACCAGGCAAAAGTATCGGGCTCGGTTCACCATCTTCGATGATTTTTTCAACATTAATTTTTATAACCTTTTCAACAATGGTTGAATCCTCACGGACATTGCGAATTATCTTGACATCCTTCAATTTCGCCTCTTTTAAAGGACCACCGCCGTAAGAAATTAACTGAACTAAATCAGTTGAGCTTGGGACTTCATATCTGCCTGGGTTCCTTACAAATCCCCAAAGATTCACCGTAATTGTAAGTTCCCCAGTCTTTCCAACAAAATAATATGCACTTGAGCCACCACCAGTCACAATTCTTGTCCCGCTTTCAAAAAGTTGAGCAAACGAAATTGAAGTGAAAATTAACAAAAGCGAAATTACCTTTTTCAACATAATTTAAGTTCACCTCCGTTATTTATTTTACTTTACATTAAAAACACCCCAATTCGACTTCGAACCAGCATTCTGTCCAAACTGAACCCTGTCAACACGCCACTTATATTGACGCCCAGGTGTAAGATTTTCTCTCGCTTTTGAATCAATATTAAATCTAACCGAAAAAATGCTGAAACTTCTATAACTATAAATCCAAATCAAACTATCAGTTTGAGCATTCTTAACCCTTATCACAAAATCACCGCCACCATTGGGATCATCCCATCTAAAAATAAGCGTATCTGCCCCAACCTCAGAATTGTTTCCTGGAGAAATCAACCTTGGCTTAAAATATAGTTCAAATGAGATCGTATCCGATGGTTGACTTTCCACATTATCACGGTTATATGCCCTAACATAATAGTAGTAAACCTTGCGAAATTCAACATTTCTATCAATGAAAAATGTATCTGATACTCCCCCTTGTGCCTTCACATCAGAATAAAATACAAACTCAATCTTGTCCCCTTTCATCTCACCACGATAAATTTTGTATCCAGATGAATTCGCAACCTTGCCCCATAATATCTTTATCCCGTCAACCTCGGGAATAGCTCCACTCCCAATGTCAGATTCAGATAAAGGTTCGGGCGCAGGATAAATTTTAGGTCTATCTGGAGCTGGCAAACTTTCACGATTTGGACCGCACGAAAAAAGTACAGCAGAAATCAAAAAAACTATTTGAATCTTCCACTTCATAATTTTTTCAAAATTTTGTCAATTATTAAAGAACCACTAACCCTGTGAACAGGACCGAGATCATGCAAAAGAAAAACATAATCAACTATAAAAAAGTCAACCTTCAAACCAGCACCAATTGTTAAATTTTCAATGTTCTTCCCAAAACGAACAAAAAGCAAATCTCGGTATCCATACTCAATCCCGTATAATTTATCTGTAAGATAAGAATTTTGGCTTCCATATGCAAAAGTAATTTTACTATTGATAAAATTAACAGGCAAAGTATAAGAAATACCAAACATCAATGTCGATTCAACAAAATGTTCTCTCCTCGTGCTCCACGAAATTCTTGTTTTCCCGATATCTTTGAGAACAAGCGAAATTGAAACATCACCCATATTTCCCCTTTGCAAAAAATCATCCATACTGAACCTAAACATAACACCTGCATCAAATCCAAATCCCGTCCCCTTTTCAAACCCAAGCTTTTGATTCACCAACTTAAAATTTATCCCAACAGGCAGTGAAACTGGAACTTTATATCTCGACCAACCGAAGTTTATGTTAAATTTAAACTCCCTTGAAAACGAAAAATAAAATGCATCTTCAACATCGCTAAAAAAACTTCCACCGTTATAGTTTTTGACAAGATTTTCTCTATCTATTGGCGTTTCAATGTTCGTAAAATCAGGCGTGTTAGGGATGTTATCGACGCTTAACCTGACCCAATTTAGTGCAAACCCAACCTTTTGAACACTTTTTATAAACCCGAAATGAAAGAAAGAAGCAAGCGGATCCGCAATTCCACCAAAATGAGATGAATACATGAAAGATAAAAGCCCATCCTCAGATATAGCAACGCCAGCTGGATTATAATAAAACGAAGACCCATCGTTTGCAATCGCTATAAAAGCTCCACCCATCCCAAGGGCTCTTGCACCAACTGGAATCCTCAAAAATTCACCAGCATATTTTGAATTATCCGAATAAACAAGCGAAAAAATTAACAATGAAAAAATTAACCAAAATAACTTGACCTTCATATCACCTCACCCTTGCAATTTTTCCAGTGTAACTTTGATTTTTACCATTTCTTTTTACCGAGAATTTATAAAAATAAACACCATTTGCGACCTCATTCCCATCTCTATCTGTCCCATCCCACCATATCTCGTGATAACCAATCGCAGTAGGAATACCAGTCCCACCAACTTGAAAACCGTAAACTTCAGATGGTTCTGCAGATGGAAATTTAAAACTTCGTATTAACCTACCAGCAACGGTGTAAATTTTAAATTCAACTTCTTCAACAGGAAAACCGAATATTTCATAAGCGAAAAATGTTCTATCCGAAAATGGATTAGGGAAATTGCCGTAAACCTTGACATCAAAATTTGAAACGACTTTAAACGAAACCCTCACCTCTTCAGACCAATTTCCATTAACATCCCTTGCAGAAAAACTCGCCCAATGCTCTCCATCCGCCAACTTTGGATTTAACTTAACAAATAAACTTTTTGGATTTGCAATGGTATCTGGAATTATAATTTCAGAATAAGCTACATCCTTGCCATTGATTTTGAATCTCAAAGATTCCTTCGAAATATCAACCCCCTCATCATCCTCAATCAAAATGTTGAAAACAGGGTTTGCAGAAACATGGGCACCGTCCCTGAAACTTTGACCCTCAACCGTGACCTCAATTATCGGAGCTTTCGAATCCATAGAAAAACCAAGAACATATATCCCAGACTCATCAAGCCTGCCATAAAACCACTCTCCATTTAAAACGCCGTTCTTCACCCTGAAACTTCTCAATTTTTCATCGTAAAGATAAAGTTTTGTTCTCTCTTTGTTCCGATTTAAGTTGGAATCAGAAAGATCGATTTTTACATAGACATCAACATCACCATCGCTACCAAAAGCATCATATTTAACCATAAAAACTTTTTGCTCACCAAAAGGCTTTAACGGATGAAAATTGTTCGATGATATCATAAGTTGAAAATTAGTGGGGTATTCAAAGCCAATAATTGAAACTAATGGTGAAGTCCTTCTTAGAGAAATGTTTTGTGCAATTGAAATCGAGTCGGAATCAAACTTCACAAAGTTATAATTTAGTTCATTGTAAGCGAAATTATTTGAATAGTCAATATCATCGCCCGACAATGAATCACCTTCAATTACTGCATAAATTCTATAAAACCCAAGGCTTAAATTCTTTTCAAGCGGTACCCCAACTTCAATAGACGAGTTACCTTGCACCGAAAATCTCGCCTGCCCAACCAAATAATTCTCATCCCTAGGAAGATCGTAGTAAATTTTTATCTTAAAGCCATTCGCATCGACATCGCTGAGATTATAAATCTTCGTTAAAACTTTTACAGTTGAATCCACAACAAATTTAAGATTTGAATTCTTCGTATAAATTGAACTTTGCACCATGCTTAATTCATATGGAATAAAAGATGGATCAGGCAATCCCCCAACTATTATCTCCCTCCATTCACCGCTGAAAACTCTCCCACCCCAATAAGCGATCATATGAAACACGTATTTCGTTCCTGAGACAACTGGAATTTTAGACGAGAGATAAAGATTTCCCCCTGTTTCTTTGCACAACAATGTATCACGCCCAAGCAAGAAATCAAACTTTCCATTTCGACTTTTATATCTATAGATGACAAACTTCACTGAGTCAGGTTTATTCTGATTTTCAACTTCAACTCGACCAGAAAATGATAAACTATCTCCACCCCTTGGCTTTTCTGGAATAAAAGAATAATCACCAATGAAAACACCACTTGTCTTGAATAAACTAAACCCAGATTCTGATTTCTGTCCATCGGTTATGAAAACTTTGACAAATCCAGAGCTTACAGGTGGTTTTATAGATATATCGAGTCTGCCCGCCTGTATTGTCTTAGAAATTTCCTGCTTTGATATATGCAAGCTATCCACAATTGCGACAAGTGCATTACCAGATTGAATTTGAGATTGGATCCGAAGTCTTAATGAATCATTTGAAGTGAGAATTTTTCTTTCAGCCTGAACAACCGTTTTATCTTCTGGGAAGGGCAATTTTACAGCTGGATCTCCAATGTAGTTATATTGATAGACCATCGTTTTTGCTTGTGGCCAGAAAAAGTAATTTGAGTAATATCTTGCTTTGCCAAGCGCAATTATCTCACCTATGCTTTTGTTAGGGTCAAACGCATAAGGGAAAATGCTCAAAACCATAAAATAATCGTTTAAAAGCCACCCAAGCCCACTTGAAGCGATAGCTCCAATTGCTCCCTTTTCCTTTGCGATCACGAGATTAGCAGCAATAGCAGTTCTATATGGATACTCAAACGCCCCTGAAAAACATGTCATACTTGTGATGAACGGATATCTATCTTTGTTTGACAACTTGGGGACATCCTCATTTTTAAGCAAACCGTTATCAGCCCATATAGCCCCACCACCGTGACCGACAAAGTTTATAAGCAACTGCCCATCTGAAAAATAATTTAAAAGTTTTGATGTGCCACCAGAAAAAGGCGAACCAGCAATTACATACAAGCGATTTATGTTAAGATACTTAGGTAAAACATTCATCACAAGGTAATCTGTTTGTGATTCAAATTCCCTTCCTTCTCCTGCTATCATCAAAACATTTCTATTCCAACTTTGGGGCTTTTGAGACCAAAAAGAGATTATTTTATCAACCACATTTTCAAGTTCTTGTTTATCTCTAACTGGCAATCGCCCCAGCAAAACATCACTCAGATAATCATCGCCATCAATAAATGTAAACCATATATCAGCAGATGTTGCACCGTATAAATAGGACTGGTAAAACATCGTTGGGATCAAGTCAAAATTTGGATAACGCCGATTATCATAAACTGCACCCCCAGCTAAAAGCACATAGGTTGGAGACTTGACCCAATTAAAATATGCATATTTCAAAAATTCTTTTATAGCGTAAGGACTTTTAATGCCATTGTTAAACTCATCGTAAATATCGTCAACGGTTATTATCTTTACACTTAAACCTTTGGATTCATACAAGTTTTTAAGCTTGTTCAACGGATGTTGAACGTTATTTACATCTTTGCTTTTATCATAGAGCAAAGGATGTGTTATGATTAGATAATCGAACGAATTAGCCAGGCTTTTTAAATTTGTTTTTAAATCCTTTGCAATGCTATCTGGTTTAAGTTTTGCGTTTTCACTTACTGCGATGAATTCCACATCCTGCGACAATACATTGGCATAGAAAATCGCATGATAATTTTCACCGAGTTCTTCATCTTTGACCTTTACGATCTCAACATTTGAAATTTTTGAAGTCCCGATTCTGTAAACGCTTATGTTGGGATTTTTAAACCCAAAAAGTTCAAACCTAAAATAACCACTTGTATATTCTGGCGGAATTCTAAATCTAATCTCGTCGTTGTCCGCTTGATAAAGTTGCCTGTAGGTTATCTCAAACCAGTTAACAGCAAATGTTGTGTTTGCGATTTTGCCTTCGCTGGCGTTGAAGACTGTTACCTTGTTTCTCCCGTTTTTTAAAATATTGTTTGGAACAAGATAACCTGAAACATCGGAAGATGCAATGTTAATTGATTGACCATTCCATTGGGTTGTTAAAATTCTCTGATTGTTTATAAAAACATTTGCTATATGCTCTGGATTAAGCGATGGGGTTGATGTTATCCCGTGAAAGGCAGCTTTTACTTTAATGTTATCTAAACTTAACGGGTCTGGCGTAGGTATATGAACATCAAAATCAACTTGTTGATTTGAATTAAGAAATGCCCAAAACCAATGATCCCTGACATCATAAGTTAAATCGAGATCAACATACTTTAATCTTTCAAAAGCGACATCATTCTCAAAATGAATAGTTGAATAAAACGAAGCGCCACGAAGGTCGATAAAATTTTCAAAAAACCTTAACCCAGTTTCCTCAGCTAACCTTAAACCATCCTTTTCACCAACCTCAAGAAAATACACATTTACATCGGTAAACGGATCATTGTAAAGATCTTCTCGCCCGCCTGAATAATTATTCTTCCTACGCTCAGCGTAAAACTCAATGTAATCACCTTCGTTGAAGATCCCATCTCCCCCAGAATAAACATAAATAGGTATTTCACGACCATTGTTTTTAATCCTCAACTTTGACGCTTGAACCCCCTTGAGATCGATCCCAGCACTTTTCAAATCTTCATAAGTTATCTTATAAATTCCATCTTTCCTCACAAAAATTTTATACTCAAATTCAACAGCCGTTTGATTAAAATTAAAATTGATGTCAAATCTGTTTATCTTAGGAGATGCGAAAATTGTTCTATCATCAAGCTTTGAAATAACTCCAGAAGAAACAATGAACTTTGCTTTTGTAAGATATTCTAACTTTTGACCGTAAACTTTGAAAGGAAAAACGACGAGATTAAAAACATCAACCCCTCGAAGCTTGCCAAGATAAACAAAGTCATAAATTTTTTCCTCTAATGAAAAGTCATCATTAAATTCTACACCATCTGGGAAACTTCTTTCTTTAAATTTTGGTAGCGGCGAACTCAAATCGATTTCATCGAATTCATAATGAATGAGCTCAATTTTCACATTTGGAGTGGCTGATAAAAGAAAACTGTAATAAGGCAGAAAATTCGGCAGGATTGAAACATTTTCATAGTTTTTAAGAAAGACGATTGAATATTTACGCCCGTCGATTTCAACTTCTTTTATTTCAGGTTTATCAATCTTAATTTCAATTTCCTTTGCAGAGCCGTGGTCAATTAAGTTAAAGACTATCTGCCCACTGGCGAAATGAAAAAAGAAAAAGAAGAGAGAAACGAATTTCAAAACCCTCATCTTTTCATCCGCTATATTTTACCGTGGCAGTGTTTATACTTTTTGCCGCTACCACATGGACATGGATCGTTGCGCCCAACTTTTTGTGTAACTTTTACAGGCTTCAATTTAACATCCGACTTAACAGCGGTTGCAACATCAGCCTCCCCAGCCATAACTTTTAATCCCATACCAATTGACTCCTGATGCACAAGATTGAGCTGTTCTCTTCTCGGTCTTCTGGGTTTTCTTTCAACGACTTCATCAGGAACAACAGGAAACATTCTGAAAACTATGCTCAAGACGCCACTTCTTATCCTTCTCATCATCTCCATAAACATCTCAAATGCTTCAGTCTTGTACTCCACAAGTGGATCTTTTTGAGCATATGCACGAAGATGAATTCCCTCCCTTAATTCATCCATCTCTCTCAAATGTTCTTGCCATCTTTGATCTATCACCTGAAGCATCGCCATCTTCATCAGGGCAAACATCAATTCTTCACCAAGCTGTTCTTTTTTCTGAGTATAAAATTTAAAGGCTTCATCATAGATTTTTTCTTTTAGGCCTTCTTTCCCCAATTTTTCGAACTCGTCTGGAGTAATTTTCAAATCAATTAGAAGTGTCCTTATCAGCTCATCCTTCAAACCTTGATAATCAAGGGTAGCATAATATTTTTCAACTGTATCTTCGATGTAGTCAATTAACATATCGAGAAGGTCATCCTCAAGGCGTTCTCCTAAAAGTGCATGTCTTCTCAAACTATAAACAACTTCCCTCTGCTTGTTTAAAACATCGTCGTATTCAAGTAACCTTTTTCTTATGGCGAAGTTATTTTGCTCAACCTTTTTTTGCGCCCGCTCAACGCTCTTTGTTATCATCGGATGTTGAATCGGTTCACCTTCTTTATATCCCAACCGTTGCATTATATTTGCGATCCTCTCACTTCCAAACAAACGTAGAAGGTCATCTTCTAAGGAAAGAAAGAATCTGGATGAACCTGGATCCCCTTGTCTTCCAGCACGACCTCTCAACTGTAAATCAATCCTTCGTGCTTCATGTCTTTCCGTCCCAATTACATGCAAACCACCAAGTTCCGCAACTCCAGGACCAAGCTTAATATCCGTACCACGCCCAGCCATGTTTGTTGCAATTGTTACCATCCCACGAAGTCCAGCGTTGGCGACGATTTCAGCCTCTCTTTGATGATGTTTCGCATTTAAAACATTATGCGGAATTCCACGACGCTTCAACATTCTACTTAAAAGCTCAGAGACTTCAACGCTTGTCGTCCCAACGAGAACAGGTCTTCCAATTTTATGCATTCGCTCTATCTCGTCAATTACAGCGTTATATTTCTCTCTTTTCGTCCTATAAATCACATCGTCATAATCAATTCTTATGCATGGTTTATTCGTTGGGATGACCACAACATCAAGTTTATAAATTTCCCAAAACTCTTGAGCTTCCGTCGCAGCTGTACCAGTCATCCCTGCAAGCTTTTTATACATCCTGAAATAATTTTGAATCGTAATGGTTGCAAGAGTTTGGGTATCCTGTTCGACTTTTACTCCCTCTTTTGCTTCAATTGCCTGATGCAACCCCTCTGAATATCTCCTTCCAGGCAAAACTCTACCTGTAAATTCATCAACAATCAAAACTTTTCCATCCTGTACAATGTAATCAACATCTTTTTCAAACATTATATAAGCCCTGAGCAATTGCTGGATTGAGTGAACCTTGTCCGCTCGTTCAGAATAAAGTCGGTATAACTCTTCTTTCTTTCTCTGCTTTTGTGCTGGTGTGAGATAGGGGTCATTTTCAATTATGCTTATCTCCGTCCCAAGATCAGGCAAAACGAAAAATTCCCTATCCTCAGGCGAAAGACTACTTAAAAATTCCCTCCCTTTCTCAGTCAAATCAATTATATGATTTTTTTCATCAACGACGAAATATAAATCTTCATCAAGCTGACGCATCCTGACACCTTGATCCTTGAGAAATTCAAGCTCCGTATCAACCAATAGTTTTTGATATTCTGGCTCAGCAAGGATTTTGCGCAACTTTTTATGCTTTGGTGCACCCCTGTGTGCCTTCAGAAGTAAAACCCCAGCTTCTTCAAATTTACCTTCGTTTAAAAGTTTTTCAGCTTCATCAACTATTTTACTGACGAGATTGATCTGTGCCGTGACAAGCCTTTCCACCTTCGGCTTCATCCAGTCAAACTTATGCTCAGTTTCAGGCACGGGACCACTTATTATAAGCGGAGTTCGCGCCTCATCGATTAAAACAGAGTCAACCTCATCGACGATGGCGTAATAATGCCCACGCTGAACTATATCGTTCGGGTCAATCGCCATATTATCACGCAGATAATCAAAGCCAAACTCATTGTTAGTTCCATAAGTGATGTCACAATTGTATTGAGCTTTTCTCTGTTCAGTGTTCATCCAATTTTGAATACATCCAACTGTTAAGCCAAGAAACTCATAAATTTTTCCCATCCACTGGCTATCTCTAAGCGCAAGGTAATCGTTAACTGTTACAATGTGAACACCACGCCCTGTCAAGGCATTTAGATAAGCTGGCATCGTTGCAACAAGTGTTTTACCTTCACCCGTCGCCATTTCAGCAATTTTCCCCTGATGAAGCACAACAGCGCCCATCAATTGCACATCAAATGGGACCATATCCCATACAATTTTATGCCCCGTCACCTCCCAACTTTTTCCAACCAACCTCCTGCATGTTTCCTTCACAACAGCATATGCTTCAGGTAAAATTTCATCAAGAACTTTTTGCTCTTCTCTGAACAATTCTTTCTCAAGTTTTTCCATCTCATCGTAAATCTCAAGCCTTTCTTCACGAGTTAATTCTTTATCTTCACGAACACGAACTTTAAGTTCATTAATTTTATCTTCAATATGTTTTGTTCGTTCTTTTATCCTAGCTTTAAACTCATCGGTTTTTGCCCTTAATTCAGCATCAGTTAATGTATTAAGAGTTGAATAAATTTCATTTATGCGGTTGACAATTGGGATCAGAGCTTTTAAATCCTTTTCATTCTTACTTGGAAAAATCTTTCGCAAAAGTTTTATAAGCATAATCCGTGATGTTGAATCAAAATTGTTTTTGATAATTTTTCAGTTAAAAATATAAAAATAATCCCACTTATAAACAAAAAGCCCCGAGCTATAGGAGCGGAGAGGGTGGGATTCGAACCCACGAGCCCGCTTTTTGGCGGGCTACACGCTCTCCAGGCGTGCGCCTTCATCCACTCGGCCACCTCTCCATTTTCAAATAAAATATAAATCAATTAAGCAAAAAATTCAACTCCAAACTTCTTTACAGGCAAAATGAAACAGAACAGATCAAGGGATGCTCTCGTAATTACATTTAGACGTGTGATTAAAATCACATAAAATTCATCATAACTTTTTTTATTTATCTCTTAGGTTATTGCAAAGAATTTCAGCCACCATATGCCTCTGTTAAAATTTCAAACAATGAACTTCAAGTTGAAGCCTGGAAATGATAAGGGTAATAAGACGGATTGGTGATGGCAAAAGAAAAATTCTTAAAAACAACAAATAAAGGAGGAAACAATGAAAACCATCATATTTTCAATCCTCGTCTTGCTTATTCTTCCCTTAACAGTTTATTCTCAAGTTATAAATTTTATTAAAGTTGAAAACTCTGCGCCATCGTACTCCACCGTTAGTGATTACTCGCATATAAGAGTAAAATATGACCCCTGGGGCAATGTTCGTATAATCACTTACGACGGTAAAAGGTTCTTTGAGGTTATTTATAAAAATGGATATTTCAGTTCTTTTAAGCCGGTTGCAAAAGGTAAAATTTCCATTCCTGAACTAACAACTACTGAAGTTAATTTTTATGACTTTGAGATTGATACCTCTGGAGTTATACATATTGCGTTTACAGTCTTTTTGCGTGGTATATCTGTTTTCGATTCACATAAAGTTTATATGTTTTATACTAATTCTCAAGCGGACTCCGTGTTTTATTTAGGTAAAACATCTTTCCCTGTTTCAAGTTTTGGTAATAGCTTTAACTGGCTCAATGTGCTTAAAACTACAGACAACAAGATCGTCATAAATTATTTACATTTTTTGAGAGAGCCTTCTTATGTCCGTCTTAAATGGACTCAACTTGTAAATCATTCTGCAAGCAATATTCAACCTAAATACAGAGAAATAGGTTTACCAGAATTTTCTGCAAATTATATGGGATTTTTCAACGCGTTCGTAAATAAAAATTTATATGTTAATGTTTATCAATTCTACAGTACTTCTTACTCCGATCCTTCTCAAGATACGCTTTATACAAAATATTACTTCTTAAAATACGATATAAATAACCCATCAAATGATGCCATAGTTTATGAATCCGGATCTGCCAAAAGGCCTTCTACCTTACTAATTCCGACTTATGCTGCGGACTATAATGATGGCTCCGTTCAAATTTCAAAAGTGATAGTAAATTTTGACTATAATTCTCAAAATTATCGCGTTGGTTCTCCGCTTGATAATGCCATTTTTACTCTCGATCGTGAAAATAAATTACATGTGTTAGCATATTCAAATAATCAAGCAACTTATTACCAATTTGACAATCTTCCGATAGCTGATCTTTCAGGTAGTAGTTTATCTCACACTGTTGATAAGTCAAAGTTTTTCCCCTTCAACTTAGGGAATTTTAGCGGTAGTTACTTAAATTTTGGCTCAATGGCTGCTTTGAATCCAAATAATGCTGTATTTTTATTTAACCATGGAGAGTATTTAATTCATCAATTGCAAGGTAATTTTATATACAAAATAATTACCCCAGAGATTTTCGGACCATACCCCTTGAAAGAATTGGAATTGGTTGTAAAGGACAACAATATATATCTTTTCAACGCAACGAGAACATATGCTAATTTAAACGATTCAACCGGAATTTTACCTTTATATGAAATTAGGGAGCAAAACAATGAATTTCGAACAGATTTTGATAATTCAAGCATTATAAATATTCAATTTCAAAATGTGCCTGGATTTAAATATCCATTTGCAAAGGTTGATAAGAACAATCAAATTCATTTATTGATGTTTAAATTTTTGAAATATGGACCCGCTCAGTCTGAACTTGGTCAGTGGTATTATTACAAGATAACTAACAATTTGCAAGTGCAAGGTGGTTATAGAGTTACAGCGGAAAGCGATACTGTATATATTCTATCTCCCATTGAATTTGATGTTGATGGTAATGGAAATGTTCATGTTGTATATTTTAGATATTTGGAAAATAATAAAAGTGTAATGGTTTACACCAACAATTCATCAGGAACATTTGCAACACCAATCGTTATCCCTGATACTTTATCGTCCACAGTTAGTGGAAATTGGTTTAGAGTGAAAGCAACTCGGGATGGCAAAGCATACATTGTTTATTATAATTGGGTGGAGTCTAAAGTTAATGTTATCTATGGGGATTTAAATGGTTTTACCAGCCCAAAACTTTTGCTTGTTCATTCAGGCATAGATCGTGGTGGTGGAAGAAACAAAGTTTCGTTTGAAGTTGATTATTACGGAAATCTTCACTGCTTTGATATGTCAGATTATCCTCAATACTTAAGATACGCATATAAGGTTATTAGAGACTCTGTAATTTATGTGGGTAAACCATATCCAATTAATAATCTTGTCCCTCAATTTGTCACGACAGCCCAAGATAAAGATTGGAATATCTATGTTATAGGCGTCACAGATAATGAAAAAGTTTACTACCTCCACTCACTTGATAATTTCCAGAGCTTTAGAACATACGACATCGCTAATTATGGGATATTTAACTTTCTGCCTCCTTATGATGAGTTCTGGGATTATTTCAAACCCCTTGCTGTTAGTGAGCGAGGAAGAATTTATTTCTATTTAGGCATTCCTTTTGATTATCATATATTAGGTTGGATTCCGATATTACCGACGGAGGTTGAGAAAGATGGAAGTTTGATTCCGAGTAATTTTATCCTTTACCAAAATTATCCGAACCCGTTCAACCCGTCAACTTATATAAGTTTTGATCTGCCGAGGAATGTAAAGGTTAAAGTTAGTGTGTATGATGTGTTGGGGAGGTTGGTTAAAGTTTTGGTTGATGGTGAGATGCCAGCAGGTAAGCATAGAATTGAGTTCAGGGGAGATGGATTGCCAAGCGGGGTGTACTTCTACAGGCTCGAGGCTGGCGATTTCATGGATGTTAAGAAGATGATGTTGATAAAGTAAACCCCATTTTTTCAGCCCCCAACTCGGAAATAACTTAAGGGTTGGGGGCATCTAAATTATCTCTTATTATTTTACCTTCCAACTAAAAAGGGGAAATATAAAGGCTGGGAATTTGCAAACGATTTTTTTAAATTAAATTCAAAAACAAATTAACTTTCACCATGAAACATACCGTCGCAATCGCCCAAATTGACTGCGCTCTGGGGGACTTGAAAAGAAATCTTGAGAAGCACATCCACTACATTCAATTAGCGATAAAAGAAAAAGCAAAGTTAATTTTATTCCCTGAACTTAGCTTAACAGGCTACACATTGCGGGATATTACCGTTGAAATCGCCGTTAATCCGTTTAAGTCAAACACATTTGATGATCTTAAAAAATTGAGCAAGGAGATAATCATAATTGCAGGCGGAGTTGAAGAGGGGGAAAACTATGGTCTTTACAATTCTGCTTTTGTTTTTGAAGATGGTGAAATAAAACATATACACCGAAAAATTTATCCGCCGACTTATGGAATGTTTGAGGAGATGCGATACTTTTCTAACGGGAATAAAGTTCAAGCGTTTAACACAAAAATTGGGAGGATGGGTGTTTTGATATGTGAAGACTTGTGGCACATTTCACTTCCATATCTACTTGCAATTGATGGAGCAACTATAATAGCTGGACTTGCCGCAAGCCCAACTCGAATATCCACTGATTCTGAAGAGCTCACAAATTATAAAATCAACTCAGAACATCATAAAACTTACGCCCGACTTTTGAGTGTTTACCTTCTTTTTAGCAATCGTGTTGGTTATGAAGATGGTGTAAACTTTTGGGGTGGTTCTGAAGTTGTAAATTCAGACGGGGAAGTGATTGCGGTGGCAAAACTTTTTGAAGAAGATTTGATCTTCGCAGAAATTGACTTTAACACAATAAAAAGGTCAAGGCAATTCTCAAGGCATTTTATTGATGAGAACCCAATTCTTGTTGAAAGAGAATTGAAAAGAATCTTGAAAATGTAAAATTAAAACAAAAAACGCAGGCATAAAGCCTGCGCCTCCAGATTTAAATTCCTATCTCGCAGTTATTCTAAAACTTCAGTCTCAACTCTGTAGCAATTGAAAAATGTCTCAAATCGCCACCAGGCATAACCTCATTCAAATTCCCCGTCGCAACATTTAATTCCATAAAAGGAAGATTTATCCCCGTTCCAACAGAAAGTGCGAAACCCTCAAAACCACCAAGTGAAATCCCAGCCCTCAAAGGCAAAAGACCAATCAAACGCCACTCAACTCCCAACGCAAGTTTTGGACTCTTAAAACTAATATGAGCGTTCCCAATCGGTTGGAAATAATCAGCTGAAATTAACATCCTCCCAGGGAAAAATGGCAACAATGTCTTTAAATCAGTTGCAACACCAAATCTTATCGCTGTTGGAAGACCAGTTGAAAAACCTTCATATTTTTTCCTATTGGGGCTGTTAACATAATCTTCAAAACTTTGCTTCAAACTGTCAATCTTTTCTTGCGTTGAATATCCAGAAAATTTAAATGTCGTGTCACCCGAAACTATCACTGCATTTTTTGTCCAATTGATAGAACCGATATCAGTTATACTTAACCCCGCTGTGAAAAGTCCCAGCACTTCAACGCTTGCCCCAACATCAAAGCCTAAACCAGTTCCAGCTGGGCTTGGAAAGGGTGTAAAACTTGCCTTTTTCTCAGGATCAAGAAAATCAACGCCTGCTCTCTTTACGACACCTTTCATACTTGCAGTTATCTCATATCCTCTTGAAGAATCTGCAGTTTCAAAGGTTAAATTAAGATCATCGCTACCAACATATCCAAATCCTTGCAAAAATTTTACCCCAACTCCAACATTGATATTTTTGATTATAATTAAATCAAAAGGAATTTTCGTACCAAGCGAAACTGAGTATTCCCTCATCCAAGTTCCCCCAATTCCAAGATTATATGAATAAACTGAACCAGGCGGATTACCATACAACATAAATTCCATAAATTCTCTTGGGATTCCGAACTTTGAGATAACCCTTTCTCTTACGCCAAGCGCAATCCCAACGCTTTTAATAGGAAATGCAATATTTAACATTTTAACATCAATTTGGGACATCAATGTGCCAGGATTTTCTCTAAACGAATCAAGTATTTTGCGTTTATCGTCGTCAGTTAAATATTTTGGAACCCTTTCACCAGCGCTATCAACACCTGTGAAATAATCAAGATAAAGATTATAACTTAAAAAGTTCGCCCCAATCCCAATTCCAATTTGGGGTACCAAGCTCATTGTAAAACTACTATTGTCATTATAAATTATTGGTCTTTGCTCTCTGACTTCAAAATTGAGCTCACTAAAATTGACCGATGTTTCTTGCGCTGTTTCTTTCCTTGAAATTCCGATTGTTCCTTTTATGGTGGAATTTGGCGTCACTTTGAACCCTTTAATCACAAGTGTTTCATAACCCTTCTGCGTTACGACAACTGTATAATTTCCAGGAGAAACATTTTTAAGTGAAAATTCACCACTGAAATTTGCACGCACGCTCAAATTAAGATTTTTAATCGTCACCTGAGCCCCTGGAACTGGCTGTTTAGTCTCAGCATCAATTATTCTTCCCTTAATTTCTGAACCTCTTGCGATACCCATATAGGCAAGTAAAGCAGGGTTAATTCCAATTGCATCAATTGTTCGACTTGTCACCGTCGTTGCTCCAGCCATCCCAAGACCCCGAACATTTGCTTTATCATCCCCACCAAGTGCGATTTCGAATAAAAATACAGCAAGTAAAATTAATGTTACAAACCTCATTTTATTTCCCTTTTTATTTGTTTGAAATTTCAACTTTGTAATTCAATGTTCCGTAAATTTTAACTTTTATTGAATCAGTTGTTCTAAACTTAACAATTTTTCCACTTTCAGCAGTGTTAAGCGAAATGAAAGAACGAATGAATTTCATATTCTTAAGTTTTTGAATTTCATTCCTTTCAAGCTCTATAACATTTATAGATTTTGAAGCCCCAACTGAAAAACCATTGTTATCAACTGGTGCCGATGTTATGAGAAAATCGTTTGCTCTTGGAATTGACACAAGCGAATCCATAACGAAACCAAACAATGTTGCTCTAAATCTAAGCTCAACCCCAAGCCCATTTTCAATCTCGACGAACAACTTTCCATAATTCATTTTATCAATTTCTTTCTTGGTGTCCTCCGAAAGCTCCTCAACTTCGCTCGTATCCCTAAACTCAGCATTTGAAATCCCAAAGCTCGCTGGAAAACTTATCGTAACTGAACCATAGATTGAATCAGAAGACGAAACTTGACCAAGCTCATAATTCGGATTAAGGAAGACAAAACCAGTTATAAGAAGAGAATCTGGGAATTCCCCATCTCCACTTGTAAATGAGTTGATAAAGTTAACTATATTACTGTTGGATTTGTTGAGAACTATCCTATGCGATGTTCCAGAGAATCTTCTTTGAGCAATTGGAATTTCAAGCGAATCTACTTTTCCAGTTTTTATACTTTTAGCCTTTACCTTTAAATTCATGTCAAATGTAAACTGCGCTGTTTTTACCAAATTCAATTCAACTTGGATATCATCAAGTCTCAAACTGCCTTTAAATTTTTCTCTGTAATCCTTAAGCCCACCAAGGCTTATCCTTTGCTCTTCAAAGTTAATCTCCGTCGGCTTGACTTTTCCAGATATCGATTCAATGACAAGATTTGATAAACTTATTCCAGCAGAAAAACCATCGTTCTTAGTTACTGTTCTAAATTCATCCCCAGTGTCTTCGGTTCGAACCTCAACCCGATATGAAATCTGATTTGAAAGATTACCAACAAGCTTATAATTAGCAAGGTCTATATTCTGTATAACACGATTATTCGTCGAATTTTTGCGTCCAATGTTAAGAGAAATTTGTAAGGGTGAGTTATCTGTTTTCTTCCTGAAGTTGTAAAGAGTTAGTGAGCCATTTAAGCCAAGATCAATGTTGTTTACAATTTCGATCCTCATTTGACCTGATTTAAATACAATCTCATTTATTAAATTCGGCTGTGGTTCATTCGGCTCAAGGATAAATGAGCTATCAATCACAACTGGCTCAGTTTGGGTGGGGATTCGTGCACTGGCTTCAGCAATGCTCAAATTTTCAAGCGATGCAGAAACTGTGAGAAACATGCTATCTACATTAAGATAAACAGCTTGCCCACCACTACCTGGCGAAAGAATCGTAGCAGTCAAACCAAGTGCAGCGGGCAAAGTTTTGCCAGCAAGGTTTGCTTCCGCTGTTTTAGTGGAATTTGGATTCAATGTATCCCCCACAAATAAAGCAACGATCGGGGTTTTGGAAGGATCATCTTGAGCATAAATTTTAAGTCCATCAGGAAATATTAAAGGTACTGGAAGTCCATTGGTCGCAGTAATTCTCAAAATACCATTATCAAATTTTACCGATTGAAAGTTATCAAACGCTGTAAAATTCACTGAAACAGTTTGACCCGGGGAGTTTGAAGGGATAATATAATTTCCGGGTGGAATATTTGAAGATAAAGTCGGAAAAATTTCATATACTTTAATGTCCGCGGTTATCGTTCCGGGGTTTTTAATTTCAAAATTTCCAAGTTGAGTTTGTGCTGAAGTTGAAATATCTGAAATTTTTAAGTTGTCTCCGACAGTCGTTGCTTCAAGTTCACTTGTGGTGGAGTAGTAAATTTGATTATTGCTACCTATTTTAAAATATGTTGTGTCTTTTTCAACAAGCTCACCAAGTGTAAATGTTTTCTCAAGTATCGGGACTGTCAAATCAACATCCCAAGTAGGCAAAACAGGTTCGGACGGTTTTTCAAAGCACCCATATAGAAAAATTAAAAATAAAACTGCTAATAAAGTTATCTTTCGCATTTTTGTTCCGCTTAATTTGTTTTAAGTTCTATTACAAGTTAATAAACCTTATTGAGACTTTAAAGTGATTTAAATCACATCCCAAGAAATGCTCTTAAATGACTTTCAACCGATCTCGCTAACGCTCCAAGATTGTATCCACCTTCAAGGACGGATAAAACCTTACCATTTGAAAATTTTACAGCAACCTCATTTGTTAAATTCGTCATCATTTTGAATGCATTCTCGGTAAGGCTCATACCAGCAAGTGGGTCATCTCGGTGTGCGTCAAAACCAGCAGATATAATGATAAGTTCAGGTTGAAATTTTTCAAGTGTTGGGACAATTTCATTACCGAAAATTTTCAAGTAGTCCTCATCATCAGACCCGGCGGGCATTGGAAAATTTAGTGTAAAGCCATATCCCTTACCCGTTCCTTTTTCTTCTCTTGAGCCAGTTCCAGGGTAAAAGGGATATTGATGCAGACTTATATAAAAAACAGTTGGATCTTCATAAAATATCTCTTGCGTTCCATTCCCATGATGAACATCCCAATCAATTATAGCGATCTTTTCGATTCCATAAGTTTCCTGTGCATACTTTGCTGCAACAGCGACATTATTAAAAATGCAAAATCCCATCACCCTTTCACTTTCTGCATGATGACCCGGGGGTCTTACAGCACAAAATATCTTGTCAAAGCCTTCTTTAAAAATTTTATCAACACCATCAATCACACCGGAAACAGCAAGCAACGCTGAATCTAAAGAATCTTTGCTGACATAGGTATCTCCAAAATCAAGTAATCTCACTCCAGACAAAATTGAACTTTTCACGAACTCAAGATGTCTTGGCGAATGAACCTTTAGTATCCACTTTTCAACATCACTTTTTAACTCAGGTGAAATCCATTCAATTTTTTCGTTCAAATCTGACTTTTTTAAATGCTCAATTATTGCAATTAATCTCTCCTTCCTTTCTGGATGTCCTAACCCAGTATCATGTTTTAAATAATCTTCATGATAAATCAGACCTACTTTTCCCATTTTTAACAAACTGAATTTCATTTCAAAACAAATAAAACCATAATAAAAAAGTTCACAACATGACTTATGAAACAAAGCAAACAATTAACCTTTAAAACTTTCATCAAAACATAAATCAAATAAACTCCAAGAACAACAGTGACAAAAGAGATTAACATTAGCGCTGTTTTAATATAACCGTTGAAATTAAAAATAGCAAAAAGAAAAACAACAATGTAGTATAAAAGTCCATATACAAAGTTGGGCAAGCCTAAAATTCTTGCATACTTAGTGTTAATTATTGATTGGCAAGCATTCTCTGACAACTTACATACTTCAGGCAGGATAAATCTCGACGGTGATATTATGCCATAATAGACCAGCGTAAAATACAGAGAAATGTAAAAGCCAACAATAGATAAAAGCAATATAAAAAAGTTATCATACATAAAAATAAAAACCCGACCGCGGGGGTCAGGATAAATTAGGCTGGTTTTTGAATACGTCCCAATTTAATGCAGGTTGCACACACCTTTACTCTTTTAACTTCTCCATCAATTACAGCTCTAACCTTTTGAAGATTTGGAAGCCATCTCCTTTTGGAAAGATTATGAGCGTGACTTATTCTGTGTCCAGTTATAGGTTTTTTACCACAGATTGCGCAGATATTTGCCATTTTTCTCTTTTTATTTAGTTACAAATTTTGAGGCGACGCTGGGATTCGAACCCAGGAATAGCGGTTTTGCAGACCGCCCCCTTAGCCACTTGGGTACGTCGCCTTTTCGGTTATAAATATAAAAATTGATGTTAAAAAATCAAAATTTAAACCCCTTTAAGCTCCTTCAATATCTCATCCAATTTATCTATCCCCTCCTCTATATCCTCAATCTGGGACATTGCGAGCTCAGGATAAAATGTTATCTCAATCGTCCGCAGAATTACCTTGCCATTTGAATTTCTATATTCACCCCACCATACTCCTGAAATCCCCGTCTCCTGCCAAACGGTTAACTCTGTACCCTCGTAAATTATTTTAACATTCCCCCTTCCAAGCTTTTCATCAATAAATCTCGCCTCATCATTAGATAGAGGGAAATTGCTCAAATTTATGACTTTTTTCTTACCCTCATTCTTTAAATCCACCAACGCATGTTTTATCTCGTTTAAAAGAAAAACTGCGTTCATCAAATCAGGTTGCATTTCCCTTCCTCCAAATTTCTATTTGTTCTTTTACTTTTTCAACAACTTTGCCAATCGCTCCCTTTACCTCATCACTCATTTCAGCACCCCATTCGTTATTCTTCGGCTGAACCCCAATTAAGACACTTTCAATCGGCTTTATATCAAGAAGATTCATTAACGCAATGACTTCGTGAAACGTTATTTGATGTTCAGACACCTTTAAGCCAATAAAACCAGGAATTTTATTCAACTCAAACTTTACAACTTCCCCTGGCTTTCCACCGAAGTTGACGACATCAACAACGATAAGATAAGTTTTATCCTCAAGGTATGGCAAAAGATAAATACCAAGGGAGCCACCATCAATAATTTCAAGATCAGGTGACTCCCCAATTTCTTCTTTTAACCTTCTAACAACTTCAACACCAAATCCATCATCACCAAGCAATGGATTACCTATGCCAAGAATACCGATTTTCACTTTTCCTTCTTTTCCCATGGTTTTTCAACAGGTTCCCAACCCAATGGTCTCGTCTTTAACCCAGTTATCATAGATGACAGCATTCCCTTCTCTCTGAACACCTCAAGATAGATAACAAAACTGATATGGTGAATCATAAATCCAATTATACCCCACATTATCATCTTGTGAATCATCCTGACATTTGCCTCACCACCAAAGAGAGGAATCACCCACCCAAACAAAGTATCAAAAAATCCACCAGGATTTATCTTACCAGCCATTGCAAATCCAGTTAAACCTTGAACCGAAGCTGCAAGGAAAAGTATCACATAAGTTAAAGTGGCAAGCGTATTATGCCCCAGTGTGTGAAGCTCATAATCAGTGTAGCGCAATGTTATATAATCCTTTAACTTCCACCATGCCTCCTTCCAAAAATCAGCTTTCCAAATGTGGAATCTAAACCACTGACGATATGTATTTCCAGCAAAGAACCAATAAGCACGAAACAAACCATTTAATGTAAAAATTATCGCAAAGAGAAAATGTAAATTTTTCATCGTTGCCATAACAGTGGCACCAAATGGCTCATCAGCAGTTGGTCGATAAAACGGGGTACTGATATAAAAGCCCGTGAAAATTAAAACACCAACAGCGATCACATTTATCCAATGGCTAACTCTCACAACAGCATCCCAAACATAATATCTTGTTACACACTCCGATTCAACCCGATATATTTGATTTGCTTGCATTTTTCTTTCACCAAATTTGTTTTTATAAAATTTCGATTTTCGTTATTTCATTCCCGTTTACATCCAGAACATGAGTTGAGCATGCAAGACACGGGTCGAAAGAATGAATTACTCTTAAAATTTCAAGTGGCTTATGCGGATCATGCACTGGAACACCAATCAATGACTCTTCCATCGGACCACGCTGACCTAAAGCATCACGCGGTGAACCGTTCCATGTAGTCGCAACCACAGCTTGATAATTTGCGATTTTACCATCTTTGATTTTCACCCAATGTGCTAAAGCACCACGAGGCGCTGCGTATGTTCCTACTCCTTTTATCTCACCTTTGGGCCATTTGTCAGGATCCCACTTCTCCATGTTTGCAGTCTGGTAATCACCAGCTTTGATATTTGCAACAAGTTCATCAAAAAGTTTCTTCAACATTGTTAAGGCTCTTCTCGTTTCAATTCCCCTTGCGATAGTTCTGCCAAGCGTTGAATACATTGCATCAAATGGAAGTCCAAGCTTCTTAAGGGCTTCGTCAACATAAGACTTAACTTCTTCATCTTTATGCGCAAGGGCGATAATAGTTCTTGCAAGGGGTCCACCCTCCATCGGCTTCCCGCGCCAACGCGGTGCCTTCATCCATGAATACTTTTTATCCATGTCAAGAAATTCCCAAGGTGGTGTTGGTCCAGTATATTTGGGATTCGTCTCGCCATCCCATGGATGAAACGCAATTTTATCTCCCTTTGAATATTCATACCAAGAGTAAGCTACATACTCTTGAATTTGTTCAGGATCAGTTGGATCAACCTCATGAACTTCGTTAAGATTACCATCAAGAACAGCTCCGCCTCTCCATCTGTTTGTGCTCAGGATTGTTTTTATATCACCTGTATCTTCTGGAAATTCACCGTAGTCAAGAACGCCTTTCTTACTTACACCTCCACCCCACTTTGCCCACTCTTTGTAGAAAGACATTATGGCAAGAAGATCAGGCCAATAAAGTTGTTCAACGATTTGCTCCGCTTCTTCAATTTTTGACTTCACAAGAGCAAGTTTATCAACATTAATTGCATCGGGATGGTTCAAATTAATTGCGCATGGCATCCCACCAACAATAAGATTTGGATGTGGGTTTTTCCCTCCGAAGACAGTATGTATCTTTACAATTTCCTTCTGCCAATTCAACGCTTCAATATAATGTGCAACGGCAAGGAGATTTGCCTCTGGCGGTAACTTATAACTAGGATGCCCCCAATATGCATTTGCGAAAATTCCAAGTTGACCAGATTCAACAAATTTCTTTAACCTGTTCTGAATATCTGTGAAATACCCAACCGATGATTTAGGCCAATTTGATATCTTTTGCGCAAGCTCAGCTGTAGCCTTTGGATTTGCTTTCAATGCTGAAACCACATCAACCCAATCAAGTGCATGAAGATGATAAAAATGAACAGTATGGTCATGAACATAAAGAGTTGCGATCATTATGTTTCTTATCAAATTAGCATTTTTCGGTATCCTAATTTTAAGAGCATCTTCAATTGCTCTTACAGAAGTAACAGCGTGCACCAATGTGCAAACGCCACAGATTCTTTCCGCAAGAGCCCAAACCTCTCTCGGATCTCTACCCCTTAAAATTATTTCAATTCCTCTGAAAAGAGCACTTGTGCAAGAAGCATCCTTGATTACATTTCCATCAACAATTGCTTGAACTCTAAGGTGACCCTCAATTCGGGTCATTGGATCTACGACAACTCTTTGTGCCATTTTTTATTCCTCCTTTTGTTGTTTCTTTTCTTCGCCAACTTCTGCTTTTTTCGCCTTTTGAGTTGCTTTCTTAACAATTGAAGCAACAAGATGAGCACCAGTTGCAACTGCAACGCCTATTGCAAATCCTTTGCCAATTTCATCTGCCGTTGCAAACCCAGGCAAAGGAACATCGGCGACATGTTGATAAAGCGGTGTCTTATCCCAATAGTCAGGCTCTGAACAACCAAGACATGGATGCCCTGACTGGATTGGGAAGCTCGTGCCTTCGTTCCACTTAACAATTGAACAGGCATTGTATGTAACAGGTCCTCTACATCCAACTTTGTATAAACACCACCCCTTCCTTGCACCTTCATCATCAAATTTCTCAACAAACATCCCAGCATCAAAGAAAGCTCTACGATAACATTTATCGTGGATCCTTTGACCATAGAAAACCTTTGGCCTCTTCAGCGAATCAAGCTCAGGAAGTGAATCAAATGTAATGAGATGAACTATTGTTCCAACTATAACCTCAGCAATTGGCGGGCAACCTGGGATATTGACAACTGGTTTATCAGTGATAATTTTATAGATCGGTTTAGCACCTGTGGGATTTGGATAAGCTGTGGTAACACAACCAAAAGATGAGCAGGAACCGACAGAAATTATCGCTTTTGCACCTTGTGCCGCTTTTTTAAGATATTCGATCGCCGTCATACCTCCAACAGTGCAATAAACCCCACCATCTTTCGTTGGAACAGAACCTTCAACAGCAAGAATATAGTTTCCAAAATTCTTTTTCATCCCCTCCCACACGATCTCTTCAGCTTGATGACCCGCTGCAACTTGAATTGTTTCCATATAATCAAGTGATATGGCAGTCAAAAGAACATCCGAAATTAATGGACGTGAAGACCTTACAAGAGATTCAGTACAACATGTACAAGCAGCAAAGTTAAGCCAAAAAACAGGCGGGCGTGGTTTTGATTCAAGCGCACGAACAACCTTGGAAACCATGCTACTTTCAAGTCCAAGGTAAGCCGTGGTTAAAAAACAAAAGCGCAAAAAATCACGCCTTGAAATCCCGTTTCTTCTCACGGCTTCATAGAATGTTTCCTGCTTTTGCATCTTTTAAACCTCCTTTGTTTAATAAATTTGTTTTTCAAAATAAACAAGCTTACCTCGCTTAAAACCCATCTTCCGCAAAAACGCAAGCGTTTCCTCATCAGCAAATTCAACCATAGCACATACTTTTCTCAAACCAAGCTCCCTGACTTTATCAAAAAACTCAGCAATAAGTCTTCTACCTACACCCTGCCTTCGATACTCTGGTAAAACAACAATCGCAATTAACCACCCACATTCGGGCCCACTATACCACTTCGGCCGAGTATCTCCAAAAATTAAACCAACGGGCTTATCGCCAATGTAAGCAATCCTACCAAATAAAGACCCAGAACTTTGAAGTTCATTCAAAACCTCGATAAACATCTTATCACAAAGGAAGCTATAACTATTGCTCTTTTTCAACTCTTCTTGAATCTTCAAAACGCAATCAATATCTTCCATCGTAAACTCTTTTGTCTCAATTTTTTCAAAAAAACCTTTCGTCAATGCACGAATAAAATTTTAATTGATAACTCACGAGACCGTTTCTCCTCAGGTGCCGTAACTTTAATGTATTTCTTAAGTAAAGTAACCAAGGGAAAGGTGCTTTACGGCAGGTACGGTAACCCCGATGAAATCCTGAATTCCATTAAAAACATCTATATCAATCGAAGGTTTTCTTTTGATGATATTTTTCAACAACCCAGCATATTTAACATCACCGATAATTTCAGCTCCGATCAAGTTGCCGTTACTAAAATAATAAAACTCAATCCTGCCATCCCGCTCGATTTCTTTCATTCTTTTGCTTTCGTCGTAAACATCGCCGATCGAAAAGTAGGCTTTATCAAAGACATTCAAAGCATTAACCCTTATACCACCTTCATAAGTTAGATCACACCCCGCAATGTTAGCCCCCGCAACTTTGCCAGTCTCCTGAGCATTGGACCAAACAGGAAAAGGTCTTATGCTTCCATCAATTAAACTCCTCAACTCAATACAATCACCAGCAGCATAAATATCAGGCTCAGATGTTTGCATTCTCTCGTCAACGAGAATTCCATTCCTCGGTCCAAGTTTGAGAACATCTTTAACAAAGTCAGTATTCGGCACAACCCCAACACCCATAATAACGGATGAACATTTTATCTTTCGCTTATTTGTCTTGACCGACTTCACAGGATTGCCCGAAATCTCAATCGGCTCCTCATTTTTTAGAACTTCAACGCCCCTTTCAACAAGTTGTTTTTCTATCATCTCCGAAACAGTTCTACTAAACACAGTGCTCATTATGTAAGGTGCGATCTCAACTATTGTAATCTTCTTTTTGAATTTTAAAAGCGAAAGAGCCGCCTCAACCCCCACTGGTCCTCCACCAATTATCACTACTTCCTTTGAATCATCACTTTTAATTTTTTCAGCATCTTCATAAGTTCGCAAAACATAAACCTTTTTATTCCTAGCACCTGAGATATCAAGAATTCTCGGTGAAGCCCCACTTGCGATTAAAAGTTTATCATAAAAATATTTGCTCTTTTCGGTTACAACAATTCTTTCCTTTGGCTCAACTGCAATGACTCGCTCTCCAAGTTTAACATCAACATTCATCTCGTTGTAGAAGTCAATTCGAATTGAAAACAAATTTTCCTTTGAAAGTTTTCCTTCAATATAGTATGGCAAAACCACAGGCGAATAATACGGCATCGCTGGATCAAGCGACTCTTTTGAAATTACGGTGATTGAACTCTTTTTATCCCACTTTCTTATCTCACGAATCGCCGACACACAAGCTATGCTATTTCCTATGATCACAATTTGCATTCTCTAATCTTGAAGTAGATTTTTTAAAATCTGCATAACCGCATCGACAAACTTTGTTGCTCCATTCTCCAAGATCGTTTGAACTGATGGCTCAGCTTTTTGGATATTTTCATCATAAGGCAAAAAATAAACGGGCAATCCTGAAAATTCAGCTTCAAACTTGGAAAGAAATTGTCTTACCTTCTCTTCTTCATCTCTAACTTTATTAAAAACAAGATGAATGTTCCTAATCCCAAGCCCCTTCGCAAGTTTCACCGCTTGTCTCATAACATAAATTGAATTAAATGTAGGTTCAGAAATAATGATGGCGTGATGAAATCCTTTGGCGATCGCCCTTCCAAAATGTTCAAGCCCTGCTTCGGTATCCATAATGATAAATTCACCTTTGCGAAGATTTATATAGTTTACAACCGCTTGAAGCAAATCATTTTCAGGGCAAGCACATCCAATCGATGGTTGCATAACTGTTCCCATTACAAGAAGATTTAATCTATCTTTCACCCTAATTCCGAATCTCTCAACTACATCGCTTACATCTGGATTTAACTTGAAAAACAAACCCCACCCAGACCCAGGTCTAACCCCAGTTTTCTCCTCAATGTAATCAAGCTGTCTGTTTAATGGAACTATCGCCTCGGCTTCATCAAATGGCAAACCAAGCGCAAAAGGCAGGTTCATTTGTGGGTCCTCATCAACAGCGAGAACATTAAAACCTGCATCAGCCAATAAATGAGCAAGAACAGCGGATATAACAGTCTTGCCAACACCTCCTTTCCCAGTGACAACTATTCTCACGCCAGATTCAACTTTTTCCTCAACTTGCGGAATCTTTGCCAAAACTTCTTTTACAATTAAATCCCTTTCTTCTTCGCTCGCTGTTGTAAATGGCATCAGCCAACCAAAATTATTTTAAATATGAACCGCCTCAGGGACTGGAAGATTTAAAGCGATTCTCTTTTGTTTGATTCTATCAAGAATTCCTTTAACCGCAAGCTCTGGGTCACACTCAACATACGCTTCCCCACCTGTCAATGCCTTCAAATCTTTAGTTAATATCTCTCTAACTTTAGGACCACCTAAAATTCTCGGCGGTGGGCAAACATGAACTGTCACACCAAGCGCAAGCGCCCATGTTCCAATTGAAATCGCTTTTTCAGAAATTAATTCGGGTGCAGAAGCGACAACGGGTAAATCCGAAACCTTCAACCCAAGTTTTTCAGATAAAGCTTTGAGCAAAACCCCAATCCTTGAGTTATCAACACATGAACCCATATGAATTGCCACAGGCAAGCTATTCAAACCAGCGACATTTCCAAGCGCTTTCAAAACCTGTTTCAAACCATCGCCAACTTCAAACGAATCAACTTTATTCGGATTCAAAAACCCAGCCTGACCTGCAATATGAGCAATACAACCGGTTACAATCACAAGGACATTGTTCTTGATCAAGCCTTTTATCATTCTCTCAGCAAAAGCAAGTCGTCTCGTTTTTGGATTCGGACAACCTACAATCGCAACAACACCAAATATATTCCCATTTACAATGTTGTCAATCAAAGGCTTCAGCGGATCTTCATGGTTAACTTTTTTCAAAACCTCAATTAATGCCTCAACAGAAAATCCAGCTATAATCTCTTCAGGTGAATCAGGGATGAAAACCCTGCTTGGTTCTCTTTGCTTATACGCTTCAAGGGCTGTTTCAATAACTTTTTGAGCAACTTCATCAGCTTTTTCAGGTGAATATTCAATATGAATTGCGCCAGGTATTTTAACAAATGGCATTGTCGTTATAAGTTTCGTATGATAACAAGATGCAACATCGCTTAAAATTGGCCATATGCATTGATAATCAACAACCATTGCTTCAAGCGCCCCAGTTACTATAGCGAGCTCAGCTTGAAATTCATTTGCAGCCAAAGGAACACCATGTCTCATCAAGACCTCGTTACCCGTGCAACAAACACCGACTATATTTATTCCTTTCGCACCAAGCGATTTTGCTTTATCATTTAATTTTTCTGCCCATTCAACAATTTTCTCAGAGAGCAAGGGATTATGCCCGTGAACAGCGATATTAACATAGTCTGGATCAATTACCGCAAGATTTGCTTTACTTTTTATCGGCTTTGGCGTCCCAAAGATAACATCCGAAAGTTCAGTTGCCATCGTCAAACCAAGTCCATCAATAAGTCCCATCTGCAAATCTGCAAGCATTATGTTTACAGGGTCAGCATCGTTGCCCATACTTGTTCTATGCATCGCATTCATTATCGGACGCCAAACATTATGCGGAATTACACCGAGTTTTTCAAGCTGTTCATAACTTGACTTCGGAGTATACGCCTTAATCCAAACAGCTGGTTCCCTCTCAAGCCGTTTGAAATCTTCAAGCGAAATCTCAGCAACTTCTTTCGCTATTTCTTTTATATCCTTACCTTCCGTTTTGATCCCAAGGTTTTCAGCAACTCTTTTCAGTTTTTCTTCATCTTTAATCGTGTAAGTTGAAATTTTCCCCTCTGCAACTTCTTTTAAAACCTCCGCTATATCCATTGCGTGCTCCGTATGTGCTGCAGCACCGCCAACCGTTTCCCTTAAAAGATTCCTTGCAACAATTGTATCTGCCGTCGCACCGCAAACCCCAACCCTTGGACCGCCGTCAAAAATATCAATCCTACACGGACCCATATAGCACATTCTACAACATACTCCAAGCTCCCCAAAACCACATTGAGGCTCCTGTAAAGCTAACCTTTGCAATGATGTTGTCTTAACCTCTTTTGCTTGCTTTTTCAAAAGTTCAACATTTGAAGGTGGAAGTAAACCAAAATCATTTGACTTGTTATCCCAAACTCTTTCTTTATCTTTTAAAATGTCCCCCATTTTAGATTACCTCCATATAAGTTTTCGTTGATTTTGAAAGCGATGAAATTGTTGATATCCTCTTGAAATGTTCAAGGGTTGAAACATCCGTATAAATTAAAGCATTTGTTGGACATGCTTCAACACAAGCTGGAATCATACCACTTTTAACTCTATCATTGCATCCATCACATTTTCTTGCAACTTTTCTTTCAATGTCAGGATAAATTGCTCCAAATGGACAAGCCATCGCACACTGCCAGCAACCTATGCATTTTGCGTTGTTATATACCACAAGATTTGTCTCGCTATCTCTGTAAATTGCGGAGGTCGGACATACAGCAACACATGGGGCGTCTTCACAATGATTACACCGCAAAGAAGCGATAAATCCATCCAACTTTAAAACGCTGTTAAATCTCGGCGGGCGAGGTTCCTCAAAAATTGCTTTATAAATATCTTTTGAAATGGAATGTTCCACAGCACATGCTATCTCACAACTTTTACACCCCGTGCATCTTGAAGGGTCAATAAAAACTTTTTTCATTTTATAACTCCTGTGAATTTTTAATCAAAAAGATAAATTTGCAATTGTTGTGCCAGTGATAAATTGTTAAAATCCAACAAAACATTAACATGAAGTGCCATAACTGACAATTCAAAGGTTGGAAATTTTGCCAACTTTGGCAGGAAAGTTTTAAACGGCAGGAACGACTTTATTTATTGGGGTTAATTTTATATTTCTTTAACTTCCTGTAAAATGTCCTCAAACTTAACCCAAGTAAATTTGCAGCTTCCTTCGGATTCGGATGCTCTTTCAAAGTTTCAGAAATTAAATATGTCTCAAAACACTCCAACTTTTCCTTTGCATTCTTCCCCCTTAAAATCTCTGGATGTTTACAAAAGTGTATTAAATAATCAGGCAAATGCTCAATTTTAATATCTGAGCCGTTTGATTTCGCCAATGAATAAATTATAACGCTTCGCAACTCCCGTATATTTCCAGGCCAGGGATAACAGAAAAACAATTCCATAACGGATGGATCAACTTTGACACTTTTACCTGCGGATTGAATGAAATACTTTACAAATTCAGGGAGATCAAAAATTCTATCCCTCAATGGCGGAAGCTTATAAACAAAAACGGAAAGACGATAATAAAGATCTTTCCTAAATTCACCTTTTTCAACCTTTGCTTTTAAATCCACATTCGTTGAAGCAATAAAGCGAACGTCAACTTGCCTAGGCTTGGTATCTCCAACGGGTATTATTTCCTTTTCCTCAATCGCCCTTAAAATTTTCACCTGCGCTTCAATTGGCAATTCCCCAATCTCATCCAGAAACACAGTTCCACCACTTGCCTCTTCAAAAATTCCTTTTTTATCTTTATCAGCCCCAGTAAAAGCACCCTTTTTATACCCAAAAAGTTCACTCTCAAGGAGATTCGCAGGAATCGCAGCACAATTTATGGGGATAAAAATTCTATCTCTTCTACTTGAGTTTTGATGAATGAATCTTGCGAGTACTTCTTTACCTGTTCCAGTTTCCCCCAATATGAGAACTGGTTCATCAGTTGAAGCAGCAATTAAAGCATCATCAAAGATGCTTTTAAGCGAACCGATAACAACATTCATAACGCTCACATTTTAAATTTAACCCCAACCTTGTAGGTGCTTTGAAAAATGATTTATGAGTATTTGACAGGCTTCAAGGTGCGTTTAAAACTTTAGTCGGGACGGCGGGATTCGAACCCGCGACCCCTACCACCCCAAGGTAGTGCGCTAACCAGGCTGCGCTACGTCCCGAAACATTTACAAAGAACGATTCACAGTCAAAACTACATTTAAAATTTACTAAATTCAATAAACTTTTTCAAAACACACCCTTCTTTGCCAACTTATCAAATACCTCCTCCTTATACTTGATCACAATTTCCTCAATTTTATCAAGATCTATCATCTTTATGCACTCAAGATTATACGGGCAAACCTTCTTCCAACAAGGTGCACATTCCAATCCCTCTGGAATTAACTTAACTCCCCTATCATAAAGGTCTATCTCGGTCCATGAACTCAACCCAAACCAAGCTATGACAAATTTTTTTAAAGCAATCGCAAGATGCATCCCATACGAATCACCAGTTATTACAACATCGCATATATTTTCATAACATATCCCACGCCTTATGCCTTCGGTCGTTGGAGTGTTAATTAATTTCCCTGCAACACCGTCGATCTTGATGGAACGATTGAATATCTCCTCATTCCTCTCCGTGTCTTCAGGTCCGCCAAGCAAAACAAGCTTTATACCGTCATATCTCGATAAACGACTTATCAATTCAACATGCTGTTCAATTGTCATCTTTTTATTCGGATATAATGGTGAACAGCCAGTGTTAAACCCAACAACAAGCTCATCCTCTTTTATGCCAACCTTTCTTTTGTACTCCTCAGAAAACTTCTTTTCCTCATCAGTTAAAACAAGAACATACTCATCTCGCTTATATTCAAGCTCAAACATTTCGCACAAGATTTCCTGCCTCGTCTTCTCATTTCGCTTAAACTTTAATTCATCATCAAGCCCCAATCTATAATCATAACTTGCCGATTCATTTAAAGGTATGATCTGCCCATGCTCGTTCATGCCATACCCAAGCTTCTTGTCAGCATTCAACTTCATCGTCAAACTTGCGGACCTCCTCGACTTGTCAACATTCATCACAACGTCAAACTTCATATTTTCAAGGATAAGCCAAGTCTCTGGATCCCACACGAAAACTTCATCAAGATATGGGTTATTGTCGAGCAATAAATGCGTATTTTTAAGCGTAAGCCAGTAAATTGAACTTTCGGGATATTTTCGCTTTATCGCTGGAAGAATAGATGTGGTAAGCAAAACATTCCCCATAGCATCAAGATTTATGATCAAAATCTTAACCCCAAATGGCTTCGGATCAACACAACCAGATTCATAACACTTTGTGTACGGATAACAAGGTTTATAACCTGTGAAGTTTTTACATTCGGGTATTTCGAAGTCAAAAACTTTCATTAACTTATTTCTTTCTTTTCAATGTTCGCTCCCTTAATAATATCAATAATTCTGTTATCTTCATCGGGATTCTCAATAACCGTGATTCCCTCAATTTCCGCTGTTTCAGGTGTTGAATAAAGCAGAAAGATCTTTACATCAGGTTTTAAAATCCTCAACTGCGCAATTGTGTCTTTTAAGCTTAATCTCGGGGTCCTTGAATCGATGAAGATCAGAGAAACTTTATCAAGGTTTTCACTTAAAACTTTAACAGCAACAACTTTATCATCAGAAAACAACACTTCAAATCCAGCACTCTCTGCAAATGACTTCATCACCCTCCTTAGATTAGCATCTGTCGAAATAACCATCACCGCACTTTTAGACTTCTCTTCTTTCGCTTCTGCTTCACTTAAAACCTCTTTTGATTCAAACACAGGAAGATAAAAGCTAACTGTTGTCCCTTCCCCGAGCTTTGAATCTACTGTTATAAATCCACCATGAGAACTTACTATCCCAAATACCGTTGACATCCCAAGCCCAGTTCCTATATCTGGTTTTTTCGTCGTGAAAAACGGCTCAAAGATCTTAGCCTTAGTTTCTTCATCCATGCCCACCCCATTATCAGTTACACTTACACAAACATATCTGCCAGGATTTACCTTGAAAATATTCGCTTCCTCAAGTGAAATACTTTTAACACATGTTTCAATTGTTATCTTTCCATCACCGTCAAGTAATTTTTTCTCCCTTTTTTCTACTATTGCATCCCTTGCATTAACTGCGATGTTGAGCAACGCCTGCTGTATCTCCGTTTTAGAACCATAAACTTTCACATCTTTCGAATTTAACTTAACTTCAATTTCAATAAACTTCGGGAAGAGCGTTTTCAAAATCTCCACAACTGTTGACACCAAAGAATCAAATTCAAAAACTTCAGCACTTGGCACCTCCTTCCTTGCGAAAATCTTCAAGCGTTTAATAAGCTCCGAACCACGATTTGAAATCGAAATAATATTATCAAGATACTTCTCTAAATCCTCCTTTTTCAATTCCCCCCTTTGCACCTTTAGATTGATCATCTGCGCCGAACCTATGATTACCTGCAAAATATTGTTAAAATCATGTGCCATCCCCATCGTAAACGTCCCTATCGACTCAACCCTTTGTAAATGCCTTATCACATCTTCCTGCTTTTTTTCCTTTGTAATATCAATTATAACTGTTTGAACCGCTGGTTTCCCTTCGTAAATAATTCTTTTTGAATAGCACACTAAATAAATAATGCTTCCATCTTTTTTTATCCCTCTATACAAAGCTCGCTCCGGGAAATAATCTCCACGAAGTATTTCCAAGGTTCTTTGCTCCCAACCATTTAAATCTTCCAGATATATTATTTTAGATATAGGGAGATTCAAAAACTCGCCCAATTCATATCCAAAAATTTGAGCCAGTCCCTTATTCACAAATATAAATCCATTTTCATCATAAATTGCTAACCCAACAAGTGGATTATCCGCAAGCTCTCGGTACTTTCGCTCCGATTCAAAAACTTCTTTGGTTTGTCTCCCAATCTCTTCCTCCAAATCAAAACTATATTTCAAGCTATTGAAATAAATAAGAAGAAGATAACCGAGAATTAAAAGCGAACCAAACAACATAAAGTAATAAACCTGCAAATAATAGCCTAATCTTTTGAACAAACTTTCCTCGTCAACTAGATTTACAATTCCCCATACTTCTGTATCTTTTTCAAGTAGTTCAAACTTTACAAATGAAAATGCGTAATTTATTTTTCTTAACCATTTATGCCGACCCAGTAGTGCCAGCCCACTTGAACTTGAAGAATTAATCACGCTTGTAACTATCGACCTAACATCCGAACGGACAAGCTTATTTAAAACATCATAGAAATTCTTCCCAATAAGCTCAAAATCCTTCGAAAAAAGGACATTACCTGTATTTACACTAAAAACAATTAAACTATCGAGTCCACCTCCCGCCATATCGGAAAAATGTCTAAGCATCCTCTCAACATCAATTAAACATGAAACCCCTCCAACGAACTTCCCCTTTTGATCAAACACAGGATATTCAAGTACAACTGCATCATAGCCCTGAACCGCCCTAAAAACTGAGCTCACAATTGGCTTTTTCAAAATTAAAAACTTCTTATTATGCTCTTGATAACTCACATCTCTTCCTATCGCTTTCGGATCAACGGGATATGTATACCTTAAAATCCCTTTTTCATCAACCCTGCTTACATTTCTTATATAATCGGGGAATCTCGAGAAAGCAACTTCATATTTCGAATAAAGCTTCGGGATATTTATTTTAATCACATCTTCATCCTTTGAAAGTTCTTCAAGGATTTCAAACGACTTCCTTATCGAAAATTGAAGATTATTCCCAATGCTTCTTAAAAGTTTAACCTTTTCATTTGCATATTTTTTGACTTCAAATTCAATAAATGTTTTTATGAAAAGTGTCTGTAAAAACATAAGAACACCTATAAACGGAATCGATGTTAAAACAAAGGCTTTTACTTTCCTCAGAGAAGAAAGCTTTATCCTCCCTGAGTAAACTCTCTCAACCCCAGCTGCAACTTGATTTAAATATTTTGTTACGAAAAACAATGTAAAATAAACAACATATAAAGCAAGCATAGCACTTATTGTTGCCATAACTGTGCGAGCGGTAAAAAGCCACGAAGGTAAAACCTCAAAAGCCACAAGCGTGAGATAAATTAACGGTTCAACAAGAAAATAAATGCTTAAAATTCTCAAAACATTTGCCTTCCTTTTCATTTCCGGCACTATGCCAGCAATTAAAGCAATCAAAGTAAACATCCCCCATAGTGAAACACTGCTCAAACCATAAAAAATAGCTCCTACCTTCCAAATCAGGGTTCTCTGTATTTTAAAACAAATTGGGAAATAGTAAACGACAACAAAAGCAAGAGAAATTAAAACGGTCAACTTAATAACTTTCCTTATCTCATCACTTAAATCTCGAGATATCTCTCCCCCAATCTTACTAATTCCCCACATGGCAGAGATTAATCCAACCCAAAAGACGATTGTCGCAATGCTTGCCTCGTAGTCATAAAGATATTCAAAGAACAAAACAAGGATAAAAGTCTGGAACGATGAGATAAATGTTAAAACCAAAGCAAGAAAAAATTGGGGGAAACCAGCGGGAACCCTTTTACGCTCCCAGATTTTATAGGCAAGATATGTTAAGGTTGCGAGAGGAAAGAAGGAAAAAATGAAATTTAAGACCTGACTTATCATTTTGACTCCGAAAAACACTTTTTAACTCAAAGTTAATTTTTTAGCATCCAAAATAAAAAACTAAAATTTAATCTGCAACTTTACCTTCATTTAACTTAGGCCTTATCTCTGAATTCGCAAGTCTATAGACTACACGATAGCAAAGTTTAGCAACCTTTTCAATCTTTGAAAAGTTAATTTTGTCCACCTCATCGCCTACCTTATGATAATCCTCATGCTCACCCGAATGGAAAAATATAACGGGCACACCCTTCCTCGCAAAACTTGCTTGGTCGCTTCTTGGAAAATCCTTTTCACCATCATAGGAGAATTTAAAACCAATCGCTTTGTTCTCTTCCTCCGCCAACCGCTTCATATCCTCGCTATAACTCCACCCTATCAAAATCAAACTATCAATTGAATTTCGCCCGATCATATCAAGATTTACCATTGCAACTGTTTTTTCAATCGGAAAAATTGGATTATCGACATAATATCTCGATCCGAGAAGTCCCTTCTCCTCCCCACAAAAAGCGATGAAAAGAATGCTTCGTTTAGGCTTGCTTTTGCTCAATCCAAAGGCTTTTGCAACCTCCATCATTCCTACCGTCCCAGAAGCGTTGTCGTCAGCTCCATTGTAAATGCTATCCGTTTCCGATGAACCAATCGTTGAAGGTGAGAAATAACCAACATGATCATAATGCGCACCAACGACAATTATTTCATCTTTTAATTTTTTATCCGTTCCTTCTATAAATCCGACGACATTATTTGCGTAAACATTTTCCTTGACAAAACTTACCTTTATCTTAATCTTCACATTTTCAATCTTGAATGATCTCGGCTTCAAACTTTCATCGATCGCTTTTTGAATGTCCTTCAAAACTTGAACACCGCCAAAAACTTCTTTGATAAATTTTTCTCCCGCTTCGACTGCTGGTATAAGACCCCTTTGCATATACGCAAGTTGAATTGGAAGCGAAGCTCTTGGAAGATTTTTAAAAATTTTGGGCCATGCATAGCCACGGGGCTTCAAAATCAAGTGATTTAGCGGATCTGGTAAAATTATAATTCCAATTGCGCCGTGCTCAAACGCATTTTGAACTTTATATCTTGGGAACGAATATCTCGTTGGTCTAATTCCATTAAATATACTTGCGCTATCATTCTCTTGAGGTTCATCCCTCAACACGACGACAATCTTCCCTTTCACATCTATATCCTCATAATCATCATAACCGTACTCCTTTGCCGTAATTCCATATCCCGCAAAAACAATCTCACCTTCAACCTCACCCTCACCAAAATTATATGGAATGAAATCAACTCCGATTTCAAAATTTATACTTTCACCATTTCTTGACAAAACTAAATGATTTTCATCTCCAAGGTCAACTTTAACAAATTCAACTTTTTGGAAATAACTGCCATTTACAGGTTTTAACCCGTATTGTTTAAATCTTTGGGCGATAAACTCACCCGCTACATCAAGCTCAGGGCTTGGCGTATTTCTCCCCTTTAAAGAGTCGGATGCAAGAAATTTAATATTTTCAAATATGCTCTCCGAGGAAATTCTGCTTAACCCCGCGTCCATACCTATCTCCCCGGAGGAACACCCAATTATAAAAACTGCGATGATAAATAGAAAAACCTTTTTCATAGGGCTTTTCGATTTTTAGAATAAGATAAAAAATTAAAGGGCTTAATTCAAGTTTTAAAAGAGGCTCTCGAAGCCCTCTAAAATCTTCGGTCTCACATAATTTCGACCGTGAGTGTATTGCTATTGATAATGAAAACAAAATTTGTTATAATTAAACAAAGCAAAAATAACTTTGAGTTTTATGCGACTCAAGGATAAAATAAAAGATTTGCTTAAGCAAGAAAAGAGGGATAAAAAACTAACTGATGAAGAATTGTTGAAAAAGCAGAAAAAATTTGAAGAGGAAGCGATACCCCACATGCAATTTCTCTATAACTTTGCCTACCGAATGACGGGAAATGAGGAGGACGCAAAAGATCTGATCCAGGAGACATATATGAAAGCATTTAGATTCTGGGATCAATATGAACCTGGAACAAACATAAGAGCATGGTTGTTTAAGATAATGAAAAATTCATACATAAATAAATATCGCAAGGCGATAAAGGAACCGGGTAAAGTTGATTACGATGAGGTTCAAAACTTTTACGAAACAGTTCGAGATGAATCATTCGAGACATCAGACTTACAAGAACACATCTTTGAAAATATATTCGAAGATGAGGTCATAGAAGCTCTAAGCAAGTTGCCAGACGAATTTAGAACTGTCGTAATACTCGCAGATATTGAAGGGCAAAGTTATGAAGAAATAGCTGATTTCCTTGATATACCGATTGGAACTGTGAGATCAAGATTACACAGAGGAAGAAAAATGTTAAGAAGAGAGCTCTTTGAATTTGCGAAGAGAAAAGGATACATAAAAGGTAAGCCAAAAGATTATGATATAGATGATCCTGAAAAAGATTAAAATTAAAACATGGTGATGGCCATGGATTGCAGGCAAACAAGGGAGTTTCTAAGCGCCCTTGTTGATAATGAAGAAATTGACTCACAAACAAAACAAAAAGTTGAAGAACACATCTGGCGATGTGCAACATGTAGAACTGAACTTGAACTTGAAAAAAAGACAAAAGAGACAATTAAAGCAAAAGTAAAGATAATCCCCGTCCCAAATGAACTCATCACCTCAGTTTTAAACCAACTGAAGATACTCCAAAACGGCTACGCTCAATCTTTAGAATCCCCAAGAGAATTAAACCCAACTCCGAAACCTTGGCTTGAGATTGCCTTTTCACTTGGGATTGCCATCGTGACGCTTTCGCTTGCCTTTCTATTTGTTTCAGTTTATGGAAAGAAAATGACCCAGCGTGAGTTGATAAGAAAAGAGGTATCCGCACTTGTTAATCACTTTGACTCAATAGCTCAGGGATTCGCTAAACCAGAAGTTTTATCCACCGATCCAGCGTATGTCAAAAATGCGATTTTGTCAAAAGCGAGCTTCACACCTGTGTTTTTAAATATACCTGAATTTGAAATCGTCGGGGCATCAATTAAAGATCCACATCTACGCTCTGGCAACCCAAGATGTGTAAATCTTATCTACCGCAAAGGGGAACGACTAATTTTAATTCATCAAGCTCCGATGTCCTCAGCACCTATGCACGATGAAATAAAGAAAAGAATTTTGAAAGGGGAATGGATATACGATACAATTACGGATGACTCTTTCGTAATTTGGGGGACAAATGAACTCGTCTGCTGTGCTATCTCAAATCTGCCTAAGGAAGAGCTTGAGCAAGTGTTAAAACAAACCAAATAAGCTTATGAAAAAATTTTCACTGCTTTTATTTTTTCTCCTTTTACTTTCCGCATGCTCAAAAAAAGAGAAAAATCAAACATCAACTCAGCCCATAGCCCCGCCAACAGTTTTTACCCTTTCAAAAATCGAAAACTCAAACGACCCTGACAAAGCCCCAAACTTCTATTGGAAAGCTCAAGAAAATGAAAAAAATTTATACGAACTATTAAAGAACAAAGTTATACTTGTAAACTTCTGGGCTACATGGTGCGGTCCATGCGTCAAGGAAATTCCAGACCTTATAAAAATTAAAGATGAGTTAGGAGAACAAGGTTTTGAAATAATCGGTGTATCAATAGACAGGTCGATTTCACCAGTGGTTGAATTTTCGAAAAATGTTGGGATAAACTATGTGCTCATTCATGATCCCGATGCAAAGCTTCTTGAAGCATTTGGCGGTAGCGTAGGGATTCCAACGACATACCTAATCGACAGGGATGGAAAAATTGTAAACAAATATATCGGCGCAAGGACAAAAGAAGTTTTTGTTAACGACATTAAAAAAATCCTCAAATAAAAATGGGGCTTTGAAATGAAAATAAAAAGGATTCTTTTGCCCACCGATTTATCCACCGCTTCTATTTCAGCATTTAAATACGCAAAATCCTTGGCTGAAAAATACGGGGCATCAATCTATGTTTTGCATGTCCTTGAGAATATCCCGCCTGTTTTAGCAATCCATGCCCTTGATCTTACGATTGAAAAAGTTGAGAGAAATATGGAAGAAAATGCGAAAGCACAACTTGAAAAAATTGTAAAGGAAAATCTGAAGACAAAAAATAAAGTACAAATTTTCATCAGAAAGGGACTCGTTGATGAAGAGATAATAAAATTTGCCGATGAGAAAAAGGTTGATCTTATCGTTATGGGAACCCACGGAAGAACTGGAATTGAATATACCCTCCTTGGAAGCATAGCCGAAAAAATCGTCCGTAAAGCAAAATGTCCCGTTTTAACGGTTAAACCTGAAAAACAAAGTTGAGATTTAAACATGCCTATTAAAAACCTGACCTTCCTCATCATATTCGCACTTTCAATATCTGCATTCATCTACAACGCAAGAAGGTTATACCTATACCTTAAAATCGGAAAACCAGAAAATAGGTTCGACAAACCAATTGAAAGACTAAAAAGGGTTCTTTCAATCGCATTCGGTCAGAAAAAATTGCTCAGGGAATTTGTTGCAGGATGGATGCACTTTTTCATCTTTTGGGGCTTTGTGATACTTTTAACCGCTATAACTGACGCAATTCTTGAAGGACTTTTCAACTTCAATCTCTCAATAATTGGTCGACCTTATAGATACATCTCTTTCTTTCAGGATTTGATGGGAACGCTCGTGGTGATATCTGTTTTGATAGCTCTTTACAGGAGATACATTCAAAAGCCCAAACGACTTCAAGTTGAAAAATCTTCAAAAATTGACGCAACTGTCATACTTATCCTTATTTTTCTAATCATGCTAACAATGTTTGGAACCTATGCGACCAAAATTAACCTTGGCGACTTAGAACATTATGAGTTGCGGTTTGCTTCAAAAGAAATCGCAAAATTCACAGATAGATTTGGCTTCGATACACAAAACTACCTTCACGAAATTTTCTGGTGGTTACATATCCTGCTCGTCTTCGGATTTTTGAACTATCTCCCGTTCTCAAAACATTTACATATCATCACTTCAATCCCAAATGTTTATTTTAGTTCACTCAAACCGAAGGGAAGATTAAATCCGATAAATTTTGAAAACATTGAAAATGTCGAAAGGTTCGGAGCACTTGATGTTGAAGACCTTACATGGAAACAGCTCTTCGATGGTTATACCTGCACTGAATGTGGGAGATGCACATCAGCTTGCCCCGCAAATCTGACAGGTAAACCACTCTCACCCAGAGAAATAATCATCAGCATAAGAAAGAGAACGATGGAAAAGGCACCAATTTTATTAAACTTGAAACCTCAAAGCGATGAGATAAACGGGAAAACGCTTGTTTACAACTACATAACCGAAGACGAACTTTGGGCTTGTACCACTTGCATGGCGTGCGTTCAAGAATGCCCAGTGATGATTGAACATGTGCAAACAATCGTCGATATGAGAAGGTACCTCGTTTTGACGGAGTCAAAGTTCCCATCTGAACTTTCAATTACATTTAGAAATCTTGAAAATAACTTCACTCCGTGGGCATTCAGCCATTCAACCCGTGGCGACTGGGCACAAGGTCTTGACATAAAAACGCTTGCTGAAGATCCAAATGTTGAATATTTGCTCTGGGTTGGTTGCGCTGGCTCATACGATGCAAGATATAAAAAAGTTGCAATTGCTGTAGCAAAACTTTTAAAGCTTGCCAATGTTAGTTTTGGAATCCTTGGAAATGAAGAAAGATGCACAGGTGATCCCGCAAGAAGAGCTGGTAACGAATACCTTGCTCAAATGTTAATTCAGGAAAACATAAAGACATTTTCAAAATACAATGTCAGAAAAATCATAACCATCTGCCCACATTGCTTCAACACATTGAAAAATGAATACCCTGACTTCGGCGGGAATTACGAGGTTTATCATCATGTTGAATTTCTTGAAAGACTTTTGATCGAAGGGAGATTAAAGCTTGTGAAACCGATCGAAAAGAAGATAACTTACCACGATTCATGCTATCTTGGAAGATACAACGATATTTACGATGCCCCAAGAGATATTCTTGCTTCAATTAAGGGGGTTAAACTTGAGGAAATGAAAAGGTCAAGAGATAGAGGTCTCTGTTGTGGCGCTGGCGGTGCGAGGATGTTTATGGAGGAAAAAATTGGTGAAAGAATTAACATTGAAAGAACAAAAGAAGCGTTAAGTTTAAATCCCGATGTGATCGCATCAGCTTGCCCATTCTGTATGACAATGTTAACCGATGGGGTTAAAGCGGAAGATGCCATTGATAGAGTTGAAGTTAAAGATATTGCTGAAATACTGCTTGAGGCAGTTGAAGCTTGAAAAAACGGGGCTTTAAAGCCCCGTTTTTTTATTTTGGTGTAACTTGACCTTGCAACCAAACAGTTGCGAACAAGCGCTTGCCAACTTCAGGCTCCCCTTCAAGATCCGCTGGGTTTATTAGAACTTCAAGCTTAAACGGACTTGTATCAATATAAAGCCAGTAGATTTCCTCACCCGTCCACTCATTTTTTATCTTCTTAACATCAAGTATATCACCAAGCAAACCATAAACAACGGGAGGTATATTTTCCATGGCTTGAATTTGGGCAGTTTGAACGAAAAAGTTAGCCATGGTTGAGCCCTCCTCTGGGATATCAGTTTGAATCAATCTTCTCGGTGGCAGAATCTCACCGTTATATGCAAGCCCCACTGGGATTACTTCATATTTTTCACCCATCGGCGGAAGATAAGAAGCACACTGCACAAAATTGGAAATGTAAATTTCAACAGGCGTTCCATTCTCCTCCTCAATCCCATAAAGATAAAACTTCCACTCATCCTCAACATCTTGATAGAGCTCACAATCCTTCAAGACAACCGAATGTTCCTTCGAACCATAAAAACATGGCGAGACATCAACGATTTCCCATCCCTCGCCCATATGGGCAAGATTTACATTAAAAACAATTCCATGCCCAGCATTTAAAGTGTAACCAGCAAGTTGAACTTTCTGAAAGACACCAAACGAATCGCTGAACTCCTTATCACCAATTGTGCTCTCAACGAGATCAACAAGGTCTTTTTGTGTTTCAACTTTAAAACCAACAGAAGAAAAAATTGAGCCCATGACGACAAACCATTTTAAATTTTAAATATACTTTGAGAAAAGAGCTTGGAAGGAAATGCCCTGGCGGAAAGGTACCCAAAAGCATCGCCTTCCTTTGAGATAAATATAACAAAAATTTTTTCAAAAGCAACTTTCACTCTAATCATTTTTATTTTCAAGTTTAAAATCATAATTTTTAGGTGAACCAAAAACAAAAAAATTTTTTAAATCAAAAATGATAGAGTTTCTTGATGGAAATGAAGCCATCGTAAAGGGGGCAATTGACGCAGGATGTAAATTTTTTGCTGGATACCCAATTACACCCGCAACACCAATTTTACTCGGAATGATGCAGGAGCTCCCAAAAGTTGGTGGATTTGCGATTCAAGCCGAAGATGAGATTGCTTCAATTGGATTTTGTATAGGTGCGTCAATGGCTGGAAAAAAAGTTATGACGGCAACAAGCGGACCTGGAATTTCACTTTACAGTGAAAATATTGGACTTGCCATCATGGGCGAGACGCCACTTGTCATAGTAGATGTGCAACGCCAGGGTCCAGCAACTGGTTCAGCTACAAAAGATGGACAAGGAGATATACAATTTATAAGATGGAGCACATCGGGAGGCTACCCAATCATTGCGATATCTCCAACGACTGTCGAAGAATGTTATACATTCACAATTTATGCCTTCAATCTCGCAGAAATTTTCCGAACCCCCGTTTTTCTCGTCTCAAGCAAAGAGCTCTCCATGACAAGACAACGAATCGACTGGTCAAAAGTTGAAAAACCAGAGATAATTGATAGAAAGTATCTACCTGAAAACGCGAGTGAATACAAACCATATTACTTTGAAAATATTGATGATGTGCCACTTTTTTCACCCTTTGGCGGAAAACATATCGTAAGATACACAACATCAACGCATGATGAATACGGAAACTTATTAACCATGCCTGAAAAAATTCAAATAATGATGGAACACCTTGATAAGAAAATTAGCGAAGAAAAAATAAAAAAATATTTCCCACATATTGTAAGGTTTGACAAACAGGATGATGCTGAAACTCTTGTCATCTCTTATGGTATAACCGCAAGAGGTGCGATTGAAGCAGTTGAACTGGCACGGTCACAGGGCTTGAAAGTTTCACATCTGATCATAAACCTTCTTTGGCCAGTTCCAGAAAGTGAAATCAAAAAAGCAATTGAAGGGATTAAAACAATAATTTTCCCAGAGATGAACAACGGTCAATATGTGCTTGAGATTGAAAGAATCGTTGATAAATCCAAGGTCAAAATCGTGCGGATAAACCAAATGGATACGAGACTTATCAATCCAAGAAAAATTTTGGATGAGATCTTAAAAAATAACGAGGGTTAAATATATGGCGACTTCCTTAGAAAATTTAGAACAACGAATCACAAAACTTGAATTGTTCGTCTATGAAATCATCGGCAAAAAATTTGACGAAATTGATAGAAAGCTTGAATATATTGACAAGAGGTTGAGCAACTTATATGAAAAAAACGAGTCCGATAAAGCTGAAATTCACAAAAATATAGGATCAACGAAAACTGAACTTCATGAAAAGATTGAGTCCACGAAAACTGAACTTTATAGAGCAATTGAATCTGCAAAAACTGAGCTTTATGGAAAGATTGAATCTGTGAGAACTGAACTTTATGAAAAGATGGACAACCTAAGAGTAAGTTTAATAAAGTGGATGATTGGATTATTCATTGCCTTTACAACTTTAATTATAACCGCTATGTGGGCAATTTTAAGCTTTGCGATAAAATAAAAAATAAAACTTGTTCGCAAAATGGCAATAGTAAAAAATGCTGTATATATGAAAGAAGTAGAACTTCCCTTCTGCCCGGGGTGTGGGCATTCACAAATTTTACCTCAACTCGATAAAGCAATGGCAAAATTAAACCTTGACCCAAGAAAAACTGTTCTTGTAACTGATATCGGTTGCGTCGGGTTGTCAGATCAATATTTTAATGTTAACGCTTTTCATGGATTACACGGTCGCTCAATTACTTATGCGTGCGGTTTAAAAATGGCAAATCCAGAACTTACAGTTATCGTCTTAATGGGAGATGGTGGACTTGGAATTGGCGGAACCCATTTTATAAATGCTGCAAGAAGAAACATCGACATCACAGTTATAATTTTTAACAACTTCAATTTTGGAATGACGGGCGGAGAACATTCGGTCACAACACCATTTGGTGGAAAAACTGCGACAACTTATCTTGGAAATATTGAATATCCGCTTGATGCTTGCTCTCTCGTTCAAGCTGTAAATGGTGGATTCGCTGCGAGAACGACAATTTTCGATAGAAACCTTGCAGACATAATCGCAGAAGCGATAGCGTTTAAAGGTTTCTCCGTTGTTGATGTCTGGGAATATTGCACCGCTTATTATGTCCCCCGAAATGAACTCAACAAAGATAAAATGATGAAACTTCTTGAGACTTATGGCTTCAAAACAGGCATAGTTCACAAAGTTGAGAGAAAGGAATTTATAGAATCGTATCGCGAGGTATATTTAAATCAACCATCAAAACAAACAAAACAAGTTTCGCTCGAGACCGAATTTGAAAACAATCTCACACAAAAAACAGGAATAATCATCGCTGGCGCTGCTGGGCAGAAGGTTAAATCGAGCGCAACCGTTTTCGGTTCATCCGCGATTTTGTCAGGCTTATACGCCACCCAAAAAGATGATTACCCCATCACAATTATGACTGGACACTCAGTTTCAGAAATAATACTTGACAAAAAAGAGATAAACTACACGGGCATAGAAAGTCCAGATTATTTGATAATCATCGCCCCTGAAGGGCTTGCAAAGGTCAAGAGGATAATTCAAAACATGAACGAAACATCAACGATCATGATCGATGATAACCTTGTTTCACTTTTGCCTGAAACGAGAGCAAAAATTGAAATTTTCCCATTTAGGAAAACAGCTAACACAATCGACAGATTTTCAATAACTATTCTCTCGCTTGCAACTTTTCTTGCACGAACGAATTTATTCCCGATAGAGGCTCTTAAAAAAGCTGTAATGTTAACACAGAAAAAAGCTATAGCCGAGGTAAATTTGAAAGCAATTGATGCTGGTGTTAGACTTGTTGAAGAGGGTACCTATGTAAAATAAAAAATTCTCCTACGATGATTTTGATTGGGACTTCAGGATATAGTTTTCAAGATTGGCGCGGGAACTTTTATCCTGAAAATATTGAAGATGGCAAAATGCTTGACCATTACAAAAAATTTTTCAAAGCCGTTGAGATTAACTCAACATATTATAGAATCCCAAGTCCAAATGTTTTTTATCATCTTGATAGGAAAACCCCACCTGACTTCCATTTTATCGTTAAAGTCCACAAGCAAACAACTCATGAAAGGGAAGGAAATCGCGAAGCAATGGAATCTCTTCTCAAAGCAACGGAACCATTGCTCAAAACAGAAAAATTAAAAGGATTTCTTGCCCAATTCCCTTACTCATTCAAAGATACACCAGAAAACAGAAAATATATTCTCGAAACAAAAAGGTTCGCTGATGGAATACCGTTAATAGTTGAGTTCAGGCATATAAGCTGGGTAAATAACTCTGCATATGAGTTTTTATCGGAAAACGATATACCTTATGTTTGCGTTGATGAACCGAAGTTGAAAGGTTTAATCCCGCCACAAAGTATAGCAACAAGCAAAAAAATTGGGTATATAAGATTCCATGGCCGTAATGCAGAAAACTGGTGGGAAGGCGGTGTCGGCGAAAGATATGATTATCTCTACAGTGAAAGTGAACTTCGTGAATGGATCCCGAGAATTAAAGAACTTAACGAAAAAGTTGAGACGCTTTATATTTTCTTCAATAATTGCCATCGTGGAAGCGCTCCTAAAAATGCCCAAATGCTTCAAAAAATTCTCGAAGAAGAAGGCATAAAATGAAACAAAAAAGGATACTTGTAATTAGACCAGATAGAGTTGGGGATGTAGTACTTGCAACTCCGTTGTTGAGAGAGCTGAGAAAAAGTTTCCCAGATTCATTCATCGCGGTTATGGTCCGTCCACACACAAAAGATATTTTACTTAACAATCCAAACATTGATGAGATAATTATAGATGACTTCGAAGGTGAACATAAGGGATGGCGAGGATTTTGGAAGCAAGTTTTTAAACTAAGAAAATATAAATTTAACATTGCTCTTCATCTCTTGCCGACCCAAAGACATGCATGGATGACATTCTTCGCAGGAATAAAAACAAGGGTAAATGTTGGAATTAGACTTTACAGTGTTTTAACTTTCATGAAATATGTTAGCAGAAACAACTATATCCCCTTAAGACACGAAGCTGATTACTCACTTGACTTGGGCAGAAAGATCGGCGTAAAAAGCAGCAACATTGAACCTGAAATCTATCTAACCCACGAAGAAATTGAACAATCAAAAAAACTTGTGCCGAAAAATGGAGATGAAATTGTCATAGGAATTAACCCATTTAGCGGAAAATCCGCTCCAAATTGGAAGATTGAAAAATACATTGAACTCGTGAAAAAAATTCTTGATGAAATTCCCGAGGCAAAAATTTACATTAATCTGCATAATGAACCCGAGGATAAATTCAAGAGCTTAAATCATAACAAGGTCAACTTAATTCGCAATCCTCCCCTTCGCGAGTTAATTCTTTACATATCTCGATTTGATGTTTTAATTTCTTCAAGCACAGGCGCGATGCACATTGCTTCTGCTTTAAAGATTCCGACCGTGTCAATGTTTTGTCCGCTTCCTGCTTGCTCTCCACAATTGTGGGGTCCACTCGGAAATAAACACGAGATAATTTTACCGCCTGAAGATTATTGTAAAAAAAGTTGTCCTGGTGATCCCCACATTTGCACATTTGATGGTGGAATTGAAATCGATGATGTTTTAAAGGCAACATTAAAAATTTTGAAAACTCATCGAACAAACCGCAAAGATGAAAATTCGCCAAGCGAAGTCAATCGACATTGACGATATAGCTTACATCATCTCGACTTCTTTTTTAATTTCCGATTTCCACGGGTTAAGAGAAAATATAATAGACAATCCAAGATATTCATACAAGGATATAATAGTTGTCGAAAACAATGAAGAGATAATTGCTTGCACAAAGATAATCCCATTGAAAGTTTCCTTCAAGGGCAAAATAGTTGATGCGGGTGGAATCTCCGCAGTTGCGGTTTTGCCTGAATACAGAAAGCGCGGGGTTGCGGATATGATGCTTAGAGATGCTCTAAAAAGAATGTTTGAAGCAAAATATCCATTTTCACTTCTCTACCCATTCCAGCACAGATTTTATAGAAAATATGGGTGGGAGTATATCGGCTCAGCTATGTTTTATGAAATTGAACCATCAAATATTCAACTATTTGATGAGCGATTCAATGTGAGAAAGATGAAGAACTCAGAACGAGAGAAGATTAAAAAAGTTTATGCGGAAAAAATTAAAACAGTAAACTTTGCATTATGGCGAAATGATGCTTTCTGGACACGGGTAATCTTTCCAAATTTCCCAAATCCGTATGTTTATGACGATGGTGAAATTAAAGGATATGTATCGTTCGAGATGAAGAAAGGTGAAAAAGCACAAGTTGAGATAGATATAAAGGAATTCATTTCACTTACGCCAGAAGCATATCGCGGACTTTGGGGATTTTTTGCCTCGCTTTCAGAACAAGTTTCCAGAATAAGATATCTTGCTCCTCCAGATGAACCTTTGTTCGATGTGATCATTGAACCACGGGAAAAAGACTTTAAAAGACCCTTTTTTGAATTTAAATCTTATGCATCTATCTGCTCTGGCTTTATGGCAAGGCTTGTCAACCTTGAAGAAGCGATGAAACTCTTCACCACTGCAAACGCACCCGATGGTGAAGTCGTAATAGAAATCAACGATCCACTCATACCCGAAAATAACCTAAAGTTCAAAATCACTGTTGAAGATCTTAATGTGAGTGCTCAAAAAACCAACAATAGCGCTGATGTCAAAACAGACATAGGAACCTTCACCCAGATTATTTCTGGATTTGTGAAGTCAACCTCGCTTTATCAAACTGGGAAAATTCAAGGCAGGGATAAAGATTTAAAATTTCTTGATAGCCTTTTCACCGATTCCTTGCCTTTTATGTTTCAATTTGATATATTCTGAAAGATTAAAAAATCAAAGGTGAAAAAAATGAGAATACTCACAATTTTACTTATCGCGTTCATTTTCATGGGTCTCACCCTCAACATTCAAGATAAGAAAGAATTAAAATGGCACTCGTTCTCAGAAGGACTAAAACTTGCAAGGGCTGAGAACAAAAAAGTTTTGATAGATGTTTACACAGACTGGTGTGAATGGTGCAAAAAAATGGATGAAGAAGTTTACACTGATTCAAAAGTGATAAATTATCTTTCTTCAAAATTTGTGCTTATTAAGTTGAACGCTGAATCAGAAGCCAAACACACATTTGAAGGGAAGGAATATAGCGAAATGGAACTCGCTTACATATTTGGCGTTGAGGGTTTCCCGACAACAATTTTCATTCGTGAGGATATGCAACCTATAACCGCGGTGCCTGGATATTTCCCCGCTGATGTTTTTATGAAGATTTTAACTTTCATCGGCGATGATTACTACCTTAAAATGAATTTCGATGAATATCTTGAAAAAACAGGTGGACTACCCAAAAACTAATCTGATTCGAACATTTTTTCAAAGACGATATTCAATCCCTTCTGACAATAGCGGTCAAGGTTCTTTTCGAGGAGCTCAAGCAAAGCTTTTTGCTCAAGGTTAAATTTTTCTATCTTTGGATTTTCGATATTTTCGGTGAATTCTATGTAAAAGTATTTCTTCCCTTCGTTGCCGAAAATTACCAATCTGTTATCCTTTGTTTCAGCGATAAATATCATTTCCAAGATTTATTTTTGTTTTCTACTCCTTTTTTCGGAAATCAATTTTAATTACTTTAACAAAAACTGCAAAAGTTAAAATTCCCGAAATGCGAAAGCTCACGCCGATTGAAATTGAGAGAAAAAGACATACAATTGAAGAATTGAAAACAATCGAGCGACACCCAATTTATGTTTTGCTTGATAATATAAGAAGCGTCTATAATGTTGGTTCAATTTTTAGGACAAGTGATGCTGCACTTATAAAAAAACTTTACCTTACGGGTTATACTCCGCATCCACCAAGAAAAGATATTGAAAAGACAGCTCTTGGTGCAATTGAAAGCGTTCCTTGGGAATATCACAAAAATCCAGTTGACATCATAAAAGAACTGAAAGAGAAAAATGTGAAAATCATCGCCCTTGAAATAACTGACGATAGCATACCCTACTACGAAATAAAGCCTGAAGATTTTCCACTTTGCCTTGTCATAGGTAATGAAATCACGGGAATTTCTGATGAGGTTCTTTCGATGTGTGATTTAGCCATTGAGATACCACAATTTGGAATAAAACATTCACTAAATGTAGCAGTGGCATACGGTATAGCAGTTTATGAACTGGTAAAAATTTATAGAACATCTCATGCAAGTGTAAAATAATCCCCATCCTCCGTGATATGAATTTCAAGAACCCCCGCTCTCATGAAATTAACAAGAATATCAAATGCTTCGCCTTAGCCAACTTCACCCACGCTACTCTTTGTTCTCCCAACGATTTTCCTAACATAAAATCGGAGATCCTTTCATAGCCAATACTGAGCGCTTTTTCCATACTAGACCCATTAACATCTCAGCGATGCTAAGTATCCGTCGCTTTTAGTTGTTAGCAACAAATTCACCAGTCTCGGCATCTAATTTGTGCTCCAAAGGTGTTACTGTTTAAAGGTTGCCAACCAACTGCGTCGTTTGTCTGTTCAGCTTTAAGGCATGTTCACCACATTTCCGATCAATTCGTCGGATGTGGTTGGGTAACCAGTCGGCACAGAGTTTGTGCAAGTCCAGCGCTGCGTTCCATAACTCGCCGCTATTCATTCGCTCTTTGATCAACAAAAAGGCTTTGACAAACTTTTCATGAGCATCTTTATTTTGTGCTGCCAGTGGACATTCCCAACGTTCAAAGCAACCCTCTTCATACCTAAAATGCTCTTGCACATATCGCTCAAGAAATGTCGCGGTGTCAATCAAACCCACTTCATCCCGTTTTGAAATGGCTTCACCTAACCTGTTAATAGCATCGTAAAGTAAACGGTGCTGGTTATCAATTGTGGCTTCACCGACCTCAACGGTTTTATCCCAAACAACTTTGGGCAATGTTCTTGTCTTTCCAGAGACACCAAGTTTAAATTGAGAAATTAATGCCATTATTCTCTGTCCGTCAGCTAAAATCGTTTCAATGTTTTCCACGAGTTGGCTCACTTGTGCACTGACCTCTTCTGTAGAGGCAGAGATTTCCTCCATAGCAGCAGATGTTTGCTCACTTACCAAAGCAACGCTGCGAATTTGCTCATTCATATCTGCAGTGCTCGTCGCCAACTCCTCAGTAGCAGAAGCATTTCGCTCCGCTATCGCCGACAAACTCTGAACCACTCCAAAAACTTGCTCTAACGCTTGTGAAATTTCTTCCTTTGCTTCCTCTAGCTTACCACTTTGTTCCTGAACCTTCCTGACCGCCTCAATTATGTTTTCTAATGCTTGTTTTGCTTCTCCAACTGCTGCAGCGCTTTCCGTAACTTGTTTGTATGTAACTTCCATTGCATTTACACTCTCTTTTGCTCCTTCTCGAATATTGGCTATCAAATTTGCAATTTCTTTCGTCGCTTGTGCCGACCTCTCGGCTAACTTGCGAACTTCGTCAGCAACGACGGAGAACCCTCTCCCTTGTTCCCCTGCTCTTGCTGCTTCTATAGCTGCGTTTAATGCCAAAAGGTTCGTTTGATCCGCAATGTCAGCTATTGTGTTGACGATTTCTCCGATGTCCGCCATCGATCGGTTCATTCCCTCAACTTGTTGTCTTGCGATTTCAACAGCGTTTCTTATCGCTTCCATAGCAGAGAGCATTTGTTTTAGCCTTTGTGAGTTAGAGGATGCTACCTGCTGTGCTTCAAAAGCAGCGGAAACCCCTGTTGAAACTACCTGAGTAAATGAGGATAAGGTTTGTTTGATCCTGTTCGAAGCATTAGAAAGTTTGTTCACAAGTTCAGCTTGTTCATATGCACCACTTGCTATGCTTTCAACTGCTTTGTTCAATTGCTCAAATGCTGTCCGAATGTGAGCAATTGCCGTTGCTTGTTCAGTTGCACCTTGTGCACTTTGGTGGGTGGCGCTACTGATTTGAGTAATAGCATCACTAACTTGTTGTGTAGCCGTCACCATTTGCGCACTAACTTCGCTGAGACGACCAATAACTTGAGAGACCTCAGTGATCAGTTGAGCTAACTGGTTCAATGAAGTGTTGTAAGAATCTACTATTATTTGTGCACTGTCGGCAAGTTGTGCTGCTGCCCGCAACAGTTGCCCTTCTTCCGTGTTATCAATTTTATCTAATTTACTTAACACAACCCGCTCAATAGCAACACTAACGCGATGGGACAAATCGCCCTGCGCCAAGTGTTGAAGTGCCGCAGCTAGTTCGGGAAATACTTCGTCGCTTAACTTATGTGCATTGCTGATGGCTTGCTGTATTCCTTCAGTTGTGGCGGTGTAAAAGCCAATAAACAATACAAACGCTAATGCAACAAGAACAATGACAACCACTATTAGCACTATCCATTTATGGGCAAGTTTTTGAATGCGGTCATTCAGCAAGCTGTTCAGTTCCACTGAAAGGGTTTTGGTCAAGTCAAACGAAGCATCAATGGCGGTCGTCGCCGCAGTGAAATACTCTTGTGGCGACAGGTTGAGTTGAGTCGATTGCAAAATTCGTTCGTTAAGCAGGTTCAAGAAAGCATCGATTTTTTCCTGCGCCATGTGCACCGCCTGCTCAATACGGTTTTTCAATTGCGCGTTATAATTCATTGCCCGCTCCAAGCCCGCCAAGGCGCGCCACTTTTGCTGTGACGCTAACTCATAAAAAATGGTCAATTTCATCCGCTCTTCGGTGTTCAACTTTCTGTCCGCCAGCGCCCCAGTGCCTTCTGCTCTTGCTTGTCCCATTTGCTCAGCGACATCGGGGAGGTGTTGGACGACTGCCAACATCAAGTAGTAGGTGTCTATTTCGGGGTCAAGGCTCAGACTGGACGCATCAGCAATATCTTGGCGCAGGCTAAGAATTCTTTTGATCAACTCAGTGTGCCGCTGAAAACTCTCAGTGCGGGACAGCCGTTCCACTTGGCTTTGCAGTGTTTGCCATTCTTGCTTGATAGCGTCCCATTTATCCTTAAGTTTGAATTCGTCGCCGTATTTTGCCATCACAGTGTCAATGGCTCTTAAGTCATCGGCTATTTCCAATTGCTTTTGCTGCATCGTCGTCCCAAAAGACGCATCACCTGACAGAAACCCCTGAGCTAAACCGCGATGCTGTTGGACGTGCTGGATGAGAGTCAAAAAGGGGCTGAGACACTCGGTGCCTTTAAGTTCCTGCCGGGTGAAAGCGATGTCCGCCTGCCATCGAATATTCAGTTGGTAGATAGTGACCAAAATGGGCAAAATGAACACACCACCAATAAATAAAATGCGTCGCTTGAAATCCATACGGCGCATCAGTGCCTTCACAGGGTTAAAAAATTTTCCCGTTATTTTAACGATAAATATCAACCTTCAAGTCCTATTTTGTTTTTCTACACTTTATTTTCGGAAACAATTTTAATTTCTTTAGCAAAAACGAAGAGATTAAAAATTCCCTAAAAATGGAAGGTCACGCTGATGGAATGTAGGACACCTCAAACATCTCACGCAAGCGTAAAATAATCCCCATCCTCCGTGATGTGAATTTCAAGAACCCCCGCCCTCACGAAATTAACAAGAATATCAGCTGCCTCACTTTCACTTATCTTAACAAGATTGCTAAACTCCTTCACCGTGATTTTACCAAAATTATTAAGATAATTTAAAAGGCGCCTTTCATTTTCACCAATTGATATCCTAACGGGTTGGTCGTTCTGTTCAGACTCTAAAAGTTTTACCATCTCATCACTTGCGATAACATTTTGCGAACCAAGCCGTATGAAAACCTTTCCAGCGTCACCGTTAGAACTGACGAGATAATGTGGTTTTGTTTTGCTTTGTTCAATGGTTACAACGATCACATCCTTGCCCTCAAATTCAAGAATCTCGATCTTCGGTTCTATTTGCGGATAGCAATATTGTTTAGCTGCCGTGAAAACCAAGTCAATTTCCTCTTTTTCACTATCAACCCCAACGACGCTGCCATCGTCATCAATCCCAAAAATTAAAACCCCACCATAAGTGTTCGCAAAGGCAATCATCGCCCTCGCTATTTTTTCTGGCGAGGAAACTTTTCTTTTAAACTCAACGGTTAAACCCTCGCCTTCAAATAGGATGCTACTCAATTGTTCGGGAGTCATTTGATGCACCCTCCTTTATTTTTGCTCTCGCTATCATTCTATTTAAAATCAATCTCGTTCTCTGCGTGACAAACTTATGATTTGAATTTGGAGTATGCTTCAGCGGGCTCGGAATAATAGAGGCAAGTTGCGCGGATTCTTCCATTGTCAATTCAGATGCTGACTTCCCAAAATATTTCCTTGAAGCAGCTTCAACCCCGAAAATCCCATCGCCAAGCTCAATTATGTTTAAATAGATTTCAAGAATTCTTCTTTTTGAAAGTTTTTGCTCCATCCTCAGGGCAATTGCAACTTCTGCTAATTTCCTCAGAGGATTTCGCGAGGTAGAAAGAAACAAATTTTTCGCCACTTGCATTGTTATCGTGCTTGCACCCCTTACAACCCTCCCCCGTTGAAAGTTTTTCTTAAACGATTCTTTCACTTCGTACCAATCAATTCCTTGATGACCAAAGAAACTCGCATCTTCGGAAACGATGACCGCTTCTATCAAATATGGTGAAACTTTTGAAAGTGGCACCCAAATCTGGTTTATGCGATAAGGTTTGCCCTTTGCTTCACTCATACGTTGCTTCATAACAGCAGTTAATTTTGGATTCCTATATTTGAGGTTTTCAATTTCTCTATCGATCTCGATAAATTTATAAGTCAAATAACCGATAAAAATCAAAAGCGCAAAAACAACAACGACCTTAAACTTCATCCTGCTCAATCACCTTCTCTTTGTTTTTCAAGAAATCAAGGTAACTTTGCAAAATTAATGTTGAAGAAATTATGTCATCTAAATTTTTATTTTGCCTTTTCTTTCTCTTCAAATTCATATCAATCTTGGATTTCTGCGCAATTTTGGTCGTAAGCCTCTCATCCCATTTAACAACCTTAATTCCCAATCTTGATTTAAGTTCATCAATAAATTTTAAAACTTCGGCTGTCTTACTGGAATAGTTCCCACTTAAACTTAATGGCAAGCCAACAACAATTAGATTAACATCATATTGTGCACACACTTTTTTTATCTCATCGAAAATTCCTGAATTATTCTCAAGAACAAACAAACCCTGTGCAATTGTTAAAGTCGGATCGCTGATTGAAATGCCAATTCGTTTACTTCCAAAGTCAATCCCCATTATTCTCCCGCCAACAGAATTATTTCTCTTGATATCTTGAGACACTGTAAACGCCTTCAATTCTCCTTAATTTGTCAATCAGAACATTTAAATGCTCGAGATCTTTAACCTCAACTGTTATAATTCCACGAAAGAGAGAATTCTGAGTTTCGATATTAACCATCTTTATGTTTGTATTTCGGTAGTCGGAAATCACAGTCGTAATTTCCTTCAACATCCCAGGTCTATCTTCTCCTTCAATTGTAATTCCAGCTGGGAAAACCATCCCCTCAAGCACCGCTGACCATACAACATCGATTAATCTATCCTCATCTTTAGCTCTTAACCTTTCAATATTGACACAATCTTTACGGTGAATTTTTATCCCTTCACCTCTCGTCACAAAACCAATAATCTCATCCCCTGGAACAGGATGGCAACACTTTGCAAACGTATAGAGCAAGTCGGAAGCAGTTCCATCTATAGTTATCAATTTTTGCGGCTTCAAAACCTCGCTTATCACATCTCCCTTTACTTCCTCCTCAGGCTTTACGACTTCCTTATGCTTTTGCCTTTCTTCAATTTTTTTAACGACCTCAGCTATATCAATTCCTCCTTCCGCAATCGCAAGGTAAAATTTTTGAAGATTGTCAAATTTGTAGAGTTCCTTGACTATCTTCAAAAGTTCATCATCGCTTATATGTATTTTCTTTTTGCCCTTAACTTTCTTCTCCCATATTTCCCTTCCAGCATCTGCAAGTTTTCTTTTCTCTTCATTTATCCACTTCCTTATCTGTGATTTCGCCTTTGAAGTTACAACGAAATTTAACCAGTCTCTGCTCGGCTGTCGATGCTTGCCTGTTATTATCTCAACTTGATCTCCTGTTTTAAGTTTATAATCAAGCGGTACAATCCTACCGTTAACCTTAGCACCTATACAGCGCAATCCAATTTCAGTGTGAATTTCAAAAGCAAAATCAACTGGTGTCGCACCCCTTGGCAAAACCTTTAGATCACCCTTCGGTGTAAAAACATAAATTTCATCCTGATAGAGATTAAGTTTCAAATCCTCAACAAATTCGCTCATATCGGTTTGATTTTCAAGTATATCCCGAACCCACTTTACCCATTGTTCAAATTGCTTATCGGTTTCAGTGATATTTTCTTTATACTTCCAATGCGCTGCAAGACCTTTCTCGGCAATCTCATGCATCGCTCGCGTTCTTATTTGAACTTCAACCATTCTTCCACCTGGACCAATAACTGTGGTATGAATTGAGCGATAACCATTTAACTTTGGGTTAGTTATATAATCCTTAAATCTTTCTGGAACAGGTCTATAAATATCCGTCACAATCCCATAAACCGTCCAGCAAAGGTTTTTATCATCGGTGTCAAGTATGATCCTAACTGCAAAAAGATCATAAATTTCCTCAAATGTTTTACCCCTTTTGATCATTTTGTTATAAATGCTATAAAGATGTTTCGGGCGACCATTTATCTCAAATTTAAAACCACGCTCAGCAAGTGCCTTCTCGATTGGCTTTGCAAACTCCTTTATATATTCCTCTCTCTGTTTTCTTGTCTGAGCGACGCGTCTTGCGATATCCTCATATGCTTCGGGGTTCAGATATTTAAAAGCTAAGTCTTCAAGCTCCCATTTTATCTGCCCAAGCCCAAATCTATGTGCAAGCGGAGCGTAAATTTCGAGCGTCTCTTTAGCAATTCGCTTCCTCTTATGCTCGGGGAGATACTCAAGCGTTCGCATATTATGAAGCCGATCGGCAAACTTAACAAGGATGACTCTGACATCGGTTGAAAGAGCGATCAAAAGTTTGCGATAATTCTCAGCTTCAACAACATTGCGATTATCGCTCTCAAAAATTCCCGTTATCTTTGTAAGCCCGTCAACTATTCTTGCTATTTTATCTCCAAACTCAGCCTGTATATCCTCAATTGTAAAACTCGTATCCTCAACGATGTCATGAAGAAGGGCACTGGCAACGGATATATCATCAAGCGGGAGCTCCTTTGCAACAATCATAGCAACTTCATAAGGATGATTAAAATATGGCTCCCCTGAAGCACGGTAATTATCCTTATGGGCATTATAGCTAAAGTGAAAAGCTCGAGTTATGAGATCTGAATTGAAATTCTTAAGGTTCCTTTCGCATACCTCAAGGAGCTTTTTCAGCTTTTCCTGATATTTATCTTGAATTACAAGCATTGTCGTGGACATGTTTCGTTTACCTCAAAAATAACTAACAAAAATGCGTTTAAAAAGTTCATTTCAATTTTAAGATATATACTAATTCCCAAAATTGCAACTGAAAAACGATATTTTTAAATTTATCAAACAAAAAAATTTACTAAGAAAGCCAATGAAAATCGGCATTGTATGTTATCCAACTTATGGTGGAAGCGGGGTCGTAGCAACAGAGCTTGGGAAAAGCCTTGCAACCAGGGGGCACGAAATTCACTTCATCTGCTACGCCGTACCGACGAAATTGAACAAATTCCTTGACAACATTTATTTTCATGAAGTTGAACTTTATCAATATCCACTTTTTGAGTTCCCAATTTACACCGATGCTTTGGCAAGTAGAATCATCGATGTAGCCAGATTTAATAAACTTGATATCATCCATGTTCATTATGCGATCCCCCACGCTACGAGTGCCATCCTTGCAAGAACAATCCTCAATAATAAGATTAAAGTAATAACAACGCTTCACGGAACAGATATAACGCTCGTTGGGCTTGAGCCAAGTTTCACACCTGTTGTAAGATTTGGGATTGAAGCAAGCGATGGCGTTACAGCCGTTTCAAGATATCTTCGGGAAACAACAATCTCAACCTACAACATAAATCGAGAAATTGAAGTTATACCAAACTTTGTTGACACGGAGATTTTCAAGCCTGGGGAAAATTTAGAATTAAGAAAAAAGATCGCGCCTAAAGGCGAAAAAATTTTAATTCATGTCTCTAATTTTAGAAAAGTTAAAAGAGTTCAAGATGTTGTAAAAGTTTTTGAAATTGTAAGAAAGAAAATCCCAAGCAAACTTGTCTTCGTTGGAGATGGACCAGAAAGGGGAGATGCGGAAAATTTATGCCGACAATTAAATATATGCGATGATGTCCTGTTCCTTGGAAAACAAGATGCTTTACATGAAATCCTATGCTCGGCTGATGTATTTATACTCCCAAGCCAAATTGAAAGCTTCGGTCTCTCAGCCCTTGAAGCGATGAGTTGTGGGCTTCCAGTCATAGCGACAAATGTTGGTGGACTTCCAGAAGTGGTACTTCACGGAGAAACTGGTTATTTGACCGAGATTGGAAATATCGAGAGAATGGCATCATATGTAATTGAACTTTTTGAAGACAAAAATAAATATAGGGAATTTTCAGAGAAAGCCCGAGAGAGAGCGGAAAAATTTTTTGATAAGGATTTGATAGTTCCGAAATATGAAATGTTTTATGAAAAAATTTTGAACCAATAAAACTAAAACCTTCTGCGCATCCTTTCCCTTTGCATCTCCCTAACTGTCTCCATGAACTCGCGTCTAAAATTTCTCTCAAAGACTATCACCTGTGCGATTTGTTGTTCTGTTAAGATCTGCTTTAGCTCTTTATAAAAACCCAAACGCAGGTCATATTCCCTTCTCCCAAGCTCAACGAGATCTTGAATTAATTTGTCATAACCCTCTTTATCACCCTTTCGCAATTTTATCTCCATCTCATTCACAATTCTTTCCCTTTCAAGTTCAATCTCATCCACATCTTTTGAAAATTGCGTATATTTATTCAAGAACTTAACAGATGCTTGTTCGTCGAGTTTCAGAATTTCAAGCAGGCGAACCTTCTTAAATTCGAGCACACGCTCCCTCCATCTTTGACCTATAAAACCCTGCGAAAACGACATCGCTGACAGAAAGGCTATAGCTAAGCAAACTAAAATTGTCCTTTTCATTTTCTCAAAATTTAAAATTTGTTTTCAATTCGCTTTAAGACCTCCTCAATATCGATCTCCTGATAATTTTCAATCTTCGCATCGATATAGGGTATTTGATATTTTTCATAGAGATAAGAAACTGCCATCTCAAGTGTTTCAGTGCTGACACCGGATAGCTCAGATGGCTTTATTAAAACACCTGTAATTTCAAAATCAGAAACTTGGGAAAAATAAAAATCAGGCTGACTCATGAACAAATTTGAAAACCCAATGCCTAACAAAAACCCAATAATTATAACCGCCATAGACGGAGCAAACAAAATCGGTTTAAGAGCAAAGGTGGAAATGTTATTCCGCTGAGCGATTTTTCGCTTGACCCTATAAAGAAAATTTGACCAGTAAAATTCCGATGGCTCTTCAATTTTATATTCGCTCAAAATAGAAACAACATTTTTTATCCTTTCAAATTCCAACCTACAGTCTTCACACTTTTCAAGATGCTCAGCAATTTCAACAGAATTCAACTTGCCCGTCGCATAATCAACAAGGTTATTTTTAACTTCACTGCATCTCATCTTTAATGAACCTCTGTATTTTTTTAACCGCGTGAAAATAATTTGCTTTTAAAGTTCCGATCGGTTTTTTAAGTATTTTCGAGATCTCTTCATAGTCAAGTTCTTCAAAGAAACGCATAACGAAAACTGTTCTCTGCTTTGCTGGGAGTTTTTCGATCGCTCTTTCAATCAAATTACTTTCTTCTTTTTTAAATAATTCATGTTCTGGAGTTTGATTTAATCCCAGGAAATTAACCAACTCATCAATTGGTACAACTTCTTTTATTTTTTTCTTTCTTAAAACGGAGTTGCATTCATTAACAGTTATTCTATAAATCCAAGTAAACAAGCTCGATTCACCTTTAAATTCATGAAGAGAATTAAAAAGCTTGATGAAAACCTCTTGAGCCACATCATCCGCATCATCATGATTCGTGAGGATTCTTCTTGCAAGTAAATAAACCTTTTTTTGATATCTTCTAACGATTTCATCAAATGCCGAGACATTTCCGTTCTTGAATTCATTTACAAGTTCTATATCAGATTTGTTAACCATCAACTCACTTACATAATTTTAAAAAGCGGGCGGGATATCCCCGCCCTTCCCCCGTCTTTAGAATACGACATAAGGAACGCCCCAAACAGAAACCGAAACTGGAGCCGAATCATCAAAGAGCGACTCTCTTGAAATCGCGTGAATCATAGCGTTAAACGAACCCCTGTGGAGATGAACTTTTATATTAGCCTCATAAACTTCTTCAGTTCCATCTTGCGAAACTAATCTGAAAAGCTTCCTCGCTCTGTGAAATCCAAACCTATCAACTCCAAATGTCATAGAGACAATATCAGTATCAGGCGTTGCACTTTGAACAGTTACGCTAACTTTAACTGGTTGAGATGGATTAAATGCTGGAACACCTTCTCTGTGTCCAAGAAATCCAGGGCGATAGAATTGATTTAACGGATCAGTCACCTCAACCACATTACCATTTGGCAATGTCAAAGCGATTTTCTTAATAACTATGTTTGAATTTTCAGTCCCCCCTTGAACAAGTGAAACAGCCCAAATTCTCCATCTTTTCGCACCATCCGCGCTTTCTCGTTTAACTACCTGAACTTTCCTCTTGAAAACTTCCTTTAACGGTTTCGTCACAACAGTATCTGGCGTTGTTTGCCCCTGGGTATAAGTTCCAGCGATTTTTAAATCCGATTCAACAGTCCTTATAACTGTCACAACCACAAGAGTATCATTTACCTGCTCATATTCATATTCCCTCGTCACTTTCTTGACAACACGACCCCATCTTAGTGGGTAAATCTCCTTTGAAAGCGAACCAAAATCAAAATCAGGTGGCAGATATGTTCCATCATTGAGAGAAACATCAGAAGTGGCGATCAAGTCATCATTTTCAATTATTTGCTTGATAATCTCTTTGTCGGAATTTGAAAGCGGTGAAGTAATTTCAGATTCTTTTGTGCAACCAGCTATTAGTACAATCCCTAAAAGAATTAGTGCTAAAAATGAAAATTTGGATTTCAGCATGGCTGTTTTTCTTTTTTGTTTTCAATTTCCTTCACTTACTTTGATGTTATAAAATAAACCCAGGTTTAATCTGAGATCTTTGAGAGGGCATCTTTAATTTTTCTGTAAGTATCAGATAAAAACTCGGAAATTACCTTCGTCTCAGAGATAACAGGCATAAAATTGGTATCTCCATTCCATCTTGGGACTATGTGAAAATGGATGTGGTCTGCAATCCCAGCCCCACTTACTTTCCCCAGATTTGCTCCGATATTAAAGCCATGCGGTTTAAGAGCAATTTCAAGAGCCGAGATCCCCCTTTTTATAAGCCTCATAACATCGCCCATTTCATCATCGGATAAATCAGAAAAATTAGGCGTGTGTTTGTATGGAACAACCATTATATGCCCAGAATTATAAGGAAACAAGTTCATTATAATGTAGCAATGCTTACCTCGGTATAAAACCAAATTTTTCTCATCTTCCGTTGAAGCAGCCTTTTCACAAAAAAGACATTCTTTTTTCTCGTCTGGGTTTTCATTTGAAAAGCTTTCAATATATTTTGACCTCCAAGGAGCCCAAAGACGATCCATTTAAAGCCGAATTTTTGTTTTTGACATAATAAAATAAACCAAAAAATGAAAAAATAAAACTTCCCCATCGTTATGAAACCCCGTTGGCTCTTTAAAAAACGCTTGGACTCCTTTAAAACAAGTTTATCAATTACTATGAACTTGTGTGATTGTTAATTTTAATCCTTCCTATTATCTCAATGTCAACATCTGTTGGCAACTCCGTGTATGAAATCACGCTCACATCTGGAAATGTTGAATGAATTAAACGATAGAAATACAAACGAACCGTTGCCGAACAAATTACAACTGGTCGATAACCTAAGTCTTTCGCCTTTTTAACATTTTCTGCTAAACTTAAATTCAACACGCGAATAATGTCGGGAGGTAACCCAAGCGTTGGGGATGACTGAGATGATGACTGCTGAAGCGATTGGGTTATTAAATCTTCAATTCTCGGATCAAGCTGTATAGCGGGTATAACATTGTTTTCAGTCCTATAAAGCCTCGCTATCGTTTCTGAAAGCGAGTGTCGAACATACTCAGTCAAAACATCAACATTTTTCGTAACCCTTGAATAATCAAGCAACGCCTCAAGAATTGTGACCATATCGCGTATCGGGATTCCCTCATTGAGAAGATTTTGCAAAACCTTCTGGATTGTTCCAATGGGTAAAACATCTGGAGTTATTTCCTCAACAAGCGCTGGATACTCCTCCCGCAAACTATCAATCAGCGTCTTCGTGTCCTGTCTGCTTAAAATCTTGCCCGCATTCTTTCTCAAAACTTCAACTAAATGAGTCACAATAACCGAGACAGGCTCAACAACTGTATAACCCATTATTTCAGCTTCTTCTTTTTTGTGCGCTGGAATCCAATAGGCATCAAACCCATAAACTGGATCCTTAACCTTTATTGCATCATGGATTTCTTCTTCGGCTGTTCCAGGATTCATAGCAAGATAATAACCTGGTTTAACTTCACCGCCTGCGACTTTATTCCCGCGAATTTTTATAACATATTCACTTGGTTCAAGGTAAATGTTATCCCTTACTCTAATTGGTGGAACGATTATGCCCAACTCAAGTGCGAGCTGTTTTCTAACTCCAATTATTCGCTTAAACAATGTTCCACCTTGTTCTTCATCTGCAAGTGGAATTAAGCCGTAACCAATTTCAATTTCGATGGGATCAATTTGAACAAGTTTTTCAATCTTTTCCTCAGGTTGCGCAACTGCCTTGGGTTTAACTTCCGGAACTACCGCTTTCTCTTTTTCAAATTTTGTCCCGAAATATCCTGCAACTCCACTTATCACCGAAAGGATTAAAAACGGCAACATTGGAAGCCCAGGGACAATCGCAAAAAACGCAAGAACACCGGAAGCGATAAGCAATGCCTTAGGACGTTGAAAAATTTGACCCTTAACTTCAACATCAAATTGATTCCCAGAAGCGTTCCTTGTCACCACCATTCCAGCAGAGATGGAAATAATTAAAGCCGGTATCTGTGAAACAAGGCCATCACCAATTGTAAGAAGCACATAATTCTGCAAGGCTTCTGTAAATGTCATTCCACGTTGTAAAACACCGATTATCAATCCACCCACTATATTTATCACGGTTATAATCAAACCAGCTATCGCATCTCCACGAACAAATTTACTGGCTCCATCCATTGCACCATAAAATTCGGCTTCCCTCTGGATCAACGCCCTTCTTCTCCGAGCCTCTTCCTCAGTTATAAGACCAGCGTTTAAATCCGCATCAATGCTCATCTGTTTACCAGGCATAGCATCAAGCGTAAATCTGGCAGCAACCTCCGCAATTCTGCTGGCTCCTTTTGTTATCACAACAAACTGTATCACAACAAGAATTAAAAACACAATAAAACCAACTACGTAATTCCCCTTTACAACGAAAGAACCAAATGCAAAAATTATTTTACCAGCATACCCATCCCCAAGAATCAATCTTGTCGATGCAACATTTAAGCTTAATCTAAAAAGCGTGATGATCAACAACAACCCAGGGAAAACAGAAAGCTCAAGTGGACTCGTTATGTACATCGATATTAAAAGGATGATCACCGAAAAAGTTATATTGAACGCAATTAGGATGTCAAGAAGAAATGGCGGTAAAGGGAGAATCATAAATACAAGGATTGAAATTACCGCAACTGCAAGGATGACATCACTGTTTCTACTTAAACTCTGTAAAAATCCGTTTTCGTTCATCTTACAGCGCTATAACTTTTCTTTTTCAATTGGTAAACATAGGCAAGAACTTTTGCAACGGCTTTATAAAGCTGGGGTGGAATTTCCTCATCAACATCAACCATTTTATAAAGTGCGTGAGCAAGGGGTTTATCTTCAACTATTGGTATTTTATGCTTCATCGCTATTTCTTTTATTTTTTCAGCGATCAAATTCATCCCTTTCGCAACGACTTTTGGAGCGTTCATCTTTTCCGAATCATATTTTAGCGCAATAGCAATATGCGTTGGATTTGTTATCACAACATCTGATTTAGGAACATTCTGCATCATCCTTCTTCTTGCAATTTCGGCTTGCTTTCGCCTTATCCGAGCTTTAATTTGTGGGTCGCCTTCAAGCTCCTTGATCTCTTCCTTTACTTCCTGTCTCGTCATCCTTAACTCTCGTTCATACTCCCACTTTTGAAAAGCGAAATCAAAAACAGCGATCAAAAAATACACAATCCCCGTTTTTAACATAAGTGAAAAAACTGAGCTAACCATAAAGCTTGATATCTTTCCAAGATCTGAATCAATTAAAACCACTATATCATCGACCATGCTTCTTAGCGTCAAATAAATGGTAAATCCAATTACCCCGATTTTAAAAAAGCCCTTGCCAAGTTCAAATAAACTTCTCCTCGATAAAAAAATTTTTTTGATCCCATTGATCGGGTTTAACCTTTCAAAATCAAACTTTAACGGCTCAAGCGTGAAAATATATCCCGTTTGAGCAATGTTCGCACCAACTCCAATCACCGTCAGAAAAATCAGCAATGGGAAAAGGTTCATCATCAGAAAAGAAAAGATGAAAAACCCATACTCAGCGACACTTTTGGGGGTTATCTCAATCGTATGCAGGTTGGATAAAACAAATTTAGTTAAGTTTGCAATTTTTTGATACATGAAGTTACAACAAAAATACAATACACCAGTTGAAGCCAGTATAACAAGTGCGGAATTGAAATCGTAGCTTTTTGCAACCTTTCCTTTTTTCCTTGCATCTTCTTTTCTTTTAGGCGTCGCTTGTTCCGTCCGCTCTTGAAATTCCTCAGCCATTTCATGCACCGATTACTTTTAAAAGCTCAAGCAGATCTTTCTCGAACTCAAAAAGAAGATTTTTAAAAACGAAGACAAAAAATGGCATCATCAGGATTAAAGCGATAATTCCAACAATTACCTTAAATGAAAAAGCAAACATGAAAATGTTCATTTGCGGAAATGCACGGGATAAAATCCCAATCGATAAATCCGTCAAGAACAAAGCGATAAGGGCTGGGGCACTTATTTTAACCGCAGAAGCAAAAACAAATGTAATCAATTTAACGCCAAAATTTACCAATCCTACATTTACAGAAAAAGATGAAATTGGCACAATATCAAAGCTTAACTTGATGACTTGAATTAAAAAATGATGTCCATTTAACATCAAAAAGATGGCAAGTGATAAATAATGTTTAAACTGGCTCAAAGTTGGAATTGGCTCCGAATGCTCAGGATCAAAAGCAGTTGATGCTGAAAATCCAATATCAAATCCAATCAAATGACCTGCAAATTGGACGGCGTAGAAAATCCCCCACGCTGAAAAACCCAGTATTAAACCAATCATAACCTCTTTCAAAACCAAGATTATAAAACCAAGCAACTCGGCTGAAAGATTTAAATTTTCAACATCAACTATAAGCAAAAAAATATAGCTTAAAAAAATGCTCAACCAGAATTTTAACTGAAAAGGTACGACGGAATGTCCCAAAATAGGTGAAGCAGAGAGAAAACTTAAAACCCGAACAAAAATCAAGATAAATGCAAAGAATGTCGAAAAATAAAACTCCATCAAATCACTTCGCTATGTTTGGTATCTGGTTAAACAATTCCTTTGTGAAGCTGACGAGAACATCAATTATCCATGGCAAAGCGATAACAGTGACAATTGCTATAACAATAAGCTTTGGAACAAATGTTAATGTCATCTCATTTATTGAAGTTGCCGATTGAAAAATCGAAATTATCAATCCAACGATCGCCGAAGCTATCAGAACAGGAGCAGAAACCAAAAGCGCCGTGAAAAATGTCTCCCTCGCAAGGTGAATTATAAATTGCTCCGTCATCTTAAATTTTCACATAAATTTTTAATGAAAACTTTGAATTAACGATTGAACAACAAGATGCCATCCATCGATCAGGATGAAAAGTAAAATTTTAAATGGCAATGAGATCATCACAGGTGGAAGCATTATCATCCCCATAGACATTAAAACACTTGCAACGATCAAATCAATCATCAAAAATGGAACATAAATAAGAAATCCAATTTGGAACGCAATTTTAAGCTCGCTGATCGCAAAGGCTGGGATGAGCACATAAGTTGGTATTTCATTTCTATTATTTGGTTTGGGGAGTTTTGCAAGTGAAACAAAAAGAGCGAGATCATCTTCACGAACTTGTTTAAACATAAACTCACGAAGTGGTTCTATCGCTTTCTCATACGCTTCGGCTTGCGTAATCTCATTTCTCAAATACGGTTGCAATGCGTCTTTATTAATTTTATCCCAAACAGGGGACATTATAAAAAATGTAAGGAAAAGGGCAAGACCAACAAGCACCTGACTTGGGGGCATCTGCTGGACTCCCAAAGCCTGCTTCAAAAAATGGAAAACGACGATTATCCTCGTAAACGATGTCGTCAAAATGATTATCGCAGGCGCAAGCGAAAGAATCGTCATCAAAAGCAAAATTTGTAAAGTCACAGCAAGATCACCTGAATTCTGCGCCTTTCCAACTTCAACTGTTATCTTTGGAACAGGAAAGGTGATTTTGTCAGTCGAACTTGGTTGCGCATTTCCAATTGAAACTAAAAGAATGAAAATTAAAGGTAACGCAAGTTTCCTCATCTTCTCAAATCACCCCCATACTTTAAATTTAACAACTTCCCATTTTTACCGTCTCCAGAAGAATAAATTTCATCAAGCGCTCTCACAAGCTCAGGCTCACTTATTTCAGTTAGAACACTAAAAGAATTTTCACTTATCCCTAAAACTAAAATTTTGTTTATAACCTTCACAAGGTAAATTGTTTTCCTTGGCTGAATTTGAAACTTCTCATAGATTTTTATATTGGCTCCGAAACCCCGAAAACCCGCATTGGGTAGATAAAATTTTTTCATCAGATATAAAAGCGCAAACATCAAAGAAATTATAAGTGCAAATGACAGAATCAACTTTGCTAAGATGCCAAGCATTTTACCTTTTCACATTTTTTAGTCTTTCCTCAACCGCAATAAGGTTTGTAATTCTAATTCCGAAGTGTTTATCTATTACAACAACTTCTCCCTCTGCAATTTTTTTACCATTGACGATAACATCAACTGGTTCGCTTGCAAGTTTATCAAGCTCAATTATCGAACCACGATCAAGTTCAAGTATATCTTTTATCAACATTGATGTTCGTCCAAGTTCAATTGAAACGGGCAACATTACATCAAATAAAAGCTCAAGCTTGCTATTAATAACCTTTTCGGTTTGCGAATTTTGTTCCGTTGTTAATCCCTCAAAATTTTGAAATTCAGCATTTTTAACTTCCCCTTGCCCTGTTGCTTTTTCCTTTTCCATGCTTAACCCTCCTCGTTGTTTGCAATTCTTGTTATTTTTACCGCCTTTTTACCGCCGAAAATTCCAGGTTTACCGTAGAGTTTCAACTTACCAGCAATATAGACCTTAACTTCTGAATCGACACCCGTGTTAAGTAAAATTATATCTCCAACTTCAAGGTTTAGCAAATCTGCAAGAGTTACCTCGCTTTGCCCAAGCTCGACACTTACAGGAATTTTTGTTGTTTTAATTTTTTCGGCTATGTATTTCACATATTCTTCCGGTGTATGTTTCTTAACCCCCATAAATCTTTGAAGTGTCATCTTCGTCAGCGTATCTTCGATCACAAACATAGGATAACATATGGTCATTCTATAATTTTTATCAGCGAGCGAGACATTGAACGAAATAACGAGAACAATTTCACTTGATGGCGCAATTTGCACGATGTCGGGGTCACTTTCATACTTTGCAATTTTAAATTTAAATGAATCGATCATACCCCATGCTTTCTCAAGCTCAGAAATTGAGCGTTCAACTATGCCTCTGATCAAATTTTGCTCTATCTGTGTCAAAGCCCTTACAACTTTCTTCTTTCCAATCTCAGGAATTTCAACACCACCACCAAGCAACTTCTCAATCAACACAAACGAAAGCTCAATGCCAAGTTCAAAAATAAACTCTCCTTTGTTTTCACCAGCTGAAAGCGTAAAGATTACACTTGGCTTTTCAACTGAAAGTATATACTCCGAATAAAAAAGTTGATCGACATTTTCAACCTGAATTGAAACTGGGGTTTGAAGTCGACTTGTAAGGTAATAGCCAAGAGATTCAGCAAAATTTTGATGAAGTGTTTGAATTGTTCTTATCTGATTTTTTGAAACACGGCTCGGACGACGAAATTCATATGGGACAACCTCTTTTTCTCCCTGCGTTGATATTATCTCCCCAGGTGATTTCCCAGCGCTAAAACCCGCCAGTAAGCTGTCTATTTCTTGCTGTGATAAAATCTCAGGCATTGCTCTTTATCATTGGATTATAAATTTGCTGAAATAAACATTTCGTACCTTTCCTTGTGTCAAGATATCATCGACTTTTCTCGCTATCTCCCTTCTTAAATCTTTACGCTTGGAAACATCGCTTAATTCTTCGAGCGTCTTATTCGAAAGAATATTTATCAAGATATCATTCACTATAATTTCCTTGCTTTGAATCTCCGCAAATGCCTTTTCATTTGTCACTTCTATCCCAACGCTTGTTAATAAATATCTCATTCCCCCAGTTCCAGCTGGATTTACAATTAAATCTTTAACGACGAATAAAAACTCAGGATGCAAACCAACAAATTCAGATTCGCTAATTTTATATTCATCGGCTGTTTTTTCTGCTGGCATCTGCGATTTCATTGGCTGTTTTTGTGAGCTATCCGAGACAGCCGTTTTTGAATTCAAATCAAGAACAAGAAGATAAGCAATTATAATCTGCAAAATGATAATCGGGATTGAAACAAGAAAAATTGTTTTTTTAGCACCTTTATGTTTCGTCTCAACTTGATCTTGTGGCACTGCTGCTTGCGGTTGAGCTAAAGATTTATCTGGCATTTTTATACTCGTTTTTGTTTAAACCTTCTCAAAAAATAAAAACAAAGGGTATGCCATTTAATTTTTTTACAAAATCAAGGAATTTTTGCAGAATGGATTAGGTAAAAGGATGGCTAATATTGGGCATTTGAATGAGATTATTAAACAAAAAAGCCCCAGCAATAAGCTGGGGCTTAAAAGCACTGTCAAATAAAATTATCTCTTTCCTGGGTTGAGAGTTTTAGCATGAGGCCTTGGATCCTGATTAGCACGAGCCCAGATTATATACGCTTCTATTGCTTTCATCCGTGGGTCATCTTCTTTGAGAGGTTTGCCTTCCATTGGATTTTCAATGCACCAGTTGATCATATCGCGAAGCAAAGCGATCTTCTTCAATTGAATTTGGAACTTTGGATATGTCTCTGGATGGGTATCTGTTGCATCAGGATGACACATATCGCATGAAATCCCATTCGTCCCAAGCGATGGGTCATGAAACCATTTGTATCCTTCTTCAATCATTGCCTTCAATTCTCGTTCCCAAATCAAAGAATCCCTCCTTGTGAATTTCGTTGACTGATATTTCTTCTGCTGTTGATATGTTGCCAAAAGCATATTCGCGACCTCTTGCGCTTTCTCCCTTGTCATAACTTCATCCTTTGAAACATCATTTAAAACAACTTGCGTTTCCCCATCACATGCTGTTATAACTTTTTTCTCGGATTTCTTATCACCTTTGCCCTCAATGGCACTCAAATCATTCTTGCCACTTAAAAATATACTAACGAGGAAGACAGAGATAAGTAAAACAATTTTTTTCTTCATAGAAATTCCTCCTTAGAAGTTTATTTTTAAAACGATGGATCAACTGGAACTGGTGGAACTTCTTCTTTTCCACCTGATTCAAGATATCTTGCCGTAACTTTCATAGGTTCCCTGCTCCAGAGATTATAAATTTTATTCGCTTTTCCATTTGCTAAAACCTCAACTGTTCCATCACCTGTGCCATCAAATTGATCGAATGGGTCAGCCCTGTTCATCTTGATCGTCAATTTCGGAAGTCCAGTCGGTGCGTAAGGCCATGGCCAAGCAGTTGAAAGCATACCGTAGAAGTTTATGTTCCCGATTCTGTTAAACACAGGTTGATGCGTATGCCCGTGGATCACAGTAACATTCTTAAATGGTCTCAAAAGCGCTTGAACTTCTTCCGCGTCATCAGTCCAGAAATTCCATGGCTTGTAATACTTGTAAAGCGGAGAATGAGAGAACACAACTATTGGGGTATCCTTTGAAACCTTCGCAAGGTCTTGCTTAAGCCACTCGAATTGTTTTTTACCAACATCTCCATAACCTCTTCCAACTGTGAAGGGTCTTCCCTTCGGATTATCAAGCTGAGCCATAAATTTCATTCTTTCCATCGGGGTCATCTTTGTCTCCGTCCAGTAATCATCCACAAGGACGGAATTCAAAACGATGAAGTGCACCCCCTTATGATCAAACGAATAATACGGTTTACCAAATAGTTCAATCCACTTCTCACCGAGATCAAGATACCAATCGTGCTCTCCAACCATCATATAGAGTTTTGGTTTAAGCTCGCTTAAAATCTCTTTACCAAGCTTTAACTCCTCAGGCTGCCCAAGTTGAGCAAGGTCACCGCCAAACAAAACAAAATCAGGCTGTGGATCAAGCGCATTCACATCTTGAACTGCCTTCAAAGCAGCGCGGACAAATCTTTCATTAAGCTTTCGTTCGTAAAGATGGGTATCCGAAATGTAGGCAAATCTGAACTTGACTTCGGTCCCACCACCTTGCTTTGCTTCAACTGCTTCAACAAGCTGGAATGAATGCGGCGGGAATTGATTCTTTGCAAGCGCGACCGCTGCAGAAGCCATCGCAACTTTAATAAACTGCCTTCGGTTTAATTTCGGAAGAGCCTTGAAAAATTCATCTCGCTCTTTCAAGTATTGCTCTTCTTTCCTTTCACTTGGCATTTTAGGCATGATTTTGCACCTCCTTTGTTTATTTGTTCATTTATTTTCGGGGAAATCTTTTGGAAATTCACCTGTTAATGCCTTCAAAAATTCAACAAGATCCTGCTTCTCCTGATCTGTTAAATTAAGAGGTCTCATCTCACCCGATAGATTTGGATTCGCATTCCCACCCCTATTGTAAAATTCAATAACATCCATAAGCGTTGCCTCACTCCCATCGTGCATATAAGGGGCGGTAAGTTCAACATTTCTCAATGTTGGAGTTTTAAACGCACCGATATCCTTGGGATTAAATGTTACGAGAAATCTCCCAAGTTCAGAAAATGCTGGGTCAAGCGCAAGCTCATCAAGTTTTCTCTTATCAAGTCGTCCTTGCTTCGCAAGTTGTTCGGCTTTCTTCGCAAGTTCCGCAAATCCCTCCTTGTTCATCGCAACACCGATGTTGTGATATTTATTATCCGTGAAGAATGGATTTGAACGATTGAACTCATGACATGTTATACATCTGGCTTTGCCTTGAAACAATTGCCACCCTCTCTTCGCAGACTCACTAATGGCATTCTCATCACCAGCGATAAACCTGTCAAATGGCGAATTTCCCGTCAATAATGTCCTCTCAAAAGCAGCGATGGCTTGGGCAACTCTATCAATGGTGATCTCGCCACCGAAAACTTTTTTAAATGCCTCAACATATTCAGGGATTCCTTTCAATTTTTTAACAACCGCATCATGATCTGGCATGCCCATTTCAATCGGATTGATTATCGGCTGTTTTGCCTGTTCTTCAAGTGTTGGAGCTCTTCCATCCCAAAACTGTTGTTCAAAAAACATTGCATTTAAAACAGTTGGAGCATTTCTCGCGCCCTTCTTTCCACCTACCCCCTCACTTACCTTTTTATTTTCTGCAAATGCAAATTTCGGGTCATGGCAAGTAGCACAGGCAACAGTATTATCAACGGAAAGGCGTTTATCAAAATAAAGTTTCCTTCCAAGTTCAACCTTTTCAGGGGTTATTGGGTTATCTGGCGGAATGAATATCTCCCATAAATCCCTTGGGATACCAAGTGGGATTTTCACTTCATAACTTGCTTTTGAAGATGAATTTGCTTGCTTTTCGCTGACAAATGTAAAGGACAATAAAAAGACGATGAATAGTAAAACAAACCAGTAAAATTTTTCCAATCTCCGCATGGTCGTTTGTTTCTTTATTTTTTCGACTTTCACTTATTAAGACAAGCGAAAGTGCCAATTTATTCCACTGATAATTTGTTTTTCCGTCTTATGTTCAATATATTTATATCAAACCTAGGGGGCCGTAGCTCAGATGGGAGAGCGCCAGAATCGCACTCTGGAGGTCACGGGTTCGAATCCCGTCGGCTCCACATCTCTATTTGAAATTCCTGTTTCACTTTTTTATATTTACCTTACCTTATGAAAACTTCTGGCAATCAGCAATGTTTGAAAAAATCAAAAAAGAGATCATCAATTCAATTGATTCCTTGCTGAGGTATGCACTTGCAATGACTGGAAACGAAGAGGATGCGAAAGATTTAGTTCAGGAAACCTGCTATAAAGCATTGAAGAATATGGATTCACTTGACGAAAATTCAAATGTGAAGGCTTGGCTTTTTACAATTATGCGAAACCTATGGTTGAACCAACGAAAAAGAAACTTAATTTCGCCCATTCACCTTGATGAAACAATTGAAAATGTAAGCGATGAATGGAATATAAATCCAGAGGAATTGTTAATTAATAATGAAATGCGTCAATTGCTGATGAAAGCATTGAACGATTTGCCAGATGCGTATAAGGAAATTCTTATTTTGAGGTATTTTGAGGATTTTTCATATAGTGAAATTTCAAAAATTCTTGATTGTCCACTTGGAACAGTTATGTCGAGATTAAACAGAGCAAGGGAAAAACTGAAAGAAGCGTTTTTAAAAATTTACGAAAAGAAATAGCGATGATAGATCACAAAACAATTAAAGTCTGGATAAACCTTTACCTTGACGGTGAACTTGCCGGAGATGAGCTTGAACAATTTAAACAACATATAAAAGAATGCGCTGAATGCGCAAAAATTTTAAAGCAACAGCGTGACTTCGTTGATTCAATAAGAATTTTAAAAGAAGAAATAAACATCGATTTTAACGATTTCAAAACCGAACTTGTAAAGCAAATTGAGAAATTTAAGCCGAAAAAAAGCAAAATTTTTATACAGCTTTCTCTTGTTTTTGCGATTGCAATTTTTTTGATTGGTGCTTTATTGGCTATTTATTTTTACTCGCAGCGCATTGATTTAGCAGATATAGCAATCAAAAATCACATAAGGCAAATCAATGGTCAACTTCCACTTGAAATAGAAACATCTTCTGAGGCAGAGATTTCAAACTGGTTTGATAAAAAGTTAAAATTCAACTTTCGCCTTCCGCGTTATCCTGACCCTTCAAACCAACCCTATCGTATAAAAGGAGCGCGACTTGTGGCGCTGAACAATGACTATGCTGCGCTTGTGTCATACGAGATGGACGGTCGGCCTATGACATTACTTGTTGCACCATCTAAAAGTGCAAGCCCGCACGGAAAAAGGAAGGTTAACTTCAAAGATATTAACTTTTATTTGGATACCAGAGATGGATTCAACATTCTTTCATGGACGGATAAAGGTTTAACATACGCTCTCGTTTTTGATTTTGAAAATTTTGATTGGAAAAAGCCGTGCATCGTCTGTCATAGCTCGGGGACAAAAGAAATGTAAAAGTTTCGACCTTACTCCCCATTTGGAATCACTTCAAAATTTTTAGTAAATTATTAACACAAGAAAAACAAACCTTCAAAAACGGCAATGCCTGCACCAAAGGAAATAAAAAGAATTTCAGAAGTTATTTGGGAAATACCTGAAACATATAAAAAAGGCATGCGTGTACCCGCGCGGATTTACGCCACTAAACAACTTCTTGATGCAATGGATGAAGGTGTCTTTGAACAAGTGACAAATGTTGCCTGTTTGCCCGGGATCCAAAAATACGCTCTATGCATGCCGGATGGGCACTGGGGTTATGGTTTCCCAATTGGAGGCGTTGCTGCATTTGATTTCGATGGAGGTGTCATATCGCCCGGAGGTATAGGCTTTGACATAAATTGCGGAATGCGACTTGTAAAAACGAACTTAACGCTTGAAGAAGTGAAACCAAAACTTAAAGAACTTGTTGACCTTCTATTTCAAACTGTCCCAACTGGAGTCGGAGCAACTGGTTTTGTTAAACTGTCAAATTCACAATTTGATGAAGTAATGGTAAAAGGTGCTCGCTGGTGCGTTGAACACGGGTATGGTTGGAAGGAAGATCTCGAAAGAATTGAGGAACACGGTGCTATAAAAGGAGCTGATCCATCCAAGGTGAGCAAAAAAGCAAGAGAACGCGGAATAGATCAACTTGGGACACTTGGTTCGGGAAATCATTATCTCGAAATACAGGTTGTTGACAGAATCTTTGATCACAATGTTGCAAATAGCTTTGGAATTGAACAAGAAGGTCAAATCGTCGTTATGATTCACTGCGGGTCAAGAGGTTTCGGGCATCAGATAGCGACAGATTATTTAAAAGTTTTTCTTGACGCCATGAAAAAATATGGCATCCCACTTCTTGATAAAGAACTCGCCTGCGCACCGATTGACTCACCCGAAGGTAGAGATTACTACTCTGCTATGCTTTGTGCAGCTAATATGGCGTTTGCAAATCGTCAAGTCATTCTTCACAGAGTTAGGGAAGCATTCGAAAAAGTTTTCAAAAAATCCGCAGAAGAACTTGAAATGCACTTAGTTTATGATGTTGCACACAACATCGCAAAAGCTGAAGAATATGAAGTTGATGGAAAAATTAAAAAGCTTCTCGTTCACAGAAAAGGTTCAACCCGTTCATTTGGACCCGGACATCCGGAGCTTGCAGAAATTTACAAAGATACAGGTCAACCTGTAATAATTGGTGGCTCAATGGAAACAGGTTCGTATCTTCTCGTTGGAACCAAAAGAGCAATGGAGGAAACATTTGGCTCAACCTGCCACGGTAGTGGAAGAACAATGAGCCGTCATAAGGCAAAAAAGGAGATAAATTATAATCAGCTTATCAAACAAATGGAAGAGCGAGGGATATACGTAAGGGCTGCTTCAAAATCTGGCCTAGTTGAGGAGGCAGGGGCAGCATATAAAAACATATCGGATGTAATTGAAGCAGTTGATAGAGCAGGCATTTCAAGAAAAGTTGCTGCTTTAAGGCCAATCGGCAACATAAAAGGTTAAAGGAATTCTCACCTGAGGAAGATACATCCATCCTGTCTTTTGATTTTTAACCCTTTTGCTTTAAATTTACAAAAAATCAAAAACAATTTGAGGTAAAAGACGCACCATGCCCATAATGGCTAAGATGAGAGATAATTTACCGGCGATTCTTTTATCGCTTGTAATTCTTTTCCTTTTAACTATTGTCCTTGATTGGGGAATGGATATAACCGGCAGACACCGCAGAAATGGATTTGCACGCGAACCAATTGGGATAGTTAACGGGGAGGAGATAACTTATCAAGAATTTAATCAAGCCCTTGAATTTGAAATTGAAAATTTCAAGCAAAGAACCGGAAATGATCCTGACGATTTTATGCTCGAACAGCTTAGAAATCAAGTATGGGAACAACTTGTCACAAGAAAACTTATCGAACAAGAGATAAAAAAACTTAATTTAACAGTAACAGATGAAGAAATAACCGATTGGGTTTTGAACTCACCTGAAACATTACCTGAACCAGTTAAAAGAAACTTCGTGGATTCAACAGGGAAAATAGACAGAGTTCTCCTTGAAAGAGCTTTGAAATCAACAACCCCACAAGCGAGACAATTTTGGATAGAGGTTGAAAAATTTTTGAAGGCGCAGAAATTAACGGAAAAACTTCAAAGCCGTCTCCTTGCAAGTGTTCTTGTGAGTGAAGGGGAAATAAGAGAAAGGTTCGAGAAGCAAAATACAAGATATGAAATTAAATATGTCTCACTTGATCCAAATAGATTTTCCAAAGAGATAAGCGAACCAACAGAGGATGAGATAAAAGAATATTACAGGAATCACCAAGATGAATTCAGGATCCAGGAAACGAGACGCTTAAAATATGTACTTTTCTCTGATATGCCATCTCAGGAAGATACCGCATCTGTTTTGAGGGAGCTAGAAAACTTCAAACAACAAGCGATGCAAGGGGCTGACTTTGTTGAGCTTGTAAAGAATTACTCAGAGGCGCCCTTCTCAGATGTATTTTTTAAGCATGGTGAACTTTTACCCGAAATTGAAAATGAAATATGGAATAAAAAAGTTGGTGAAATTGTCGGGCCATTGAAAGCAAGCGATGGAATTCATCTTATCAAAATTCTTGATGAACGCAAAGGTTCTGATACGTTTGTAAGGGCAAGCCATATTCTTGTTCCCATTGGTCGGGACACAGCTGAGTCATACAATCTTGCTAAAGATATTCTCAACCTTGCGAAAAAGGGCGAGGATTTTGCAAAGCTTGCTGCAACATTTTCCGTTGACCAAGTCACAGCCACTAAAGGTGGAGACCTCGGTTGGTTCGGAAAGGGAAGAATGGTAAAGGAATTTGAAGAAGCATGCTTTAAAGCAAAACCTGGAGAAATAGTTGGTCCTGTCAGAACTCAATATGGTCTGCACATCATCAAAGTTATCGCCAAAGACAATAGAGAATTAAAAATTGCTGACATTAAATTAGGTGTGAGAGCAAGCTCCGAAACAATAGAATCCCAGAGAAAGCGAGCAGAAGACTTCAGCCACACTGTCAGTGGGAAAAAATTTGTCCAAGAAGCTTCAGCACTTGGTCTTGACATCAAAACAACACCACCGTTTACCAAAGATTCACCTATCCCTGGAATTGGGTTTAACAAGACAATCTCTGATTGGGCATTTTCAAATAAATTGGGCAGTGTAAGCCCTGTGTTCAAGATCAGAGGTGGGTTTGCGGTCTTTACAATAAGCGAAATCAAAGAAGCTGGTATAAGACCACTTGAAGAAGTAAGGGAAGCGATCAAGGTTAGAGTAAGGCGTGAAAAACTTAAAGACAAAGCATATAATTATCTTGAAAGCCTTAGAACTAAACTCAACAAAAACGAAGGTCTTGAATCTATAACAAAGCTTGATTCAACGCTTGAAGTAAAAACTGCATCAGGTTTCACGCTTTCTGGCGGAATTCCTGGGATTGGCACAGATGAAAATGTCCTTGGCAAACTCATTGATATGAAACCAAATGAAATTTCGCAAACTATAAAAGGCAATTCATTTGTTTATCTCATTCAACTTGTAAATAAAACACCTTTTGACTCTTCCGCTTATAAATCCCAACATGAAACCTTAAAACAACAAATTTACAACGAAAAGAAAAACACACTATTTTTCAGCTGGATCGATAATTTGAAAAAGAACGCCAAAATAGTTGACAACCGATCCTTGTATTTTGAGCAATAATTTCTATATTGCCCAGCTTTAATAAAGGCTGGGCTGATTTCGCACAATAATCTATAACTAAGCTATGTTTCCAAAACTTGCAAAAAGTTTAATTTTGTTGTTCCTACCACTTCTGAGCTTTTCATTTGCCCAGCCTAGCAAGTCAATTTCTTTAAATTTTAACTACATTCTTTCCGCCTTCGTTTATCCAGATGTGATTTCAAGAGATAGAGGTTTGCGCGATTTTTCAACTGAAGTCAATGGATGGTTCGGCTTCTCTGCTGAACTAAGACATAAAATAACAGAAGGTTACTTAGCGGGGCTATCACTTGAAGTCGTAAATAAAAAAGTGGGCGACTTCTTAACACGAAGAATTTCCAATCGACTCATAAAAATTCCAATTGAAGATAAATACACAATTTACATCGCCGAACTAAATTTATTTTTTCTCGCTCCATTTAGCTCTGAGAAATGGAGCGTTTACATCGGTGGAGGGGTCGGTGCTTATAAAGGAAATTTTACCAAATCCATCGTTAACACAAGAAGTGAGGTTCAAAATTCGCCGATTAATCTTGGTATCCAAGTGATGTCGGGAGTTGGATATAACTTGCTTAAAAATTTGGGGCTCAAGGCAGAATTAAAATTTCGCGATCCAATTGTTGAGGTTGAAAGCAAATTTAAAGACAGCTCGATAAGCTACGATGGCTACATCATCCAAATTGATCCGTCACCTTTTAGAACGAGAATTAATTTTGATACAATGACCTTTGTTCTTGGAATAGCTTACTCATTTTAAAAATTAACAAAACTTACAAAATGACTACATACGCAGAGCAAAAAAAGATGATCGAAGAGCTTCAGCGAATTTCGTATCGATTGAAGGGAAAGGACAAATACGATTTTGAAATGTTTCTCAAAAGGCACAAAGACGACGAAGACCTTGATTCTCTCTCAATGAGACGGCTTCGTGAAATTTACGAGAAATATGTCATAAAGAAAGAGAAGTAAAAAATGATAGGTTTAATCGGAATCGCAATTATTATTTTGATCGTGATATTTTCCATCTTCTACGGGTATGGTTTAATTTTGAAACAGGAAAGGTCGCAAAATCCATATTCAGCACAATTAAAATGCACTCTTTGCGGTAGAACATTTGATAAAGGAAAACTTGTCGAGAGAGCTATCGGGATTGAAAAAATTTACTACTTTTGCGGTGAATGTATTCAAAGCCTACACAAAGATTACCTGAACCTAAATTCAAAACAAAATTGAGCAACCACCTATGCTACTTTGCGAATTTAGCATGACTCCAATTGGACAGGGTGAAAGCGTGAGCAAATATGTTGCAAGATGTGTAGATATAGTTGACAAAAGTGGGCTTGAATATAAGTTAACACCAATGGGAACCATAATTGAAGGAGAATGGGATGATGTGTTTAATACGATTAAAAAATGTTTTGAAGCGTTGAAGGACGAATGTAACAGAATATCTATTACAATCAAGGTTGATTATAGAAAAGGTAGAGTTGGAGCGCTTGAGAGCAAAGTTAAAAGCGTTGAAGAAAAACTTGGGCGAAGTGTGAAAAAGGGTTAACTCTTTTCGTTTTTAAACTTCTTTAAAATCGCAAGCGGTATAATTATAACATATGCGATAAACAAAAGAATCGGTGCAAGCGTAACAGCAGTGAAACTATCAACTCCACCTATTGCCATAAGATAAAAGCCGATAAAAATTAAAACAACGCCAAAAATAAGAAGGAAAAAATTTACCGCTGAAAAAGGAATTTCATGCTTAGGAAAAATAACTTTGGACTTTTTCTCTTTCGGTTTTGCCATCTGTGTAAAGTTTTATTTTTTAACTTTCAAAAGATAAAAAAATAAACCAAGTTTTGCAAATATGCGCAAGATATTTTTTGCTCCTTTTCTTCTCTTTCTTCTCTCGTGTGACCACGGCCTAAAACCATCTGAAGTGGGCGCCACAACTTATGAAGAGCCTGGGTTTGGTGGAACGGTTTATTTCAAAGGCACATGGCCAGATACAGTTTATGATCTAAGAGTTGTCGCTTTTAGAAATTATCCACCACGTGATATAATAAACGAAGTTACGCAAGGAAAAGCAAAATTTAGTCAATCATTGCCCAAAATGGTGGATTCAACAAAATATGAAGTCCCTGCGGATACTGGAAAATGGGAATATATTGTGGTCGCACTCCAATACGGTCCGAACATATTTTCTGACTGGAAAGCAATTGGAGTTTACGATACAACGGAATATGATACAATTCCAACCCCAATTTACATTCCATATGGTAAATTCATAAGAGGAATTAACATCACATGCGACTTTGACAATCCCCCACCCCAACCGTTTAAATTTGCTAAAATAATTGGTTTCCTAATTGCAAAACAAAATTTAAAAGATTGAAACAATGCGAATTTTCATTCTCTTACTTTTAATAATCTCACAGCTTTTCTCTCAACAGCAAAAACCGGGAACTTTATCCGGTGTGGTCCTCGACTCGGAAACCAAACAACCGATTTTTGGAGTTAATGTGCTACTTGAAAACACATTTCTTGGCTCAGCAACAAACCCGGATGGAAAATTTATAATCAAAAATATCAAACCCGGGAAATACACACTTAAATTTTCAGCGATAGGCTATGAAACAAAAAGGATTGAGATTGAAATCTTGCCTGCTCAAGAAACTAACATAACAGTTGAGTTAAAACCAACCGCTTACACGACTGAACCAGTTGTTATAACAGCGACAAGAAGGGAGCAGACACTAAGCGAAATCCCGATAAGCACGCACGTAGTTGAATCTGAACTCATTTCAAATAGAAACAATCTTCAAATCGATGATATACTTCGCTATGTTCCAGGCGTTAATATGATTCAATATCAAGTTAACATTCGTGGTTCAAGTGGATACAGTCGAGGTACGGGAACAAGAGTTTTGCTTCTCTTCGATGGGATGCCATTTTTAACTGGCGATGCAGGAGAAATAATATGGGAAGCCATACCAGTTTGGCAAATTGATAGAGTTGAGATTGTAAAGGGCGCTGGTTCAGCTCTTTACGGCTCAAATGCTATAGGCGGAGTGATAAATGTAATTACAAAAGAAACCAGCCCAAGACAAAATTTACGCTTTAGAACTTACTTCGGAATGTATGATAAACCATATTATCAAGAATGGCGATGGAGCCAAAGAAATAGATTTTACTATGGCGGTTTTGCTTCACTGAATTTATCAACTCAAAATTTAAGTTCGCTAATCCATATTCAAAGAGGCATTGATGAAGGATACAAGCAAAATCAGAACTATCACAGATGGAATCTTTTTTCAAAATTTAAGTACACCTTTTCCCCGTACTCAACTTTAAACCTTATTTTCACCTATCTTCGACAAAAAAACGAAACATTTTTCTATTGGAAAAATCTGAGAAATGCCTTGCGACCAAGAGATGAAGATGTTGGAGCGATGGTAAATTCAGAAAGATTTGTCACCTTCGCACAATACAAAAAAATCATGACCCCGAAATTCTTTTACACTTTTCGCCTTGGCTTTTTCAGAAACAAATGGAATGATAATGGAACTCCACAAAATCGAAGCACCGCTGGACTTACAAACTCCGAAGTTCAACTCAACTATCAACCAGACGAAAGAAACTATCTTATAGCTGGAATTGAATTGACTTACAACACCGTCAAATCTTCGCTCTTCGGAAGGCGAAATTCACACTCAATTGCGTTATATCTTCAGGACGATATCAAACTTTTACCGGAGCTTTCCATTTCACTTGGATTAAGAAATGATTTATATAAACTTGATTCTCTGAAGTACACAGGGCAGATAAACCCAAAATTCAGTGCAATTTACAAACTCACCCAAACTTTAAATTTTAGAACATCACTCGGGACGGGTTTCAGAGCCCCGGCAATAAGCGAAGCCTTCACAAGCACAACTGCCGCAGGTGTAACTGTTAAACCAAATCCATCTTTAAAACCAGAGCGAGCTATATCGTTTGAGGTTGGCTCAAGGTTTATATCACCAATCATACTGATTGATTTATCGCTATTTTGGAATCACTATTGGAACTTGATTGAACCAGTATTTGATACAGACGGAAAAATTATATTTAAAAATGTTACAGAAGCAAGAATACAAGGAGCAGAAGTTGGAATTAACTTTTATCCTGTAAACTTTATAAGTTTTTCGCTTGGTTATACTTATCTTTTCCCGTGGGATTTAAGTGAAAATGCAATCTTGAAATACAGGCCGAAACACATTTTTTACGCCAACACAAATGCAAGTTATAAGTTCCTATTTGCAGGAATTGACTTTAGATTTATCAGCAAATATGAAAGAATTGATGAACTTTTAAAACTCATCGTCTCCGACGCTGAGGCAAGAGTGCCCATTTATGTTGTCGATGCAAGGCTTGGGATTGATATGAAAAGATTCAAAATTTATCTAAACGGAAATAATCTTTTGCAGTATAACTATGTTGAAATCGTTGGGAATTTGGCACCGATAAGGAATTTCAATTTGTCGGTTGAATATGAGATTTGATGGAAAAACTTGGGAAAAATGAAAATAATAGGGTATAATATGTCAAGAATGCTGATTTGGAAGTGATTGCAGTTTTGTTTAGAGTTGATAAGACAAGTTATACTTTATCTCGCCAACAAAAAGATAGAGAAATAAAAATGCCCAGTCGCTTGATAGAGATATTTGAAGATACAAGGCTTGTTGAGAAGATAAAAAATCGTTTACCTTACCTTTTCCAACTCGCAGAATTAGAAAGCTCGAGGGCGGGTAAAACAGGGATGGAGGTTGGCTCAGTTCGAGAAAGAATAATTGTAGCATTGCTCATTTATAAATTTGGTGAAGCAAATGTCGAGACAAACATTCCTATAACTGAACCTGAGGTAGATGTAAAATTATTTGGCGAGCCAATATCAATTAAAACAATTACTGGTAAAAGTTTCGGAGGAGTTAAACTTATATGGACAGTCGATGCTCAAAAAGCAAAGGAATTTCGCGAAAATTATTATCCTTCTTGCGATATTTTGCTTATCCAAATTAACTGGAATGATGTTGGAGGATTTTATTATATTCCATTAGAAACTCAAATCAACCTTTTTGACAGAATTGGCAGAGAAAACTATATTAAACTTCCAAAACCTGGAACAAATCCAAGAGGTGTTGAAATCTCTAAAGAGGCATTATCAAGTTTAGTTAATGATAATATGACAAGAAAAATTGAAATAAATTGGCAAAAAACAAAAGTAAACTTTAATCCTTACAAAAGATGGGTTGATCTTTGGATGGAGGATTAAAATGAGCAACAATCGGAAAAAAATCGGAACAAAAACGAGTTCATTCGGCTCACCAGGTAGAATTGCCCATGATTCTACCCCGTTCTACGCAAGCAAATTATATGAAGGATTACCCAAAGAAGAAGCTGTAGAATATACAGAAAACCCAGTTCCGTCTCACATCTTGGATAAGATCCTTTGTAAGTCAAGCGAAAGGATGGAAGAGTTACCTGATAACAGCATTCACCTAATGGTTACTTCACCGCCCTATAATGTAGGGAAAGAATATGATGAGAACCTTACTTTGGATGAGTATAGAGCATTTTTGAAAAGGGTATGGAGTGAAGTTAAAAGAGTTCTTGTTCCAGGAGGAAGGGCATGCATTAATATTGCCAATCTTGGAAGAAAACCATACATTCCGCTTCACGCTTTTATCATTGAAGACATGCTTGATTTAGGTTTCTTGATGAGAGGCGAAATCATCTGGAACAAGGGATCAAGTAGCAGCCCTTCAACAGCATGGGGCACTTGGCTTTCCGCTAAAAATCCAACGCTAAGAGATGTGCACGAATACATTTTAGTCTTTTCAAAAGGTACTTTCTCAAGAGAAAATTTGGGAAGAAAAAGCACTATTTCCAGAGATGAATTTCTCGAATTTACCAAAAGCGTTTGGACATTTCCTGCGGAACCAGCTACAAAAGTTGGGCATCCCGCACCGTTTCCTGTAGAATTACCGTATAGATTGATTCAGCTTTATACCTTTGAAGGGGAAATTGTTTTAGATCCTTTTATGGGCAGTGGACAAACAGGGATTGCGGCTATAAAAACCAAACGGCATTACATAGGGTATGAGATAAATGAAGAGTATGTGAAGTTGGCAGAAAAAAGAATCAGGGAGTTTGTTTCTGAATCTGGCATTTTAAAGTTATTTGAATTCGAAGAAGAGAAGAAAAGAAAAAAGAAAAAATAAAAAATGACAGGGGATTTTCTCCCCTGTCATCATTTAGACAACTTCAACTTCTGCTTTTTTAGTAAAGACTGGCTTACCGTAAAAATCAACATCTACTATAATAGTATCACCACTCATAAATTCCCCAGCAAGGATTTTTTCAGCAAGTGTGTCAAGTATGTGTTTCTGTATAACCCTTCTCAAAGGTCTTGCACCAAATGTCGGATCATAACCAATTTCAGCGAGCCATACCTTAGCTTTGTCAGTGAGCTCAATCTTCATATTATTTTTCTCAAGACGCTTATTAACTTGTTTTATTTGCAAGTCAACTATTTTAAGTATATCTTCTTTCGTCAGTGGCTTAAAGAAGATTATCTCATCAATCCTGTTCAAGAATTCAGGCCTTATCGTTTGTCTCAAAAGTTGCATTAATTCGTTTCTTATTTCTTCCATAACTTTGTCTTTATCTTCGTAGTTCATTCTTGATATTTTCTCTTGGATTATGTGCGAGCCAATGTTGGATGTCATGATGATAATCGTGTTTTTAAAATTAACAACATGTCCTTTGCTATCCGTCAAGCGCCCATCTTCAAGAACTTGAAGCAGGATGTTAAAAACTTCTGGGTGCGCCTTTTCAATTTCATCAAGCAAAACGACCGAATAAGGTTTCCTTCTTACAGCTTCTGTTAACTGCCCACCCTCTTCATATCCAACATAACCAGGCGGTGCCCCAATCAATCGTGAAACTGAAAATTTTTCCATATATTCAGACATATCAATTCTCACCATAGCGTTCTCATCGTTAAAAAGCAATTCTGCAAGCGCTCTTGCAAGTTCTGTCTTCCCAACGCCTGTGCTACCAATGAAAAGAAACGAACCAATAGGTCTCCTTTCATCTTGAAGCCCTGCCCTTGCTCTGCGAATTGCATTACTAACAGCCTTAACAGCTTCTTCCTGATCCACGATTCTTTCGTGTAATCTCTCCTCCATATTTAAAAGTTTAACCCTTTCACTTTCAAGCATCTTTTGAACTGGGATTCCTGTCCATCTTGAAACAATTTCGGCTATATCTTCAGCGTCAACCTCTTCCTTTAGCATTCTCAAATCTTTTTGAACTTCGGCTAACTTTTGTGTTGTCTCTTTTAGCTTCATCTCGAGCGAATGGATTACGCCATATCTAATCTCAGCAACCTTTGCGTAATCCCCTTCCCTTTCAGCTTTTTCTGATTCAATTTTTGCTTTTTCTATTTGTTCCTTTATTTCATGGATTGACTTTATAAGTTCTTTTTCAGTTTGCCAGTGTGCCCTCAATCGATCTCTTTCCTCACGCAAAGAAGCGATCTCACGTTCTATATCTTCAAGTTTTTTCTCAGTCGCCTTCCTATCAATATCCGTTGCGTAGTTTGATGTTAATTCACGCTTAACAGCTTCTCGCTCAATCTCAAGTTGTTTTATCTTTCTTTCAATTTCATCAAGTTCCTCGGGCATTGAATCAATTTCAATTCTCAATTTTGATGCTGCCTCATCAATTAAATCAATGGCTTTATCGGGAAGATATCTATCGCTAATATACCTATGGCTCAATTGTGCAGCAGCTACTATCGCAGCATCTGTAATCCTTACACCATGATGAATTTCATATTTTTCTTTCAACCCACGCAGAATTGAAATTGTATCTTCAACAGATGGTTCCTCGACAAGGATCGGTTGAAATCTTCTTTCGAGAGCTGGATCTTTCTCGATGTGTTTTCTATATTCATCAATCGTTGTCGCACCAATTGCATGAAGTTCTCCTCGAGCAAGCGCTGGTTTCAACATATTTGCTGCATCAACTGCGCCTTCAGCTGCACCTGCTCCTACAATTGTATGCAATTCATCGATGAACAAAATTATCTCACCGTTGGATTCTTGAACCTCACGCAAAACAGCTTTCAATCTATCTTCAAATTCACCTCGATACTTCGTTCCTGCTATCAAAGCACCTATATCAAGCGCAAAAATTCTCTTATTCTTTAATGACTCAGGGACATCACCTTGAACAATTCTATGTGCGATGCCTTCAACAATGGCAGTTTTACCAACGCCTGGTTCACCGATTAAAACTGGGTTATTTTTCGTCCTTCTTGAAAGAACCTGCATCACACGACGAATTTCTTCATCCCTACCGATGACAGGGTCAAGTTTACCCAAGCGAGCAAGCTCGGTTAAATCCCTACCGTACTTCTGCAACGCTTGATACTTGTCCTCTGGATTTTGATCGGTCACCCTTTGTGAACCTCGAATCTCTCGCATTACCTTCAAAATGGCATCTTTGGTTATCCCTTGATCAGCAAGAATACGACCAGCATCATTATTTTTATTTTCCGCAAGTGCAATTAGTAAATGTTCAACACTTATATACTCATCCCTCAGTTGATTTGCCTCTTTCAAAGCATCGTCAAAAATTTTCATCAAACTTTGTGAAATGTACTGATTCCCAAGCCCAGCTCCTTGCACTTGGGGAAATCTGGCAATTGATTGATTTAATCTATTTTTAATGTAAGCAACATTCCCACCGATTTTCTTTATGATCGAATTCACAAGGCCAGTTTCATCATCGATTAATGCAAGAAGCAAATGTTCAGGTTCAATAACTTGATGACTTTTTTCAGCAGCAATTTGCATTGCTTTTTGAATGGCGTCTTGGGATTTTATGGTAAATTTATTCCAATTCATGTTTCGATCACCTCCATTATTTTATTTTTGATAAAAAAGGCGAGGTTTAAAACCTCGCCTTTTGAAAAAGGTTCTTTTAAATTCTCAAATCTTTAATTCTTCTCTTTTTTATCCTTGTCATCAACTACTTCATAATCCGCATCTTTAATATCTTTCTTCGTCTCTGAGCTCTGCGAAGTACCGCTCGTGTAGCTGGTTCCAGCAGATGCATGTTGATAGAGATAGTTTGAAGCCTCATTCCAAGCGCGAGTTAAGTCATCAATCCCAGCTCGTATATCAGCAATCGGTGCACCAGTTTTGATCATATCTTCAAGTTTATTTGCCTTCATCTCAACTTTGCTTCTCAAATCAGATGGAAGTTTATCTCCAATTTCGTTAAGTTGCTTGCGAGTTGTGTAAACAAGATTATCAGCTTGATTTCTCAGTTCAGCTTCCTCGCGTTTCCTTCTATCCTCCTCCGCATGTTCTTGAGCTTCGCGTTTCATCCTCTCAATTTCTTCTCTGCTCAATCCACTCGAAGCCGTTATTCTTATACTCTGCTCCCTACCCGTTGCTTTATCCCTAGCCGTCACATGCAAAATTCCATTGGCATCGATATCAAATGTAACCTCAATTTGTGGAACTCCTCTCGGCGCTGGCGGTATACCATCAAGTATAAACCTTCCAAGTGTTCTATTATCTTTTGCCATCGGTCTCTCACCTTGCAATACATGTATCTCAACAGATGTCTGATTGTCCGCTGCTGTTGTGAATATTTCAGTTTTTCTTGTTGGGATTGTGGTATTCGCTGGAATTAAAACAGTCATGATACCACCAAGCGTCTCAACTCCAAGCGAAAGCGGAGTTACATCAAGCAAGAGAATATCTTTCTCCTCACCAGCGAGAACTGCCGCTTGGATCGCTGCACCTATTGCAACTGCTTCGTCTGGGTTAACACTCTTGTTCGGTTCCTTTTTAAAGAAATCACGAACTATTTGCTGGACTTTCGGAACTCTCGTTGAGCCACCAACGAGAATTACCTCATCGATATCATCAACTGTTAACTTCGCTCTTCTCAACGCTTCCTCACATGGTGGGATAAGCTTTTGCAACAAATCATCTATCAACGCTTCAAACTTCGCTCTCGTCAATGTCATCTGAAGATGTTTCGGTCCAGTGCTCGTCGCAGTAATAAATGGAAGATTAATCTCGGTCTCAAGTCTGCTTGAAAGTTCAATTTTCGCTCTCTCCGCTGCTTCTTTCAATCTTTGTAAAGCAATCGGATCCTTACGCAAATCTACACCCTCCTGCTTTAAAAATTCCTCAGCAATCCAATCAATAATCCTCTGATCAAAATCATCACCACCAAGATGTGTATCTCCACTCGTTCCCTTAACCTCAAAAACACCCTCACCTATTTCGAGAATCGAAATATCAAATGTTCCACCACCAAGGTCAAACACAGCGATTTTCATCTGCTTACCTTTCTTATCAAGTCCAAATGCAAGCGACGCAGCGGTAGGCTCATTGATAATTCTTCTAACATTTAATCCTGCGATTTCTCCAGCTTCTTTGGTTGCCTGTCTCTGAGCGTCATTGAAATAAGCTGGAACAGTTATAACTGCATCTGTAATTTTCTCACCAAGATATGCCTCAGCATCCTGTTTTAACTTTTGCAAAATCATAGCGGAAATCTCTGGCGGTGAATAAATTCTATCTCCAATCTGAACTCTTGCGGTATTGTTTGGTCCACGCACAACTTTATAAGGCACCCTCTTCGCCTCTTCGATCACTTCATCATAAAATCGTCCCATGAACCTTTTTATCGAATAAATTGTATTCTCTGGATTTGTGATCGCCTGCCTTTTCGCAGGATGCCCTACAAGTCTCTCACCAGTCTTTGTAAACGCAACAACTGATGGCAAAGTCCTCGGACCTTCTGAAGTTGGTATCACAACAATATCATTTCCCATCTTTACAGCAACTACAGAATTTGTAGTTCCAAGATCAATTCCAACAATTTTTCCCATGGTTTCTCACCTAGATATTTTGTTTTCGTAAAACTTAAAATTTTTCTGTAAATTTACTTATGCAAAGTCTATGCCAAGAAAAATAATTGAAAATCAAAGCCCTTTAAAATTCATTTTTACTTTCATCTGCTAAATTTTGGCATAAATTTGAAAAGATTTCAGAAATTTAAGCATTTTTGACTGATGAGAGTCAAAGCTACAGAAGAAAACATAAAACTTGCTGGGAAAATAATAAAAGAAGGTGGACTTGTAGCTTTCCCAACTGAAACAGTTTATGGACTTGGTGCAAATGCCTTGAATCCATACGCAGTCGCCAAAATTTTCGAAGTAAAAAAACGACCCACTTTTGACCCTCTTATAGTTCACATATCGAAAATCGAATGGCTTGAAAAACTTACAACCCAAGTTGATGAAAAAGCACTTAAATTGATTGAAAAATTCTGGCCTGGACCATTAACCCTCGTTTTACCTAAATCAAATATCGTCCCCGATATTGTCACCGCTGGCTTACCAACCGTTGCTATAAGAATGCCCTCACACAATGTTGCACTTGCATTGATTGAAAATGCTGAAACCCCGATTTCCGCACCAAGCGCAAATCCCTTTGGATATATCAGCCCAACAACCGCTGACCATGTCGAAAGAATGCTTGGCGATAAAATTGACCTAATCCTTGATGGTGGAAAATGTCCAATCGGCATTGAATCAACAGTTTTATCCTTAATCGATGAGGAGCCAAAAATTCTTCGACCAGGCGGTTTACCTGTTGAAGAAATCGAAAAAATCATAGGCAAAGTGAAAATTCAACCCAGCTCTGAAAAAATCCTTTCACCTGGACAATTAAAAAAACATTATTCACCCAAAACACCCGTCAGAATTTTTAAATCATTAGATGAGTTAAGTGAAATAAACGAAACAGAAAATGTAGGCATTCTCCTGTTTAAAAAAAATGAATTGAAAATAAAAGCAAAACATATCGAAGTCTTATCAGAAAACGGAGATTTAATTGAAGCAGCTGCAAATTTATTTTCAGCATTGCATCGTCTCGATGATTCAGGTGTGAGCGTAATCTATGCACAAGCGGTTACAGAAACAGGACTTGGACTTGCAATTATGGACAGATTGAGAAAAGCATCAGCACCCGCGGAGAATTGATTCTTCAACGCAACTATCTGCTTATCTCAAGTATCTTATATCTGACGATTCCAATTGGAACCTTGATCTCAACAATATCTCCAACTTGCTTTCCAAGCAATCCCTTGCCAATGGGTGATTTATTAGACACTTTTTTCTCAGCCGAATTTGCCTCATGAGTTGAAACAATAGTGTATTCAATCTCCTGATTTGTATCAAGATTTAAAACCTTAACCCGTGAATATAAATAAACTTTATCAGTTGGCAAATTTTTCGTATCTATAATTTTCACCTTTGCAAGAGTTTCTTCAAGTTTTTTAATTTTCATCTCAAGCATCTCTTGTTCCTGTTTCGCAGTTTCATACTCTGAATTTTCAGAAATATCACCGTGCCCTCTCGCCTCAGCTATCTTCCTTGCAACTTCAGCTCTTCCTTTTGTCTTTAGCTCGTTTAATTCTTTTAAAAGCTCTTCGTATTTCTCTCTGGACAAATGAACTATTTCATTCCTATCTTCTACCATTTTATAAATCACCAAATTTTGTTTTTACTTAAAACTTGTTGTTTCACCCAATGTTTCTTTAAAACTTCAAAAGCTGGTTTTCCATAGGGAGAAAATCCCATTTTCAAGAAATCAGCCATCAAATCAGCGTTCCAATTCCAAAAAAATATGCCATCAACAAAATCAACACTTGAAATTATATCAAGTGCAACCTCATAACATAAGCTTTGCTCCTCTAAATCCAACACATTTCCAACGCTCCACGGCTTCATACTTGCTCCATCAGTGGATGGATAACCTACCTCGGTAAAAATTAATTTCTTACCCGAATGATTTTCGCTAAACCAACTTTTCAAATCGTTCAAATAAGGTTGCCAACCGAGAACAAGGTCATCATAAACTGGATCAGTTTTGTTTGACACTGGAGCAAAAAAATCCACACCAATGTAATCAACCTTATCCCAAAAAGAAACATTCCTGTACTCATCAAAATTTGAAGCGTAGATAATTTTTCCAGTGTAAATTTTCCTCACGCTGTCAATTAATTCCGCCCATAAAGTTCTTTCGCCACTTAAAGACAAAAGCTCCGTCCCAACGCAAAACATCTCAACCCCAAGCATCTCACATATCCTTGCGTAATTCAAAACATACTTTGAATAATTTCTAAACCAAGCGGGAATATCCGACGGTTTTATCTTCGTCCTCGAGATATCATCATATGTGTCAAGATGAATTTTTAACATGACACCAAAATTTTTTGAATGAGCATATTGAACAATCTGAGAAATTGAATAGATGCTTGGAGTTTTGTTTGGATCGTCAATAATAAGCGTATCGTCTGGGCTTTTTTGATAAAGTGTGACAACTATTGAAACCAAATTTGCGCCAGAAGTCGCCATCGTGTCAAACGAATTTTTAGCGTAATCCATGGAATACTCCGTCCTCTTCCAAGAGGTGAAGTTAAAACCTCGCTTATAAATTTGAATTCTTTCTTTCATAGCTTCGTCTTTGATGTTGACAATAAAATTGCAACCATAAATAAAAAAGAACAGAATAAGAAGATAGTTTTTCCCAAGCACCCTCTTCATCAAACTTGCGTCCCGCCAACTGTGATTTCACTTACAAGAATTGTCGGCTGTCCAACACCAACTGGAACATATTGACCATCTTTTCCACAACTTCCAGTCCGTTTCTCAATTTCAAGGTCGTTGCCAACCCCGATTACTCTTTTCATTATCTCTGGACCATTTCCAATTAAATTCGCCCCTCGAATTTGATAAGTTATTTCGCCGTTTTCAATCAAATAACCTTCGTTTATCTCGAACACAAAATTCCCACTCACAATATCAACTTGCCCCCCGCCCAGCGATTTCGCATATATCCCATACTTAACACTTTTTATTAAATCATTTGGATCGTCCTTCCCCGCCTCAATGTATGTATTACGCATCCTTGGCAACGGATAGTATTTATAAGATTCCCTGCGACCGTTCCCAGTTGATTCAAGCCCCATAAGTTTTGCATTCAACTTATCAAGCATATAACCTCTCAACATCCCATTTTCAATCAAAACCGTTTTCATCATCGGCGTCCCCTCATCATCAATTGCAAGGGAACCCCTTGAGTTCGGAATCGTTCCATCATCAATTATCGTGACAAGTTCAGAACAAACCTTCTGCCCAATCTTTCCTGAATAAACAGAGATTCCCTTTCTATTGAAGTCTCCTTCAAGCCCATGCCCAACCGCCTCATGAACAAGGACACCACCCCAGCCAGATTTAATTACAACGGGAAAATTTCCAGCAGGTGCAGGTTTAGCCTTCAACTTTGAAACCGCCTGCATTGCGGATTCCATACCCATCTTCTCAGGCGAATGTTCAACCAAATAATCATATCCAAATCTTCCACCCAAATAACTTATCCCCATTTCACGCAACCCATCATCAATAGCAACCGATGTAATAAAAATTCTAAACAAAGAATCATCGCTTTCAACAAAAATCCCTTCGGAATTTGCTATCCAAAAATATCTTGTGCTTTCATAATAATTTATATCAACTTGTTTTATTCTTCCATCATAACTTCTGGCTGAATCGTTTGCACGTTTAATCCATTCGATTTTTTTGTCAACTTCAAGAAGGTAAATTGGCTTCTCAATTGAAAAGTTTTGCTTTGCCTTCCTTTTCTCCTCAAGGTTAACACTTGTGGGTCTTGAACTGTTATCGACAACATACGAAGCAACCTCTGCAACATTTAAAATTTTTTCAAAACTAAAATCATCCGTATAAGCATATCCAGTTTTCGCCCCAGATATAACTCTGACGCCAAGCCCTGAAGAAATCCCGTAGCTTAAATTTTTGATTTTATTTTCAGAAAGATTTATTGTCATTTCGGTCTTATATTCAAAATAAATTTCGCTAAATTCGCCACCTCTTGCGAGAGCTTTTTCAAGAACTTTTTTTATCTGCCAATGCTCAAGTATTTCAGGATACATAAACTTTATTTGCTCTCGTTGTTTTCTTTCTTTTCGTCCATCAAAATTAAATGCCCAAGCTTATCTCTTTTCGTCCTGAGATAATGGATGTTAACTTCGTTTGGTTGAATTTCAATTGGTACCCTTTCAACAATTTCAAGTCCATACCCAGCAAGTCCAACGATCTTCTTGGGGTTATTGGTCAAAAGTCGCATCTTTTTTATCCCAAGGTCAACAAGGATTTGAGCGCCGATTCCATAATCTCTTAAGTCAGGCTTAAATCCAAGCATTTCATTTGCTTCAACTGTATCTTTTCCCTCGTCCTGCAATCTATATGCTTTGATTTTATTCACAAGCCCAATTCCTCTACCTTCCTGCCTCATGTAAAGCAAAACTCCTCTACCCTCCTGCTCGATCATCTTCATAGAAGAATGAAGTTGATCTCCGCAATCACATCTAAATGAGCCAAAGACATCACCGGTCAAACATTCGGAATGAACACGAACGAGGACTGGTTCACCATCATCAACTTTCCCTTTGACAAGGGCAACGTGAACCTTTCCATCGGTCAAACTTTCATAAAGATGAAGTTCAAAGAAACCATATTTTGTGGGAAGTTTGGTAGTTGTGATCTTTCGGATAAGTTTTTCTCTTTTGAGACGATAACTTATAAGGTCTTTTATAGTTATAATTTTGAGTCCGAACTTTTTCGCAATTTTAAAAAGCTCAGGGACGCGAGCCATTGTCCCATCATCATTCATAATTTCACACAGCACGCCAGCTGGATAAAGTCCAGCAAGCCGTGCCAGATCAACAGCTGCTTCAGTATGTCCAGCTCTTCTCAAAACTCCGCCTTCAACAGCTTGAAGTGGGAAAACATGTCCAGGCTTTGCGAAATCCCCAGGCTTTGAATTGGGATCAACAATTGCTTGAATCGTCTTCGCCCTGTCAAATGCAGAAATCCCAGTTGTCGTTCCTCTAATGTAATCAACGCTCACAAGGAAAGCCGTGTTGTGCTTTGATGTGTTAAAATCAACCATTGGCTCAAGCTCAAGTTCACGGGCTCTCAGTTCCGTTATAGCGACGCAAATTAACCCACGACCATACTTCGCCATAAAATTAACAGCTTCAGGGGTTACCTTTTCAGCTGCAATTATAAAATCGCCTTCATTCTCCCTATCCTCATCATCAACAACTATGACAATTTTACCATTTTTAATATCCTCGATCGCTTCCTCTATCGTATTAAACCGCTCGATGGGCATCATATCTCACCTCCAAGGTTATCTTTATTAAAAAAATTTGGGACAGATTAACTCTGTCCCAATTAAAATTAAGTGCCGAAAATTTCCAGCAAAAATTAACCTTGTCCCTCACGGGTGACAGCTGCTATCGCAGCCTTTTCAAATTTTATCTTGACGCCATCATCGACTTCAATCAGAACCGTTTTATCATCAAGTCCAACAACCTTGCCATGAATTCCACTCGAAGTTATAACCTTGTCACCCTTCTTTAAAGACTCGATCAGTTTCTGATGCTCCTTCGCTCTTTTTTGCTGTGGCCTTATTATCAAAAAATAAAAGATCAAGAATATCGCGACAAACATTATGATCGTGCTGATCAAACTGCTGGTTGCATCCGGCTGAGCTTGAAATAAAAGAATCATACCTTTTACCTCCGAAATAACTTTGCTTCAAATTTAGTTATTTGAAAATAAAAAAATAAAACCAGAATTCAAAATTTACATCAAAACATCGTAACTATTTCATTTTCATACTCGGGAAAATAATGATTTATCTCGCGCAGGTTGAAACGCTTCAGAATCGATGTGTTCGGCTCACGATCAAGCAAAAACTCAAAAGAAAGATAAACAAGTTTCTCCGCGGTTATCTTGCCCTCTGTTAACTTTTTAAAATAATTCTCCTCAAGTGAAACGATATGCGTAGTTTGTGATTTCCCGGAAACCTTAACTTCAAATTCTGCAACTGGAAATGGCTTGATCTGTTTTACTTCGATCTGATAAGCCATGGTTATTTCACTTTTTATTTTAACGCAAGGAAAATATATCTGGCAAGAAAGACCAAGGTCAATATAATGATCATCCAATTTATTTCCTTAAACCTTCCACTGAACAATTTTACAACTGTGTATGATACAAAACCGAGAGCGATGCCATCCGCGATGCTAAATGTTAAAGGTATTCCAAGCATAGTTATAAACGCAGGTATTGAATCCGTAATGTCATCCCAATTTATGTTGATCACAGGCCTCACCATCATGCTCCCAACAATTATAAGAGCTGGCGCAGTGATCGGATGAAGAACATAACCCGGCTCAATCTCAATTCCACCGCCAATCAATTTAACAATCGGATAAAAGAAAAGCGAGATTAAAAAGAATAAAGCAACGAAAATCGATGTTAAACCAGTTCTCCCACCGACAGCAACTCCTGAAGCGCTTTCTATATAAGCCGTAACTGTCGATGTGCCTAACAAAGCTCCAAAGGTTGTACCAAGTGCATCAGACAAGAGCGCCCTCTCTGCCCGCGGGAGCTTCCCATCCTTCCCGACAAGCCCAGCTGCTTGCCCAACCCCTATCAATGTTCCAACAGTATCAAACAAAACCATATAAAGAAAAACTAAAACAGCAACAAGAAATGTAATGTCAAAAAAATTTGAAAAATCAAGTTTGAAAATCGCCGATTCCTTCACCTCTGGAAATGCAATCAACTTACCTTCAAACTTAACAATCCCCAAAATAATAGAAAGAACTGCCGAAAAAATTATTCCAATTAAAATTGAACCTCTCACACCGCGCGCCAAAAGAACAGATGTAAAAATTAAGCCAGCAATTGAAATCAAAACCTCAGCCCTGTGAATTTCACCAAGTTGTGGCAGGTGAGTTCCTGAGTTAATCTTTATGATACCAGCTTGAATAAAACCAATCAACGTGATAAAAAGTCCAATTCCAGTCGCTATTGAATTTTTCAAACATCCTGGCATCGCATCAATAACTGCTTCTCTCAACTTTACAAGCGAAAGAATACTAAACAAAACTCCAGAAAGAAATACAATTGCCAGGGCAGATTGCCAAGAAAGACCCATGCTTCCAACAACTGTGTAAGCAAAGAAAAAATTTTCACCCATCCCCGGGGCAAGAGCGATTGGATAGTTTGCAAGCAAAGCCATTATAACTGAACCGATCGCCGAACCCACGCAAGTTGCAATAAGCCCAGCTCCGAAATCAATCCCAGCATGAGATAAAACGACAGGTTGAACGAAAATGATATAAGACATCGTCATAAATGTCGTAACACCAGCAATAAATTCAATTTTGATGTTCGTATTTCTTTGGCTAAGTTGAAATACTTTTTCAAGCAGGTGTTTCATACCTGATGTTTTTGCTTGTTTTAAGTTGCCAATAAATTTATAATAAAAATTTCCCTCAAAATCAATCCGAGAAACCGACGCTTGACCCTTCAGGTTGCGTTTAAATTTTAATGTTTTTAAATTAAACAAAAAATTTACCCTGTTGAAACTTTCATGGCAAAGTTAGGTTACACAAACCCCGAAAAACTTGAAATTGATGTCGAGGTAGATCAACAACTCAGGCCATTAAGATTTGAAGATTTCGTCGGGCAGGAAAAAATAGTGAATAACCTTAAAGTCTTTATACAAGCAGCGAAAATGAGGGGCGATCCACTTGACCATGTTCTTCTCACAGGTCCACCGGGACTTGGAAAAACAACGCTTGCCTATATAATTGCAAATGAACTCGGCGTCGGGATAAAAGTGACATCAGGTCCCGTAATTGAAAAACCCGGCGATCTAGCTGGAATTTTAACAACGCTTGGCGATAGAGAAGTTCTTTTTATCGATGAAATACACCGTTTAAGCCCGATAGTTGAAGAATATCTTTATTCAGCAATGGAAGATTTTAAAATTGACATTGTAATTGATACAGGTCCAAATGCAAGAAGCGTTAAATTAAATCTTTCAAGATTTACACTCATTGGAGCAACAACAAGAGCAGGATTACTTACAGCTCCCTTAAGGGCTCGCTTTGGGATAAGCGCACGCCTTGACTATTATACCCCTGAAGAATTATGCCGAATTATAAAACGCTCAGCAAAAATTTTGCAAATTCAGATCACAGAAGAAGGAGCATATGAAATTGCTCGAAGATCAAGAGGAACACCGAGAATCGCAAATAGGCTGTTGAAAAGAGCAAGGGATTTCGCCCAAGCTGACGAAAAACTCGCTGAATATTCTGGAATCATAACGAAAGAAGTTGCTGAATATGCACTTAAAGCACTTGATGTCGATGAACATGGGCTCGACGATATGGACAAACGAATTCTTCTCACGATCATTGAAAAATATAACGGTGGCCCCGTCGGAATTGGAACAATCGCCATCGCCGTTGGAGAAGAAGAAGGAACGATTGAGGAAGTTTATGAACCATATCTAATTCAAGAAGGATTTATCAAAAGAACCCCAAGGGGAAGGGTCGCAACAGAACTTGCATATAAACACTTTGGTTTCATAAAAACAAAATCCGAAAAACAACCGGGTTTATTTGATAACTAAAAAGGGAAACTTTAATGTCAAGAAAACAATATTCGCTCCGCAGAACTTATATAGGTCGCCTTCCCGAAGGAGCTGACCTTCTTGAAAGCATTACGAGAATTTGTAAAGAAGAAAACATAAGGATTGGCAAAATAACCGCAATAGGAGCAGTTAAAAAAGCGGTGATAGCTTTTTATGACCAAGTAGAAAAAAAGTATCATAACCTTGAACTCGACCAAGAAATGGAAATTGTAAGTTGTATTGGAAATGTGAGCGTCTTAAATGGACAACCGTTTGTTCATTGCCACATAGCACTTGCTGATAATCAGGGTAAATGCTTCGGCGGCCATTTGATGATGGGAACCGAAATTTTCGCATGTGAACTGATAATAGAAGAATTTGAAGGGGAGCCACTTGAAAGAGTCTACGACGAAAAAAGTGGTTTGAGCTTATGGCATCCAGCGTCAATTTTAATGGAATAAAAACAATTTAAAAAATCTTATGCCATTTGAACTCAAAGATAAAGATTTGATCTCAATCCAGCAAGCCCGCGAGCTTATCGCCAAGGCGAAAGACGCATTCCTTGAATATAAAAATTACCCCCAAGAACAAGTTGACAAAATCGTCAAAGCAATGTTTGAGGCTGGATACGAAGCATCGGAAAGACTCGCAAAGCTTGCAGTCGAAGAGACAGGAATTGGGAAATGGGAAGACAAAAAATTGAAAAATGAATTCGCGACGAAATTCACATACGAATCAATAAAAGATTTAAAAACTGTTGGCGTCATAAATTACGATAAATCAAAACGAGTTGTTGAAATCGCTGAACCAATGGGGGTGATAGCTGCACTTATCCCGACGACGAACCCAACTTCCACTGCGATGTTTAAAGCACTAATCTCAGCCAAGACTAGAAATGCCCTTGTCGTAAGCCCGCACCCAAGAGCTGTGAAGTGTACCTATGAAGCAATTCAAGTGATGCAAACCGCTGCTGAAAGAGCTGGTGCACCAAGAAATTTATTTCAGTGCTTGACCGAGGTTACAATTGAGGGAACGATGGAACTTCTCAAACATCGCGATGTTTCGCTTATACTTGCAACTGGAAGCACCCAAATGGTCAAAATGGTATATAGCATTGGAAAACCAGCCTATGGTGTTGGCTCTGGAAATGTCCCAGCCTTTATTGAGAGAACCGCGAATATAAAGAAAGCAGTTGCTGACATAATTTTTGGAAAAACATTTGACTATGGAACCCTTTGCTCCGCTGAAAATGCTGTCGTATGCGACTCCCCGATAAGAGAACAAGTGATCTATGAATTCAAAAAACGAGGCGCTTACTTTTGTAACCCAGATGAAAAAGCAAAACTTGAAAAAATCATCTTAACACCACAAGGTGGGATAAACCCTGAAATAGTCGGAAAGCCGGCTGCATATATAGCTCAAAAAGCGGGCTTCTCCGTCCCTGAGCAAACAACTGTGTTAATAGCTGAACTTGAAGGCGTTGGCAAGCAATATCCCCTATCCGTTGAAAAACTTTCTCCAATTCTTGCTTTCTACACAGTTGACGGTTGGAGGGAAGGCTGCCACAAATGCATTGAGCTTCTTGAGTTCGGTGGGCTTGGACACACAATGGTTATACACTCAAGCGATCCCGATATAATTACGAAGTTCGCACTTGAAAAACCAGCATTTAGAGTTCTCGTCAACACCGTCGCTGCCCTTGGCGCTGTAGGTTATACGACAGGTCTTGACCCATCTATGACGCTTGGACCCGGAACGCTCGGACATTCGATCATTTCAGAAAATGTCACAGCAAAACATCTTATCCAGATAAAACGACTCGCTTATGAATTGCTCCCAATCCATGATATTGAAGGAAACAAAGTTCAAGTTCAAGACTCTAAAAGATTCTCATCCCAAACTTTGAAAATGGAGGCAAAAAGCATAATTGAAGAAATCGAGGAAAGAATACGTTTAAAGGCTGGAAATCCACCGGTAGGCTCTGAACAAAAGCCTTATCCAATGCCAAGCCACGGCGCTGAAAAAATTTATGGCACAGGGATCACAGAAGAACAGATAGAAAAGATAATAAAAGAATTTCAATCCCAACTTCCAAACAAGTGAAGATGAAGTTTGAAGTCGCAAAGCTCTCTCTTGATCACAGAAAATTAAATCAAAGCTTTTACCTTCAGCCTACGCTTAAAGTTGCCCGCGAATTACTTGGTAAAATCATTGTAAGACAGCTCGATGGCAAAATTCTGGCTGGAAGAATTGTTGAAACTGAAGCCTATGTAGGCGAAAATGACCCCGCATGCCATGCTTACGGAGGGATGACGCCAAGAAATAAAATAATGTATTTACCTGGCGGACATGCTTATGTTTATTTTACATATGGAATGCACTATTGTTTCAATGTTGTAACAGAAAAAGAAGGTTTCCCTGCAGCTGTTTTGATCAGAGCGGTTGAACCAATTGAAGGAATTGAGATAATGAAAAAATTTCGAAATACAGACGACATTTACAACTTGACAAATGGACCTGCAAAATTTTGCCAAGCGTTTAAAATTGACAAAAGCTTAAACGGCGTATCCTTGCTTGGTGATGAAATCTTCATAATCGATCCCGGCATTGAGATGCAATTTAAAATTGGACGAAGCCAACGAATTGGAATAAGCGTAGGGACGGATAAAAAATGGAGATTTTTTATTCAGGGGAATCCCTTCGTTTCAAAAGTTAAAATAAAACCAAGGATTAAAAATGTCAAATAAAGTTTTACACGAAGCAAAAATTCGGGATAAAATTATTCGAATAGTTCACGGCGACATAACAGAAGAAAATGTTGATGCAATTGTAAATGCAGCAAATGAATACCTTAAACATGGTGGTGGAGTTGCAGGCGCGATCGTCCGAAAAGGTGGATATGAAATCCAGGAGGAAAGTGATAAAATTGGATATGTCCCAACGGGAAGCGCAGCGATCACCGGTGCTGGCAAATTGCCTGCAAAATTTGTTATTCATGCAGTCGGACCCGTCTGGAAAGGTGGAAAAAGCCAAGAAGATGAGAAATTGCAAAGCGCTGTTTTATCAAGTTTAAAAATAGCACACGAAAGAAAATTGAGATCAATCTCATTCCCTGCAATAAGCGCTGGCATATTTGGATTTCCAAAAGAAAGATGTGCTAAGATCTTAATCGAAACCGCTGTAAAGTTTCTG